>Ga0076929_100023_pt1 | contig 382450 bp, 318 predicted proteins | sample HotLakConUCCSL28_FD_87104 | JGI IMG/M metagenome (GOLD analysis project Ga0076929, IMG submission 87104) | Hypersaline microbial mat communities from Hot Lake, Washington, USA - Hot Lake Consortium UCC-SL28 (version 3) (version 3) | ecosystem: Environmental > Aquatic > Thermal springs > Hot...
ATTCGAGGGACTCGGCAAGGCTTTTTCCAAGATATCTTGGCGCTCACCAAGTATCTGTACTTTGATAGCTGGAATGCCCTGCTAGCGTTCATGCTGGCTCCTGCCCCACCGAAGAAAGCTATGCGGCGACGACGCTCAAGCCGAGACACATCATAACACTCACCAGCCTCGCCCCAGCGTGGCTCTCCTTCAACCTTGGCGCTCACATTAATGTCCGTAGGTTGGAATTTGGAATTGCTGGTACGCTAAGTTTGGGGCTATTATTTTGCTGTTAGCGCTACTAGCAAGAGCCAAGAACAGCCTACGCCTCGGGGGCTGGTCACTGGTTTTCTTGATGCTGCTGCTGGATGACAAAATAAGCATTCACGAACGGTTGGGGTTAAAGCTGTCCGAGTGGCTAGCCATCCCGCCTATATACTCTCTGCGGCCTATAGACTACGGCGAGATGATGGTGTACTCGCTTTGGGGAATCATCATGCTTTCTATGTTGTTATTAACGACTAGAAGCGATCAAACCGCAGTGACTCGACAGCTTTCTCAAGGTCTGGTGCTATCTATTTTGGGTCTTGCCTTTTTTGGTGGCTTTATTGATATGCTCCATATTGTTGCGGAGCAATCGGTGGGCCTATCAACCAATATGGATAGTGTTTTTGGTGCGATTGAAGATGGCGGGGAGATGGTGGCTGTCAGTTTTGCGCTATGGCTGACGTACTATGCCTGCCTGCAAATTTCTAAAGAGAAATATGCGCGCGATCGCCTTCCTAAAATCCTAACAACGAAAATTCGCTGAATGCTCATTTGCCTAGATACTTTGGGCATATCTGCCAATCTAGGCGCTTTGAGAGGTGCTGAAGGCGGGCGGGTCTTCGTGATGAGGCTCGCCTAGCTAACTGCACTACCCCTCTAACAAACTTAGGGTGGAATAATCTGGCGACAGAGGCCCTTCAACAGAGGGATGTTTCGATTGATGCCTCAATTGAATCTACTGATGAATCTGCTGAGCCCTTTAGGACGATCTGGATGGCTGAAACGGTTACATAGCAGCCACGTAATGACAATCACACAGACACTTTACAATTCGTAAACGCTTTCCGATTTAATCTCAAAAGAGCTTGCTAATAGATAAGGAAGATTTTAATCAATGGTTGCCACGCAAACTGCTCAAGAATTACAGCTTCCGCCCGATCTAAATTCAAAATCGTTTGTTGATAACAAATATCCCTACTACAAATGGCTGCGCGAAGAGTCACCCGTTTTTCACGGTAAGGTCAGCATTATAGATACCTACATTGTCTCTCGCTACGATGACTGCGTCAGCATCCTAAAAGATCCGCGCTTCGTTCGAGATCGCCGGACAGCCAGAGGAGGTAGCAAGCTGCCTATTCCGCTGCCCAAGTCGGCAAGACTAATGGAGCAAAATATGATTACCCAAGACGAACCCGATCACCGTCGCCTGCGCAGTCTGGTACATCAAGCGTTTAACCGGCAGTCTCTCGGAAAGATGTCAGCCCGCATAGAAACGCTGACCGAAGATTTGCTAGCGCGCGCTGAAGCCAAAAGTAAAACAGAAGGAGCAGTAGATCTCAAAGAGGCTTATGCTCTGCCCATTCCAGTTACAGTCATTCAGGAAATGGTTGGCGTAGATGACGCGGACATGGACAGATTCAAACAGGGTATCGACGTCTTAAGTGGCAATTTTTCAAAGTGGACATTGATTCGCAGCCTTCTTTGGGGCATGCCTCGTTTGGGTAGGTTCATTCGCAAGCTGGCTAAGCGCAAACGCGCCAATCCCCAGGACGATATTCTTACAAAGCTGATTCAGGCCGAAGATGAGGGCGAAAAGCTGACCGAGGACGAGCTAGTCGCTATGGTCTTTTTGCTAATGATTGCTGGATATGAAACAACGGTGAATCTGATTACAAACGGCGTGCGAGTACTGTTGCAGTATCCCGAGCAGCTAGAGAAACTGAGGGCCAGGCCAGATTTAATAGACTCTGCTGTTGAAGAGATTTTTCGCTACATTGGCCCAGTGCATGCGACGAAGCCTGGCTACGCCCTTGAAGACGTGACGCTTCATGGAGTAACCATTCCTAAAGGCGCTGCGGTGATGCCTTTTTTGGGTGCGGCTAACTGCGACCCGGCTGTATTTGAAAATCCAGAAGTGTTTGATATTGAACGCTCTCCTAACAAACATCTTGGCCTTGGCAGCGGTATTCATTCCTGTTTAGGCGCTCCGCTCGCTCGTATGGAAACGAAGATCGCACTGACTCATCTACTGGAACGAAATCCTAATCTACGCTTAGCAGTGGAGCCATCAGAGCTAAAATTTCAGCTGAGACCAGGCTGGCACACCTATGAGAGTCTACCGGTAGTGTTGGGATAATATCTCTTATAGCAATCGACGTGGCTTTGCCTTCTCGCAGAGCATTCATCCGTCGATTGCTACATATGGTCACCCTGATTGACGGACAAAATATTGAGTTGATAGGCTTGGAGGCGTTGTCACTATTGAAATGTAGTGATAGGGGAAGAATAAGTGGGAGCCAGCATTCTAGAATTAGATACCACTCAAATTACCGGAACGGGCATTTGTATAGACCCCTACCCGACGGCCAGGGGTCTTGTAGGGATAGAAATCGCTAGCTTCCTTCCTTAGCCGCTTTGGGCTTGCGTTCGAATGCCTGGATACTTGGCCCTTCTAAGACAAAGCCTGCTGGCGTCAGTTCGCCGATTCGCCCTGTCACAGCAGCAACCCAGCTCTCATATTGTTCATCTGCTGTAGTGAGCTTCTTCCATACTTTCGGCTTAACCGTTACAGAAACTTCTTTGCCTTCACAGTCAATCGTGAAGTGCTGCCAACCATTCTCGACAGTTTCCGCAGTCGGAAGTTCACTGATTTTTATCGTTGCTTCTAGCTTGCCAGGGACGCTCATGACTACTCCTCAATACTGAACCGTTTCTAAGATAGCGACCAAAGCGTCAGAACAAAAGGGGAAAACGCTATCAAACTTGGATGATACTTGGGCACAGCTAACAGCAATGGTGAGTTAGGTCGAAACAGAGAGGCTTGCCTATCAGCGACAGGGGCAGGCAATTACGTTGCTTGCTGAGTGTTTGCAGGTAGCCTAGATTGAAACGCATGAGGACTTGGTACAATTGAGCAAAGCAGCGGTAACAAGGCTATGTCCGAAGAAAGGCTAGACAGACTAGAAACGTTGATTGGTGGACTCACAAACACCATTGATTTTTTGGTGACTGAATTTATCAGGCCTGCTACTCAACAAGCTTTTGCCAATTACGAACGGCTAGAACGGCTAGAAGCGGCTTTAGATTCCCTGGTAACTCAGTCCTTAGTTAACTCAGAACAAATAGAAGCTAATCAAAGTCAGATTGCCAGTAATACGGTGAACATATCCCGTAACACTGAAACCATTACCAGACTAGAAGCACTGGTAGAGGATACCTTTAGGCGGTTAGATGATCGGTTAGACGAACAATCGAATCAGATACAGATACTCATTGAAGAAGGCAGAGCCGATAGGCAAGCTCAGAGGGAAGCTTTAGCAAGCATTATGAATAACGCTAATAGAATCAACATCTTGGAGCAAAGGGCAAGCTAAAACCTACAAAACAGGGTGCTAAAAAATCTTTTAGCGCTGAACTGTATAGTATTCAATACTGGTGATATTTAAATATTCATCAGCGTGTCCTGTATGAAAATCTGATCGTCCAAATCGTTGTTTGCCTCCATGAGCTGGCTCTGGATTTTATTGTGCCATCATCCCCTTCTCAACCATCAGCAGCAACAGAAACTCGACTATCAACGGGCATTAAAGGATTAGATAGTGTTCTTTCAGGTGGCCTAATTCCTAATCAGACGTATTTACTTCGCGGTGGTCCCGGCCACGGAAAAACCACTTTGGGGCTACACTTTTTATCACAAGCAACCCAAAAAAAACCTGCTTTATTTATTACGCTGGGTGAGGTTGAATCTAAAATTCGTCGTAACGCAGAAAAGTTAGGGTTTAATCTTGAGTTTGTTCATTTTTTGGATCTGAGTCCTTCTGCTGATTTTTTCACTGAAGATAAATCCTATGACATTTTTTCGCCTGCCGATGTCGAGCGTGAATCGATAACAAATAAAATTTTGACTAGCATTCAAAACTTTCAGCCCAAACGCGTTTTCGTCGATTCAATTACGCAGTTTCGTTACCTTTCTCGCGATACCTATCAGTTCCATCAACAGGTGCTTTCCTTCGTACGCTACTTAACCGATCAAGATGCAACAACTATTTTCACTTCAGAAGACAGTGTGACCAATCCCGATGACGACCTGCAATTCTTAAGTGATAGCGTCATTACCCTTACAGCCACCCCTGCGGGACGAACGATTCAGGTTGAAAAATTTAGAGGGTCGGGCTTTATTGAGGGCGTTCATTCACTAAAGATAGGGTCGTCGGGCATTGTTGTCTTTCCTAAGCTAAAGCCTGAGACATTTAGTCGGAGCTACTCGCCTGATAGCATTTCTTCCGGGATTCCTGAGCTAGATGAACTACTCCATGGTGGTATTGAACGGGGGACTGTCACTATTGTGACAGGGCCAACAGGTGTTGGTAAAACCACCTTTGGCGCGCAGTTTATGAAAGAGGCCGCAGGACGCGGGGAGCGTTCGGTCATTTATTCTTTTGAGGAAGCGACGGATACGATTTTGCATCGCTGTGAAAGCATCAATATGCCGGTAAGAGCAATGATAGAAAATAAAAAGCTCAAAATTAATGCAGTCGAGGCACTATCTTTGACGCCGGATGAATTTGCGCAAATGGTACGACACGAAGTGGAAGTACAGGGGACACAAATCGTGATGATTGATAGTCTCTCGGGCTATCGCTTGGCGATGCGTGGGGAAGATATGACAACCCATGTCCATGCCCTCTGTCGCTACTTACAAAATATGGGGGTGACGACAATATTAGTAAATGAGGTAGATAGCATAATGGGCGATTTTCAGGCAACAGGGCAAGGTCTGAGCTACCTAGCGGACAATATTATTTTTCTACGTTATTTGGAGATTGACGGTCAGTTGCGTAAGGCCATTGGAGTGCTCAAAAAGCGGTTGTCTAATTTTGAGACGACGCTGCGTGAGTTTAAAATTTCACGCTATGGCTTGCAGGTAGGTGCGCCCTTATCCAACTTACGCGGTATTCTCAGCGGTGTTCCAGAGTGGGTAACGCCACCAAAGAGGTTTGAGTAAGAGATGGAATCAGATAGTTGTATTTTGTGGGGGGGACGTAACCGGCGCAATCGGGAACTGCTGAGTGAGTTTTTAAGCAAAGCGGGCTACATGGTTGAGATGGCTTCAAGCTATGAAGAGATAATACTTTCAATTGAAATCATCCCGATTAGGCTCGTACTATTGGGTATTACCGGTTTTGATGAGAGGGTTTGGCCAGTCTGTCAGATATTTAAATCTCACAATATTCCCTTTTTTGTCATCACTGCGCCTAGTCGAGCATATATCCCTTCTTTATACAAAGCCATCGACTGTTTCTCCGTCCCTCTCATTAAACCTCTCTCGATTCGCCCATTACTTGCTTTAATTGCCAATAGCCTCAGTAATAGCCATGAGTAAACCGCGACTTTTATTGATGCTCAATCCAAGCGAGAACAGACGCTTACTGATCGAAAGACTTTCTTCTGATTTTGAGATTGTTTTTCTAGATGAACAGGCCGTGTTAGAGAGGAGTCTAGATAGCACTATCGCCACTGTAAAAGATATAGAAGTTGACTTAATTATTTGCAACTTAGTAGAACTAGGGCGTTGGCGTACACAGATTACCCGATGGCGGAAGAAAGCTGAACCTGTATTGCTACCGGTTTTAGCACTCTTGCCGAAAAATATAGTCGGCACTTTGCCTGCGGATGTGCGTTATCAAATTGATGAGCTGGTAACGGTGCCGATAGATCCCGATGAGCTAGATGTGCGAATTTCGCTGTTGATGAGGTCTCGCCACCTCACTACCCAGCTTGCTCAACAAAACAAAATGTTAGAAGAACTCAATACGCTCAAAACGCGATTCGTTTCTATGGTTTCCCATGAGTTTCGCGCCCCGCTATCTGTCATCTCTGGCATTATTCAATTGCTGCAAAAGCAAGAGAGTCAATATAGCTCTGAAAAGAAACAGGATCTATTTCAGCGCATGCAGAGCGTAGTTACAAAGCTAACGACCCTCTTAGACGACCTGTTGATACTCTCTCGAAATACGTCCTCGAAGGTCATCTTCAAACCCAAACCTGTTGATATTCAAAGTCACTGCAAAAATCTAATCAACAATTTTCAGCTGAGTACTGCCAAAAATCGAAAGATTCATTTGCACGCTCAAGGAGAACTCTCTTTAGTCAACTTAGATATTTCCCTCGTAGAAACTATTTTGAGTAATCTGCTCTCTAATGCGATTAAGTATTCTCCAGAGACCGCTCCGGTTAACCTTCGGATAGAACGACGAGACGATCAGATCATCTTGCAGGTCAGTGATCAAGGCCAAGGCATTCCCCTTGAAGACCAGGCTGCTTTATTTGATCCTTTTTTTCGCGCTCACAACGTAGGTACTATTCCTGGAACTGGTTTAGGGCTCAGCATATTGAAGGAATGCGTCGAGCTACATCGCGGGATTGTAAAAGTCGATAGTGTCGTTGAACGCGGCACGACCTTCGTCGTCACACTGCCCTGCAATTTAGATGGAACTGACGGCCTCTAAAATCTGATTCACACTACAGAGATGCACTTAGTGATACGTAACCCTATGTGTAGTATTGTAATGAAAGTAGCTGTCTTTGCCGAATTTTGTCTTTTGATTCGATGATTTTGGTCTTTAAAGCCCTATTCACTTGATTTAAGAGAGTCTCTTACTCAAAGGTAAGAAAAATTAGGAGATCGCCGATCAGAGGATAATGGGTTACCTATAGCCTCAGTCCTTTAGCTCATCCACAAGAAGTCATGTCTAACTACTCTGAGCACGAACATTTTCTCCTTGCTGAGTTATCAGATACTCTAGAGCCAGATAGTTCTGCCTCAAATTTGGCGGTAGGCATGGTGTTTCAACTATCGGAGGGTACGATTCAAGCATGTAATTCAGCAGCAGAGACCTTGCTGGGATTTACCTTAGTGCAGATGCAAAACAGTACATCTTGCAGCCAACTGTGGCAAACCATTCGGGCAGATGGATCTCCCTTCCCAGGAAACGATCATCCAGCTATGAAGGCGCTGAAAACAGGTCAGCCTATTGTCGGCGTCGTGATGGGGATATATCGACCAGACGGCAGGTTATTGTGGATTAAAATAGATGCGCAGCCTCTGTTTCAGGACGCCAATCCAACCCCTTGGGCAGTAGTGACGACTTTTTGGCAAATCCCAAGGCCCGAACGTGCTCTTCTGCCATCAGTTAACTCTAAACCATTATTTGAGGGTGACTCAAACCGCTTAACTCTATTGTTGGTAGAAGATTGCCATGCAGATCAAGTAGCAATTTGTCGTTATTTAGAACACAATTCAGATCACGCTTATGAAGTGCTGGTAGCGAATACGGGTGCAGAAGGTCTAGAGATTTGCCGAACGACCCCAGTGGATTTAGTGTTGCTGGATCACTGCCTGCCCGATTTGAAGGCGACCGCCTTTCTCAAAGCGCTGCATAATCTCTCGAACCAGCCCGCTTCGCCCGTCATTGTAATTACGGGGCAAGATAACGAAACAACAGCTGTTCAGCTGTTAAAGGCCGGTGTAAAAGACTACTTAGTTAAGGGACAGTTCAATGCGCAAAGCTTGCAGTCATCCGTTAGGAATGTGCTGCGTCAAGCCCAATTCACCGAGAAAATTCAGCGCTCTAACCAAAAAGAACGCCTCATCACCCAAATTGGTCAGAAAATTCATCGCAGCTTGGAACTCGACAAAGTTCTTGAAGCAACAGTGCAAGAAGTTCGTCAGTTTCTCCAAACCGATCGCGTGCTGGTGTTTAAACTAGAGCCTAACTCAGCTATTGGCCATGTCGTCGCTGAGGCAGTTGAAGCACCTTGGCAGTCCTTGCTCGCGAACTCATTTGAAGATCCTTGTTTGATTCAGGCCTATGCCCAAACTTATCGTCAGGGTAAGGTAACGGCGATTTCCGACCTAGATCGCGAACCCGTCACACCTTGTTATCAAGCGTTCTTAAATCACCTTGAGGTGCGGGCCACTTTAGTGGTGCCAATTCTGCGAGAAGATATTTTATGGGGACTGCTCATTGCCCACCATTGTCAGGGTCCACGACTATGGAACCCAACTGAAATTGACTTGCTCAAACAACTGTCAACTCACGTGGGTGTTGCGCTGCACAGGGTTGAACTGTATCTCCAAATCCAACAACAATTAGCTGAACAACAACAGACGGCACAATGCTTACTAGAATCGCAAGAAAGACTACAGCTAGGTGTACAGGTCGCTGGAGTGGGACTAGCGAAGTTTGACTATACTACCAACACCGTCGAGCTATCGCCAGAAGCGGCGCACTTGTATGGATTACCTGCCGATGAACTGGTGGTACCACGAGATCTGGTTCATGCTACCTTTCACCCTGATGAGCGCAACGAATTAGATGAAATCATTCGACAAGTGCTTGATCCCACAGGAACCGGATGGTTTGCACGTGAGCACCGCGTTTTATGGCCAACTGGCGAAACCCGGTGGCTCAGCGTCCGCAAACAAGTTTTTTTCAATGGCTCAGGGTCATCGGCGCAACCAGCCTATGCAATGTTAGCGGCTGTTGACATTACCGATCGCAAACAGATTGATATCGAAAGAGAACAACTCCTCGCTAGAGAACAAGCAGCCCGTAGTCAAGCAGAACGCGCGAACCGCCTCAAAGACGAGTTCTTAGCGGTGCTCTCACACGAATTACGCTCTCCTTTGAATCCTATTTTGGGCTGGACCAATCTCTTACAACAGAAAAAACTGGATGAAAATCGCACTCGGCAGGCCTTGGCCACCATTGAGCGCAATGCCAAACTACAGGCACAGCTGATCGACGACTTGCTCGATATTTCTCGCATCATGCATGGCAAGCTCACGCTCAATACCAGTGCTGTCAATTTAGAGTTTGTTATTCGCGCTGCGTCAGAAACTGTTCAGCTCGCTGCCAGCACTAAAAACATTCAGATTAACCTTGACTTTCCACCCCATTGCATTCAAGTATGTGGCGATGCAGGACGATTACAGCAGGTAATTTGGAACTTGCTCTCTAATGCCGTCAAGTTCACGCCCTCTGGAGGACAAGTGCGGATTTTGCTGACTCAACGCGAGCAGCAAGCAGAGGTTCAGGTCACTGATACGGGCAAAGGGATCGCACCGGATTTTTTGCCTTATGTTTTTGAACATTTCCGTCAGGAAGACGGGGCTACTACTCGAAAGTTTGGCGGGTTGGGGTTGGGACTAGCGATTACCCGTCAAGTCGTCGAGTTACATGGCGGTACGATTCGCGTTGATAGCCCTGGAGAAAATCAGGGCGCAACTTTTACAGTTCACTTTCCTTTGTTGCTGTCAGCACAATCTGATTCAAACTCAACCGACGAAATTGTTACGCTCCTTGGGCTAGAATCGGCACCGCTCTCTGATATTCAAGTGCTGATCGTAGAAGATGATTTTGATACATGTGAATTCTTATCACTTTTACTAGCAGACGCCGCAGTCGTCACGACTGCGGCGTCTGCTAGCCAAGCCTTACAAGCGCTAGAACGAAACTACTTTGATGTGCTCTTAAGTGATATTGGTATGGCCGAAATGGATGGCTACATGCTGATGCGCCACATTCGAGAAGGCAGTCAACAACATAATGCTTCTATTCGAGCGATCGCTTTGACCGCCTATGTAGGAGAGTTTGACCAGCAGCAGGCGCAAGCTGCTGGGTTCCAACAGCATTTGGCAAAACCGATTGATTCCGAACAACTCATCACTGTAATAACAGACCTCATTCACCCTAGTTGACGAGGGCGGGCGGGTCTTTGTGAGGAGGCTCGCCTAGCTAGCTACCGAATCCCAGATCAGCGGGCGGCGGCGGCAGAACCAATCGCAAGAACCGCTGAACAAACCATTGGACATGCCGCCCTCGATCACCCATTTTGACCTGCGCGATTGACTTCGCGCAGGTCAAAATGGGTGCGTTAGGTCGCTTGCGCGATTGAGCGGGTTCTGAGCCAACTTCTGCCTAGAGTCGGCTAGTGCTCTGCCCATACCTATAGGGTTAAGGGGAGGGCGTGAACTATCTGTATGATGATGATGAGTCAGCTGGCCTGTTGCTCAAGTCGGTCGATCCTGCGACCATTGCCGATAATTGCTGCTAGCTGAGACTGCTGTGATTCTCTAAATGCTCGGTTTTCCTCGATCAATGCATTGATTTGGTTATCTGTTCGTTCTAACCGCGTATCTAACCGCTCAAACATTTGCTCGTGTCTGGTACCCATTTGAGCAATGTCGCTAGCGTTCTTTGCTACGAGCTGGCGCGTTTCTTCTAACCTCGTATCGAACTGCTCTAGCCTATCGCCTAGGGCTGCAATTTGCTCTGCATTTGCGTTTATCTGTTGAATGCTTGCCTCTAGCCTTTCGTCAATTTGCACAATCGCCTGAGCATGGCGATCCATTAACTCAACTATCTGAGCAACAGAGCGCTGATTCTCCAAAGCCTGCTGAGCGTTAGGCCGGATGAATTGAGTGACTAAAGCGTCGATAGCGACTGTGTTCGCGGCTATTGCCTGTCGTAGTTCGTCGTTGGTCATGGCGATCGTCGCTGGGAGTATCCGAACAAAGTATGGAGATGTAGCAAGTGCATTGTACCTCATAGACTATTCGAGCAGATTCTATGTCTGTCATACCTATCTCTAAAGTCTGCCGTGTATCAGCTTCAAATTGAGCGTATCTTAGACAAGGGTCTATTCAATACCCTCCGTTTTAGCATTGACTTCACTACTAGATACGTTTTTGAATGCTATTCACGGGTGAACAAGTGCAACCAGGCCGTCTACGTCGAGGCGGTTGTAAGCAGACTCTTTAACGATTGATTAACTTGACAGCACCCCGTTAGCTTCATGACAGTTTTTCCGTCCGGACTAGGGGAGAGAGAACTGGATAAGGAAAGATAGCTTTATGCGGGTTGCTAACTCTTTTGAGATGTCAGTTTGTGGGTGATTGCTCGTGTTAAGTAGGGATCGCATTTTTGGAGAGTTTGATCTATGCCTCGTTATCCTATGCGTCATCATCGAGCCCATTGGCTGAGATTTTGCTTGCTGTTTTTAGTGACAGCGGTTATCACCATTATTTCCTTCTCCCACAGCGTTGCTTTTGCTTCAGTAGAACCAGCGGCAGAGCTGGTAAGACTTCAGGGTAGGCTTGAAAGCCTCACCGGATATCGCCTGACAAAGCGCGTTGTAGAAACGCATCGAGATGCTGACCAACTCTACTTTTTAGGCCCTGCAGACGGTCGCCCCCATCCCTATGCCAGGGCAAATGCTGTTGTGGGAAATCCTGACGATTTAGATTCGCTTACGGATGCGTCTGGGACTGGCGGTGGCCCGATTGAAGCCTGGGATGTTTGCCTGATTGTGCTAGGCGATGATTACTTTGATGGTGCTCTGGATGGGAATGACCAAAAACAGGTTCTAGCCCATGAGCTAGCTCACTGCTATCAATTCGACCGCATGGGGGGCGTGGTGAATACGCCCGAAGATTGGTTGCGAGAGGGCACGGCTGACTGGATAGGGCATCAGTTGGTGAATCCGACGCATATTGGGCAGCGGCGATGGCGTGACTATTTACAGTCGTTGCGATCGCTCTCGGATCGCTCTTATGAGTCCACCATTTTCTTTAGTCACCTGGCCTATCAGGGCGTAGACGTGTGGAATCTGTTTGATCGGTTCTATGCCAATCGGGCGGCAGAACTGTCTTCGCTAGGGGCTGAAGATAAGTTTGAATTGCTAATGCGGTTAACCGGTGATCGCGATCGCCTGCTAGAAACCTGGCCGATGGGGCTAGAGGGTGACCCATCGGCGGGGCGTGATTGGGATACGGATGATCCGAATATCACCGATGAGGGGCGGGGGTCGCGACCGCTTTCAGTACCTGGCAACACAGCCATTGCACCCACTACTCAATACCTGTGGGACGTAACCCTCCCACCGAATAAAATTGTGACGCTGACGGTGACGAATGGCTATGGTGGCATCCGGTTTGGTCGTGACACGGAAAGATTCAGCCGCAGTTTTACGAAGCGTTATTGCGTGGAAGGGACCTGTGAATGTGAAGGGCGTCCGATTGGGGGCGTAACCTATGTGCCCACGAGTGAGGCGCTGCTGGCGGTAACGGCAGACTTTACGCCTGGAGAGATTAATGTACAGGTGGAGGATGTGCCCTGTGAAGAGGAGGCTGATACTGCAGCGACTAGACCGCCTGCGACTAGACCGCCTGCGACTAGTGGTGATGGAGCAAGGGGAAGCAGCTACGGCGATCCGCATATTGTGACGTACGATGGCTATCGCTATAGCTTTCAAACAGTGGGCGAGTTTGTATTGAGCAAATCGCAGGATGCTCACTTTGAGGTGCAGGCTCGGCAAAGTCAAGTTCCGTCGAATTCTCACCTGTCTTTGAATACGGCAGCGGCAATGAAGGTCGCCGGGCATCAGGTGGCTATTTACGCTCAGGATTTTCCTGATGGGGTGACGCCCCTATGGGTGGATGGTGTGCCGACTAAGATGACTGAGGGCGAGCTAACGTTGCCTGGTGGTGGTTCGGTGATGGCAACGGGCGATCGCCACTACAGCATTCGATGGCCAAGTGGCGAGCGGGTAGAAATCAAAGGCATTCGGGCAGGCGGTGAGGACTTTATTAATATCACGCCCTATGTGCCCCGAGCGGATGCAGGCACCCTGAGCGGTCTGTTGGGTGATTTTGATGGAACTCTAAATAATGATTTGCGAGTTCAGGGAGGGGCAGTGGTGCCAGCTCAGGATGCCTATGCATCAGTCACGCAATTGATCAATCGAGTGATTGATGTGCCCATTTCGTTAAACCAGGTTCAGCGAGCCTTTTTTGAGCAGCTATATCGTCAGTTTGGTGATAGCTGGCGGATAACCCCAGCGACGTCTTTGTTTGACTACGGGCCAGGGCAATCGACAGAGACATTCACCAATCGGGCGTTTCCTGATCGATTTCCGTCATTAGCGGGGGTCGCACCTGCTCAAATTCGAGAGGCAACACAGCTTTGCCAAGAGGCGGAAATTGGGGCAGTGTTTATGGAAGGTTGTGTATTTGATATTGCAGCAACGGGTGAGACAGGGTTCTTAGCGGCGGCGGTGAATGCGGTGGCCGATACCGTGGTTCAAGAAGTGACCGATAGAGTTGTTGACGCAATTCGAGACGAAGTTCAAAATGCAATTCCGATCCGCTTACCTAGATGGCCCTTTTAGCTACGGCTGCTCAGGTAACAGCGATGGTGAGCTAGGCCGAAACAGAGAGGCTTGCCATCCAGGCTGGACGGCTATAGATCCCCGCCATTAGCTCATTAACTCGAAACACTTGCTCTATCAATTCCCAAATTTTCCGGCGCTTGTTAACGGTATGGGCTGTCTGCTGGTGAGCCAGCACCGTTCGTCCAGATGTCGTCGGGGATTGAGCGATCGCGATGACAGACTCGATCGTGGTCTGGATAGGTAATTTGGTCGGTCGCTGCCCTAGTACCAACGACCAGGCATCGAGTTATCGCAGGACTGCGGTTCTCAAGGTAGTGTCCAATGGGCACACCCGCGCGAAACGTCGCGGCATCTCCCGGACGAAGTAGCGTTTCCGTATCGCCCTCAATCAGCGTGATCTCGCCCTCTAGAACATAGACCATCTCGTCCTCATTACTGTGCCAATGCTTGATGGACGAACGAGAACCCGGTTGCAGGATCTCGATGAATGCGCCGAACTGTTTAAGACCGTCAACTTCGCTGATCCAAAGGGTTCGGTTTGGCTCGCTCGCTCCGTCAGCAAGGCTTTTTTCTTCAACGAAACGAGCAGGGGTGATGGCAGTCATGTTGATCTCTCCATTGACTTTAGCAGAGGTGCGAGAGCAGAGGTGCGGGCAACGTAAATGAGAGTAAAATCAAGTGACTTTAGCCAGTCCGAGCCGTGATAGGGCTCTCCGAGTGCAGCACCTTTATGAAGAAGACGGGCCGATGTTATGCCTCACAAATCTCCTTTTGATAAATTTAAGCGCCCTCACCTAGCATTGCAGGTACATCAATCTCCTTAACACAAGTCGCTCGTGACAAAGAGAGAATGCAGTCAACGATGGAAAGAAGATCGCTGAGCGGAATGGCTTCACCGCCCGTCAACTTGGCTGCTGCGAGATCTGCCAAAACTTCCGGTGTGCCAACATTGCCAGGGTTAATCACCGTTACACTTATCTGTTGCGATCGCAGTTCCTCCCGTAAGGAATGTACCACTCCCCGCAACCCGAACTTCGATGCACTGTTAGCAACCTCCCTTCCTGGGAAATTGTCTCGACCGGAAAGCGCCCCCATAAAAATGATTTTTGGATTATTTGATCGCCGTAAGGCAGGCAGTAACGCTTTCACCAGTCGAATAGGCGCAACCAGATTGACGGCAAGCACGCGAACAATATCCTCATCAGAACACTCTTCGAAACGATACTGGGGGGTAAATGCGTGGGTTTCCCAGGCTCCACCCATATATAGCAATGCATCTAAGGCATCATCCCCGATCGCGTTGACCACCGTTTCTATCCCTGCTAAATCAGACAAATCTGCCTGCACCCATTCGCCCACCGGAGCCCCGGTTCGAGACACTGCTAAGAGGCGATCGCACTGATCCATCAAATGTTTTGCAACCGCAAGTCCAATGCCACGACTTGCCCCTGCAACCAAAATCGTCTTAAAAGACATTGCCGTTCTCCTGTTAATTAAAACGCATTAATTAAGACGCAGACCAAACTTCGTCACTCCCGGAAACTCAATATTGAATTGTTGTGAGAAGTAATCTGCGTGGAAGGTTTGATAGGGCTTAAATCCAATGAATTCATAGGTATGGCGAGCGATATCATTGCCGTTGATCACCATAATTCCGGCAAAGTCATGCTGCTGCGATCGCCCTTCTTCCAACAACGCTTGGATTAATACTTTGCCAAAGCCTCGTCCCCTTGCCTCCGGTAACACAGCAACATTCTCAATAATCCAAGTTGCTTGGGGGGTTAGGAAAAATGGTCGCAAATCCCCTCCCCAAAGTGCCAAATAGCGATCATGAAAGGCGGTTAGGTTTTCCCTAGACCACTTCAATTCCTGTGCGATCGCCTCCAAACGCGACAAGCGCAACGGGCAGTAGTCTTCTGTATCAGGCACATAGCCTGCTGCGGCTGCAATAGGCTTACTTTCAACCTCTAAGATCAAAAAATCTTCCACCTTGCCCCAATTAGAAGCATCTGTCCTCAGTTCTGCCTCAATAAACTGCAAGGCAGTGGCTCCAGTCCCGTCCAACAGATCTTCCCAAAAGCAATGATTCAATGGCGGCAAAGAAGCCTCATACTCAATTCTGGCAAGGAATGAAATATCCGCAGTTGTTGCCTTGCGAGTACTTAGGGTGGCTAACATAAAACTCCTGTGAGGGCTTTCCCCAAACAAAGATACAATCTGTATGTATCCTAAAGTAGCGAGAGTGAACCCTCTTGTCAAGATACATACTGTCTGAATGTTTAATTCGAGCCCTTCACTATGCCTGCCAAGTTGACCAAAGCAGAACAAACTCGTCGCACTCGTCGCGCCATTCTCGACCGAGCGCGTCACTTATTTGCCACCAAGGGGTTTGCCGCCACGGGAACGGAGGAAATCATCAGCGAATTAGGGATTACACGGGGGGCCTTATATCACCAATTCAACGACAAGTTGGGCGTATTTAAGGCTGTCATCGTTGAAGCCTATGGCGAGATCACAGACTACATCCAAACTAAAGTTCAGCCCCTACACACCAACTGGCAGCAGCTCATCGTCGGCTGTCAGGCATTTCTCGAAGTAGCTCATCAAGACAAACTGCGGCGGTTGGTTTTCATTGAGGCTCCAGCTGTTTTGGCAGCAGATGATCTAGCTGAAATAGATCAGTATGGCTTTGCCTTGCTCCGTGAGTCTATTCAGATTGCGGTCACTGAGGGTGAGCTAAGCACGATTGATGCAGAGGGGTTTGCTCACCTAGTGAATGGTTCGCTCAATGATTTAGCGGCTTGGGTTGCACAGTCGGATGATCCTCAACGGCTTAAAACAGCACAATCTTTGGTCGAGACATTGCTGATGCGGCACCGCAGTTGATTTTACGGCTTGATTTGGCGATCGCAGTCATCTCTGCACAGGTTACTTCTCAAAAGTCCCTTGTCGGGGAGATACAAACATAGCTGTAGCAAGTGCCATAAGCCTGTAAGCATCTCTCCACAAGGTTTTTGGAACAGTAGCCTGTTTATCAACGACGCATCCGTAATGCTTTACTGCGCCTGCTGTGCAGATAGAGCTAAAGCCTTTGGTTCGGACTCAGGAGCCTCTCTCACTCCGTCTGGAGAATCCTGCAAAACCGGTATGATGACGACAAATTTTGTCATCTCACCAGGAATAGAGTGACACTCTAGCCGACCATTATGTCTATCCGTCACTATTTGGTAGCTAATAGATAACCCTAAGCCAGTTCCCTTGCCCACTTCTTTCGAGGTGAAAAAGGGATCGAAAATACGATTTTTGATGTTTTCAGGGATGCCACCCCCATTATCAGAGATTTCTATGCTCACACAGCTCTCATCAATGTGCCTGGTCCGAATTGTAATCTGACCGGGCGAGGCTTCTATTTCTGCCTGAGTTCGACTGGCATTCACTTCTTCAATCGCATCAATCGCATTGGCTAGCAGATTTAGAAATACTTGATTCAGCTGGCTGGCGTAGCATGTAATCAGCGGAAAATTGCCATATTCACGGATAACCTGAATAGATGGGTGGTCTTTTGTAGCTTTTAGACGGTGCTGCAAAATTAATAAAGTGCTATCGATACCCTCGTGAATGTTCACAGCCTTATAGGCGGCTTCGTCTTTTCGTGAAAAGTTTCTAAGCCCCAAAATGATCTCGCGAATACGTGCTGTTCCCATTTTCATAGAATTCAACATATTAGGCAGATCGGCCCGAATAAACGCGATGTCAGCCTCTTCGGCAGCCAATTCAATTTCAGCGACGGGTTGTGGATAATGCTTTTGATAAAGCGCCATGAGGCTTAAAATATCGGCAATAGATTCCGCAACATGACTAAGATTTGCATGAATGAAGTTAACCGGGTTATTGATCTCATGGGCGATACCGGCCACCATCTGACCCAAACTGGTCATCTTCTCTGCCTGAATCAATTGGGATTGAGTTTTTTTGAGCTTTAACAGCGCATCTTGCAAAGAGATGTTTTCAGACTCTAACTCAACGTTGGCTGCCGCAATTTGACCAATTTGGGCTAGCACACCAAAACTTTCGTAGTAGGTCACAAATCGAATCGCAACAATAACCGTCAGTAGATCAAATACTGTTTGTGTCCTGACCCACTCACCAAACCCCAGCATCCCCAAACTATGCATTCCATGGCCTAATGCACAGCTAGAAAAAATCATAGCAATCGTTACAATGACTGGATTAATGCCTGCTTTTCGGTTTTTCCAGATACCGTAAGTAATACCACTTGCAATCATGGTGTAGCAGCCAGCGATGACGAAATTCTCGAAAATCATCAAGAAGGGAAGATACGTCGAAAAGGGAATAAAAAACGAGAACATAATTCAGCTGGATAATGAGTAAGAAGAAAATCGCTTATTACTAAAGTGCCGATTCTGCTCGGTGAGATAACAAATTTAGGAAACAGGTAATACGCCAGAGTATTTTTATCAAGGTCAAAGAGAGGTTAAGAGCGCTCTTCGACAGCTGGTAAACGCTGCGTTCAGTCAGAATAGCCACACATGGAAAAAGAATAGTTTGACGAAAGCACACTTAGAACTATCCGAAATAATGACTATATATTGCGTTGTAGCCGTTGAGCAGAGCAGAGCTTGGGCATTCTCTAGCTAAGTTCTTAAGTCATCTCTGTATGTATGATCTCGCCCGGCTGAGCTTACAAGACGTCACAGAAATTGGGATTGCGCTTCGAAGTTTAGGCAAAAACTCTGACAGCTTAGAAACAGTCGCAAATCGCTGCGTACAATATTTCTATCAAAACCTAATTGATCCCATCACTGGCCAGTCGGCTTGCACGCTGGTTCGACTATTTAAAACCCATGCGTACGCAGATCTCCCAGCAGAATTACAAAGCTGTGAGACCAGATTAGACGATGCTGACCAATCGACTGATGAGCTAAAGTGTCTGACGCTGCTAGGTACAGCTGGAGATCAATTTGAATGGCAAAATCGTCGTCGATCAAAAGGGCATCAAGTGATTCCGCTAACCAGTGAAGAAGCCGTTCAGAAAATTCCGATGATCTCTCAACTCATCACAGCATTTGGGTTTAAGACCCGCTATGTTTTAGCGCCTGACCCTGAGTTGCTCACTGAGTTAGCGCAAAAGACCTGTAATGTTTTCTACGTTCCTAAGGCGCTGGGCAGTCCATTCATTCCTGCGCAATCTGAGTTTGTTGAGCCCTTCGGGGTTCAGTCCGTTTTGGGCTTTGGCGGAATGCTTCCTTCAGGCAATTTGTTTACTGTCATTCTGTTCTCGAAGGTCATTATTCCTAAGTCTACTGCGCAACTGTTTAAGACACTGCCACTCAATATCAAAATGTCTATTCTCCCATTCGACAAGAAACAAATTTTTCAAGTCTTACAGTCTGCTTAGCGTCGGTTTAACCCTTTACGACTTACCGTTCGGGCAGACTGACTGACCCAAAGTGGTAAAAACACAATGCAATCTATCAACATAACGCAAGAAGATTTGGTACAGCTGCAAACGAGAGAAGATGTAGCGCAGCTACAGGCCCAGGTCGCAACGCTGGAAGAACTACTGCAAATCTACGAGCAGTCTGCTACTGAACAGGAGCAGCGTTTGCAAAAAACACTACAGACACTAGAAGAGAAAGCTAAACAGCTAGAGCATGCTCAGTCGGCGCTGCAAACGTTGGAGGCAATGCTCGATAGTATGGGCGACGCTGTATTAGTGGTCGATAAAGCCGGACAGACTGTATTTAGCAACCGGGCGGCAAAATGTCTGTTAGAGAATTCGCCCTTGGTGCGATCGCCTCGACCTGACACAACCTGTTGCGATGTCACTCATGCTAAAGAAAGGAGTAGTTTTCACCGCTCAAAAGCGAAATTTCTCCTTCGGGCAACCTCAGGGGAAGCTTTTGACGATGCAAAAATTCAGTTTACTAACCGAAACACGAAGAAAATTTGCTGGCTTAGCGTGAATGCGAGACCCTTAAAAGTAGACTGCCAGATAACCGGGGCCGTTGCGGTCTTTCGAGATGTGACTCAGCAAAAACAGTTTGAGCAAGCGCTAGAGCAATCGAATCGGGAGTTTCAGCAGCAGTCGCAAGTCCTTGAGGAAACATTAACCGAGCTACAGCACACACAGGCAAGGCTAATCCATGAAGAGAAAATGGTAGGACTGGCTCAAACGGTTGCGGGCGTTGCCCACGAAATTAACAATCCTATTAACTTCATCCACGGAAACATCAAACCCGTGAGCGGAGCACTGCAAGATTTACTGGGCTTAATCGATCTCTTTAGGCAAACATATCCCGAGTTAACGCCAGAAATTATGGAGGAGATAGAATCGATTGACCTGGATTTTTTGGCTTCCGATTTGCCTAACGTGTTTGTCTCTATGGCAGCGGGTACCCGGCGCATTCGCGAAATTGTTGAATCACTGCGTGTTTTCTCTCGACTAGACGAAGCCGATGTTAAAGCCGTAGATATTCATCAGGGTATTGACAGTGCCCTGATGATTCTCACAAGGCGAATAGTGAGCGCGTCAGAAAAAGGACAAGACAAACAGTTAAGTCAAAAAAACATAGAAATTCGAAAAGATTACGGCGATTTGCCACTGCTAGAGTGCCATGCGAGCCAGCTTAATCAAGTATTCGTTCATCTGCTTAATAATGCTATTGATGCGCTCAGCGACCGAACCGTATCGCCAGAGATTTCCATCTGCACTCAGGCTCTCGATAATCAAATCGCCATCACAGTATCGGATAATGGCTTGGGTATTCCTAAAGCGATTCAGAGTAGAGTCTTCGAGCCATTTTTTACCACTAAACCGGTTGGGAGTGGAACTGGACTAGGGCTATCGGTTTGTCATCAGGTCGTGGTTGACCTGCATCACGGATCGATTACGCTGACGTCTGAAGAAGGTAAAGGGACTAAAGTTACGATCTTACTTCCCTGCACCAAGGCTAAATTTTTGGGTTGAACTTGCCGCTATACCTAACGCAGGCAAACGAGCAGCAACAGGATATTCAACTCGTCAGTGGATCTTGTCTTTACAGGGTGGCAACGCGCTATCAATTAGCAACCACAAATCTGACTGAGCCGTCATTTCGTTCTGGGACGAACTTCGCGCGATCGCGCGAAAGGCAAGATGGCTCAATCAGAGAGAAATCACCATCCTTACGCGGATAAGCCACATAGTGTTCAACCTCGTCATCACTGGCAAAAACCAAAACCGTAATACTGTCGTTGCTGTGAATATTTGTCTTATTTTCAGCATCCCACTCAAATCCTAGTATGCTCTTGGCCGTTTCATTAGTAGAATACGGCGTTAAGATACACAGCTGAGACCAGGAAGAAGACCCCACCTGCGACAAGTCAATTGTTTCTGAGGTTGATGTCGTCAAAGCGGCTATCTGATTGCGGATAAAAGTCCGTTCTTTAGCATCGCTACCGCATCCTAACAAGGCCCCTGTCAAACAAAGCGAAAATACAATCGATTGGCGGCTTACAAAAGTCATATGTCAAGATCTTGCTTAGCCAAATCTTGGTAGAAAATAGTTTGGAACTGTTCGGGGGAAATAAAGCTTCTGCCCAAAGCTTCATCGTAGTCGGCGGTGGGGTTGCTAGCGATAAATTCTTCGAGAGTAAGGCCTTGGGCGATCGCACTTTCTGTTCTTAGCCTAACATCAACTAGCATACGGAGATAGGCTTCTAGCTCGGCTCGGTTAGAGAGAGGGCCATGCCCTGGAATGATTTTAGTATCTTCGTCAGCAAGGGCCAATAGTCTTTCGGTGGCTGCAATCATTCCAGTGACAGAGCCGCCGCTACTATCGCTGTCAATAAAGGGATAAATACCGTTGAAGTAGATATCGCCCGCGTGAATGACGTCAGCTTCCACAAAGTGAACAATACTATCACCGTCGGTGTGGGCCGGTTCTACATGGAAGATGTTGATGGTTTGGCCATTGAGGCGAAAGGTGACAGTGTCATTAAAGGTGATGACAGGGAGGGCAGCCGGTGGCGAGGCGGGAAATGCTAACTGAAAGGCTTGAATGAACTGATCGGTACTCATGCGAGCATAGACTTCGTCGTGAGCGACAATGACGGTGCCTGCGTTGCCGAAGTTTTCGTTGCCACCAGTATGGTCAAAATGCCAATGGGTATTGACTAAAAAACGGATGGGCTCCGGGGTAATCGCGGCGATCACATCTGTAATCTTCTCAGTCAGTGGCGCGAACTGGTTATCAACCATAAAAACCCCCTCTTCGCCCGCCAAGATCCCAATGTTTCCGCCTTCGCCCACGAGCATATAGATGTCCTCGGCAACAGGAATTGTTTCAATCTCTACATGGCTGAAGTCATCGTCTTGGGCATGGCTAGCAGCACTCGTTCCCAAGACAATGACTAAGCTAGCAACGGAAAGAAGAGACTGTTTGAAATCTTTCATCATCAAGGATCTCTAGGTTTAGAAATACAAAGCATTAGGGACCAAACAAATGTATAGATCGCAATTAGGGAGCTGCGCACCCATAAAATACCGGTCATATCGGAGATATAGTAACACTTCACTAAGTAACATTTTGTGGTTAAAAATTAGCGCTGTGCAGCACTACCGAGTCGGTAGTGCTGCCGAGTATTTTGGCCATCTGAGTTATCTGATAAGACCTCGGCCTAGTTGAACAGGTCACCTTTTAGTACTCTGTCTTTAAACCTATAGATATCATCGGAGATTCCTATTTCACGAACTCGTAACTAGGCAGCCGCCGCAGCCACTGCCTAGTTACGAGTCTCTACAAGTATTTTCGAGAACTGTGCGCCCCACGGCTCTATTTTTAATTACTATCGCGCTGGCAATATCACGCCGCGTGGACAAACCACACTCGCAAGTAGGCCATTGGCCTGTTATTTTTTCAGTTCACCCTATCTGTTTTCCTTTAAACCTGTGTTGGCCATTCTGAAGGAAAGAGAAAAAACGTTGATCAATCCACCTTGCAACTACCACTAGTTGGTTGTCCTTCCCCGTTATGAGTTCCCGGCACGTATGTCCCACCGCCACCCACACAGATCGCAATAAAGTTGTTGCAGTCATTGACCCCATTACAACTTCCTGCATTAGCAGTCGGAGAAGGTTCCTCGTTGCCAGTGGTGAGTCTCATCATTGGCGATCGCGTTGGCGTGGTGGAACGAGGTGGCTGGGTACGTTCCATCCCTTGGGGTTGAGCGGGTCTTAACGTTTGAGCTTGAGCTGGAAATATGATCACTACCGGTGCAAGCAAAGAAGCCAAAGAAAGTCCCATAGCTGCCTTGTGAACAAGCTGCATAGGAGAAAGAGTTGTCTGAGCCATGATGTATTACCTAATCACTACACTCATTACTAGGATGGATGCTCTGGAAGTATGCAGTCTGACTCAAAAACTTTTTTTGGCTTAAGAATCGCCGATACAACGGCAGGTCTCGTGCGATCGCAGTTGCCCTAAAGCCGCAGAAACCCCAAAAAAAACTGATGCACATGGGTTTCAGCGCTTCTTTAAGCAAAAAAGGCCCTGCTGACCAATCCATGGCGAAGGATCATCTTCACTGATTACTTAGTTGCCCTAATTTCCAAAAAAGCAAAAGAGAAACTTATGATTCCGATTTGACATTACTTAGTCTAAGTAATGGTCAAGAACGCAATTTTTCATTCTTTTCAAGATAGACTTAAGCGTATAGAGATTCAGGTCTCGATAGAGCTTTATCTATATACGGTGTTGCTAGCCAGCTTTACTGCCTAGCTTTGTTCGGAAAGCAGCACCCTATCAACATCTTGTTGATAGGGTGCTGCTTAACACCTTTTCTGTAGAGGTGAATCGCTTTACCTCTATTGGCTTCGGCTCTTAACTGGTCGCAGCCACAACTCCTCAAACAAGGAAATGGAAAGAGGTAGTCATGGCCAATGTCTTTCCATGACTTGTCGGAATTTTCTGCACCGCTGGGCTTCCGCAGCCATATCTCTCTTTATCTCTCCTGATCCCTCTTTATCTCTTTGGTTGGCTGTGTTTCTCGCAGCCTGCATGTCAACGCATTCCCTGAATATGCGCCATCATCCATTGCTGCTAGCGATGGAGACCGCTCCCCGTCTAAGTGGGTACTCGAAAACGCTTTCCCAAAGTGAGGAATTATAATATGGATTTCTGGTCAGATTTCATGATGAAATTCGGGGCACAGTTGCAGTCCCCGACGCTCGGCTTTCTGATGGGGGGCATAATCATTGCCGCCCTCGGTAGCCGACTAACCATTCCAGATGCAATTTACAAGTTCATCGTCTTCATGCTGCTCATCAAAGTTGGCCTGATGGGCGGCATTGCGATCCGCGAGTCCAATCTGTCAGAGATGCTGTTGCCCGCGCTATTCGCCATGGCAATAGGGATTCTTGTCGTATTCATCGCACAATACACATTGGGCAAGCTGCCAGGCGTCAAAACCACGGATGCACTGGCGACCGGAGGTTTGTTCGGTGCTGTCAGTGGCTCTACTCTCGCCGCCGGCATAACGGTACTAGAATCGCAAGGCGTAGAATACGAGGCCTGGGCTGGTGCACTCTATCCCTTTATGGACATCCCAGCACTCGTGACTGCGATCGTTTTGGCCAGCATTTATGCCAACAAACAAAAGCGCGAGAAGTATCTTAAAAATGAACAGTATCTCGGTAAGGAAGATTATCTCGGCAAGCAGCCGGTTCCCGCAGGCGGCGCTTCCCTCGATCAGCCCATTCCCGCAGCTGCCGTAGGCGGGTATGCCATAGACCAGCACAGTACTACAGGCGGATATCGCAGCAGGTCGGGCGGTGGCACAGGTGGGAATCCCGGCAGGTCGGGCGGTACCCCAAACAATCGAGTCAAGATCTGGCCCATTGTGCAGGAGAGTCTCCAAGGCTCTGCGCTATCGGCACTACTGCTTGGTCTCGCGCTAGGCCTGCTAACCCGACCAGAGAGTGTCGTTGAAAGCTTCTATGAGCCCCTCTTCCGCGGGCTGCTTTCCATCTTGATGCTGGTGATGGGTATGGAGGCATGGTCAAGGATTCACGAACTGCGTAAGGTGGGCCACTGGTACGCCCTGTATGCCTTCGTGGCACCACTACTGCATGGATTCATTGGCTTTGGGCTTGGCATGATTGCCCACTACGCTACGGGATTTACTCCTGGCGGTGTTGCTCTCCTAGCCGTCATTGCCGCCTCCAGTTCAGACATCTCTGGGCCTCCTACTTTACGAGCTGGTATCCCGTCGGCCAATCCCTCTGCTTACATCGGTGCATCTACAGCCGTCGGTACGCCAGTTGCGATCGCAATAGGAATACCCCTCTTCGTCGGCCTGGCCCAAGCGATGACAGGTGGCTAATTCTAGCCGGGTCGCGGTCTGCCGGTACTCCCTAGCCTGCCGACCAACGCGGCGGCAATACGGCGGCAACGCGGCGGCAACGCGGCGGCTAGGATATTAGCGAGATAGCATGCGGCGCTGCCGTTTTCCCAAGTTTTTACGTAGTTTAATGAATACACATATCAAGAGGTAACCCATATGGCCAAGCCAGCCAATAAGCTCGTCATCGTCACGGAAAAGATGCTGCTGAAAAAGATTGCCCGAATTATTGAGGAAGCCGGGGCAACCGGGTATACGGTGGTAGACGCTGGAGGTAAAGGCAGTCGCAACGTACGCTCGTCGGGACAACCCAGTGTTTCCGACACCCAATTGAATGTAAAAATAGAGGTGCTCACCGAAAATCGGGATATTGCCCTAAAGATCTCGGATAAGGTTGCACTGGAGTTCTTTGACAATTATTCGGGCATCGCCTACATCTGTGAGGCAGAGGTACTGTACGCGCATAAGTTCTGTGGTCCAGACGGCTGTTGAATCGAAACAGAAGAGGCATCACTGTCAGGATTGAGCGACTCAGCCTCTTTCCTTAAAACTCTCCTATTCATGAGTGAATTTTCTGTAGGTGTTTCCATCAGTGGCGGGCATTTTCTCGCCACTATCACACATATTTAATCACTATGAAGCCAACACCATGAACAAGTTTGACTCATCTAAACTGCGGACTAAATCTGACAATCTCAGCGAAGGCTGGCTAGTGCAGGTATATAGCGGCGATCGCCGCCTGCTCTGCGTGATCGAGTCATCTCACGCCTGGACTTTTTTGTTGGGCTGTGGGTTGGGTCTGCTGCTGGCAGTGGGATGGGTTAACCTCGCTAGGGACAGTCCATCTAAAACTTATGAGCCAGCAACCACTCCTCCCGAACTGTGGGTTGATTAGATCAGTTGATTGCTCAGTTATTACTAAAATCCCCTTAGCCGTACCTCGCGCAGAGAACGCTAAAAGAGAACTAAAGGATTTAGGAGCTGTATATCTTCAAATCAGTCAAGTTGTTGAATCCGGAGGAGTGTTGCTGGTTGGCGGTGCTGGCACTAATGAGACTAATACTTTGTCAACTCGGGTCCCGTCCATATCTATCACCTCAAACCTCAAGCCACTCCATTCAAAATATTCGCTAGATTGAGGGATATGTCCTAAGAAGTACATGACAAAGCCACCGATCGTATAGAAGCCATTTGTTTCTTCGTTGGGCAATCGATCTCTGTCAATCAATGCCTTTAACTCGTAGAGGTCTAGCGAACCATCTAATAGCCAGGAGCCATCTTCTCGTTGAATAATGAGGGGCTCTTCTTGGTTCTCCGTAGACGGTAAGTCGCCTACAATGGCTTCCATTAGGTTGTTGAGAGTCACCAAGCCTTCAATACCACCATATTCATCGGTTACTAAAGCAATATGAATGCCGGTTTGCTTGAACTGTTCAATAACAGTTAGAGCGCGATCGCTTTCTGCTAAATACAGCGATGATTGCAGCAACGCCTCTAAATTGACAGACTGACCTGATAGTTGGGCTCTTAGCAAATTGCTTCCTCGAATCACGCCCACACAATTATCTAAGCTGCCTCGTCCGACTGGAAAGCGAGCATGATTGCTGCTCATCACAGTCTCTAAGTTTTGCTCTAAGGAACCCTCAATATCTAACCAGTCAATTTCAGTTCGAGGCGTCATAATTGCTTTGATGGGGCGATCGCCTAGTCGAAAAACTCGTTCAACCATCTCATGTTCTGCTTCTTCAAACATCCCTGCTTCAGCACCTTGCCGAATCAGTACTTTGATTTCTTCCTCGGTAATATCAGGCTCGTTTGAAGTCCTAACACCTAGTAAATTGATCAAAATATCCGTTGAGACATCCAAAATATGAACGAGCAGTGCTGTTAGGCGAGCAAGAAACCGCATCGGCCGAGCGATGATGCAGGCAATCTGTTCTGGATTATTTAGAGCAATCCGTTTTGGTCCTAATTCACCCATCACCAACGATAAATAGGTAATGATTGTGACCACAATTGTTACGCTGATGCCTTCACTGTATGCCTTCAGGAGAGGAATGCCATCAAACACTGGCTTTAATCGTTGAGCGATGGTAGCACCTCCTAGCGCACCGCTCAAAATGCCGATCAGCGTAATCCCAATCTGCACCGTTGCCAAAAAACTATTAGGGGCATTGGCTAACTTCAGGGCTATTCGTGCTCTACGGTTACCTTGATCTGCGAGCTGTTCTAGCCGAACTTTGCGGGCAGAGACGACAGCAATCTCGGAGCCTGAAAAAATCCCATTAGCGATGATTAGCAAAAGAACTACTAGAATTTCAAAAAAAATTGAGGACATGTTGAGCTCTCACCAACAAAATAGATACACTGACGATTTGAGACCCTTTAAGCAACCATCTAAAAAATTAATCATCGCAGGGGACGACCCAGTGAATACCCATAACCCCTGTCAAAATTAATTCACCGTCTTTCTAGCCCTCACAATCTGATAAAACGATCCCCTCATTCATCTGTCTTTAGCGACAATTCCATCTAACAAAAAGCCCTCCGCACAATGTACGGAGGGCTTTTTGTTAATCTTCAGAAGCTGTCTAGAGAATCGTCAGATGAACTATGCGTTGATAGAAGGTGCGCTCAAAGCAACAGGAGCCGCTTCGCCAGCAGCTAAGTCAAGCGGGAAGTTGTGAGCATTGCGCTCATGCATCACTTCCATACCCAAGTTGGCACGGTTCAACACATCTGCCCAAGAACCAATCACACGACCCTGTGAGTCAATGATGGACTGGTTGAAGTTGAAGCCATTCAGGTTGAATGCCATCGTGCTGATGCCCAAGGCTGTGAACCAGATGCCGACAACAGGCCAAGCGCCAAGCAAGAAGTGCAAAGAGCGGCTGTTGTTGAAGGAAGCGTACTGGAAAATCAAACGTCCGAAGTAGCCATGGGCTGCAACGATGTTGTAAGTCTCTTCTTCTTGACCAAACTTGTATCCGTAGTTCTGTGACTCAGTTTCAGTCGTCTCACGAACCAATGAGGAAGTTACCAATGAACCGTGCATTGCACTGAACAAAGAACCGCCGAACACACCGGCTACACCCAACATGTGGAAGGGGTGCATCAAGATGTTGTGCTCTGCTTGGAATACCAACATGAAGTTGAAGGTACCTGAGATACCCAAAGGCATCCCGTCAGAGAAAGAACCTTGACCCAAGGGGTAGATCAAGAACACTGCGGTTGCTGCGGCGACAGGCGCAGAGTAAGCAACACAGATCCAAGGACGCATACCGAGGCGGTAGGATAGCTCCCACTCACGACCCATGTAGCAGAAAACGCCGATGAGGAAGTGGAAAATTACCAACTGGTAAGGGCCACCGTTGTACAACCACTCATCCAAGGAAGCGGCTTCCCAGATGGGGTAGAAGTGAAGACCGATAGCGTTTGATGAAGGCACAACCGCACCAGAGATGATGTTGTTGCCGTACATCAAAGAGCCTGCAACAGGCTCACGGATGCCGTCAATGTCAACCGGAGGGGCTGCGATGAAGGCGATTACGAAACAGGCAGTGGCAGCCAGCAGAGTCGGGATCATCAACACGCCGAACCAACCTACATAGAGGCGGTTTTCGGTGCTGGTAACCCACTGACAAAACTGCTCCCACAACGAAGCGCTTTGGCGCTGCTGTAGTGTAGTAGTCATTATGAATCCTTTTAGTTATCTAGGTACAAAGGGCGGAAGGCACAAAAAGATGTCTTTCGCCTGCATGTTCAATATAACGGCTTTTATGAGTTTTGTAAAGTTACGCAAACATTAAGATGAGTCATTGCTCGATTTTTTTCTAGCTCGCATTGCCGAAAATCATATTTCTTTTTGGCGAGACGACCAGAGCCATTTGAATTTATTTAAATCTATTAGAATTCGCTACATCCCTCTCGTGAAGGGGCATGAGCCGAGCCTGTGTTGCATGGGCTAAAGATGCAATTTAGCGGGTGGTTAGGCGATAGGCTAACGGCTTGGATTGGCTTAAATGATTTCTGAGAGCGGAGATTGTTAAGCGGATTGTTAAGTGAGAGCTCAGCAATTATGAGAGCGCTCCAAACCAGATGATTGGCTTGCGAACTTCAGCAATGAGTCCTCCTGGATAGGTGCTAGTGCGGCTACCGTTGGGTGCCTGTAGCAGAAGCACTAGTGCTTCTATTTGTTGAAAGTTCGGTGGCTTAGCAAGGCTAGCTTGCAGAAGCTGTCGCATGACTCTTCGTCGGAGTGCGAGCGGTGCGAGCTGGAGCGTGTGCATATCAATTTCCCATGCTGGCTTTGTTTGCAGTGCTTTGGGGTTGTCTGGGCTTTCAACTGGGCTGCTTGGGGTGATGACTTGGTTGTATAGGTGAGTGGCTTGTGACTGTAGGTAGGCAATGTCTGCTGCTGTGATTTCTGCTGTCTGAGAGAGCGATCGCCCAATCTGGGGATTAAAGTGTTCGCTTAGGTAAGGGATGAGTTCATGCCGAATGCGGTTGCGACGGAAAGCTAAGTTCGAGTTGCTGCTGTCTTCCCAAATGGGGAGTTGGTGGGCGCTGCAAAAGTCTTGGGTTTCCTGGCGGCTGAAGTTTAAGAGCGGTCTAACCAGTTCAATATGGGGCTGGTGATTAGTTGGAGAATGATTGAGCGATCGCTGCCAAGGTAATGAGCTAATGCCGTCAATGCCAGTTCCACGAACGAGATTATACAAGAGAGTTTCGGCGCGATCGCTGGCCGTATGTCCGGTCACGACATGGGAATATCCTTGCGCTTGCGCGATCTTGTAAAACGTTTTGTAGCGCCATTCACGTGCGTCAGCTTCGCCTTTGAGCGTCATTTGTGCAACTTCTATCCATGCCGGAATTTTCCAGGTGTTCGCAAGCTGCAGAACATGGTTGGCGTTGTCACTTGAGTCAGGACGCCAGCGATGGTCGCAATGCACGAGGGCTAGCGTCCATTGCCACTTGGCCTGTAAATCTATAAGTAGGCGTGCTAAGCAAAGAGAATCCTGTCCCCCAGACACAGCCATTAAAACAGCGCTGTTTTTAGGAAGCAGGATTCTTTGTCTGAGCAAGGTATGTAGTTTAGCGTGTGCTAAAGACCAGGCCATGATGTCTTTACCTTGCTGGTTCTCAGGCAATACCTAACGACGACTATAAAACGTGATTTTTTGAGTCTAGCGCTTCTAATGCCTTCTCATGCCTTCTATTGCTTAGTGGTGTCTTTGATGTCGTCTTTGATGGCAGAGGCTTTATCTGTAGCCTGCTCAGTTGCTTCATTGATCCGTTGTTTAGCGCGCTCTAGCCAGCTACTACCTTTCTCGGTAGCGCTGTGTGTCACGCTTTGAAGCGGATGTTTATTGCTATCAATGCCGACTTGAAGATGGGTGCGATCGCTATTAAGCCCATCTTGAGTAAGACCCATGCCCTCTCGGGAGGTGCTCTTCACGCCGTCAATGCCACCCTGAATACTCCCTTGAAGCTTAGTCTGATCTCCGTCAATTCTGCCTTGAAGGCGGTCAATACTGCCCTGTGCGGCACCTGTAATGTTATTTGTGCCACCTGGAACGCTACTCTGAACGCCCGATCTCACGTTGCCAAGGTCACTGTGTAGAGATTCCTTCATGTCGTCAATACTGCTTTGCTCAGAGCGTTGATCCGAGTCAGAAATATTTCCTAGATCCATCGTGACATCGCCAGTTGCGACATCGCCAGTTGTGACATCGCCTGCCTTATTTTTTATTCGACCGGCCAATCCTGCGCCAGCGGCAGCCACTCCCCCCACTAATGCCACACCACTTGCTGCTGCTTTACCCAGCCCAACAGAGCCTACTGTCCCTACAGCATCACCGGTATCCTCGACAGATGTAGAGATGCCGTCTGCTTCTACGGCGTCTAGCCCAGACCCCAGACCTGTTTTAGGCAGATTGTTACCGCGATATGAGCTGCGAATCCTATCATCAGCAACACCACCCGTACTACCTGTATTTACCGCATAGCCAGTTTCTTCATCTTTACTGCGTTTGGCAGCCGCCCAAATTAACAGTCCCAACCCGGCCAAAGGCAACAGTAGCCACCACCAACGCCCACGACCTGCTAAGAGCTGATTAGCCTCTCCCCCAACACCGTCAAGATCATTGGCATCAGTACCGTCAACCCCATCGGTAATAACAGTGCCGTCTTCCCCGATTGCGACATTGCCCTGAGTGGTATCTGCGGCGCCATCAACAGCGGCACCATTTGCAGAACCGCTAGCGCTGCCCTCAGCGCTACTATTTCCATTGGTGTTGTCAGCATTGGCTGCATTGCCATTCCCCTCTGTATCACTACTAGCGGCACCATCAGCAGGCGCGCCTGCCGCCGTATTCCCACCTGCCCCTCTGGTAGCTCCGGCTCCGGGTGAAATTGCATAACCGGACAGATTGGCGTTGTTGAGTACACTTTGGCCTGGATTGCCTGTGGCATAGCCGAGGAAAGCCGCAACCGCTGGAGAGGCACCACCTGCATATACGAAAGAATAAGGCTGAGAGAAGGGATAACGCGGATCGTCTGGCAGCGTTTGATGCAGCTGAATAGCTTTGATATCAGGCTGACCCTCTAGCTCACTGACCAGCATGTATCCAATGCCGTCTTTCCCCAGGGCTTTGGCTAGGGCTGCTGTAGAATCTTCGCTGAGTTGCGTTGCCGTATCGCCTGTTTTGAATTCAGCTGTCGTAAAAACGGGGTAGGGTTTAAGCGCCTGACGAGTCTCGCTGGTATCGGGACGATCAATCACTTTAATAGGACCAGCGGAACCTCCCACTGCTGACCAATCCCTAATTTCTCCTCTAAAGATCTGAGCGAACTGGCTTCCAGTTATGCTCTGTGAAAAAGCATTGTCTTTCCCAACGACGACGGCAATTTTTTCTCGCCGCACCGGAACTGCAATCAGCTTTTTTTCTTTTTCGGCTTCGGTTAGCGGCCGGCTAATGGCTGCAAGGTCGGCATTGCCATTTAATACTGCTTGAATAGCTGCGTTTGAATCATTTGTGGTGATATTAACTTTGCCCGCGTATTGCTTTTCAAAGCCCTGCCCCAAAGCCCGGCTAATTGTAGTCATGTTGTCTGAGCTGCTGGCAATCTTGACCTGGGTTCCTTTCGCCACGGAGTCAGGCACAGAAAAGCTAGGAGCCGCTTGACCCAGGACAGGTGCCTGAAATAATAAAGAAGCGACTGATTGGGTGGGTATAGCACAGGCGAGAAGCGCTGCGACTGTTAGCGCTGAAGCCGTTTTACGGTTAACCATGACTCAATGACACCTGCAAGTAGGCGAAACAACTTTTTTGAAAAGAAAAACGAAGATGAAGACACCGGTCAGATTTAACAAAACCTAGCTGGTGTATCTCTATAAATGCCTTCAATAAGTTTGGGTATTTTCACTCATTGATCTAAAAATCAACCGCTTACGATAGGCATTTGTGATTATGCTTATGCAGCTTACACGGTATGACAGCTTCATCAAATTATTGAACGAATTTATATTTTCTTTAAAGTGGCATGTTTTCTTTAAAGAAAAGAAAATTTCCGAGCCGACTGTGTCTGAAAAGCTTCTGAAAATGGCAGTGGAAATTTTATCAGAACTTGTTTGATAAAGCCTTAGTTTAGGGATGTGGGGCCGTTTTTCTACGGTGTTTGTTAGTCCTTAGCAGGTAGTTTTTGACAGGCTTTTGAGGTGCTTTGGGAACACCTCTAATTGTGGTAACGGCTGTGCAAGTGTGGCAACGGCTGTGCAAGTGTGGCAACGGCTGTGCAAGGCGGTTTCGCAAAGGGATTCGGTATAGGTCTTCACTTCTTATGTATCCAGATATCCTGAGGAATTTGACAGATTTATCCACACGCTGTTCTACTCAAAGCAATAGTGTTCTAAGATGGCCAAGGCTTATAGGGTGGTTATTGTGATAAAGCTTAATTAATAATACTTGTATTATCAGCCTGCTTTCGGTATAGACTCTCGGCACATCTATCGCGTCGATAAATGGCTCCAGATTTTTCATTTATGCAAGACAGTCAAAGCGATTCGTCAGGCACTCCGGCTGATGGGGGCGTTAACTTTGACAATTTTATTTTAGAGATTGAGCCTGATCCTGAAACCACTCAGGAGGAAGCTGCCCAGACTAAACCAGAGAGCAATCCCAATTTGCAGGTTCAGTTTAAGAGTGAGCGGGGTCGCTTATTGCTGCTTTTGCCACCCGCTCCTGAGAAGAGCCGTAATCCTGTGTATTGGGAAGATTTGAGGGATCAGCTCAAACGACGGCTGAGTGGTGGAGAGCGATTTTTGCAACCCCATACGCCCGTGCATCTGATCGCGCGCGATCGCCTCCTCAACAGCCAGCAGATCCAGGAAATAGACGCGATGCTCAGCGATGCTCAGCTCCCGCTCAAAAGAATTTATTCCAGCCGTCGTCAAAGTGCTGTGGCAGCTGCAACCGCAGGCTATTCAGTAGAGCAGCAGACCACGTTGGGTCACTTGGGCCAGGGGCAAGAAGCGTCTCGTCAGGCCATGGATGAGCCCCTATACCTACAAACAACGCTTCGATCTGGTGTTGAAGTGCGCCATAGAGGCACTGTCATTGTGTTAGGCGATGCCAATCCCGGCAGCTCTATTGTTGCCGAGGGTGACATCTTTATATGGGGTCGTCTACGAGGGGTTGTTCATGCTGGCGCTGATGGTAACAGACAGTGCCGTATTATGGCTCTGCATATGCAGCCTACTCAGCTGCGAATTGCCGACCAGGTAGCGCGATCGCCCGAAGATCCGCCTGCGCAGTATCAACCTGAAGTCGCCTACATTGGCCCCGACGGTATCCGAATTGCGCTGGCCGCCGAGTTTGCCCTAGCTGATTTACCTGCTAACCTACCTACCCAAGAGAGCCCCTAAATAAGGCCCCAGAAAGAGCATATGAGCCGTATTATCGTGATGACCTCCGGCAAGGGAGGCGTTGGTAAAACTACCTGCACCGCAAACCTAGGTATGGCTTTAGCCAAAGCCGGACAGCGAGTTGCCGTCGTTGACGCCGACTTTGGTCTGCGTAACCTTGATTTGCTACTCGGACTTGAAAATCGCATTGTATACACCGCCTTAGACGTCTTAGCCGGTGAATGTCGCCTAGATCAGGCGCTTGTCAAAGATAAAAGGCAGCCCAACTTAGCACTGCTGCCAGCTGCCCAAAATCGGTCTAAAGAGTCCATTAAGCCCGAGCAGATGAAGCGACTAATTAAGGCGCTCACCAAAGTCTATAACTTTATTTTGATCGACAGTCCAGCGGGAATTGAAATGGGCTTCCGTAACTCGATTGCCGCTGCTCGCGAAGCCATCATTGTGACAACGCCCGAAATCTCGGCAGTTCGAGATGCTGACCGAGTGATTGGTCTGCTAGAAGCAAACGACATTAAGGCGGTTCGGCTGGTGATTAACCGGTTGAGGCCAGCAATGGTCGCAGCAGAGCAGATGATGTCTGTCAAAGATGTTCAGGGCATCCTGTCTATTCCACTGCTTGGCGTTATTCCCGATGACGAGCAGGTGATAGTTTCGACCAATAAGGGGGAGCCCTTGGTATTAGACGAGAAACTCTCTAAAGCGGGTATCGCTTTTACAAATGTCTCCCAGCGTTTGCAGGGCGAAAAAGTGCCGCTGATGGACTTGAGCATTCCTCAGGACAACTTTTTCACTCGTCTCAAACGGCTATTTGGCGTCTCCTCATAGATGCTCTACTCCATATAGACTTCTTCAAAAGGGGCTTGTTTAAGAGCGAACGACTTAAAATGGCGACATCGAGGTGACTAACAGTATGGCAATTCCTATTATCAGCGATCTTTTAGAAAGACTCTTTGGCTCAGGCGAAGATCCTCACAGCCGTGATGATGTTAAGCGTCGGCTGCAAATTGTGCTTGCCCACGACCGCTTGGCACTCGATCCACAAACCTTAGAGATGATGCGCCAGGAAATTATTGCTGTTGTTTCGCGCTATGTCGAGGTAGATTTTGAGTCTTTGGAGTTTTCGCTAGCAACGAATGAAAGAGTAACCGCGCTGACCGCAAATTTGCCTATTCGACGTATTCGTCCGCTTGGGCGCGGCCCCGACCAGCCCATTATGCCCGAGCAGGAGGTCGAGAAAATTGAGCTGGCCTCACCTGCCGAAGCACTTGCCCTAGATGCCCAAGACGCAGAGGCCGCGCTCAGACGCTTCGAAGCCAACACTCGTGACGCGCATCCCTATCTTGACATTGATAGATCTGGCCTAGATGAAGACGAAGATGAATCCGGAACCACCGGAACTAATAATAGTGTGCTAGCTGAGGCAGAAGCAGCTACCTCTACGGACCTAGCGGTTGGTGAGAGTGTTGATGATTCTTTTCGTGCCAGTGATGATTCAGTCGCGCTCTTAGAAGAGCCCACGCCAGAAATCCCTGACATGTCTATTCCTGAGGCTTCCGCTCATGCAAAGATGCAGTCTGATAAGTGAAGTCCATCTGAAGTCCGCCTAAAGTCCACCTAAAGTTCGACTAAAGTCTTTATTTACTTAACTCACCGGTCACTGTACTGGTTGGTTTGGGGTGCGCGAAAATAAGCGGTCTTATTTCTCTTCATTCTGCAATGTATCGAATCATCGCTTATACTTTCTTTATAGACCCATAAATAAAACTCAGAAAAATTGGAAGCGCCTGTTATGGAAAACCCGAATAAACTCGATTCTTCAGGCACTAGCGCTGCTTTGGAAACCAAAATGTTAGGTGTTAATCCGACCCGTTATTATCGCCCGGAGCCTCGCTTGGGGTTTACGCCTTTTGCTGAGTTGTGGAACGGGCGGTTAGCTATGGTTGGCATTATTGTTGCCTTGGCCTTTGAGCTGATATCTCATCGCGGATAGTCGCTTTTGCGTTAGACCCGTTTATTCTTATCTCGAATTTGCGCTATCCAATTTGCACTATTAAGTAAGTCAAATAAGTAAGTCAAATAAGTAAGTCAAAATTGGGTAGCTCCGAATTAGACAGGCATCATTAGATTGCTGCTCTGTCTTGGTGAATGGCATAAATGGTCGCCTGCCACTAGGGCGCGACCATTTTATGGGGTGATTGTGTGGGTGATCCAAAAGTAGCTCTCCTGAGTGGAAATCATTTGAACCGCAATCGTTTGAGCAGCAGTCGTTTAGGCTATGTTAGGTGGTATTTGGGGCTTCATGGCCTGCGTGAGTTGATTTTGAAATAGACCTTTTAGATCGGCACGGCGCACTTCAATCGCTTGGTCGCGCGAATCTGTTTCTAAAAAGATCAGGCTGTCTACCGGTGCGATAGAGGGGAGCTGGAATAGGAGTCTGGCAACAGGAATCGGTAGTGCCATGAGTCCAGGGTTGCTTTTGGCTAATTTGTCTTTGGCGGCAGCGGCTAGAGAGGGGTAGGCATAGATGACTCTCTTAGGCTGGGTAGGTGTATCTTTGTGGGCGACGGTTGCCTGTAGCCATTGCTTGTCAACCGACTGCAAAATGTAGTATTTGGAATGCTTCAGTTGCTTGGCGATCGCCTGAATAATCGGCGCGACTGTTTGGATGGCCTGTTTGAGATCGGCTTCGGGCGGGGCCTCGTCGATAAGATCTTGGAGCTGTTGATCGATGTTCATAGATAGTGAGAAAGTTACGAAAAATTAGGCCTAGCTAAACACTGCCGTCTCAATCGGGTTCGCTCAAGATGGGTCGAAAGCACAAGATTAAAAATTGCAGGGCAAAACCTTATAAATGCAATGGTTATTCCTCATAACTTTAATGCTTCTGTGAATATCTCGTCAGATTGTTTAGAACCTCTGCCGATTTGTCTACTCTCAATTTGGTGCCTACTAACTGTTTAACCTGAAAACCATCTACATATTTCGCTACTGATTCGTCACCAGGCTGTGAGCGGCCACTTTTTAGGGAGTACCACTTGTTTGGAGTATTAGGAGAGCCTACAAGGTTTCAACTAGGGTTTCAACTAGGGCTTCAACTAGGGTTTCAACTAAGACTTTAACAAAGGCTCTGCTGCTCATACACACCTCAGAACGCGAAGATTTCTTTAGATAGTTCTACTCTCAAGCATCGCTTGCTTGCAGATCTGTCGTGTATTACTGGCTTTGAATTGAGTGGTCAGTCGCTAGCTTTTTGTAGCGAGTGGTATCCACATAGCCATTGAGGAATCAGGTTTCTTTTGATCAGTAACGGTTCTACCATCAGGGAATAATTTGTTATTAGCTGTGGATACGCTCTTTGAACGACTGTTTCAAGAATTGAGTCGGGCTACGCCAGCCTCAAAACGCAACTGTCAAGAGGTCGCTGCTCGTGTTGTTGAAGAAGTTCAGCGAATTTGTACCGAGAGTCAGCGCATTCAAAATTCAGGTGATGTAGAAGGCTGGGCGAGCGATTTGGCCAGTCATCGACTGAAGCAGATTCGCCGGTATGTTGATTTTGGCTCTAGTAAAGGCCGATTGGAGTTGCACAGCAGCCTGAGCGCGATTGTGTATCGCTACATGACGCCGCCACAGGTACAGTCTAGCTATCAGGCTAGGGTGTCGCTGATTGAAGATTTTTTGCAAAACTTTTACGTCGAGAGTATCAATGCGTTTAGGCGAGAGAATTCGGTCGCTGCTGACTATCGGCCTCGGTCTTCACTGGAATTAGCTGAGTACATGGCGTTTACTGAGCGCTATGCCAAGCGACGGATTCCGCTCTCTCGGGGGCGATCGCAGCAGCTAATTATTTTGAGAACCCAAACGTTTTCAAAACAACAGCCCCCTGAAACCACCATTGATATTCAGCAGGCCATTGAAGGCGGTGATTCTGAGCATCCTAGAACCGCGCCCTTCCAGCGTTTGCGTGAGGAACTAACCACCTCTGAGGACACCAGCGATTCAGAGAGTACCGTGCGGGAACGAGTCATTGAGCAACTGATGGACTACTTGGTAGAAAAGGGGCAGCAAGACTGTGCCGACTACTTCAGTTTGCGGCTGATAGATTTACCGACTCATGAGATTGAGGAAATTTTAGAAATTGACTCGCGAGAGCGAGACTATCTTCAACAGCGGTTTAAGTACCATTTACTGAAGTTTTCCTTTGCCCATAACTGGGAGCTAGTTCATGAGTGGCTCGGGGCAGAATTGGGGAGGAACCTAGGGCTGACCCCTCAGCAGTGGGAGTACTTTCAGACCAAAATCACGCAGACTCAAGCTAAAATACTCAATTTGAAGCAACAGGGCCTAAGCGACTTGGAGATCTCTAAAACCCTCGATCTAACACCTACGCAGCTGCGGAAGCAATGGTCTAAACTACTAGAGCAGGCATGGGATATTCGCAATATTTAAGACTGTTTCAACCTGCGTTGGGATATGAGTCTGCTTTGTTTGAGTGGCAGGTTTGGGTTTTCTTCTGGGGTTCCCTTAAGATCCGTCCGGACTGGTCTATCGTCCTATGAATAATGACTCAGATAATATTCGGAACTTGCTTCTGTGGCTTTTGTACAGGTTCGACCCGACATTTTCTTTACCATCAGGAAATGGGTCTACATTGGAAGCCAACACAGCAGAAGCAGGTGTATTCGAAGTCGGGTCTGATGCAACGTCTATGAAGTCTGTCCACCAAAAAGGGTCTGAGGAGGCATCCTCTTATCCATCTACATCCGCTAGCGCATCGCTCTTAGGAGCATTACAGCCTAGCTTTTCAGCGACTTCGAGATCAGTGTCTTGTTCTGCCACAGAGCGTTCAACGGAGCGTTCATATGCGGCACGTAAAGATGCGAATTCTCAGACGGCTCAGTCGTTTAACTTCGGAGAAATCCACGCTGTGCAAGAACGTTTTCAAGCTTTATTGAAGCAACGTCTCCTTTCGGAGTACGAAAATAACCCTCCTCTCTTCCCTTGGGAGTCAGAAATTAGCGAGTATCCTGCTGAGGTGGCTGATAGCGTACCGACTGCTGCCATGTCATCTTTGTGGCGTACTCATCTGAGTGGATTGAGCGTGTCGGGCCTGTTGCCTACTGCGCTGATAGATACCCTGCTAGAGCGGTGTCAGGAGATTGCTCGCGCCCCTATTAAGCAGGGAATTCGGTTGGTGAGAGCGGTCGAAGACATTTTTCCTGAGAGCGCTGATATGTTGGAGCCGATCGCCAACATGGTGCTGGTGCCTGCCTACCGCTCGGGGCGAGAAGCTCAAGATGCGGTGATTAGAGAAATTACTCATGCAGTGGGTGGCTATGATTCGGCGATGCCTGAGCAGCAAATTGCGCTGTCTATGCTGGCTGCGCAGGAAATATTAGGGGCGCTGACGTTTTCGGTGAGTGCTGCTCAGCCCTATGAGCAGCGAAGCTGGATAACTGCTGCGGGTGCTATTGACCTGACGGTTAGCTATGGGGCTACTCACAATGGCTGCCATGAACTTAAGGTGGTTGCTGTGTTGCCAGAGGGTGGTCAACTGCGACTACGTGATGGTGATGTAGAAAAGCTGGCGCTGCGATCGCAGCCGGGTGCTCTTGATGTCGCCCTCTCTACGCCTGCTCTGGGTACAACCTATATGCTGGAAGTGTTTTTACAAAGCGAAGTCTCTGGACTCAACTTTGCGATTCACGTCGCTGATGTGCTTGCTTGATTCAGCGTTTCTAGCCGGGTTCGTTTTGAGCATCTACACATTGGCCGCTTGTTACGCAGCCTTTTATCAATATGCGATTATTCTTTGATCGTCCTTTTTAAGAGGTCAGTTCCGCTTGGAGCTGGCCTTCTTTATTGGGGCCTTATTAGGACATTTCTGTTTAGGGTATTTCTGTCATCATCTCCAAAGATAACAAACGTGCTTATGCTAGGCAGGAGCGATACAATAAACTCCTCTTATGTTGCCTGTCATTTCGCTTGTTATGTCCACTATGGCGCATCCTCTCTCTATCCCTTGAATTGATATGTCCTCTCCAACGCTGACTTCCGAGACTCAATTGACTCCCGACTCGCTACCTCAGGCATCTTCGGATTTAGTTGCTAACGCCACTTCGGCAGATGCGTCCTCAACGACTCAGGCTGACTTTCAACCCGATGTGTTTGATCAGCATGTGATGTCAACCTATGGTCGATTCCCGATTGCGCTGGAACGAGGTGAGGGATGCCGTGTTTGGGACTCTAATGGCAAGGCGTATTTGGATTTTGTGGCAGGCATTGCGACCTGCACCTTGGGCCATGCCCATCCGGCGATGGTAGAGGCGGTAACGACGCAGATTAAAAAACTGCATCATGTTTCTAATCTGTACTACATTCCTGAGCAGGGTGCTTTGGCTGAATGGCTCACCGCGAATTCTTGCGCCGATCGTGTGTTCTTTTGTAATTCGGGGGCGGAGGCGAATGAGGGGGCCATTAAACTGGCTCGTAAGTATGGCCATACTGAGCTGGGCATAGACGCGCCGGTTATTATTACAGCGCAGGCTAGTTTTCACGGCAGAACGCTGGCGACTGTAACCGCGACAGGACAGCCTAAGTACCAAAAAAACTTTAATCCTTTGGTGCCGGGTTTTTACTATGTGCCCTATAACGATATTGAGGCGCTGCGAACTGCGATTCGTGAATTGGATGCTGAGCAGCGGCAGGTGGCGGCAATTCTGCTAGAGCCGATGCAGGGCGAGGGTGGCGTATGCCCCGGAAATCCGGTGTACTTTAAGCAGGTACGTCAGCTTTGTGATGAAACAGGCATTTTGCTGATGTTGGACGAGGTGCAGGTAGGAATGGGCCGCACAGGTAACCTATGGGGCTATCAGACGGTGGGCGTAGAGCCAGATGTGTTTACCTCGGCTAAGGGGCTCGGAGGCGGTGTGCCGATCGGAGCGATTTTGACGAAGCGTCATTGTGATGTGTTTAAGCCTGGGGAGCATGGCAGTACGTTTGGCGGTAATCCGTTTGTCTGTGGTGTGGCGCTGAAGGTATGTGAGACGCTGGCATCTGAAAACTTGCTGGCAAATGTGCGATCGCGCGGCAAGCAGCTCAGAGCAGGGCTCCAGAAGATCGTTCAAAAGTACCCTAGCCTCTGTACGGGTGTTAGAGGCTGGGGGCTGATTAATGGGCTGGTGCTCGCGGAAGGGATAGCGGCTTTGGATATTGTTAAGGTTGCACTAGAAGAAGGTTTACTCGTTATTCCGGCAAGTGCCAAGGTCGTACGGATGGTGCCGCCTTTGATTGTGAGTGAAGCTGAGGTCGACCAGGCATTAGCGCTGTTAGATCGAACACTGAGCAAGTTGGCATAGTAGATGGGTCTAGCAGATGGGTTTAGCAGGTTGGTTTAGCAGTTTTTAAGAACTAGCTACGAGCCTGCCCTGGTCAACTGTGAGAATCTGGGATGCTTTGAGCCACTGTGCGTCGAAGGAGCCTAGATGAGTGGTGGTGATGATGGTTTGGAACCGATCTTGAATAGTTTCTAGAAGCTGATTTTGACGCTTGAGATCGAGCTCTGCTAAGACATCGTCTAGTAATAGCAAGGGAGGCTCGCCGATGACTGCTTCAATGAGTTCTAGCTCGGCGAGCTTAAGTGAGAGCACGAGCGTTCGCTGCTGGCCTTGCGATCCGTACTGTCGAGCGGGCGTTTGGTTAATTACGAAGTCGATATCGTCTCGATGTGGCCCAACTAAGGAGGTGCGCTGGTGGTATTCAGCGATCGCGCGCGACTGAATTTTTTCTAGGAAGGACTGCTGAATGATCGCGGGGTCGTCTGCAATGAGTGCTACGTTGGGCTGGTAGGCAATGGTGAGCGCTTCGGCATCGCCACTAATGGACTGGTGCCAGCGTTGCGCGAGGGGAATGAGCCGGTTGAGGACGCGCGATCGCCTGCGAGTGACCCGAGTTCCAGTGGTGGCTAGTTGCGCATCCCAAATGGCCATTTGAGTAGGCATTTGGCTCAGCTGAATCTGATCTGACTGATTGTGATGGGTAATTTGCTGCTGCTGACTGGTCAGCAGCGTCGTGTCTATTCGATCATCTAGATCATCGGCGTTTGCAGTGTGCTGCTTAATAAAGGCATTGCGCTGCTTGAGTACCTGATTGTACTGTTGCAAAATATAGGCATAGACGGGCTCTAGCTGGGTGAGCAGCGTATCTATCCAAATGCGCCGTCCGCCAGGGCCACCTCGAACCAAGTCGATATCTAAACTAGAGAACTGAACGGCGTTGAGATGGCCTAAAAAGTCCTGCTGCCGCTTGAGCGTTTCACCGTTGATGACAGCGGTGCGACGACCAGCATTTTTCAATGTCAAGCTGAGTTCGCTAACGCCGAGTTCTCTTTGTAGTTGCGCTTTGATTTGACCGATGTTGGCGCCTTCTTTGACCAAGTCGCGATCGCGACTCGTGCGGTGTGACTTTAGCGTTGCCAACATTTCAACCGCCTCTAGCAGGTTGGACTTGCCCTGAGCATTGTCCCCTACCAGAATCGTTTTGGGCGCGCTAAAGGCAACAGACTGACTGCTGTAGTTGCGAAAGTTTTGCAGGTGAAGGTGCTGGAGAAACATATCGCAAATGAGATTGACCCGATGACCAAAGCGATAGTCATCAACAAGGGTCGTCAGTTTGAGCTAGTCATCAGTTTAAGCTAGGCTTGCCCTTCATAGTCTGCGATCGCTTAGGGAAAGATTGAGGGACATCCGACAGTGACAACGGATGGTAACGGATGCCATAGAAGACTTTGCCTTCTGGTTAGCGCGATCGCCATTATCTCTTTAATCAAAACCGAGACCAGCGAGACTGGTCCTAGAATAAGCGATCGTTAGCTTAGGTGTCGGCGTGTGCTGCGAGTGAAGAGCCGAAATAATCCTAATTACGCTTGTAATAAATTGGGCAGCCGGTGCTACAATACTCAAGCGCCAGCGATGGGGTGTCGCCAAGTGGTAAGGCAGCGGGTTTTGGTCTCGCCATTCCTAGGTTCGAATCCTAGCACCCCAGCTTTTAAACGCAACTTTTCCATTGACATTACCAGCGAAAGGTCACCAAGCCTACTCGCTAAATATTGCTAATAAAAGCAGTCAAGCTCATAGAGCGTGGCTGCTTTTGTTTTGAATATCTGTTCTAGAAAACTGTTCTAGAAAATTGTTGTAGACAAGCGTGCCTATGAGCTGCGTCAGACTCTCAGTAAGATGGGTTTTGCAACGTAACATTTCATACGGTCACATGGCTTGACATTTTGTTAAATTTCTCTTGTTTATGAGTGAAAAAAATGATTTTGGCCTTAACTATACCGCCAAGAGGCTGATTCATTTATCTCACTCATATGAATTTCATGAAATGGCAAAGAACGGTTTCGAAGCGTTGATGCTGCTCATCTAGACAATGGCGAGATGATGGCGAGATGATGGCGAGATGATGGCGAGATGATGACTAGACAAGGGCTAGATAAGGGCTGACAGCGGCTGATAACACAGACTTGATCCTCGGCTTGCACAGCGTGCAACAAGCAGAAGCGACCACAAAACTTAATCCTTGCTTTACAAGACTAATGCTCGTCTGAACAGATTAGGTTGATGCCTGAACTGCTTTTATATCAAGGCTTATATCCGTTGAGCCAAGCTTTGTCATCCATGAATTTAACCAATGAATTTATTAGCTGTCTTGGAACTTCCCTAAAAATAGGGACGTCTTCCTATGTGTATTGGCAAAACAATTTTATGCAGTGCTCGATATTGGTTTTCTAAATTTGTTTTTTGACCACCCTGTCTTCTTCTCTATATGTAAATACTCATTAAAAGCGCTATGTAGAGTATCAAATATGACATATAGGTGGTCGTTGCCTAGCTGAGTGAGTATTTTGTCTAACTCTAGGCGAGTTATTGGAAACGCAAGGCGAGTTATTGAAAACACGACTACTCCAGTGCTTCTCAACTGTCGTTTTTATGCCTTTAGCGCTGTCTGACTTTTTTGTTTTCCGAAGGTTGCTACTTGCACAATATGACTCATTTTGATTCTGACATAGCTCATTCTGGCATAGACAATAGTGCGCCTACAGCTGTTTTGGCTCCCCAGCAATGCTCGAACAAAAGCCTCACGATTGGCAGCGACGCTCAGCCTGTGGCACCTTCCAAAGTCGTTCTTTTGGGCATGGATTTTGACAATTTTTCTAAGCAGGAGCTGCTTTCTAGTTTGAGGAAAGGCGTTGTGTTTACGCCTAATGTGGATCACATGATGAAACTGCGTCGAGATCCTGACTTTGCCTCTGTATACCAAAGAGCCGACTTTAAACTCTGCGATAGTCAGGTGCTGATGTATGCCGCTAAGTTTTTGGGCAAGCCGCTGAAGGCAAAGCTCTCGGGGTCAGATTTGTTTCCCTGGTTTTGTGATTATCACAAGCACAACGAAAATATCAAGGTGTTTTTGCTCGGTGGGGCAGAAGGCATTGCCAAAGAGGCTCAGAGACGAATTAACGCCAGAATAGGTCGTGAGATTGTAGTAGGTGAATATTCACCGCCGCTTGGGTTTGAGACTGATCTTGAAGAATGTGAGAATATTGTTGCTTTGATTGAGCGATCCTCTGCAAATGTAGTGGCCGTTTGCCTCGGTGCCCCCAAGCAGGAAAAATGGATTGCGACTTATCGCGATCGCCTACCCACTATTGATATTTTTATGGCAATCGGCGCTGCTGTTGACTTTGAAGCGGGCCGTAAGCCTAGAGCGCCTCAATATGTCAGCGAGCTCGGCCTAGAATGGCTGTACCGGTTGATTTGTGAGCCGAGAAGGCTATGGCGCCGGTATTTGATTGAGGGAATGCCCTTTGTCGGTTTAGTGCTGGCTGAAAAAATGAGACAGTCACGGCCTCGAAAAGCATAAGATTGAAAGGCAGTAGAATCCTTTTGAATGAGGACCCCAAAAATTACGCTAGGGTAAGGTCAATACTTAATTGTCCCAATCTTAGTTGTCCTAATCCGTTCATTTCCTCATTCATTTACTTACATTCGGATCACTCGCCTCCTTTTTGTCTTTCAACATGGAAACACCTCAGACCAATGATGGTCGTGATCAATCAACCATGCAGTATTCTGCTGCTGTGATACGTCGAGCCCAGCGAGCAGTGTGGTGCTCGCCGTTTTATCCACAGCTGCTCGCTGAAATGCAGCTAGCTAGCGTCAGCGTACCGACCATTGCCGAAGATAGCGGTGTGCTAAAAGGCTATACCCGGCAGCCCCTTTCAGAAGTTAGCGCTGAGTCGGGGTTGATGTGGCTAGCTGAAGTCGGTATTTTGCGACGCGAGGTCGATGGGCAAGGACTCACCGACAGCTTTAGGCTAACGCCCTTAGGTCGTCAGGTCGTTGAAGACTGGCGATCGCAGGGTTGTCCGGATCGACGCGCTAGCTTAGTGGACTATATAAAGAACTCAATTATCCGCCGCCTCCGTGTCCCTGAATGGCTATGGTAGCTAAATCTGTGCAGATTCTTTGGTAATTCGGTGTTTTTTGTCGTTAGTGCTTTTCGCTGTCGGTGCTTTTTGTGACAGAACCGAGTGTTTGTACGGAAGTTAGTAGATCCCATCAACTTTATTTGCTTCACAAACGCCAAAGTTTGGGTAATGTGGGGAGGGGATGAAATTTAGATAATACGAAGGGGAGCAGCAAGTGGTGAAGTCAATAATGGTGGTCGGCACGACCTCCCATGCTGGTAAGTCCATGCTGGTAGCTGCGCTGTGTCGTATTTTAAGCCGTCGCGGCTGGCGAGTTGCTCCCTTTAAGGGGCAAAACATGGCATTGAATTCCTACGTCAGTACGACGGGCGCTGAAATTGGCTATGCTCAAGCGGTGCAAGCTTGGGCTGCTGGCGTTCCTCCCCAAGCGGAAATGAACCCGATTTTGTTGAAGCCCCAGGGTGACAGTACCTCTCAGGTGATTTTAAAGGGCCGCCCGGTGGGCATAACGACTGCCGAAAAGTATTACGAAGAATTTTTTACGGCAGGTTGGCAGGCGATTCAGGAGAGCTTGGCTCGGCTCAGTCAGGAGTTTGATCTGTTGATTTGTGAGGGGGCTGGTAGCCCTGCGGAGATCAATTTGAAGCACCGTGACTTAGCCAATATGAGGATTGCTTCCTATCTAGAATCTCCTACGATTTTGATCGCAGATATTGACCGGGGCGGCGTATTTGCCCATATCGTTGGCACGTTAGAACTGTTAGAGCCCGAAGAAAGGGCATTGATCAAAGGCATTGTAATTAATAAATTTCGGGGACAGCGGTCTATTTTGCAGCCCGGTATTGATTGGCTAGAGGAGCGTACGGGTATTCCCGTTATTGGGGTCATTCCATGGCTAGATGAGGCATTCCCAGCTGAAGATTCGCTCTCGCTGTTAGATCGTCAGTCGGTAAAAACAGAGGCTGAAATCACAGTAGCGGTCATTCGGCTGCCTAGAATTTCTAACTTTACTGACTTTGATTCATTAGAGGCTGAGCCTTCGGTGAATGTAAAGTACTTGAGCCCTAACGATACTTTGGGCTACCCAGATGCCGTGATTTTGCCGGGTACAAAAACGACGATTGCTGATTTGCTGGTGTTACAGCAAACGGGTATGGCAGAGGCTATTCGTAACTACGCTGCTGCGGGCGGTACGGTGATTGGTATTTGTGGTGGCTTTCAAATTATGGGTCAGATGCTGGCTGATCCGGAAGGATTAGAGGGGCAAGAAGGGCGTTTTAACGGTTTGGGCTTGTTGCCGCTGCGGACAGTGATTACGCAGCAAAAGGTCGCTAGGCAGCGAACAGTGACCTCGAAGTATCCTCAAGAAGGCCTGCCGGTTATCGGCTACGAAATTCATCAGGGCCGTACTCAGCTGGTGATGCCTACCGATAATGAAGGGGATGATACGCCTTCGTTTATGGCTATTTTTGATGATCGCAGCTTAGGTATTGTGGATGAAGCTCAGTCGGTGTGGGGGACTTACTTGCATGGCATTTTTGACAATGGCCCTTGGCGACGAGCTTGGTTGAATCGTCTGCGCCAGCAGCGCGGGCTGAGTTCTATGCCAACTGGCATAGCAAACTACCGTGAGCAGCGTGACAGTATGTTGAACAGCTTAGCGACTACGATTGAAAAGTATATTGATTTGGCTCCAATTTTGTCTTAAAAAGTATAGATAGAGAATATAGATAGAAAGTATAGATAGAGCTAGAAGTTTCAAGGTTTTTACTAATTTGGCGTTTGTAGCGCTTATATAGGTGAGAGAGTGACTCCCAGCGCAATTGTGTTTTTATCGCTAGCTGGCTTGGTTTCAGGTGTGCTAGCTGGCTTTTTAGGAATCGGCGGTGGTACCTTGCTGGTTCCCGTATTGGTGCAGCTTGGTTTTTTGCCAGTGCAGGCAACAGCAACCAGTTCTCTAGCGATATTGATGACCGCTAGTGCGGGCAGTTTGCAAAACTGGCGGATGGGTTTATTAGATATTCGGCAGGTTTTGCTGTTGGGTGCTTCGGCTGTGGTGACGGCATTTTTGGCGACGTTTGTGGGCGATCGCCTCCCACAGTACCTTTTGCTTACGGGCTTTGGCCTATTGCTGCTCAGCAATTTATATCTGGTTTCTTTAAAGAAGCGAGTTATTCGCACGGCAGAGTTTAGAGAGGGCCGAACAGCGAGTACTGGCCCTGCCATCCATCCGATTGTGGCGCGAATTGTGACCGGGGCGATCGCAGGCTTTATGGCAGGGTTATTTGGCGTGGGCGGCGGTGTGATTTTGGTGCCGCTCCAAATTTTGCTGCTGGGCGAGAGTATTAAGGCCGCCGTGCGAAATAGCCTAGGGGTGATCGTGATTACCTCTGTTTCAGCGGTTGCGGGCCATGCGATCAATCAAAACATCGATTTTTTAGCGGGGCTGATTTTAGGCATAGGCGGCTTGATCGGTGTACAGTTCAGTACTCGATTTTTGCCCCGCTTGAGTGACAACACTGTTACGCAGCTGTTTAGGGCGCTGCTGCTGCTGCTGTCAATTTATATTTTTTGGCAGGCCTGGCAGCTATATAGCGCTGTATAGATAACCTGATGTAGCGCGCTCTGCAAAAGATGACTCTGCAAAAGATTGCTCTAAAAGATTGCTCTAAAAGATTGCTCTAAAAGATTGCCCTACAAGATTGCTCCATGAAATAAATCTATAAATCGCTTGATTAGGCGGCGCAAATGGCCTGCGCTAGGGCAATGTCAAAATATTGGGCATCTTTGGCATCACCTGCGATCACCTGAAAAGGCTGCTCAGGTTCACCAAAATCGCTAATGACGAGTGTGGCTTGGCTGAAGTCTTGCTGGCGGGTGTAGTCGTTGACGGTAATGATGGTTTTAAGCCCTGTTTGAGTCGCAGAGAGTAGGCCGTTGTTGGTATCTTCAAAACCCAGACAGTTCTCTGGCGGTAAGTTGAGATGCGCTAGGGCATATTCAAAAATGTCGGGGGCTGGCTTTTTGTGCGGCACCATGTCACCTGCCGCAATGACTTCAAACCAGCTCAGACTTTCTGCGCCGAGGGTATTTTCTAGCAGTGCCTGGACATTTGCGGGCGTGGTGGTGGTGGCGATCGCCAGCCTGATTCCTTTGTCTCTGGCCTCATTCAGCAGCCTTTTTACGCCGGGTCGCAGCGGAATTCGGCCCTCTTGTGCAAATTGCTTATAGTGCTGAGTTTTGACCGCGTGCAGATGCTTGATAAAGTCAGCCAAATCAGCAAAGCCATCTGGCAATACAAAGTTAGGCTGAGACTGCTGCACATAGGCTCTGATGCGTTCCTTGCCGCCCGATACCTCTAGAAGTTCGCCATAGAGCGCTTCTGACCACTGCCAGTCGAGACCATTGTCTGCAAAGGCTTGATTGAACGCGGGTCGATGCCCGTCGCGCTCAGTTTCGGCAAGCGTGCCGTCTACGTCAAAAATAAGCGCCTTCAGCTCGCGGGTGGTCTGTGCCATTGATATTTTTTCCTATATACCGTTGGGATTGATTTGATTGATTGAATTGATTCGATTGAATTGATTGAGTTTGGGGCTGATTGTGCTCAGGGGTTTTCTAGGGTTTGATCCAGTCTTTAGCGGCTTCTACGGCTTGCTCCATCCCGGCGCTGCCTAACCGATAGAGCAGGTAGAGAATTGTACCGCTAACGCATGCTCCAATCGCACAAATGGTCAGCCCAGCAAGGCTGATTGCGCCGTCGTCATCAAGTAAACCAAAACCAGTGACAAAAATACCAATGGCGGGCAGGGTGTTGGTCAGGGGAATTGGGATCATCATTGAGATGGACATTAGTGCGATCGCAATGCCAATGACCAGTCTCCCCGTCCGGCTAGTGCAAACCGAGGTTAGCCTAGGCTTTGATATTCGCTCAATGCGATGTAGCCACGGCATGCCCTTACGAATAAAGTCCTGCACCATAGAGCGTTCAAACCCGCGCTTACGAAACTTTTCGGGCAGCCAGGGTTGTTCTGAGCCCACAATGAGCTGTCCGGCTAGTAGCAGCATGACAATCCCAAACGGAATCGAAATAACCGGCGCAGGTATGGGCAATGCCGACGGCAGTGCTAGCAGTACAAACAAAAATCCAAACGTGCGTTCGCCTGCAATCTCTAGGATCTCATTGAGCGTCACTTCGCTCGTTGCGCGATCAGAGGCCTCTTCGCTGAGAAAGTATCGCTGTAATTCCGCAGATAGTCTGGCCATACAAAAATCTCAATTTCAAAGAAACGCAAATTTGGTCTATAGCAATATATAGCTTTTACAAGGCTGCTTACACTGCTCAGTCATCTCAGAATTCGTCATTGATTAATTTTTTTCATTTTATTTGTGGCCCTTGTGTCTTTTCGCTTGAGCTAAGCAATGTTAAGTTCGTATGAAATGATACACCCAGCAATCCTATGGTTAAATTCTCTGATTTGATGGCGGCAGGTAGTCTCGCGATAATGACGAGTCTGATATTTCCCTCCGTCGTATCAGCAGAACCTTTGCAAGCGGTCCCTGTGGCCCAAGGAACGACCGTCTCTGCAGACATTGCTAGCTTTATGTCGAACTACGCGCCGACAGAATGTACTGTTCAGTTCGGCTATGTCGAGAGCGGCGATTTCCGACGACGACTCGCCCAAAATTTTACGCGAACGATGGATTCTTTGATGGTGAGCCAGCCTGCAAATGCTTGCGAGGCTGTGACAGGGACAGACAATGGCAGAACCCGAAACTTTAACTTTATTCGCGCTGATCACGGTGTGTACAAAGTGATTACCCGCAGTGACTACAGCTACGATGAAGTGAATACTCTTTACGAGTATGAAGTGCTTGGCATTCGGTTTATTCCGATTAATGCTGAGGGCGAGTTAGATCCCGAAAATGCGAGAACGCTTTTATCTTTAGGTCAGGGAACCTGCGAAATTGATGATCCTGAAGACCCTTTTGATGTTTTTTGTGAATTTGCCACGATCACTTCAGACGAGCGCGAATTAGCCGTTGGGCAGCTGAGCTATTTTTACTAATACAGCCTTCAAGAAAGCCAGCAAAAAAGCCGAGGGCATATAGAAATGCCTTCGGCTTTTTTGTCAGCTAGCGACTCAGGTTACAAGGACTGTGCTTAGTACTTGTAAGTCTCGTTCTTAAACGGCCCTTGAACGGGGACGTGAATGTATTCTGCTTGCTCCTTGGTGAGTTCGGTAATCACTCCGTTGAAGCCTTCGACCATGTAGCGAGCGACTTCTTCGTCGAGTTGCTTAGGCAGTACCTCAACGGTGATAGCGGCTGCTTTTTGGTCGGTGGGGAGGTCGGCAAATTTTTTCTCATACAGGAAGATTTGTGCTAACACCTGGTTAGCAAAAGAACCGTCCATAATGCGGGAAGGATGGCCTGTTGCGTTACCGAGATTCACTAAGCGACCTTCGGAGAGCAGAATCAAGAAGTCCTTAGGATCGTCAGAGCGGTAGACCTGGTGAACCTGGGGCTTCACTTCTTCCCAACGCCATGTTTTGCGCATGAAGGCGGTATCAATTTCGTTGTCAAAGTGGCCGATGTTACAGACAACTGCGCCTGGTTTGAGATTGGCCAGAATGTTTTTGTCGCAAACGTTGTAGTTACCTGTGGCGGTGACGACCAAGTCAGTTTTGGACAGTAGGTCTAGATCGAGGCTGTCTACGGTGCCATCGTTTTTTCCGTTTTTGTAGGGTGAAACGACTTCAAAGCCGTCCATGCAAGCCTGCATTGCGCAGATAGGATCTACTTCTGCGACCTTGACGATCATGCCTTCTTGACGAAGGGAGGCCACAGAGCCTTTGCCCACGTCGCCATAGCCAATGACCAATGCCTTTTTACCTGAGAGCAGGTGGTCGGTGCCGCGCTTGATGGCGTCGTTAAGGCTGTGGCGACAGCCGTACTTGTTATCGTTTTTGGTTTTTGTAACGGCGTCGTTAACGTTGATGGCGGGAATTTTTAGCTCGCCTTTTTCTAGCATTTCAAACAGGCGGTGAACGCCTGTGGTGGTCTCTTCGGTAACGCCGTGGATGCGTTCCAGCATTTGAGGATATTTTTGGTGAATGTGGCCGGTGAGGTCGCCGCCATCGTCCAAAATCATGTTGGCGTCCCACAGTTCGCCGCTTTCACTACCACCGGGGCTGTAGCAGGTTTGCTCTAGGCACCAGATGTACTCTTCTTCGGTTTCGCCTTTCCAAGCAAATACGGGGATGCCTGCGGCGGCGATCGCAGCGGCTGCGTGATCTTGGGTGGAGAAAATGTTGCAAGAAGACCAGCGCACTTCGGCGCCTAGCTCACACAGGGTTTCGATCAAAACCGCTGTTTGAATGGTCATGTGAATGCAGCCGATGATCTTGGCGTTGGACAGGGGCTTGCTGTCGCGGTACTTGTTGCGGATAGCCATGAGAGCAGGCATTTCGCCCTCAGCGATCGCAATTTCCTTACGGCCCCAGTCAGCCAAGGCGATATCAGCGACTTTGTAATCTAAATTGCGCTTAGGCGCGGTATCAGGGATTCGAGTGCCGGTTGCAATCATAGTAAATTCTGTAGTTTCTTTCTGGATGTGAACGAAAACGGATTTGCGTTTATGTGCTTAGCTTACCTTCAATAAAGAAGTGTAAACACTGCAAAACCCCTTTCAGGCCATACATTCCACCGATGTATATATATTGATAGGATTGATTAAGACGCTGGTTGAAGGTCAGAATAACGCCCATTTACGGCTTGTTTTACGGCGTCTGTTCTACAGCGCCCGTTCTACTGTGCCTGTTCTACAGCGCCTGTTCTACAGCGCGTTTTACTGTGCGTTCTACTGTGCGTTCTTAGGAGACTTGCTGCGCTGACGTACGTCTTCACAAAAGGCTTTGGCCGCGCTGATGCCCTGCTCTCTCAAATTCACATAAGGCTTTGCAAAAGGCGGTTGCCAATCGGAGAGTCCGAGTAAATCTGATGTGACGAGCACCTGACCGTCGCAGTCTGGCCCTGCGCCAATACCGATGGTGGGAACCGTTAGGGCTGAGCTGATTTTGCTGGCTAAGTCATTGGGGATATGCTCTAGCACAATTGAAAAGACGCCAGCTCGTTCTAACGCCAAGGCTTCATTAAAAATGCGATCGCTCTCTTCTGCCGACTTTCCTTGTTTGCGAAAGCTGCCGAACTGATAGACCGATTGCGGGGTAAGGCCCACATGCCCCATCACCGGTATGCCAGCTTCTACGGTCGCTGTGATGGTCTCTACAATCGCCTGATAGCCGCCTTCCATTTTCACTGCTTGGGCGCCTGTTTCTTTCAAGATCCGACCTGCGGCATTCATCGCGGCCTCACGGCTCACCTGATAGCTAAAAAAGGGTAAATCTACGACAACCAGCGTTTTCGGCACGCCTCGGCGTACCATTTTGGCATGGTGAATCATTTCATCTAAGGTGAGCGGCAAGGTTGTTTCATGACCCATGACTGGCATGGCCATCGAATCGCCGACTAAAACAATGTCAGCGCCAGCAGCATCTACCATTTGAGCGGAGAGATAGTCCCAGGCAGTCAAAACTGCGATCGCCTTATTTTCCCGCTTCCACTGCGCAAACTGATGCACATTGACGATCATAGATAGCTTGCTCCTATGCCTTGAGAGAGAACGCCTAGAAAAGCGCTTTCTATTTTCTCTGGCTTTTCCAACGAAAGCTAGCGTATCAAACCCTGGTGATGTCTTTTAAGTAGAGATCAGTAGAGATTACCGCGCACCCGCTGCGCTCACAATCGACCCATGCGGGGTGCCGCGTCCGGTGACTCGGCTCACCCATGCTAAGCCTTCGGTGGTGCCCACCCAAATTTTATTACCGGTATCGGGCGAAATGGACAGGACATGTTCAGATGGTAGGTTGGGCACGCGGCCTACGATTGCGCCATTGTAGGGGTTTAGTTTGAGTAGGCCAGTGCGAGTGCCGACCCACAGGCTTTGGGTCTCGTCGAAGGCGATCGCCTCTACATTCATCCCTCGTAGCTGAGTCACCGATCGCAGTAGCTGACCCGTCCGACTATCAACCACCAGTAACCCAGTGGGCGTCCCAATCCACAAATTTCCCTGCGGCCCAACAGCCATAGCCTGCGCTGAACGTCCCGGTAGGTTATTTACTCGGTCAGTAATATAGGCCGATGCCGTATTGATCCGAACCAAGCCTTCTAGCGTGCCGACCCATAAGTTGCCATCAGGTGCGAGCCCAAGCGTATTTGCGCTTACCCCAGGCAACGCTTGCAATGTCGTCATCAGCAGTCCTTCATCAGGGCTAATTAGCGCCAGTCCTCGGTCGGTGCCCACCCATAAAAAACCGCGTTGATCGACTAGGGTTGCTAGCACTCGGTTAGAAGGCAGCTGAAAGTTTTGAGCCGTGACCTTGTTAATACGAGGCTCAACGCGAACGAGTCCTTCAGGTGTGCCTAACCAAATGCGACCCACTTTATCTTGGGCCATCGCATCAATAAATCGGTTGGGCAGAGCAACGCTGGCCAAAACCCGTCCTGTCTCAGGATCTATGCGGCTGAGTCCTTGGTGAGATCCTACCCATAAGCTGCCAGTGTAGTCAGCTTGCAGGGCGCCAACCTGATAGTTTTGCACCATCGGATTGGTCTGACTTTCCCTTTCTGATGCCAGCGGTCTAGAGGGCACGCCAATATCTGCGTTAGGAACCTGCCGCATCTGTGCGTTTGCCGGGGGGGCTATCCCTGTCTCAATGCGAATGCCCAAGCCGAGCCAGACTGTGCTTCCTACAAAAGCAGCACCTGCAATATGACTGACCTTTTTGGCAAGACTCACGGAAGACACCTACTTTGAATGAACAAGTCTAAATGAACAAGGAATGCTGATGAGATAGCTTGCCCAAAAAGTGTCTATTGGTATGCGAGTGGCCCTAGAAAGTGAATCCAAAAGTGAATCCAAAGTGAATCCAAAGTGAACCGCTAAAAGGGTAGTAAAAACCAGCAGTGCCTGTTTGCAGCGATTGGCCTAAAAAATTATGGTTGTTTTAACATTTTTCTTTACGTAATGTTACAGGTGATACTGCGCTTCTCAATATTGCGAAAATGCCTGAAACCTTTCTACATCAGCATTCATAATAATTAATTATCACAGGATACAGAACTTCTAAAAGGAAACTTATCGAAGGGCTGGTAGTATTCTGTAGAGCATAGGTTTATTTGAGCAGCACTCAAACCTCATGGCGCGGTCGATTCATAGCACTTTAAGGGTGGTTTCACACAACCGATTCCTGGCAGATTGCAAAAAGGCTACTGGACCACGCTATGAACTCCAAGCAAATTAAAAATCGTCTGAAGTGTTCGCTGATACAGAAGTGTCAGTATTGAAATACTCGGACGTTGGGTGCGGGTTTTTTAATAAAAACCATGGAGTTCAATCAATATCTCGTTCGATTCATAGGAAATAGACAGGAAATAGGGAAATATGTCCTACTCACAGACGCAAGCAAAGTCTGGTGCTGGTTACAGCGCTGGTGTTCAGGATTACCGGCTGACTTACTACGCCCCGGATTACACGCCCAGAGATACCGATATTTTGGCTGCTTTCCGGATGACGCCTCAACCCGGCGTGCCTCCTGAAGAGTGCGCAGCAGCTGTGGCCGCAGAATCTTCTACTGGTACTTGGACTACCGTGTGGACTGACCTGTTGACCGATATGGATCGCTACAGAGGTCGTTGCTACGACATTGAGCCCGTTCCCGGTGAAGATAATCAGTACATCGCTTACGTGGCTTACCCCCTCGACTTATTTGAAGAAGGCTCGGTTACTAACCTCCTCACTTCTATTGTCGGTAACGTATTTGGCTTTAAAGCCTTGCGTGCGCTTCGTTTAGAAGATCTGCGGATTCCGGTCGCTTACCTAAAGACTTTCCAAGGGCCTCCTCACGGAATTCAGGTTGAGCGCGATCGCATGAACAAGTACGGTCGTCCTATGCTCGGCTGTACGATTAAGCCCAAGCTAGGCCTATCTGCTAAGAACTACGGTCGTGCGGTTTATGAGTGTCTGCGAGGCGGTCTCGACTTTACCAAAGACGACGAGAACATCAACTCACAGCCTTTCCAAAGATGGCGTGACCGTTTCTTGTTCGTTGCTGACGCTATTCATAAGTCTCAAGCAGAAACAGGGGAACTCAAAGGGCATTACCTCAACGTAACCGCTCATACCTGCGAAGAAATGCTCAAGCGGGCCGAGTACGCCAAAGAACTCGAAATGCCCATCATCATGCATGACTTCTTGACTGCTGGCTTCACTGCCAACACCACTTTGTCACACTGGTGCCGCGACAACGGCCTGCTGCTGCACATTCACCGCGCCATGCACGCCGTACTCGACCGTCAAAAGAACCATGGTATCCACTTCCGCGTACTGGCTAAGTGCTTGCGCATGTCCGGCGGTGACCACATTCACACCGGTACAGTTGTAGGTAAGCTCGAAGGCGACAGAGCTGCGACTCTGGGCTTCGTTGATCTCCTCCGCGAAAACTACATTGAGCAAGACAAGTCTCGCGGTGTGTACTTCACTCAAGATTGGGCTTCTATGCCAGGTGTGATGGCCGTTGCTTCTGGCGGTATTCACGTATGGCACATGCCTGCACTAGTAGAAATCTTCGGCGATGACTCCGTGCTGCAGTTTGGTGGCGGTACGTTGGGCCACCCTTGGGGCAATGCGCCAGGTGCAACCGCAAACCGCGTTGCGCTTGAAGCTTGCGTTCAGGCTCGTAACGAAGGCCGTAACCTCGCTCGTGAAGGTGGCGACATTCTTCGTGAGGCCGGTAAGTGGTCTCCTGAGCTTGCTGCTGCGCTTGATCTTTGGAAAGAGATCAAGTTTGAGTTCGACACTGTTGACACTATCTAGCCCAAAACTATCTAGCCCAAAAACTAGCCCAAAACGGTATCAGGCAGAGCGGTTTCTAGAGCGCCGTTGATCGGAAAATGGTGAGTACACAAGATTTATCGGCGCTTTTTGATGGAGCGCCTCAGATATGGATCTCAAGCGAATTGCCAAAGATACGGCTCAGGTACTCACGAGTTACCTTACCTATCAATCTGTTCGCACTGTGCTAGACCAGCTTAAAGAAACCAATCTGCCTCGCTACTACTCGTTCCGAGAGTTTTCGAGTCGTGAAAGGCTGCAAGATGGCGAAGCATTCATTCGGGATCTGTTTCAAGCAGAGCCTGAACTGGCACTGAGAATAATGACAGTCAGACAGCATCTAGCCGAAGAGATTACTGAATTTCTGCCTGAGATGGTGTCTGCCAATATTCAACAGTCCAACATGGAGCATCGTAAGAAACATCTAGAGCGCATGACGCAAATGACCTCGGAAGATCTTGCCGCTAGCGTCGATAGAGGCAGCGACTGGATCAGCGAGTTAGAGGATGCCGATTCTGCTAAAAACGAGGCTGAAACTGAGGCAGACAGTTCTGATTCAACAGATTTGTCTAGTTAATAGGCCAATCCATATTAATGGGTTTAACTATTCTTCTCTATCTCTTTTAACGGCTCGATTTTAACGGCTCGATTTTAACGGCTCGATTAGATAACAACTAGATAACGGCCAATACACACTGGCCTCATTCTCGAACCTCATTTTCAAACTTCATTCTCAAACTTCATTCTCAAACATTAGACCCATCATTCGTAACTAGAAGGAACACATGAAAACTCTGCCCAAAGAGCGTCGGTACGAAACTCTCTCTTATCTTCCCCCTCTTACCGATCAGCAAATTGAAAAGCAGCTCAACTATTGCCTACAAATGGGCTATATCCCTGCTGTTGAATTCAATGAGAACTCCAATCCTGAGGAGTACTATTGGACAATGTGGAAGCTGCCTTTGTTTGGTGCAACCAGCACTCGTTCGGTACTTGACGAAGTTCAAGCTTGCCGATCTGAGTATGGCAACTGCTTTATCCGCGTGGTGGGCTTTGACAATGTTAAGCAGTGCCAAGCTGTGAGCTTTATCGTTCATAAGCCCGGTAGCAACAGCAACAGCAGCGGCTACCGCTACTAAAGAAAAATGCTAGTTGAGTAATTTCTTTAGTCATTGCTCATCGAGTTCAATTTTAGGGAGGTAGCTTGAGCTATCTCCCTTTTTAGTCAGGGTTTAGTCAGGGTTTAGTCAGGGTTTAGTCAGGGTTTAGTCAGGGCATTGTAGTGAAAGACTGGGTTCGTAAGGCTTCCTGCGGGGGCTTCTGCTGTAATGTAAACTGCAACTACAGCCCTTAAATATGGATGCAAAAAATGTCGCAGACAGAGCGCTTGGTAATGCTGGCTGAAGATCAGCTCACTGAGTACAGTACAGATTCTCGGAAGATTGAGAAGCTACGGCAAAAGATTGCGTTATCGGTATCGCCTGCACAGCAACAGCAAGTCAAGAAAGAACTAGAAGCGGATTTGCCGCGCAACTTTTTTGATGAGATTTTGCTGCAACAGCGGCAGGCAGTGGCGCTGCCCTTTTGGGGAATTGCTGGGTTAGGATTACTGTTTGGCATTTCGTTTACGCAGCCAGTAGATTTTATTGCGACCGGGCTTGGCGGTGCGGCAGCTATTTTGATTCAAAAGCGAGGCTGGAAGATCCAGGCTAAAAACATGGTGATACAGGCCCTCACTCAAATTGAGGAACGTGCTCAGCAGGCTAAAAGTGCAGATTAGCTAAGCTAGCTGTCGCTTAGCTTGTTGTGAAAGATAGTTTGTTATGAAAGATATTCGCATTTGTTTCTTTGGTGATTCTTTCGTCAACGGCACGGGTGATCTGAGTTATTTAGGATGGACAGGCCGAGTTTGTGCCGCCATAGCGGCTTCCCACTACAAATTGACGTATTACAACTTAGGGATTCGAGGGAACTGCTCTGAGCAAATCGAATCCCGCTGGCAGGTAGAAGCTGGACTACGGTTTGGGTGCGATTGTGACGCTCGGCTTGTGTTTGCCTTTGGAACCTGTGACAACCTGACTACGGACGGTGAGGCTCCTTTGCTTAACGCCCAAGAGAATTTTTTCATAGCGCCTAGAAATTCTATTCGTTGTGCTCGTCGGATATTGATACAGGCACGGGCGCAATATCCAACACTGTTGATTGGCCCGCCTCCGGTAGCAGACGAAGCGCTTAATCGGCGCAACGAAAATAGTTCTAAGGCATATAAAACGCTGGCTGCGGAATTGGCTGTGCCGTATCTAGATATTTACACACCGCTACGGCAGAACGAGACTTGGATGGCCGAAGTTGCAGCCGTTGATGGCTATCATCCTGCGGCAGCAGGATATGCTGCCCTGGCAGCGCTAGTATTACAGTGGCCTGCATGGCAGGCGTGGTTCGCTGAAAATTTCGCTGAAAACTAGATCCTTCCAATCCAATCCTTCCAATCCAAGCCTTCCGATCTGATTCTTCCAATCCAACTCTTCCAATCTAATTCTTCCAATTTAAGCGAGAGCCATAGCAAAGTCTAGCAATAGTAAAGTCAATAGAAAATGGCTCATTACTTTTCTTCTCTTTCTGTTCTTTTGAGTAACTGTTTTTAATAGCCTCCTAATGACTTATTACGTTTCACCGAGCTTTTTGAATAAGCTAGCCGTCCACATTACTAAAAACTATCTTGACTTACCTCGGGTCAAGGTGCCGTTGATTTTAGGCATTCACGGTCGCAAGGGTGAAGGTAAGACTTTTCAGTGTGAGCTAGTGTTTGAGCGGATGGGCGTGGAGGTGGTGCATATCTCGGGCGGTGAGCTAGAAAGCCCAGATGCGGGTGATCCGGCAAGATTAATTCGGCTGCGATACCGAGAGGCCGCTGAACTGGTGCGGGTGCGAGGCTGTATGGCGGTGCTGATGATCAATGACTTGGATGCAGGCGCGGGTCGTTTTGATCGGATGACGCAGTACACTGTGAATACGCAGTTAGTGAATAATACGCTGATGAACATTGCGGATAATCCTACCAATGTTCAGTTGCCCGGTAGCTATGACGAAAAAGAGCTGCCGCGTATTCCGATTATTGCGACGGGTAACGACTTTGCGACGCTGTATGCACCGCTGATTCGCGATGGACGGATGCAGAAGTTTTATTGGGAGCCGAGTGATGAAGATCGGCTAGGTATTGTCGGTGGTATGTTTGCTGAAGATGGACTCTCCAAGGCTGCTATTGAAAAGCTGGTGAAGCATTTTGATACGCAGGCAATTGATTTTTTTGGGGCGGTGCGATCGCAAATATACGATGAACAAATCACCCAATTCATCCATTCAGTGGGTATTGAAAATATTGCTAGTCGCATTGTTAATTCACTCAAAATCCCAACTTTTGCCAAACCTGACTTTCAGTTAGAGCATCTCATTGAAGTCGGTGAATCTCTAGTCCGTGAACAAAACTACGTCCGTACAATGGGTTTGGTGAGTGAATACAACCAGGCTGTGACACCCTCGGGCGATCGCCATTCTGCCACTCCTTTATCTGCTCGCCGCTCGGATTATCATCGAGATTCTGCCCTCCTGACGCCACCCCAAACAAACCCGCTAACGCCCTATATTGCTAGTAAAAAGGGGCTAGGGAAAAGAGATGCTCAGCTTGCCAATTTAGAAACTTCTTCAGGCCGATCTTTCAAAGAGATGCTCCAAGCAAAAGTCTCTCAAGAAGAGAAAGTCTCTCAAGAAAAAAGTGTCAATCGAGAAACCCACCTGCCCATCTCAGCAGAACAGTCACTGCATGACATTCTGAGTCGGGGCCATCGGCTAGGGATAGAGCATGTAGACAAGCGGCGATTTCGGGTGAATTCGTGGCAGAGCTACGCAACTGTTGATAGTCATGGTGATGATGGTGGGAATACCCGCGAAGCCGCCGCTGTGCTGCAAGCCTGTCTGACTGAGTTTCCAGATCACTATATTCGGTTGATTGGCATTGATCGCCAAACCAATCGGCGAATTAATGAAACAATTGTTCAGCGCCCTTAAAGTCTGACAAATCAATAAATGACCGTTGCAGAAAAAGGCCCTCACGACAAAAGAGTGTCCTGTCTAACCAAAGAGGGCGTTGTTATTTAGATAGATCTTAAATAGATTTTCTGAGATCTTTTCAGATGGATTGATTAATCCATTTAATCTGTACAAGCTGATCCGTACGACCTACTGCTGCAAATACTGTTTGAGTCTGACCAGGCTGAGGGTTTGACCCAAATTAAGCGGCAGTATAGAGATGCCTTCTAAGCGTGACTGTACCCAGCCATCCCCCCACTGCCATTCGTGGAAGCCATCAATACTACCGCTGAGTAAAAACCTAATACCTGCCGCCGAGAGCTGCTCGACTCGATGGCTCACCTTAACAAAACCCAACGTACTATCGAATGTTTGGCCTATGGACAGCCGAGCTGACGTCGTTCCATCAGCAGACCATCCACCTGCTGTGCGGCTATCGTTGACCGGACGAGGGTTCTTGTTCTTGGATGTATCAGAAATATCAATTTGTTGAGGGTATAGCCATTTCCTTAGCCTTTCGGGCTCAGTTAAGCTGCGGCTAATTGTCTCGGCACTGGCCTCTATCTCAATCCGAATGCTGCTCTGTTGATAGGTTCCAAACATTGAATCCCTTGGAAGGCTGTGATGGCAGGCTGTAAGAAGAGAATGCCTTGCTTCGCCTGTGACTTTTAGCTCGCGACTTTAACAGCGGGTGTGAGTTCACTTTCGCTCGGAAGCTCTAAGCAGTAGCCTGCGCCATAGACTGTTTTAATGTACTGAGGATGTCTCGGATCGGGCTCTAGCTTGGTGCGTAGATGGCGAATATGAACGCGAATAGTCTCAATATCATCGTTGGGGTCGTAGCCCCAAACTTCTTTGAGAATTTCACTCGGTGACACAGTTTGTCCATGCCTTTGAAGGAGGCAGTGAAGAAGCTCGAACTCTAAATGGGTGAGCTTAACGGTGCTATCTAGCCAGATTGCTTCAAATCTTTCTGGTACTAGGGTTAACGGCCCATAGCTCAAAATTTCGCTGTGTTTGGCTGCTTGAGGAATGCGATCGGTGCGTCTTAGCAATGCGCGAACCCGTGCCAGCATTTCTTCTAGCTCGAAGGGCTTGGTTAAATAGTCGTCGGCACCTGCGTTAAAGCCATCTACCTTGTTTTGCGTTTCTCCCAATGCTGTCAACATGAGCACCGGAATATCGGCAGTGCGATCATCTCTCCTAAGCCGCTGACAGACGGTGAATCCATCTACCTTAGGTAACATCAGATCCAGCATGATTAAGTCAGGCACCATTTGCACAGCCAGTGCTTGACCCCTCACACCGTCGTTTGCTTGGCTAATGTCGTAACCAGCCATCTCAAGGTTGATTGAGACAAGCTCAACGATGGCTGGATCATCATCAATGACAAGTATACGCGGCATATTAAAAAGGGGTGTTGCTATAAGACTAAGACTACCACCTCAGTCAACAGTAGTGAGTACATATACTCTCTACTTTAGAAAAATGAATGGATTTTCTTAAGGCCAGTATTAAGTAGGTATTGTTAAAGGCAACCATACAATACTTATATTCATATTATTTTACAGAGCATTAAGCACCTGCAGGCTTAATACGAGCTTAAGATTCTTAAATGCGCTTTTCTTAATGCTTGTTCTAAGTGCCTGTTCCTGTTCTTGCGTAAATGGTTTCTGAGCAGATTTTTAAAAGGCAACCTTAGCGGTAGCTGCTCCTAGCCACCTAGCCACCATCAAAAAAGAGTCACCCCTGCCTTCTCGGTAGAGATTTGAGTGAAGGTTGAATGCTTGCTAAGCGCTTTGGGAACAAATGCTTTGAGAATAAAAGCGTCCAGAATGCATTCGCTCTATGCAATCTTTTTATTTGTTTAAAGCTTATTTAGTTAAAACTCCCCAGGTAGGATTCGAACCTACGACCAATCGATTAACAGTCGACCGCTCTACCACTGAGCTACTGAGGAATGTGTAGTTCAAATGCGTATTTCATAGTACAGAAGGCAGTGACCGTTTGGCAAGATTTTTCTGAGATTTGTTGTTTTCCTGCGGTGAGTTACTCGATTTTGCCTAAGCGCATTTGGCTGAGCTGCGCCTGAATGTCTGGCTTGAGGCTGGTGAAAACTCGCCCAGAGCGTTTTTTGGCGGCCTTTTGACGGCTTTTAACGCGGTGACCGACTCGTGTCACCTCGCTTTCTAGATGCAGGGCTGATATGCCTTCTGCGCCGTAGCCAATAACCGTTTGACGGTGAACGCTGTCAGAGGTCGCTACGATTAGCCGCTGAGTGAACTTGCGGGCGTCTTTACGAAATTTGGCGCAGGCTCTTTCTATATAGCTGTCGGCTGTTTGGCCAAAGTTGGTGTAATGCACCGAGAGGTAGGGTGTTATTACCTCTTGTGAGGCGGGGGTGCGCTGCCCATAGGCATCGAATACTGCCCAGGTTTCATAACCTTGGTAGGCGCTGTAGTTTGCCAGCGCTACCACGAGGGTTTCTCGGGCCGCATCTAGTCCTCTTTGCTCTTTTAGCTGAATGAGGTTGGCCCATGCGCCAATAATGTTGTATCCGTCAACCAGGAGGATCGCTTGAGAAGGTTTGTCTGCCATGGCAGGGCCAAAAGTAGCTGAAACTTTCTTAATACTAAGCGATATTCATAAGAAAGGTTTATGAGCGGCTGTGCGGAAGATTATTGGCCGGCTATTACCCGCTAGCTAGTGGATCAGTTCACTAGAGAGGTCGTGGTGAGCTTTTGCTTAAGCCGTTGAGGATCGCCTTGATCGCTTAGGGCTCCGTTTTCTAATAAAAAGGCGCGATCGCAATAATCTAGCTCAGCTAGCCGATGGGTGACCCAGAGCGCCGTGAGTCCTCTGTTTTTGACCAGCGTCTGCACCTGTTGTACCAAGTCAATTTGGCTGTCGGGGTCGAGTAGGGCGGTGGGTTCATCTAGCAGCAGAATTTGGCAGTGCTGGGCGATCGCACCTGCGATCGCTACCCGCTGCTTTTGGCCGCCGCTGAGCGCGTAGATCGCCCGCCTTTGGAGATGCTGCAAATTGACCGCGCTCAAAGCCTCCTCAACCCGCTGCCGAACTTCGCTCAATGCGAGCTGTTCTTTAACCAAGCCAAAGGCCACATCTGCTCCAACGGTCGGCATCACTAGCTGATGATCAGGATTTTGAAAGACAAAGCCAACCGGCCCCTGAGTGGTAATGCTGCCCAGCTGTTGCGGTAATAAACCGGCCAGAAGTCTGAGCAGTGTAGATTTGCCGCTGCCGTTGTTGCCTAGCAGCATACAAAATTCGCCCGGCTGAACGCTGAGCGAGCAGTGCTTGAGCACAGTTGCCCCAGAAGGCCAGTAAAAACTAACGTCATCTACTGCGATCGCGCTCTGTCTCTGGTCTTGGATCTGGTTTTGGCTTAGCAACTGTTCACTCAAAGCGTTGCCTATCTCTGTTGCTCATATTTACAGCTAGATTTACCGCTCTACCTACCGTTCTACCTACCGCTCAATTAACCGCTCGATTAACCGCTCGATTATTATCTGCTAAGAGCTTTACTCATCACCTGCAAGCGCAAAAAATCCTGGAGCCCTGCCAGCTGCGCCGCCCTTGCCTTCTTTGTCATATATTTGCACGGCGATTAGCTCACTAACGGTCATTGCTATTTTTTTATCAGTAACCTTATCGCAGCCTGCCTCTAGTATGGCCGGGTTGCCTGATGAAATGGCGTCCAAAGCTTTTTTGTACAGAGCTTCGGCAGCCTCCTTATCCTCTTTTTGTACAGTTAGCGGCATGGCAGTGTACTTCAGCGTAAATTCAACGATGTACATATATTCAGTGATTAGCTTTTGTTCGCCCTATAGTATCGCAAACTATATCGGGATCATGGCGACTAAAATACCTGCTTTATTCATAGGTAGGAAGATTTTTCTGAGAAGACGCCTTATAATTGTGAGAAGTGGCGTAAAGATTAGTTAACACAATTCATGTTTTTTATGGGCTGATGTTATTGGTTCGCTTATTTTTTCTTGAGTGAACCCCTAATGCTTTACCCAGTCTTACATAAGATAAGATTATCCAATTTGGAGACCTCATAATGACAATTGCAATGGGCCAAGCGCCCGCAGCCAGAGGACGGTTTGACGTCGTCGATGACTGGCTAAAGCGCGACCGATTCGTATTCGTAGGCTGGTCCGGCCTGCTGCTGTTCCCCTGTGCCTTTATGGCAATTGGCGGATGGATGACCGGCACCACCTTCGTCACCTCGTGGTACACCCACGGGTTGGCAAGTTCCTATCTAGAAGGCTGCAACTTTTTAACCGTTGCGGTCTCGACGCCTGCTGACAGCATGGGCCACTCGCTGCTGCTGCTGTGGGGCCCCGAAGCACAAGGCGACTTCGTTCGTTGGTGTCAAATTGGCGGCCTGTGGGCATTTGTTGCATTGCACGGTGCCTTTGGCCTGATTGGCTTCATGCTACGTCAGTTCGAGATTGCTCGACTGGTGGGCATTCGGCCATACAACGCGATCGCCTTCTCAGGTCCGATTGCGGTATTCGTCTCTGTCTTCTTGATGTACCCGTTGGGACAGTCATCGTGGTTCTTTGCCCCCAGCTTTGGGGTAGCGGCAATTTTCCGCTTCCTGCTGTTCTTGCAAGGCTTCCACAACTGGACGCTGAACCCCTTTCACATGATGGGTGTGGCCGGTATTTTGGGTGGAGCGCTGCTGTGCGCGATTCACGGTGCGACGGTTGAGAACACCTTGTTCCAAGACAACGACAACGCCAACACGTTCAAAGCGTTTGAGCCTACACAGTCGGAAGAAACCTACTCAATGGTGACAGCGAACCGTTTTTGGTCGCAGATTTTTGGGATTGCCTTCAGCAACAAGCGCTGGCTGCACTTCTTCATGCTGTTTGTGCCAGTCACTGGCCTTTGGATGAGCTCCATTGGCATCGTGGGTTTGGCGTTGAACCTGCGGGCTTACGACTTTGTGAGCCAAGAGATTCGAGCGGCTGAAGACCCTGAGTTTGAGACGTTCTACACCAAGAACATTCTGCTCAACGAAGGTATTCGGGCATGGTTGAGTCCTCAGGACCAGCCACATGAGCAGTTTGTCTTCCCTGAAGAAGTTCTGCCTCGCGGTAACGCCCTCTAACGTTTGTCTTGCAATTTGCGAGTAAATTCGCAAGTAAATAAAAGCGCCTCGTCCTGAATTGTTAGGGCGAGGCGCTTTTTTATGCCTTTTTGTTTTTATGTCTTTTGATTATATGAAGAGATTACACAGAGGCTTACACAGAGGCTTACACAGAGGGATTACATAGAAGGGGCGTAAAACTATGGCTCAACAGCAGATACCCAACAGCAGATACTCAACAGCAGATGGCTAACGCTAAGAAACTGAGCAAAACTACAGAGTTTTTGCTCAGCCCTGATTAAAGATGCCTCTAAACTTCGGGGTTCCTCCTGAACTATTGCTGGGCCTATCCGTTCAGAATTAAAAAAAGTTAATTCGTTTGGATAAAGGCTCTTCGCAGTCTCAGATAAATACCTATGATTTCAGCTACATTAATCTGGGATACAGCGGTCTCTCTTCCTCTGAATTCGCCTAACAATGATGGCCCCGAAGGGATAGAAATATATAAGAACTTTCTTTATGCTACTGACTTCGTTGGTAGCAATATTGATGTTTATAAAATTGACGCTCAGTCAGGAGCGCTGCGTTATTCTAGTTCATTTGGCTCGACGGGGAGTGGCATAGGCAATTTTGGGCCAGACTCGCCGGTTGATATGAGCTTTTTTACGCTCTCTAATGGCCAGACCAAAGCCTATGTGCCAGCCGCTATCAATCAACGCATTGTGGTGTTGGACGTGGACCCCCAAACAGGTGCGTTGACTTGGGATGTTGCCAACTCTCAGGCCAATGGGCAAGTGGAGCTTTCTACGCCCTACGGGATCGAAATTAATGGCAACTTTTTGTATGCCACTGATTATGGCGGTAGCAATATTGATATTTATGAAATTAACCGCGAGACGGGCGGGCTGACCTTCATCAGTTCTTTTGGCTCGCAGGGGCGCGGCGTCGATCAATTTAGCAGCGGCTCGCCGGTTGATATGAGCTTTTTTGAGCTGGTGGGTGGTGCGACTAAAGCCTATGTACCCGATGCTGAAAACCAGCGAATTGTGGTATTAGATGTTGACACCCAGACGGGCGCGCTGAGCTGGGATGAGGCGCTCACTTTGCCCAATGGGCTTCCTGAGAGTACCTTGCAGTATGGTTTAGAAATAGATGAAAACCAGCTGTATGTCACCGATTGGGGTGGTCATAATATTGATATTTACAATATTGACCCGCAGACGGGAGCACTGGCCTATACCCATTCTGTCGGGTCTGAAGGGACGGGAACTGGGCAATTTATTACACCTGTAGATCTGAGCTTTTATAAGACTGAAGATGGTATCACTCGGGCCTATGTACCCGATAGTGGCAACAAAAGAATTGCCGCGCTACAGGTTGCAGATGCTGCCATTGCAGCATCTGCTGACGAAGGGTTGCTCTCGGTTGTGGGGGGAGGCCAAACGCAGCTAACGCTGACGCTTACTACAAGTGATCTGGCGGCAGTGAGTGAAATTGTGGTGATTTCAACCGATAGCCCAGATGGCGCGATAGGCGGTTTTGGCATTGATAGCGAAAACTACTTACTGGCGGCTCAGCCCAGTGCTGAGGTCGTTTTTTCGGTGCTTGATCGGGCGAGTACGCCGCCTGGTTTTTCGCTGGAGCGCACGATAACGGTTGAGGGTGGCCGCTATCTCAATTTTGTGTTGATTCAAGGCGGTAGCCTGCAAGATGCGATTGACAGGCCAGATCAGGTCAAGGTTTCGATGGGGGCTCAGATTTTGACTCAGGGCAATACGCTAGGAAATACGGGTGCCTTGGCCAATGGGGCGTTGGCACAGAATGCTTTGGCAGATGCCTTTGTTGCGCAGATTGGCTTGGGGGCAGGTTATGAGGAATCGGCTAGCGGTGCGGGTCGCGTCGTGCTAACGGTGAGATTGGCAGATCGCGATCGCCCTATTGGCAGTTCTAAGCAAACTGGCAATGCAGGCTCTAACCTGATTGACCTGACAGAGGAGGTCGGTGTACTAACGGCTGAGTTTGAGGTGTATCGAGAGGCCTCTTTTAACAGTGCGGTGGGCTTTTTTAAGGTGGTAGATACGCAGGGCAGCGTGCTGACTGACCGCGATGCGCTGCTGGCACCGGGCGATGAGGGCTATGCTGCCGCTGCGCTAAAGCACCGACTGGACATGAGCCTGAGTAGTTCAAATAAGACAACTAGCCGATATCAGTTTGAGATTGAAGGCGGGCAAATGCTTTCGGCCTTTATTGTGGTGGATGGCACGATTGATGAGTATTTAGCCGCTGCTGCAACCGCTGACACCTCGGATGACCTACATATTTTCTTTACGCATATGGGCGTGAATGCGGATAGCGGCGATCATGTGAAGCTGCTTGGCGATAATACCTTTGGCTTTGAAGATACGATGGGCGGCGGTGACGGCGACTTTGACGACATCATTGTTAAAGCCATTTTTAGCTGAAGGGCCGATTACCCATGAGCCGATTGTTTGACTAAACCCGTTGATCAAACAATCGGATAGGACTTAAGACCGCTGGCTTCTAGTGGCAAAAACACCGTCCAAGTAGTGCCTTGGTTAGAGCGTTCGCGGACGGTAAGCTTGGCACCAAGGGCATGAAACAGATTTTTGGTGGCTTCTAGGTTGAGGCTGAGGCCACCTGTTTCGGGTTGGAACATCAGGAGATGGCCAAGTGACTGAAGCGGCGGTGGTGAGCAGGAAAATGCGGCGTTGGGTGCTTTGGGATCTGCCTGGGATTGAAATTGCAGCTTGAGCTGTTCGCCCGCATGAAGGACATGCAGCTGAATATGGCTACCGGGAGAAACGCTGTGAGTGAACAGTTCTACTAACCCGGTGAGTACATGCTGGAGCATGGTGGGATCGCTAGCGACCATGGGCAGCTCAGACGGTAGCCCTACTTCTAACGACAGATTGCGGCGGTGAGCAGCCTGCTGCCACTGAGGAATGGCTTCTTGGAATACCTGATGCAGAGCGATGCTCTGTAAGAGCGGCCTTTCCATTGGGCTCACGGGTGACTTCGGTGACTGGCTAGCTGTTTCTAGCTCTACGGCTTTAAAAATGAGGCTGAAGCGGTCAATTTGCTGGGTGCATTCACGGTCAATGCTCTGTAGGCGTTTGATCACCTGCGCATCGAGATCTTTGCGCTTGAGGAGCGATCGCGTGTAGGTGCGAATGGTGGTGAGCGGCGTGCGAATTTCATGAGCCATGGCCTTGAGCAACGCACTATCTGAAAAGGTCTCAGCTGCTTGTTTGACCTGTGTATGTGCAGCCGTTTTGATGGTGTTCCAACCCAGCTGATCTGAACCGATTGATGGAGTATTTGACCAGCTGTTTGCTTGGTCGTTTGCCTGATCGTTTGCCTGACCGTTCGATTGGCCAGTCAAACGGCCATTTGACTGGCTGCTTAATTGGCCGTTTGACTGGCTATTTGACTGACTATTTGACTGACTATTTGATTGGCCAGTCGAGTAACCGTTCAAGCGACTTTCCGTGTCATGACTGCCGTTTTGAATGGGATGTGTTTCGATGAACTGGTTGATGGATCGGTGATTAGAAATTGGTCTACAGGCGAGCATCCAGCGATTGAACTGGCTGACGACACGGTAGTGCGGATCTTTTGGGGCAAATTTTTCAACCAGCGGATCGATGAATTCTAGCTGTTGGGGTCGAATGACTCGGATGCGCGATCGCAGCAGTCGCCAAACCGAATCGACCACCTGCGGCATAAAAGAAAATTGAAAACGCAGCTCATCGTCCGCATCTTTGCCCAGTACCAGTACCAGTGAAAACTGAGCAGTAAAGACCAGCGTAAACTGCTCCTGGGCGAGGGGATCGTCTTCGAGGAGGGGCAGCAGACGGGTGCTAAACGAGTGCTTTTTGTTGAGTTTTTTTTGAAAGAGTCGCCCGACGGGTGAGAGCGCTTGAAAAGAGGAGGCTAGCTGCTCTGAAGATTGGGGTACGAGTGTCCAGTTTGAAATGCGATCGCTGAGCTTGGCTTCGCTGTTAAAAGGAACGGGCCCAGAGAGGACCAGCGCCTGGGGAAACTGGCCAGAGGCTGCGGTCTTTTTGGCCTTAGCCGATTTGACTGGCTCGGTGCCTGCTGTTTGCGCATGAACATGCTGATAAAGCAGCTGCTCAAGGGCAGCGACTGCGCTTTGCCATTCCTGTTCGGCGCGTGTTCGCTTGGCTTCGGCCGGTAGTTGATCACTGACGATCGGGCAAGTATCAGTAACCTCAGCCGTTTGTCCGCCCTGGGAAAACTCTCCGAGTGCAACCAAGGCGCTAATAGTAGGTAAAAGCCGATCTGATACGCTCATAAGAGATATGAAAACGCTGGGTTGGTGACGCTTCCTTAACACTACCGGTAAGCCTTTTATCCTGGCTATGGGTAGAACCGAACGTTAGATAGGGGTGAACCGCTTTGACTCAATACCTTCGTCTTGTGATTTGTCCGGGGTTCCATGAGCCCTGCCTTACTGAGCAGTTTGTGCGATCGCTCCCTGCTTTTGTGCGATCGCAGGTTATAAACGCGATCCCGGCAGATCCGATGGGCGTGTTTTATCAGCTCAGCAACATGTTTGACGAACCGCATGCGGATTTGGCTCCCATCGTCGCGATTGGATTTAGCGCTGGCGTCGTGGGTTTAGCCGGTGCGCTGAGCCTGTGGCAGCAGCGGGGCGGCAAGGTGGCTCGCTTTTTCGCGGTAGATGGCTGGGGCGTTCCGGTGATGGGGCTGCCCGTATGCCGATTGAGCCACGATGCATTTACGCACTGGAGTTCACTGCCATTAGGGGCGGGTAACATTAACTTTTATGCCGAGCCAGCCGTGGGTCACCTAGATATATGGGGCAAAAGCACTCAGGTGAACGGCTGGCAAGTTAAAGGCTGGCAGCCGGGTGGCACAGCAGGCAGTAAGGCGATGACGGCAGCTGATTTTTTGGCTGGGCAGCTTCAGAAAGAATGGGACGAGGCTGAACTTCGCTAGTAGACCACTGATGTTGTAGGCCGTGTTGTAGGCCGTTACCGGTTTAGGCGCTAGACCTTTAGGCGCTGGACCTTTAGGCGCTGGACTTATTTATTGGCCCTAGGTTCTGGACTTAGACGCCGGACTTGAGGATTGGACTGAGACCCCGGACGTAAGAATTGGACTAGGCGGTATTACGGTTGGGTAAATTGGCAGCATATGATTTTTCCCTGACATATCTCTCTACAGAAATATCTTGTTGTTAGATTGGCTACAATTTACACTTGAATTAAAGTTGCGCCTCTTTCTTTTATGGTTTCTACTATTGCGACGAAGTCAGCTGTAACGACTCATCAGGTTAGCGGTGCCTATGCACTCATTGACAGTTTGGTGCGCCACGGCGTTAAGCATATTTTTGGCTATCCCGGTGGGGCAATTTTACCGATTTATGACGAGCTGTATAAGTTTGAAGCGAAAGGGCTGATAAACCATATTTTGGTGCGGCATGAGCAGGCCGCTTCTCACGCGGCTGATGGGTATGCGCGGGCAACCGGTGAAGTAGGGGTTTGCTTTGCAACCTCTGGGCCAGGGGCGACTAACCTGGTGACGGGGATTGCAACGGCTCAAATGGACTCTATCCCAATGGTGGTGGTGACAGGGCAGGTGACTCGGGCGGCGATTGGCACCGATGCGTTTCAGGAAATTGATATCCATGGTATTACGCTGCCCATTGTGAAGCATTCGTACGTCGTGCGCGATCCTAACCAAATGGCGCAGATTGTGGCTGAGGCGTTTTATATTGCGAGTACGGGCAGGCCAGGCCCTGTGCTGATTGATGTGCCCAAAGATGTGGGGCTCGAAGAGATTGATTATTTGCCGGTAGATCCGGGTGATGTGAAGATTCCGGGCTATTCGCCTGAGCTAGAGATTGACAGCGATCAGATTGAGGCAGCGATCTCACTGCTGCAATCGGCTGAGCGGCCTTTGCTATATGCGGGCGGTGGGGCGATCGCCGCTGGCGCCCATCACGAAATTAAAGCACTGGCCGAAGCTTTTGATGCACCGGTTACCACGACGCTTATGGGCAAGGGGTCTTTTGACGAGCACCATCCCCTCTCGGTGGGCATGTTGGGCATGCATGGCACGGCCTATGCCAACTTTGCCGTTAGCCAGTGTGACCTGCTCGTAGCCATTGGCGCTCGCTTTGACGACCGCGTCACCGGCAAGCTAGATCGGTTTGCCACGCGAGCAAAAGTCATTCATATCGATATTGATCCCGCAGAAGTGGGGAAGGTGCGGCGGCCTGAGGTGCCGATTGTGGGCGATGTAAAAGGGGTACTGCAAGCGCTGCTAGCGACGCTAAAAACGCAGCCTTCTCCTGACAACAGTCATCGTCACGCATGGCACGAGCAGATTAATACCTGGCGGCAGGACTACCCGCTAACCGTGCCGACCTACACCGACGAAATTTCTCCGCAGTCAGTGATTGTTGAGCTGGCCAAGCAGGCTCCTCGCGCCTACTACACAACCGATGTGGGTCAGCATCAAATGTGGGCTGCACAGTTTTTAAAGAATGGGCCGCGCCAGTGGATTTCGAGCGCGGGGCTTGGCACGATGGGGTTTGGGTTGCCAGCGGCGCTAGGGGTTCAGGTGGCGCTGCCCGATGCGCAGGTTGTGTGCATTAGCGGCGATGCGAGTTTTCAAATGTGTTTGCAGGAGCTAGCGACCCTGGCGCAGTATGGCATCAACGTAAAAACGGTGATTTTAAATAACGGCTGGCAGGGCATGGTTCGTCAGTGGCAGGAAACCTTCTTTGGTGAGCGTTATTCGTCTTCTAATATGTCGGTGGGAATGCCAGACTTTGTTTTGCTCTCTCAGGCGTTTGGGGTAAAGGGAATGGTCGTGAACCAGGTGGATGAAATGGAGCGTGCGATCGCCGACATGCTCAGTCATGATGGCCCCGTATTAATGGATGTGCGCGTGCGCCGCGATGAAAACTGCTACCCGATGATTCCACCAGGTAAGAGCAATGCCGACATGGTCGGTTTACCTGAAGGCAAACCTAGACCAGTTGTTTAGACCAGTTGTTTAGACTGGTTTCTGAGACTCGTTTCTGGGCTCGGTATGTCAGGATAAATGAACTGACTGGCTTTAATATACGTAGATTCCCTCAGTTTGGTGGATAGGTAAGCTGGGCATTGTGCCCTCATACCGACATCCGTTTGCTAACCAGCTGAGGGAATTTTGTTGCTGATATCTGTGTATTCTTTAGACATGTTGCTGATATTTGCACATTCTTCGTGTATTTTTCGCGCATTCTCCGTGCATTTATAGAGAACAAAAAAAGTTTTCAAGATTAGTCTTGTTCTCCTCCCGATCCCAAGGTAGTATGCGCGTAATTTATTTTTTTGATATGTAGCACCTGGCTAAAAGCTACTAGCCATAAGTGATGCAGCCAACTCCGTAAAATCACCGCTTCACCTATATATCTCTGATACAATCGCATGGTCTTTGCTACCGAGTTTGATCCGACCCACCAAAATGCCCGCCAAAATGCCCGCCAGAATGTAAGACTGCGCACCTCACCCACTTCAGGGAATGCGTCATCTTCTGCTGTTGCTTTTAGTGCCGCCGCACAGGAGGCTGCTAATCGTGTCGTGAAAAGTGATGTGACAAGCAGTGTGAAAAGCAGTGCGAAAAGTAATGTTGTGCCGATGCAGTCCTCGGCATCGTTAAACATTGGCCATCCGGCTAGGCGAGTACGATTAGATGAAAACAAATCGCTATCGTTGCCCAAGCGTCCTAAGCTGCCGCTACGCCTTCAGCTGCTAACCCGTTTTCAACAGGCCTCAACTGTAGTGACAACGCTGCTGGTCACGGGTGCTTTGGCGATGTATGGCTCAACGGTATATGTTGATAAGTCAACGAACCATGCCCTGCTTCAGTTAGATTCTTTGCAAGGTGAGTCGCAGCAGCTGACATCGGCAAACGAATCGATTAAGCAAAGCTTAGCGGAACAAGCAATTCAAGAGAATTCGGGCCTAGATCCCTATGATCCAGGGGATGTTTTGTTTTTAGAGCCTGAACCGCTCAGAGCAGCTCGGCAGCCTGCTCAGACTTCGCTCGAAATGCCGGGGCCGCTGGGCTATTAGCATATGGCTGTTTCTACCCGTTCGAGACCTCGTCGCCGTCAGACTAGGGCGCCTAGTCCTCGTTCAACGCCTGAGCAAATTCAAGATTTTAGACACAATTTGCCGCGTCTGCGTCTGATTAGTGTGTGGCTGTTTCTGTTGGTTGGCATGCTGGGCTTAGGGGCGCGGCTGGCCTATCTACAGCTGTTTATTAATGATGAGCTGAAGCTAAGGGCAGAAGAACAGCAGGCGATTCAGTCGACGCCTAGAGCTTCTCGGCGGCAGATGATCGATTTGCAGGGCAACGTAGTGGCTATGGATCGGGTGTTGTACACGCTGTATGTGCATCCGATGCTGTTTAAGAAGCCTGAGGCGGAGATTGCCGAAGCGCTGAGTTCAGTGTTGGATTTGAGCCCGAGTAAGCTGACGCAGATGTTTACTGCCCAAGAGAGCGGCATTAAGCTAAGCACTGATATTTCTGAAGAGACCGCAAAACGCTTGCGGGCACTGCGGTTAGATGGCTTGGATCTGCTGCCTTCGCCGCAGCGGATGTATCCTCAAGGGGAGCTGTTTGCGCAGGTGACGGGCTATGTTGACCTAGAGGGTGCGCCCGGTGCAGGTGTAGAACTCGGCTATGAGTCGCAGCTGCTGTATGACGATCCGAAGGCGGGTGAGCCGACGCCTATGCAGCAGGTGACTCGGGATGACTTGCAGATGCAGTTAACCATTGACAGTCGTTTGCAGCGAATTGCTCAGGAGGGCTTGGCCGCGACGGTCGCTGAGTTCAATGCTAAGCGAGGCGCGCTGATTGTAATGGATAGCCGCAACGGCGAGATTGTCACGATGGCGATCGCACCCACTTATGATCCTAACGAGTATTACAACGCCAATATTGAGTACTTTAAGAACTGGGCGGTGAGTGATCTGTATGAGCCGGGGTCTACCTTTAAGCCAATTAATGTGGCGATCGCACTAGAAGAGGGTGTCATTAGCGCCACTGAGAGCATTAACGACGAGGGCCGCATTTTTGTAGATGGGTGGCCCATTCAAAACGTGGACTTTGACACGAGTGGCGCCCGTGGGGTGATGTCTATTACCGATGTGATGCGCTACTCCAGTAACGTCGCTATGGTACGCATGATGCAAAGGTTGCCTCGTGGCGATTATTTTAGCTGGTTGCAAAAGCTGGGCTTGGGCGATGTCACTGGGGTTGATTTACCGGGTGAAAGCAGCGGGCAGATTAAAGAAAAAGAGCAGTTTGTAGGCGGTGAGATAGAAGCCGCGACAACGGCTTTTGGTCAGGGTTTTTCTTTGACGGTATTGCAGCTTGCTCAGCTTCATGCAACCTTGGCCAATGGTGGCAAGCTGGTGACGCCCCATGTGGTTCGCGGCCTGGTGAATGCCCAAAATGAGCTGACCTGGAAGCCGGAACGGCCTACGCCAAAGCAGGTATTTTCGCCTGAGACCACTCGGCAGGTGCTGGCGATGATGAAAGCCGTGGTGGATGACGGTACGGGCTCGGCGGCAAAGGTTGAGGGCTATCAGATTGCTGGAAAAACCGGTACAGCGCAGAAGGTGACGGAATATGGAACCTATGGAGACCAGCGGATTACCAGTTTTGTGAGTATTGCCCCGGTGAGTGATCCGCGCTACGTGGTGCTGGCGGTCATTGATGAGCCGCAGGGCGAAAATGCCTATGGCGGTACGGTGGCTGCGCCGTTGGTGAAAAAAATGCTGGAATCGTTGGTGGTGCTAGAGGGTGTTGCGCCTGATGGGGCGATCGCGCCAGCCGATGAGAAAGCCATCGAAGCCTTAGAATAGGGGTGATGGCAGGCTTGCGGCCTGGATGCTTTTGGCGATATTTCTTGTAAAGATGTCTGGCAGAGATGTCTGGCAGAGATGTCTTGTAAAGATGCCTGTTAAAGATGTTAATTCTGGCTTTCAATAAACGATGGAAGGAATGAAAAAGCGCTATTTTTTGCGGACGGGTGCGGCGATAGTTGGCGCAGCTGCGTTATTTCGCTTTTGGCCGTCGCAGGCGACCGATTCTGCTGATTCAACGGGGTTGAATGAACAGATGGCATCTGAACCGAAGGGCGCGGATGCGGACGGTGAGTTTGAAGTGACTAAAACGGTGGCTGAGTGGCGCAAGGTTTTGACGCCGGAAGAGTTTGCTGTGCTGCGCGAGCATCACACGGAGCGGCCTCATAGCAGTCCGCTCAATAAGCTCTCTGCGGTGGGCACTTATGTTTGTGCGGGCTGTCGTCAGCCTTTGTATTCATCGGAAGCAAAGTTTGATAGTGGGACGGGCTGGCCTAGCTTTTATGCCGCGCTGGATAATGCTGTTGGCACATCAGTGGATAAAAGCTTTTTAATGACTCGAACTGAAGTGCATTGCGATCGCTGCGGCGGACATTTGGGCCATATTTTTGACGATGGGCCAGCGCCTACGGGCAAGCGCCATTGCATAAACGGGGTTGCGCTGAAGTTTGTCGCTGCGTAATGGGCGTAATTAGCCTAATTTAATGGATTAGGTAGGCGGGGTATGGCTTACAGTAAAAGGCAGTTGCGATTACATCTCATTTGTCTCTAGTGGACTCGCCAAGTACAAAGCGCAGAATTATCAGGGTTTAATCGCTGACTACGACCAAGCGCTGCGATTAAACCCTGACTATGCCCATGCCTACTACAATCGCGGGATTGCCAAATCTGGCTTAGGCGATAAGCAAGGTGCGATCAGTGACTATAAAAAAGTAGCGAAATTGTTTCAGCAGCAAGGAAACACAAAAAACTACAACTTAGCGGCGAGTGCTGTGAAGCGGCTAGGCGGCACTTTATAACAATCCATACCGCCTAGCCAAAGCCTTCTTAAACCCAACTACGAAAACTGACCTTCACAGGTTTCAACCGGAATCCTCGTGCCCGCATTAATGCGAAAGAGACTTTCCACATTCATCACCGAGCCATCGTAGCGAAGGTTGTTAACCGGTGTGCCGAGCTGTAGCACCTGTAGCGGGCCTAGGTAGGTTGTGCCATTTATCGTTGCAGGCTGGTCATTGGTATAGGCTTGCCCAGTAATGGTATCACCGCTAACGGTGCCGGTAATACATGCACCCGTTTCTCCATCAATATGGCCAAAGATGCCGGTTACTGCGTCGCCACGTTTGCGGAAGACGAATAGGTAGCCGCCATTGGCCAATAGCTCTTCGTCAGTAACGACTCGGACAGGATACTCAGCGGAGGTCATGCGGTAGTTGCCATCTGGTAAATCGGCGAGCGTTGGACTGGTGACTACAGGTGGGGCCGGTGGCGTCGGCGTTACGGGTGCTGGCGTTACTGGTGGCGTTACTGGCGCTGGCGTTACTGGCGTTGGCGTTACTGGCGTTGGCTGTGGAGTTGGCGTTGCGGCAATTGCGCATACCAGGCTGCCTCTAACGGGTGCAAAGCCACCGTTGTCTTCTAACGCTTCTACAGTCGTTTCGGTAAGGGTTGCGTAGTAAATGGGGTTATCTGCAATCAGCTGAACGGCTTCGTCAAAAGAGAGATTGCGGAAGGTGAGGGTGCGGGCATCGTCCAGAAAGGCGGGCTCGGTGATGTCAGCCTCTGCCACTTCCACTGTGGCAGGATTTTGGGAATAGGTAAAAATGGTATCGCCTGCGATTTCTCGGACAGTGAGTGAGGCAGGCCCTAGCGGCGCGCCACATTCAACAGTGGGTTCAGAATTTTGAGCCGCTACAGAGGGAGAGAAGATCGCAACAGAAAGAGGGGCCGCGATCACCGCTAGCGCCCATTTCATCTGTTTAGACTGTGACCTTGAGGATAATAACTTGGAAGAGCGTGACTCTGAAGAGCGTGACTTTGAGGCAATTAAAAAACGGTTCATAATCGTAGTGTTCCTGACTTGTGTAAATAACAGCGTTTGGATAGGAGCGTAAAAACGAATGAAACAAACCTTAAAAAATGAACAGACCAGAGAGCTGTAAGAAACAGGCAAATAGATAAAATACCGCTTTCCCTCACCCTAAATCCCTCTCCCGCAGAGAGAGAGACTTTGAATCTAGCTCCCTTCTCCCACAGGGAGAAGGGTTGGGGATGAGGGCCTCAGTCATCATGAAGCAAGGACATTATCAAGGCGCACTTCCCCTAACAAGACTGGGGCGGCAAAACCGTTCCGGCATTGATACGTGAAAACGACTCTAAATTCAACGTGACATTGCTAAACCTGTTGCCCATAGACTGGTTAGCAACAGTCAGGAAATCGCTATCAGGAACCGTCGCCTCAGTCCCAAAGAGTGCGCCTTGCCCTGTGACCACATTGCCTTCTATCGTTCCAGAGATGCAAATAGAACTGTCGGTTTCAGGATAGAAGAATTCGCCGACAACTTCATCACCGCTTTTGCGAAAGAGATACACAATTGACTCACTCTCTAAAAGCGCTTGAGTGTCAACCACGCTCAGGGGAAAATCGGCTGAGGCAAGGCGATAGTTACCGTCTGGCAAATCGGCAAAGGTGGATTGAGGGGCCGGTGGTGTGGGTGTGGCGGCAACGCCGTTGTCTTCGCAGGTGAGCGTATCATTCACTTCGCTAAAGCCACTGGTGCCTAAAGATTCTACAGAGGTGCCTAGCAGCTCAGCGTAGTAAGTTGGATTGTTGACTACGCGCACTCTGGCTTCTTCAATCGGCGTGTTGAACAATGTGAGCGTCCGCTGACTGGCAATAGTGGCAGGCTCACTGGCCGCAGCATCTTCTTCAGCACCCTCTACACTGGCGGCTGTGCTGACGGGTGATGGAAACTGCTCGTATACAAAAACACTGTTGTTTTCAACTTGGCCAACGGTGATAAAAGCGCGCATACCCAGCGGATTGGGCACACCGCTTTCAGGATTGTAGGCGCAAACTGTATTGGCTGTCGCCGCGAGATCTGGATTCTGTGCGTTGGCCGGGGTTGATGCGATCGCAACAGAAAAAGGCACAAACGCAGCTGTCAGCATCCACTTTATCTGCGATGGATTGATCCGTCGTTTGTTCTTTAGTTTGTTCTTTAGTTTGCTCTTTAATTCGCTCTTTAGTTCGCTCTTTAGCGGGTTCGCTTGGGGCTTTAGCAACGTTTGAAAACGAGAGAACACTATGAAACTCCTCAGTGAAATACAGTAGACTACCCACACTTTCAAGGCGCTTGCGCCGAGCCTTGTATAGTCGCCAGCATCAGTGTTATCGGTATTTATACCGATGCTGGCACCATTATAGGGAGCAACCGGGCGTAGGCCGTTCCTCTCTGTAACCCTTCTTAATCAGAGTCTGAGCGCTACTGATACCGATTGGGCGGCAGTACAGCGCTTGAATTGAGGCGCTGGATTTATCGGATGTCAAGCCGACTATCAGGATTAAGCAAAATGCTGTTAAAAGGCTCTATTTGCCGGAGAACAGCGCCTCCAATGAAGGCTGGATCAGTGAGTTCGGTGTAAAAAACAAATTTTCTGTACGCCTCGGTCGTGTCACCTGGCGTAAATACGACGGCATTATTAGCGATTCTTTCACAGCTAAGCTGCCGATCAATCACGCTAAAGCCTCTGCTGATGAGCGGACTGTTTAATGGCAGACCCAAGAACCGAGCATATTGCTCGCGGTCGTTCACTAGCTCGCGGCGGGCTTGGGCTAGCGACCGATCGTACAAAATATAGGTGCGCTCGGCAATGACAGTTGGATAGGTGCGATCATCCGTCACAATGTTTGCAAACTGCTGATAGCGAAAGACGGTACTCTCTTGTGACCCTTCTGAAAATTCGGCGACTGTGATGATGTCGCGATTCTCGATAGAAGAATCTGCAAAAGAAGCTGTAGAAGAAGCTGGCGAAGAATCTGCGCCATTGCTTAACCAATCTGTTCTAACAAAGCCAGGGCTGTAGTAGCAGGCTATAGAAGTGAGATCATCGTCGCTGATGAAAGAGGTTCTTGAAGAGAGATCAGCACGGATTCTTCGTTCTGGGCGGGTGGGTACTGGAAGTTGGCCTGCTGTTGGCGTTGGCAACTCTAGCGCCGATTGCTGAGTGAATCGATCAATGTCTTGTGGGGAGACATTGGGCAGCACGATGATGTCGGCTGGGGACGGCTCTAGAGTCGTAGTGGCTGGTACTGGCAAATCGAGCGGCGTCTGCTGGGTGAATCGATCAATGTCTTCTGGGGAGACGTTGGGCAGCACAATGCGCTCAGCCGGGGGCGTTACTGATGTGACTGATCCAGTGATTTGAGCGCCAGTGACTTGAGCGCTAGTGACTTGGGCGGTGGCTTTGGGACTGTAGGTAGCGATCGCCAGCGAAAAAGCAAAAGCCGCAACGGCGCAGCCTTTCCTGCAAAAATTTGCCAACCCTGTCGCTGATGAAGACTGGGCTAAATGATCGGTTAAAGGATTGGTTAAACGACCGCTGAAATGGCTGGTCAAATGGCTGGTCAAATGGCTGTTAGACATGGTGTATTAAAGGATAAGGGGGCTTATCCTGCTGATGTATCGATCATCACCCATGCTTTTATTATACGTAGTTTGTACTGAACTGCCTGAGCGGCTCGTTTAACCTGCCTGACAGCTAGTGGGCGGTAGGCTAGTGCCCGCATTGATCGGTGAAAAGTTAGATAGGTCTAAAACGGCGTTGTCATAGTAGAGTCCTTGGGGCGTGCGGGTTGTCCCGCGAACTTTGAGGGCTCCGTTGGCATAGGATGCAAATGATGCGTCAAGGCTGCGATCGCCCCCCGGCAAACTATCAGACAAACTGGCAGACAAACTGGCAGGCAAACTGGCCTGAAAACTGACAGTCCCGTCATGGGGATAGGCCGCGCCAGAAATCACATTGCCGCTGACGATGCCAGTAACGCAAATACCGGAACGGCCAATGCGCGGCAGCAAATCACCCGTAACAGTGTTGCCCTGCTTTTTAAGGATAAAAACAGCGCTGCCGAGCTGTTGAAGCTCAGCATCTGTATAAACCCGATCTTCAGCTGTGCCTGAAATGTAACGGTAGTTGCCATCGGGCATGGAAGCGAGCGTATTGATCGCATCGCCATCAAACGGCGTAGGGTTTAGCTGCGTGGGTGTGAAGTTAAAAGGATCAAGAGCACTCGCACCATTAACCGAGGGAATGCCCGGTTGGCCCTGTTCGCTAGTTAAGGCAGGCGTTTCGCTGGGGGTAATGCTTGGCAGCTGCGGCGGTATCGCTGCTGGGGTAAGGGTTGATTCCGCTGCTGGGGCGGCTGTTGGGGCGGCTATTGGGGCGGCTGTTGGGGCGGCTGCTGGTTCTCCCGCTGATTCTGGTACGGTTTCTAGCACCGATTCTGCCGTCGGTTCTAGGACTGATTCTGCTGCGGGTTCTGCTGCTGGCAGGATGGTTGGCAAAGGTGCCGGTACGGCTGCTGGCAAGAGAATGGGCGCGGGGGTCGGAGGGCTATTGATAAAAGGGGTAGAAGGGGCGCTTAAATCAGGCAGCTCGGACAGGCGTAAGGAATGAGCAGGCAAGCTGGCAACAAGTGTTTCACCGCTGACAGCTAAGCAGTTGTCGCGAGCAGATCTTGCAGCTTGACTACTATTGGAGGGCGCGGCGCTGGTGCCATTGCCATAGGGATTGGCTCGCAGCAACTGGCGCACGGTGGCAAGGCGATTTTCTAACGCAGAGACAACGCTGCTGCCAAAGACTGCGGATCGTTCTTGCTCAGATGTTACGAGCGCGCCTGTTGAAGTTGAGATAGGCTGGGCAGTGGTGCCTGGGGCTGTAGCCGCCCCGGTAGTCGCATTCTCCCTTGATTCGCAGTAGATGCCGTAAGTTTCGAAGTCAGTGTTTGCCCTGGGGACTTGGGATGCCGCAAGTAGCAACGGTGAAGCTAAGAGCGTCATCGGCAGTGTCATGGGTAGCGCGGATCGCCATATGGCTTGAATTCTTAACGGCATCTTAAGCAAGGGATCTACAAAACTTCATATATAACCGCTCTAATTATTCCACAATGTCTATCGACATGAATAGTTCAATCTAAGCATTATTACCGAACTGCTGCCGATTAAATTCGCCTATCGCTATATATATAAAGGCTTGAGCGATTTTTTATGCACGATAGTTTTATTTAGATGCCCTGATTTAGATATCTAATTTAAACTTCATGAGTTCGTAGAAAGCGCGAGACAGCTCGCGTCGGGTGAGTTTTTGATTGTCTATTGGAATGTTGGCGATCGCCTGTGTGTAGGCTTGTGGCATAGCGGCCTTAATTAAAAAAGACAGCTGTTTGCGCGTGATCATATCGTTTGGGGCAAATCGTTTGCCGCCTACACCGGCAATGATGCCTTGCGCCTTGAGCGTTTCAATATTGCTGTAGGCCCAATGCGCGCCGGGGAGCACATCGCTAAAGCTAGGGCTGGCAGGGCTGACTTTTTCTAGCTCTAATAGGCTCACGAGCGCAGTGGAAACGACGGCCCGTGAGACATTGGCATAGGGCCGAAAGTGCAGGTCGTTTGCGTTTTCGCTGCGGATAATGCCGGTTGCTGCCATTACCTGAATGGGCTCAAAGTCGGGATCGTCATGGCCCACATCGTCAAACCAAAAAATGGGGATGCCGTTGCGAGCCATGAAGCCTTGCAGCTTTCGCAGTAGCGGTAGGGTTTCGACAATGCGGCGTGGGCTTTCGCCCGTCCAAGCGCAGAAAACGGCGAGGAATCCGCTGGCTTCACCAATGGCCCATTCGACGGGATGCATTCGGTAGGCAGCGTTGGTGATATGGGTGGTGCCGATGCTTTTGGCAGAGAGAATGAGGCCGTCTGTGGTCATGGGCACTAGGGACTTAGCGGGCAGTGAAAAGGGTAGGGCGGTTACATCTTTGCCTTTGGGCGTAATATGGCCCGCTACGAGGTTGCCATGGAGGTCGAGATAGTGATACTGACCAACGCCGACGCTGTCGTCAAAGCAGCGAGCGCGGGCTTGATTCGGGAAAAAGCTCTCAGCGACATCTTCGTGACGAATGGTTGTCAGGGCAATGCCTCGACGGGCTTCGCGAATGTAGGGCTCTAGGGCAATGCCATCGGCGCTCCAAGTGAGGTCGCCTCGGGTTTTAAGGTCGGGGACGCCGTGGGTTTGTAAATAGTGGATGTAGGCTTGGGCGCGATCGCGTGCCCGCTGAATTAAAACCTGGCGTTCTGCCCGGCTAACGCCGATTAAATGCCCAAAGCGAAAGTCATTGCCGCAGCACTCTCCTTTTTCGGGATGGGGTGAGGTGCCCCAGTTGATCACCGCAATATCCCCAATGCTGATGGTTTTGGGACTGAGCGATCGCCGAAAAATTCGCCGGTAGCGAAAGATGCCGTAAGGCTCAAAGAAATGGCGTCTTTGCCAAGCATTGGAGCGTTTGAGCCAATAGTCGCCCGTAAACTCGTAGGGATTGAGCCAATAGTCGTGACCATAGCCAGCCGGTGCAGGCACCCGTTTACCCTGGCCCGGCGCTGTGTGCTCAACGACGATATTAAAGGTAAATGACTGCTGGCATTGGGGAATGGCGTGATCCGGCAAAATCGCCTCGCCCGTATCGTTGCGGGCCTCTTGCCCGACTCGTGAAGGCAGCTGCGCCAGCTCTAGCAAATCACCAAAGTCAGTGGCTTCTAGTGTGATGGGCGCGTTAACTGTGAAATGAAAGGCCGTGCCAGTACGCTGAAACTTGACGCCCGTGACTCGCTGTTGCTCTCCGGGTGTGTTGGTTAAGAACACTTCAACCGGCTCACTGTTGGGCACTAGGCGCAGCAGCCCAGATTCTAAGTAGGGAATCAGCCGCTCATTGAGCGCGATCGCTGAGACGACCGGCGTAGTGGTGATTGGGCAGACCCAAGCGCCGCCTGGATTTTGCTGTAATCTGCCCTCCACTGGCTGAAGCTGTCGCTGCCGCGCTCTAAACCAGCGCTGACTTTTAGAGATAGCAAATTTTTCGCCCTCTACGGTGCTAAAGCTCTGGCTTTGCTTGAGCAGGTCGCCATCGTCTGAAGCGGGCAGCCCTTGGGCGGTAAACTGGCCGCCGACCATGGCATGGCTTTGCACCAGACACACATCAACATTCATGCTAAGGGCTGTGAGCGCTGCGGAGTAGGCTGCGGTAGAGCCCCCGACGACCAAAATGGAGCAAGTTAGGGTACTGCCGTCGCTTGGTTGGGTAAACGCATTGGGCGAGAAAATGCCGTTGCTTTGGCTGATGGGGCTCATCGCAGTACCAGAGAAAATGAATGGGTATCTATGGGTATCTATCAATCGATATTTTGACTTTTATTCAGGCGTTACGGTTGAGCCAGCTGGCTTTTTTCACGTAATCTTAGGCTACTTGACGCGGGTTATCTATATCTATCTATATCTATATGCGAGTCGAATGATAGGGGGCGAATGATACGAGTTGAATGCGAGTGGCATGCAAAGTGAAGATCGGGTGGCACCGGGTGGGTTGGTCGCGTGTGCGGGGCGGCGGCTGTTGTCTCAAGGAATTGGCGTGGCGCGGCGGCGGGAGTGGGACACAGCGATCGCACTGTTTAGCCAAATGCTGTCCTTACCAGCCAACGATCCGACCCTGCGGTTAAAAGCCTATTACCATCGCGGCTGCGCGCTATCGGGGCGGGGGCAGCATGAGCTGGCGATCGCCGACTTCACCCAGGTGATTCAAGAAGTGATTCAAGGCTGTGAGCGCAACCCTGATCAGGCCATGGGCTGGGCGCGAGGTGGCAAGCTCGCAGATATTTACATTCATCGGGGTAATGCCTACCGCCATGCGGGTCAGTATCAGCACGCGATCGCTGACCTAACCCAAGGCGTAGCGCTTTCGGGCGGCTCAGCGCAAAGCTATGGGGCGCGAGGGCTGCTTTGGCTAGATATGGATAAATTTGACGCGGCGATCGCTGACTTTACAGAGGCCCTGAGTGTTCATCCGACCTTTGCGCCATGCCATTTGTGGCGAGGGTTTGCATGGCTGCGCAGCGAGCATTACTGGCAGGCGGCGGTCGATTTGTCTTGTGCGATTGAGGCAATTCCCTCATGCGCCGAAGCCTACAATCATCGCGGGATTGCCCAGTTTTATCTGCATGATTTTGCCGCCGCTAAGGCCGACTTTGACCAAGCCATTCAGCTCGACCGCGAGTTTGTAGAGGCTTACAACAATCGCGGCAATTTGCTTCAGCTGATGGGAGAGTCGGTCGCGGCGGCGGCTGACTATGACCGAGCAGTGCGCCTGCAACGAGAATGCGCCAGGGCTGAGCTGAGCGAAGTTTACTGTAATCGAGCGGCGGCGATCGCGCTAGAGGCTTCGGAAGAGGCTGCTGCTGACTATGAAAAAGTATCAGCAGACAAAGTATCGGCACATACCCAAGATTTTGCGCTAGATTTTGCGCTGAGCAATCTTGCTTTTTATCGCCATCGCGGACAGCTTCGTTTGGTACAAGGGCAGTTTGCCGCGGCGGTGGCTGACTATACGAGTGCCATCATCCTTCACCCAACCGCTTATGCTCACTATCAGCGCGGGCTTGCCTATCAAGCGTTGGGCGAGCTTAGGCTGGCTCAGATCGATTTGGATGCGGCGATCGCATATGCTCCTGACTATAGGGCGGCTTATTGCGATCGCGCCAAGCTACGGCTAAAGGCCAACGACCTATCCGGTGCGCTCGCTGATATCCATAAGTCTTTGCAGCACTCTGAGCATTCTGAGCATTCTGAGCACTCTGAGCATTCTGAACATTCTAAGCATTCTGATTCTGCGAACAGTTCAAACGGTTCAGACGGTTCAGACGGTTCAGACAGTTCAAACTGGGCAGACGGTTCCAACTGGGCAGACATCTACGCAACGCGCTGCTTAATTTACTTTTGCCTGGGTCAGCGTGATCAGGCGCTACAGGATTTTGACCGGCTCGTAGAATCTATTTTGCAGCAAACTGCCGATTAGTCGTCTTCCCACACTTCAAAGGCGTCTACATCAATCGGTTCGGTGGGTTCTGATGCCTTAGACTGTTTGAACTTATCTAGCGTTTGGCCGAAGGTTTGGCCGAGCGATCGCCCCAGTGACGTTTTCTTGAATCTCTCTTCTAGGCGCTTATTGCCAATTTGCGCCTGCGCTTGTTCTTTAGCCTTTTGCAATCGTTCTTGCATTTGCTGCTTGACCTGCTCTGTTTTGCTTTGCAGCTGCTCAGCGATATCGGGCAAAGAATCGCCCTCGCCCCAGTTTTGCTGGCTGTTCTGGCGGCTGTTTTGGCGGTTGTCTTGATAGGCGTCTTGAGGGGCGAACTGCTCATCGGTAAACTGCTTGGCTCGTTGCTTTACTTGCTCGGTAAGCCTGCCTGCAAACGACTGTCCTTTGTGCAGCAGTTCATTAAAATCGGTCGGCATTTCGGGCAGTTGCTCGGGTCGCCACGCGGGAAGGCGGCTAGGCGCTCGGTTGGGCTCAGCGAGAATCGTCAGCGGCTGCGCGTAAGGCTGGGCCTGTTGGGCGTCTTCCTCGGCGATCATCATGCGTTTGCGACCGGCACTAATAATGGCTTGAGGGGCGATCGCATACACCGTTACCGTTTTTTCTAGCGGCGTTTCAGCTGTCGATTCGGCTGTCGATTCGGCTATTGATTCGGCTGCCGCTTCAGTTGCGGATTCGGTTGCAGATTCAGCGGTCGATTCGGCTGCCGCTTCAGTTGCGGATTCCAAACGCGCAAACAAATATTGCTGAACCTCACCAGTGGCCTGATCGAAGCACAGATCTACAATGCGACCGATATGATCGCCGCCATCTGTCCACACTTCTAGGCTAGTCATATTTTGGGCGGCGGCTAGTGGCGACTCGTTGGCTGATGCGATCGCCGCTGTCGTCTCAGTGTGAATCACAATGCTGTCTCGCCCAATTTTCACAACTTGCGCCCAGCTGATCGTTTGCTGGCGAGCGAGCAATCCGACTGATTTGTAAACCAATCCGGCAATTTGGTGGGAAGGCGCAGCCGCTCCTGTGGAGAATCGCTTGATATCTACCAGCAAATGCTCCACACTACCCACCGCTTCTGCGGTTTCATAGGCCATTAGCTCTCGGCCTATCAGCTCGCCCTGGCGAATAATCGCTGTGTCCACACTAGCCACCTACTCATAACGTCATAATCAATCTTTCTATCTTCTGTTTTACTTGATTTAGCGCGTTACATGTTTATTCGGTTCGGGTGATCGCCCAGTAAAGGTTGCGATCGCTGCCACCCTAACCATCTCACGCGCCGACCTAATGATTGCAGGCGACAGCCCTTACGTGCAGCAGCAGTTCGCTCGTAGACGGCGCTATCCTTTTCCCAATCAAACCGAAGTATATTTGGCCGCGCCGGAGGATCTTGTGATTAGCAAGCTTCGCTGGCACGGCGAATCGGAGAAACAGCGGCGGGATGTGCTGGCGATTTTAAAGGTGCAGCAGGATGCGTTGGACTATGTGTATATGTATCAGTGGGCGGCTGAGTTTGGGTTGGATGAGGTGTTGGATGAGCTGGCGATCGCAGCTGGGGTTATGGCGCTGGTCACTGCGCAGCGCACAGCTTTTGAATGAACCCCATTATTCGCCTTCTGCGGGGGGCAAAGGAATTTTTCGGCTCGCTCCCCTCGAATACGGTTACCATAAGCCGCACCTAAATCCTTTTGTATTGCTGCCATTGCCATGGCGATTCTTTCTACGTGAAAACTTTAGTTGCTAGCTGTAGGGCGACAATTGCTACTTCTAAATTCAGCTGCCGCTTGCCAAAGGAAACCTGCCTTAATAAGGAACCCAAGACTACATAGATTTCAGCTCTGATCAAGCATTTGGCGCGTCTGATTAAGCATCTGGCGCGTTGGTATATCAATAGCCCATGGTTGCTTGAAGCAATCTGAACTGTCGCATACAGTTAAGTTTATTCCAGCAGCATCCAAGGGGGTTTTATGGCTAGCTCACCTATTTCGATCCATCCTCAAACTGGCTTGGGTCAGCAAGCACAGTGGCAGTTTTGGATTGATCGAGGGGGCACCTTTACCGATATTGTTGCGCAGCTGCCAGATGGTTCTACTCGGGTTCACAAGCTGCTGTCTGAAAATCCGCAGCGTTACCTAGATGCGCCTATTCAAGGCATCCGAGAGATGATGGGCGTGGAAGCGGGCCAGCCGATTCCCGCTGCTCAAATTTCGGTTGTCAAAATGGGTACGACCGTTGCCACGAATGCACTGTTAGAAAGAAAGGGCGATCGCACCGTATTTATCACCACCCAGGGCTTTGGCGACGGCCTGCGCATTGGCTACCAAAATCGGCCCGATATTTTTGCTCGCAAAATTGTGCTGCCCGATATGCTGTACGAGCAAGTGATAGAAGTGAATGAGCGCGTAACCGCAGAGGGCACGGTGCTACAGTCTATTACCCCGACGGTAGAACAACAGCTTTTGCAAGACTTACAAAAGGCTTATGACAGTGGTATTCGAGCCTGTGCGATCGCTTTTATCCATGGCTATCGCTATCCTCCTCATGAGCAGCAGACTCGCGCGATCGCTCAGCAGGTGGGCTTTACCCAAATCTCTGTTTCTCACGAAGTGAGTCCCCTCATTAAATGGGTGAGCAGAGGAGATACCACGGTTGTTGATGCATATTTATCGCCGCTGCTACGCCGCTATGTAGACAGAATTGAAAAGGCTTTGGGTTCAGAGTCTGCTGAATCCTATGCAGACAACACTTCAGAATCTGTTGTTCCGCAATTGTTGTTTATGCAGTCTAACGGGGGGCTCACGCCTGCTCAGTGCTTTCAGGGTAAGGACAGTATTCTTTCTGGCCCTGCTGGCGGTATTGTTGGCGCAGTGCAAACCAGTCGGGCAGCTGGCTTCAACAAAATCATCACATTCGACATGGGCGGCACGTCAACCGATGTTGCTCACTTTAACGATACGACGGTCCATGACACGACGCCCAATGACACGACGATCAACGACACGACGCTCTCTGCGCCTGCCTATGAGCGCGTGTTTGAAACCGAGGTCGCGGGTGTGCGGATGCGATCGCCCATGATGGCAATTCATACAGTCGCAGCAGGGGGTGGATCTATCCTGGCGTTTGATGGCGATCGCTATCGAGTTGGCCCCGAGTCGGCAGGGGCAAGCCCTGGCCCGGCCTGCTATCGCAACGGTGGGCCGCTCACCGTGACAGACTGCAATGTGATGGTCGGCAAAATTCAGCCCCAGTTTTTTCCTCAGGTGTTTGGCCCTAACGGAAACCAACCGCTGGATCAAGGCATTGTGCAGGCACAGTTTGCTGAATTAGCGAAGGCGGTTTTTGCCGCTACTTGCAAAGAACAGCGGCCTGAGCAAATTGCAGAGGGCTTTTTGCATATTGCCATTGACAACATGGCCAATGCGATTAAAAAAATATCGGTGCAGCGAGGCTACGATGTGAGCGACTATACGCTGTGTTGCTTTGGCGCAGCGGGCGGGCAACATGCCTGTCGCTTGGCCGAAAGTTTGGGAATGAAGACTGTTTTAATTCATCCTTATGCAGGTGTGCTTTCGGCCTATGGTATGGGTCTAGCCGATAGGAGAGTGCTCAAGGAAATGTCGGTAGAAATGGCGTTGGATATTGAGGCGATCGCACCCATCACTGAGCAGGTAAGGACGCTGAGCCAGCGGGCGATCGCTGAGCTGAGGGCTCAGGGCGATCGCGATATTGATACGGTCGAAACTCTGTGCCAGCTTCACGTACGCTATGCCGGAACAGATTCAACTATTGCCGTGGACTTTGTGCAAAATCTTGTATCTGAGGATATTTCTGCTGAGGATGCTTCTGCTGAGGATGTTTCTGCTGAGGATGTCTCTTCTGATAGGTTGTCTGCTGGGGCGATCGCGCAACAAGTCCGCCAACAATTTGAGGCTCGCTATCAGCAGCAATATGGCATCACGCTGCCCGGTAAAGACTTAGTAGTCGCGACCATTACCGCTGAGGCAATTGGTAAAACGCAGCTGCCTCAGCAGCGAACGGCGCCAGCGTCAGGTGAGAGAGCTAAGGAAATTGCGAGAGTCTCTTTGTTTTCGGCAAACCAGTGGCACGATACGCCTGTTTTTGAGCGACAGCAGCTATCGGCAGGTCAGCAGCTGATCGGCCCAGCCATTGTGCTAGAGCCAACTGGCACCAACATCATTGAGCCAGGTTGGGCTGCTGAAATGAGTGAGCGGGGTGATCTGCTGCTCAGGCAACAGGCAATAGAATCTCGAACTGTTATGGCCGAGGTTGCGGCAATAGGATCTGCTATGACAGGATCTGCTATAACAGGATCTGCTATGACAGAAGAAAGCCCGGAAAGTGTCCCAGACCCTGTAAAACTAGAGATTTTTAATAACTTGTTTCAGGCGAGCGCCGAGCAAATGGGTTTCACGCTACAAAACACCAGCTCTTCGGTCAATATTAAAGAGCGCCTAGACTTTTCTTGCGCTATTTTTGACGGCAGCGGTCAGCTGGTTGCCAATGCGCCGCATATTCCAGTGCATTTAGGCTCTATGGGAGAAAGCGTACAGGCTCTCCTGAACGATCACTTGAACGATTCTTTGGACGAGCTGCGAACCACTCAAATCAGAGAATTTCAGCCGGGCGATGTGTTTATTTCTAACAATCCTTACAACGGCGGTACGCACCTGCCTGATATCACCGCCATTACGCCTGTTTTTATACAAGGCGAATCGGCAGAGAATACATTAGATCAAATAGATCAGAAAGATGAGAGTAAATCATCACAGAACACAACGAAAAAACCTTTGTTTTTTGTTGCTTCGCGGGGGCACCATGCTGATATCGGCGGCATCACACCTGGTTCTATGCCGCCTAATAGCACTCATCTCGATCAAGAAGGTATTTTGTTTGATAACTTTTTGCTCGTTGAAAAAGGAGACTTAAAAGCAGAAGCGCTCAGGCAGCACCTTACAAAAGCCCCTTACCCGGCCCGCAATCCTGATCAGAACCTAGCTGACCTACAGGCGCAGATCGCCGCAAACAACAAAGGTGTGTTAGAACTCCAAAAAATGGTGCAGCAGTACGGCCTTAGCACCGTGCAAGCCTACATGCAGCATGTGCAAGACAACGCTGAGCAAGCCGTTCGCAAAGTCATCGCTCAGCTCTGTGCGCTTAATCCCTCATCTACTCATCAATGGGAAGTCCCTATGGACTGTGGCGCAACTATCCGGGTGTCTATCACTCTCAACTCTCCCAATAATCTGGCCCATAATCCTACCGATACTCTGGCCGATACTCTGACCGAAAACAGTGCCATTATCGACTTTACAAACACGTCTACCCAGCAGCCCAATAACTTTAATGCGCCGCTGGCCGTATGCAAAGCCGCCGTTCTCTATGTTTTTCGTACCCTAGTAGACTCTCCCATTCCGCTCAATGCGGGCTGCCTCAAACCGCTAGATATCCGAGTCCCCGTTGGATCTATGCTCAATCCTACCTACCCAGCGGCTGTTGTTGCCGGTAATGTAGAAACCTCTCAAGCGGTTACCGACGCGCTATATGGTGCCCTGGGCATTTTAGCCGCTTCCCAAGGCACCATGAACAACTTCACCTTTGGCAACGATCAATACCAATATTACGAAACCATTTGCGGAGGCAGTGGCGCAGGTGTAGATTTTGCTGGCCATGGCTTTTGTGGAACCGACGCGGTGCAAACCCATATGACTAACTCCAGACTCACCGATCCAGAAATCTTAGAGCTACGATTTCCCGTTTTGCTTAAAGAATTCTCTATTCGCCAGCAAAGTGGTGGTCAAGGGCAGTATGTAGGTGGCAATGGCGTTGTTAGGCGTCTGTGCTTTCGCGAGGCGATGACCGCTAATTTGCTGTCGGGGCGACGAGTGACGGTGCCCTTTGGGTTAGCTGGCGGCGAGGCGGGAAGGGCCGGATGTGCGATCGCTCAATATGCCGATGGCTCTTCTCAATGGCTAGACGCTACGGCGACAGTTGCGATGCAGCCGGGCGATGAAATAGTGATAGAAACGCCGGGTGGGGGTAGCTATGGAAAAATATTCCCATAAAGTATCTCTATCGAATATGTCCACAATCATCGTCACAAGCGGGGCACTAGGCCGCATTAGGCCGCACTAGGCCGCGACGGCTCAATCATCTTTTGCTTGCTTAGATGTATTTGCTGCGCACTACTTGCGATCGCTTCGGCAAAAGAAATACAAAAGACAGCATCACCGACATCAGCACCATCTCACCGCCATCTTCTAACGTTGTTAGAACCGGATCGAGCAGCCCAACTTGAACAACCGAATGAAAAGTATCAATAAAAACGCCTACAAAGCCCAACAAGAGCAACATTATTGTTAAAATCCGTGAGGATGATCTTGCTAAAAAATCGCCTGAACGATATGTCACCGCAATGAGAAACAGGAAAAATAGGCCAATTGACGTTGATATAATGAACTCGCCCGAGGCATGGGAATTGATGCCAAATAACGAAGGGAAATAAGATGCCTTACTCCAATTCTCATGAATTCTAAGAGAGTCATCTAGCAATAAATAAGTGAAAAGCCCGACCCAAACCCCATAGAGAAGAGAACGGGTTCGGAAAGCCATGGTCGCTAAAATGCCAGCGATCCAGAACGTTTTAACATATTGAAAGACCTCAGCGTATCCGCGATCTAGAGTGATCTGAAGAGACGGGTCGCTGACCGCTGGGATCAGTTCGTAAAGCACATTTAAACCAATGAATACGATATCTGCTGCAACACACAAATATAAAATTTGGACTGAAAGATTTTTTTCAACAATTTCTTTTATCCGCATCCTTGAAAAACGATACCTGCTTAGAGCGCGTTTATGTTTCATGCTGATTGCGGCTTGCCTCTTTAAGCAATGTGTTTATTTAGATAGCGCGTTTATTGAGAGAGCTTCGCACTTAGCGAGTGCAGCGAATGAGGATAATTTTGCCTCTGTCAACCACTGTTGGTGCTTGTCAGAGGCAAAATCATGTTGAATACCTGTTAGCGCACAGCCCACCCTGTCATAAAGCGCCTGATAGTAGTCAAACACATCTTTTCGGGGCTTAACCTCAAGCGCGACCAAAGCCTGCACACTCTGCAACAGTCCCCAATGTAAATGGTGTGATTCCAGCTGACTTAAGCCGATAGTGACTCCTTCCCACACCATGCTTCCTTTCCCTTCAGTTTCTTTTCCTTTGTAAACAGCTAAGGTTGCAGATTTAAAGGCTGTATTATCTCCTGCTAAGAAAGAAAATAACGGCAGTAAAATCATGGAATAGCAAGGCAGCGCAGCCCCTGGAAATTTACGAAACATGGTGTACTGATGAATCATCTGGCTAGGATGCACAATGTCTGACTTGCTCTGGGATAGTTCAGCAATTGTGCGCTCTTCAGGTGCCAGAGATCGAGCCTGAGCTTCTAGGGTAATGTCGTAATCTACGCTACGTTCTTCATATTTGCCGACATTGTTAAAGAGTTCGATGGGGCTAAAACTGCGCAACCAGGCCACATCTAAAAAGCATTCAAATGTGCAAACAAGACGATCCTGGCGACGAAAACCATTTTTGTGATACCACTCTATGCCCTGCACTTTTGCCTGCTGCGCTTGAAATTTTTGATAGCGTTGCTGAAGCACAGTGTTAGACAAAATTAAAGCATCATAATCATGGATCAGAATCGATTGAGTGTTGGTATGCTTCAACCCAATGCACCATGACATCCACGCATAGAGATAGGGAAGTTTTAGCCGTTCAGCCTGCTGAGACTGCTGCTCGCTGTAGTAAAAGAACGATATATTCAAATCTGGAAAAGACCGAATCACTTTCTCTTCTGTGCCTATCTCAAGATCGCATTTTTGACAATCTACAATGATATAAACAGCTTTTAACTGATCCCATTTTGCTTTTTGAAGACATGCTAGATTTGCGTAAATGAGGGTTGGTAGCTTTGAACACATCCCCAGTAGGACTGTACAGCCAGGTTCTAAAGCTTGATCAGTTTCTGTAGAATTCCACTCAACCAAATTCGAAATCTGATATCTTCTAATCAAGCGATGTGCTTGATACATTTTATAGAGCAACAGGTTCGAGTATTTTCCTTTCATAAAACTATGGATGGTGAGGGCGGTTGTAAATTCTGAACTACACAAAACCTGAACTACACAAAACCTAAATTACCCAATTACTTGCCTAGATGTGTGTTCTCGCAGATTGTGCTTGATATCAAGGGCGTACAGAAAGAAACCGAATGCAATAAAAAATTCTTTATACTCAGTTGCATCCCACAGTCGAGGCATGGTGTGCCCCCACGCGATAAAAGCGACTTGGGTGATGATAAGAACAAGTGCAAAAGCTGCACAGCTTTGTTTAATGCCTTTCTTGTGGCTGAGCAGTCCTAAGCTAATTAGTATAAACAGCGTCAAAAAGAAAGGAAACTGAGTAGAGAAGGCATTCCAATAGTGGTAGTTGTAAGCTGTGAGCACAGCACTAACACATAAGGTGACGCGGCTACCGATAAAAACTTCTAATCCTCTTATTTTTCTGAAAACCCCCGACGTTAGAGACAAAAATGGGAGGGCAATCAAGCAAATGAAAGCACCTATATAGTAAGCATTCTCAAACATTTTAGTGGCGAAGTTATGGATGTTAAATTCGCCCTGTAGATTAGACTCAAACGACTCGGGTGTCTCAAAGCCAATGGCCCTTTGAAACCATGAGATTTCTTCCATGGCAATGACAAAGAAAATTAGGGCTAAGCAGACTAGTCCAGCGATAATCCAACGCTTGTTGTGAAAGGGGCGGCGCCTAAATTTGAAAATGAGCCAGCAAAAAACAGCTGATCCTGCCAACAGAAAAAGCGCTGATAGCGGTTCTACGAAAACTCCCTCAAGTGCCAGCTTAGAAAATAGGGCCGGATTGTATCGCAGTAAGGCTAAGATCAAAAAGTTAGCGACTATAGTGCCTGCTAACAATACCCTTTGAGGGCGGATTAGCTGCCTATTCTCAAAAGATTTTTCAATAAAACTCTCTTTCTGTCGATTTGTTTGCTTAACCGCATTTATATGAAAGATAGCTACGAAAAAAGCACTAGAAAATAGGAAAAATAAGCTACGAAGCGCATAGCTGCCATAAAGTCGCGGAATATCTTCACTTAGGCTCCCAACCAACCTATATAAAAAATATTCAATAGATAAAAAACTGACGGTAAGCCACAGAAAAAACCATCCTAAATGCCTTGTTAACCCTTTTGTTAATCCTAAGTTGAGCTTCATAGCGATTAGGGCAACTCCCTGGAGAATACAAACTACAGTGTTGTTTGCTTAGCTGGAATACAAAAATTGGCATGCAAAAAACTGTGAAACCTTTGCAGCACAACTGGTACGGTACAGCAGGTGCATTTGCCTAGCAGGCATAAACATCTAACAGTCCTAAAGCAATGTATTCAATACGCTTGTTTTGAGATGCTTGGAAAACAGCTTAACAAAAAAATAAGTCTTGGTTAACAACTGGTTAAGGAAATGACGTGTTATTTAAAGTAAGGTTCCCCTTGAAAATCAGCTAGGGTCACCCGCTAGTAACTAGGTGCTCAACTTTGACGAAGCTTATGGAGGTGGCAGGAAACTTATGGCTTATGGCCTAGATACTGAGTGGTGATCTAGATATTGAGCAGTGATAGAGAAAGTAATAGCTGGGGCTTAACCTAAAGGTGAGTACTAGTCAAATCTAAAATCCGTCAACCTCGTTGCGCAAGGCAGGACAATCATGTCTGTAAGTCGGAGTTTAGAATGGCTGCAGTGTCAGGCGTAAGATACGTATGCAGACCTTTTCAATTTCAATTTCATTTTTGTTTTTATTGTCAATGAGAGTCGCTTGAATGTCTTGAGTGAACACTCGGTCATCAGATTGCTTTAATAGAGAGTAGTTCCGCAATATTCGCAGTGCATAAGCGATTTTGGGCCGTGTAAACGACAGAATAGCTAGAAAAAATCTCAATAATGGGAGATAAGCAACAGAAATCGGTAGTGATTGGTTTGTGCTTTGAGCGAAGCACTGTCTGCTCTTTGGAAAAGAATGGGCAGGGCGGCATCGTTTAACTGAAGATCGCTCATTAGGAGAATGGGGGCCTTTCGAGATATTCACTCACAGGCGTATAGCCCTGCTCGGATACCTGTTAGCGGGCTTTGAGAAAATCTTCGACTTCGGCAGCGGTGGGCATTGCTGACTGTGCGCCTGACCGAGTGACGGCTAGGGCTGCGACGGCGCTGGCGTAGTCAAGGGCGGGGCGCAGTAGGTTGTGGTCATTGAGCCGGAGCGCAGGGTCTGCTCGGCACAGGGCAGCGGCGAGCCCACCGTTAAAGGCATCTCCTGCGCCGATGGTGTCAATGACAGGGACAGGAAAGGCCGGTATCGCAAAGCTCCCGTTAGCTGAGGTGCAAACGGAGCCAAGGGCACCCATGGTGATAATGACAACTTCTATCCCTTGGCCTCTGAGCATTTCAGCAGCAGCGATCGCCCCAGTCACATCCAAAATCTCAATGCCTGTCAGCTGCTCCGCTTCAGTCTGGTTAGGTGTCAACACAGAAATATATTCACAAAAGTCCGTAGAGAGCGGCTCGCCAAACTTGGGTGCGGGCGCAGGATCTACAATCACCGTTAGGCCAGCGAGGTAGGCTAGGGCAGCGGCTTTTTCAACGGTGGGTAACGGCACTTCAAATTGCAGCAACAGCACCCGCGCTTTTTTGAAAAAAGGGGTGAGTCTGTCGAGGTCGGCTTCGCCTAGCTCAGCGTTGGCTCCAGAGACGACGATGATTTGATTGTCGGTAGGAGAAAGGGTGATGAGCGCGGTGCCTGAGGGCTGTTTGCGGCTGGCGACGAGCGCAGAGGTATCGACATTTTCGGCATGGAGGCGATCGCTCAAAATTCGCCCAAAGCCATCTTTGCCAACTCGGCCTACCATCGCCGTGCGCATTCCTAGCCTGGCAGCAGCCACTGCCTGATTGGCCCCTTTGCCGCCCGGCACAGTGGCAAACCCTCTGCCTGTCAGCGTTTCGCCGGGGCGCGGTAGCCGGTCTACCTCTGCCACCAAATCCATATTGACACTGCCTAGCACCAACACCTCTGCCACGGCCCTTTGCTCCTTACTTTGTGCATTGTTTTATGCATCCTCAATTTACGCAATTCATGACATTCATGCATTGCTGGTGCATCTTAAGCCAAAAGCTGTCTTAAATTATCTGCAATTGTCTGCAATTGCCTGACTGCTCGAATCTATCAACGCTTTTATCAACGACTCTATCAGTGTCTCTGTCAACGCCTCTATCAACGCCTGATTCTCAAAAAATAGTCTGCCATCAAGGCTTCAAACCCGTTATGTAAACCCGTTAATTATCCGACTCAGGGTCACTATTGTCTGACTTTTTGCTCAGGTCGAGCGGGGGCCTGTCTGAACTCCAGCCCCACCACACCGTATCGCACTCACACTGGTAAAACTCCTGCCACTTACGCTTACGCCCCTCTGTAAATACGGGCGCACGGCGATTGAGCCAAACTTGCTTCGCTTCCCGGCTACCTTGGCCGCAGCTGGGGCAGCCAAATGGCTGAGCATGTACGGCATTGGTAATCCAGGCGGGTGGGAACTGCGCAAAGGCATCCATAGTGACTATCGGAGCGATCGCCCCAACGCATGATAAAAGAACGTGACGGTTATTGCTCATTATGGCGCGTCAAATGAAATGCCACTCAATCTATTACTGCGAGGAATAATGGTCAGGAATATATGGCTAGAGTTGCGATCGCCTGATCATCATCGGCTTGGGGGTATGGCAAGGCCTACTAGCGTCCTCACTAAAGCCTTATCTAAAGCTTTATGACCGTGACATTTGTAGCAGCTACCATCAAGAAACTATAGTGATGACTATAAAGAAATCATTACAACTGGTATATCTCCTGTGAAAGCCATCACTCTTCTCGGCTCAACTGGTTCTATCGGCACCCAAACGCTCGATATTGTGGAGCATCATCCCGATAAGTTTCGCCTGGTGGGCATCGCTGCGGGTAGTAACGTGGCGCTGTTGGCCGCGCAAGTGATGCAGTTTAAGCCTGAGATTGTCGCCATTTGTGATGAGCGCAAGCTACCTGAGCTAAAAGCGGCCATTGCGTCGCTCGATCCGCAGCCGATTGTATTAGCGGGCGAAGATAGCATTGCCGAAGTTGCCCGCTACGGAGATGCTGAAGCGGTAGTCACGGGCATTGTGGGCTGCGCTGGGCTGCTACCAACCCTGGCGGCAATTGAAGCCGGTAAAGACATTGCCCTAGCCAACAAGGAAACGCTGATTGCGGGTGGCCCGGTCGTATTGCCCATGGCTAAAAAACATGGCGTTAAGCTGCTGCCTGCCGATTCTGAGCATTCGGCTATTTTTCAATGTCTGCAAGGTGTCCCTGACAAGGGCCTCCGCCGCATTTTGCTCACGGCCTCAGGCGGAGCGTTTCGTGACTGGCCGGTGGAAGATTTGCCCAAGGTCACCATGGCCGACGCGATTAAGCACCCTAACTGGTCGATGGGTCGAAAAATTACGGTAGACTCAGCAACCTTGATGAACAAGGGCTTAGAGGTGATTGAAGCGCATTATCTGTTCGGGATGGACTATGACCATATTGATATTGTCATCCATCCGCAAAGCATTATTCACTCACTTATTGAGCTGCAAGATACTTCTATGCTGGCGCAGCTGGGCTGGCCCGATATGCGCTTGCCGCTGCTATATGCCCTTTCGTGGCCTGAGCGCATCTACACCGACTGGCAACCGTTAGACCTAGTGAAATCGGGCGATTTAACCTTTCGTGAGCCCGACCATGCAAAGTATCCCTGTATGGATTTAGCCTACGCCGCAGGTCGAGCAGGGGGCACCATGACAGCTGTGCTCAATGCGGCGAATGAGCAGGCAGTGGCGCTGTTTTTAGAAGAAAAAATTCATTATTTAGAGATTCCAAAAGTGATTGAAAAGGTGTGCGATCGCCATCGCTCTGATCTCAACACGGCTCCCAACCTAGACGATATCCTCGCTGTTGATAGCTGGGCTCGCACTGCCGTGAGCGAAGCTGCCGCTAACCTGACTGCGGTTATTGCCGGTTAGGAATGCCAGTTAGGAATGCCAGTTAGGAATGCCAGTTAGGAAACGGTCGGCGCAGCGCTGATGTACACTATGGCGTTGGCTACTTAGCTCAATGCATTCGTTCAATGCACCCGTTCATACAATGGAACTAGCACTCACCCTTGGCGCAGTTGCGATCGCCGCCCTCGTATTTTTTTGGCTCCTCAATGTTGTCAAAACCACGCTTAAAACCGCCTTCTTGGTGGCCTTTTTTCTGATAGGTCTTTGGCTGGCCTTCGGGGTTGGCCCGACCGATGTTTGGAATATTATTCGCAGCTGGCTCCCTGACTTTTTCTTTCCAGAAAGCACCTGAAAAGCACTTGAAAAGCACTTGATAGGACGGAGCATTCACCGTTTTGGTTATGTATGCTATGGCTTGCTGGGTCTGTAGGGCTATTCACTCAATGCCTTCTGAAATGTCCGTTCGTAACATCACGGAGATTTTCACGGAGATTTATACATGCTTTGTAGCGCCCATCCGAAGCTCTACGAGCATCCCCCAAAAGTATGAAGTAGATGTAAACTGTGAGCTATATAGTAAGCAGTTTTTGGGGCACATTATGAAGCGTAGACCTCGCTTAAGTAATGGCTTCGTAATAATGAAAAAACTTGCCACCCAACTAGGCATCGCAACGATCTCCACCCTTTCTCTGTTGGGTATGGCGGCCCAGGCAGAAGCTGCTGCGCTCAGAGGTGATTTGTTAACAACGTTCTCTAGCTTTGTACAAGCAGAAGGCGTTGCCTTTGATGAAATTGCGCTACCTAAGCTGGATGCAGCAAGCCTTTTTTGGGATGGCTCAACCAATCATGTGGAAGTTTTCTTTATTGACGAAGGCGCTAGGTTTAAAAACCAGCTACTCTTTAGCGCTAACAACAGCCCGCTAGAGACGATTTTTGACAATGTATCCTCTCAGCACAGTACGTTTAGCGAATCTGACGGCGTGCTAGCCCTGGGCGAAGGTCGAAAACTCAGCCCCTTTTCTGGGCCGACGCAACTCTCTTTCTTTATTCGCTCCGACGGCTTCAATGGCGGCACCGACCTCTACGGCGCTGACGCTGACACCAGCTCTACTGTGGCAGGCCAAACGGTTAACCCCGACGGTCTTACACACCTGATTGCCTATGAATATTTTGACGAAGTAGAGCAAGAGCACTACACCATTATTGGTTTTGAAGACCTCTATGGGGCGCTAAATGCAACTGGCGGTAGAAACCAGGAATCAGACAGAGATTTTAATGATGTTCTCTTTGCTGTAAGGGGGCTGTCTCAACAAAGTTCTACCGATATTCCTGAGCCCTCAGCGCTGATGGGCTTGATGGGTGTTGCTGCACTAGGGCTTAAGTGGTTAAAGCGATGAGTGCAAGGCATTGAAGGGATCAGCGTCCTTGGGTCGGCTGGTAGCTTTGTGTCACCCGTCCAAAGCAGCGTAGCAACGCGTGATAGCTGGCACTCACAGGCTCACTCAAATCAGTGAGTGAATCTATGCCAATACCATTACGCCCTTTGTCTTTGCCTGAACTGTGGATGTAGCGCCCGTCGCCAATGTACAGCGCCACATGCGTTGTGCGCTTAGGCGTGCCAAAAAAGACCAGGTCACCTGACTGTAGCTCGGATTGCTCAATATGCTCGGTAAAGTCTTCTTGCTGGTAGGAGTCGCGAGGCAGCAAAATGCCTGCTGCGGCAAAGGCCGATTGTACGAGTCCTGAGCAGTCGTAATGCGGAGGCACCGCGCCGCCCCATTGATACTGGTTGGGGACAGCCATGGCGGTATGGGCAAAGGCTATTACTTGGGGTAGCCGGGCCTGAATTTGGGGCCGCGTCAGAATGGGTGCTTCAAAGATCTGGCTCGTGGGGGTTAGTTCGCTTACGGCGGTGGCTGTAATCCAGCCTAGGTAGTCGTCTTTACATATACGGACGCGAATTGCCTCCTGGCGCTTGGCGATTTCTAAAACATGTAGCTGGTGGCCTGCATCTGCTTGGGTGACAAGACCCTGACATAGAGATGTGCTGTATAGGTTAATGGGGCGATCGCACTGATAGGTCTGATGAGAACCGTGATAGATATCGTCCTGCAATGTCTCTAACGTCACCATGGTTTGCGCACTTCCTTCCGGTAAAATTGGCCAGTAACATTAGCCGGTAACATGGCCAGCAAAATCGGCAACATCGCCTAATAGATAAGTCACCATACCGCAACCTATCCTGTAGACCAAGTATTCAGTCATCTACCTGGATATTTCGTCGGTATCTCGCCGGTATTTTGCCGGTATATTGCCGGTATTTCCCTAACATTTCTCTGCGGCTGCCCCTATGAACGCACACCCAGAAACGGTAGGCTTGTATACATAATTCGCCTCACTCCCGTCCCGTAACCCGATCAACTTGCTATGACGACGACTCTTTCTACTCACTTCCCTGCTATCGACAACACCCATCTAAAATCATTCGCCAAGCTGGATATTCCTGCTCGCCTGCTACTCGGCCCTGGCCCTTCTAATGCAGACCCAGCGGTACTAGCCGCCATGGATCGTCAGCCCATTGGCCATTTAGACAAAGCTTATCTACAGCTAATGGACGAAGTGCAGGAACTCATGCGCTATGCATGGCAAACTGATAACCGCCTGACCTTGCCCGTGAGCGGTACTGGATCAGCTGCGATGGAAGCGACGCTGGCCAACACTATTGAGCCCGGTGACAAAGTGCTGGTGTGCGTAAACGGCTACTTTGGCCATCGTTTGATGGATATGGCTGGTCGTTATGGCGCTGAGGTGGTGAGTATTCATCGCCCTTGGGGTGAAGTGTTTAACACTAGCGAAATTCGCGCTGCCCTAGAAACTCATCGTCCGGCGATTATGGCGATTGTCCATGCCGAAACTTCTACCGGCGTATGCCAGCCGATGGACGGAATTGGCGACCTATGTCGTGAGTACGAGTGTTTGCTTGTTCTTGATACGGTGACGAGCTTGGGTGGTGTGCCCTTGTTTTTAGACAAGTGGGGCGTGGATTTGGCCTATAGCTGTAGCCAAAAAGGCCTGAGCTGCCCGCCCGGAAGCTCGCCTTTTACCATGAATGAAAGAGCCCTTACTAAGCTCAGCAATCGCCGTGGCAAGGTAGCCAACTGGTATTTGGATATGTCTTTGCTGAACAACTACTGGGGGCAAGGTCGCACCTACCACCACACCGCGCCTGTGAATATGACCTACGCGATTCGCGAAGCCCTCCGCCTGCTCTCCGAAGAAGGCTTAGAGGCACGCTGGCAGCGCCATCAGGAAGCGGCTGAGCATTTATATGCTGGCCTCGAAGAGATGGGGCTAACTTGTCATGTTCCCCGTGAGTATCGCCTGCATACGCTGACGACTGTTCGTATTCCCGAAGGTGTTGATGGCAAGGCGGTGACGGCCAAGCTCATTGACGATCACAATATGGAACTTGGGGGCGGCTTGGGTGATTTGGCTGGTCGGGTATGGCGCGTCGGATTGATGGGCTACAACGCTCGTAAGGAAAATGTAGATAAGTTTTTGAGTGCTTTGAAACAGGTGTTGACTGAGCTGAAGTAGCTAGCTGTTAGGGTTTAGGCCACTGAATAGCACTTAGAAGAACGCTTGGAATAACGCTTGCATTTTTGTGCTTTAAAACCCTTGTAGGAACTGATGTTTCTACAAGGGTTTTTGGGTTTTGGACTGAGGTTTTTTGACTGAGGTTTTTTGACTGAGGTTTTTGACTGAAGTTTTTTTGATTATGCGATCGCCCGATCCCTTTGCCGAATCGGGCTCTCAATTCCCCAGTATTCAGCCGCATCAGAGGCTACCATCGTCAGCCATTTTTCATCGCCTAAGGGCAGCATCTCTGGCGGCGCGGTGGGGGTATGACCCAAGGCTTTAAGCAGCTGTGCGGCGATCGCTCTCGCGAGCGGTGGCGGCACCGAATTTCCGACCTGCCGTGCGCCATGCCACTTGGTGCTGTGAAAGCGAAACCAGTCAGGAAAGCCATGCAGTCGGGCCATTTCGCGAACGGTGACACAGCGAGCGTAGCGATAGTGAATGGGGCGAGGGCTGGTGAAGGAGCCTCTGGCTGAGTCGGTACCGGCGCGCAGGGTGGTGGAAAGGCCATCGGCAGCGAGGCGATAGAAGTGGGAGATGGGTTCTCGGGTGCCGGGGGGCGTGTTGGCGAAGCGATCGCGCGATCGCTGCGAATGATTGGTCCGAATGCTGTTGGTGAGTATCTTTTCATTCCAACGCCGATGGTAGCCATAATGCCAGCCCTGATCGGCCAAACAACGCGATTGTTGGGCGTAGTCACTGAGCTTTTTGGGGCGACGCACGCGGGTTGCATCTACGGTCAGCAGCGCTTCAAACCGTTCCGCATCGGGTAAATCATCTAGTGCTTCCTGGCAGGTTACCTGATAGGACACAGGGGGCGGATAACTTGGCAAGCGCGATGATTGTTTGGCCCCAATGAGGAACAGACGCTCTCGATTTTGAGGAATGCCGTAGTGGCCAGCATTGAGGATTTGCCAGGGATGGACTAGGTGGTAACCAATGGCCGCTATCTGGGTCACAATGGCATCTAGCACAGGCCGATGGTGGCCCAGGGTGAGTCCTTTGACATTTTCAAAGACAAAATAGCTGGGCTGTAGCTCATGGACGATGCGAAAAAATTCTTGGACGAGGGCATTGCGAGGGTCAGTGGGCGATCGCCTACCCATCACCGAAAACCCTTGACAGGGGGCGCCGCCAATGACGGCTGTAATGGGCTGTTGGGCTGAAATCTGCGCCGCCTGACGAATCTGCTGACCCGTCATTGCCGCCACCGAGCAAGGCATCACATTGCATCGCGCAAAATTAAACTGGTGAACGGCTGCATGAACCGGGTCTAGCTCTATGGCAACGGGGATATCAAAGCCTGCTTGCTCAAAACCCAAGCTCAGGCCGCCCGCTCCAGCAAACAGATCTATGGCAATCGGTCTGCGGTTGGGCAGGTGTTGGGTTTGGCGATTGGGTTTGGCGATTGGATTTGGCATGGGCCGCATGGTTCATGGGCCTTACTTTACTGTATATTCTTGAGTGCGAAAATTAAAAGACTCTTGATAAAGGGCTGTTTGCTTAAGGGCGATCGCCTACTGGCACAGGCGCATGGGGCGGACAAGGCACCACAATATAGCCATGCTGATAGTCTCCCATTACCCAATTTCGTTTCTCTCCCCAATACCACCAGTAAGCGCCGATGTAGGCACACAGCAAGCTATCTAGCTGATCTTCTACTGCTTTCATCGCTTTCCCAGCTGTTGGAATAGTTGGCAACGCTGTCACGACTAACGGCGGTTCATGCTGGGGTAGTTCGGTCAAAATATACGTTCTGAGCCGGTTCAGTTCACTGACTTTGTCGGCTAAGCGGCCTCTTTTATATTTCAATATTCGCGAGAGTTTAAACAGCTGAATTGTGGCAGGATGCGGAAAAACTTCTACCTGATATCGCCCCAGCTGACGCGGCTGTATGGTTGGCGCATGAACAAACCCCTGAGTTTCTAGATCGCGAGCGAACTGTATCAGCCCAGCGGCAAAAGGTCTGCTCAGGTTAGCCGGATGACAGCCTGCATGATACTTTCTAAAATGCTGATGGATGAGCCGTTCGGGCAGCCGCATTCCTGTTTTGTTTGGAATGAGCGTAGGGGCATCTACTGCGATTATCGCTGGGCTTGGAGAGGGTGCGATCGCTGCTAGCCAATCCAAAACTTCGGGGAAAGACGCTTTACGATCTAGCGATCGCAACACCAGTGATTCTCCCTCTAGCGCCAGGCAGCATAACCCGCTCGGCCCCGATATCCAGCCCAAATCTACGCCTATGAATTTCACTAAAGACTTGCCTGCTCTCCACAGAAATACACTTCACTACAATACGCGCTCTGCGCTTTAGGCATAGCTTCCAACATCAGCTTCCAACATCAGCGCCAAACATCAGCTTCGAGAAAAGCGCTCAACACCTGAACCCAGACACGAAGACTGCTGTACAGTAAGCATGGCTAATTTGAGTTAAAACATGCAAGCGCTCACCCTCACCCGCCCTGATGACTGGCATCTCCATCTACGCGACGGCGCAGCCCTAAAAGCGGTTTTGCCTCATACGGTGCGCCAATTTGCGCGTGCCATTATCATGCCAAACTTGAAGCCGCCAGTTCGCACGGTAGCCGATGCGGCGGCCTATCGCGATCGCATCCTTGCCGCCATCCCCACAGGCCAATCGTTTGAGCCCTTGATGACGCTTTACCTAACCGACAACACCACCCCCGATGAGATTATCGCGGCCAAAGCTACTCAGTTTGTTAAAGCGGTTAAGTACTATCCAGCGGGCGCAACCACGAATTCAGAATCTGGCGTAACCGACATTCAAAAGTGCGATCGCGTTTTTGAAGCGATGCAGCAGGTTGACATGCCCTTGCTACTGCATGGAGAAGTAACCGACAAACATGTCGATATATTTGATCGTGAAAAAGCGTTTATTGAGCAACACTTAATTCCTCTTAAGCAGCGATTCCCCAATCTACGCATTGTGTTGGAGCACATCACCACCTCAGACGCAGTACAGTTTGTTGTATCTGCTGACAATGTCGCCGCCACAATTACACCACAACATTTGTTATTCAACCGCAACAGCCTATTTCAAGGGGGCATCAATCCCCATTTTTATTGCCTGCCAATTTTAAAACGTGAGCAGCATCGCCAGGCCATTTTGCAAGCAGCCACATCCGGCAATCCTAAGTTTTTTCTGGGCACCGATAGCGCCCCTCATCCCCGCAACGGTAAAGAAACCTCCTGTGGCTGTGCGGGTTGTTTTTCGGCTTTACATGCCCTAGAGCTGTATGCAGAAGCGTTTGAAAGTGTTGATGCACTGGATAAACTAGAGGCTTTTGCGAGCTTTTATGGGCCAGACTTTTATCAACTCCCGCGTAATTTTGAACAAATTACACTGATAAAATCGACCTGGCAGGTTCCTCACGAGTTGCCCTTTCCTGAATCTGGGCTGGTGCCTTTAAGAGCAGGTCAGGAGATGACATGGCAAATGGCTTAACGGATTGGGCCTTGCACATAATTTTCTCAATAACTCTTCAATAATTACTCTTCAATAATTATTCTTCAACAATTATTTTTCAACAATAACTCTTCAAAATACCTAGTTTGTTTGGCCTAAAGTTGGGTGCTAAACAAAGCAAATTATCTAACAGACGAGTTGATCGAGAGTGCAAGATTAAGGCTCGTAAAAACTGAGTCAGATGCTCTCTAGCGCTCTGCACCACCACGGGTTAGACGTGATTGCTATGCCCAATGGGAATAATTAAACGAATAGGTACAATTCTTGACCAGATAGATGTGACTAAAATTCTCATGCAAATGTCAATAACTTTTTTTCAAAAAAAGCTGCAAACTTGTGCCCAATGCTTATCAATTGCCAAGTGGCAGTATGTTTACTACACGCTAGCAGTCTTTAATCTACTCACTGTCTCAAGCGGTCTGTACCTCAGCCACCAGATCATGCATATTTATACTCAGTCTATTGATGTGAACCATCGGTGGGCTACGCGACTGGCAACCTATTCTGACCTAGGTCAACTTGTCGCTGCACTCAATGCCCCTGGAAATGATATTTTCGATTCTAAGGATGTCGGGCTGGAGTCCAGAAGATTAGCATCTGCCCAAGCTATTTTTCAAAGGGACTTGAACATCGTTAGACAAGAACTACAAACTCAGGTCGATTCAACACAGGCCATCCAATTGCTCCAAGACTTGGATACGGTGGAAATAGAAACGGCAAAAATGGTCGCTGAAGCCAAACTCATTTTCTCTTACTTTCGCCAGAATCAGCCGGAAATGGCTGGCAGACGCATGGCAACGATGGATCGTAACTATAATCAAGTCAATGAAGCACTGGCGATATCTCAACAGAATGTTCTTCAGATTCAGCAAAATCTCTTGGATGAACAAAACGTAGCCGCCAATTCGTTTCGACGGTATGAGTTTATGATCGCAGGCGCAATGCTCCTGCTGATTGGAGGCGTAACATTGTATGGGCATCAACTCGCCCAAAAGATGAAATCAGATGCCCAAGAGAAAGAACAGTTAATTGCTGAACTCCAGCAATCTGAAGCTCTTTTAAAGGAGAAAACTCAGCAGGTGCAAGCGACTCTGGAGAATCTCCAGAAAGCCCAGTTCCAATTGGTGCAAACTGAAAAAATGTCAAGTTTGGGAGAGCTTGTAGCTGGCGTTGCTCACGAAATTAATAACCCAGTTAATTTCATTCACGGCAACCTGACTCATGTTCGAGACTATACCGATCAACTACTAGCCTTTATCCAACTTTATCAGACGTACTACCCCAATGCTGTGCCAGAAATTCAAGACAAAGCGGACGAAGCCGACCTGGAGTTTTTACAGGAAGATCTGAGAAAGATCCTAGATTCTATGGAGCTGGGAACCAATCGCATTCGTCAGATTGTGTTGTCGCTGCGGAATTTCTCGCGCATGGATGAAGCTGATTTTAAGTCAGTGGATATTCACGAAGGCATCGACAGCACATTGCTAATTTTGCAGCATCGCCTGAAAGCTCAGTCAGATTACTCAACAATTGCGGTGATTAAGGACTACGGCAATTTGCCTCATGTGGAGTGTTATGCAGGTCAACTCAATCAGGTTTTTATGAATATTTTGTCCAATGCAATTGATGCACTGGAAGAAAATAATACTCAGCGAACCGTGCAGGCGGTCAAAGCCGAACACAGTCAGATTACGATTCGCACATCAGTGATTGACGCTCAATGGGTGGAAATTGCGATCGCCGACAACGGAGCCGGTATTCCTGAGCAGATTCAGCAACGCATCTTTGATCCCTTTTTTACAACCAAGCCTGTTGGAAAGGGAACAGGTTTGGGTATGTCCATTAGTTACCAAATCATCACGGAAAAACATGGGGGTAAGATTAAGTGTTTTTCTATGTTCGGTCAAGGAACTGAGTTTGTGATTCAGATTCCCATCCGACAACAAATTTGTGAAACTGTCTAACGTTGCCCATCACCCGCCGCCAGTACCTCTCGTACTCAACGAAAAAGCTCTAAACAGTCGGGTGCAAGCGGATTATTAGACCTCTGACACCAACGGCAAACGGCGAATACGAATACGGCTTGGCTCAACTGTAATGGCTGATCCTTGCTCTAAATCATCCTCGCACTCAGCAATGACTGTCATTAAAAGGTTTGTGAGTGCTTGGGCGCGTAATCTTTCAATCCGAATCCGAATGACTGAAGGAGTGGTTGCTACAGCAAGCGCTAGGAGTGCATGAAAATCTGCATCAAGAGTCACAACCATACGCTCCTCGTCTCTGGCTCGCTGGATGATGTCTGCATCTTCAGCTTCAGACATTCCAACTTCACCCACATGAATCGCGTCGATATCTGCATCTCGTAACAACGCTGCCGCAGAGAGTGGCAATCCCTGATCAAGCAACAGTTTCATAGCGATTAGAAAGCTCAATGATGCGATCATCCAAATACGAGGAGGCGAAAATTAGGGCTTGCCGGATATCTTCATCCTCCAGTTGTGGAAACTCTTGATGTAATTCTTCTCGATCAGGATAAGTTGCGAGTAGCTCAATCACCCGACGAACCGTAAGGCGAAGGTTGCGAATGCAGGGCTGTCCATTCATCCGGTTTGGATTGCTCGTAATACGATCGAGTTTCATCAGAGTACGTCCAACGTTTCATTATCATCTTAACCTTCAATTAGGATAAGCCATACCTGCAATACAGGCTCCACATATCCATTCTCCATCGTCATATAGCCCGTCTCCCATGCTGTCTTTGTGCCCGCAACTAGAACAAGTCAGTAACATCGGTTGCGGAGCTTTTTTCTTCTGGTCAAGGTAAGAAGTGGGAGGATGACGCAATGTGGGAGGAACTGCAAACTTGCCACAATTTGAACACCACTGACCGCCATTGTGTTCAATGGTCTGCGTGGTTTTACATTTGGGACATAGGTTGGACATAGTGGCTCACTTATCTCTGTACAGCTACTTAACAGAGTTACTATTTCTGCAAGATGTCTAACGACCAAGTTGAGCGGCGATCTACCAACGTTAAACGAAGCAGGCATCTTCTGTCCGCCGCTCCAATGACTTGTTATCTCGCTGGCACTATTTCAACCTTTTATGACTAGGCTCGCTTTTGGATTCGTTCTTGAAGACGCTCAACTATATCTGCACTCAATTCTGCTTCTGGATCAGTTTTCTCGCGTGTCGCTAAAACGGACTTAATTTCAGACGGCGAAGCTTGTCCTAACTGCGTGATCAATGATTGAAATGCTTGCTGTTGCTGCGCAACTTTCGCCTCGGGAACAGCTTGAATTCCATACGCCAGAGCTGCCTGACGAGTCAATGCATAAACGATGTACTGATTCAGGGATACACCTTCACCTTCAGCGAGTTGAGTAAGCTGTTGATGCAAGGTTTCAGGTAATCGTAAGGTTAATCGGCTCATGACTTTTCTCCTGATGCTAATATGCTCACAAACTCTACAGGCGTTAGAACTCGCAACCCCAACGACTCTTTTGCACTCCGAAAATCTCGAATATTAGATGTAACCACGATCGCACCTGCATTCATCGCACAATCGATCACCAGATCGTCACCCGCATCTGGGGAAGTTGGTCGCCACGAGAAATAAATATTTGTGTATTGAGCAACATTCAGGAGTTGTCCCAATACAGGTTGCAGCTTACTCCAGCGTTCTTCTGAGAGCTTTCGAGACAGCACATCGTCATATTCATAGGCAAGCGCATTGGAGACACAAACCATCATCAGCCCAGCCAACCAAGCATCAATAATCAGACCTGAAGCCCCGCCTTGCTTGGTCAGACCTTCAAACACAACGTTAGTATCAATCACAATCCGAAGTAAAGGCAAACCAGACATGACACCACTATAGCACCATAAGCAGTGTCGAGCTAAGGGCTTGCCATAGTACTTTGGAAGACTGACAGATAGCTTTGAAAGAACACCCTAACACTTGAAACGAAGCGAGATAACGGCGAGCGTCACCGGCGGCAGATAGCATTGAAGCGAAGCCAAGGTTAGCCGTCCGTCCGGTGCACGTAAGGGTTAGCTGGCACTTCAGTCAGGTTGACGATCCGCGCTTATGGATTCCTTGAATGTACGCAATGTGTACCGTCTGTAAGCGATGGATAAATTCACCTAGACGAGTCAATGGTAGCTCTGTTGAAAAGAACTCATTGGTACGGCTATTCTCATCCATGAAAATAACAGCGTCGTTTGGTCGAAACGAGACACGTGCGTGAGCTACTGCGTTACGAACATGCCTTAGATAATTCGTTGTAGGATTGTCCGAGCGATAATTGGTCGTCGTGTTCTGGGTGTGGTTGCGCAAGAAGTCATTGATGGCATCGTATTCCCTTGCATGTGCGTTCTGAACGATCTCCCGTGGCAGGACGAGCATGGCATACAATGCAATCACGGTGCATCCTTGATTATCCACGCCAATTGATTGAAGCTGCTCTTTGATCCACGGCGCTCCAAACATCATTCCCTCAAAATACGCCGAGCTAAGCAAGTTGTTGTTCTTAAGCTCGACGAGCAGGGAAATGGTGATGTAGCTCTGAAGGATAAGATTGTCTTCTTGCGTTAACTCCATTGACATCTTTCAAATTGTTCTTGCTGGCTAACTATTTATTAGAGGGAAACTTTCCACCTAATCATCTGATATCAGGTGATTAGGTGGAAAGACTCAGTATAATCATCCCTCCGCTTTCGATTTAGCGACGTTTAGACTTTTTTACATTCAAGTACTAATCTTTACTCAATGGAACCGTCTCAGCCTCGTCCTCAGAAACTGCTCGATCAGGTTCGCGAGGTCATCCGCCTCAAACACTACTCCTACCGAACAGAAGAAACCTACGTCCAATGGATTCGTCGCTATATTCTGTTTCATAACAAGCACCATCCCAAAGATATGGGGGTTCCAGAAATTGAAGCGTTTTTGACCCATTTGGCGGTGCCGCAGCCAGTCGCGGCCAGAACTCAAAATCAGGCGTTCAGCGCATTCCTTTTCTGGTATAGGCAGGTTTTATGCCAACCCTTAGAAGGCATAGATAGAGGCTTTCGGGCTAAGCGATCGCACAAACTACTAACTATACTGATACTGGCAAGTGCGACTGCTTCAATTCGGTTTAAGTATTAGAGTGGCCATTATCAGATTGGCCATCGTTAGGTTTGCAAAAAGATTTTGCCTATGAAACTCACACAGCTTAACCCTAGCAGCTTTAGTTAAGGAATTGCTAACTTACAAAGCCATCGCCTAGTAAGGCTTTGAAGGCTGCGCCCCAAGGCTTTAGGTGATTTTGTAAAGAAAAGATGGGCGATACGGGGCTCAAACCTGTAACTTCCGTGTGTTTTGAGGTTTTAGTTTTTGTGATTTTGGTCTTTACCCCAAACTGTACCCCAAAACGTAACTTAGCGACTAACTTGACCAAAACCCTTGTTACACCAACGGATTCAGCCGACCGAATCAGGTGTAAAATGCTAGAAAAATGACTCATTACCCACAATGACCAACAGCAGTCCAACAGCACATCTGCATTTAGTTGATCTGACTAAGGAAAAGAAAGAACGTCCTGGGTGGTCACTTACGTTTGGGACATCCTGTGCGGAAGCTGCTGCTATTTGCCTTGAAGACCAGGGGCATCAAACCAAAGCTGTGCTCCAAATTGACGGCATGAGGGCTTGTGCTGTTAATCTTGAGTGGAATGCCACCGATGACACCATGAGACGATTTAACGCAGATCAGGAGGTCGCTACCGAGTACGGAGCTTATGGGATTGCGGCGTTGATCATGCCTTACCTAACTAATCTCACCATCATTGAGCGCTCCATAAAAGGCAAAGGTTTTGGCTTCGATTTTTGGCTAGGTGATACTCACAACAATGAGGGCGTATTTCAACGTAAAGCCCGCCTAGAGGTATCAGGCATTCGGCGGGGAGCGGAAGCCACCATTCAATCTAGAGTTAAGATAAAGCTGAAGCAGATCGATCCTTCAGATGCAGTAGCACCGGGCTATGTCTCTGTGGTTGAGTTTGGCACACCTAAGGTATGTATAGTCAAAAAATGCAGAACGTAGAAACCCTTCATCGAGCAGCTATGGAGTTTGTAGATCAAGCAGTACTGGCTCGTCAGGAGGGTGATGTGGCTAGGGTTGCTGAGCTAGCACAGGCTGCGTTTGGGAAAGAACGAGCGGCGGCTGATTTGGTTGCGGACAGGTTAGATCTTGAACCCACTCGTTCTGTACTACATCGGAGTGCGGCCACGCTTGCCGTTGAGTGTGGCCAATTACGTGATGCAGAAAGATTAATTGGTCGGGCGTTAGCCGGTAATCCACCTGATGACATTGCAAATGAACTGCGCGACCTATTACTCACGGAAGTCTACTCTCAGCGTCAGGCTATTGGTCTATAGAGCCCACGTTAAATCTTTCGACGAGTACGTCATCCTGGTAAGTGACGTCAAATCTAAGAAGAATGAGCTAAGTAAGCGGCTTTCATACAATGCTTGAGATCTTAAATGGGCTCTATTCTCCTAACCCAACGATGCTAGGAAAGTTCAAGGTGCTAGGCCGCAATTCCTTTTGCTGTCCACCGTCGTACATCAGCAGATGTGAGGTTTGCTGACGGTTTGGGTGGCGTCGCCGCTAGCCGATCTGGCGATCTATGCGGATGAACTGGCGATCTGTGTAGATGAATTGGCGATCTGTGTAGATGAATTGGCGATCTGTGCAGATGAATTGGCGATCTGTGTAGATGAATTGGCGATCTGTGCAGACAAACTGGCGATCTGTGCAGACAAACTGGCGATTTGCCTGCATGATTTGGCAATTTACGCGGATGGCCAGCACTCATTGCTTCATAAGCCTTTAAGGGCTTTGCTTCAATGATTTCAGCAGATGCTGTAAAGATGGGCGATACGGGGTTCGAACCTGTGACCTCTTCCGTGTGAAGGAAGCGCGCTACCACTGTGCTAATCGCCCTTGGCATTAAACTTTAGCATGTTCACTAGCGGATGAGCCATCGCGTTCTATTGCATCGGTTCGTTCCAAAGGTTGCTAGACTCCCGAATACTCGCAAAGTCACCATTGCCCAAAATTAAATGGTCAAGCAGGGGAATACCCAGTAAGTGTGCGCCTTTTAATAGCTGACGAGTAAGGGCAATATCTTCTACGCTGGCCTCCAAACTGCCCGATGGATGATTGTGCGCGACAATCATTCGCGTTGCGCCACGCTTAATAACCTCCCGGAAGATATCGCGAGGATGCGCCAGTGTTTCGGTGGCAGAGCCAATGGTAATCACTTTAGATCCAATCATTCGGTGCTTAACATCTAACAACAGCACGGCGAAACGTTCCTGCGTTTGCCACATCAGTTCATGCCCTAGCGCCGCTGCGGCTACAGCCGGATCATCTATCACCGTGAGCAAGGGCGGCTGGCTTTGCGAAACCCGTTTGCCTAGCTCTAGCGCTGCCAAAATAGTGGCTGCTTTGGCAGGCCCTATGCCTGAAATGTTCATTAGCTCCTCGGCGGTTATATCGCGTAGGGCCGGTAGCCCATCTTGATTGGGCTGGTTTTGACCAAGCTGCTGTAATAAATGAACGCCTAACCCAACTGCCGACAGCTTTCCGGGGCCTTGTCCTGTGCCGAGTAAAATGGCTACTAGCTCTGCTGCCGAAAGTCGCTTGGCCCCATGTTCGAGCAACCGTTCGCGGGGTCTTTCGGTGGTGGGCATGTCAACGACCCGCAGGCTGTAAGTCATGGAATGATCAGTTAAGGACTACTGTTTCAGTGAGCCCGAAAAACTAGCTGAATCATCGACCTTAAATTCAGTGACTGAACAACTGACTAAACAACTGACTAAACACTGACTAAACGACTGACCAAAATGCACGGCTAGGGCCGTAAGCTATACAAACCTAAGCCCGATAATGTTTCAAGTAACTTTTCAAATAACTTTTCAAATATATGTCTGCCGAACTCTCGCCCGCCGAACTTACTGCCCAGCTTCAGTCTATTCGTAAGCAACTGATCGCAATGAGTTTGTTGCACCAGCCTGCGGAGCTGTCTGATGCGCAAAAGCAATCTATTCGGGAGGCGCTGCTGTGGCTTAATGACAATAGTGAGTATCAAACGCTGGGCATTTGTGCCAGTGATGTGGAAGCGGCAGAGGCTGCGCTAAAAGGCTATGTTGCAGCGCTGAGTCAGCCGATTAATGTGGATGTTCCGGCGCAGGCGGGCGCTGTGTTTTTAAAGTTCAACACGCTTAAAAATGTGTGGTATTTGGATAGCTATAGCGGGGACTCAAGGGGCGTATTGGTGACCTACCATACTTCTGAGCCCGAGCTAGACGATGTGAATGGAACCTATGGGCCATTTCCCTTAGATCTGTTCTCTTAAACGTTTTTTCAATCAGAGCAGGCTGGTTGAAGAATGGAGGTAAAGCGTTTAGGTGGTGACTAGCCCATTTTCTAAGGCGTAGCGAACGAGTTCAGTTCGGCTGTTGGTGCCTGTTTTGCCAAATAGGCGGCTGACGTATTTTTCGACATTGCGAACGGTGGTGCCGAGGCGGCTGGCGATTTCTTTGTTCATTAAGCCTTCGGCAACTAAGTCGAGTACGTCTTGCTCACGGGGTGTGAAGTCAATGCGGATGCCGCTGTTGTTTTGCTTGATCATGCTGCCGCGCTGGGTGAGCAAGGCTTTGATTTCTTCAATTTGCCTGGCCATAGTGGCCATGTCGGGTGTGCCCGAAGGCTCGGGAGATTGCGCGGCACGGCGGTCGATTAGGCTGTTGAGGATGGCGACGAGTTCTTCGGGGTCAAACGGTTTGGCGAGGTAGGCGTCGGCTCCGGCTTTGTAGCCTTGGATGCGATCGCTCGTCATTCCCCGTGCGGTTAAAAACACCACTGGCAACCCCTGAAACCGAACGTCCTCACGCACCTGCTTTAAGAACTGGTAGCCATCGACCTGCGGCATCATAATGTCGGAAATCAGCACGTTAGGCGTGTCTTGCTGCAATAGATCCCAGCCCTCAGCTGCATTGCTAGCGACCCTCACCTGAAAATTGCTGTCCTCCAAATAAGCCTGCACCGACTCGCGAAGACCGGGTTCATCATCAACAAGAAGGACTTTACTGGGAGTATCTACCATAGGTTTAAGCGGTGAGCTGATCAAAAAAGGTGAGTCTATTACTTACGTGTCAATAATACCGCTATGCTTGCGATCGCATTGATATCGCATTGATATTTATCACTTCTGATTGCATTCGGCTTCATTCCGGCTCGATCACATCCATTGGGATCACGATGATTTGGATCTGGTGAAAGGCGATTCCTTTAAGAAGCCTGTAGCAAATTGCATTTTAGACCGCAATCTGAGTTACCGTTATAGGCCCCGTACGGCAGTGTATATCAGCAATGCAGCCGAGAAAATCTGGATTGACCCATATCTCCAAAATCAAAAATACATTTTAATATTAAAAAATCTACTAAACTCCCATCGGAATACCGGGGATTATGGCAAAATTACTTGAGAAGTTTTCACAACCCCTACATTAGGAAATCGAAAAGGTAACTGTAAACATGGCACTTCAACTAGGCGATACCGCTCCAGACTTTACTCAAAAGTCCTCCATGGGCGACATTAATTTTCACGAGTGGGCAGGCGATAGCTGGGTAGTGCTTTTTTCTCACCCTGCTGACTACACCCCCGTTTGCACCACTGAGCTAGGCTTAGTCGCCTCCCTGCAAGACGAATTCAAAAAGCGCAACGTTAAAACCATCGCACTCAGCGTAGATGGCGTAGAGTCTCACCAGGGCTGGATCAAGGACATTGACGAAACTCAAAGCACTACCGTCAACTACCCCATTTTGGCTGATGACGACAAAAAGGTGGCAACGCTATACGGAATGCTGCACCCTGAGTCCAGCACTGGTAACACGCTGACTGTGCGTTCGGTATTTGTAATCGACCCCAACCAAAAAATCCGGTTGACCATCACTTACCCTGCTAGCACCGGTCGCAACTTTGACGAGCTTTTGCGCGTTATTGACTCCTTGCAGCTCACTGACTATCACAAGGTTGCAACCCCCGGCAACTGGAAAGATGGCGATGACTGCGTTGTCGTGCCTTCTATTTCTACCGAAGATGCGAAGAAGCAGTTTCCTAAGGGCGTGACTGAAGTTAAGCCTTATTTGCGGATGACGCCTCAGCCCAACAAGTAGGTTTGGGAACAAGCTGGCCTGTAATAAGTTTGGCTATCAACCGGCATTCTGCTTGAACACAATGCCTTAAAGAAAGAATGCGCTGCAAGCTTAAAACCTGTAGCGCATTTTGTTTAAGCTTTAAAGCACATTTTCTCTATCTGTCTTTACCGCTGTTTTTACATCTGTCTTTACAGCTGTTTTTACACCTGTTTTTACGGCTGTCTTCACTTCATTCTTGGTTCGAAGGGCTTGATGCTGTTAGGAAAGCGTTAGTCCTGTGGCAGTTGGTGCGAGTAGCCGGGTGATTTTTCAGCCTGTCGAACGGCTACTTCTTGATGGTGCAGCGTGGTCATGGCCACCTCCCACGGAAAGGTAAACGATTGGAAAGACTCAGGCGAAATTTTGTCTACATCTAGGTCAACCACCACTTGCCGCAAAATAGAAAATAGCGCTTGTCGTAGGGTTTGTAGTTCTTGAAAGGTTTTAGCCTGCTCAACTTGTTCAATTAGCGTCAGGATTTCTAAGTTGTAGTCATCTGCTCGGTTTTTTTGCCTGCCAATAAGCCACAGCCGAAACTGCCATATTCCTGAGAATCCTAAAATACTTAAAGAGAGAACCAAGCCCATCGCCTCGGCATATTCGACCAAAAAGGGCGGATTGTCTTGAGTGTAGTAGGCCTTAGCGCCGGGGTGCAGCGGAAACCCCAAGTTTTGACTGGCTTCGGGTGACTGAATGCTGGCGGCGCGAGGATTGATGGTAATCAGCTCATTGCGATGCTCATAAAGCACCGAGGTAATGGCTTGGATAATTTCAGGCTCAACCGCCTCGTTGGCAACCAGGAGGGCATTCACCGCAATGACCGACAGGTCTTCGGGCGGTACGGGCTGGCTGCCATCGTAGCTGCCTTGAGGAATGACGGTAGACTTCAAGTAGGGCTGATTGAGCTGTAGGGCGCCAATGCGATCAATGGGCACCAGCTCAAACCGAGCGGTTTTAAGTAAGTCACCCACTGCCGGATTGCCCAAGCCGATAATTCTAAAGAGCGCATCGACTTCGCCTTTCATGAGGGCTTCATGCGCGGCGTCAGGGGGGAGAGGCTGCGCGTCAAAGGCGGCTTCTGAAAGGCCGTAATGCTTTGCCAAGGGCCAAAACAGCTCATAGGAACCGCTGCCGACTGGCATGAGGGCAATGCGTTTGCCTGCTAAGTCGTCCATGCTTTGAATGTTGGCTTCTTTGCTCGCAATCAAATGGAACAACTCTGGGTAAAGCAGTGCAATGGCTTTGACCGCTGGCTGGATGGGGGTATCGCTTTGTACGAGGGCGATGTCTACCGCGCCGGTTTGCACGTTGTTCATGTTTTGCCCAGAGCCGGGGGCTTCGAGCACTTCAATTTGAATGTCGGGATGGTGTTTGTGGGTGATTTGTGCGATCGCCTCTCCAAAAGCGTAGTACTCCCCCGTTTTACCACCGGTTGCGAGCTGCACCACATGCACCTGCTGGCGAGATCGTAACAGCAGCACCGCAAAGGTGGCCGCCGCGACAATGCTCAAGCCAATTAAAGACACTTGAAGCGCTCGGCCATCTCTGACAGCATTGCTAATGATCCGCTTCGCCTTTTTATTAATTACCCTCAGCTTTTTCAATCGCCTCACACCCTCACACCCTACGAACCCTCAACGAACCCTCAACCTAACTAAGCCGCCCGCCATGTCCCATGAAAACCCAATGGAATCAGGCTCGGTAGCGCTAACCGGCAAACCGGCTCAGCGATCGCTTGGGCATCAAAAATCCACAGTTCACTTTGCGTCTCATGTGAGTTATACACCACTGCTAACAGCCATCCCCGCTCAGGACTCATCCTATCGGCTACATATAACGGCTCACTGCCGTAATAGCCTTCCCCCAAATCAACCGTTGTTAAAGTGTCTGAGGCATAGTCAAATCGACCCAGGGTGCCAAACCAGTCTTGCCCGGTGGCGGCGCCATCGCGATGCATGATGAGATAGGTCACATTCCACGGCTGCCCCACCTGCGATGCTGGCACCTGCGGAAACTCGCAATGGCGATCTATCACGCATTCATTACTCAGCACCTGCCCCGTTTTCGGATTTATGCGCAGCTGATGCAGTTTGCCATGGGCGACGGTTTTGACCTTTCCGGTCGGTACTTCGCGCAGCACCTGATTGATATGCGTGAAATCATCAAACCGGGCAAAATCTAGCCGCACATTGCCATCTGCATCTACGCAGCCGTTGCCATAGTGCCACTGAAACCAAGGGTCGGTGCGCCCTTGTGAAACAATCTCCAAACTCTCGCGATCAACCACGATGATTTTCGTTCCGCGTTCTGCACGCCACTCAATAGAGTCTGCATAGCTTTGCTGATTGAACAATAGCGGCAACAGATTGATCTTGACAGGTGAAATTAAAAATACGAGATAGGGCCCTGCCATCACAAAGCTATGTACCAACGGCACATCTTTGAGCGGAATCACGGCTTTTTTAATCAGGTGGCAGGCCGCATCGCATCGGTAAATGGCCAAATCACACTGGGCGTTGACTCCAATGTTGTAAATTTCGCCGCTGAGCGGATCTTGCAAAGGATGCGCCGAAAAGGGCTGACCTGACTTAAGCCAGCCTAAAGACTCTTGGCCCAGGGTCTCTAAACTCTCTAAGTTTAGGCTGTGAGGATTGCCGCCTTCCCACAGCGCCAGCAGCTTATCAGGCAATGCCAGCACGGAAGTATTGGCCGAGTTTTTGATGCTTGTGCCCTTGAGGATTTTAGCCATATGCTCCCACAATGGCCCTGGGTAGCGCATTCCATAGTTGCCATACAAAAACTTATGGGCGGCGCTTTCTGCGCGGTAACCGGCTGTTTGTACATAGCGATAGGTGCCTGTGACCTTACCCTCGCCAAAGCCGACTCTCAAAATTGCCCCGTCGCCGTCAAACCAATGGCCAACGGGCTCGCCGCCGCGCGCTAGTCGGCCTGTGCCGTTTTGGTAATAGGCCCCTTGCAGTCCGGCTGGCACCTGCCCCGATAGGATGCGCAAGGGCGTGGTCGGAAATTCTTGCGCGGGCTGTGCTAGCGGTGTGTGCCAAGCTGAAGGAGACTGTTGCGGAAATGGTTGCGGAAATGCTTGAGGAAATGGTTGGGAAGGGGGCGAAACAGCGGTAGCAGACATAAGCTTTGAAGAGGGATTTAAAAAAGTTGTTATCCCCTACGGTATATTAACTTTTCGCTTGCTGGTGACTGACGCTGGTAATGTCAGGGTAAATCCGGTTTCTCCTTTGGGTGTTTGATCCAACCACAGATCGCCCCGGTGCGATCGCGCAATTTCTCTGGATAAGCTCAGTCCCAAGCCAAACCCTTCTCGTTTGCGGTTGCGCGATAGGTCGCCGCGATAGAACCGGTCAAAGAGGCGATCGCGCTCTTCTGGGGGAATATCTCTGGAGGCATTGACCACCGTAATTTTTACGCTGCTCACCTGCCGCCGCCCCACGATCGACAGCCGCCGATGAGGCGACCCTTCGGGCAAGTTGTATTTAATCGCATTGTCGATGAGGTTTTGCAGTAACTGGGTTAGGAGGTCGCGATCGCCCTTCACCAACAGTTTTTTATCCAAATCAACCGTCACCGGCAAATCGGGATCTAGCAGCTCAATATCCTCAATCAGCACTGCCAAAATTTCGGCCATATCGACTTGGGCTTGTCTTACGCTCATCTGGCCCGCATCGGCCAGTGACAGCAGCAGCAGCTTGCGCACAATGGTACTCAGCCGCGATACCTCGTCCATCAGCCGACTCAAGCTTTGCTGCAACTCTGATCCGGGCTTAGCCTGATGCATCACCAGTTCTAGTTCTCCGCGCAGAATCGCCAATGGCGTTTTGAGTTCATGGGCCGCGTCGCCGCTAAAGCGAGAAGACTGCTTAAAGCTACGCTCTAGCCGCGTCAGCATTTGATTGAACACTTCAATGAGTTCAACAAACTCCACATCTGCGCTGCCAGTTGGCACCTGTTGATCGAGCCCGGTAGCGGTTACTTGCTTAATAACATTCGTGAGCTTGTGGACGGGGCGCAAGGCGCTGCCAGCCAGAACCCATGCGCCTGCGGCGATCACCAGCAGCGTAGAGGGAATCGAGACCAAAAATATTTTGCGAATGAGCGCCATTTCTTGATCAATCGTTTGCAGACTGACGGCGATCGCGCCTTTTCCTACCTCAGCGCTGGCAATGCCAATTCGCCAGCTTCCGTTCGGCGTTTGCTGAGTCGATATTTGCGGAACGCCCTGGGCCGGTGCTGAATGACTCGTGGTTGTGGTTTCTGTCGCTTTACTGGCCACAGTGTCAGACATGCTGGAGAAAATTTGGCCCATATCTAGCGTGGTATGCCCCAGTTGCGCCTCACTCACTGAGTAATGCAGGGTTCGGCCTTTGGCATCTACTGCCAGCATGGTAATGGGCGTCTTGGTTTGGGTTTCTAGCTCATTGGGTAGCTCTTGATTAAAAGTTTTCCACCAGTCGGGCGATCGCGCCACCACCATTCGCTGAAGCTGCCCTTCTAGCTTGGTATCTAAGCTACGCACCTTTTCTAGATAAATGAGCCGCCAAGCAATCAGCCCAAAGCTCACCAGCGCCCCCCCTGCCAAGGCGACCGACAGTAAGGCAATCCGTAATCGAAAAGAAGCCAGCTTCATGAGCAAGTGCTCCTAACTGCATGGCGCACAAGATAGAGCACAAGATGGCAAACAAGCTGATTTAAGCCTAATCCAGCATTACCTTCCAATAAACCGTTTCCAATAAACCACTTCCAACAATCCGTCCCTAACCACCTGTTTTCAATAATCTGTTCTCAACAAATTATTCTCAACAAATTATAAGTATCTACTATCAGTATGCAAAAGATAACCTTATTGTAGCGGTCAGCTTCAATCGTATGTATAGACCGAAACTCAAGCCCGCTGCGGTTTACAGATCTACAATGAGTCCGACGCTGTTATATCCTTAAAGTCAAAACCCACTCGCTGAGGAACCTTCGCATGACTGCTGTTTCTACCTCTGTATCTCCGCCCGCTTTCTGCGAAGGCATTCAGCACTTTGCTCAGCCCAAGCCTGAATTTGAGAAATATGGCCAAGCGGCGGCGATTGAGTCAGGACAAGTCGCGATCGCGACGCCCTCAGACCCTGCCGCTGTGTATCAAACCCTGTTGGCTGCCGATGCCTTGCGCTACCTTACTTTGCGCACTACGGCTAGCAAGGAGTCTGGCCATCCCGGCGGGTTTGCCAGTATCGCTGAGGCGATCGCCGCCCTCATTATGCTGGGCTATAAAAACTTGATCACCGAAGTTGGCCACCATGCCCCCGGTTTCTACAGCACCGTATTTATGGACACCTCATTAGAAGACATGGGGATTACCAACGTCCAGGAACTCGGCGATCGGTTTCGCGAAACTCACGGCCTGCTCGGCCATCTTTCCGGTCAAATTCCGGGGCTTTTGAGCCCTGCTGGCCCGCTGGGTCAAGGGCAACATTTTGCCATGGCAGCCGCTAAGCTGCATCCCGATCAGCTCTTTCCAATTACGATTGGCGATGGTGGCTTGGGCGAGCCCTATATCATGAGCAGCTTTGGCCATTTCAACACCATTTATCCTGGCGTGACGAACTATCTGCCGATTTTGGTATGGAACGGCTTTTCGCAGGAGCACCATAGCCTGGTTTCCACCTACAGCAATGAACAAATGACCGCTTACTGGCATGGCAATGGCTTTGCCAAGGTCATTTTGGTCGATGCCAAAGACGACGACGATGCAGATCAGAGCGGGCCTTATGTCGATAGTACGGCGTTTTCTCACCAGCAGCGGTTGGTCTTTACCCAGCGGGTTTTAGAAGCAACCGCTGAAGCGGCCAAGTCTGCCCTGGGCGGCACCCAAACGGTGTTGATTGTAAAGCAGCTCAAAGGGGCCGGGGTGCATAAGCGCGGGTCGCAGTCGCATAACCTGTATCCTGGCGATAGTTTGGAGAAGGACTATGTGGTCGATGCGCTCAAGGCGCGATCGCTCGCACCCGAAGAATGGGCCTTGGTAAGAGAGAACTTTGTGCGATCGCACGGTGGCCCTGCTGCGAAAACAGCCGTCACCGAATCCGAGCTAGCCTTAGCCGATTTGGGCCAGCTTCCCCTCAATGAATTTGAAATTGGCACCGACAATAAACAGGTCGCAACAACTGCCATGGGAGCCCTTGTTGCCCATGTAGGCAAACAAGATCCTAACTTTGTGGTGACCAATGCCGACGGCAACGCCGCTTCTGGCATTAACAACATCAATCAAGCGCTTAAGATCATCCACCCGACTCAGGACGACACCTACTTCCAAGGGCCAAAAGGGCAAGTATACGAGCCGCTCAATGAAGATGCTTGCGCTGGGCTCGCTGCCGCCCAAGCCCTAATGGGCGCCCGTAGCCTGTGGTGTTCTTACGAATCGTTTGCGATTAATGGCCTGCCCATTTGGCAAACCACTACTCAGGCCATGGCCGAGCTACGCCGTCCCACGCCTTCTACTGTCTGTTTATTTACCGCCGGAGCGCTAGAGCAAGGCCGCAACGGCTGGACGCATCAGCGCCCCGAAATTGAAAACTACTTTGCCGCGATGATGCGCAATGGCAACATTTTTCCGCTGTTTCCGACCGATGCTAACAGTATCCAAGTTTGTTATGAGTGGGCGGTAAACTCCCAAAACAAAGGCATTCCCATTACAGCTAGCAAATCTCCTTTGCCGGTTAGAACCACCTTTGAACAAACCCGTACAGCGCTAGAAAAAGGCGCGATTTTGCTGCAAGAAACGCCGCCCGCCAGTTCTAATGGCAAAACGGTGGTATTTGGGGTAGTTGGCGATCTGGTATTAATTCCGGTGTTGGACGCGGCCAAATCGCTCAATGAGCGCGGGATTGGTTCTAAGGTCATCTCTATTGTGAGCCCGCGCCGACTGTATCGCCCAAGCGATGTTGCTTGGGAAAGCTGTTCTCAGGCAGATGGTGGCTTTTTGAGCGACGCTGAGTTTGCTGAGCTATTTGATGGCGACGCGCTGATTGGCGTAACGGGTGGATCTAGCGCGATGGTGGAGCCGCTGATGCTGCGCAGTTCCTTACCGCGCGATGTAATGGCATGGAAGCGAGGCGAAACGGCTGCAGGCGCAGGACAAATTTTAGCCTTTAATGGCCTAACCGCCGAAAAACTCGCTGAGCGAGGGCATGAGCTGCTTGCTATCTAAATGCTGCCCGTCAAGGCTACCCATTACGGCTGCCCGTTATGGCTGCTCGTTATAGCTGCTCATCAGGGCTACAAGCGGCTGATTGTATCGTTCAATGAATTCCTATGATATGGGATGCCTGTAAGCTCATATCATAGGGATCATATGGATTTTGAGATAAAAAAAGGAGAATATAATAATGGCTGCGACTAAACTGAGCCCATCTGAACAGGTCTTTTTGCAAAAGGTCATGCAAAAGGCTAGCTTACCTGATATTTACGATGCTAGAGATATCACGATTGTAGTGCTACGCTCTCTGCGAGACTTGATGAGCACGGATGCTTCTGAGCGCACTGCTGCGGCTTTTGACGATGAGAAAATTGCTCAGCTTTGGAAAGACGACAACCCAATCGTAGCGGCTCTCGCAAAGCTGCGTCCCCCTCTAAAAGTAGATACTGAAACTTTTTTGCGACGCATTAAGCAAGAGGGTGGTCTGCCTAAATCTGTCTCGCCTGAAACGGCTGTAATCGCCGTATTTTCAACCGTAAGAGAGGAGTTGCCGCCTGAGCAGGTGAAAGAAATTTCTAGCTATTTGCCCGATGGCCTAAAAGTGATGTGGGATCAAATCTAAAGGATATTAGCAAAGACTATTCGTAAAAACTATTCATAAAAATAAAGCGTCTGTGGATGATGATTTTCCGTAGACGCTTTGTTTTTGGCACTTGTTTTTGGCACTTGTTTTTGCTTGCCTATTACCTATTAACTTTTTAACTTTAGCTGAAGCCGCAGCCTTCGCTTTGGGTTGTCTATCTCTAAAGACAGGCTATGTTGGGTCCTTACTTTCTCCCTTCGATAGACGATATAAAAGCCATATTTTGGTGAAATGGCTTATGTACATACCCGGAGATTTATACATGAGAGCACTCAATATTGGTTTGAGCGAAGAGCAGCGTCAAGGCGTTGTTGACATGCTTAATAAAGACTTGGCAGACTCATACCTGTTGATTATCAAGACAAAGAAATATCACTGGGATGTAGTTGGCCCTCAGTTCAGAACGCTACACGAGCTGTGGGAGGAGCACTATACTGCGATTTCTTTGAATATTGATGCGATCGCCGAACGCATTCGCGCATTAGGTGGTTATCCTGTGGGTACAGCGCAAGGCTTTTTAGACAATGCAACCCTACGTGAGCATGCTGGCGATCTTCCTAATGCAGATGAAATGGTAGAGCGTTTGGTAGGCGATCACGAGCAGGTGATTCGCAACCTGCGCGGCCATATTGACGAATGTTCTGACAAGTTTCACGATGAAGGCACAGCCGACTTCTTGACCGGCCTGATGGAACAGCACGAAGAAATGGCTTGGATGTTGCGCTCCTTCCTTGAAGGCCAAAGACTCTCTCCTTCTGGTCAGCGTGAGAGCGACTTAAAAGTACCTGCTCAAGTGTAAGGCCGAGCAAAATATATAAGATATCAGGACGCAATAGGGCCGACTCATTAGCATAACGCTGTCGCCTTAATACCTCCAGATATTCCCAATTGATTGGGCCCAGTGGTTATTGGGCTCGATTTTTTTGCCTGAAAGTCATCGCGTTACCGAATATCAGATCATTACCCAAAGCAGTTGTCGCCAAGTAGTTGGCGTTAAGTAATTGTCACCCAGTAGTTATCATCCAGAGGATGCCAAAATGAACCAAACTTATAAAGCAGAGCGAACCGTTTGCGCCGTATTTAAGGAGCAGCAGCAAATAGACAGCACGATTCGACGGCTGCTAGACAGAGACGTATCGAGAGACCATATTTCTGTAATGGGTCAAAACTTTCAAAGCGAGACGCGCATCTCTGGATTCTTGACTAAGAAGGACGTGATCTTAGGCGGATTGCGCTCAGGTGCAGTGTTTGGTTCACTGTTTGGCTCGGTACTGGGTTTACTCACGGGCGTAGGCGTATTGTTTATTCCATTTGTAGGTCCCGTGGTCGCCGCAGGGCCTATCGGTGCATTGTTATTAGGGGCAACAAGCGGCGCACTAGCCGGTAGTGCAGGCGCTGGGTTAGCCTCTGCACTAGCGACCATTGGTTTCCCCGAAGAAAAAGCAGCCATTTATCAAACGCGCATTCAGGCGGGCGAGTTTGTACTCATGGCAGAAGTTCCGATGGATCGCACGGGCGAGATTCAGCTGTTGTTAGAAAGCGCCGGGGGCAAAGAAGTTCACATTACCGATAGTGCCTTGCCCCATGCCTGTGAGGGGCTTTGCGAGGGTGTAGACAAAATCTCACCCGAAGTTCGAAATCATCTATCTGAGGCTGCCCAAAAGGACTTCGTTGAAAAATACAACGAGGTTTATCAGCAGAAGGAAGATGCCATAGAAGCCGAAAAAGCAGCTTGGGATACAATCCATGAGCGCTACGAGGAAGACGAGATGGGTGTGTGGTCTAAGCAAAAAGTGAGTGCTTAAAAGATCGGGTTAAATATGCCTATAGCGATAGCTCAGAGGCAATAAAAGTCAGTAGGAAGAGAGATGACTCAGTTGAAAAGCCTCTGTATTCTGGTGTAAGCCAAACTTCAAATAAACCTCAAAGGTATTAATTATGTTTCTACTAGAAACCATTGTTGAATCTGAACCCTATGCTTTTTCTCTGGTGACTGTCGGCATTGTGGGCTTTATTGCTGCAACGACAATTGGTTCTATTGCCTGGTACAACTCCAAGCGGCCAGCAGGCTGGGAAGGCAAACAACGTCCTGACATTGTGCCTAAAGTCGAGAAATAGAACAGTCGAAAGATAGAACAGCTGAGTTATAAAGTCGCAATTGCTTACAGTTAACTTGCAATCGTGAGACATTCAAAAAGGCGATGGAGAAATTTTACAAGTCTTCAGCGCCTTTTTGCTGTTCTAGCCGCCCTCTAACAGCAGACATAAAGACAATTAAAGACAACTAAAGACAATTAATAAAGACAATTAAAGACAATCAAAAGCCCTTTAGAGAGAATTTCTAAAGGGCTTTTGATTACTCCCTGTAAGGGATGCTATCCGTGATTTTCATATAGCAGTAAACTACTATATGAAAATTGGGTTTGATACTACCCCAACCGCTTCGGTAGTCGCTTTGATAGTTACTGTAACGCTACCTTAGTCAATTGCATCCTTAACGTTATCTTTTGCCTTTTCTTTGGTCTTAGTTGCAGAAGCTTCTGCCTGCTTAGCTTTACCTTTTGCTTGAGCTTCGGTGTTATCAGTTGCTTTACCTGCAGCTTCTTGCATTTTGCCTTCTGCATCTTTAGCGGCGGCTTTAGCTTTGTCAGTCATACTCATGGAATGTTCTCCAATTTATTGAAATTTAGCCATTGAATGAACTTTGGCTCCTTTATTATGCTAGTAATAACAAATCGATTCCTCTGTCTAACGAGTTGGTTGTAGGCTTTCAAAGGGCATATGTTTTGAGCAGTATGGTATGAGATAATAAGAGACGAGGCTGGCTGTAAAAAGCCGTTAAAAGCTAGCAAGAAAACGCTGAACAGTAAATTTTGTAGGTTTTTGAGTTTATATCAGGTCTTTGAAACAAATATCTCCCTAAGAATGTATAACCTTCACCTATGAAAGACAACCGCACGGAAGATAAACGAAGTCAGCCGCCTATTAAAAAGCAGAAGAAGCCCCAAGCACATGCTCAATCTTATGCCCAGTCTCATGCCCAGTCTCATACTCAATCTTCCTTTAAATCCTTCTTTAAGTCGTCTGTCAAACCCCTCTTTAAATTCCCTTTTAAGTTAAAAGAGGCGGCGCTTAAGGAGCATCCAAAATCTCATATACCTGAGCCTCATACAAAAGCTCATATAAAAGCTCATACAACAGAAGCTTATAAAACCGAAGCTGGCCCTAAAATAAAGCGCCCAAGGACTGCTCGGCGGCATTCTCTGCTTTCTCGACTGCGGTACTACTTGCCCCAGGCTATTCATCGCCCTATCATTCAAGCGGCGCGCCAGATAGGAAAAAACAGCGGTGATTGGCAATGGATGGCAGATAATCCAATGCCTCTAAAGGGATTAAACCGCAGTTTGTGGCGTAATGCTGAGCCTACGCTTAACTACCACATTATGCTGTTCCTCTCAGGCGTAATTTCTACGCTGGGGCTGTTGTCTGGGAGTACGGCGGCTATTATTGGCGCGATGATTGTGGCGCCCTTGATGGGACCGATTACGGCTATGGCGTTTGCAATTACGATGGGCAATCGGCGGCTGTTAAAGCGATCGCTCCTTTCGGTAGTCAGTGGCATATTGTTGACTGTGGGGACGGCCTACTTAATTTCTAGGTTAGTGGGGCTCAGCTCCTTAAGTTCAGAAGTGCTATTACGAACTCAGCCCACCTTGATTGATTTGGCCATTGGCTTAGCCGCAGGCGCAGCTGGTGCCTTTGCGAAAACGCGAAAAGACATTGCAGATGCGCTGCCCGGTGTTGCGATCGCCGTCGCCTTAGTGCCGCCGCTAAGCGTCATGGGAATTGGCCTCGCATTCGCCTCGCGTGAAGTGCTTGTTGGCTCTACGCTGCTCTTTATTACCAACCTGGCAGGCATCGTTTTAGCGGGCGGGCTGGTCTTTATTTGGCAAGACTATGGCTCCTTGAAGCGAGCCAAGAGGGGGCTAAGTCTTTCTATCGTTGTTTTGTGCTTTTTAGGTGTACCCCTAGGCCTGTCGCTACGCGATTTAATTATTGAAGAACGGGCGCGTTCTTTTGTAAGCAGTCTGCTACGTGACCAAACGCTGACGTTTGGCAATACCAACATCCGGCGCTTACGGGTAGACTCTAGCGGCGAAGTGCTTGAGGTTGATTTAGAAGTAGCTGCGCCCACCGATTCTATTTCAGATAGGCAGATAGACTTAGTTCACGACTTTTTAGAAGAACGCCTAGATCGACCTATTAGACTTAACGTGAGCGTTTTTCCGATGCAAGAGTTCTCGTCAAGAGAGTCAGATCTCCCCTCCGCACCTCGGCCATCAGGATCTCGGTAGCGAAAGGGTAAATGTGCTGCCTTTGCCAACCTCTGATTTTACGGCTAAAGTGCCTTGGTGCATTTCGGCAATCCGTTTGGATAAATGAAGTCCCAATCCGCTCCCTGCCCGCATATGATCGCCCTGATAAAACCATGCAAAAATTTGCTCTTTAACGTCAGGCGCAATGCCCATACCGCTATCTTCAACAGCAATATCAATAGTCTTTTTGGACTTAGTTACATTACCAGCGGTTGATTTGGACTGCGAACTAGAGCGCGAATGAGATTGTGAATGAGATTGTGAATCAGATTGTGAATCAGATTGTGGATTTGACGGTGAACCGGACTCTCCATCAGATTCATGTTCGTCGGCATTGTTTTCCCTGAGGGATAGACGAACTACAATGCTGCCTGTGTCTGTAAATTTTATGGCATTGCCAACAAGGTTGGTAATGAGCCGCCTGAGCTCAATAATGTCGCCTTCGGTACGGTACGGATCTTCGTTTTCGCTCACTGGCTCGGCGCTAGTGATTTCTAAACTCAGCCCTTTTTCTTCGGCTAAAGGGCGTAGTTCCTGCACGATGTCTTTAGACAGGTTATAGGCAGACAGGGGCGATCGCACGATTTTTTTTTGGCCAGCTTCATGGCGATACACCTGTAGTAGCGTATTCGTCATATTCAGCAAATTATCGTTATTAGAAATCACACCTGTGATTGCCTCTTCCATTTCTTCAGGAGGCTTGCCAAAGACGCCATCTAAGGTGAGTCTGAGCATTCTATTGGCAGCGACCAAAGGCGTGCGCAAATCATGCGTGAGACGAGCCACAAAATCGTCTCGCTGCTTGAGCATTTCTGCTTGCTCATCTAGGCTGTGCTTGAGGCGGAGGAGCGATCGCACCCGAGCCATTAACTCATCAATGTCAAAAGGCTTCCGGATAAAGTCATCTGCTCCAGAGTCGAGCCCCTCACTCAAACTGGACTGATCATGAGCGGTGACCAACAAAACAGGAATGTAAGGCAGATCTTTGTTTTCGCGAATACGTCGAGTCACTTCATACCCGTCCATTCCCGGCATCATCACATCTAGCAATATCAAGTCAGGCATCTGCTGACTCACATAGTTCAGCGCAGCTTTTCCATTGCTGACGCAATCTAGCTTGTAGTGATCTACGTCGCTGAGTATAGACTCCAAAATAAATAGGTTATCTGGAACGTCATCCACAGCGAGGATTTTCACAGGTTTTGGAGCCACAGGTTTTAAGGGTTTTTTTACAAATTAAGGGTAAAACGACAAAGAGACACATTGCCATTACTGGACTGTTTTCAAGCATAACCTTAGAAAACGACTCCTTCTTAGGTAGTAAGCTTAGCACCTGAATATCGCCCTACTTTTCTAGCTAAAGGTATAAGTATTTTAGATTATTTAGATAGTCCCTTCTTTACGGCTGTTTCCAAAATTGGGAAAGGGCGATAGATGAGGGGCTTTTATAACTGAAGTTGCATCAGTTATTAATATTGAATCCTTATTTTTATTTTTTGTTCCTACTCCTTGCTTCTAGTCCTTGCTTCTACTCCTTGCCTTTACTCCTTACTTCTACGCAGATACATCTATAAAATGCATCTGCGTAGAGTGGGCAATACTAGTAGATGCTTAGAGCGTAGAAAGATCAAGAGTAGGTGGCAGCAACACTTGGTCAATCACATGAATGACGCCATTGCTCGCCATTACATCGGGCTCAACAACCGTAGCGCCGTTGACTGTCACAGTCCCGCCATCAGCCGTCACATCCACCTCTCCACCTTCTGCAGTGGGCACCGGCCCAGACTCTATCTCGCTAGCGGGAACCTCACCCGGCACCACGTGGTAGGTCAATATCGAGGTTAGTGCTTCTTGGTTTTCGGGCAACAGCAGCTGCTCTAAAACGCCTTCTGGAAGTGCTTCAAATGCCTCATCCGTAGGTGCAAAAACAGTATAAGGGCCTTCAGCATTGAGCGTATCAGTTAAGCCAGCAGCATCAATTGCAGCCACCAAAGTATTGAACGATCCGTTAGCAGCGGCTACATCTACGATGGTTTCGCCTTCTGTCGGCATCGTGTCAGTGGCGGTCTCAACAGGTGCTTCAGTGGTGTCGGTCGGTACTTCAGTTCCGACATTGTCAACAGTTTCTGGCGTTTGGTTATCGCAAGCGACTGCCACTGGCAAAATCATCAGAGCAGCAGCAACAGCAGTGAGCTTTTTGATGGAGTTAGCAGATCGGAAAAATCTCATAATTTACTTAGAAATGGATAAAACAATTGAAAAAGCCAGTTCAATCAGAAGCAGGCTTCACACCTTCCGAGTATAAAGAGAAAAAACTGTTGTTTATCCGACTTTCGATTACAATAATGTAATTAAAGAGACTTTTATGTCTAATAGCCTATCTCCAATGGGGTAGTGACATCTAGAATGTAGTGACATATGGAATAGTGACAGACGGGGTTTAGTAATGGAGGTTTAGTGATGGGGGTTTTGATGGGGGTTTAGTGATGTAGGTTTAGTGATGTAGGGTAAACCCTCAATAGAGTGAGATGAAGACTTTTTGGATGGATTGAGATCAAGACTTATACCTGGCCCTACGCCTAAAAAAGAAGACAGCCGAAGCTGTCTAAAAGTATCCCCCTTCTTTTTGATTCCTACTGATTGTGATGTGTCTGACTGTAATGTGTCTGGCTGCTGTGCGTCTGACTGCTGTGTGTCTGACTGCTGTGTGTCTGACTGCTATATAGCCGATTTGCTTCTGAAAGGCTTGTTTCTGAAGCATCTAAGAAGCTACATTCGCTTGTCTCAGCAGTTTGGGGGTCAGCAAGGACTGTTCTCGGTAGTTCAACAGTAAAGTTAGAGCCTTTACCCACTTGGCTAGTTAAGGTGATATTGCCATGCATAATTTTGACAATAGATTGAGTGATGGCGAGTCCTAGCCCCGTGCCTGAATGTTGGCGGGTGACCTTTTGGTCGGCTTGATGAAATGGATCGAAAATGCAGGTTTGATTTTCAGCTTTGATGCCGCAGCCTGTATCAATCACAGAGAGGATAATGCTATCCATATCAGGATTGGAGTTATTAGGATTGGAGTTGTTGAGATTGGAGTGGTTAGGATGAGAGTGGTTAGGATTGGAATTATTGGAATTGTGGCAAGCAGTCAAGTTGAGTCCTGAATGCGAATCCAAATGAACAGGCTGATCGCTCAGCAGCACTTTAATGCTACCGGCATCAGTAAATTTGATCGCGTTAGAAAGTAAGTTGATTGTCACCTGGCGCAGCATAGCGGCATCGTTAACAACGATGGGGTTGTCGAGTGTAATGTCAGTTTCTAACCAGAGCGATTTTTGTGCGGCGAGCGATCGCAGCTCTTCTACCGTTTGATTCACCAATGCTGCGATATTGAGTGTTTCTGGCTTTAGCGATAAGCGACCTGCCTCTAACTTGGAAAACGCCAAAATGTCATCAATGAGTTCTAGCAGTGACTGACCGTTCGATAAAATTCTCCCAAGCATATCTCGCTGCTTGTGTATGGGCGTCGTTCCCTTTAAACTGCTCAACAAAATTTGGGAAAAGCCGATTACAGCATTTAGCGGGGTTCTCAGTTCGTGAGATATTGTCGCCAAAAACTCCGACTTTAGGCGCGACACCTCCTGTAACTTCAGATTTTGCTGATAGATGTACCGCTGTTGTCGAGCTAGCTCTTGATTTTGCCTCCGCAAGAGAATATTCTTTTCTATAATATGCTGGTTAAACGACTCAACTAAGGCCTCTGCTTGATGCATCCGAATGGCACTATAGATCAGACGGGCAAGTACCTCAGATGAAAGTTTGCGCTTAGGTAAATAGTCCGAAGCACCCGCCTTCATCAACTCTACGGCAGTTGGCTCATCGCCCTGGCTGGTCATGACAATCACCGGCACCTCAATACCCTGGCCGCGAATTTCTTGGGTGAGTTGTAAGCCGTTCTTTCCAGGCAGGTGATAGTCTAAAAAAACGCAGTCATATGCTGTTTGCTGAAGCGCAGCCAAGGCGGTGTCTGCATCTAATGCTTCATCGATAGAAAGATCTAGATGAGTTTGGGTTAGCGATCGCTTTAAAGCCGTTCGATCAACCTCATTACCATCGACAATAAGCATAGATAGTTTTTGATCGAAAGAAATAGCCATGCTGTTTATTATTTGATTATTTTAAAAGTACTTTTTTTAATGGGGTGTCCCTTCTATCGGAGCGCTTTCGCTGCTTCGCTGCCTACCCGATGACTGGTGAGTAAAAGTGTAAAAAGGTACTATTCAATCAAAAGATAGCGACCATCAACACAGCCGTAACATTCAGATAATGCTTGGGTAAATGTAAATGGTAGTTGGGCGTTATTCCTTAAAAGTTAACCTAGCTAGAAGCCTGTGAAACAGTGCCAATGGTATTACTTTGCTCACTAAAAAACTATTTTCAATATATTATTGAGGAATATCGACCTATCGACAGGTACAGATACGCTGAGAGATGTAGATATTCTTGTACTAAGATATAAAAACTCTTGGCTTGTGGGTGCTACCGCCTCTTTCTAAAGGCATAGAAACCGCTGATAATTGTCACTCGGCTGGTAGATACATCGAATGCCGATATACTTCATTCTCAGTGGCATGTAGCCTTGCCTGCACAGCTTTTTATATGACAAACCCGAAAGAGCATGACCATAAAGACAGATGAAGAGATTAGTGTTGCCCTAGTTGAAGACCATGACCTGACTCGGATGGGCCTAAGAGCTGCCTTTCGGCAGGCGGGGCTAAGGTTTGTTGGTGAGGCAGATAACGGTCTAAAAGGGCTCACATTGCTTCAGGAGATGTCACCAGACGTTGCAGTTGTTGATGTGGGCTTGCCTGATATAGACGGCATCGAACTGATTCAGCGCTACAAAAAGGATAACCCAGAGAGCAGCACGCGAATTTTGATGCTGACTATGCATGACAGTGAAAAAGCGGTATTAGCAGCTTTTGCCGCTGGTGCTGATTCCTATTGCACAAAAGAGATTGAAACCCAGGATTTGATTACCGCGATCAAGGAAACTCAGGCGGGCCATTCTTGGATTGATCCTTCGATTGCTAGTTTAGTGCTGAGCCAGGTGAAGCCTAAGGTCGCAGTGGGTGAGTCTTTCAACAGTAAAACGGTGGAGATTAGAGCTGTTGAGCCCGAGTATGAACAAATTATTGAGGCTTATCCGCTGACTGACCGTGAGTTAGAAATTTTGGAGTGCATCGTCGCGGGTTGTAGCAATGCCAAAATTGCGGAGCAGCTATTTGTGACGGTAGGTACGGTCAAAACTCATGTGCGCAATATTCTTAATAAGTTAGGAGCCAGCGATCGCACCCAGGCTGCCGTCAGAGCGCTTCGCTCCGGTCTTATTAGCTAGCGTCTAAGATCCTTTTGCCAGTAGGTTATTGCCAGTGGGTCACTGCCAGTAGGTTAGTTAAATGGCATTAGATGGCAAAATACAGCAGAGCTATGGGCAGTCCATCCGGAGTGCCCTTTTCCCTATTTACGGTTACTCACAGCCAATTCACAGCTCACTGTAAGCTCAGAAAGTCCCAAGAAAAACAAAAGCCCCCAAAAACAAACCTACTGATTTTAGCTAAGATGTCTTTTTCTATTTTTTGGTCTGTTTTAAAGCAAACAATTCAAGAATGGCAGCGAGATAAGGTTTCAAGGCTAGCGGCAGCACTGGCCTATTACACCGCTTTTTCGCTTGCGCCTGTACTGGTCATTGCGATCGCCATTGCCAGTTTTTTGTTTGACCAAAGCATGGTGCAAACGCGCATTATTGAGCAGCTGCGATCGCTCTTAGGTGACAATGGTGCCGAACTAATCCAAGAAATGCTCACCAGCGCTCAGTCGCAGGAAAGCGGCAGCTTTTGGGCCACGGTCATTAGCGTCGGCTTGTTGATACTGGGTGCTTCAGGATTGTTTATTCAGCTGCAAGATGCCCTCAATACAGTATGGAACGTGGTGCCCAGGCCCGATGCTGGCATGTGGCGACTCATTCGCGATCGCCTGTTGTCTTTTGGCATGGTACTGGTGATTGGCTTTTTGCTGTTGGTGTCACTCCTGCTTAGCGCCGGGCTCAGTGCGGCTAGCAGCCTGTTTGGCGATACCCTTCTGGGCTGGGCGCTAGGCTGGCAAATTCTCAACGCGGTGGTTTCTTTTGGCATTGTGGCGCTGCTATTTGGCCTTATTTATAAAATTCTTCCCGATGCCACTATCAGCTGGAGTGATGTGCGCGTTGGGGCGCTGATCACGGCGCTGCTGTTTACCCTTGGCAAGGCCTTGATTGGCCTGTATCTGGGCAATAGTAGTGTTGCCTCTGCCTATGGCGCAGCCGGATCGTTTGTGGTGCTTTTACTCTGGATTTATTACTCAGCTCAAATTCTTCTATTTGGCGCTGAGTTTACCCAGGTTTATGCCAATCGCTTTGGCTCCCCTATTCGGCCCGATGAAAATTCTGTTTTTGCGGATGACGCGACGCCCGATGAGCGCGATGAAAGGCACAATGTTCGTTCAAGTGGCAGTTCGGCATCCACTCAGGCAACAATGTCCTCAGATTTGCCCAAAACCCGCTCGGAATACAGAACCCAAAAGTCTGTTCTGCGGTTTTCCCAACGCCAGCGCCTACACAAAAAAGCGCCGAAGCCGCTATCCGATGAGCCGTAGCTCCAGAATTCCAACAATCTTATTCCAACAATCCTATTCCAACAATCTTATTGAATGAGCCTATTGAAAAGGGCCTATTAAAATGGGCATCTTACGCCTCCTCGCCTGGTTGAGTGACCATGCAGCCAAAGCTTTTATTGTGAAACAAACCAGTCAATGAGCTTACGCGCAATACTCAGCTTGCCGGGTACTGGCGGCAGCGCTGTTTTATCAAACCAGGCGGCGGCTTCAATTTCGCTAGGTTCTGGGGTAATATCGCCACTGGCATACTCGGCGGTAAATCCGATCATCAGTGAGTTGGGAAAAGGCCAGGGCTGAGAGCCAAAGTAGCGAATGTTTTTAATTTCAAGTCCGACTTCTTCGCGGGTTTCGCGGGCGACGGTTTCTTCGAGTGATTCACCGGGTTCTACAAAGCCTGCTAGCACGCTGTACATGCCGTTACGAAAGCGAGGCGCACGGGCGAGCAACAGCTGTTCGCCTTTGTAAATGAGCATGATGACGGCGGGCGAAAGCCTAGGGTACTGGCGGAGATTGCAGTTAGGGCAATGTTTGGCGCGATCGCTAGGCAGCTGAATCATAGGAGTGGCGCACTGGCCGCAGTACTGGTGGGTACGATCCCACGCAGTGATTTGAACGGCGCGAGCAGCGATCGCAAACAGGTCTTCGGGTAGCTGAGTATGGAGCGATCGCAAACTCTCAAACTCAAAGCCATCAGCGGGTTCAAATCCATCAGCCACTTCCGCCGCGATACAAGGCTGATTGGCCAAATAGCCCAAAAACTGAGTTCTCACGGGCATAATGCCAAGTGCTTCAAGCGTGGGACTTTGTGGCAAGCTGTAGCCCATAGCGCCCATCGTCTCCGATGAATTTGCTTGGGTCGCAATAGTCAGAATGTGAGACTCCTGGCAGATGAACCACCAAGTTTGTAAAGGAGGATTGGTTTTGTGATGGGGAGCCGTCGCGGGCACAAACGCTGTAGAGAGTGCAAATGGCTGCTGTACAATCGGAAGCTGCTGGGGCATATCGTCTTAAATTTACAGTGAGAATTTTAGTGAGAATCGCAATGAGAATTGCAATGAGAATTGCAATCAGGAGATCGCAGATGTGGGTTAGCCAGCGCTAACCTCATGGCTCATCATAGCAAGGCTCGCTTGGGCATACTTGCGGCACATTTTTAGCCCAGTGACCTAGCCCAGTAATTTGGCCCAGTGATCTAGCCCAGTCGTCTCTTTTAAAGCTGATCTATCCAAGCCTGGCTCAGTGTTGCCAGTTGCTTTCGCTCCGCTGCGCTCAGACTATAGGGGTCAAACCGATAGCGATAGTGCAACTCTAAAATTTCCTCTAGGGCAAACCACTGCGATCGCGTTGGCATTGTCCCTTCAAATGAAGCCTGAGACAGATGCGCCTGCGCGCGTGCTTTCCACTGTCGAAACGACTCAGCCGGTAAGCGCTGTAAATCTTGCTTGCTCAATTGCTGCTCAATTGCAAATAGTTCTGAGTCTAACCCCTGTCTGAGGATTTCAATTGTTCTATCAGATGCCGCTGTCTTTTCCTTCGTTGTTCTTTGTCCCTTAAACCGCTGCACCGATCTCCAAATCAAATAGCCAAATAAAGGCGTCAGCAGCAGAACAATCTCTGTTGAGCCTAGCTCTCGTAGCTGACGGACTCGCCAAGAAATTTGAAATCCTAAAAACGCCACAAAGTCTGAAACTGTTTGAAAAGGAGAGGTCATGGCCTGCTCTTGGGCTCGCCAGTCAGGCGGTGTGGTGTCAAAGGTTTGCCATTCGTTGTCTATATAGGCGAGCGTCCAGGCATGGGCGTCACGGCTACGAACAATATACTGACGCTCCAGCGGGCTAAATTCATGAACCGAGTATCCCACAACATAGCGAGCTGGAATGCCAACGGCTCTAAGCATTAGTGCCGTCGCCGTTGCAAAGTATTCGCAGTGGCCCGTTTGAGTATTCAACAGAAAGTCGGATACGGGCGAAGTGGCCTCACTGGGGCGAATGAGGTCTAAAGAATATTGAAAGTTTTGAAAAGAGGCCGCAATGCGGCTGGCCATTTCTTGATCCGACTGGCCCATCAAATTCAGGCGCTGTAAGGTTTGTTCAACGGCAGCTTTGTCTACATTCGGAATTTGTAAATCGTCGTCTGTTGGCCTAGCTTCAGTCGGCCTGGCGTCTTTATCGGGTATAAACCCGACTTGGTAGGCCGCGTTGCCCACGGCATCTACCTGCACCACACCATATTGGTTTTGTTGCATTTCACTCACTGGCAGCTGCTGAATGCGTGAAGTGCCCTGCGGGAGTGTGAGGATGCCATCGCCACGCTCTAAGTTCGTAGAGATGGTGATAGATTTGCTTTGAGGCGAGTCGGCTGCCAGTATCCACTCACCTGTGGCCTCACCCGGTGGAACAGGTACAAAAATAGAGTGCGTTGCCGTCCATGTGGCTAGCTGATAGCGATTGTAGCTAGCCTCTCGCAGTAGCAGGGGGAATAGTGCAGAATCTGTTGTTGGCGAATCTGTTGTTGGCGAGTCTGTTGTTGGCGAGTCGGCAGATATTCTGGCGATAATTTTGTTCGATAGTTTGAGCCTGCCGATTGAGCCCATTTGGGTTGCGCTGCCGTCGGGGTCAACTGCGCCAGTTGCCAAATCGCTGAGCATGGCAAATATCTGCGACTGTAGCTGTCTTTGAAACTGTGAGATTTGTATATGGCCTGCAAACCCTATCCCAACTGCCAGACAAAACAGCAACAGCCACAGGGCAGGGGTACTTCGCTGCGGCCTCAGCTGCCACAGTAGCAGTGCAATTGAGCCAGCAGCCACACCGTAAAAGCCAAAATGCTCGCTGTCGTTTGCGCTCCCCGAAAGCAGGCAAAGCGCAAAATAAATAGGATATGGATCAATATAATTGCGCCTGCGATCGCGCCCTTTTTGTAAAAGATAGGGATTTGAGAATTCATCATAGAGTAGCTCTAGCACGCCTACGCCATAGGTTTTTGCAACCAATAGCGGAAAAGCCGCCACGGGTAGCCACTGCAACAGCGTGTAAATAAACAGCGACTTTTGCGTGATGATAATCACCACAAATAAAATGCCTAGAATCAAACCGCTGAGCTTAGCCACTTCTTTCAGGTCATTGAGCGACATTTTCCAGCGCTGCTGAACTATCCTTCGTGCTTCTAGCATCCCAATCATCGGCAGGGCTAAAAACAACAGATTGGTTTGCCAGCCCCACACGGCAATTGCCACGCTACACAGGCTCTCACCGCTTAGCGACCAAGCCTGTTTAACATGCCAGTGAGAGCCAGCAGAAGTGTTTAATTTCATAGGTTCCACAGTCCCTTTTGAATATCACCGAGTTGCAATACATGGAGGCGGCTTTCAGGCACCGTCAAACAGCTGTTGTCGGGTGGTTCGGTTAGGCCGTGGTTTAATCCTTGGGCGGTAGCGACTATCAGCACCAAGGTTGGAATGCCAGCGGCCTGAAGCTGTTTGATGAGCGTTTGGCGATCGCGATCCCAATCCAACAAAATACAAATGCAGCCGCTCAGGCGAGACATCTGCGCCTGCACAACCGGTAACAATGAGTCGAACGATTTATCTCGGCAGGGCTGCACAGCCGCCAGCAGTGTTAGCAGTTTTTCGGTATGGCCAAAGCCGCGACCGATGGTAAAGCAGTGAGCTTGCAACCCCACAAAAACCGTGTCGAGCAGTGACTCCTGAGCTTGGCCACCGGTTTGCAGCGCGCAGGCAAAAGAAGCGGCAATTGCGATCGCCTCTTCCATCACTTCAGCCGCTTCTTCTGTAATCCATTCACTGTCCTGATCGGCTTGAAATGTATCTAATATCAGCGCATGGCGCATCGAATATTCTGACTGCGACTCTTTCACAATCGGCCTACCCGTTTTTGCCCAGCTTTTCCAATGGATTTTGCGCAGCGGATCGCCCGGACGATATTCTCGCAGCGCCCGAAACTCTTCCGAATCGCCCACTGCCGCCGCTAGCGCCAGCCCACCCGCCTGATGACGCCTAGCGCCAGGGAGTTCTATCTGAGGGATCTCATAGCGCTTGGGCAATATCAAAACCGTTTGGGGCAGTACAAGACGCTGGCAGCGGTTGACTAACCCGAATGGATCGGGGCAGGCCACGGTGAGTGTTTGAAACGGCAGCAGTCCTCGCCGTAATGGCATAATTTCACCAATGACCTCGGTTTCACCGCGAGGTGCGAGCGGTGGGAGGTCTATTGGCCATGCGATCGCAACGCGCTGTCGGGCCAGCAGCTTCAACCATGCTCGCCGCTGCACAGCGGGCGGCGTTTTTTTGCCAAATACTTTCTGAAACGCTTGAAAGCTCGGAAATGGATCGGCAAAATTTTCAGCCAGCGTGAGTCCGCGCTGTTTCCGTTGGCCCTGATTTTGCAGCAGTATCCGGTACTGTAGCGGCACACCCACCGTGCCAAACCGAGGCAACCGGCGACTGGCACTCACGCGGTGACGAGATAAGCGGCTAGTGGCGATCGCCACTAACAGCAGCGCCCCTGAAAAAGCAAATAGCTGATAGGACACACTCCGCTTAATATCTAGGCCAATGAGACCCAACAAGAGCAAAAAGCTCAGTACGCCCAATCCGGTAGGCGTCAGTTCGCGGCTTAACCACAGCCGCACGGCATAGCTGCGCCGCAGCAGTCGATAAATCGTCCAATTCATAGCTTAGGCAGGCACAGGAAGTGTTTTGATAATGTCGGCCACCAGATTTTCTGCGGTGCTGCCCGAAAACCGCGCCTGTGCCTCCAGTACTAGCCGATGCGCCAATGCGGGCACGGCAATTTCTTGAATATGATCGGGCGTAACAAAGTCATACCCGTCAAACAGCGCAAGTGCCTGCGCCACTTTCATGAGCGCCAGTGATCCTCTCGGACTCGCCCCTAGCTGCACCCCTTCGGCCTCACGGGTCGCATTGACAATATCGACCACATAGCGCTTTAGCTCAGGGCTAATTCTCACCTGCTGTACCTGTTGTTTGAGCGCCAGAATATGGTCGAGCGATAGGCAAGCAGTGAGTTGTTCAATAGGGTGGGCTTCGAGCTGGCTAGAGAGAATCTCGACCTCATCTTCGGGGGCAATGTAGCCTAGCTGAAACTGCAAGGCAAAGCGATCCATCTGCGCTTCGGGCAGCGGGTAGGTGCCTCTGGCATCTACTGGGTTTTGGGTCGCAATCACGAAAAAGGGCGATCGCAGCGGGTTAATCACACCATCAATACTCACCTGTGATTCGGCCATGGCTTCTAGCAGCGCCGACTGAGTGCGCGGCGAAGCCCGGTTAATTTCGTCAGCAAGAACAATATTGGCAAAAATTGGCCCTTCATGAAAGTGAAAACTGCGCTTGTCAGGATCGAGAATTGATACGCCTAAGATATCGGACGGCAGGAGGTCGGGTGTAAACTGAATGCGCTTAAAAGAGACATCTACTGAAAAAGCCAGTGCTTTGGCTAACGTTGTTTTACCTGTCCCCGGATGATCTTCGAGCAGGACGTGACCGCCACTTGCAAAGGCCGCTAGCAGCTTTCGGACGGCGGCATCTTGCCCCTTAATCACCTGCTGAATATTGCGAGAGAGACTTTGATAAATGGCCTGAGCGTTAAGCTCAGAACCCGTGCCATTTGGCGAGGCAGCAGCGATCGGAACAGCAGTAGAAGTCATGGGCGAATGCTTAAGGTTAGTGTCAGCTTGCCCATATCGCGCTGCTTGAGCAGCCTTGGCGCGTATCGCCGCGTGTGCATACGGCTTTAAGCCGTGACGCGCCTTCGCTGTAACCACATCACCACCGCTAATGTGGCCAGCACTAACGGCCAACTCATCTGATTGAGCATGTCCCAGTCGAACCGATAAAAAATGCGGCCCGAGAAAAAGGTGGTTGCTGCCACAAAGCTAAAAACAATAAAGTCGTGAGCCGCCTGAACCTTGGCTTTTTCAGTGGGAGCATAGGTTTCAGTGAGCAGCGTGGTGGAGCCAACATACATAAAGTTCCAGCCGAGGCCGAGCAGAAACAGCGCGATCGCAAAGTTCCAAAAGCTCGTCCCTGCCAAATTAATCGCCACACAGCCCAGGTTTAAAACAGCGCCGGTACTAATAATGGCAATCACGCCAAAACGCTTAATTAGCCAGCCGGTAAACAGCGCCGGGCCAAACATCCCAAATACATGCCACTGAATCACCGCCGCCGACTGAGCAAAACTGTGCGTGTGGTCTGTCATTGCCAGCGGCGTTGCCGTCATAATAAAAGCCATCACGCCATAGCTAATGGTGCTGCCTACGGTCGCGACCCAAAACTTGGGCTGTCGGGCGATTGTCTTGAGCGATCGCACACTCTCTTGCATCTGACGCTTTGCGGTATGCGGAATATTGAGAAACAATAGACAAACAGCAGACAACAGCTGTAATGCCACAACAGCGACAAAAGCCCCGATATATAGCTCACTGTCAAACCATCCTTGAGAGCCGTTTGCCAGCCACGGGCCTAGCACAGCGGCAATAATACCGCCCGCAATCACCCACGAAATCGCCTGCGAGCGAAACGCCTCATCCGCAATATCTGCCGCTGCAAAACGGTAGTAACCTACAAACCCATTCGCCAAGCCCAACAGCATCATTGCCAGTGTAAACAGCCCAAAATTAGCCAGCATGAGACTGTAAATACTCAAGCTTGCGCCCAACACCCCCACCGCAGTTCCCAACAAGAATCCACCCCGTCGTCCCACGCGCTCCATCAGCATCGAAGCTGGAATGGTCGCGGCCATGGTGGCCACCTGTCTCATCGCCAGTGGCACCGTTGCTAGGGATTTATCGGCGGCGATCGCATAGCCCACCAGCGCTGCTGTGGTAATCAGCACCGTATCCGTCGTCATCGCCAGCGCCTGAGTCAGCGTCAGGAGCGTCACCTGAGCTTTTACAGACGTAGAACTTGCAGAGAATGCCATAAATGAAAAATCTAAAGCTAAACCCTATCACGGCCACTTAGGCAACGCTACCGAAGCAGAGGCGTTCCAAATGGCCTCAGGCGAACCACATGGCTCATGTCGATTTTTGGAAAAACATGAGATGCTGCTGCGGCAATCTATCGTCTGTTTTTACCCAGGTTAAGCCTGCGGCAGTTAGCTCTTTTTTCACCTGCTTTTGAGACATTTTGTGATGCTTTTTAATCAGCACCAGCGGATTTTCGGCTCGGTACTCAGCCAGTACGACCTGCCCGCCCGGTTTAAGTGCGTTGACGATGCCAGCCATCATCTCTTGGGGATAGGCAAACTCATGATACGCATCAAACATCACAGCCATGTCAATACTCTGCGCCGGAAGGTGAGGATCTACCTCGGTACTCAGCACCGTTTCAATATTGTTTACGCCGTACCTGTCGCGCTCAGCTTCTAGCAGCGCCAGCATTTCTGGCTGCACATCTACCGCAATGACCTTGCCATCTTCTACCCAGTCCGCCAGTTGAAAGCTAATATAGCCCAGGCCCGCTCCAATATCGGCCACCACATCATTGCGCTTGAGCATCAGCGCATCTACCGCCATATCGGATCGCTCTTCAGCAGTGCGACTAGGCCGAGCTAGCCAGTTTGCGCCTTGGTAGCCCATTACATTCGCAATTTCGCGCCCGTAATACACTTTCCCAATGCCATCCGCACTAGGTGACTTGTAGCGATAGGTGCCGTCTATGGGTGTGACTGCGTTGGCGGCGCAGCCTACGGTCAGCGTAAGCAGTAGGCAAAGCGTAAAAATGCGACACAGTGAGCGAAAAAGCTGAGATAGCAAGTGACGGTTTAAAAAAGGCATGGATTAAAAAAGGCATGGATAAATAGGGCGGAAGCCATTCGCATCCATAGGGTTTGTACTCTACGGTTTACTTTACCTACCTCAGGTTATCGGCTGCAACTTCAATTTGCCGCTGGCCTACTCAGCTAGTCGCCTATTTCATCTGGCCTATACTTACCATTTTCTTACCATCCCCAGCTGCCTGGGCCACCTTTGAATGGGCCAACAATATCGTGAGTGATCCATCCCGCATAAAAATCGCCTGCCTGAGGCTGTACTTTCTCACTATCTACATAGCAGGCATCCATCGGCCCAGGATAAAACCCTACATACCCTTTGAGTTCTTCGTATGCAGGAGAGATATTTGGGTAATACCAGGCAACATTTATCGCGTGGCGATCGCCCACTTGCAGCGTGTAGTATTTTGCCTGTCCTTTCCACTCACAGTAGGTCGTGTGAGTACTCGGCACTAAATATTCTGTCTTGATGTCGTCTAACGATATGTAGTAATTAGGAGGATGACTGGTTTCTAGAACTCTTTTAGCGCGATGGGTATTGGCAATTAGCTCATGGTTGAAAATAATTCTAATGTGTTTAGTGACATCTTCAACGCGGGGAGGCCGGGGATAATCCCATACCGATTCTTGATTGGGCCCAGCGGGAATAGGGTCAGGATGCATGGGGAGGTGTCTAACGATAACTGGCTTGTATTTTAAGTCTCCTTTAATGAGTCTCCCCTAATGAGTCTTCTTTAAATAAGGTAATGAATCGTCGTTTGCTAAAGGCGATCGCACCGCCCATACCCAACAGCACAATCAGCGGGCTAGAAGATTCTGGAATGTCGGTTACACCTTTACTCTCACCAAAAGCCGTCCCTAGCTTGAACTCGGCTAGCGTGAGCGTACTGGTCTGATCAAAGAGACGTTCATAGCGTCCAGAAACCTCCACTAAGAGAGTCTCAGCCGTTTTAGTGGGGCCAGTATTGTTAACAATATTAAGTTGATTGAGCGTCACGGCATTACTGTTGAGCACCTGAACATCGTCTGCGCCATCAGGTGTGCTAATTTGACCAAACAGGCTGAGAAAATCTAGTTCTGTTGGCACATGAGCACTGCTTTCACTAGAGTTTTTGCTAAACTTTTCGTTAAATATGGCGTAGCGGGTTTCTAAAACTGCTGTAGCAAAGTCCGTTGGCTGCTCAGTGAAGGTCAATAGATCGACCAAGCCGAAAAAGTCAAAGCTGAAGGTTTCTCCAGAGTTGATTAAGAAACTGCCGATAATGCTCGATTCGCTCTCCGCTAAAGCACTGCCCGATTTGTCTGCAATGAAGGCTGAGTTGTTGATAAAGTTAAAAGCATTGGCACTTGGTAGGGTTTCAAACAGGGCGTCAGCGTTGGCGATCGCAGTAGTGCCACTACCCGTTGTCAGCGTAGATGTAAAAGCAAAGGAGTCGCTTGAAAGCGGGCTGCGGCTGAAGTTTGTAAAGGAAAAGTCACCTATGGCCTGGGACAGCACAGCGGCTTTCACAGACTGCGGTGAAACAATGGAAAAAATCGATACGACGGACAGAGAAACTATCGCCGAAGCCTTTGTAATATGTCGGCTAGTAAAATTGAGCATAGAGAATACGCAAAATAATTCTGACAGGGTGGACTTTTGAAGACTGAATCCAGCAGCAATAAAACAGAAAATTGTATCAATATGCTGAATCTTCAGCAGCAAGCGATGAGGCTCACAGTATTTTGCACCCGTCTGCTTAAGAACGAAAGTTTAAGACTGAAAATCTCGTTAGAAGCATATTTCAATAAAGGAAAAATATAAGACAAGGTTATGTTAATAAACCTAATATTTCCTGTTGCACTACTATATAGCTATTAATGCAGTTACTTTAAGTTAAGATTAATAAGGTTGGCAATTAAAGTTGATAACTCAGTCAAGTTAATAAACTTAGAATTAGATAGACTTAGATTAATGAACTTGAACAGATAAGAGAGAACTCCTTACTTCCTAATTAGTCGCTTCGAGTCAGCTCCCTCTAGGACTTAGGCAAGTCTTACCCAAGCTTTGTCGAAGTTTTGCGGAGCTTGTCTTGCGGAGTTTATAGAGCTTTTAATTATGACGAGACTAATATGTGCGACTTCGCTTAAATCAGTCAGTCCGCCTAGTTTGTGCTGAATTTGGGCCTGCTTGAGATTTGATTTAAAGAGGTCTCTTTAGTTATGCATTAAAAGGCCTACCAAAGTGTTCTTCAACAAAATACTCAGTGTCTTTACAGTAAATTTACTCATTTATGAATTCTAGAAATACTGCTTGTGATCAAATGGCTTGCGTATTTCTACGGATTTTAGATTTTATCCTCATATTTTCCTCACATTTTTTTTTTAGTGTCTAGTTATACAAATTCAAGTCTTGAATGGTTGCTCGAAAATCATTGATGGCCTTCCTAGTGATTTTTGCTGGTTTTTAGGGCTAGGGTTTGTTTCTTGACCATGGCGCTAAATAATAATGTCTTCCTTATAGAAAGCAATATCTTTTCCCTGGAGACGAATATCTTTTTCCTAGATAACAGTATCTAGGATTTGACGATTGTTATCTCAAGCGAATTTGAAATGTTTTCCCAAAAACCTGATGGGATCTTCAAGACGTTTGTCTTGGAGATAGTTTGATATGAGACTTTTGGGGATGGGCTCAAGGCTATGTGTTAAGCCAGTGAGTTTTCGGGATGCGCTTTTACCTGCTTTTACTTGCTTTTGACTGCTTTTAAGAACGGAATATGGTTCTATGATTAATCTCAAAGCGGATGCTCAAACACTTACGCAAACTTTGTTTTCGCAGTTGCCTCCTCGATCCTTAAAGCTGTTTTTACTCAACGATGCTTCTCAACTTGAGATCGCACGCTCTATAGAAATTGTTAATTATTCACTCGGTGAGCAAATTCTGGCCGACGGTCTGCCCGATACTGACAGTTCGCTACATCACGTATCTGATCGGTCCTTAACCCAAGCCTCCTCAACCCAAGCCTCCTCAACCCAAGCATCGGATTCATTCAAGGTCGGTATTGTTTGTCAGGGCTGTATTCGCTTGCTGGTAGATAACGGCAATAAAGAGATTACCGCTGAACGGTTAGAAGTGGATCGATGTTTTGGGGGAGACCATGTGCTCATTGATCGGCCCTTTGCCTATCGGGCGGTGGCTGCGAGTACGGTGGTTCAAGTGGTGCAGATTCCGTTAGTGGTGATTAAAGCTGCCTTTGAGGTCAATCCACAGCTACGTAGCCATTGGCTAGAGCAGGCACAGATAAGAGAGCGGCTGATCTTTTTTAGAACAATGACGGTGCTGCGATCGCATCCCAGTCATCAGCTGAGTCAGTGGATGCCCTACTTACAAGAATTAACCCTTTCCGCTGGCGCACAGTTAGCCCAGCTGACTTTACCTGAAACCGGTCGATACTGGCTGCGTTCAGGTAAAGTGACCGGAAACCGACCACCTTCGCCAGGCGATAGCTGGGGGTACTCAGCCGCGCAGGCAGCTTGTGAAACGAATCACGAGATTGATGGCAGTTGGGTGGCTCAAACCGACCTGGTGATTTACCATCTGCCGATGGCTGTTTTAACCATCGCTAAAGCCTTTACGCCCGACCTAGACAATACAGATCCTATTGATAGGCTACAGTCGGCAGATCAACCTGCTTTGCCGAGTTCACAAGCTTTAAAAGATATCGCCTCACTCGCCCCACAAAGTTCTACTCTCCAAAACTCCGCCCGCCAAAACTCCGCCCGCCAAAATTTTGGCCGCGAGAATCCTACTCGTAGAAAGCTCTCTGCGTCAGAGTCCTCTACGACCGTTCTGTTTCCCAAGCCACCGCGACGAATTGTTTTAGATGCGTTTCGCCGTTACCCATGGGTAGAGCAACAGAGTTCCTCAGACTGCGCAGCAGCCTGTCTATCTATGGTAGCTCGCTATTGGGGCAAGCGATTTCCGCTGCATGTGCTGCGCGAACGAGCCAATATAGGCCGCAGTGGAGCCTCGCTCAAAAGTTTGGCAACCGCTGCTGAGGGCATTGGTTTTCAGGCGCGGCCTGTGCGAGCGAGTGTGGGAGCCCTGGCCAACCAAAAAGGTCCTTGGATTGCTCACTGGGAGGGCATTCACTACATTGTGGTGTATAAAATCACTGCCCAGCAGGTCACAATTGCCGATCCGGCGTTGGGGCGGCAGGTAATCTCTCGGCAGCAATTTGATCAACAGTGGACAGGTTACGGTTTGTTGCTAGAACCGACCGACCAGCTTCAAGAGACAGAGGTTAATCAGGCCTCCTTAGGACGCTATGTCAAGGTACTGCTACCCTACCGGGGATTGATTGCACAGATCATTATCGTCTCGCTGTTGATTCAGTGCTTTGGCCTCGTATCGCCGCTGTTTACTCAGGTGATTTTGGATCGCGTGGTGGTGCAAAAGAGTGTGTCAACACTCAATGTGTTTGCCTTAGGACTTTTAATCTTTGGCCTTTGGGGATTGATAATGTCGGCGGTGCGGCAGTACCTGCTTAGCTATTTCTCTAATCGGTTAGATCTAACGCTGGTGAGTGGCTTTATTCGGCATGTGATGGCTTTGCCCATACGCTTTTTTGAGTCTCGGCGGGTGGGCGATATCCTCACCCGAGTTCAAGAGAATCAAAAGATCCAGCAGTTTTTAATTGGCCAAGTCGTACTGGCTTGGCTCAATTTTTTGACGGGATTTGTCTATTTGGGGCTGATGCTCTACTACAACTGGAAGCTAACGCTGTTAGTATTGCTGATGGTTCCGCCCATCATAATTTTGACGCTGGGCTCAACGCCTTTTTTGCGAAGGGCATCGCGCGAAATATTTAGAGAAGCTGCCGATCAAAATTCGTCTTTAGTAGAGATGGTGAGTGGTATTGCCACGGTGAAATCAACGGCTACCGAGCAAGCCCTGCGCTGGCGGTGGGAAGAGCACCTCACACGCCAAATGAACGCCCGGTTTCATGGCCAAAAGCTGGGAATTGGGCTGCAAAGTCTGAGCGGTGTGGTGAATTCTGTCGGCAGTACGCTGCTGCTATGGTATGGCGCTACGCTGGTGATTCAAGATCAGCTCACGATTGGTCAGTTTGTTGCTTTTAACATGATGATGGGCTATGTCATTAGTCCGGTGGTTGCCTTGGCGGGTTTGTGGGATGAGCTGCAAGAGGTGATGATTTCGGTAGAGCGGCTCAACGATGTGTTTGAAACTTCCCCAGAAGCGGCACGCGGCGGTATGATGATTCCCTCTTTAAAGGGAGAAGTGGTTTTTGAAGATGTCACGTTTCGCTACAACGAAGAAGATGATCGCAATACGCTGCAAAATATCTCCTTTAAAGTGGCTGCTGGTTCTACGGTGGCAGTAGTAGGGCGCAGCGGTTCGGGCAAAAGCACGCTGGTTAAGCTGTTAGAGGGATTGTATGCGCCCAGCAAGGGTCGGGTGCTCATTGACGGACATGATATTGCCCATGTTGATCCGAATTCTTTGCGATCGCAACTCGGCGTTGTTCCCCAAGAGTGCTTTCTATTTTCGGGCACCATTTTAGAAAACATCACGCTCTATCGCGAAGATTTTCCGCTAGAAGCCGTAGTCAAAGCGGCCAAGCTTGCAGAAGCTCATGGCTTTATTCAGGCTTTTTCGATGGGCTATCGCACTAAAGTTGGAGAGCGAGGAGCTACGCTGTCAGGCGGTCAACGCCAGCGAATTGCGATCTCTCGGGCGCTGTTAGGCAACCCTCGTATTCTCATTTTAGATGAGGCTACCAGCTCACTCGACACCGAGTCTGAACGGCAGTTTCAGCAAAACCTAGAGCGCATTAGCACTGGCTGTACATCGTTTATCATTGCCCATCGTCTGTCAACGGTTCGCAATGCCGACTGCATTATTGTGCTAGATCGGGGTGTCATCGTAGAGCAGGGAACCCATGCAGAGCTTATTTCCCAAAGTGGACTTTATCACAGCCTAACGCAACAGCAACTCGATCTATAGCCGCTCAATTACCGTCCAATCACCGTCCAATCACCGCCCAATCACCGTTCGATAATAGCTAACCCTACAGCAAGTGTTGTCTAGAGCATTCTGTTTTAAAAATCTGAAAATTAAATAATTTGAGAATTAAACGTTTGGCAAAGTGAAATCCATGAACACAACATCCAAGACACAATCCGAGACACCACCCAAGACACCACCCGAGAGCAGATTTTCACAATTGCCTGCTCAATCGGTTCAATTTGATGGCCATCGCGCTCGATCGGTTCAAACGCTTTTGCCCGAATCAGCCTGCCAAATGGAGGGCGGCAGTGCTACCAAGAAGGAGAGAGTTATGGCAGTGTCCAACTATGTTCAGTCCACTGACCGTGCCTCACAAAATTGGCTCGCTCGCGCTCAGTCAGTTGGTTGGAGTGAGTCTATTCAATCTGTTTTAGAGCAGCCCCCGGCAGCTTTTCCGCGTTATCTAATTTTGTTAGGACTGGCTTTTACTGGTTTCTTTGGGCTATGGGCTTGGACTGGAACAATGCAAGAGGTGAGCCAAGCCCAAGGGGAGCTACTGCCCCTAGGAGATACCTATAAAATTCAGTCAGCGACTGTGGGCGCGTTAGATAAAATTTGGGTTAAAGAAGGCGATCGCATTCGTCAAGGACAGCTGTTGTTTGAGCTAGATGCAACAACAGCTCAAAGCGAAGTTACCCGTCTAGAACAAACCTTAGCCGCCACTCAGCAAACGCTTGATCAAACCCTTGCACTCATGAGCGACATGCAGGCCGAAAGCGTCAGCCAAGCGCAAATCGCCGCAGCCAGTATTCAAGCGCAAATCGCCACGCAAGCGCAATCGCAAGCCAACATGCAGACCAGTCAAGCATTGTTAGAGGGACTAGGGAGTGAAATGGCCGCTCAGCAAGAGCGACTCACCCGCATTAGTTCACTAGAGTCTCAGGGGGCAATCTCAAAAGAATATCTCTTCGGTATTGAGCAAGGAGTGAGAGACCAGCAAAAAGCAATCGTTCAAACTCAAGGAGAGTTTGAACAAGCCTTGGCTCGGACGCGTCAAGTCGCAGCAGAGCTTGATCAGAAACGGGCAGAAGCACAGCAGATGCAACTGATGTCGCAGCAGTCTTTAAAAAAACTCTCAATCGAAGCAGAGCAGCTTCAGGCCACCCTGAGCGATACAAAAACGCTGTTGGCAGAGGCTAAAGCTCGTTTGGCTCAAAGTCAAGTGCGATCGCCCTCAAACGGTATCCTCTCATCGCTAGAACTCGACAATGCCGGAGAATTTATCCAACTCGGTCAAACCCTTGCTGAAGTTGTCCCCGATAGCACACCCCTGGTGCTCTCAGCCATGGTTCCTCAGCCAAAAGCAGGCCTGATAAAACCGGGCATGACTACTCAAATTAAGCTAGATGCCTTTCCTTATCAAACCTACGGGGTCATGTCTGGCAAAGTTCTTTCAATTTCTCCTGACGCTAAGAGAAGCCCCGAAATCGGTAGCGGCTATCAGGTGCAAATCGCTTTGGAAAAAGACTATGTCATGCACGAAAAAGAGCCGGTGCCACTGCATGTAGGGCAAACCGCTAGCGCTGAAATTATCGTCAGCCAGCGCAGAATTCTCGATCTTATTCTCGACCCGATCCGTCGTCTACGCTCAGATGAAATGAGCCTGTAGCTGCGGTCAAGATTACGAGAGATGTCGCTACTCCTATATCTCCTCTACTTAAATAAACCCGTGAAAATATGTTCGCTAACTACATACAACCGTCGTCCCGAGTGATTAGTGAAGCCAAAATGCAGGAAATCATTGATTTCATCTTGCAGGGTAAATACTCTAGCGCTTGTGTACTTCTCCTTGAAGAGACGGGTCACGAACCCCTTCACTATATTCCTTACCGTACCTACAATCGTCTGCAAAAGCAGCGCCTGCAAGAGGTAAAATCGCACAACGCTGCCGTAATACCCTCAAGCCCTCCCGTGACGCCGCTGAAAAAGAGAATAGCTGATCTTGACTATATTGAATCGTTAGCAGATCACCCCTCGTCTCCGATCAGCGGAGGCAATGCTCGCTGGTCTTTCAAACCTGTTAAAACAAACTGCCAGAATGGCAATTTTGATGCGATCGCAGCTGATATCCTCAGCTCTGTACCGCGACATACCCCCGCAGAGGAAAACTGCAAATGGATATCAATAATCTTAACCATTTAGCCTCAATAGAGACCTATAATTTGCCTGGTCGCTGTTCACAGCAACACATTGAGCAGATAGAGTCCATTAGGCAGATTGAGGGCGGATCTAGCATCAGCAGATTCTCTTTTGTCAAAGGTCACCGATTTTCTAGTCTAACCTCATTTACCCATTTCCCGCTATTAGTCGATGACTTAAGTGAGCTATTTTGTTTAGGTCAGTACAAAGATAGTGATGGTTGCTCTATTGAAGAGAGGGTAATACCTGCCGGAGCCTCTTGGAGCGAAGACAACTCCATGAAATTTCGCTCGATTATGGGGGTTGGCACTTTCAACAGTGGCATATTCTCATTTTCTGCTGCTAGCGTGTCAAGTCCCCTAACCCATTAAATCTTTAGAGATTTACTCGAACCTGTAGCTTATCTAAGGAGATTTTTTGTGGAGTTAAAAAATATAGCGCATTTAGACTGTGCCGCAACGGTCAGTCATCGAATTTATGGAGGTTCAGCCTACACCGATGCCAATACTTATGCAGCGCCACGACTTGGACTAGCAGATGCCAATAGCTATGCGACCGGACATAACACGTTGGTAATAGCAACCAGCCATACCTCAGCTCGAACAACTGCCTATTCTCAAAACGCTTCTGGTAATGCTTCAGCCCATGCCTATAGCACCCATAACAGCAGCCATGCGGTCAGTTCTTCTCGCTATCGATCAATAGGTAGCATCAGTGCTACAAGCACTTTTGCGGTTCGTTCAAATCCATAAGCAGGCATAGCCAGAACAGAGAATGTGTGAACAAACAAACTGCCAAATTGGCAACATCTGTCAGATTGTTCTCGCTATAGTTGACTCATCAGCTTAAGGGCTGGTATGAAGTTAAACAAGGAAACGAAACATGAAAATTGCAAATCTTGAGCATGTAGAATCTGTGAGCACCAGTGATGTACTTGGCGGTTTTGGTAGCTATAGCCCCAGCCGCTATGACTTCAACCGCTCTAAGCGATTGGACATTAACATTTACGAAAGAGTGAATACCTACAAGAATCTCAACACTTACTCTTTTGTTTACGGTAACTCGGCATTGGCTGAAGGTGATGCTGAGGCATATGGCCTTGATAGTAATGCTCAATCGTTCTCTTACACTTACACAGATCCTTTCTCTTCAGCAGCTAGCGCTACTTCAATCTCTCAGAGCTAGCCACCCAGATGCCGCATAAGGCTATCAAAGACTACTCAGAAATGGCTCAAAAGTTGTTGTGAAGACACTTAAATGAACAACGCCTTAGCAAAAAAACTCAATGACTGATGCCAAATAAATTCACTCAAAAACACATTTATATTAAGGTAAAAGGCCTGTTACCTTAATATTAGGTTTGTTATTTGGCTGCATTTCTGACAGTTCTTTTGTCAAAGGTGTGTCGAGCTGTCGGCTAAGATTGAGGGTTGACAGCTCATTTTCTTTTTATCTCGTTTTTAGAGAGTATTATTGCCGCCGGAATATGATTGCATAAACTTGTTGTTGATTGATTTTACTGGGCAAAAATGATTGACTTTTCGGGTTTGGGCATTCAGCTAGAAAGCGTGGTTGACTTGCTTAAAAGAGAGCTGACCTTTCATACGATTTGTCGTCAGTTGGTTTATCAAAGAATGATTAGAGCTAGCGCCAAGGATCGCGGTATAGAGGTTACTGACGACGAAATTCAAGCCGAGGCCGATCGTATACGGCGAGAGTTGCGATTGGAAAACGCACAAAAAACACTGGAGTGGTTACAGGAGAGAATGATTACGGCTGATGAATGGGAGGCGAGTATTTGCGATCGCCTGCTCAGCCGAAAGCTTGCCGATGCTATGTTTGGCGAGACAGCCACTCACCAATTTAATCAGCAAAAACTAGACTACGAAAAGGTTTCACTCTATAAAATTGTGATTCTTGACGACAAATGGGCTCAGGAACTGGCCTACCAAATTGAAGAAGAAGAAATAAGCTTTTTTGAAGCGGCTCATCGCTATGATGACGATGTTACCCGGCGACGCTGCTGCGGTTATGAAGGCGAGATTTCTCGTTGGGCGCTAGCGCCGGACATTGCGGCTAGTGTGTTCGGCGCACCCGCGCAAACTGTTGTGGGGCCTATTTCGCTGGGTCGAGGATACGGTCTGTTTTTTGTCGATGAATTTATTGAGCCTAAGCTCACGGAAGAAACCTACCGAGCCATTTGCGATCGCCTCTTCTACCAATGGCTTGATGGCGAGTTACAGCGATTAGAAGTTTAGACGCAGAAATATGATAGGCATCCAAAAGGGTATTGTTCTTACAAATCTAGCAGTTGGTTTTCACCGCAGTGCTTGCAGTGGGGTAAGTGTTTGTAAGTGAGGTTGTGGCAGCTAGGGCATTCCTGGTATTGAGGATAGCTACAGTGAGGGCAATACACATCATATTTACGAATCTTTTTGGCACAGCTCACGCAGCGCATTTTTTGGACGCGGTTGGCTGCCTGAATCCGGGTATTAAAAACAACTTTTTGAAGAAACTTAATGATGCCAAAGCCAATTATTGGGATCAGCAGAATTTGCACATAGTTCCACAAAAACTGAAGACCGCCAAAGAGAACTTCAATAACATCTGCAATCCATTCAAACAAAAAGCCAATTTGGAGAAACTCAAAGACTTTCCAAATGAGCGGAATGAGAAAGATAACTAGCAGATGCCAGCTAATGAGCGAGACATAGCCATAGCCTTTGCGCTGGGCAAACTGATGGATGGTTGAAGCCAAGAAGATAAGAGGCAGCAAAAACAGCGCTTGAAACAAAAGCTGAATGCTCGGATACCAGAACGATGCGCGGCTGTAGCCACTGTCTACTTCGGCGAACTGTGAATCGTTGTTTAAAAATGCCAGATAGGACTGACTTTCAGCGGTGTTTAGTAGATCAGTTTTGAGAGTTGCTAGGGTGGTTTCTCGCTGTGCGATCGCGCGATCATTCTGCTCAATTTCGGCTCTTGCTTGCGCCGCCTCTACGTTATTGATTGACTGCTCACGCGGCTGCCCGGCAATTTCTTCTAGCAGTGTAGAGTCATACTGCTGACGGATCGTACTATTCTTATCCTTAAAGGAATTAATCTCAGCCTGTACATTGTTAATGGCCTGGGCAATGTCGCGATTGGCTGGCGAATCTACTGCCTCTTCGACCTGCTCATACTGCAAGCAAATGTTTGAAACGCTTCCCAGTTGACCTTCAGCTGCATCTAAATAGCTCTGCTGCCAAGGTTCATTAGTAACGCTTAGCACCTCGTTGATTCTGTTGTAGTCTTTATCCGAGATCGAACTATTGCGATATTCTTGCCAGCTGTATTGGCAGGGATAGGCGATTTGCGGACTCATGGGCCAGCGGCTGACATCATCTAGTCCTACAAACACATTAAACAAAATGAACAAATCTACAATGATAATGACAATCAGGCTGACCTTATTGATCGGCTCGTGATTGATTTTGCGAGATTTGTTGAAAAAGCGACCGATGGAGCGACGAATACGAGAGAACATAAAACCTTGCCAGTGCATATTGAATCAAGCTTCGGCGATGACTGAGCCGAAGCTTGTTCACAGGAACTTTTTGCTTGTTCTCTTAAAGTTAGCCAGTATCTCCTTCTCACTAACGGCTTTATATACCAGTTCTGGTGACCGGTCTCGGTGATTCGTCTTGTGTACTACTGAATACTGAACTACTGAACTACTGAACTACTGAACTACTGAACTACTGACGGCTACTGGCTTCCTCACGCGCAGCGGTCTCTAGGTTAAAGAGCACCTTTAAGGTTTCCATGGCGTTATCCCGCGCGTCCATGTCTCTTTGGGCGCGCAGCTGCGTCATCGGATCATGGAGTATTTTGTTTACAATGCCTCGGGTGAGCGCTTCAACGACACCGCGATGCTTTTCAGAAAATTCTGACCCCAGACGCGACATCGCTTTTTCAAGCTCTTGGGTGCGGATGGTTTCTACTTTGCTGCGCAAGCTGCTGATAGTGGGGACGGTGTCGAGCGATCGCAGCCAGTCCATAAATTCCTCAACCTCTTCATCAAGCAGCAGTTCCGCCTCACGCGCCATCTGCCTGCGGCTCTCTTGGTTTTGGGCCACTACGGCCTTGAGATCATCTACATTAAAGGCAAACACGCTATCAATTTCATTGATATTGCTGTGAACATTGCGCGGCACTGCAATATCAAACACCATAATCTGGCTGCCCTGCTGACACAGCGGGGCCAAATTATCTCGATGCAAAATCGGTTCTACCGCTGAGGTGCAGGTAAACACCACATCAGCGCTTACCACCGTTTCCAACATGCTCTCTAGCGTGCCGGTTTTAATCTGGATATCGCCAAACTGGGCAGCCAACTCATCGGCTCGCTCAAGGGTGCGATTCAACAGCGTAATATTGCTCGCGCGCTTAGAAATCAGGTGCTGTACTAGCAGACGCGCCATTTTGCCTGCGCCCAAAATAGCAATATGGCAGTCATCAAAGCTTTCAACCTTCATCAAGGCCAACTCAGCAGCAGCTGAGCTAATGGAAACTGCGCCCGTCCCTAAGTTGGTTTCTGTCCGAACGCGCTTGCCCGCCTTAATAGAGTCTTTCAGCAGACGGTTGAGCACTCGGCCCACCCCTTTGTGCTGCTGACCCAGACTCAGCGCATGTTTTACCTGCGCCAAAATTTGCCCCTCGCCCAATACCAGACTGTCTAGTCCTGCTGAAACCCGCATAAGGTGTGTGACCGCATCCTGCTGAAGCAGCACGAATAGATGAGGGCGCAAACATTCTAGACTAATGCCGCTGTGCTCAGACAAAAAGCGCATGACATCGCGGATGCCTGATTCAGTTTCGCTCGCAACAATGTGAATTTCTAAACGATTGCAGGTGCTGAGAATAGAAACTTCTTGAATGGTTGGCGAACCGCTGAGATGAGCTATGGCATCAGCGACCTGAGCAGAAGGGATGCTCAGTTTTTCTCGGACTTCAACCGGCGCAGTCTGGTGACTGAGCCCAACAACAGCTATATTCATTCGGCGTCCTAGGAATCTGTTACGAAGAATCTTCTATTTACTTCTATTTAATAGTGGTGGAGCACAGCGCTCTGTTTCTAAGGTATTAAATAACCGGCTGCTATCTCAAGATAACTAAACAAAACTCCATTTTAGGAGACAGAAATAGAATATTACTTAACCTTATTAGCGCGATTTTAGAGCGAGCAAACTGAAAAAGGGAAATCAGGCTATCCTAATCTCCCTTTCTTTGCAGTGTTACCTGGCAGTCACTGGGCACTCGCATTGCATAACGCCATACATAACGCTACACATAACGCAATTTTTATAGCGTGCTGTCACCCTATATATGCTATCGCCTTACTAGATGTCTTGCCGATTATCTCCTTGCAGAGATTTATGCGTCGTCTTTCTAAGCGCTCAGTTCCAAGCGCTATCTCAGGCTCACACGCTTGGGCTTGCCAGACATATGAATGGTATCTACAAAGCGAGCCGTTTGAGACTGGCTAGAAATAACCAAACTCTGAGTACGGTAGCCGCCGTTGAAGAAGCGCACGCCATTCATGAGGGTTCCGGGTGTAATACCGCAGCCCGCAAAGAGGACATTTTCGCCGTTGGCGAGTTCTTCAGCGCTGTAGATTTTATCGGGGTCGGTGATACCCATAGAGGCTAAGCGCTCTAGGTTAGCTTCTTTGCTCTCACCAATGAGGCCAGTTTTTACAACTGCAGGGTCATAAATGAGCTGTCCTTGGAAGTGACCACCTAAGCAGCGCATGGCCGCAGCTGAAATCACACCCTCTGGTGCTGCGCCAATTCCCATGAGTGCATGGACGTTGGTGCCTTCAAATCCGCAAGAAATAGCCGCTGAAACATCGCCATCACTAATGAGACGAACCCGAGCACCCGCATCGCGAATCTCTTGGATTAGGCCGTTATGACGCTCACGCTTCATTACGATAACCACCAGCTCATCAACGCCGCGATCTAGGCATTCGGCCAAAATCTTGAGGTTTTCAGCGGGTGACTTGCTGATGTCTACCTTGCCTTTAGCTGCGGGTGGTGCAGCTAATTTGTTCATGTAAAAGTCGGGCGCTGCGAACAGGCCGCCTTTTTCGGAGATGGCGAGCACGGCCATAGAACCGGGCTGACCGTAGGCGCAAAGGTTGGTGCCTTCGCATGGGTCTACGGCGATATCGATTTCGATTAGCTCGTCAGGGGTGCAAACCTTATCCGCGTCGGGCTGTGTACAAATGCCGACTTCCTCACCGATGTAGAGCATGGGCGCGTCGTCGCGTTCGCCTTCACCAATGACAATTTTGCCGCGCATATGAATTTTGTTCATACGCTCGCGCATTGCTTCTACTGCTACTTCGTCCGCGATGTCTTTTTCGCCTTTGCCCATCCAGCGTGCAGACGCGATCGCTGCCTGCTCGACGACTTCAATAATCTCTAAACCGAGGGTGGTTTCCACGGGGTATTTATTCCTCCAAACTGCCGAATCTAGCCGATATTAAAAGAGATTTAAATTCTCTTGCGGGCCATCTTTGAGTTTATCAGAGAATAGGGATCGCCTCGCTCAAACAAATTGCTCAAACAAAATTAAACCCAAAGATAAACCCAAAGAGCGACTCAACAAAAAGGTGCCTATAGCGGCCCTGGTTTAGCCGCCTTAGATAGCTTCACATAAAGGTCATAGTCCATCGTGCGGCGATCTGTGGGGGAAGCTTTGCCGTCGCCGATGACAGTGGTCATGCCAATTGCCTCAATGGCGGCAGTTGGGCCGTCTTCGGGCAAGGCTGGCAGCGGAAATACGCCGCCAGCGAGGCTATTGATTGTGGTCAAATCTAAGTAAAAATGGCCATTGTTGGGCTCAGGCGCTTGGCTGGTGAGGGTTTGAAATAGGCGGTTAGCGGCCAGCGGACGGGTGGGTGTAGGGGCGATCGCCTGTACGGCATCTGCACCCATGGCAAAAAAGGCGACGTTGCCAGGTAGCCAACCATGGCTAAACTGGACGCCTTGAAAAGGGGAAATCCATTCTGTCACTGAGCCCCCTTCAAACTCCCGCGTGTTGACCTGGTACCGATAGCGACTGGCCATCACATCATCAAGCTGGGCCCAAGTTGATTCTGCAAGCTGACGATCGTTCGTTTGCACCATCATCAGGAGCGGTGCATTTTCAATTCCAGGCTCGGCCAGCTGAGGCTCTGAAGATTCTTCTGAAGAATCTTCGGAGGGTGTTTGCTCTGGCACGGCTTTTTGAACCGGTGGCAATACGCCTAGCGCAAATTCACCTGCCGCCCAAGGCATAATGTCTTCATCGAGATCCAAACCCGTTTGGGTGAGTAGTCCTGCCTTCAAATTTTGGGGGTTTGGGAAAAACGGCGGTGAGCTGTTGCTTTCACTAAACCCTTGCCAAAACTTTTGCAGGTTGCTTCCTGAGGCCATAATCAGCGTGTCGTCGGGCAGACGGCGGGGCATTTTGCCAGCTGCGTTACTAAGTTCGCTGTAGGCCAGATCATTTTTAGGGTCCAGCCAGCTCGTGCCTTGAAATCGGATGCCCTCCGACTCAATTAGGGCATTGGCGACGATGCCCTGCGACCCTTGCAAGGGAATGATGTTGCGATTAGAACCTATCCCCGATGAGGGCGCGATCGCCTGAGTGGCCGCTGGAATGTTGAGGTAGATCTGCGCAAAGTTTTTGCCGGGTGGCTGGGGCGATTCTACGCGGGTAGCGGCCTTGCGATAGCCAGCAATATCTAGGAGCGATCGCCCTCCTTTATGGGTGTCAATCGCCTGCTCAATTCCCGACTGACTGTTACTGAGCAGTAGCCAGCTACTGCCAATCACCGCAGATTCTATCGCGAGGCCGTCTTTGGACTCAATGGTTTTAATATCAACGCCTTTATAAGTGCGATCGCTCCAGGTGATAGACGAGGCTTTAGGTCCTTCGCCAATGAGCGTCTTGGCCTTCAGCGGATCGTCAATTGGGATGACCAGTACCAGGTTTTGAGCGGCCATATCAATGCCGCCTAAGGATTCGCTAGCCGAATCGCCAGAGGCATCTTTGTCAGTGAGGACTGCTAAGGTAACGCGATCGCCTATCCAGGGCTTAATATCTCGCTTAAAGCTATAGCCATTGAGCGTAAATAATCTATCCTTCCACGCGCTCAGTAGGCCATCGAACTGCTGCTGAGTTTCAGCCGTGCCAAACTGTCTGAGTTTTGTCCAAGTGAGCTCATCAGTCGTAAGGGTCATGGTCGCGATCGCCGTTTGGGGCACTAGCTGTGTCCCCGCTGGCAAAAGGCTTCTAGGCGCACGCTGAGCAAAGTTAAGATAAGCGACCGTGCCCCCGCCAATTAACAGCACAGCGCTGAGCAATAGCAGCTTAGGCGGCTTTTTGAGCAGCCGGGGCAAAAAACTAGGCGTAAATTTTGACCGAGGCGCATCTTTCCCTGGGGTTGGCTCTGCACCGGGATTTTCTTGTTGTTTGTCCTGCGCTGTCGGATCTTGAACCACGGATTTGAGCCCTGTAGAGTTTATGCATGCAAAATGCCAGGCGGGATATATGCCAGATGCGATATCCGCTTGGGTTGTAGCAGCAGAAGGTATCAGCAAAAGAAAGTATAAGCAGAGAAACTGTAGCAGAGAACTTGACAAATGTGACCTGTGAAACTTGTCAATCCATCCTGCATTCCCCTGTGCTCTTCAAAGTTTGAGTTTTTTTTCTATGGCTCAAACGCTTCTAAACAAGCGGCTATGCTAAGTTCTAATGCGCCTTCGTTCCACATTTTTAAAGGCTCCAAATCTAAAGACTCCAAAACCACCTGCCCATATGACCATCCAAACAGCCAGTCAACCCGCAGGCCAGCCTGTCAACCCATTAGCTGACAGCGCTGCCGATCGCTCACAGCTTTGGATGGCCGCTATTAAACCACCGATGTATTGCGTTGCAATCATGCCTATTTGCGTTGGCAGCGTGGTCGCTTTTGTTCAAACCGGTATTTTTTATTGGGGCATCTTTGTAACCTTTGCCTTTTCAGCCGTCCTCTTGCTGGTTTGGGAGAACCTCAGCAACGATGTGTTTGATGCCACCACTGGCATTGATAAAAACAAACACCATTCGCTAGTCAACCTGACGCGCAATCGTCGTTTGATCTTTTGGCTCAGCAATTTGGCCTTGGGTTTGGGCGTTGCGGGTATCGTGGCGATCGCGCTATGGCAAAAGGATGTGACAGTACTGGCGATGGTGCTGGCTTGCTGCCTGTTGGGTTACTTGTATCAAGGACCGCCTTTTCGGCTAGGTTACCAAGGGCTGGGCGAAATTCTATGCTTTTTCAGCTTTGGGCCATTGGCGGTTGGCGCTGCCTACTATGCTCAGACCCAAGTCTGGGAGGAGTTTGCCTGGAGCTGGCTAAATCCGCTCTTGCCCGCTGCGACTATTATCGGGATCACCACAACGCTGGTTCTTTTTTGCTCTCATTTTCATCAAGTCGCAGATGACCTTAAAGCCGGTAAACGGTCACCGATTGTGAGGCTGGGCACTCGGCGTTCGGCGCAGCTATTACCCTGGGCCTGTGGCGGTATCGGTATGATTTGGGCGATCGCCACTTGGCAGGGCGGGCTGCCGCTGAGCGCTGCGTTACTATGGGGCAGTGCGCCGCCCGCGTTTAAGCTATGTCGGCATGTGCTCACGTTTCATGCTCAGCCCCTGCGTGTGAGCAACGCTAAGTTTTTAGCCATTCATTTTCATTTTTGGAGCGGGCTGTTACTGGTATCGGGACTGCTTATTTCAACAGTTGGGTAAGGGCATGGCAGAACCGTTGACTTTTGAGTTTCGTCCCTATCGGCGACCCTTTCGACAAACTTTAAAGACAAGCCACGGTAATTGGACGCATCGTGAAGGCATCATTTTAAAATTTGCTGACCCACAAGGGCGCACAGGGTTTGGCGAAATTGCCCCTTTGCCCTGGTTTGGCACCGAAACACAGGCGCAGGCTTTGGCTTTTTGCCGCCAAATTCCCCACCAGCTGGCCAACCACAGCTCCGCTCAGACTGCGTTTGAGATTATGCCTACATTGCCTGCCTGCAAGTTCGGCTTTGAGATCGCGCTGAGAAATTTGTCTTGCGATATTCACTGCGCTGAGCTAGAGAACCGTCACTATAGCGGCCTGCTGCCAGCGGGCGAAGCGGCGCTGTCAGCCTGGACATCGCTATGGGCTATGGGCCATCGCACGTTTAAATGGAAAATTGGGGTTGCGCCGGTTGCCGTTGAGCTTGCTTGGCTCAGTCGGCTAATGGAGCAGCTGCCGCTGGGTGCAAAGCTCAGGCTTGATGCCAATGGCGGGCTAGATGAACTCACCGCCCATCACTGGCTAGATCACTGCGATCGCTTAGGTCATCGCATCGAATTTATTGAGCAGCCCCTTCCGCCGCATCAGTTCAATGACCTGCTCAAGCTTGCCAAGCGCTACCACACGCCCATCGCTCTTGATGAATCTATCACCACGCTCGATCAGCTCAAAACCCATTATTTTCGAGGTTGGCAGGGCATTTATGTGATCAAAGCAGCGATTTTGGGCTCACCTAGTCAGCTCAAACATTTTTGTGTTGACTACCCAATTGATTGGGTCATTTCATCCGTTTTTGAAACTGACATTGGTCGTCAGGCACTGATTGATCTCACGATAGAGCTGGCGATGCTGCTACCCGATGCGCCTCATCGGGTATTGGGTATGGGAACGCAGCAGTGGCTCCCTAACGACGGCCTAGACGACCCCGATTGGGAGGCGCTATGGCGACGTCTGAGGGATTGACGTTTCAGGAATTGATGCTTGAGGAATTGATGCTTGAGGAATTGACGCCGCAGGCGCTGTGGGAGGGATTGCGGCATGATTGGCTGGTTGAGTTAAATTCAGCGGGAACTTGCGGGACTAGGACATCGCCAGAGATTTGGCGAAAAGAGGTTGAGCGGCGGCGCGATCGCCTTAAGCACATAGCCAGCCACATAGCCAACCACATAGCCAACCATATAGCCAACCCTGTAGCCAATAATCATGTAGCCAACGGTAAAATAACCTCTGCCGCGCCTCTGTTACTTATCGCCGATCCCCTGCCAACGAGCTTTTTGGCTAGCTTCCTCGCCGCCCTACTCGCGGGCTGGAATGTGGCGATCGCCAATCCCCGATGGGGCGTTCAAGAATGGCAGTCGGTCAGCGCGCTGATCGCGCCAGATTTAGTTTGGGGGGCAGACCTGCCGCGATCGCTCGTGTCTGATAAAGCGTCTAAAGCGTCTGAGCTGGCGGCTAATGTCGCGCTGACTTTACCCAAATCACCGGCAATTTTAATCCCCACGGGTGGTAGCAGCGGCCAAATTAAGTTCGTCTGCCATCTCTGGAGCAGCTTAACGGCTTCAGTCAACGGCTTCCGGCAATATTTCGGCCCCGACGGGGAGGCGATCAACACATTTTGTGTGCTGCCTTTACATCACGTCAGCGGCTTGATGCAAATACTGCGCACTTGGTATAGCAATGGTCAAACCATTATCGCCCCGCCGAACATTCTCAAATCGCTTGAACTGCTTAGCGTAAATGACGCACTCCCCTCTTTTTTCTCTTCCTCTGCTGCTCTTTCCTTCATTTCACTGGTTCCTACGCAGCTCAGCGAGATACTAAAAACCAGCCAATCTGCTTGGCTACGACAGTTTCGATCGGTTCTGCTGGGCGGTGCGCCGCCCTGGCAAACCCTGCTAGATCAGGCATCTGAGGCGCAGGTGCCGCTATGTCTTTCCTATGGGATGACCGAAACAGCGGCGATGGTGACTGTATCCTCGGGCAAACCGCTTCCCCATGTGGCGATTCAAATCGTTGAAAACGGCCAGCCGCTTCCACCGGGGCAAGTGGGGCAAATTGTGGTGCGATCGCCCGCCGTGGCATGGGGCTACTGCGGTGCTCCTGCCTTTAGCTCCAACACCTTTTATACCGATGATTTGGGCTACCTTAGCACCGACGGAACGCTGCATATCACCGGCCGAGCCAGCACTAAAATTATTAGCGGGGGCGAAAATATTTTCCCCGCTGAAGTAGAAGCCGCGATCTGGCGTACCGGCCAAGTTAAAGATGTCTGTGTCCTAGGCTTACCGCATCCGCATTGGGGAGAAGCGGTGATTGCCGTTTATGTCCCCGCCGATTCAGGGGTCTGTGCCGAAAGCTTACGGCAAGCGATCGCCCAAACCCGCTCCAACAATGCTGATGTCAAGGCCCCGATGCTGAGTCGTTATAAGCATCCCAAAAGGTGGGTTTCAACCACAGCGCTGCCGAGAAATGCCCAGGGCAAGCTCAACCGCCATCAGCTTCTTGTTCACCTTTTAGCCAACGGCTTAGCTCCAGCGTTAGAGGCTGACGAGCGCGCGCCGTTGGACTTATGCAAACATGGCGAGTCAATGCCTTTGCTAGCACCTTTTCAGGTGAGTCGGCAGCTGTCACAACATAAGTAATTTCAAAGCTGTGCGGGCTCAGCTGTTGGGGCGTTAGGGTAACTGCGATCGCATCGCCACAATACATCGGCTGATAAAAATCAGCCGATGTATGAACAATCGGAACGGCGATATTTCCACCCGTTGAAAAAAATGGCTTTAGGGCTATTCCCGCATGCGCGAGCGAAGCTTCATAGGCTTCATGACACAGCGCCAGCAGGTTCGCAAAATACACTACACCTGCCGCATCCGTTTCCTGAAACCGAATCACTCGCCGCAGCGTAAAAGCCATCATTCTTTACGCTGCGGCTAACCCTTAGCTAGCATTTGGCTGAGCCGGACGGAACGATACACCGTTTTGACCGGGCAGTAAGGGCAGCGTCACTGAAGAGCCCGAGCGGCCAGGGACAGGTGTTTTTTTCAAGTTGTTGAGGTTTAGGGTCAAATCCGAGAGGCTAAAGTTCATCGCCTGCATTGGATTATTAAGCGCTCTTACCAAATTGGCTAACGAGTTTTGTACCAAAGAATCTGGATTTATCAGTACCCAACCATCAGCTGTATTCTGAAGCATTTCAAAGTGTAAGTGAGGCCCCGTTGAGTTGCCAGTGCTGCCGACCAAGCCAATCACATCACCTTTTCTTACCTTCGTACCTGGCTCAACCAAAATGTCAGATAGGTGAGCATATCGGCTTTCCAGCTCAGTTCCTTCAACTTTGTGATTGAGCACCACCATCAGACCGTAACCACCTGCATAGTCAGCGCTAACCACGGTGCCCGATTGAGCTGCCAAAACAGGCGTGCCATGTTCAGCGCCGATGTCAGTACCCGAGTGGAATCTGTAATCGCCCGAAATAGGATGGACTCTAAAGCCAAATAGCGACGTAATGGGAGAAGGAATGGCCAGCGGGAATATGAACTGTTGCGCGGCCTGAAGATTGACCAGAGGGCGAACCGAACGATTGAGATACTCGCGACCTGCGACCGTGGTGCCGCTAGAAAAACGAATGCCAGAAGCGCTAAAGCTCACCGGCCCAACGTTGACAGCAGGTGCGCTAGCAACAGAAGCGTTCTCGGAATAGCCTGACTCATTTAAAGAGTTGCTTGGAGTCTGCGCGTATCCCGACTGAGGTGTAACTTGCGGTGCAGGCGATAGACCCGTTGCACAAGCGCCGTTGGGTACGGCTTGACCGCTACCGACCGTAAACTCACAGCCCGTAGATTGCTCAGAAATAACAACTTCAGGTGCTGCATTGGGGGACTCGGTCGCACCCACGTTGTAGTCGGTAGGATCTACAAAAATGCTGTTGTACTCTTCTGGGACATTAGTACCTGCGGGCAATGCGGCTGGTACGAGCTCGGTTGGCTCAATTGGCGTAGCCTGCTGCTGAGCCGGTTCAAACTCTACCGTCGGCGGAGCGGCTTCTGCGGCTGGATAAATCTCAGGTACCGCCTCTTCGTTCATTGCGACCAGTCGGACAGTGCGATTGGAAACTTCAACAGCGCCTAATGCCTCGGCATTTTGCAGATTGCCTTGCAGATCACTTTGAAATCCCCTTTGATTGCTGACATAGGCAGATAGTGGTACTGCCAGCGCACCGGCTTCAATCAGGCCAGTGAGCGGATTTTTGCGGCGATGGACTTTTGCGGCGAGGGGCTTTCTGACTGAGGCAAAAGTTGGCGGTGCAACCTGTGTAACATGAGGTCTTACCCTGGGGTTTACGGCAGGGCTTTCAGTTGGGCTGTTTTCACTAGAGCTGCTTGTTGGAGCCGTTTGAGCTGGCTGTATTTCAATCGTGATTGATGGCGCAGGTGTGGCGGCAACGGTGGGCGCGACTACTGCAGGCGCAGGCGTCGGTGGAGCTGATGGTGTATAAGAGGACGTGGCTCTTAACGAAAAGGCTTCGGCTGCGACTGATGGCGCAGGCGGCGCGTCGATAAAGGCTTCGGGTAATGGTTGTATATTGGGAGTCGCCTGAAGGGCGGGCGCTGGTAGTGAGAAGGTCGTGTCAGCAACCGAATAGCCGCCACCCAAGGTCGCTGCATCAGAGCTAGCAGCGTAATCATCTATTAAAAAGTCGCCCTCTGCACGGGCAAAGCTGACCTGGCTGGCTACGAAGCCAAAGCCCCCGACTAGCCCTAGCGCCACAAACCAACACCTTTGTGTTTTATGGCTTTGTGCTTTATGGCTTTGTGCTTTATGGCTTTGTGCTTTATGGCTTTGTGGTGCTTTGTGGCTATTTGAAGATCGGATTGAGGATCGGCGATCCGTCTTGTCTGCTTTTTGTTGATCTGCTTTTTGTTGAGCAGTGTGCTGGGGCGCAGTCATAGTCAAAAACCTAAAAATAATCCCAATCAATCAGTCAATATTAACTTATGCAAATCTCGCTTGGCCTAAGCAGCAAAATTTTGGTAGCAGGCAGACGAGCCGAGCGATAGGTGATTGCCAGTAGGACCTGCCCGCTGGCATGTAGCAGGATTCTCTGCGGAGTGAGTGACAGTTCCTAAACCGGCTACGGTCATTTGATAGGTACTCCTCATGAGTAACCCTCTTCTGCGGTACTGGTAATTTCTCCGGAACAGTTTATCAAGTTCGCCTGCCAATCTACGGATTCTACTGAGGATTCTACTGATGAAGTCGTCACTTCGGACGTTATCCTCTGGGGCTTGATTGAAGAATGTTCGCCTAGAACAGCCAGATTTGACAGACTACTATCTAGTGAAGCAACTTCCCCGACTTGTGTCAGTAGGTTTGAGTAGGCCTTCATGAAAACTTGACTGCCTACCTGCTGCTGAAATAGATACCCCTGAAGAATTCCCTTAAGAACGAGTGCAGCAAGCATCTCTAAACAATTTATTTTGTTTTTGGCGGCGTATCCGGGTATTTGCCTGATTATCTGCATCAGCGTGATGGCGGTCTCGGGGACTTGATTGTTCCAATTGATGCCGACGCCGATTACGGCTTTTCTTATGCAGGCTGAGGATTTCATCTCATTTACCTCTATTGGGGAGTATTCCTCTGCGACTGCAAGTTTTGTCTCTGTTAAGATGCCTCCCAATTTTTTGCCTTCAAAAAATAAGTCGTTAGGCCACTTAACTTTGATTGGAATGCCCAAATTGTTAAAGGCGGTTGCGATGCCCCAAGCGCTAAAACTGGTGAGCTGAGTGCGGTGATGTACTGGCCAATCTGGTTCGAGGGCTAGCGATAGGTATAGGCCGCCTGGCTCGGATGTCCAGACTCGTCCGTGCTGACCGCGACCGCAAGTTTGCTGTTGAGCGATCGCTACCGATCCTGATCCGGCTGTTCCCTGGGCTATCATTTGCCACAGGTGTGTGTTGGTAGAAGGTAAGCTCTCGAATACATGCAGATCAAATCGGGAATGTACCTGCCGAAAGCGGGGCTCAATCCCTAAATCAGCGCCGCTCTGGGCTAAAGCCGACTGAATTTTTGCACGGCTAATTTTAATCGGGTTTGAGCGATCGCTCTGGCTATTGGCCTGGCTATTGGCCTGGCTATTGGCCTGGCCATCAGACGGGTCATTAAATTGGCCATTAAACTGGTCATCAGGTTGGCGATTAGGCAGTAGCTCAACGGATGAATCAGCAGGCAAATAGGTTGGTATTATCTGATTTATGATGACGAATCTTCCTCCCCTAACCACTGATACCCTGTGGGCTATTCTTAACGACGAGCTGTCCGACACTACTGTAAACCAACTGGTGTGGCACACTCTAGGCTATCGTGAAGTGCTTTCAAGTGAAACGCCTTCAAGTGAAACGCCTTCAGGTAAACAATGGTCTACTGAAAAAGTAGACGGAAAATGGCAAGAAAAGTATCCTGAACCGCCCAATTTTATTGAGAGCAGGCCCGCAGCTGTGCAGCTCACACGCGCTATCCCACAAGAAAATAAGCAGCTGCTTAAAACCTATCTAGGGTTTAAGGGCTACAAGGTTGATCAGCTAGTTCCCCGGCTCACCCGACGCGCCACTATGGCTAATTGGCTACTGAGCGAAATGCAGTTACGCGGGCTGATATCGCCTTAATCTTTTGTTTACCTGCTGTGCTATTAAGGCCGCTATAGTCCTCGCAGGGCATCTAGCCGATTATTGAATTGATTAACCTCGTCAGAATTATTTCATTCTTATGTCAACTGTATTTGATTTTTTGGCTAAAGGCGGCCCCGTAATGGTGCCTATTGTTGGCGCATCGGTTTTTACAGTCGCCTGTGCGTTGGAACGAGCCACCTTTTGGACTAATTTGCTCAAGCGAGAGGAGCGGGTGGTCGCTGATGTGCTCGATATGTCTCGGCGAGATCTCTCTGAAGCGGCGGCGATCGCAGCGCGCGATCGCGATTTGCCTATTGGGCGCTTTTTGCTTGCGCCCTTAAGTCTTAAAAATCCCTCTCCCGAAACCTTCCGCTTGGCTTTAGAAAATGCAGGCGACAAGGAATTCGTAAAAATGCGCAAAGGCGACAAGCTACTAGAAACCGTCGTTGCGGTCGCACCGCTGTTGGGACTATTAGGCACTGTAACCGGTCTTATTAATACTTTTGAAAACCTCAACATAGGAGCGGGTGGAGAGGGGGCTGCCGGAGCCACCGAAGCTGCGGGCGGAATTGGGGAAGCGCTGATTACAACAGCCGCTGGCATGGTTGTCGCCATCATCGCGCTGCTCGTCTTGCGCATTATGGTGACCCTACAAGCCCAGCAGATGGACTACTTTTCTGAAGCGGGCAACGAGCTAGAACTGATCTATCGCGAATATTGGCATGAAGCCGGTCGCAATCCCTACCCTACCCCTGTCAAACCGGCTGATTTGTCTGTTACAGAAACGGCTGCGGCCCCTGCTTCAGCAACTTCAACCCCTTCAACTCGGCAAATCTTTTAGCAGGTTGCCAACCTTAACAATTAGCCGGCTTATTCCCTAATATTTGTCTTATGCGCTTTCGTCGCGATACTGAAGACTCTTCTATTCCCACCATCGACTTGATTCCGATGCTCACCGTGATGATGGGTGTGCTCGCTTTCTTCGTCGTTATTTCTGTCTCTTTGGGCAGCGAACAGCTCATTGAGGTAGACCTTCCTCCCGAACCAAGCGAAGACACGCCCATTGCCGAAGACAGCGTAAAAGAGGCCTTTATCGTTGAGATGGATGCCAGCGGGCAGCAGATTCTCAACGGTCAGCCCATTAACCCAGAGCAACTCATTGCCGAGATGGAAGCTTACTTGAACTCAACTCAAGAGAGCATTGTTTATTTAGTCCCTAGTCGCGAGCTGCCCTACGAACAGGTGATGCGCTTTTTAGGCGATATGCGCAGCGTGGGAGGCGATCGCGTCTCTCTGGCCTTAGAGGATAAAGAAGATACCGCTGATTAAAACCGCTAACTAAAGAAAACACTGCCAACTACTGCCACCTAAGGACTGCCTCATGCGTTCTCGCCGTCGCCCCTCTAGCCGTATCCCCGAAGTCAACCTAGTCCCTATGATGGACGTGCTAATGACGGTCCTCATTTTCTTTGTGGTTATTTCAATGGGCCTTACTGGCGTACAAATCAACGGTGTTACGCTACCTAGATCGGTAGAGGGCGCAGATGAGAACATCATTGCAAAGCAAGACGATGCCAAACCCCTAGTCATAGGCCTTAACACCGATAAAGAACTGGTTTTAGAAGGTGAGACCACTAGCCTAAATGCTCTGACGCCAGCGATTAGAGCATATTTTGAAGAAAATCCAGAAGGCAGTATCATGCTCAAGGCCGATAGAGCGCTCCCTTATGAAGACATCGCAACATTGCTCAACGAGTTGAGAAAGATTGGGGGGCGTCGAGTGTCTTTAGCTGTTGAATAAAGCAGGTGGAACGCTCCACTTGGGTGAGGTGATTTGTGGGGTGGGGCAATGTGTGAGGTAGAGGCGATTTGTGAGGTAGAGGCGATTTGTGAGGTTATTGTTAGCGCAAAAGAGCCTGTTGACAATGGTTAGAGAGCCTCTGTTTTGGTATTGAGCCCCTTTTGTAGATGCTTATACAACGATGCTTTTACCACATAGAAACCTCTGTACAAAATATTTTGACCCGTTTTTGACGAGTCGGAACCTATCAACTTATTTTGTGATGAAGCAGAAAGCGCCAAGTTCTGCCCAGCACTTTTTCCAAACAAGATATGTAGCCTTTATAAAGTCTCGCGATATTTGCGGATCTTAATTAGATTTTGTGGATAGATGTACTGAGACGGAATTATGACGGCATTATCATCCGAGTAAAAAGCTTCGGTGGTACTACGCAACCGTCTCTCTTTCCAGCTCTGATCTATGAGGTCTATATGAATCCAACGTTTCAATTTTTCAAGCAGAAAGGTCTAATGGTGACCTTGCCCTTGCTTTTGCTGGCAACTGCCTGCGGCGACAGTGGTTCTCCCTCTCCGCAAGCAAACAGCGCTCGCGCCGCTGATGAAACTGGTGGAGGATTGGCCGTTCAGCCTAGCGGTGCCTTTGGTGCGCCTAGTGGCGGTAGCAACGGTTTGGAAGCTCCCGAGGTGACCCTACCGGCTGACGATACTCCCGGCGCTTCACTAACAGACGTGTTGCCCCCTACTTCTGTTACTGATGGTTCCGGCAGTGGTCCTGTCTCATCTGCGATTGATGCTGATTCCAGCACAGATATTCCTGAACCTGCCGCTTTGGTTGGTTTGGCGATCGCCGCTGCTGGCATGGTTGTTATAAAGCGCAATCAGTCTGCATAAGCAAAATCAAGTCCAAATTCAAGTGTGTTTTCTAATGCCCTAGAAAGTGCTTGCTTGAGCTGGGTGATATGTTTAGTCAGTAATGCATTGTGCTAGTGATGCATCTAGTCAGTGATATGTTTAGCCAGTGGTGCATTGTGGTGAATTTAAACAACTGCGGATGGCTGGTCAATGGCTGCAAATAACTTAAATAGATATTTTTAATTTATGACGTTATAGGAGCCCTTATCCAGCCCTAAAAATTCACAGTTCTTTTTACGAGGCTCGATTGACCTAAGGTCAATCGAGCCTTTTGATTGATATTTGATTGATACATATATTTATGGTTCAGCGCTGTGGGCAACTATGCGATCGCGATTCAAGCTTTTCGGTAGGCGCTAGCCGTGCAGCCCTACGCGATTACGAATCAGCGCATGATTTTAGAATGTACCGCTAAGTTGGGATAGCTCGTACGGTTATGGGGTGACAGCTATGGGGCGACGGTTGTGGAGCGACGGTTGTGGAGCGACGGTTGTGGAGCGACGGTTGTGGAGCGACGGTTGTGGAGCGACGGTTGTGAGGCGATCGCAACGTCATTTACAAACAGTCATTTCAAAACAGTCAGAACATTCAAAGCGGCTCGTTATGTGGCAACCTTTAGTTAGAAACTAGTTAGAAACTGTTGTTAGTAGAACTATGCAAACTCTGTCTGACTCACCAGAAGCCGCCCAAAATACCAGCACTGTCGATCAAACATCTGCTGATGAATCCCTATTTGAAACAACTATCGTGCGCCGTAAAACTCGTCCTGTAAAGGTTGGCGATATAACCATTGGCGGTGGCCATCCGGTTGTGGTGCAGTCGATGATTAACGAAGACACGCTAGATATTGAAGGTTCTGTCGCCGGGATTCGCCGACTGCACGAAGTAGGCTGTGAAATTGTGCGCGTCACAGTGCCCAGCATGGCTCATGCCAAAGCCTTGGCTGACATTAAAAACCGGTTAAGAGAAACCTATCAAACAGTGCCCTTAGTGGCAGATGTGCATCATAACGGCATGAAAATTGCGCTGGAAGTGGCCAAACATGTCGATAAGGTGCGAATTAATCCCGGCCTATATGTGTTTGAAAAGGCAACGAAAAATGCAGATGGGAGCGATCGCACCGAATACACCCAGGCAGAATTTGACAGCATCGGCCAAAAAATTCGTGAAACCCTAGAGCCCCTCGTCATCTCCCTGCGAGACCAGGGTAAAGCCATGCGCATTGGGGTCAACCACGGCTCCTTGGCCGAGCGGATGCTTTTTACCTACGGCGATACGCCCGAAGGCATGGTGGAATCGGCGCTAGAATTTATCCGAATTTGCGAATCGTTAGATTTCTACAACCTTGTGATTTCGCTCAAAGCCTCACGTGTACCTGTTATGCTAGCGGCCTATCGGCTCATGGTAAAACGAATGGATGAGCTAGGCATGAGCTATCCGCTGCACTTGGGCGTTACCGAAGCAGGCGATGGTGAATATGGCCGCATCAAATCGACCGCAGGCATTGCGACGTTGCTTGCCCTTGGCATTGGCGATACCATCCGCGTTTCACTCACCGAAGCACCCGAGAAAGAAATTCCGGTATGCTACAGCATCTTGCAGGCCCTAGGGCTACGCAAAACCATGGTGGAATATGTCGCCTGTCCGTCCTGTGGACGCACCCTATTTAATTTAGAAGATGTTTTACACAAGGTGCGCAACGCCACCAGCCACCTGACTGGCCTAGATATCGCCGTTATGGGCTGCATTGTCAACGGGCCTGGCGAAATGGCCGATGCCGACTACGGCTATGTTGGAAAACAAGCCGGGACAATTGCGCTCTATCGAGGCCGCGAAGAAATTAAGCGTGTTCCCGAAGCCCAGGGTGTCGCAGCGCTGATCGACCTCATTAAGGCTGATGGCCGATGGATAGAACCTGATGGAAACCCTAATGCAGCATCTGAGATAAACCCTGCTGTTGAAACTGCCGATTCAAAGGCGGCTCCATCGGACTTGGCAGCAGCAGGTGCGATTCACTAACTGGCCTAGCACTCAGACATGCCAGTACTCATCGCGATTTAACCTGATCTTATAGTGCATTTTTGATCGTACCCCCGTTCACCCCTTACTCAGGTAACTAACAAAGGGTGTGTGTTAAATTGGGCGTAACTACGTCCTCCATACAGGATTTTCTCATCTATGGCTATTACTAAGCGCGGTCTTATATTAGGAGCAACCGCATTAGCGAGTGCCGCTGTCGTCATTACCGGCACCGGCATTCACCTCGCCGACGGCCAAGCCTTTTTTAAGGAAAGCCCTAAAGAACTGATTGATGAAGTATGGCAGCTGATTGACCACGAGTATGTAGATGACTCGTTTAATGCCCTTGATTGGAATGGTGTTCGTACGTCGTACCTGAATCGCACCTATACCGACCAAGAACAGGCTTATGATGCCGTGCGCGAAATGCTAGAGCAGCTTGACGATCCCTACACTCGGTTTATGGATCCGCAAGAATTTAGCAGCATGCAAATTGACACGTCGGGTGAGCTTACTGGCGTGGGGATTCAAATCACTCAAGAAGAAGAAACCAAGGAGATTTTAGTCGTTTCGCCCATTGAAGATACGCCTGCCTCTGACGCGGGTATGCTTTCTGGCGATGTAATTACTTCAATTGACGGCCAAAGTACCGAAGGGATGGAGCTAAGCGACGCGGTAAATCTGATTCGAGGGCCGGTGAACTCAAGCGTTAACATTTCGGTGATGCGCGAAGGCAGACCTTTAGAATTTGAGCTAACTCGCGCCCGTATTGAAATTCATCCTGTCCGCTACTCCGTAGAAGAAAGTCCTGAAGGCACTGTTGGCTACATCCGTTTAACGCAGTTTAGCGCCAATGCTTCTGATGAGATGCGCAACGCTATCAAAGAACTTGAAGAGCGCGATGTTGCTGGCTATGTTTTGGATTTGCGGTCTAATCCGGGTGGGCTGTTGTTCTCCAGTATAGACATTGCAGAAATGTTTATTGATGAAGGCACCATTGTCTCTACCGTTGATCGCAACTCGGTGAGCGACGAAGAAGTCGCCAAAAATCAGGCCCTTACTGACCGACCGCTGGTCGTTTTGGTCGATGGTGGCTCGGCCAGTGCCAGTGAAATTCTTTCTGGTGCACTGCAAGACAACGGTCGTGCTGAGCTGGTGGGCACTCAAACCTTTGGTAAAGGCTTAGTGCAGTCGGTACGCGGCTTGGCGGATGGCTCTGGGGTTGCAGTTACAATTGCAAAGTATCTAACTCCATCGGGCCGAGATATTAACAAGTTGGGCATTTCGCCTGACTATGTGGTAGAAATCACCGAAGAGGAGCGTGAGACCCTCGCTAAAGACCGTGACAAAGTTGGGACCCTAGAAGACCCGCAGTACTCCAAAGCGATTGAGGTATTGACCACCTCTATCCGCGCTGAGCGATCGCCAGCCACGACGGTTGGCGCCACAGACCAAGTGCTAGAGCCCGCCAGTGCTAGCGCTGAGTAGTTTCTAGGGTCGTGTTCTGTACCACGGCCATTACCGGTGTTACAAACGGCTATAGGACATTAGTAAAATGGCGTCCGTAAAATCTAGAAAATCTAGCTAGGCTTACATTTACCTGCTCTAATCAGGCCCACTCGCTTTGCGATGGCCTGATTTTGTGCTTTAAAGGGGCCCCACTGTTCTAAAGGTGCTGTATTTAAGGATGCTAATGCCTGAGCAGATACAATTTTGCACTGTTCAGAGGCTTCTTTGACGATGTACCAGCTTTCTTCCAACATATTTTTAATTTTTCCGATTAATTTTTTTCAATGTAATGGCTGAGGCGGCTATGACGGAGTGATTTAGGGTTTAGGTTACTTGCGAGGCTTTGTGCAAGCGGTAGGTGACGGTTGCTGCGATTAAGCAAATCACGGCTAGCGATCGCACCACCCCCACAACCCCAATATGTTCTTGCAATATCGGCAACCCCAATGTACCTAACACCGCACCCAGCTTGGCAATGCCACCGGCTAGTCCTGCCCCGCTAGCGCGAATTTCGGGCGGAAACAGCTCACCTGATAAAAGGAACGTAGTGGAATTAGGGCCTATGTTCATTGTGAGATTAAACACAATAAAGCCCACGAACAGCCAGGCTAAACTGGTGCCCGCAAAAGAAAGTATCCATAGCCCAGCGGCCATCCCAATAAACCCAACGACCTGCAACGGAATGCGACCAACGCGATCAACGAGTAAAACTGCCGTTAAAAAGCCGACGACTAAAAACACATTGACAATAGCCGCTCCTTGCGCAGAGGCTATTTCTCGTAATAAAAAACTATCGCTTACCAAACTATCGCTGGATGCAAAGGTCAGTGCTGCAATAATAGTGGGTGTAAAAATGCCGATGCCATAGGTCGAAATATCTTGCAAAAACCAGGGAATAGACGCTAAGGCAGTTTGTTTGATATAGGTAGAAGAGAACAAATCACGATAACTTAACCCAACAGAAGAGGGTGTTGGCGCTGAAGTTGAAGAATCTGTGTGTTCTATTTCCGCATAGTCTACGCCAAGTTTGTCAGCAGTTTCTGAAATCTCTAAACTCTCTGAAGCCTTTGAAACTTCTGAAGTCTTTGAAACTTCTGAATTCTCAAAGTCAGGCTCCAAGTTAATAGTTTTCTCTAAAAGCTGTGAAGCTGCTTTAGAGGCTTCTTTGTACTTTCCTTTGGCCAGGTAGTAGCTAGGACTCTCTAACAAAAACAACAATCGCAGCCCACCCACTAAAACAGAAAGAACAATTCCCACGCCCAACATGTACCGCCATGCATAGCCAGTGGCTAGCTCCGGCGCGATTTTTTGAAACAGTAAAATAGTTACCCAGCCGACTAACGCACCTAGCAACGCACCCACAGACTGAAAACTAAACGCACCAATGACCATCCGACCCCGTAGCCTAGCGGGCATGTTTTCGGTGATGTATGACACGCTAATGGGGTAGTCAGCACCGATGCCGATGCCAACAGCAAAGCGAAAAAACAGCAGTGACCAGGCGTTCCAGGCCAGCGCCGTACCCGCTGAGGCGATGATGAATAGGCCAATGTCAATCACCAGCATGAGCTGCCTGCCCACTTTGTCGGTAATCGGGCCAAGTGTGAGCGAGCCAACGAGAGCCCCAAGTAGTGCAGCGGTGGCGATCGCACCCACCCAGCTAGCGCTCAGCCCAAAATCCTGCTGAATAAATGGTATGGCGATGCCGATGATAAAAAAGTCGAATCCATCTAGTGCAATGAGCCCAGCCGAGAGAATCCACAACATCCACATAGGGCGCGTGAGATTAGCGGCGTTTAGCTCGGCTTGCAAGCGCGCTTGGGGAGAAGAGATCATACTAAACAAAGGCGAGCGATTGAGATAGTTTCTCCTAAGACGTTGAGAGCATTAAAGACTTTGAACATTAGAGTCTTTAAGCGTTTTAAGGCCCTAAGCCCGGTAGTTTTTGCGCGATCGCTGTCAATGGATTCGGCTGCGTATTTTTCACAGGCTCCACCGCCCTGACTTGGGGATACACCGTTAAAGCATCGCCGTTCACCCAGCCTGAATAGTAACGCAGCTGAGTCGCTTCTGGTTCTAGGCTGAGCAGGTTAAAGTCGCCTCGAATGGCATATTGGTTAAACGAAAAGCCCGATTGACTGTTGGCACTGACCAGCCCTTGAGGGCCACCGCCTACCAGGTTCCAAGACACTTCATCTAGTGCGCGCGTAAAGCGTTTGCCGTTCCAATGCCACTGCCGCCCAGGCCAAAAGATAGCCTCACCACCCGACATTTTTCGAGCGACTTCATTCTCCATTCGATAGCCGCCTTGCGCCAGCGTTGTCTCAAATCCTGGCTCGTACACGACTTCGTAACGAAAGTCTCGATCTTCTGACTGAGGCTGATTGACCTGATGAGCCTGACGGGTGTTGTGTAGCGCTGCCCATAGTACTTCTACCTGGGAGCCTTTGAGCGTTGTAACGGGCTCCTCTGCCAAGAGGCTATCGTACAGAGGAATGCCTTGGTCAGGCAGATTCGCCGTTGCTGTAAATTGCCAACAGTCCCAGCTTTCGGTTTGATCTATAGCCTGCCACTCAACTTGACAAACACCGTTGCCCGTTGCCACCCACAGCGAGTCATCAACGGCTGCTAGCTCATAGGGAATTGCCCCAACGATAGGACTGTTGCTGATGGTATAGCTGCTGAGCGCTTCAGTTTGGGGCTGATAGGCCACTAGGCCGCTGGCTGGGAAGCTGGGATTGCCCTCACCGCTTTGCAGCGTGCCTAGCCACAGGGTTAGGTTGGGGGACTGGTTGGGGGATTGGTTGTTAGGCTGATTGTGAGACTGGCCTGACGCTGTGCTGTCAGTTGCACTGTTGGTTGCCCTGTCGGTTGCGCTGTCAGTTGCGCTGTTGGTTGCAACCATAGAGGTAATTTGGTCGCCCTGGATTTCGCTGGGTTGTTGAATTGTCAGTTTTTCTGACTGAGGGCTGTAGTGCAACAGGCTGGCGAAACCATTGTCGCCTTCGCCCTGACTAGTGGTGGCTGCAAACCAAATAGCATCTGGTGTGACCACAGTATCTGCAATTCTAGGGATACCCAAGCTAGCACCTAGCCCGGCGGCTTGGACATCCGCTAAGCTGTACAGCTGATGGGTGGTGACTTGTCCATCAGGCGTTTTTAAATCAAAGTAAACGGCTTCTTCTGGTTCTGGTGCATCAATCGATCCATGCAAACCCTCAGGGTTTAGCGTGCCCTTATTGGATTCAGAGGTTGGTGCGATCGCTTCAGAGTCTTCAGATTCTCGCCTAATTTCTGCATCAAGCCAATCTGCCTGTAGCCTAATGCGGTACTGGTAGGATTGGCCATTGAATTCTACTGCTTCATATTCAGGATTAGCCCAGCTCTTGAGCGATGCTTCGTAATCAAAGGGCTCTTGAGGTTTGGGCGGTGTGTTCGTGATAGACCATGTGCGATCGCTCTGATTGTTTTGCCCGCTATTCTGCTGGGGATCTCCCTCCTGACATTGAGAGAAGGCATTAGTGAAAGTATAGTGGGGCGTTTCAACGACAACGGCATCTACAGACGCTGAAATCGCTAAGGGCTGAAAGTTAAACTGTTCAAATACCGGTGTTTCTGGCAGGACGGTGAGCGGCTGCAGTGGCTCATTAGCTGAAAGTGACTCGTTAGCTGGCGGGCAAGGCATTCTACTGTCGCGCCCACCGGCTTCCGAAGGGACTGTCGCGACGCAAGCCGTTATTGAGATAGTCATCATTAGCGGTAAGCACATCACCGCCCGTAGGGTTTGAAACCGCATTAACTTTACTATTTCCCTCCTAATTTTCTCTGGCTTGCCAAGCTTTGTATTATCGAGCCCTGATTATCAAGCCCTGTATACTACGATGACAGTGGCTGTAGCTAGAAAACTCACTCTTTAGGCCCATTCTCTCCTCTGAGGCGTCTGAGTAAATCTATAGCAGCGTCACGGCCAAGTCCCTGACGGTTAGCGCTGTGCTCCCAAAAGGCTTCCCACCAATCTTCGGGCTGTGTGTGCTCACCGTCATATTCGGTAGGGCGGCGCGTGCGGCCATCAGTCACTAGGCTACCAACATAGTCTGCATCGTCGTAGATGCGCTGGATTTGAGCATCAATATCGGCCAGGTCTTTTTCGGAGACGATGCCGTTATCTGTCGCTTTATAAAACTGTACAGTTACTCGGATGGGGAAGTTAGGATCGCGCTCAATCGCCAAATCGTCAATTTCGGTGAAGGGGCCTTCTACTGGGCCGTGACCAATTACCGCCGCTTCTACGTTGCTTTCGGCGCGGGACATGACGGCCATCGGCGCAGAGAGGACCTCTAATGATTGTAAGCTACTGTCGCTTGCGACTGAGCCTGATGAGAAGGGGTCCTTTTGCTTGAGCGGCACCTGAATGAGCATGACCATATTGACGCCATCTGCTTCGGTGACTTCGACAGGCGGTAGTGAAATACCTTCATTCGATGGGCTGGTTTGTTCTTGATTGAAATCGCTGATGCGTTTGCCAGTGAGGCTAGCGCGATCGCCATCTTTATTAAAAAACAAACGCTGTCCCCAGGTACGACCTGCGCCAAATCCATCTCGCTGATTGTCAATAATCGTTGTGCTAGTGCCTTCGCGAGTTGCCAAAATAGTGAGCACAGCCGGATCACCAGGATAAGACTGATAGTTAAACAAAACAGGATTAAAAGTGGCTACGCCGCTTTTAGGAATCGGTAAAAAGGCCGCCTGCGCACTGACCAAAACGTGAGAGTCGCGTGCGGCCAAAAGCGATGTTCTATCGCCTTTCCACGAGTCCGGCGCAGATAAATAGCTGCGCAAATCTTCTAATACTTCTGCTAGTGATGTTGATTCAACCGCTTCGCCTTTTTCATTGCCGGTTAGCACAGAGAGCTTTTGCATCGGCACATCGGCAGTGAGGTCAGAAAAATTGGGATAGCGAATAACCGGCATCAAATGCAGCTGAGCTTCGCCTGTACGGGGGTCACGATGCTCTACCTGGATGGTCATATCGCTGATGTTAGGCCCTACGCTAGAGTTGTCGTAGCGGCCAGTGTCTTCCCAGGTAATGTCGAGTACTTGCAAGCCATGCTCGCTGGCAAGTCGCTGGGCCTCTGGGTCGCGAATCATCGATTTAGTGCGTTCAATGACTTCGCCATATGCCTCAAATTCTGAAATATTGGTCACAAGGGGAGAAACCTTTCGAGTGGAAGGAGAAACAGAGGGGGCATTAGAAGAACCATCAGGTTCTGTTGGTTGCGCTTGCGAGGTGTCGGACTGAGGCGGGTTAATTCCCCAGGATTGGGCAATAGCGCTGCTGCTAATTCCCACCGCTTGGGTGATACCAAAGGTAGCACCGACTATTCCACCCGCGATGACAGGCATCAGTAGGAATTTTCCCAAGACTTTTTGCGGGTTTCTCGGATGCAGTTTGTTGGCGATAGATTGTTCTACTTTGTTAGGAGTGAAGTTCATAGGAGTGTCTTGTATAGCTGTAAATTTAAAATACAGGCTACTTATGCCGTTATTTCGCTGGTTTCAGTTTTAGCAACCAACGGTCTATCGGTTGATGGGTTTGTGGTCGGTTGTGTAGCTGGCAGTTGCGAGTCGCCTCGTCAGCCCAACCTTCTTTCAGCCATTTCTAAATGGCTTTTATGGATTTTTAACATCTGGTTACCACCGGGCTGAAGCTCATATTCAACGGTTTCTATGCTGCAACTGTAGCCGGTGTTTTGTAACTGCTCAATCACAGGCGGTAGATGAAGCGAGGTTTCTAGGTTGAGGGTCAGGAGGGGAAAGATTCTAACTTCGCGACAAACGCGCAGCATTTCGGTGATGGCGGCTATGTGAAAGGCGGTGTCACGCTGAAGTGAGTAGAGAAACAAAAAGTGTGAGCAAAGCCCTAGATCATAGGAGCCAGAACCATAGGCCAGATGAGGAAGCTGGCCTATGGCATAGCGCTTTTGCTGCTTGCCAGTAGGGTAGTCAGCGCAAAAGCGTTCGATCACGGCAATGCGATGGGCCTTTAGATCAGCAACAGATGCATGATAGCTCCATACCCAGTCCTCTTCGGTGTCTATTATTTGCTGGATAATATTGTCCAACACGGCATAGAATCTGCTGCGGATTTCTTCAACGTTGAATGCATAGAGTGGATCTACAGACTGAATGGGGTAGCCTCGTGCGGTGCCTTCTGCATTGAAGCTAGCAGGGCCATCAGCTACGCTCAAAATTGACTTTTGTAAGTCAGCTTCGCTGAGCGAGAACATTTTGACATACTCATCAAAGGAGCGTCCGAAGGGAACCACTTGGTTTAGCTGCATGGCCATTGAAAACTCTCCTGTTCGTAGGCAATTTCTCCCATAACATAGGTCGCTTGAACAGTACGATCATCGCCCATGATAATGAGTGAAAACACCTGATCGGCGAGTTCGCTCAATGTACTTGGCGCGTCCGGCGCGTTGCGAAAGGCCATGAGCGGCGTAGCCCGCAGGTTGAGTACGATGAAGTCGGCTTCTTTGCCGATTTCGAAGTTGCCTAAAGTTTCTTCTAAGCACAGTGCCCTTGCGCCGCCTAGGGTTGCGAGGAACAAAGCCTGGAAAGGAGATAGCTTTTGTTGGCGTAGCTGGGCGACTTTATAGGCTTCGTTAGCGGTCTGCAATAGCGAAAAGCTAGTACCCCCGCCGATGTCTGTTCCTAAACCTAGTTTTACCGGGTGTTCGGCTGATTTTGCCTGCTCAATTTTGAATAGACCACTGCCTAGAAACAAATTTGAGGTGGGGCAAAAGGCGATCGCACTCCCGGCCTCTGAAAGTCGTTGAAATTCGCCATCCGTCAAATGAACCCCATGTGCAAACACACAGCGCTCTTTTACTAGCCCCGCTTTGTCATAAGCATCTAAATAACCGTCACAGTCTGGAAAAAGCGCCTTCACCCAGGCAACTTCATTCACATTCTCAGAAATATGTGTGTGCATATACACATCTGGAAACTCCTTTAGCAGCTCGCCTGCCTTCCGTAACTGTTCAGGGGTCGAGGTAATTGCAAATCGAGGTGTGACTGCGTAGCGCAGCCGCCCTTTGTGATGCCACTTTTGAATCAGCGTTTTGGTTTCTTCGTAAGCGGCTTCAGCTGTCTCGCACAGATAATCGGGGGCATTGCGATCCATCATCACTTTGCCTGCGATCATGCAAAGGTTACGGCGCTCGGCAGCCTCAAAAAAAGCCTCTACCGATTGAGGGAATACAGCTGCAAAAACTAGCGCTGTCGTAGTGCCATTGCAAAGCAGCTGATCTAAAAAAATCTCGGCTATTTTTCGAGCGTAGGCTTTATCTTGAAACTTTTTTTCAGTTGGGAAAGCATATTGGTTGAGCCAATCTAGCAGTTGCTCTCCATAGGCCGCTATCATTTCGGTTTGCGGATAGTGAATATGGGTGTCAATAAACCCCGGCATCATCAGCCGTTCTTTATACGTTGTGGTGAAGACGTCTCCATACTCGCTCTGGAGGTCGGTGTAGGTACCAAAAGCTTTGATTTTGCCATCTTCGATTACTAACAATCCATCTGCGATATAGCGAGCACTTTCGGCTTCAGGCGCGTAAAAAGGGTCGTCTACAAAGTCTAAAAACGATCCGCGAATGGCTCGAACAGAAGGCGGATCTATTTGGCCTGATTGACTTTTGGGGGAAGACATTGAGAGTGTGTTCCTATTGTTAGGGAGGTGCGTTTAATAAAAGATACCGTTGACAATCAGGCTTATTGTGTTGGGCACAGCATTGCTGAATCCCTATCTCGGTAGGTTATTTATTTAATTACCGCTCTCTTATCATCATTGATGGTTACTACTTATGACTATCACATTACCTGTGAGCAAATGCAGAACTACAGAAAGTTATGTAGGCAACAAACAATCGGCGTCTTTTTAGTCATCTTAGATTCAAGGCACGGGTTTATTTAATACCTGCAATCTGCTCCTGTATGAAGAAAATGTATAAAGAGAGATGAAGCGTATGACCGTCACCACGGCCCACAGCTCAATTAAGTCTGTTTATCCTAATGGGTGTACGTTTTCTGAGTCGGATTGGGATGCGATCGCGCCCTTTTGGTATCCCGTCGCCTATAGCCATGATGTCACCACAAATCCTATCGCCGCGAAGCTGCTAGATCAGCGCTTGGTCATCTGGCGCACCCCAGCGGGTATCTCAGTCTCCAACGATATTTGTCTCCACCGAGGCATCCCTCTCAGCATGGGGCAGATCAAAGGCGATCAGCTCATTTGCAAATATCACGGATTTCATTACGACGCAACGGGCCAGTGCACCCTTATCCCCGCTAATCCAAAAGCCAGCATCCCTCGTAAGCTGTGCCTGAAAACCTACCCAGTTAAAGAAGCCTTTGGCCTAGTATGGACAACACTCGCAGGCCGCGCAGATGACCCAGACGCGCTGCCCATTTTCCCCGAGTGGACAGACCCTAACTATCAAACTGTACTGCCCGAGGCCATTGCCATTGAGGCCGCCGCAGGCAGACAAATGGAAGGCTTTTTAGACGTAGCGCATTTTTCATGGGTTCATGCTGAATCATTTGGCGATCCAGACAATCCTATCGTGCCAGAGTACCCCGTTATCCCCACGGCTCGTGGCCTCCATGCCGAATACACGAGCACCGTGAGCAATTTTCCTAAGAGCTTTCAGCACCGCGCCCCTGCCGACTTCTTATGGCTCAGAGCTTTCGATGTATTTCTGCCATTCACCGCGCTACTTCGGGTTCACTTTCCTGACGACGGTCGGCTTTGTATTCTCAATGCAGCCTCTCCTGTCTCCGCCCGCAAAACCCGATTATTTAGCCCCCTTTGTCGAAATTTCGATAAAGATCAGCCCCTAGAACCCGTCTACGAATTTAACTATCAGGTCTTTAGCGAAGACAAAGAAGTTGTTGAAGCTCAGTACCCTGAAGATCTCCCCCTTGACCTAAGCGCAGAGTCGCATATTCAAGCAGATCAAACCTCTATTGTTTACCGTAAGGGACTAGCCAAACTAGGGTTGAGTAAAATTTACACTGCATAAAGGTATGCGCGCCTAAACTATGCCCTAAATACGGCCTAAATATGGCCTCAACATGGCCTAACTAAACGTCTTCCTATGGCGCTTTATAATCAGACTTTTTCTGATCAGATCATGATCAGACTTTTTCTGTCGTAGAGGTTTTGGTGGTTTTTTGGGCTGCTGCTGTGCGCGTTGTTTTGGTGTTGTTACTAGCTGGTTTAGCCGTTGTTTTAGCAGAAGTTCTTTTCGCGGTAGAAGATGGCTTAGCAGCAGTGGCGTTTGTTTCTTTAGTGTCTATGTCTTGAATATCTGTGTCTTGAATATCTATCTCTTCTTTTTTAGCCTTACTTTTCTTGGCGGTACTTTTTTTGGCACTCGACTTCTTCTCAGTACTTTTCTTATCGCTAGATTTCTTCGCCGTACTCTTCTTCGTCGTTTTCTTTTTAACTTCGCCGCCTTTCTCTTTCAGCAGCGCAACGGCTTCTTCAATTGTGACTTCTTCAGGTTTTTTGCCTTCAGGCACCGACACATTTACTTTGTCATGCTTAATGTAAGGGCCGTAAGGGCCGTCGTATACGCTAATGGGCGCTTCATCGACGGGATGCTTGCCGATTTCATGAATGGGCGTAGCCGCTTTGCGACCTCTTCCTGCCTTGGGCTGAGCGAGCATTTCTAGCGCGCGTGGCAGCTCAATGGTGAGCATGTCATCATCACCCTTGATAGATCGGTAGTCGTCTTTGCCGTCTTCTTTACCCTTGGTATGAACAACATAGGGGCCAAATCGGCCTAAATTGGCTTTGATGCTATTACCGGTTTCAGGATGTACCCCTAACAACCGAGGCAAGGACAATAGCGCAACGGCTAGGTCTTGATCGACGTCTTCTGCTTTTACGCCTTTGGGCAAAGAAGTGCGTTTGGGCTTTTTGTTCTCTTCGGTGACTTCGCCGAGCTGCACATAGGGGCCAAAGCGACCGATGAGAATATACATCGGTTCACCGGTTTCAGGATGCAGCCCAATCACTTCGGGGCCTTCTGTTTTTTGCTTGAGCAAAACTTCAACCTGGGCGTCGTCCAAGTCGGCAGGTGTAACACCATCCGGAATAGAAGCTCTGACGGTTTCTTCTGCTTTTTCCAGCTCTACATAGGCGCCATACTTGCCGATACGAACTTTAGCCTCTAAATCGTTGAGGTCTACTGTGCGAGCTTCGGTCGGATCAATATTGTCCTGACGCTGTTCTACCTGACTGGCTAGGCCATCGCTGCCGCTGTAGAATTTTTTCAGGTAGGGCAGCCACTCGGCGCTACCGGTCGAAATCTCATCAAGGGTTTGCTCCATGTTCGCAGTAAAGTGAACATCGACCAAATCGGGGAAGTGTTTTTCGAGCAGTTCGGTCACTGCGAAGGCCGTAAAGGTGGGTACTAAGCTATTGCCAATGAGTTCGGCATAGCGGCGAGCGACGATGGTGCTGATGACGGTGGCATAGGTACTCGGACGACCGATGCCTTCTTTTTCGAGCGTTTTGACAAGGGCGGCTTCGGTGTAGCGAGCGGGTGGCTGTGTTTCATGGCCGATGGCGTCTAACCCAGCACAGTCGAGCGAGTCGCCTTGCTTTAGGGTTGGGAGAATGACTTCTTGGCTTTCTAGGGCTTCGTCAGGATTGTCTGATCCTTCGACATAGGCGCGGAAAAACCCAGGAAAATCGATGCGTTTGCCGGTCGCTTTAAACGTGGCGTCGTCGGCTTCGATTTGAATGGTGACGTTGGTTTGTTTGGCTTCGGCCATTTGGGTGGCAACGGTGCGCTTCCAAATGAGGTCGTATAGCTTTAGCTCGCGTTCTTTAAGCGGTGTTTCTTGAGGTGTGCGGAATACTTCACCCGATGGGCGAATGGCTTCATGCGCTTCTTGGGCGCCCTTGCTTTTGGTCGAGAACTGGCGGGGTTTGTCGCTGAGGTAGTCTTTGCCGTATTTGGCTTCGACACAGTTGCGAGCAGCTGCGATCGCCTGCTTCGACAAACTGGTGGAGTCAGTTCGCATATAGGTGATAAAACCCTTTTCGTATAGCCCTTGCGCGGTTCGCATGGTATCGCGAGCAGAGAGCCCTAACTTACGGTTGGCTTCCTGCTGAAGCGTAGAGGTGGTAAAAGGCGGCGCAGGCTTACGAGTATTCGGTCGCTCTTCTACGTTTGAGACCGTCCAAGCGCTAGACATCAGACGAGATTGAAGTGACCTAGCCTCTTCTTCATTGAGCAACAGTACATTGCGACCGGGCTTGACCTGCCCTGTAGACTCATCAAAGTCGCTACCGTTAGCGACACGGGTGCCCCCAACCGAGACTAGCTTGGCATCAAAGGGTTCCTGAGACTTGGCAGCAGCTTTGAGCAAAGCGGCCTTCAAGTCCCAGTAAGCACCTCGACGAAAGGCCCGCCTAGCCCGCTCGCGCTCAACGAGCAGCCGCACAGAAACTGACTGCACGCGACCGGCCGAAAGCCCAAAGGCAATTTTTTTCCATAGCAACGGCGAAACGGTGTAGCCCACGAGCCGGTCTAAAATGCGTCGAGTTTCTTGCGCGTGAACTAATTTGTCGTCAATCGTACGACAGTTAGAGAGGGCTTCTTGAATTGCCTCTTGGGTAATTTCGTGAAAGACCATGCGTTTGGTTGGCACCTTGGGCTTAAGCACCTCCATGAGGTGCCAGCTAATGCTTTCACCCTCTCGGTCTTCGTCTGTCGCGAGGACCAGTTCGTCTGCATCTTTGAGCGCGTCCTTCAGGGTTTTGACAACCTTTTTTTTGTCCTGCGGAATCACGTACAAAGGTTCAAAGTCGGCTTCTGTGTTCACGCCAATTTGAGCCCACTTTTCCTTCTTTACCTTGGTTGGAATTTCTTTAGCCGACTTAGGCAAATCGCGAATATGCCCCATGGAAGCCTCTACCCGATAGCCCTTTGGCAGGTAGTTGCGAATGGTCTTGGCTTTGGTGGGTGACTCAACGATGACGAGCGTAGACATAAGGGCCTTTGCTTTTTTAACTTGAGGATTAACGGCAGGTATGAAGGATCTAAAAAGAAAGGTTCTGCTATGGAGCATTCCCAATTCGCAATAGAACGGCTGGTATCAAGTTGCCTCTATTTATATAGCGATAGAACACAATGGGCCTATCCGTCTACCCCAGTTCTTCGGCTTGACGGATTCTTGAGTGGCTTGAGGGGGCAAGTAGAAGGCGATCTTAGGGGACTTTGGCAGAGTGATAAGAAACCATCTAAACGTTTGGATTGTGCCTATTTGAGCCTTTCTCTCAGGGCTGTCTTTTCGTTGTAACGCTCTTTGCCAAAACCTGTCTATTAATTTTTTTAGGAATACCTATTTCAACAGCGGATTCATTTTCATTTGGCTAATCAGTTGTCAGTCAAATTAGCGATCGCACTTATTTAATCAATCGTTTTTAATCAATCGTTAACCCACCTAAATTTATTTCGATTAGACATGGGCTTAAGGGAAGATACACGGTAAGCTTTCAAATAGAAAACTTTATTGGTCCCTCCTTTATTGGACCGCTGTTGATGGACTCTGCCAATATTGCCGCTCAGCTCAATGCGGGCATCATTTTGCCGGAAGGAATTGTAATTGTCACAATCATGACAATTATTATCACGGATCTTATCGGGGGGCGGGCAGTTACTAAGTGGTTGCCTTACGTTGCGATCGCTGGTCTCCTGCTTGCTGTTGTCGATCTTTGGGGGCAATGGGCTGCCACCGACCCAATCGCCTTCCTAGGCGCTTTTAACGGCGACGATCTCAGCGTTGTCTTCCGAGGCATTATCGCCCTATCGGCAGCGGTGACAGTGCCTATGTGCATCCGCTACATTGAGCGTTCAGGCACTGCACTTGCCGAGTTTTTAGCCATTTTGCTAACCGCTACCCTAGGCGGTATGTTCCTCTCAGGCGCAGATGAGCTAGTCACCGTTTTTGTCTCTTTAGAAACGCTCAGTATCTCGTCTTACCTGCTAACGGGATATATGAAGCGCGATCCCCGTTCCAACGAAGCAGCGCTTAAATATTTACTCATTGGCGCAGCGAGTGCGGCCATATTTCTTTACGGCATGTCGCTGCTATACGGCCTATCAGGCGGTGAAACTAACCTTAGCCTCATTGCCTCTCGCATCGCTGAAGACAACGCCGAAGCGCCTATCGGCTTGATCATTGCTCTAGTGTTTGTGATTGCTGGAATCGCTTTTAAGGTGGCAGCAGTGCCCTTTCACCAATGGACACCTGATGTATATGAAGGCTCACCTACGCCAGTTGTGGCCTTTTTGTCAGTGGGGTCTAAAGCAGCGGGCTTTGCGTTGGCGATTCGACTACTGCTAACTGCGTTTCCAATGGTGTCTGAGCAGTGGCGATTTGTATTTACGGCGCTGGCGATTTTGAGCATGGTGCTGGGCAACGTCGTGGCGCTGGCGCAAACGAGCATGAAGCGTCTGCTGGCCTACTCTTCCATTGGGCAGGCAGGCTTTTTGATGATTGGCTTTATCATTGGCACCGACGCGGGCTATTCCAGCATCGTTTTCTACCTATTTATCTACTTATTTATGAATCTGGGTGCCTTCACCTGCGTGATTCTCTTCTCATTGCGAACGGGCACCGACCAAATCAGTGCCTACAGCGGTCTATACCAAAAAGACCCGCTTCTGACACTTTCTTTGAGCCTTTGCCTACTGTCTTTAGGCGGGATTCCACCCTTAGCCGGATTTTTCGGCAAAATCTACATTTTTTGGGCTGGCTGGCAATCAGGTGCTTACACTTTGGTACTCGTGGGTTTGATTACAAGTGTAATTTCCATTTATTACTACATCCGCGTTGTCAAAATGATGGTGGTCAAAGAGCCGCAAGAAATGTCTGACGAGGTCAAGGCTTACAGCGACAATGACTGGGCGTTGGTCGGGATGCGACCTTTACAAGTGAGTTTGATTTTGGCTGTGACGGTGACGGCACTTGCAGGCGTAGGGGCCAATCCACTGCTACAGCTTGCTAACAGTGCGGTCGCTCAGACCCCGTTGTTACAGCGATCGGTACTCATTCGCAATGCAGAAATTGCTGTGCAGCCAGGTCATGAGTCCACGCCCATGGCTAACGATGCGGTTGCTGATGTTGCGGTTTCTAGCGTGACAATTGATTAATTGGGAAACCGATTAGTCAATTGATTGGAGAGTTGGGCTATGCGAACAATTGGATTAAGCATAGACTTGCCAGCTAGACGCGAGCCCAAATGTGACCGCTGAAGGCACTGACTTGATCCTTTGGCTGGCCAACGCTTAGGCATAAGCGTTGGTCGGTAAGGCGATAGAAACGCTGTTGTATGCTTCTTTTCAAAGATCTTTGGCTAGCGCAAACTCATCAAACCTAACGACTGCTGATTTAGGTTTGCGCAGGTCAAAGTAATAGCTGCTGATGGTTCCGTTGCCTGTGTCTAAAATGCTAAAGCTGGTGATGTCGTTACTGGCGATGTAGGGCAAGGGCTCGCCGCTGTCAGTGGTCAGCGGCGACAGCGTAGGTATTACAGGCTGTAGCCCGTTGGGATTGCCAAGAGCACTGTAGGTTTGTTCAAACGGGAGCAAACCGGCTTCTACTGCGGCTTCATTAGTAGGTACGCCGCGAGGATTATCCGTGAGATGTGCGCCGTAGCTATTGCCCACGTTAGATGTTTCTAAAAAGTTCATGCCGCTAGGGCTAACGAACCGATTCCAAAGATGTGAGTGACCGTAAAAGACGAGCTGTACCCCTGCACTTTCTAAAAGGGGGACTAGATCACGAATGAGATAGTCTTTTTCTTTGGGATATTCGTACTGCACTGACTTTAGGGTGCCGTCTGCGGCTCTATTTTCTACCAGGATAGGATCGGTAAAGGCGGGGACGATGTTGCCGCCTAGCGTATGGGGGGGATGGTGCAACATCACCACTTTGTATTTGGCATTTTTAAATTCGTCTTTGGCGAGTTCTTGCTGAAGCCATTGGTGCTGCGGGCTTCCGGCTTTGATGGGTTCAAAAATATGTTGGCCGTAACCCCATATTTCTGGATTGTTTAGGTCTGTGTGGCGCTCGCGGTAGCGGCCTTGGGTGTTGGGCGCAAGTGAGGGCGATCGCCAAATTTGAGTGACATACAAGCTGATTAGTCGCACATTGCCAAACGACACTGCGTAATACTGCTCTGTGGTGCCGCCATCGGGTAGCTGAGTCGTGGGCAGCGAAAAAATTTCTTCGTAGGTTTGAGTGTTGTACGAGTGGTCGGCTATCCAGGCTTGGGAAGGTGTCCCACCGTCGGGTGTGGGATAAAAGCGGCTCACCAAATCACGGGGGAGAGTATTGGCAAACTGCGGGTCGAGCTTTTCTTTTTCGGCGTAGCGTCCCATTACCTCATGATTGCCAATGTTTGGGAAAATTGGAGCGTGCTGAATGAGTTCACCGCCGGTATAAATCGTACTCAAAGGCGTCTGGTTGTTTTCGCCATTTCCAATCTCACTAGTTTCAATCTCACTAGTTTCAATCTCACTAGTTTCAATCTCACTGGTTTCAACCGCGTAGCGGGTGCGGCCCTGTAAGCCAGGGAAAAAGGCCAGCCCTCGTGCATCGTCAAACCATTCTGAGGCTCGGTCAGGAATATTAACTAAATCACCCGCAAAAAATACGGCATCGACTCGGCCCACGGTTTCTACGACCTTTTGCAGGTTTGCAGGGGTCATTGGCTTGAGCTGATGGTCAGATGTCAGGAGTATTTTAAGTGGGCGATCTGGGGGTGGGTTGGGCGCCAGGGTAAAGCGGTTGCTGGTGGCTGATTGGCCGCTAGCATCGCGGCTGATAACGCGATAAGGAAGATGAAAGCCCGGTTTTAAACCGGGTATAGTGGCCTCATGTCGCCAAATGCGGCGACGAGTTACCTCTGGGAATGCACGTCCTTGAACTCGTGAGTCGCTGTCTTCGCGGGTGCGGCTGAGCTGTGTGGTGACAGCGGCTATCTGTATCGGGGGATCGCTATATTCCACAATATGTTCGGTGCCTTCAAACTCAGTGAACCAAACAACTTGCACCGATGAGTCGGTTGGTAGCTGTAGAAAAGGGTCAGTGAGGAGAGAGAGAAATTCTGGCGCGAGTGAGGATTGGGAAGACGCGGGCTGATTGAAGGGTTGATCGATCTGGGCGCTGCGATGAGGCAAATTGTTTAACTGCATGGCAAGCACAGAGATGGCGGATAAGATAGCGATCGCACTTAGCAAAAATTGTCGGTGAAAAAGCTGTCGGTGAAAAAATCGCCGATAGGTGTTCTTTGTAGAAGTGTATGGCCCAGGCATAGAATCTGCTGTATCAGCGGTTTAAGCCTATCAAACAAAGCTTCGCTCAGTATAAACATGACAAAGTTAATAAAAATTAAAGAAGCTAAGCGCGATCGCACTTAGCTTCTTATCTATCTCATCTGATTGTACTGGTGAACTGGCTCGGGCCTAGCAGGCCCAAGCGCCTGTCGTTCATACCGTCTTGATCGGGCTGATTTTGTTTGGCCGATTTTATAGGGCCGATTTTATAGGGCTAAAAAAGGTCTGAATCTCCTTTGCGGCCAATTTGTCCATAGGGTCGATGCGGGCCTTCGCCTAACTGTTGCTCTGCAAAGCGGAATGTAGGTGTTTCTTGCATTGAATCGTAAGCGGCATAACCTAACGGCAACAGCGTGAAAAAGCCCAACGTAATGCTGCCAGCTACGCATAAGCCTTTAATAGATTTAGAAGCGCTTAATGCCTCTATATATTGACCGCGCTGATAAAACCGCTTGACTTTAGCTGCTTGAATAAAGGCCGGAATGCCAAAGGGGGGAAATACCACCAGCGTAGAAAACGCCGTTTGCCAGTTGCTTGGCGGGCAAGGCTGGCCCTTATATAAGTCGTAAGACTGGTTCCACTCGGGCCGGTTGACTTCATCAAGGTGGCCAATGAGCTGAAACGTCTTGACTTCAGCAAGATGCAGGGGCACCAAATGCTCGCGAATGAGATTGGGTAGCGTGTAGTAGTTTACGCCTGTGCCTAACTGACGATAAATATGAATATCTAACCGCGAGCCGTTGTGATGGACTTCAGCGGTTAGGCCCTTGGCGGCGAGGGGCTCTTTTAAGTGGGCGCTAAGCTTGTCGTCGTAGGCATTTTGCTGGACGGTTGCTAGCTTTTGCTTAGCCGCTTCTAACGTAAAGTCATTACAGGCGGCAAGTTCCCAGTCGGCAACGGCACCCGGAATGTCGCCGAGCTGATAGCGCAAGTTACCCCGCTGCATATAGACCGCAGACATGGTGGGATTACCCGTGAGCGCTTCGTCTAAGTCGATGAGGGCTTGACTGTAGTGGCCTTGACCTAAATGAACCAGAGCTCGTTGATAGTGAGGTTCAGGGTAGTGGGGCCAGTAGGCAATGGCTGCTGACCAGTCGGCAAAGGCACCGGCTTCGTTACCGCTTTGCTGGCGCAGCATCCCGCGATGATGATGGGCTTGGGCTACCCGGAAGTCGGCTTTAAGCGCAAGAGTCTCTGTTACCTGATTATTGACTGCCTGATGATTAACTGCCTGATGATTAACTGCCTGGTCATTAACTGCCTGATTATTAGCGGCTGGCGCGGCGGCGATGATCGCGTCAAAATCGGCGATCGCATTCTCTACATTTTTGATTGTGACCCAGCTTAGGCCACGCATTAGCAAAGGTTTGTTCGGCTGTGGGTGGCCTTTTTCAAGCGCTTCAGAAAAAGCTGCGATCGCCTGCTGATGAGCCGTTTTACGGGCATAGGACAGTCCACGGCGATAGGCCAACTTAGCCTGTTGCTGCTGATACCAGCTAGAAAGTGAACGTGTCATACGAATTCCCTGGGGTGTATCTCTATTAAATCGGTAGTGCTTATAAATCGGTAGTGCTAAATCGGTAGTGCATTAAGAAATGCAGTTGTTCACGGTGCTACCCTAACCAGCTCACCGCTAAAATGAAATCGGAACTAAAACCGAAACAGCAGCTACAAAGCAAACACCGTACTTTACGTATTTTCGGACAAATTATGCGGCAGCGTCTTCCGGCTATAGGAATATCTCCTTTATTCAGAACATGCCTAACGTAATGTCTGACTCCACCACTCAACCGCCTCTCAATTGCCTTCTTCTCAATTGCCTTCTTCTCAACTGCCTTCTTCTCAACTGCCTTCTTCTCAACTGCCTTCTACAGTGCCCCTAAAATCAACCTCTGCATCGCCGCCGACTCAATCACAGCCAACTCGCTCCCAGCCCGCTGACTCTATTGTATCGGTTCAAAATCTGACCAAACGCTTCGGCAACACACCGGTGTTACGGGGCATTACGCTCTCTGTTCAACGGGGTACGGTGCTGGGTGTACTTGGCCCCAACGGTGCCGGTAAGACGACCGCGATTAATTGCTTGACTACGTTGCTAACACCCGACAGCGGTACGGCCACCATTGCTGGCTATGATGTGGTGCGGCAGCCAGAAGCCGTGCGATCGCTCATTGGCCTCACCGGTCAGTTTGCAGCTGTAGATGAAATTCTGACCGCGCGCGAAAATTTGATTCTGTTTGGTAGGCTGCTGCGCCTTTCTCGTAAAGCCGCTCACGATAGGGCTGACGAACTGCTCACCCAGTTTGACCTGAGCGAAGCGGCAAACCGGCAAGTCAAAACCTTCTCGGGTGGGATGCGGCGGCGGCTAGATTTGGCCGCCAGCATTGTCGTACTCCCTTTGGTGCTGTTTTTAGACGAACCCACCACTGGGCTAGATCCGCGTAGCCGTCAGCAGCTATGGAGTGTTGTCCAAAGTCTTAAAGATCGCGGCGTTACGATTATTTTGACTACGCAGTACCTAGAAGAAGCCGATGCGCTCGCCGACCAAATTGTCGTGATAGACCACGGACAGGTGATTGCAGAAGGCACCGTAGATGAACTGAAAGACCGGGTAGGTGGAAAATTTTGTGAGCTACGGTTGGCGAACTTAGAAGATATTCCTCAGGTTAAGGGGTTGCTCGCAGATATGGGAGATATTGTGACGGGTGAAATGAGTGAGGGTGGCGCGATCGCGATCGCCGCGCCTAAGGGAGCCAGTACCCTAACTGAAATTGTCCTGCGTTTAGAGTCGGCTAATATTGCGATCGCCGATATCTCTCTACGCAGACCTAGCCTCGACGATGTTTTCTTTGCCTTAACGGGGCATACCACCCAAGTGTGAAGAACCCAGCGTGAGGAATCAAGTACGAGTAGCCAAGCATGAGTAGCGGAGACTCCCCTTTCTCATTACTTGCTCTTAATCGCGAATGTTCGTTAAGCTATAGGCGTCAGGCTATCGTTTTTTAGCTACTTACAGCTTTTATCCTCTTTTTGAATTTATCCTTTAAGACAATTCTTTAAAGATTATTTCCTTTGTCTGACAACACCGTCTTCTTTAGTTTATTAAGAGTTATTCAGTGCAGCCCCCTTCAACAAATCTCTCCTCAGATACTGACTTGGATACTGGCTTAGAGATTAGACCAGATACCGCAGCGTCTCTTAATAAAAATCACAATTCGGCCACAACAAATTCGCTAATAGCCCATCCAGATGACCCCTGTGAGCATCATTCTCACCATGTGAATCAGGAGGCTGTGAGCCGTGAACATGTTCATAGTGAAGCTTCTAGAAAGCGAATTGTTAACCGACTTTCACGAATTGAAGGACACTTGCGTGGCATTAAAACCATGGTGCAAGATGATCGTCCTTGCCCGGATGTTTTAATTCAGCTAGCTGCGGTTCGAGGCGGCATTGAGCGCGTAGCAAGAATTATTTTAGACGAACACTTAAGCGAGTGCATTACTCGGGCCGTTGATGAAGGCAACATTGAAGCCGAAGTAGAAGCGCTAAAATCGGCTCTCGACCGATTCATATAAATGTATATAAACAAACAAAAGAAGATTAAGAAGTGTTCAAAATTCTGTGCAATGGAATTCTGTGCGATGGACGCCCAATTCTTTTAACAAGCGACAACTAACAATCAAGGGGCATGCTCTAGCTGGCAGTATGGACGAGCGTAGCAAAGAGGAGCCTCTAACGCGTTATGATGTAAAAACTCAGAATCATTTAAGACTTTCTCAGTCGGGCCTGAGAAAACGACTTTGCCCCCACTTAAAACAATGGTAGAACTGCACAAATCTAGCGCCATTTAGTCTTTTGTTTTTTAAGCCTTTTGTTTGTTTTAAGCATTTTGTTTTTAGCCTTTTGTTTTTTATTGACCTTTTTACTGAATGTTGCCTGATCCCCATGTAGCTGCGATCGCCCAGCAGATGATTGCCCAGCGCCAGGAAACAGGCTGGCGACGCGCTATAGATGACAGCCTACTGATTACCGGGCGAAACCTGATTCGGCTACAGCGCAATCCGATTGTGATTGTTGCGATCGCTATTTTTCCGATGGTCTTCCTCATTGGCTTTTGGGTAGTCGGCCAAAAGCTTATGGCGGCCCAGGGTGTGAACTACATTCAGTATTTGGTGCCCATTATTAACTTACAGGCGCTGTTTTTTGCGGGACTAGGCTCTGCGATTATGCTGGCCAAAGACATCGAAACCGGCATGATGGAACGCGCGCGGGTCATGCCCATTTCTCGGGTTGCGGTGGTAGCCGGACTGGTACTGGCCTACCTGATACGGGGGCTGCTTGCCACCTTCATTTTGCTGGCGGTCGCCTACGGTTTGGGCTTTCGCTTTCAAGGTGGTTTTTTTGCCTTGTTGGGCTACTTTAGCCTGGTCATTATTTTTACTGCCGCCTGCATCACGGGCTACAGCATTTTGGCGCTCAAGCTGCGCACTCCCACTTTGGTAGATGCCGTTGCCATTATTCCTTATACGCCGCTGCTACTGCTGAGCAACGGGTTTAGTCCGACCGAAAATTTTCCGATCTGGCTACAGCCTATTGTGCGCTACCAGCCAGTCAGCGTCACTTGCGATGCCCTGCGCGCCCTAGTAGAAGGCAGCGCAAACGGTGGTTCGCTCTATGTCGCCAGTTTACTTTGGCTGGTCGGCATTCTGGTGGCTTTGGGTAGTTGGTCGGTGCGACTGTACAAGTCGCTATAGGTTCGCGATTCGCCTTGCTTTCAGAATATTCGTGCTAGATTCCATTCGTGCTAGATTCCATTCGCGCCCGATTCCACTCGATTCCAAACGTTACTGCCTATGTCCACTTTGCAAAATGCTCAAGATGCCTGGAGTCAGCCCGATGGAACGATTAACGAGAAGGCGATCGCGGCTGTGGTTGCAGCGCGACAAGAAGGGGGATGGGGGCGATCGCTACACGACATTCTCACCATTGCTCGTCGCAATCTCCTCATAGAATTTCGGAATCCAGCTGAAATCCTGGTTTCTACAGCCTTTCCGATCTCGCTATTTTTAGTGTTTACGGCTAGCTTCGCTAAAGTCGTCGCGCCTGGCGAAAGCTACAGCAGCTATGCGCAGTTCTTACTGCCTTTTACCCTGGTACAGGGGCTTATTTTTGGCTCTGTTAACGTCGGCAGCGTTTTTTATAACGATCTCGAAAGCGGTCGAGATGTGCGCTTGCGGGCGATGCCAATCGCGCGACTTGCCGCTGTAGGCGGACGTTTAGTCGCTGCTGCCGTCCGTATTTTGTTTCAAATCAGCGGTATTGTGCTCGTTGGTCACTTAGTCGGGTTTCGCTTTTATAGCGGACTGCTCAGCACCATTGGTTTTTTTCTGTTGCCGACTGTTTTTGTACTCTCTATCGCCCTTATTGCCGTTTATATCGCCATTGGGGCACAGTCCTCAGAAACCATATTGGCTGTCATGAACCCCTGGATTTTACCCTTCACATTTTTGAGTATCGGCTACGTCCCCAAAGAAGGCTTTCCCGACTGGGCCGTTGGCTTTGTCAGCCATAATCCTGTCTCGATGGTGACTCAGGCCATGCGGGCGCTCGCCAATGGGGAACCGGCGGCCCAGTCTGTAATCATTACGCTCGCCTGGAGCTTGGCGCTGGTTCTACTGTTTGGCCCCTTGACACTCAGAGCCTACAAAAGAAAGATCTAAACTATGTAAGGTATAAAGAAACAACGTTCCTATTGCCCCGCTCCTGTTGCCCTACTTCTGCTGCCCTGCTCCTGCTGCCCTAGAGGATCTTTTCGTATGTCTGCGTTCAACAGCTCTACCCCCTCTGAGAATGAACATTACGACGTCATTATTATTGGGACAGGTGCGGGCGGTGGCACCCTAGCCCATCGGCTAGCCCCCAGTGGCAAAAAAATCTTGGTGCTAGAACGCGGTGCTTTTTTACCCAAAGAGAAAGCAAACTGGAGCACAGACGCCGTTTTTAGAGATGGCCGCTACCAAACCCAGGAAGTATGGGCTGACAACGACGGCAAGGATATTAACCCTGGGATCGGCTACTGGGTAGGCGGCAATACCAAGGTATACGGCGGTGCCCTCTTTCGTTTTAGAGAAAAAGACTTTGACGAAGTTCAGCTGCATGAAGGTATTTCACCGGCTTGGCCGCTCAAGTACGCTGACTTTGCACCCTATTATGATCAAGCAGAGCGGCTGTATCAGGTTCATGGCAAACAGGGCGACGACCCCACTGAACCGCCTCGCAGTGCCGACTATCCTTATCCACCTGTGAGCCATGAGCCTAGAATCGCAGCGTTAGACAAAGCTTTTCAAGCGAAGGGACTCAAACCTTTTTACCTGCCGCTATCGATTAAGCTCAACGAAAAAGACGCTTTTTTGAGCGAGTGCATTCGCTGTAACACTTGCGATGGCTTTCCCTGTTTTATTGATGCTAAGTCCGATGCAGATGTCAACTGCATTCGGCCTACCATGGGCAATGCCAATGTTCGCCTAATAACCGAAGCGAAGGTCAACAAGCTTCATACCAGTGAGTCTGGAACAGAGATTACGGGTGTAGAAACAGAAATTAATGGAGAGACTCATATTTTTTCAGGCGACATTGTTGTTGTTGCTTGCGGCGCAGTCAATTCTGCGGTGCTATTGCTGAACTCAGCGAATGAACAACATCCTAACGGGTTAGCCAACAGCTCTGACTTGGTGGGTCGGAACTTTATGAAACATCTGGCCGCTGCCATTGTTGGTCTGTCGCTTAAAGAAAACAAAACTGTGTTTCAAAAGACGCTAGCCATTAACGACTACTACTGGGGTGAGAAAGGCTTTGACTATCCGATGGGCCATGTGCAGCTGCTAGGCAAGGTAAACCACCGCATGTTAGCCCTGGATGTACCTAAGATTGCGCCTACTCGGGCGCTCCGTATTGCTGCTAGACGCACTGTAGACTGGTGGCTAACTGGAGAAGATGCACCGGATGCTAACAACCGAGTCGCCGTGAAAAACGGTAAAATTTCGCTGCTGTATAAACCCAACAATATGACGGCATTCAAACGGCTGATCAAGCGGTGGGTCCAGGTGGTGAGCGAAGTGGATAATCAGGATTCGATAATTCCTTTGTCTTGGTATTTTAGTAAGATTTTGCCGGTTGGTGCGATCGCTCATCAAGTCGGCACCTGTCGCTTTGGCACCGACCCGACCACATCGGTTCTCGACCTGCACTGCAAAGCCCACGACCTAGACAACCTCTATGTTGTAGATGGTAGCTTTTTCCCCTCTAGCGCTGCTGTGAATCCATCGCTCACCATTATGGCCAACGCCATGCGCGTCGGCGATCATCTCATTGAGCGCCTAAGCTGATGATCGAAGCAGATAAATGGCAGGATTTTAGATGGCAGGATTTTAAATGACAGGATTTTAAATGACAGGATTTTAGATGACAGGATTTTAGATGACAGGGTAGATCAATCGTACTAAAATGATAGCGTTTGAGTTGCCTTTATATGGCATTTTAAGCAGTCATTGAGAAACGAGTGCAAAATGGCTAAGCTCCTGCTGATAGAGAGCCCTGGAAAGTTAAAAAAACTCAGCCAGATTTTAGGCCCCGGTTGGATGGTAAAAGCCAGCATGGGCCATATCAGAGAGCTGACGAATGAAGGGGAAGACTCGCTGGGTTTTGAGATGGCAGCGCAGCAAGTTAGCTGTCAGTATGCGCCTAGAGACGCCCGCGCCAAAAAGACCATCGCTGGACTCCGCCAAGCGGTGAAGCAAGCGGATACCGTTTACATTGCGACCGACCCCGATCGAGAAGGGGAAACTATCGGCTGGCACTTACAGCAGGCGCTAAGGCTAAAGAATCCGTATCGCGTGGTGTATAGCGAAATTACGCCTGCCGCAGTTCGCCAGGCGGTGGCCAATCCCACCCGGTTGGATCAGTCTCTTATTGCTGCCGGTCGGGCGCGCGACTGCCTCGATAAGCTAGTGGGCTATAAGGGGAGCCGCCATGTGGTGTGGCCGCTCAACAATGGCGCAAAATCAATGGGCCGTGTGCAGAGTGCAACGCTGCATTTGCTGTGCCAGCGCGAGCATGAAATTCAGGCGTTTACCCCACAGGACTACTGGAGCGTATGGGTGGACTATCAGGAAGGCTTTAAGGCATTTTACAAGCGTAAGCCGACAGCGGGGCAGCCCAAACCGAGTGATGCTGAAGGCGATGACGCTAAAGACGAGAAGAAAACACCTGAGTCTGAAAAGGTAACGACGCAGGCTGAGGCGGATCGGTTAGTTGCGATCGCCCGCAACAACCCTCACCAAATACTTTCTACCGAAGGCAAACTCCAGCGCCAATCGCCCCTGCCGCCCTTTATTACCTCTACCCTTCAGCAGTCAGCCGGTGCCAAGCTGCGCTTTACCCCCGACCAAACCATGAAAGTGGCGCAGTCACTTTACGAAGCAGGCCACATCACCTACATGCGTACCGACTCGGTTGTCCTCTCTGCGCCCTTTTGCGCTGCGGTTAAAGACTATTTGAGCCAGCATGATCCAACCAATATCCCGCAGAAAACTGCCCAACACAAAGCTGTCAAAGGCGCGCAGGCCGCCCATGAAGCCATTCGCCCTACCGAAGTCACTGCCACACCCTCGCAGCTTAGTCATGGCCTCTCGTCGGAGGCCGCTAAACTATACGAGCTGATTTGGAATCGGGCCGTGGCCTCTCAGTGCTGCCCTGCTCAGCTGCGCAAAACGCGCGTGGTAACCCAAGCGGGCGCGGGCAACGACATCACCTACTGGGAAGCCAGAGGGCAAGTGGTAGAATTTGCGGGCTATACCCGCTACTGGAACAACCTTAGTGCCGATTCGCAGCTGCCTGCGCTGCGCAAAGGGCAGGCCGTTACCCTCAAGCAAGCTCAGGCCGAACAAAAACAAACTCAGCCGCCACCTAGATACACCGAACCCAAGCTGGTACAGCTGATGGAACGTAAAGGAATTGGTCGCCCTAGCACCTACGCACCCACCATTAAAACGCTCAAAAGTAGAACCTATGTGCAGCTGATAAAGGGAAAGCTTCAGCCAACGGCGCTGGGTTTATCGTTAGATGCGGCCTTGGAGAAGCTACTGCCAGACTTGATTCAGCCAGAATTTACAGCGCAGATGGAAGGCGAATTGGATGCGATCGCCGCTGGCAAACAAGAATGGCAAACCTACCTCACCAGCTGGCATACCGACTATTTTGCGCCTGCGATCGCCCAAGCCAAAACCAAACTCTTAGCAGGCATCCTGCAAAGCGGCCATTCACCCGCCCATTCACCCGCTCATTCACCAGATCATGCATCAGCTGAATCTGCTCAGCCCAGCAAAAAGCATGTCGCCCCAAAGCGCATCAGCTCCCACCAAAAATCTCCCGCAGATCGTTTGAACCACTCACCCGCCCCAAAAACCGCTTCCCAAAAAAACGCTTCCCCAAAAACCGCTTCTTCACAAACCGCTTCCAAAAGCAAAGTCAGCTGCCCCAAATGCTCCCAACCCCTTGATAAAATTCCTTCTAAATCTAAAAAGCTCAAAGCCAACCACTTTCTAAAATGCGGCGATCCGACCTGTGACACCGTTATGTTTTGGAACCCTCAAACAAAGGGTTACGAACTCCCTTACGCCCAGCGTCAGGCAGATCCCAAAGCATTTACTAACCATTCTTGTCCTAGCTGCGGTGCGTTACTCATTCGCCACACTTATCAAAAAGAAGGCCAAACCAAAGAAATGCTGCGCTGCTCATTGCTAGAAAATCGCAAAGGCAAATGCAAAGATGTGGCTTTCTTTAAAACCCGCGACGGCGCCCTGTGGTCTCCCAAATACGGCGAGTTAAAGATTCCAGCAAAATAAATAAAAAAGAGAGATCCCCCTGTTGAGGATCTCTCTTTTGTGACTGTCTAGCGGTTATAGCAGGTGATTACAGGCAAGCTTAGCCAACCAAATGAGCTTCTAAGAACCACAGGCGCTTGTCGATAGTCCGAGAAATTTCTACATACAAATCGTTCGTATCCTGATCGCCTAGCTCATCGGCCTTATCAATGCTTTCGCGTAGATGCTTGGCATAGGCTGCGTAACGATCGGCTAAGGCTGCGACATGCTCCATCCCTTTAACCGCATCGAAGTCGTACTCTGGCAAGATAGATTCGGTAGCGGCGATGCGAACGGTGCCCATTGCTGTACCTGCTAGCGCAGTTACCCGCTCCGCTACCATGTCGCTGAACTCTTCTAGCTCGCCTGCCATTTCATCAAACAGGAGGTGTAGCTGATAAAAGTCTTTGCCTTTTACGTTCCAGTGGGCCTGCTTGGTTTGGGTGCGCAAGTCGGTGGTTGCCGCGAGTGTAGTGTTGAGCATGGCAACCACTGGCTGGCGAGTGTCTAGTGGGAGATCGATGCGAGTAGGATAGAAAGCGGCTTTGGAAGCTGTCGTTGAAACCATAAGAGTCTCCGGGTTGAAAGAGGGTCTAATTGTCTTTAAAAGCGCTGCTTTTTGCAAAGGGCTGTAAAAAACATGATTAGCGCGGTAATAGTAGCCAAATAGTAACGTACTACCTGTTTCACTATGCCTGTTTCACTATTGTTTTTTGGTTTTCATTTAACTAAGTGGTTTTCGCTAGGTTTCGCGTTATGTTTTGCGCTTGAAAGATTAAGAGCCCATCCGTGAACTTCTATATTGTACTCGTAATGACTTCGCTTTGAAGGATATTTTGAAGAATGTTTCTAAACTGTGACGAAATAGAACGGCTTGATTTGGAATGGCTAGAGTGCTGAGCGACATGCCGCAGATTGTCTCGCGGTGTGCGGATGCCCTCGATATCTGTCTTCTTTGATGTTGATTAAGCATCGCCCTGATCTATGTTTCAACTGATAGCGATAGAGCTACAATTACTCCTGTAAACCCTATCTATATATAGTAGTCACCCATTAGCCATCCAATTAGTCACCCATTAGCCATCCAATTAGTCACCCATTAGTCACCCAATTAGCCACCCATTAGTCACCCATTCACAAGCGAATCTTTTATGACTGCCGCTGCACCTGCAAAACCCTCTGCAACAGCCAAATACGAAGCCGTCATCGGCTTGGAAACCCACTGCCAGCTCGGTACAGAGACCAAAATTTTCTCTACCAGCTCGGCGGCATTTGGCGCAGCACCTAACACCCACGTCGATCCGGTGACGATGGGCTTGCCCGGTGTGCTGCCCGTACTCAATGAAAAAGTGCTGGAGTACGCAGTCAAAACGGGTCTAGCGCTGAACTGTCAAATCGCACCCTACAGTAAGTTTGACCGTAAGCAGTACTTTTACCCTGACCTGCCTAAAAACTATCAAATCTCTCAGTTCGATTTGCCGATCGCTGAGCATGGCTGGCTAGAAATTGAAATTATCAAAGACGGTGAGCCGGTTCGTAAGCGCATCGGCGTGACTCGCCTGCATATGGAAGAAGACGCGGGCAAGCTGGTTCATGCTGGAAGCGATAGCCTGTCAGGATCGTCTTATTCGCTTGTGGACTATAACCGGGCGGGCGTGCCGCTCGTTGAAATTGTCTCTGAACCTGATATTCGCTCAGGGGAAGAGGCGGCAGCCTATGCAGAAGAAATCCGCCGTATTATTCGCTACTTGGGCGTGGGCGATGGCAATATGCAAGAGGGCTCGCTGCGCTGTGATGTGAATATTTCGGTGCGGCCGGTGGGTCAAAAGGAATTTGGCACTAAGGTCGAGATCAAAAACATGAACTCGTTTAGCGCGATCGCTAAAGCCATTGACTATGAAATTGAGCGCCAAATTGCCGCTGTAGAAGCGGGCGAACCAATTTATCAGGAAACACGCCTGTGGGAAGAAGGGCCAGGACGCACCAAAAGTATGCGAATGAAGGAAGGCTCTAGCGACTATCGCTATTTCCCCGAACCCGATCTGCCGCCGATTGAAGTCTCTGCCGATCAGCTAAATGAATGGAGGGCTGAGCTGCCTGAACTGCCTGCTGCTAAGCGTAAGCGTTATGAAGAAGTATTAGGACTCTCGCCCTATGACACGGGTGTGATAACCGATGATCGGGCGGTGGCTGAGTATTTTGAGGCTGCGATCGCAACGGGTGCCGATACTAAGCTAGTCGTCAACTGGATTATGAGCGACATTGCTGGGTATCTTAATGCCGAAAAGCTTAGCATTACCCAGATTAAGCTCACCCCCGAAGCCCTTGCCGAAATGGTGAAGCTGATTGAAGACGGCACGATCAGCAATAAAATTGGCAAAGACATTTTGCCAGAATTATTAAATAACGGCGGATCTCCCCGAAAAATTGTGGAGAGTAAAGGGCTTAGCCAAATTTCTGACCCTGCCGAAATCGAAGCGATGATCGACGCGGTGCTAGCGGCTAACCCCGACGAATTGGCCAAATTCCGCGCCGGTAAAACCAAGCTCAAGGGTTTCTTTGTGGGTCAGGTGATGAAGCAAACAGGCGGTCGGGCCGATCCTAAGCTGACAAATCAGCTCCTGAGCAAAAAGTTGGCAGGCTAGGAATTACCGATAGGGCCTTGGCCAAACAGGCCAAAACTGGCTCAAACTACCTGTTCTATCGTGCAAATTCTATAATACGGACACTTCAGTTCTAGAATAAGTACATAAGAGGGGTTCCGCCCCTCACCCCTCTTATGCCATACTGTGCTCATGTAGATGCACCCTGATGGTAAGGAGAGCACCCAAGTTGATTTGGGGCTCTCCTTTTTTTCTTTTTAAATCCGCTTCTTTTTCAATCTGCGTCTCTTTTAACCAGCTGTGTGGAAGAACCGGCTCACGGGTGATCCTCAGCTAGAACTATCCGCCTGCAATTGCGCTTTTGCTTTAGCCTCCAGATTTTCTAAGCGGCTCTTGAGGTCTTTATTCGTATTTTTTACCTCATCAAGTTCCTGCCGGAGGTCTGCGATCGCCTGAGTGGACTTAATCTTTTTCGCCACCTTCTGCGCGGCCTCATCGGCTCTTCGCTTCACCCGCCCGTCGGGGCTGTGCTCAGCCAATCCTCGCAAAATCCGAATCGCGCCGCGCACTTCCATTTGCGAAAGTGCGCCAACAGTCGCAACCTGCGTCAGGAAAAAGTCCTCTCTTGATAGGGCTTCAAGGCGATCTAAAATGCGCTCGACAGCGAGCTTCTCTTGGCCGAGGGAAATAGCCCCTAAGGATCTAATCGCTACAAGGCGGAGCGCCTGGGGTACGCCGAGTTCGGTGTAGGGAAGGAGAAGCTCTAAGGCAGCTACGGAAGACTTAAATTGCGATAAGCCTGCGATCGCCCCACTTCGCACCACTTCATTCCAACCCTCACGCTCTTTGAGCACCATATCGAGTAGCTTGAGCGTCTTCTTCTCTCGATCCTTACCCTCTACAGTAGCCGCCCCCACTTTGCCAATCGCCTGCGCCGCCGATGCCTCCACGTAGTAGCTGTCATCGCCCTTTTCTACCAAGCCTTTCAGCGCCTTGTAGCTGTCTGCGGTTTTCACCTTGCCTAGCGCCGTAGCAACCGCTCGTCGCACCTTGGGATGCTTGTCTTTTAGCCCTTTGAGCAAAGCAACCTCAGCCTGTGCTAGCTGCACCGATCCCAACTGCTCAGCCACCTCTGCGCGAACCGCCCAAAACGGATCTGTTTGTAGCGCTGTCTCCAGGCTAGCCACTGCTTCTAGGCTGCCTTTTTTCGCTAAGGCTTCGGCGGCAAACAAGCGAGAAATCGGGTCAGGATCGCTCGCAAGCTGCGCCTTGAGTTCGGGCACCGGATAGGTGAGTTCTACTGTTTTGAGCAAATGATTGCCAATGTCAAAACTAATAAAGTTGGGCTTTTTCTCCAGCGGAAAATACAGCGCCTGCTCCCGTTCATGGATTCGCACCGTGACAGGTTTTACCTCAACTTGGCCCGCTTCAGTGACATAGCCAAAGCCAATCGGCACCTTCAGATCAAACAATCCCTCCTGCACCTGAGACTTGCCGTCTTGAACCTGGGTTTGAGTCACGGTGATCTTTGCAAGGTTGCTATCGCTATCCCAGCTGTAGCCCACCTTATAGTCAGGATGACCGCCCCGATATACATACTGATCGAACAAAAAGCGCAGGTTGCGACCAGTTGCCTTATCAATTGCCCGCAGCAAGTCAATCGTTTCTACCGTGCTGTGCGCGTTGTCAGTTAGCAGCGTGCTGAGCGCTCGGGTAAATAGCTCATCGCCTAGCGCCATCCGAATCATGTGGTATACACAAGACCCTTTTTCATAGATGTGGCGGTCGTACAGCTCAATGGCTTCTCGATAAATATGGGTTACCAATGGCCGACGATAGCGGCTTTTGTCCTCGCTTAAATACGCCCGCGCGTGGTTGAGGTGATAGTACAGCGCCTCTTCTTTGCCCTTGGTTTCTTCCACCCACAACACCTCTGAATAGGTCGCTGCGCCTTCTTTAACCCACGCCTGCGACCAGTGGTTAATCACCACCAAATCGCCAAACCACTGATGTGCTAGCTCATGCGCGACCAAAGTCTCTGCTCGCTCATTGTCTAGGGCGGCGCGCTGGTCAATCATGCAGCGGTCGGTCAGCAGCGTGGTGGTGGTGTTTTCCATGCCGCCAAAAATAAAATCGCTGACGCATACCTGGTCGTAGTTAGAAAAAACATAGTCGTAGCCAAACCATTTGCTGAGCGCTGTCATCATCTGCGGCGTTTTGCCCATGGTGAGCTTGGCTTCGGCCTTGCGTCCTTGCTCAAAGTAGTAGCGTACGGGCCTGCCCTGCCACTCGTCTGTGATTTCTTCAAATTCTCCAATGGCCAGGGTCATCAAGTAGCTGGGGTGAACTTTATCCAGCTTCCAGTGGTAGATTTTGTCGCTGCCTTCAGTTTCGGTGCTTACCAGCTCACCGTTAGAGACTGCCATAAACTTTTTGGGTACGCGCACCCGAATCTCGGAGGTGGCGAGCTGACCGGGATAGTCAAAACAGGGAAACCAAAAGCGGGAGTCTTCATCTTCGCCCTGTGTCCATACCTGGGTGGGCTTGTTGGGGTAATGCTTGTCGGGGCCAACAAAGTAAATGCCGCGCTGCGGATTTTCAACTGCGTAGTCGATAGCCAGGGTAAAGGGCTTGTCGTACTCGGTCGGATTTTTGAGCGATACATGCAGCTGCTCGCCGTCACAGTCAAAGGCCTGCTTGGTGTTGCCGACTTTGACGGATTTAATTTGTAGGGCTACGGCATCCATGGTTAGGCTACTGAGGCCATCGACCACGGGCGCAATGCGAACTTTGCAAGTGCCGCTGTAGCTTTTGTTGGGAATGTCAAAGGCAAGGTCTAGGGCAATATGTTCTACCTGTCCGGGCCGATCGGGGTTGTAATGGGGGTATGCACCAGGGAGTTCAAAAGGCTTTCGCCCATTTTGATCGGCTTGATCGAACAGAGAGGAGTAGATATTTGCCATGGGGATAAAAAATGAGACAGTGTGAGATGGAGATAAGCAAAACTTTAGTTTTAAGAGTAACTTTTCCTTGTCGGTTTGCGGTTCTTTATACTGTCTTTTTTGATGCTGTCTCAATTCTTTGTTGCTGTCGTTTAGGCAGTGTTCTCTAGCAGGATTTTGATCTTATGAATGCAGTTGCTTCTTCGGTAATTAATGGCTTGCTTTCAGTGAAGCCGCTGGCCAAGTTTGCTAAAAATAGAGCCCGAACGATGATGATGGATCGGGCCGAGACGTTGGGGATTTATTGGCGTGATGAAGCGAGGGCGTTGAGAATGCGGGCTGCGGCTTCGACTCCGCTTGACCTGCGGCAAGCAGAGGGGTGCGAGGTAAATGCGATTTGGGAGGCGGATCTTAAGCAGATTGAGAATCCTGATTTGGTGTATCCGAGGTATTACACCACGAGCTTTCATGCGTATGATGAGGGAAATTTGGGTTGGTTGCCTGCTTCGGAGGTCGATGTGGCGGCGCGGGCGGTTCATGCTCGCATTTGGCCGGAGGGCGATGATCGAGCGGGTGTGAATGGAGATGCTAGCTTGAGAGCGAGCTATCACCAAGTTATTGCGCAAACCTTGCCAGTTGCACCCGAAACGATTGTGGACTTAGGCGCTGGGGTTGGGCGCAGCACGTTTACGCTGCAAGATACTTTTGTGAATGCGCAGGTGACTGGGGTGGATTTGTCGCCTTATTTTTTAGCGATCGCCCAGTACACGCAGTCTCAAGAAAGGCAAGACACGCCACCCATCCAATGGATTCACGCGGCGGCTGAGCACACCGGCCTGCCTGCTAATAGCGTCGATTTGGTCTCTGCCTGTTTGATGTTTCATGAGCTACCTACTTCTGCCGCGCGTGAGATCATTGCCGAAGCCTATCGCTTGGTTCGGCCGGGCGGCCATTTTGCGATTATGGATATGAATCCCCAAAGCGAGGTGTACCGTAAAATGCCGCCCTATGTTCTCACTTTGCTCAAGAGTACCGAGCCGTATTTGGATCAGTATTTTGCGCTAGATATTTCCGAGGCCTTTGAGTCCGTTGGATTTACCACGCCGACTATCACCCAAAATACACCTCGCCATCGCAGCATTATTGGCAAAAAAAAGGCCTGATTGGCAAAAAAAAAGACCTAGCAATGCCAGGCCCGAGGGTTCCATGAATGATTAAAAGTTGGATATAAAAGAGCTTTGTAAACGGAGGATTAAAGGCGCTAAGAATATACTTAGCCCCATTGCTTTTAGGTCAGTTCGTGAGGTTAGCACATGGCGTTGGAGTAGCGCCTTCCGACTAAAGCATTGGGGACAATATAGAGAGCCTCAAGGTTTTAAGTTGTGCTCTACGTGACATTTTGGAGAAATAAACTTTTTTGGCGTTTTTTTTGGACTAACTGTACGGAGCCACAGAAAAAATGAATGGATGCTTTGCTAGCGGTTTATGGTGCTCCCTTTAGGGATTTGTTTAAGCTGCTTTCTGTGTCGCTTTCTGTGTCGCTCTCTGTGCCATTTTCTGGCCTAATTTCTTGATTTTCTGTGTCAATCTCTCGACTATTGAGAGCCGCTAGTATTTTTGTGTCTTGCGCGAGCTGATTGGCAATGGCGGCTGCGCCTTCCTGGTTAAGATGGCTGGGGTCGGCAAAGAGGGCAGGCTGCGATCGCCACTGTGTGAGCAAATCAACCACGCCAAATCCAAGGGCAGCACTCTGAGCCCGCAAAAACTGCTGAAACTGGCCTTCGTAGTACAGTCGGTAGTCGTCTAAGTAGCTACCGCTCAACGGCAAGTTGACAAAGATCAGCCGAGCGTTTTGGGCTTTGGCGAAGCCAGAAAGCTCCGCTAAAGCAGCCGTTTGCGGGCCATACAGCTGAAAAGGGGAATAGGCCCCGTCGTAGCGACCGAGCACCTGAGGGAACTGCTGATAGTAGGTTTGCGGCACAAAGCGATCACCCACCGCCGAAAACCCAAGCGCATCTAAATTCCCAGATACATTAGGTAGCGGTGAGCGAGCCGTCACGATTATTCCTGAAGCAGTCGTCCCTGAAGCAGTCGTCCCTGAAACTGGCCCTGATTGAAAAGAGGTTGCGGTCGGTGTGAGCGTTTCTAAAAACAGTGCGTTAGGCAATGCGCCTGAGCGGATTGCCTGATAACCGGGGGATGCTGTGACACTCTCCCAGGTGCGATCGCGCCGACCATCGTTAAAGGCTCGCGACCCATCGCCCCACACAATCACCGCAGGCAAAGGCGCCGGCAACAGCTCACGGATCACAAAGTTCACCACCTGCGCTGTGGCACCGTTCACGCTAAAGTTAAACACCTTTAAGTTGGGATAGCCTCGACCCGCTAACGCCTGCTGCATCACCTGCGGATCAATCCCCTGCAATGCCCGAGAGCTGCCCACAATCAATACATCCGGCGTACCCATCGTCGCCACGTAGGAAAAATAGCCCGCTAGCTGCGAGTCAAACACATCGCTGCCTAGGCTGGGCAGGCCGGAGGTAGGACTCGCCTGCTCGGTACGCCGCTGAACTTCTAACAATTGCTGCAAATAACCGCGCATTTGACGCTGAGCCACGATCCGAGAAGGGCTTTCAGGGGGGATCGATTGAGCGAGTGCGATCGCCTCTAACCACTGCGCCATCACGGCATCCCAATCAGCCGCCGATCGCGCCCTTTGCGCTAACCTTTGCGCCTGCGCTGCCAAATTCGCAGCCTGCTGGAGCTGCGCTGCTGCTGTCGTAGTTTCAAGTGTTGTTGTTGTACTATCTTTCGTAGAATCGTTGTATGCCTCGCTTAGGGCAGGTGCTTCTATTGATTTTTCGACTTTAGCATCGATGACATCAGTGAAGCGATCGCTCGCCCAAGCTGAAAATCCCAGCACATTGGCTGAGCCTACTGCGACCAAGCTAGTCATCGCCAGCTTAATCACCCGGCTCGCAACGCCAGAGTGATTAAGGACTGGACTGTTTTCAGCTCTGTTTTTAGCTCTGCGGTTAGTTTTATTCGCCTGATTCATACGCTTCTTCTGTCACCGCAACGTAACCTAGCGCACGCTACTAATTATGTAATTACACTCAACTATCATATAAAGCGGTCCACACCCGCAAAACCGTAGGACAATTGGTTTTGGTCAATAGGTTGCATAGAGACGCAAAAAGGCGTAGAACAGGCGTAGTCAATATATACTAATAGTACTTTAGTACTGTCTACAATCATGGTTCAATACACGCTTGCTCAGAGCCCAGAAGTTTTAATTGATGTCCCCGGACGCGACTCTAACAAAGCGCGTGAAAAGGCGATGGATCAGCTCATGGCTCTTATGGACGATGACCAACTTCCGACTGCGCTTGACGATGGCTTTAATCCTAAGGACTTTATCGAAGTGAAAGATCAAAAAACAGAACCCTCAGAAGAGGAAAATGAGGTTGTAGATGCCGTTCAAGTGCTCAGCAACTTTTCTAAGCTCAAAGTAAAAGTGCAAGGCTCGCGAGAAGAAGCCCTCAAGGTAAGAGAGCTCATTGACCTGCTTTTTACCGATGAAGTGATTGATGAAGAGCAAATCGAAGAACTCAACAATGGCTTCAAAACGCTCAAAACTTTTGCCCAAAATAACCTGCGTTACCGCGATGCCCAAATCGAAGCTGAGTCAGCCCGCGAAGTGCTAGACAGCGCGCTCAATCTTCCCAGCAAAAAGAAATAGAGCTATTCAGCACACTCTTAAAATCGTAGGGCATGCCTTTGTAGGCCCTACGATTTTGGCGCGTCAGGCGTTAGGCGTACCTTATAAGATCACATAAATTGATAGATCTCAAGCACTAGACTTGACCGCAACACCTCGATAAAAGTAGCCCATTATCTTGGGTAAATCCGGCGCGTAGAATTCTTCAACCGTGACCTCGTCAAACACCTCATTGACGAGCGCGTCCATTTTGCGATTGAGATGGCAGCCATCGGCAACGATTTTTTGAACGGGCGTAATTCTGTTTTGCCAGGTTTGAATTCCTGACTCATCGCTGAGTCCATGCTCAATAAAAAAGAACCGTCCCCCCGGCTTAAGGACTCGATACGCTTCTTGCAGGGCCTTTGTGACATCTGGAATACTGCACAGCGTCCAGGTGCATACCACGTTGTCAAAGCTGGCATCGGGCATGGGCAAGTTTTCGCCGCTGAGCTGCTCCGTTTGAACTGGGATAGGGCTGGCGGTGATGCGTTTTTGCGCGATCGCACTCATCCCGCCATTTGGCTCAACCGTTGTTAGCGACTCCACTGCCGCCGGATAATGCGGCAAGTTCAGCCCTGTTCCAAACCCAATTTCCAGCACATCGCCCGTCACATTTTGCAACAGTTGCTTTCTATAGCCCGTCATCGAATCCGAAGACATCGACATCTCCAGCAGTCGCGGAAAAATTAGCTGTGAATAGATTCCCATTATCTAAAACTTCTGCTAGCGTTTTAACTTGCTTAAATACCTACACATAACCCAAAAAAACTATGGCGGCCCTCAAAGGACGAAATCTTCTGACCCTAGCGGATCTTACCGCAGATGAAATGACCCGACTGCTCACCACCGCAGCCCAAATAAAGTCAGGAGAAATTAACCCCCAATGCCCCCAAAAAATCTTGGGTCTCGTATTTAAAAAAGCCTCTACCCGCACCCGCGTGAGCTTTACCGCCGCCATGTACAAGCTGGGCGGGCAGGTGATAGATCTCAATGCCAACCTCACCCAAATTGGCCGAGGCGAGCCGACTGCCGACACTGCCCGTGTGCTCAACCGCTACCTAGATGTCCTGGCTATTCGCACCTACGAGCAAGCCGAAGTTGAAGAATTTGCGCAGCACACCAACATTCCTATCATCAACGCCCTGACTGACTTAGAGCACCCCTGCCAAATTTTGGCTGACCTACTCACCGTGCAAGAAGAATTTGGTAGCTGCAAAGGCCTGACCATGACTTATCTCGGAGATGGGAACAATGTGGCTCATTCGCTGATTCTGGGTTGCGCGCTGATGGGGATGAATGTTCGTATCGCTACGCCCAAAGGCTACGAGCCCGACAGCGCCATTGTTAAAAAAGCAGAGCAACTCAGCGGCGGCAGTAGCGAAGTCGTAATCACCACCGATGCTAAGTCCGCCGTACAGGGCGCACATGCCCTATACACCGATGTCTGGGCTAGCATGGGCCAAGAAGACTTAGCGGCGAAGCGTATTCCCATTTTTGAGCCCTACCAAATTAACCGCGAGCTGCTGACTCTTGCTGATCCTAAGGCAATTGTGTTGCACTGCCTGCCTGCTCACCGAGGTGAGGAAATTACCGAAGAGGTGATGGAAGGCCCTCAGTCGCGCATTTGGGATGAGGTGGAAAACCGGATGCATGCACAGCAAGCGCTGCTCGCTGAGGTGTTAGGGGCGGTCTAACGCGAGTGACTGACATCGGCTAGCGTCAATCCGAAAACCAATCCGAAAACCAATCCGAAAACCAGTCCAAAAATCAGTCCGAAAAGTGGATGCGATTGAGCTGAAAATCATACGGTAGCCGTTATTGGGCGGCCTGCTGAGCAAAATACTCCGGCGCTAGTAGCGACATCAAAGCCATTGACTCATAGCCAGTCGCTGTTTTATAGCCATCTCTGATGATGCCTTCTAAAACAAAGTCTTCGCTTTCGTAAAGTGCTTTTGCGCGCGAATTTTTGAGCACAACATCTAGCCAGAGTCGGTGACAGCCATACTGCTCAAACGCTAGCGCTTTTGCGAGCCGAAGCGCCTGCCTACCGTAGCCTTTCCCTTTTTGGGTGATGACGATTCGCTTGATCCCCAGTGATAAATCAGGGTTTGTGATTCCGGTTAAAATGACGTAGCCTAAGCGCTGAGGGAATTCAGTAGCGCTACGTGTGACAATTGTGACAATGTAATGGGCTTCTTCTGAGGATGCGATCGCAGCTTTATGACGAGCTTTAGACCACTGGCCGATATAGCGAGCATTTTCAGGGGCTTGCTCAGTAGCCACTACAAAATCAAGATCTGAGATAGCTGTTGGCAGTAGGCTAAGGCGATTGGTCGTAAGAATCATCTGTATAAAGTTGATAAAAAAACATAAACGCTCGTTTAAGCTGAAATAAGACGGATATCGGGCTGATATAAAGACTGTTTAAAGTGACAGGTTAACGTGCTAACCGTCTTTATCGGATCAGCGGGTTGATACTATGGCTTTCAAACTAGAAAAAAATATGAGCCACCAATCCATATCCATTGACTCGCTGTTACATTGAGGTATAAATTTTTACTGTAAAAAAATTTATATTTTTCTGATATTGCTCAAAAATTGCCAAAAAAACGGTTATCAGCAGTATCTCGCCAAAATTGAGTTCCTGTCAGTGTCGCTCTCGTAGTTCTATGGCTCACGACCTCTATTTTTCGTCACCGCATGTGTTTTTGCATGTGCCTTTGCCGCTGTCTTGGCTGACAATAGGACATGCCAACGTCGGCCAACTTGGGAGTACTCTACATAAGCTGCTTGCAGGACATAAGCTGCCTGAATGCTTAGCTTCTGGGAAATATCTATGAGCGTAGAGCAAAGTCCAGAAGATGGGTTAGATCCGCGCCCCGCCCCGACAACATTGGATCAGCCGCTAGCCTTAGAGCCAGTTTTAGATCAGCCAGTTTTAGATCAGCCAGTTTTAGATCAGCCAGTTTTAGATCAAAAAGTTGCTCTAGTCACTAGCAGCGCTCCAGGAATCTGCGCTGATACGGCTATGCAGTTGGCCAGGGCAGGCGCCAAGGTGATTGTCTGTGGGCGCAATGCCAATCAGGGGTTGGCTACCGTGAAGCAGATTCGCCGTGAAGGCGGTAGAGCAACCTTTGTGCTGGCCGATATTGCGATCGCTGCCGACATTCAGGCAGTGATTGATGAAACCATTGCCACCTATGGCCGGTTAGATATTTTGTTCAACAACGTGAGCAACAGCTATGCCCGAGATAGTGTGCTCATAGATGTGTCCGAATCGATTTGGGATCGACTCGTTGAGCCATTGCTCAAGGGCACCTTTTTTTGCTGTCAGTACGCACTGCCCTTTTTGCAGCAGTCTAGCGGTGGCACTATTATCAACCTCATTGAGAAAACGCCCCAGAGTCACAACGATTCTGTCTTAACGATTTGTCAGGGAGGCGTTTTGGCCTTGACAAGTGCGATCGCTCAGCAGTTTCCTCCTCACACCGTCACCGCCAACCTCATCTGGGCTATCTCGGCCGCTGAATCTACAAATCCTGCCGACGCGGGTATGGCAGGTAGTTCGAGCGCTCTCCCTTCAGCAACCAGTAGCTTACTGCTCTCCCCTGTGCTGACGGGGCCACCTACCGAAAATCGTCCCTTTGCTGACGTTGCCGAAGCTGTGATGTATTTAGCCTGTCACGGTAGTACCTTGCATGGCGCAGCGCTTTTGATTCGTCCCTGACTTCCCTTTCTAAATCTGGCAAATCTAAATCTGGTAACTCTGAATCTGGAACTCTAAATCTGGCAGATTACTTTTCTTCTAGGTCTGTGGCTTCTCGGTCTGCGGCTTCTAAGTTTGCGGCTTCTGGATCTACGGCTTCTGGATCTACTGCTTCTCGGTCTGCGGCTGAAGCGTTGATTTCTTCCGACAAATTATATTCCCCAGTCCATACTGCCGTCAGCAGCGCCAGCCCTTGCTGGGTCAATATGGCTTCGTCCTCGCTGATCTCTACATCATCAGGATCACCACCGGCTGCTTCAATTAAGTCGCTCATCCATATGTAGCAGGGGGTTGCTTCTTGGCGTAACAGCTGTTCTAGCCGCATCTGTTTTGCCAAGGGCAGCCTTCTTTGCAGCAGTACATACAGTGGCACGTTAGTGCGATGCTCTACGCCACCCAATACTTGCTGCAAGTACCAGGTTGCCTCAGCTGGACTGAGTTCTTCTAGCCGCTGCTCGGTGCGCCGTAAAATACGCTTTACAAAATCAATACCCAAGTAGGTGTTGAGGTACTCGGCTGGCAGGTCAGGATCGACTTCTACGCGCTCACAAATGCTTTGCCAGTCCACGTTAGGATAGGCTGCTTTCAGCTTTTCAAAAGCCAGGTCGCTAATCTGAGCCGAGGCGCTCTGCATGTCATACGAAAAATCTTCTCCTGGCTTGGCTCCTGCGCCTACCAGCATCCGAAAAAGTTCAACTGCACTGTCAGCCATAGGTTTAGTCCTTTGTTCAACTGGCCTTCGACGCTGTGTAGCGCGATTGTCCCCTAGTTAAGCCTAATTAAGCCTAATTAAGCCTCGTTAAGCCAGACGGCTAAGCGGCTTGGTCATCCCGATAAGCCGCATACACCGCATTGACGTTGTACCAGTTTAAAAACACTCGGCTCAGTTCTTGCGACAGCTGCGGATAACCCTGGCTAATGAGCCAGCGCAGCATAGGCTCCATGGTGCGTTCGTTGAGCAGTCCGCCCAGCGATAGTGAACCCCAAAGGATACGATGTAGCACTGTCATTTGAATCATCAGTCGCACATCTAAGGTGGGATGCTTTTTGTAAAACACCACACCCATTCTCGCCCGCTGAATTTCTTGATCGATCAGCTTAGGCAACTCCTCGGTTGAAAATGCTGGATGCCAGTGATAGCCAACTGCCTCCGGACATTTGATCAGCGATAGGCCGTTGTTTTTGAGCCGCACGCCTAGCTCCAAGTCCTCCCAGCCGTATTGTGTAAACTGGGCGTCAAATAGTCCTGCTTCTAGCAGCCAGCGCTTAGCGATCGCGACATTTCCGGTCGCAAAAAAGGCTCTCGAATAGTCTGTTACCTTAAAGGGCTCAGCAGTTGGATTCTCAAAATTGCAGGTGTTCACCACTCGGCCATAGGTAAAGACGCGCTCATTACCCTGCGCATAGGCTTTAGAGAGCGCATCAGCGTGGTACTGCAAAAAGTCGTTTAGTACGACCAAATCGCTGTCAATAAAAACAATGGTATCGCCTTCAGCTTTTTGAACACCGAAGTTTCGAGCGATCGCAGCGCCCTCATGAGCCTGTTCGTACAGCTTCACATGCTTAAGTTCATTCGCGCTAGCGCGAATCCATTCCACCGTGCCATCGGTCGAACCATCATCCACCAGCACGACCTCATAGCCCTCAACCAAATAGCCCTCAACCGAGCCATCTGCCCGGAGTACCTGATTTTCCATTGCTCGCAGGCATTTTTCTAAAATTGGCCTGCGATTATAGGTTGGAATAACAACGCTGAAGAACATGAGTTCAATGTTTTTGTTTCCTCACATTCTATTTCATTGATTCGCCCGATTAACCGCTAATCAAACACATCCCCTGACATAATATGAAGCTGATCACTTCATAAACGGTAACCACAAGTTATGGGTCGCGCAGATAAAGTTGTTTTGGCATATTCAGGTGGTGTTGATACCACCGTCTGCATTCCGTATCTCAAAGCAGAGTATGGCGTCAAAGAAGTTATTACCCTAGCCGCCGATTTAGGACAGGGCGACGAGCTAGAGCCGATTCGTCAAAAAGCGCTCACATGCGGTGCCTCGGAGTCTGTGGTGACCGATGTGACGGAGCCTTTCATCACTGACTATGCCTTTCCGGCGATTCAGGCCAACGCGCTTTACGAAAACCGTTACCCGCTCTCTACTGCGCTGGCTCGTCCCCTAATCGCCAAGCTGCTAGTAGAAACGGCCGCCCAGTATGGCGCAGATGCAGTCGCTCACGGCTGTACAGGGAAAGGAAACGATCAGGTGCGGTTTGACGTGGCGATCGCAGCCCTCAACCCAGACTTGAAAGTGCTTGCCCCTGCTCGCGAATGGGGCATGAGCCGTGAAGAAGCGATGGCCTATGGTGAAAAATTTGGGCTGACCTTCCCGGTTAAAAAGTCCTCGCCTTACAGCATCGACCGCAATTTGTTAGGCCGATCAATTGAAGCAGGGCCGCTAGAAGATCCTTGGACTGAGCCGACCGAAGAAGTGTTTGTGATGACCCGTGCGATCGCCGACACACCTGACGAACCCGAGTATGTCGAAATCGGCTTTGAAAAAGGCATTCCCGTTAGCCTCAATGGCAACGCCCTGAGCCCAGTCGCCCTGGTTTCCCAGCTCAACGAAATCGTCGGTCGTCATGGCGTTGGCCGCATTGACATGGTTGAAAATCGCCTTGTCGGCATCAAGTCGCGCGAAATTTATGAAGCGCCTGCTCTTCTCGTGCTGATTCATGCCCACCGTGACCTCGAAAGCCTCACCCTCACTGGCGATGTCACCCAGTACAAACGCAATATCGAGCAGTCTTACAGCCAAATGATCTACAACGGCCTATGGTATAGCCCGCTCAAAGCCGCACTTGATGCCTTTATTGCTCAAACGCAGACACGCGTATCGGGCACCGTTAAGGTTAAGCTGTTTAAGGGCAATGCCATCATCGCGGGTCGCAAGTCAGAAAACACGCTTTATACAGATGAACTTTCCACCTATGGCGCCGACGATAAGTTCGACCATAAGGCCGCTGAAGGGTTCATTTACGTATGGGGCCTGCCAACTCGGGTATGGGCACAAAAAACGCGCTAATAAACGCGCTAACAGATCCGGTCAGGCCTGGGCTGAGATCGTGGCTGCCTATTAGATTGAACCCGAATGTCAATAATGCTTGATTGGGTCTTTGTCAGCATTATTGACATTCAGGTTTATATAAATATTTATTGAAAAAATTAACAAAAAGTAGATGGCTACGCTTTACTCTTTTCAAAAAAAGTTAGCCCTAAGCCTCATCTAAGCTAGCGAATAAACTGACCTAACTTAGTATCAATTCACCGCTAAAGAGCCTTTTGATAATACTTTCAAGAATATATCTGATGATTTATGAATGCTTCTATGGCGCTTTCTTACTCGTTTAGTTAGCCGGTTAAAATCATCATCAAACGTTACCGGTTTTTGCTCAGGCTAATCCGACTAAGACAGTATGATATCTTTGATCCCATAAATAATTAAAGATGTTGAATTCGTTCATCACAGGGAGTCTTTTGAGCGGCCAAAAGCCGTTTGAAATGAGTACTTTTTCAGCCTATTCATAAAGCGTTATTTTGCGATATGAGAAAGTTGTCATAGACATGTTGTCGAAATCATTATCTCTTTTGATTTAAAGTCTCAATGTTTTTGGAGAGCCCACAGGCTATGTCAATTTACGTCGGCAACTTGTCTTACAGTGCAAAAGAAGAAGAGCTAGAAGGCGTTTTTGCTAAGCATGGGAAGGTAAAACGCATCACGCTCCCTACCGATCGTGAAACCGGTCGCCCTCGCGGGTTTGCCTTTATTGAAATGGAAAGCGAAGCCGATGAAGACAAGGCCATTGAGGCCTTAGACGGTGCTGAATGGATGAGCCGCGAACTCCGGGTCAACAAAGCCAAGCCTCGTGAGCCTCGTAACAATTCATCCTCAGGCGGTGGTGGCTGGCGCTAGCCCGCTCGCCTTGGCCTTAATTGAATACGCATGGACTTACGATCCCTGGCAGCAAAGCCTAGCAGAATGTGCTATTTGCCAATGCTGACAGGGGTTAATTTTTCTTAATGCCGACCAATGAGTATTGTTGGGTCAAAATAGACCGACTATCACGACTATCCAAGTCAGTCGTGAGGTACTATAGTCATTCGTCCTAAAATCTAGATATATAAAGGAGGTGAAAAACACATGGCTCAAGTTGTCCTCGGACAAGATGAAAATCTCGAAGCAGCACTTCGACGCTTTAAGCGCAAAGTAGTGCGGGCAGGTATTTTCCAAGACATTAAGAAAAACCGCTATTTTGAGACACCTCCTGAAAAGCACAAGCGTAAGGCACTCGCTCGTCAGCGTCAGCGCAAACGTCGTTCTCGTCGCTAACGTCGTTTTGGTTGCTTGCTAAGGATGTCGCTTAAATAGGATATCGCTAAAAATAAAGGGGTTGTGATCAGATGCGATCGCAACCCCTTTATTTTGTCTGTAACTATTCTCTAAAAAACTATCCTCTAAACATGCTGCTCACCGAACTTTCCTCGTGAATTCGCGAAATAGTCTCGCCCAGCATATCCGCCACCGATAGCATCTTCAACTGCTCAAACTGTCTATCAGCAGGCACCGGAATGGTGTTCGTCACAATCACCTCTTCAAACAGTCCACTAGAGAGCCGCTCGACTGCAGGCGGCGAGAACACCGCATGAGTTGCACAGGCATACACCTCTTTGGCACCGCTGGCACGCAGCACCTTGGCCCCTGCGGCAATAGTCCCTGCCGTGTCAATCATATCGTCTACTAGCACCGCCGTTTTGCCTTCTACATCGCCGATGATGTTCATCACCTCAGCAACATTGTGAGCCTGCCTGCGCTTATCAATAATGGCCAGCGGTGCATCGTTCAGCATCTTGGCAAAGGCCCGAGCCCGAGCAACACCGCCCACATCTGGCGAGACCACCACCAGATCCTCAATGCCCTTACTCGCTAAATATTTCACCAGTACGGGCGAGCCATATACATGGTCACAAGGAATATCGAAATAGCCTTGAATCTGCGCCGAGTGCAAATCAATTGAGAGCACCCGATTAGCACCTGCTTGCGTCATTAGGTTTGCAACGAGCTTGGCCGTAATCGATTCGCGGCCCGCTGTCTTTCTATCGGCTCTAGCATAGCCATAGTAAGGAACGACTGCCGTAATCTGTCTAGCCGAAGCTCGACGACAGGCATCGATCATAATAAGTAGTTCCATCAAGTTGTCATTCACCGGATGGCAGGTCGGCTGAATTAAATAAACGTCACAACCTCGAATTGATTCCTGAATTTGAACATACAGTTCGCCATCGGCAAAGCGCTTTCGCACCATGGGGCCAAGGTCAATACCCAAATAGCGAGCTACCTCCCGAGACAGCGCCCGGTTAGATGAACCCGAAAAAAGCTTAAGTCTACTGCTGTTATTGTTTTCAATGCGCGAAAGCACTGTATTGATTGGCAGTGTTGCAGAGCGGATCACGGCTGGCCCTCAAAACTTACGTGGAAATAGTCAATAAAACGGAACGGATGTCGCCAAAACGGATGCCGCCAAAACGGATGCCGCTAAAACGGTTGGTTTAATTTGTTGAAAATGTAAGCTAGAAGTCATTGATAATTGATCAAGCCATGGCTAAATAAGGCAAGCTAAATAAAATATTGCCTTACTAGCCCTCAGCAGTAGCATTACCTTCCCCTAAGATCTTAATAGTCTGTGTAAAAGGGCGCGGTTAAGAAAAAGTTTTATATAGATAAGATAGTGGCATTAATACCACTATCTTATCAAAACTTAATAATCATAGTATACGTAGGGAGGTCGCATTCAGAGAACTCGCATTTAGAGTCTATTGCTTATCTCCTCTTTGCCGTAAGTAAGTACTGAACAATCCCTATCATTCTTCACAGGCAGTGACTGTATCTTTGTGTAGTCTTTAGTAAATGTTATCCGGAACGACTACTACCTGTCATCCGGAACGACTACTACCTGTCATCTAGTCACCCGTCATTTGGCTAACCGTCATCCAGCAGCCATTCAGACGCGCGCGAACCCAAGTCTACCGGAATGCTAACAGCCTTGCCGAGTCGCGGTCGTTCGTTCGTTTCAGTGATAAAAGACTGAATTTGATCAGCCGCTCCCCAGGCGTTTAGGTAAGCGGTCACTTCGTCCAAGTGGGCCAGATAATCGCTCTCGCTCATTGGAAAGGAAGCCTGCTCCAGATAGCGCCACATCACCTGAAAAAACACTTTGCGCGGCAGTTTTCGCAGCTGAACATCATAGGAATAGCCCCATTTCTCAATCAGAAGTTCATGCAGGTCTTGTCCGGTCATAGTGCAGAGCGATTACATATTAATAATTTAGAGCAGTTAACTGAAAGGTAGGGAGTAGGTCTCTATTTGACGATTACGCATTTTATGGTAGCTGCTTTGCAGGGGAGAGGGGCGGCAGCGCTAAGCAACATTTATTTACATTTTTATTTGTCGGCTCAATCATCCCTAGCAAGTAGCCTGACGCACCTCTCAAAGCTACGATTCATATCCGCCAGAGGCAGTTATAGGGCGGTAAGCGTAGGCGATCGCTCATGGCAGAAAGCTTTGAGATCTGGTGAGATCTGGTGAGATCTGTGGGAGTTCTGGGTGAGTTCTAGGTTAAAAAGGCTTTGAGGGTTCTGAACGATGTCATAATAATTTCAGAAACTGCTAACTTCTGTGACAAAAGCAGAAGTTTATGAGGACAGCGCTTGCCTAGCTAAAGCCTCAGTTTTTTAATTCATGTATCAATGTAGCGTTTAGACAGCTGACCTATGACCCAAGCTTCTGGAAACCCCGACGTTCCTGATTTAGGACGTCGCCAATTTATGAACCTGCTGACATTCGGAACCATCACTGGAACCGTTTTAGGCGCTGCTTACCCCATTATCAAATATTTTATTCCTCCCAGCAGCGGCGGCGGCGGTGGCGGTGTCACCGCAAAGGATGCCTTGGGTAACAACGTCAATGCTGCTGAGTTTTTAGCAGAACACAATCCAGGCGACCGGGTTCTGGTTCAAGGGCTCAAAGGCGACCCTACCTACCTTGTCGTTAAAGAAGAAGGCGGCCTCCAAAACTACGGCATCAGCTCTATTTGTACTCACTTGGGTTGTGTTGTGCCGTGGAATGCCAACTCGGGTAAGTTCATGTGCCCTTGTCATGGCTCTCAGTATGATGCTACGGGCAAAGTGGTGCGCGGCCCTGCACCTTTGTCCTTGGCCCTAGCCCACGCTGACGTCACCGAAGATGAAGACGTCGTACTCACCAACTGGACTGAAACCGACTTCCGCACAGGCGATAAGCCCTGGTGGTAACCCTTGGTGGTAAGGGTAGTAAGCCCTACTGGTAAACCAGACCTCCAACTTTCTTGTGTTTAATAGAACCCTAACTTGCTAGCACGTACGCATGAAAACCTCAAACCCCGTTATCGAAGAGCTTGTTGAAGAGCTGGTTAAAAAGCTAAAAGCGGGCTTTAGTGCCTGTTCTCAGAGCGCAGGCCTTCTCCTCGTTGCTTTCGTATTACTTTGCTCTAGTAGCTGGGTAATGCCACAGGCCGCCCAGGCTTATCCTTTTTGGGCTCAAGAAAACTACGAAACGCCTCGCGAAGCCACTGGCAAAATTGTGTGCGCCAACTGCCACCTCGCTGAGAAAAAGACGATTCTCGAAGTACCTCAGGCTGTACTGCCTGACAGCGTCTTCAAAGCGACCGTCAAAATACCTTACGACCTCGACTCGCAGCAGGTACTTGGCGACGGCAGTAAAGGCGGCCTGAATGTAGGTGCAGTGTTGATGCTGCCCGATGGATTTACCCTAGCGCCACAAGATCGTATTCCTGAAGAGATCAAAGAAGAGGTCGGTAGCACCTACTTCCAAGAATACAGTGACGAGCATCCTAACTGGGTGATTGTGGGTCCGCTCCCTGGTGAGCAATATCAGGAAATTGTTTTTCCTGTGCTCTCTCCTGATCCTGCCGCTAACAAAAATGTCCACTTTGGTAAAAGCTTGGTATTCGTAGGCGGCAACCGAGGTCGTGGCCAGGTATATCCAACTGGTTTGGCGTCTAACAACAACGTTTACAACGCGCCCGCAACTGGCACCATCTCCGCTATAGAGAAAACAGACGCAGGTGGCTACACCGTTACTATTGCTAAGGAAGATGGCACCACAGCAACTGAAGAAATTCAGGTTGGTGTAGATTTGCTTGTGAACCAGGGTGACGCAGTCGAAGCGGGCATGCCGCTTACTAATAATCCTAACGTTGGTGGCTTTGGCCAAACTGAGAAAGAAATCGTGCTCCAGAGCCCAAACCGCATCAAAGGGTTGGTTGCCTTCCTCGCTGCGATTAGTCTCTCTCAGATTCTGTTGGCTCTAAAGAAGAAGCAGGTTGAGCGAGTTCAAGCTGCCGAAATGAGCTTCTAAAGCGTTTGTTCTGAAAAGCAGCCCCTAGAACAACAATCTTTCGTTGATTAAAATAGCGAGTACTGGGTAGTTTTACAGCTCAGTACTCGCTATTTTTTTGGACTGTTTTATCTAGTCAATCAATGGTTTGTTGACAACAGTTTAGGGTTTTTATACATAGGCTTTACCGATAGCACTCTTCACGCTATAACCATAGGACTATTGCATCTTTTGTGCGCCGTCATGGTGATATAAACAACATGGTGATGAAAAACTTTTTAATCGGTCTGAGTAAGTTTGTGCTTGGCATTATTTTAGCCATGCTGATTATGTCCTTGGCTGGACTCTCCATGGTGCGCTATTTTATGACTCGTATGGTAGAGCCGCCTGATCGCCCCAGCTATGAAAACGATCTGCCAGAAGATCAGCGTCCTGTCGCCCAATCCCCTACCACAGCGGCAGCAGGCACACCCGAAACAGCCAATGCGGGCTCAGCGGCAGCGCCAGAGCTGGAGCCGCAACGAGATGAAAATCCTGAGGGTAGCTACTCAGCTTCTGCTACTACAAACTTAAACCTGCGCTCTGGTCCTGGGACTAGCTATGACTCTATCGGTGGTGTCGGCATAGACGAAAGCGTGACCGTGATTGGCGAAGACAGCGGATGGCTAAACGTACTGCTTAGCGATGGAAATGAAGGTTGGGTTAGTGCCAATTACATCACTGCCGAATAGGGCGATTTCGCAGTGATGTCATAAAAAGCGGTGGTGATGATGAAAAAAATGAGAGTCTTGTTAAGAAAGCTATATCATTTCAACAGTTGGTTACAGAACCTAGCGTTCCAACGATTCTCGTCATCATAGGGTGATAGCTTAGATTCGCTTAGGAAGAATTTAGGCCGTTCATAACCGGCCAGAGGCATATAAGTCTTATGTACGACAACTCGAACAGAGATTGGGTCGGTTCGCTACTAATTGCGGCAATAGGCGCAGGCGTGATTACATCTTTTGCCGTGAGCCAAGGGCAAAACCCATTGGAAGGACTAGGCATTACTGCGATCGCCGCTGTTGCTGCTGTTACGATAGACTGCCTACTCTAACCCCTAACTCCCTCCCTTACAAACGGCGGCTAAGCGGCGACCAATTCATTTCAATTGTCGTGCCCCAATCCTATGGTTAGCCGCTGGCTGCGTAAAACCCATTTGACTTCCTGATAGAAAGAATATGAGCCTCTGGTGAAACGTTGAAGGTAAAGTTAACCCCGTTTTTCTGGAGCTTTATTGTTTACCCTGAAATCAGGTTCCAGCCATGCTGTTTATCACTAACCGAGTCTTAGAACAAGGACTCACTCCCCTGCCAACAGAAGGTACAGAATTTCGACTTGCTCGCTCTGTCAACTTTGTTTTAGCCAACAACCAGGCCGAGCAGTCTTTTTACTGCTGCCGCCGCAGTGGCCCTTTTGACTATATTGAAATTGGCAGCACTAATCTGTTTGATGAAATCAAAGCGCTCAAAGCCGATCAGCTGCTCTTTTATATCCATGGCTATTCTATGCTGCCCGAGCAGGTTTTTGAACATGCCGAGCGACTTCAGCGGTTGTTAGATAGGCTGCAAGCAAGCAATCAGGTCGGTTTACTCAAAAATCCTAAAATTGTTGTTATTCCTTTAATATGGCCCTGCGACAACGATTTCGGTAAAGTGAAAGACTACTTTGATGACCAAAAAGCCGCTGATGCCAGTGGTACGGCCTACATGCGCTTTTTGCAAAAGTTTTTGTCATGGCGTGAGTCAAATAGCACTCTCGACAATCCTTGCCTCAAGCGGGTGAATATCCTCTCTTATTCCATGGGTAATCGGGTGCTGCGTAGTGCGCTCCAGCTATCAGCCAAGTACTACCCACAAAACAGCCTTGGTTTGCTCTTTAGAAACGTGTTTATGCCTGCTGCCGATGTTATTAACGAGAGTCTAAACCCCGACCAGGCAGGCGGTATGATTCCAGCTATGAGCCGTAATGTTGTAGTGTACTATGCTGCCGATGACTTGGCCCTGCGAGCTAGCAAAATTGCCAACGTAGATGGCCCAGTCGCCTCACGCAGGCTAGGCCATACTGGCCCAGAGAACATGAACAAAGTTCCTAGAAATGTTTACGCCATTGACTGCGATGACTTCAACAATATTTACGATGATCCGCTTGGTCACAGTTATTTTTTAGACGATCCGCGCACAGGCGAGCCAGGCCTGCTTCTGCGGCATGCTTGGGCTTGTCTGTGCACTGGCCGAGTTCCCATCACGCCAAGCTTTATGCCCGGTCGCTCAGATCCTAACAGCCGTACCGAAATCTTGAACGAACAAAATCTCCTAAATACCTAAAATCCAAGATCTAAAAGCCGTAGGAACATAGCATTTATGTCTTGTGTTTTGTGTCTCTACGGCCTATGCCCCTATGGGCAGTTCATAGTAATATTCAAGAGTCAGCAATCCAAGAAGTTGATAATCAACAATCCAAGAAGTTGATTATCAACAATCCAATAAGTTGATAATCAACAAGTTCAGAGTCAGCAAGTCATTTTATGCCAAAAACATTGTCTCTGCCTGACTTTCCAGCAACCTAGTTCAGCGACTCTAAATAATCGCGTACTCTATTACGGCGCTTAGGTTGACGCAGCTTTTGCAGCGCCTTTGATTCAATCTGACGAACCCGTTCACGAGATAGCTCTAGTGTCCGACCAATTTCAGCAAGTGAGTAGGGTACACCATCGCCCAGTCCAAACCTCAGCGTGATGACTTCTTGCTCACGGGTGGTTAAGTCAGTGAGCAGCTGCTTGAGATCTCGCTTTAATGACTCTCTCATGAGCAGTTCTTCTGGTGAAATGTCTTCTGTTTCCAACAGGTCGCCGAGTTCTGTATCTTTGTCTTTACCTACTTTGGTGTCTAAAGAAATTGCGCGGGGGACTTTTTGCAATACTTCGCGAACTTGAGCTACGGTCATGTCTAGCTCTGCTGCAATGTCTTCTAGCTTGGCAGTACGTCCTTGGTTTTGAGAGATTGTGCGCTGGGCTTTTTTAATTTTGTTGAGCTTTTCAGTAATGTGTACCGGCAGGCGAATTGTACGACTTTGGGTTGCGATCGCCCGAGTAATACCCTGACGAATCCACCAGTAGGCATAGGTACTAAAGCGATAGCCTTTAGTAGGATCAAACTTTTCAACGGCGCGCTCTAGGCCCAAGGTTCCTTCTTGAATCAGATCAAGCAGTTCCAAGCCCCGGTTCTGATACTTTTTGGCCACTGACACCACTAGGCGCAAATTCGCCTTAATCATATGCTCTTTGGCCCGCACACCTTCAGACTGCACCCTCATCAGCTCATCTACGCTTAGGCCAGCTAGCTCTGCCCACAGCTTTTTGCCTGCAATCAGTGTCGGTTTTAGCTCGTCAATAGAGACCCCTGCCGTGATTGCCCAACGCTCTAAAGAAGGCTTGTGGCTGAGCTGAGCTGTCAGCTGAGCTTTGGTATTCAACAGGTTTACATATGTCGTCAGGGGGCCGTTTGTTTTTTCGGCGGCCTTATTTCGCAGGGTGAGTAGCTCCATGTGCTGTTGTACACGCTGAGCCTCAGCGACTTCTTCATCTCGCTCTAGCAGACTAACGCGGCCAATCTCTTGCAAATATAGCCTTACTAGGTCGGTGGTACGAGCAGCTCTAGGCTTAGTATTCACCTCAGAATCTAAACCTTCGATATGCACATCGCCACTTTCACCAGCACTGACATCACCACTTATATTGGATTCGGTCAGTGAGAACTCAATTCCTAACGGCTTCCGCAGCTCATCTGCATCATCGGGAAAGATGCTGGCAGTGCTTTTGTCGAGGTAGTCAGACGTAGCTTTCATGATGGGTGCGAGGTAGCAGGACAGGTGAATAATTGGTGAAGCTCATCCCTTGAGCAATAGTATTCCCAGCCGATGGAAGGCAACAGCAAAGAGTACATAGAAGCCAGCAGGGCTGTGAGAGATATTCAGGCAAAGAGACCTTGAAAAGCGTTTATGAGAGGTTCTTATATTTAGATATCAGGTGTCAGTAAAGATTTTCCGCAATTTTTCAGTCATAAAACTGTGAAATAAAACAGTTCACAGCACGAAGGTACTGCTAGGCAGGTAATAAAAGCACAACAGGTTAAGTGTTGTTTATTTAGAAAACTGCTCTATTAAAGAAATATCAGGTTAGCTGAATTCACTTTAATCGATTATTCCAGGTTTCTCAGTGGCACATAGACGTAATCTTTGTCACAAGGATGACGTTGAAGACTGGGCAGGGAATCTTTTTCGTCAAAGCCCCTCAGCTAGCGGCTGCTGAAGAATTTGGATAGTAAACGTAGTGCCCAATGTCTCAGCAGATTTACAGATGAGCGAGCCACCATGCCGCTCTGTCACAATCTGATAGCTGATAGATAACCCCATGCCTGTGCCCTTGCCGATGGGCTTAGTGGTGAAAAAGGGATTGAATATTTGCGATCGCACCTCATCTGACATTCCTTCACCGTTATCACTAATTTCAATGATGATCTGTTCTCCGATGGCTTTAGTCGTCAGGGTGATTTGAGGATTGCGGGCGGTCTCTAACGCATCGATCGCATTGCCCAGTATGTTCATAAAGACCTGATTGAGCTGGCCTGCATAGCAAAGCACAGATGGCAGATCACCGTAGTTTTTAATCACCTTAATAGCTGGCCTGAGCTGCTGTGCTTTGAGCTTATGTCCTAGGATTAGCAGCGTGCTGTCTAGCCCACAGTGAATATCTACTGACTTTTTCTCAGCCTCATCTTTTCTAGAAAACGTTCTGAGAGAAGATACAATCTGGCGAATCCGTTCTGCGCCTAGTTTCATGGAGGCTAGCGAATTCAATAAATCCTCCGTCATAAATTCAAAATCCAGATCGTCTAGTGCTTCAACAATTTCCTCTGGCGGATCAGGATAGTAGGTTTTGTACTGTTTCAACAAATCCACGAGGTTCTCGGCATACCGGGTAGCAGGGCCTACATTGCCATAGATAAAGCTCACCGGATTGTTAATTTCATGCGCGACTCCGGCTACTAACTGGCCCAGACTAGACATTTTTTCGGTCTGTATCAGGCGCGTTTGGGTCTGCTGCAATTCAGAAAATGCCTGTTCCAAATCTTTCGCCTGCTGCATGAGACATATTTCCGTGCGTTTACGCTCGGTGATGTCATTGTGAATCGCTACATACTGGTAGGGGTATCCGGCCTCGTTTAAAAAGGGCACAATCGTTGTACAAACCCAGTAATGGTCACCTTCTTTGGTTCGGTTTCTCATTTCACCGAGCCAAACATGACCATTACTAATGGTGTGCCACATCTCTTCAAAAAATTCTCGTGGATGATAGCCAGAGTTGACTAGGCGATGGGTTTGCCCAATGAGCTCAGCCTGGGTGTATTTAGAAATTTCTCGAAACTTATCGTTGACGTAGGTAATGCGCCCCCGATGGTCAGTAATGGCTACATTCGAGGAACAGTCTAATGCGAACTTTACATCGGCTAGATCTTTGAGTGACTTTTTGAGCCGGGCTTCAATTTGCTTGCGATCGCTAATATCACTCAAGCAGCCATACCAAATAATTGAGCCGTCAGACTGTGGCTGGGGTTTAGCAAGGGTGCGCATCCAACGCAGCCTGCCCGACGGCAGCATCACCCGACACTCGTACTGGTACACCGTCATTGTCAGTGCAGACTCTCTAACCGCCGCTTTAAGGCCTTTTTGATCCTCTTCATGTATCATACTGAGCATATTGATACCAAGCTGTTGAAAGCTTTCGGGCGAAAGGTGCAGCAGCCGATAACTATCGGAAGAAACATACGGAAACGAGACCTTAGACTGGCTGTCTAACCGCATTTCGTAGAGCAACTCAGGTACATTGTCAGCTAGCTTTTGCAACCGAGTTTGGCTGAGAGCTAGCTCAGCAGTTCGGGCCTCCAAACGGCTAGAGAGTAGGTGGTTGAGTTGTTTGAGCTCTAGCTCACTATGCTTTCGGGCGGTCATATCTTGCGCTAGCGCGTTCCATAAAATCAGGCTTGGGTCGGCCTGTACGGCTGCAGGCTGCATTGTCAGCCCAATCCATTTGGTTTTACCGCTAGCTAACACAATTCGCCCTTCCCATTCCCATAGGCGAGGCAGCTTTGCGGCACGGGCGATCGCTAGCTCAAATGGACCGCGATCTTCTAAACAAATCGCCTTAAACAGGCAGTACCCCCCTAAATCCGATTGCTTTAAATAATCTGCATAAGTCTCCTGATCCACAACCTTTGTCAAATCGACATGATTATCTTGATCGCGCATTCCTGCCATTTCCAACAGCCTGTAGCAACCTGCATTAGCGCGTGGGTAGCCTACTATCAGCCCTGTCGAAGTCGTTAGCACCTGAGAAATGGCCCCAGGAATATCATCCATCCACTGCTGAAAATCATCGGGATGCTCAGCTTGAAGGTGCCTAGCTTCTACCGCTTCGTTACCTGTGCTCTTGCTGAAGTCGCTAGGGCTTGTTGTTGGGGGGAGTGAGGAAGCTTTCATTAAAGAAGTATGGATTGAGGTTATCGAAAAGAAAAACCGCTTTGAATTAATATTCCCGACCCACAAAGTTAGCCAAGACGGTAATCGTACGGAAGTACACCAGTACAAACCCTGATAAATCAACTTTTGCTACTGAACTGAGACAAAAGTCTGGGCACTCTAACTGCGGACAACCTTAGAGAGACGGCCAGAAAGAGGATCAGAAGGATGGCCCCAAAGACGGCAGCACAGCAACCAGAAAATAGGAAAAAACAAGAAAACTGTGATGAAGGCTAAATGCTTGGCAACAGAAAGAGCGTATTGGCTAGCTTGGTCGAGCATTAAAGACGTCGGGCCGGTGACTATTAAGCGACTATGGGAGCGATTTGGTTCTTTGGGTAAGGCTTGGCAGGCGACAGCTGGAGACCTATTGAGCGTAGATGGCATCGGCCTGCTAACTGCAGAGCGGATTACAGTGCAGCGATCAAAGCTGAATCCGGCAGAAATGCTGGTGCAGCATGAGAAAGAGAATCAGTTTTTTTGGACACCGGCTGATCGCGACTACCCGGCTCTACTATTTGCCATTAACGATCCACCGCCAGTGCTGTACTATCGCGGCAGCTTACGGCTAAATGAGATGCCGAATGCGCTGACAGTGGGTATTGTGGGGACGCGTCGGCCTTCTAACTACGGTAGGCGTTGGACGCAGCGACTGAGTAGCCAACTAACCCGACAAGGCGCCCTCATTATTTCTGGGCTAGCCGCTGGGATTGATACGGTGGCGCATTCTAGCTGTCTGACACAGCAGGGGTTAACGGTGGCAGTGTTAGGCACGGGTGTAGATGTGGTGTATCCGCACCATAACAACGACCTGCATCAGCAAATTGCAACAACCGGTTTGCTTGTGAGTGAGTATCCCGATGGAACCGGGCCAGACAAGACGCATTTTCCGCAGCGCAATCGAATTATTGCTGGCTTGAGTCGGGCCATTTTAGTCACCGAGGCACCGGCGCGTTCGGGCTCGCTTATTACGTCGCGGCTAGCGAATGACTACTGTCGTGACGTGTATGCGCTGCCTTGCAATTTAGAGAATAAGCAGGGCGAAGGTTGTCTGAATTTGATCGCACAGGGCGCACAGATGATTTTAGGTGAGTCAGCGCTGATAGAGTCGCTAGCAGCAATCCCAGCAGTAGAGACTGTTTTCCCCGGTCAAACAGCGGTCGTACAGACAGCAGATCAAGCAGCCGATCAAGCAGCAGATCAATCGGCTGATTTAGCCGATCCAGATTTACTGGATTTATTAGCGGAAAAAGAACTGCCTGAAAATAACAAAGCGGATGGAATTTTAGCAACGCAATCTGCGCCAGAATTGCTACTGGAACTACCGGACTTACTTCAGCAAGTGCTGAGGGCTGTTTCGATTGAGCCGGTAATGCTTGATCAGATTGTGCAGGGTTCGCAGCTAGAAACGGGGAAGGTGCTAGGTGCATTGGTACAGCTAGAATTGTTGGGTCTAGTGACACAGCTACCAGGGATGCGGTATCAGAAAGGGTAGAGAGAAACAGAGCAAAAGCGAATCAGGGGCAGATAAATGACTGAAACAGCCTATCTGAAACTAATCAGGGCAAACTGATATAAAGATCACAGGATGATGTTTGTCGCTGCTGGCTTCAAACCCTAATTGATTTTGTGACTGACCTGATTATTGTCTGACCTGATTATTGCCTCGTTTTTGTATGGCTTCTATTACTAACCGCGCCCAGCCTGCTCTCGACTTTATTCCGCCCAACTACAGTGGTTGGCTGCGACGGTTAATGCAGCCCTTAATGCCTGCTGTCACCGCGTATAAAACAGATGTCGCTGAGCTAGAGACGCACAATGTAGAAACTTTGGTACAGCAATATCGAGATTTTGAGCTGGGTAAAACTCGGATTTTGCTCGCGTTCCGTCATCCTAACCCAACTGATCCTTACGTGCTCAGCCATTTGCTATGGCGAGCCCTGCCACAGACGGCTCGAAAATTAGGAACTCCAATGGGCACGACACATGCTCACTTTATCTATGATCGCGGTATTCCGCTGTGGGCAGGTAGTTATTTGAGATGGGTGTTCTCACGGCTAGGCGGCGTTCCCATTCAGCGCGGTAAGCTAGATTTAATGGCGCTTAAAACGGCGCGAGGCTTATTGTTAGACGGGCAGTTTCCCTTGGCGGCGGCTCCTGAAGGGGGCAATAATGGCCACAATGAAATTATTAGCCCGCTAGAGCCTGGAATTGCGCAGCTTGCGTTTTGGTGTGCAGAAGATATTGCGGCGGCGGGCCGACCTGAGTCAGTGGTGATTTTGCCGGTGGGTATTCAGTATCAATATCTCAATGCGCCCTGGGCTAAGCTAGAAAAGTTGATGACGCAGCTGGAAGCAGATAGTGGGATTGGCAGGTCTTCTCAGGCAGAAATGACGAATCTACGGCAGATGTTGATGTCATCAGCTGCGCTGGCGGACTCCCCAGCCGGAAATCAGGCTGAGCTATATGTGCGGCTGTACCGGCTAGCAGAGCATTTGCTGACGCTGATGGAAGGCTATTATCGTGAGTTTTACGGGGTGGACTTAGACCTGTCGGGTGAGGCGATCGCCAATGGGGCCGCTCAGCTAGACGACCGTAGTGCAGAGCCCAATGCGCTTTTGGCCGAACGCCTGCATCGGCTGATGAATGAAGCGCTACAGGTCGCAGAGTGTTATTTTCAAGTACGGCCTAAAGGGAGCTTTATTGATCGTTGTCGTAAGCTAGAGCAGGCAGGCTGGGATCGAATTTTTCGATCAGATACGACGAGTTTGTCGCCGGTGGAGCTAGGGTTGGCTAATCGAGTGGCTGAAGAGGCTGACTTGAGAATGTGGCATATGCGCCTTGTAGAGAGATTTGTGGCAGTCACGGGCTGCTATGTTAAGGAAAGTCCTAGCGTTGATCGATTTGCTGAGACGACGCTGCTGCTGCGTGATATGGTGGCCAAAATTAAAGGCGAAGTGGTTTCTCAGGCGTTGCTGGGCAAGCAAAAGGCTATTGTGACCGTAGGTGAGCCGATTGAGGTCAGCTCAAGGCTAGATGGCTATAAGCAAAAAAGAAGATCTGCGATCGCTGATTTGACTAAAGACCTAAGCACAGAGCTAGAGTCTTTGATCATCACGGGCTAGAGGATCTTAGAAATTCCGTCTATTTCCGCTGTAGCGCCTTTCGTTTCCTTTTGTCTCTCTTGTCTCTTTTGAAGCTTTTCTCTTTCTGAAGCTTTTCTCCTTCTAAAGTTTCTAAGCTAAAGTTTCTAAGATTTGACTAACGGTTCCATGCGTTCGGCGATGACAGCATAAAAGGGATCGCCACTGCCCATGCCTAGCATTTGCAACAGGGCAGGGGTATCAGACTTTTTGATGACGCTCTCAATGTTACCGAAGCCCGGAATCATCTCAAAATAGCTTTTAACTAAGGCGACACGAGCCCCTTCACTGTTGTCTCTCCAAGCCGCGATCGCCTTTTCATAAAACATCCGATTAGAAAAGCTAAAAATGGCAATGCCACCTGGCTTAAGCACTCGATACACCTCAGCAAAAATTTGCTCAGGGTACTGAATGTACTGTACCGAAACCGTGTTCACCACCACATCAAAAGAACAATCTTCTAGCGGGAAGATCTGATTTTGGTTGAGATTTTGGACAAAGTAATGATCGAGCTGTTTGTTTCGCGCCAGCTCTTCGCCGTTGAGGCCATGCCCTTCAACATGGGCGTACTGAACATCGGTCGGCAGATGAGAAACCCAGCTGCTCATAAAGTCAAATACGCGGCTGTTGGGGGAGATGCGATCGCGATATAGCGCAGTCAGCTGAGCAATAAACCCCTCGTCAACATGGGTCACAAATCGGGGCGAGCGGTAAAACAAGGCATCGTCAGACGGATCGAGCTTTGTTCTTTGATTGTCTTTAAGTAGCATAAATTTTTACACATTAATTGGGGCAATTTTTAATTATGGCTTTGACAGCTCATATGGTTTGATGTTCTTTAGCATGACTGATCGCGCTGTTATTGCCCAACAACCTTTTTGCTTAATTCACGCTTTTAAAAGTCGCTTTTGTCAACATTTTTTCACCAGTAGAATTTTTTCACCAGCACCATTTTTTCCACCCGCATAATTTTTCACCAGCACCCCTTTCAGTTCTGAGCCATCTCTAGAGACTAACTACTATGACTGACCAGCCAACCTTTCAGCCGCCTGATGACACCTCACCAGCAGCCAAAAGTGAAGCCCAATATGCGCTAGAAAAAGAAGCCAGACTACCGCTTACAGGCTGGCAGCAGGAAGTAGACCAAGGGCTGGAATTTGGCCTAGAGGCCGCAGAGAGCATTCGTGATAGAACGATTCCGACCTTTTCGCGGGGCGAACTGCCCCACTATGCTGGGATCAATACCTTTATGAAAGCGCCCTACCTAGAAGATGTGCGCAAAGTAGGCAATTACGACGTCGCTATTATGGGCGTACCCCACGATTCAGGAACAACCTATCGACCGGGGACGCGCTTTGGCCCTCAAGGCATTCGCCGCATTTCAGCTTTGTATACTCCCTACAACTTTGAGCTAGGCGTCGATTTGCGTGAGCAAATCACCATGTGCGATGTGGGCGATGTATTTACCATTCCAGCCAACAACGAAAAGTCTTTTGACCAAATTTCTAAAGGCGTTGCGCATGTCTTTAGCTCGGGTGCCCTGCCCATTATTCTCGGTGGCGATCACTCGATTGGCTTTCCGACTGTACGCGGCGTGTGCCGTCACTTAGGCGACAAAAAAGTCGGCATTATTCACTTTGATCGCCATGTAGATACCCAAGAGACCGACTTGGACGAACGGATGCATACCTGTCCCTGGTTTCATGCCACCAACATCGCCAATGCCCCGGCCAAAAATTTGGTACAGCTTGGCATTGGCGGCTGGCAGGTACCGCGCCCCGGCGTTAAAGTATGCCGTGAGCGAGCGACCAATATTTTAACCGTGACAGACATTACTGAAATGGGGCTAGATGCAGCAGTGGACTTTGCCGTCGAGCGAGCGACAGACGGCACTGACTGCGTTTATATCAGTTTTGACATTGACTGTATTGATGCGGGATTTGTCCCCGGAACCGGCTGGCCTGAACCCGGTGGTCTGCTGCCCCGCGAAGCGCTGTATTTACTGGGTAAAATCGTCGAAAGGGTGACCGTATGTGGATTGGAAATTGTTGAGGTGTCGCCGCCTTATGATGTCAGCGATATGACCTCTCTGATGGCGACTCGGGTCATTTGTGATGCGCTCGCCCATCTGGTGCTCTCCAATCAGTTGCCTCGTACTAAGCCTGACTATATTAATGAAACGGCCAACATGAGCTTGGGGAGTGATTGGGAATAGAGTAGGGGTATGCATGAAACCGATATGACCAAAGCGCTGATTTTTACAGTGCGAGACTGGCTAGATAAGCAGTCGGAAAAATCGGCGGCTCAACTTCAACCTGGGCCGCCGAAGGTGGAGCGTGTGCATTTAGTAGTGGGTGAGTTTACCTGTGTAGAACCGGCCAGTCTTCAGTTTGCGTTTACCGCCCAAACCAAAGGAACGTTTTTGGAGGGCGTAGAGTTGGTGATACAAGATAAGCCGCTAATAGCGTTTTGTCATCCTTGCCAGCAGGAATATAAGCCGCAGATAGGATCGCAATATGCCTGCCCAACTTGCGGCGCCCCGATGGATGATATTCGCTCTGGGCGCGAGCTGAAAATTGAACGAGTCGAGTTTTCTAACGCGACGTGATGAATAGTCCGTTGATACGACTTAGTTCAGGAAGAAACGAAGCAAGTACATTTGTCCTCTTTGAGAGTTTTTATGCATCAAACATTTGACGCCGTGCTAGAGATGAATCTACTACAGGCCAATCAGGACGGGGCTGATGCGAATCGCGATCGCTTCAATCGCTGGGGGATCACTTGCCTAAATTTGATGAGTAGCCCAGGGTCGGGCAAAACGCAGCTGCTAGAAGAAACCTTGCGATCGCTCCAGTCTGAGCTGCGAATGGCTGTGATTGAAGGCGATATGACCACGCAGCTAGACGCCAACCGTCTGCGCGAATGCGGCGTTCCTGTGATTGCTATTAACACCGGCAGAGCCTGCCATTTAGACTCTAAGATGGTCGCAGGCGGCCTGCATCAGCTTGAGCATGAGCTAGAACAAGAAAATGGCCAACCCAGCGACTTTGATCTGGTATTTGTAGAAAACGTTGGCAACCTCGTGTGTCCTGCTGAGTTTGAAGTGGGAGAACATGCCAAAGTTGCGTTGCTCAGCATCACCGAAGGCGAAGATAAGCCCCTGAAATATCCAATTATGTTTCGCGAAGCCGACTGCCTTTTGATTACCAAAATGGACTTAGCGCCCTATTTAGATGTCAGCATTGAAACTATCATTGCCAATGTTCGTCAACTTAATACCCATGCAAAAATCATTCCGGTATCCTCTAAGACTTATGAAGGATTAGATGACTGGTATGCTTGGGTTCGTCATCAGGTAAATTTACGGAGAAGGTCTTGACCTAAACCGAAAACAAGGCTGATGATGACAAGGCCATAGTGTAGATTATATAAGGGTTCTATCTAGTCAACTGTCTTAAGTGTGCTATCTATTAGGGTTGTGTAGCTTTTATTCTATCGACTACGCATTGCAATTTGCCCCCGTTGAGTTTGACCTAAGTTAGCTTATGTTGTTTTTAATTAAACCTTTCATCCGACGCCGCCGTAAGATGGCCTATTCTTTGGGCGGTAGATCTTTGAGCGGCAAGTCTTTAAGCGGTAAGTCTTTGACTGCCAAACCTTCGTCTATTTACCAATGCTTCATGGATTAATTCATGAACATGAATCGGTTCATCGCTCTCTACAGTTTAGTTTTATCCACAGAAGGCAAAAGAACCGGAGGTTTTTCTTCGTTCATATTTTTTAAAAAATGATTTAAAAAACAATCAACAATACTAAATGTATTGATATGTTCACAGTGAACTTATTAGCGTTTGTGCTGTTCGCTACGCTAATCATGTTTTTTGTTGAGTATTGATATGAGAAGGCGTCGGTTACTCTCGCTTTGTTTGGCATTTTTCTGCACGATGCTTGTGGCCGTAGGCTGCGGCTCTACGAATGATGATGCAGTGACGACAGGCGATGTCAGCAGTGCGGGGAATGAGAGCAGTGAGATCGGTGAGCCGATTGTAATTGGCTATAGCAACTGGCCCGGCTGGTGGCCATGGGCGATCGCCGAGCAAGAAGGCTTGTTTGAAGCTAACGGCGTCAATGTCGAAATGAAGTGGTTTGACGGCTACATCGAATCGATGGAAGCCTTGGCAGCTGGTCAGTTAGACGGCAACTGCCAAACCCTAAACGACACCATTTCTTTTGCCGGAAATGCGGTGAATGGAATGGTTGCCGTGCTAGTAAACGACAATTCGGCAGGCAACGACAAAATTATTGTAACTGAAGAAATTAATAGTGTCGCTGATTTAAAAGGGAAAAAGGTCGCGATAGAAGAAGGCGTTGTGGATGACTTTTTACTGGCGCTGGCATTAGAGGAAGCAGGCATGTCGCGGGACGATGTGGAAATTGTGCCATTGGAAACGGGTGCTGCCGCCGCTGCCTTTGCCGCAGGCCAAGCTGATGCCGTGGGGGCTTTCCCTCCCTTTTGGACGACCGCCCTCACTCGTGAAGGCAGCAAAGAGCTGATTACCTCTAACGATTTTCCCGGTGCTATTCCTGACCTATTGGTGATGAGCCAAGCCATTATTGACGAGCGCCCAGATGACGTACAGGCGATTGTCAATACCTGGTTTGATGTACTGGCTTTTATGGAAGAAAATCCTGAGCGCGCAGATGAAATTATTGCGGAGCGAGCGGGCGTAGGCACCGAGGAACTGGAGATGCTTAAAGAAGGGACTCGAATGTTTTCAATAGAAGACAACCTCAAAGCCTTTAGTGAGGGCGAGGGCATTCAGCACATGCCGTCGGCAGCTAAAGAGATGGCGGCATTTATGGTGGATGTCGGGTTTATTCCAGAAGCGCCAGATCTGGAGCCGATTTTAGATAGTCAGTTTGTTGAAGCTTATGCGGCGGCTCAGTCGTAATCTCTCTTAAAAAGGGATGGTAAATAAAAGGGATGGTAAGGAGATTGTTGTGAAACGCTAAATCGCTTAAAACTAAATCGCTTAAAACCTAATAGCGCCCCTAGGAGCTGCTAACCAATGGAAGTTAAAATTGCCCCGCCTCGTCGAGAACTGCACGAACAGCCTGCACGAAAGAGCCTAAAGCCCCGAACATTTTGGCTCATGGGTGAAGCCATTCCGGCCCGCCTAGACTGGAGTTTGCGTCTGCTTTCGATTGTTCTTCCGCTGCTGCTTTGGGGGCTAATTTCAAGTACTGGTTTGGTTAATCCAACGTTTTTTCCTTCGCCAGTTAAAGTGGCCCAGGCGTTTGGCGGAATGCTGGCGCAAGGGATTGTTTTTGAGGATATACGGGCTAGCGTTTTTAGGGTGGGTTTAGGGTTTTTGCTTGCAGCGATCGCATCTGTGCCTTTAGGAATTGCAATGGGGGCGTTTGCGGCGGTGCGATCGCTCCTAGAACCGATTATTGGCATCGTTCGCTACATGCCGGCACCAGCCTTTATCCCGCTGCTGATTATCTATTTGGGTGTAGAAGAAGCGCCTAAGGTGGCCCTTATTTTCATTGGCGTGCTCTTTTTTAACACGCTGATGATTATGGACGCAGTAAAGTTTGTGCCCAAGCATTTGCTGGAGGCTACCTACACGTTAGGCGGCTCGCGTAGGCAAACGCTTATGCAGGTGATTACGCCCTTTGTTGTACCCAACATTCTTGACGCCTTTCGGATCAACATGGCCGCCGCTTGGAATCTGGTGGTCGTAGCAGAGTTGATTGCCGCCAATGAAGGATTGGGCAAGCGGATTGCGCTGGCGCAAAAAACGCTCGGTATTGATAGAATTTTTGCCTATTTAATTGTGTTGGGTATTATCGGCTTTTTGATTGATCTCTCTTTGCGCATGTTGCTAAGGGTGACCTGTAAGTGGGCGGTTGACTAAACGACTTAATTTTCGATGATCTATATTCTCCATCCTCTATTTCAAGGATCTTCAATGATCTGGCTAAATAACCCAAGTATGTTGATCTAGCTTCTAACCATAGTTCACTAGAGTGATCTAACTTATGCACCTCGAAGTTTCTAATTTATACAAACAGTTTTCAACGGCTAAGGGCTCTATTACGGCGCTAGAAGGGCTTAATTTGCAGGTTGAAACCGGAGAGTTTGTATGTGTTGTGGGAGCCTCTGGCTCGGGAAAATCAACGTTGCTGCGACTCATTGCCGGACTCGATCAGCCGACATCGGGCGCGATTACAGTGGATCAGGAGAGGGTTACAGGGCCTGGTGCTGATAGGGGCATGGTGTTTCAGGACTATACGCTGTATCCATGGATGACGGTGCAAAAGAATGTTGAGTTTGGCCTGAAGCTGCAAGGGGTGAATAAAAAGGAAAGGCGATCGCAAGCTTCCTACTATTTAGATATGGTGGGCCTAACGCAGTTTGCTCAAGCGCTGCCGAAGCAGCTTTCGGGAGGGATGAAGCAACGAGTTGCGATCGCTCGTGCCCTCACCAGTCAGCCCAAAATTTTGTTAATGGACGAGCCCTTTGGCGCTTTGGACGTACAAACAAAAGAAAGTATGCAACAGTTCCTTTTAGAACTTTGGAACCGTACTGGCACCAGCATTTTAATGATTACCCACGATGTTCGAGAAGCTGTCTTTCTCTCCCAACGCATTTATGTGATGACCGCTCGCCCAGGTACGATTCGCGCAGAAATTAAAGTGGATCTAGGAAAAGAAAGAACAGCGAATACCCGTGAGGTGCCTAGGTTTAAGACTTATCATGATCAGGTATTAGACCTGCTGACAGAGAAAATGGTTGCCTAGACAATAACTGCCTACCCAGCCGCTCGCCGTCAGCCGCTCGCTGTCAAAGTATGCGAGTGTTGTGACGATTGGCCATACAGCTTACAATATCTTTCCTGCCATATGGTCTGGTTTTGCAGGCGATAAATATGTCATTGCACGCTTTTGCCTCTAAAGACAACTGGCAGCAAGAAGGGGCAGCCCGCTTTTGCATAGGCGAAGCCTTTTTTCGAGCGAGCAGTCAAACGGGTCGAGACTTAGGCGTATTAGCTGCGATCGCGCTCCGAAAAAGCACTCCCCTCGCGAATAAAACTCATTCAGCCAAAAACAGCTCGCTGCGAATACTAGACGCCATGACTGGCTGCGGTGTTCGGCCTTTGCGATACATTTTAGAAGCCGGTGCTGACTATGTATGGGCCAATGAAGGCAACCAAGACCTACACGCCAGGCTCAGCGAAAATCTCAACCGCAGCCTGCCACCTAACCGCTATTGCATCACCCATCAAGACGCCAACGTTGTTTTTTTTGACTGCCACCAGCGTCAGGACTTTTACGACTTAATCGACATTGATAGTTTTGGCTCACCCATGCCAGTTTTGGCTAACGCGCTATGGGCCATTAAGCTCGGTGGCTTTTTGTATCTCACCAGTACTGACGGTCGTGCCACCAGCGGCCATGCTCCCGATGCTAGTTTGCAAACCTACGCAGCCTACGCCCGTGCTCATCCGGCAGTTCACGAACAGGGGCTAAGATTATTGATCGGCCTGGCGGCGCAGCAGGCCGCCGCCAGAGGGCTATCTGCGAAGCCCGTTTTTGCTTTTTACCAGGGCGAGGTGAACCGTGTGATGGTTCAGATTGTGCGTCAATCGTCATGGGATTCTAGAAATTATGGTTTTTTAAGCTACTGTCACAACTGTGGTCAGTTCGCTACAGTGCCGTGGAAAAAGCTGGGTCGCACCGCCTGCATTTGCGGCATCGCCATGACAGATACAACGATTCAAAAGCCAGTCATTCAAAAGCCAGTCATCAGTGGCCCGATGTGGTTAGGGCCTCTCCATAATATTGAGACGCTAAAAGTAATGAAGCAGGCGGCCATCGATCTCCAGCAGACGTCAGTAGAGTCTTCAGATGGGTTTGAGACTTTTGGACGTGAAACTTCAGGCTATAAAACTTCAGGCTATAAAACTTCAGAGCGCTGGGCCAAATGCCAGGCGCTGCTTGACATAATGCAGGCTGAAGCCGAGTTGCCGCCCTATTATTATCCGCTAGCAGAAATTGGCCGCCGTGGGAAAATAGACATTCCGCCCCGGCAGGCGTTGCTCGACCAGCTAAAACAAGCGGGGTTTACGGCAACTCAAACACATATCAGTGCCCAGGCAATTAAAACCGATGCGCCGATGGCAACATGTGTTCAGTTGGCTAGTTGTGCGCGGAAAACTTAAACTCTTTCAGACAAGTGTCACAGCGATCGCGCCGACCGAATCCACTCATCTGTACCCTAAAACTATCCGTATCAAAAACGCTTGCGATTAAAAAACGTCATGAAAATAGTCTTTGTAGGTTTGGCCATTGCCGCCGTCGCGATTGGCGGAGGAATGGGCTATGCGGGAATGCAAACCTCTACCATTCCAAACTTATACGCGCAGGCGACTGACAAAGCGAGTCGTCAGGAATCGGCAAATGCGGCAGATGGCAGCTTTTCTGCTACCTCCGAAGATTCTGTTAGCGCATCCGACAACGCTATTGTGATTCCAGCGGGCCAACTTAACCAAATGGTGACCGATGCGATCGCCAGCCGCCCCTCCACTGCCCCCATCCTCGACATCGCCAAAGATATCAACACCTCAATTAAAAATGGCCGCGTCGAGAGTGGAGCCACCCTTAACCTATCTGATCTACCCCTAGCGGCGCTTCCCGACGAAGGTCAAAAAGCCATAGAGCAGCTCACCCAAACCTTTCCCTTCCTAGCCAACCGCGATGTATACATGGGCATTGAAGGCAGCCCGCAAATTGTAGATGGCGCCCTTAGCCTAGATGATACGCATATCAAAATTGGCCCGCTCAAGCTCCCCATTGCCAAGGTTGCCAACCAACTGGGCATTTCTCAAAGTGAGATAGAACAGCAAATAGGCACCTTACTCAATCAGCAAGGGCTAAACCCCAGCGACGTTAAAATTGTCAACGGTGAGCTGGTCATTGAGGGGCAATAAAGGTCATTAAAGTCCGTGTGTGAAGTCTTTATACAGCGATTTATGCGTGCTACTGCTCCTGAATCAAGCGCATGTAATTTTGCTTGAGTTGAATCGTGTTAGCGGTCATTTTTTCAGAGAGTCCTGCTTCTGCGTTGCTCAGGCTTTCGTAAAACAGTGCTGAGCGCTGCGCAGACAAATATTCTTTCCAGAGCTGCCGAAGCAGTTTGGCCGCTTCGGGACTGTCCTGCTCAATTTGAGCAGTAATGGCCGTGAACTGCTCACTAGCCTGAGCATAGTTTTTGCTATCTTTTGCCAGCGCAATTGCCCCTGCGAGCGCCACTTCTAGTAGGCTTTTTTCAGCTTGGGTCTGAGACTCAGTGGGTAGATCTGCTTTTGCTGGCGACATCGCAGATGGTTCAGATTGGGATAACTCAGACATGGAAATCGGCCCTTCAATAAAAGATATTTCTAGTCTAGTGATCCACAAAAGCGGCGCGGTGCGATCGCTCTCAAGCATGAACTTTTTTTGAGCATGAGCTTTTCCTAATAGCCCTTGCCCTTGCGACTTGCCCTTGCGTGGCCCTTGTTATCGGCAGTAGGTTGTACAGCCCCAGTGCTGCGATCGCGGTAGCCTACGACCGCGCCAGCCCCGTTTTCGCAACTCCTTAGCAATGAGGCGATTAATTCCCCCATGCGCGACTAAGACGACCGATTCGGCATTGCGCGATTGCCCTTCTAACAAATCTGCCGCGGCTTTGGCCCGAGCCCGGCTCAAGGCAAGCGATTCAGATCGGGATGTATAGCCCATGCGCCACAGCAAAAGAGCGATCGCCGACCAGGTAAGCGCCGAGAAACGCAGCTGACTAGGAAAATCGACCGGAAACTCAATCTCACGAAACTCTGAATTAACCACGGGCGGCATCCTCACGCCCAATAGCTCAGCCGTATGCATGGCGCGAGGTCGATTACTCGCAAAAACCACGTTCGCCTCAGCCACAACTTGCTGCACAGCCAAAGGAGGCAACGCTCGCTGGGCAATTCGCGCCGCATCGTAGCGCTCTACAAACCTACGAAACTGATTGCCAGGCACCCGCTGACTTAAAGAAACCACCGGCGGGCCGTGGCGAATGAGCGTAATAGAACGGGCAAAAGAACAGACCATAGAAGTGACAGACAAGTTAAATGGAACTTATAGAATTAAAAGGGGATTTCTCCAGCGGCGGGCGATAGCGTAAAATCGGCAGTGAGATAAGCCCGCACATAAAAAATCAGCATCAGTTACCGACATTTAGGGTCGGTTCAAGATATCTATGGTGAACGTCGTTTCTAACCCTGCGCTCGATCCTCTTTCAGGACTGCTCGACTGGCGGCAGCTAGCAGACAAATCTTTGACAGGTGACGCACTCACCCATGTAGAAGCAATTAGTGTTCTCACCGCACCCGATGAAGTCATTCTCGACCAGCTCGCTGCGGCCTATCGCGTTCGTCGCCACTACTGGGGCAATCGCGTTCGGCTACACTTCTTGCTCAATGCCCAAAGCGGACTGTGCCCCGAAGACTGCCACTATTGTTCCCAGTCTAAGATTTCAGGCGCTGACATTGAAAAGTATCCGCTGATGGCTAAAGAAAAAATTGTCGCTGCCGCCGGACGGGCTCATCAGCTGAAGGCGGGCACCTTTTGTATGGCAATATCAGGCCGCAGCCCCTCCCCCAAAGTATTCGACGGCATTTTAGACGCGGTACGTACGGTTAAAGCCCAATACCCCATGCGCGTATGCACCACACTTGGCCTTCTCAACGAAAATCAGGCCCAACAACTCAAAGCAGCAGGTGTAGATCGGATTAATCACAATCTCAATACCGCTGAAACTCACCACGACGATATTTGCACGACCCATACCTTTCAAGATCGCCTTTCTACGGTGAAAGCAGTACAGGCAGCTGGGCTCACCACCTGCTCAGGCGGCATTTTTGGGATGGGCGAGTCCGATGATGACATTGTCGCCCTTGCCTGTTCACTGCGCGAGCTAAATGTAACCAGCGTCCCTTTGAACTTTTTAATTCCCATTCCAGGGACACCCTTTGCCGAGCGTAATGAACTAACGCCACAACGCTGCCTACGGATTCTGTGTCTGTTTCGGTTAATGCTGCCTGAACAGGAAATTCGGATTGCGGGCGGACGGGAGGTTCATTTGCGATCGCTTCAGCCTCTTGGCCTCTATGCGGCTAACTCCATCTTTGTAGGCGACTACCTAACCACTCCTGGACAAGCCGCCCAAAAAGATTTTGAGATGATTCGCGATGCAGGATTTGTCCTTGAACCCATCCCCGAATCAATCCAGTAATTCAAGCCCTACAAGCGGTAGTAAACATGTCCGTGAAATCATGTACCCGTCTTTGTAAATCTACGTACATTAGGGAACTGGATTAGGCAACCGGGGTCTTGTTATGCATGGATAGTGTCGAGCCCTCTTTTGGTAGCTACTAAAAGAGGGCTCGACCTAGACTAAATTTAATCAGGGATGTTGAAACGGTTGTCTTGTAAGTGCTTTTAAGTAAGGTTTTTTGAGTAAGTGCTTTTGGAATGGGTCAGACACTCTAGACTAGGAGCTGCTAAAGGTTCGCTAAAAAGCCCAGCAATGTCACGCAAGTAATGTCACAAAGGCATTTTAAGAGGTGTCACTAAGGCGGGTCTTTCTCGGGTGAGGAATTTACTTTGCGAGATTACTCAAATTACAACAGTTATTTAAATAGTCACTTAGAAAAATGTCCGACAGATCAGGGCTTGTGGTATCCAAGTCAGTACTTGTAGTCATAAGTTTACAAACACCTACTTATTACTTGTGTGCCGCTTTAACAGCAACACATGTACATGTAGATAGCTTTTGTAGATTATGTGCTTAAAGCGATGTACTTAAAGTTACTTGGCTTAGCTTTCGGATCTCCTTGTATGCTTTTGTATTCTCTTGGACGCGCTTTTGTTCGCGTAGTCTTTAAACAAGCATGGTTTTTGATAAGGCTCAAAACAGTGGTTCTTTAGCAGTTTTTTTATAGTTTCAATATGCGCCGCTCTTTCTATCTAGTAGTCAAACCAGTTGTTGGGCCAGTTGTTGGGCCAGTTGTTGGGCCAGTTGTTGGGCCAGTTGTTGGGCCAGTGGTGAGGCCCGGCACCTCTGTTCTGGCCAACATTTGTCTATCTGTTTTATCTCCCGGTAGGTTAGTTGATCCAACATTTATTTCTAAACTATTTGTTGGATCAAAACTAGGCTTAAAGCTTGGCTCAAAGCGGCTCAATCTCAAGCGATTTGGCAATATTTTGCCCGCTTTTAAGCAGCCTATGGCTCAGTATCTGATCGGACTACTGCTAATGCCTTTGTCAGTCATCATCAGCGGCTGCGAAGTCTCACCTGACAGCAGTGCGACTTTGTCTCCTAACACAGTCAACACCGCGCAAACCGATTCGCCGTCTGAACTGGTTATTAAATATCCAGTAGCCAACGTGGACGATAGTGCGTTTATCCAGGTAGCTGAAAATAACCTGACGGTTGTACAGGTTCAGGCTCAAGATATGGAAGGCAGTAAACTCATTTACCGCCTGCAAAATGGCGAAGATATGGACAAGTTTGTGATGGATGAAAACACGGGCCTGCTGAGCTTTAAAAATCTTCCTGATTGGGAGCAGCCTCAAGATGCGGACAGCAATAACAACTACATGGTTTTGTGGCAAGTTTTAAGCTCAACGGGGCAAGCCAAAAGCCAGTTTCTGATTGTTCAGGTTACGGATCTACCCGATTAACCGGCTTCTAAATCTGCTCTATGGGGGTGGCTCTTGGATGCGCTTTTTGATAGCTGCGGCTGTTATTGTCATGAGTACTATAAAGTGCTTGATGCCACGAATTTGTGGTGGGTTCAGCTATCAATTAGGCATAATATAAGAGGGCGCTTAAAAGCGACTGTTGTTCATCCCGTAGCTGCATGAGTCGCCGCATATTCATCGGAGATGTTCATGGACACTATGACGGATTGATGTTGTTAGTGGCCATGATTGCACCTACCCGACAAGACACCCTACACTTTGTCGGAGACCTGATTGATAGAGGGCCTAAAAGTGCTCAGGTTATAGAATATGTTAGGCAGAACGACTATCCCTGTGTGCTGGGAAACCACGAGCATCTACTACTAAACGCTTTTCCGGAAAAAGATCCTCATATTGGGGCTTTTCAAAGCTGGCTCAATAGCGGTGGGCAGCCGACGCTAACTAGCTATCCAAGTACAGAGGCGCTTCTTGAAGATGTTGATTGGCTCAAAACGCTGCCGCTATATCTTGACTTGGGCGACATTTTTTTGGTTCATGCGGGTTTAGATCCAAGCAAGGCGATCGCGCAGCAAACTCAGATGGATTTCTGCTGGATTCGAGATCTGTTTCACGCTCAGCTATCTGCCTTCTTTTCCCATAAGCGCATTATTACTGGGCATACCATTACCTTTACACTGCCGGACGTCAGTCCGGGCAAAATCGCCACAGGCCCCGGCTGGCTAGATATTGATACGGGCGCCTACCATCCTAAAAGCGGTTGGCTCACGGCATTAGATATTGACCATGGGCTGGTGTATCAGGCTAATACGCTCACTGGCGCTAAGCGAATGGCCACACTAGAAGATGCGTCGGTCGAAATTGATCCGGCGGCGGTGAGGCCGCGAAAGAGGCGTTATGTTAGTCCTCACCAAAATTTGCAGCCCCTGTAATTATGCTGCCGTATGCTTGCGGAGCCATAATGCGTCTCTTTCATGAATCCTTGGCTTTTCAGCTATGCTAGAGGCTAAATTGGATGGCCAAATGGGATCAAAAGGGTGCAAAATGAAGCGAAAATAAAAATTCAGTATGTGGCGTGATAAAAGATACCGTAATTTCTCTAGGGCGATCGGGAATATTAATCACACAACACTCTGACAGGTTCTGCGGAACCGGTAAACACTATGACCATGCAGCTAACTGCTAATCAAATCGGCTCGTCGCTTAAGGCTGGAATTGAGGCTGGAATTGAGGCTGGAATTGGCTCCGGCCTTGCTGAAGCGCTGGCGGGTACAATCCGCCTTAACAACGTACTCAGCAGTATCCACGCCTATGCTGATATGAGCCCCGATATGGCTATGCGTCGGCAGGTCAATAGCTGGATGCTCAGACGCGATCGCCAAGACCTCTCATGCACCCAATGGTGCCAGCTCTTTGGCGCCCGGCAGCCGCACAACCCAGCGCTAACCTTCATTTATGAGTCGTTTGGTCAGTACTCGGGTCTTCACTTTGGTCGGGTGCGGCCCAATGACAGCCTAAATAGCCACCTGCATTTTCCATTGGTATGCTGGTTTGATTGGACAATCACCTTTTGCGAAGAGTTCTTCCAATCATTTGGGGTGGATTTGAGCGATCGCTTCGACGAAGCTGACTTTGATACTATCGGTGAACTGGTTGATTTTTTAGCCGAGCAGATCAACACCGCTGAGTTCGATTCATAGTGTAGCTTCACCTAAAATTACTTAAAAATCCATTACGTTTAGGCGATCGCATCGACTCTCGTTTGATAGGCTTGATAGAACGTAGAGAGACCTGTAGAGAGCCCTAGGGATTTTCATGCCAAGAACCCAAAAGAACGACAACTTCATTGATAAATCATTCACCGTCATGGCCGACATGATTTTAAAAATGCTACCGGCCAAGCAGCAGGCTAAAGAAGCCTTCGCCTACTATCGCGATGGGATGTCGGCGCAGGCCGATGGTGAATATGCCGAAGCCATGGACAACTATAGAGAAGCCTTGACCCTAGAAGAAGATCCCTACGATAAAGGCTACATCCTATACAACATGGGCCTTATCCACGCAAGCAACGGCGAGCACGAACAAGCCCTTAACCTATACAAAGAAGCGCTAGATCTAAACCCTCGGATGATTCAGGCGCTCAACAACACAGCGGTGATCTACCACTACCGCGGCGAACAAGCAGAAGCCAGTGGTGACCTTAGCACTGCCAACAACATGTACGACGAAGCAGCCCGCTATTGGCTAGAAGCTGTTCGCCTTGCGCCCAACAACTATTTAGAAGCCCAAAACTGGCTAAAAACCACAGGCCGCTTAAATCTGGAGACGGTGTAAGCATGATTGATACTGATCAGGTTCGTAAGGTCGCAAGGCTTGCCCGATTACAGCTTACCGAAGCCGAAGAACAGCAGTTTACTGGCCAGCTCAACAGCATTCTGGAATATGTACGGCAGCTTGATGAGTTAGATACCGAAGATGTTCTGCCGACCACTCGGGCAATTGAGGTGAGTAACATTACTCGGCTTGACCAGCTAGAAGTTTTTGTCAATCGCGAAGATATCTTAAACAGTGCGCCTGACCGAGAAGATGACTTCTTCAAAGTGCCAAAAATCATGGGTGGCGAAGAATAACTCCAAAGCGCCACCCTGCCTTATGACAGGAGGGCGCTTCTGAGTAGATTTGCTCTTGTGAATTTGCTCTTGTGAATTTGCTCTTGTAGATTTGTAGAAAAACGAGTTGAATACGCCCTATCCCCCATAGCCGACCAAGCTCGCTATAGGGATAGGGCGAAGCTGAAGCGAAAAGCTATCAGGTCAAAGCTATCGGATCAAGGCTCTCAGAATCAGCCCAACTAAAGCTCGACCGCTCGACCGTTATAGAGATTCATCGACCGCTCAACGCCTTTTCGTAGGCTTAAGTCAATCGCATCAACAGCCATTGGAATAACGGCATCGACAATTTTCCTATCTTCAGGCGCGAAGCGACCCAGCACATGTGAAACCACTGCCTGATCGCGTTCCTCTCCTTTTTCAGTGCTGCCAATCCCTACCCGCAGGCGCGGAAATTCTTTAGTCCCTACATGGGCAATTATCGACTTCATCCCGTTATGCCCGCCTGCACCCCCCGACAGGCGCAGCCGCAGCTTGCCCGTTGGTAGATCCATGTCGTCATACACCACCAGTATCGACTCAGGCGCCAGCTTGTACCAATCCAACACCGCTCGCACCGCTTGGCCAGACTTGTTCATGTAGGTCGTAGGCTTAAGCAGCACCACTCGATTGTCCTGGAGAGAGGCTTCGCTCATACGCGTACTACGTAACTCACCGGCTACGCCCTGAAATCGCTTATTTTCCACTAGCGAAACGCCGGGATAGCTTTTGGCTAGGGCCTCTATCACCTCAAAGCCAATGTTATGACGGGTGCGTTCATACTTTGCGCCTGGATTCCCAAGGCCCACGATCAGACGTGGTAGCACTATCTCGCTGGTTAGCTCACTGGTCGAATGGTCTGGAGACTTACTGGCTGCGGACTGATTTTCTGAAGCGGTTCTGGCCATGAATCTTTTATTCGCTGTACCTACTATGCTGCATCTGTTTGGTCAGCTGTCGGGGCGATAGTTTCAGTTTCTGTGTCACTGTTAGCAGCTTCTACAATCTCTGCTTCAATCTCTGCTTCGCTAGGTTCTGCCTGAACTTTTTCGGGCGTTTTTTCGGGCGCTTTCTCAACGTCCTTTTCAGCAACATCTGGGGCAAGCGCCCTTGGTTTTTCTAAGGTCGCCTTCATTGGCTCGGCTACGGTTTTCTCTAGGCGCTCAGCTTCTTTTTTAAACTCGTTCTCAAATTCTTTAGAGGCATCTTGGAACCCCTTGAGCGCCTTACCCATGCTGCGGCCAATTTCGGGCAGTTTTTTCGGCCCAAATACCAGCAAGGCCACAATCATGATCAGGCCCATCTCAGGCAGGCCAATTCCAAAGATGTTCATAAAAAATATCCGTAGCGTTATGTAGTAAGTACCTTGAAATTATAAAGGGCAGGTGTAAACTACACCCGCCCTTGTAAACCCAAAACCTACTTATTAGCCGCCAAGACTGCGCCAGTCTACATCAACGTTATTGATTATGAGAGATGAGTTATAAAGCTGAAGGATAATCAGTAAAAACACGAGGAAAAGAACCATGAACACGCCCATCACAGGGGTTGTTCCCCACCCAGGTGTCACTTTTCCGTACTCAGAATTTAAGGGCTTAAGGAGATTGCCCAACTTCGTGCGCTGTGCCATGAATCAATCGGTGATTAATTTACTTTATATTCTGTAATATCATAGAGGAAATAACGAGCAAAACCCCATGGAAAATCTAGATTCTGCAACAGTTCTTATTGTTTCAGTTGCAGCTATCGTTGGCGCTTTCACGCTCTATGCGGTGTATACAGCGTTTGGCCCACCCTCAAAGCAGCTCAGCGATCCGTTTGAAGATCACGAAGATTGATTCGTCTGGTTAAGTCCTAGTTTATGGCTCATGTTTGATTGACAATTTGCATTGACATTTTTTGAAACTCCCGCGAATCTGAGGACGAGCTGCAATGCTTTGCCTCAGATTCGCCACGAGTGCTAAAATCGATAGCTCAGTTAATTATTTCATTCGTTCGTAGTTTACTTCGCTGTTCGGCTCAGCCGTCCTTACCGTTTTCAAATGATCAAAATTCGACTCAAGCGCTTCGGCAAAAAGCGTGAAGCTAGCTACCGCATCGTTGCCATGCGAGCCCAAGATCGCCGCGATGGCCGTCCTCTTGAGGAAGTAGGTTTTTACAATCCCAGAACGGATGAAACCCGTTTGGATGTTCCGGCTATTGTAAAGTGGCTAAAAGAGGGTGCTCAGCCCACTAAAACCGTGGAACACATTCTTAAAAAAGCAAACCTGTACGAACAGCTAGGTGGCTAGTGTGACTCAGTCTGAATACGAGGCGCTTGCTCGCTTCTTGATGAATCCTTTTTTGGATAAGCCAGCGTCGCTAAAGTTTCATTCAGAAACTTTAGCGGGCGGTAAAAAACTGTGGCTTCGGGCTGCGTTTGATGAAGAGGAAGATAAAGGGCGAGTATTTGGCCGGGGTGGTCGCAATATTAAAGCGGTGCGGACGGTGATTGCATCGGCGGCTCAGCGCTCAGATATGACGGTAAACCTCAGTGTATTTGGCGAGCCGGAGCCAGAGCGCTCAGATAGAAGCGATAGAGGCGATCAGAGCAGCGGCGGTCGTGGTGGACGCAGTGGCGGTGGCCCTCGCGGGGGACGTGGGGGAGATTCTCGCTCTCGTGATACTCGTGATAGTAGGCCGCCTCGGCCCAGTACAAACCCTGCCCCTCCAAAGAAAAAGCCAAAGCCTTGAATCTCAAAGCTTTGACGTAGGCGCGGGTAGGTTTGGCTTTTAGGCTTGGTATAGCGTTGGCGGGACGATGTTTTTTTAAGCCGCGCGTTAATTTAACGAAAAAGATTTGGCATGCAAACCGTCTGCTGGCCAGATCTTTTTTTTATTGAGTAGCTGATTGATTGACTGATATTAAGCGGCTTGAGTCAGTTTGAGTGGGTTTAAGTGGCTTTAAAGTTTGCGCTCTTTTGCAGTTATCTGTTGAAGCGAGTTTAAAGCGCTAGATTGAAGGGATACTATCGCGCGCTATTTTTGCTTTTCAAATCTTTACTTTTTTCAAATCCTAATTTTTTAACCAATCAGATCTTTTAGCAGGTTTTTATAGCTAGCTGCATGGGAAATCACTACACATTTAGCTTGATGAGTTCTGAGAGGGCGATCGCACTCGCAGGCCCGCATGAAGAAAACATCAAGCGCATTGCGCAGCAAACGGGCGCTAATATCGTTTTGCGTGGTAGCGATTTAGAGATCGCCGGGACTGAAAACCAAATTGAGCGCACCCAAAAAATTGTAGCGACCCTAGAGCCTATTTGGAGCCAAGGTCAAACCGTTGCGACGACCGATGTCATGACGGCTATTCATGCCTTAGACACTCACCGAGAAGATGAGCTTAAGGCGATTCAAAATGATGTGATCGCCCGCACTCGTCGGGGGCAGGTGATTCGAGCTAAAACTTTCCGGCAACAGCAGTATATTCAGGCGCTGCGCAAAAGCGACCTTACTTTTTGTACGGGGCCTGCGGGTACGGGCAAAACCTTTTTGGCCGCAATGGTGGCTGTGAAGGCGCTGATGAATGAAGAATATGAACGGCTGATATTGACTCGGCCAGCGGTAGAAGCAGGCGAGCGGCTAGGCTTTTTGCCTGGTGACCTGCAAGAAAAAGTGAATCCTTACCTACGGCCTTTGTATGACGCGCTGCATGAACTGCTCGATCCAGAGCGCATTCCTCACCTGATGGAGCGGGGTGTGATTGAAGTTGCGCCGTTGGCCTATATGCGAGGCCGCACGTTGAGCAATGCCTATGTAATTTTGGACGAGGCGCAAAATACAACGCCTGCCCAAATGAAAATGGTGCTCACTCGTTTGGGGTTTAACTCTCGGATGGTGGTTACTGGCGACGTTACCCAAACGGACTTGCCGAGCTATCAGCAATCGGGCTTGGCTACTGCGATCAAAATTTTAAGAAAGGTAGAAGGGATTGCCTTTTGTGAGCTGACTAAGGCGGATGTGGTTCGTCATCCGCTAGTGCAGCGGATTGTCGGTGCCTATGAGCAGTTTGAAGCGTAGATTTTTGAAACTGCTTTGAAACTTTTCTTTGAAACTGCTTTGAGACTGCTTTGAGACTGCTTTTAGAGCTTTGAGACTTTAGAATCAAACCGCTATTTGGCTTGATATTGTTCTAAGATTTAGCCGTTCGTTTATTGCCTTCTATTGCCTATTCAGGCGTTTTACCGCATGGCGACTTTACATGGAAACTGGCTGCCCGACCTTCAGCGCTTTTGGATTTGGGGTGAAACCTGGCAAAAGGTAAAAGCTGCTGCGCTGCCTGATTTGTCGGATGAGGCCCTGCCGAGCCCTGCTAAACAGCCCTATCAGCTTGATCAAGCTGCGCTGTCAGCGGTTTTTCAGACTGCCAGTGACCAGGCTGAAGAGTTGGACTTGTCTTGGATGTGTGCTCAGGTGATGGGCACGGGCTCCAAAAAGGTCAGTGCTAAAGCGACTAAGTCTACCGCTAGTAAAACAACTGCTACGCGAAAATCTAAGCAGAAGGCGGAAAATTGGCAGTCCCGGCTGGTTGTATTGCCCACTGAGTTTGCTGAGGATCAGCTGCTGCCGATGCTTTCGGCCAATGCGCTTGCCGGTTTGGCTCAGGAGGCGTCTACTGTTGCGGCGCTATATCCCTGGCAAATTTCGGGCAGTTTGCTAGATCCGCTGGTGACGATTAGGCTTTTAAGCGCTTTACCGCTTGGCCATTCGGAGGCAAATGCATTTGTCGGCGATGACTTGCGCTACTGGTCTCACTTGGTTCGGTGGTGTCTGGATTTGCTGGCTAGGGGAAAGTTTGTGCCGGTGGTGAGCGCGGATAACAAGGGGGCGATCGCGTCCTGGCAGCTGTTACTTGATAGCGCCTTAGATCAATCTCGGCTAAAGGATTTTTGCGATCGCATCCCCCTCATTTGCCGTAGCTACCTCGCCCCCCTCGCCAGCAAAAAATCTCAAAAAGTCTCATCTTTCCGGGTTGATCTGCCGCAGTCAGCCGAACCTCTCGTTCGTAATTTTTTAGCCACCCTTGTTGACGCCCAAGTTCGCAGCCTGGCCCAAAGCAACGAACTTTCTGCCGCAACACCTCTGAGCAAAGACTTGCCCCTGCGTGAGTGGCTCGATGCCCTAGGCGCACCCGACCCGCATTTTGAGTCGACCCCTACAGGCGTGGTGCGCCTGAACGATGCCATTAATACCTGGACAGCTCCCCTACAAAATCTCGCCGATACGGTTGAGGGCTATCGCACTTGCTTTGCCCTCACGCCACCGCCCGCTGGTGAGATGAACTGGGCGCTCCAGTACGGCTTGCAAGCTATAGATGACGATGGCTTTAGGGTTGATGCCGAAACCCTATGGCAGCATCCAACTGACAGTTTTATTTACCAAGATCGGGAAATAGAAGCGCCTCAAGAAACCTTACTTGGCGGACTAGGCCGTGCGGCCCGGCTGTACGAGCCGATTAAACCCACGCTGACTGGGCAGAGCCCGACGCAATGTGGGCTTGACCCGATTGAGGCGTATCAGTTTTTAAAAGCCTCTGCTTGGCGACTGCAAGACAGCGGTTTTGGTGTTATCTTGCCTGATAATTTAGTTGATCCAAGTAAGGTTAGCGCCAGTCGGTTGGGCTTACAGATAAGTGCGACGGCCCCTCCGACACAGCAGCGGTTGGGTTTGCAAAGTCTGCTGAACTTTAAGTGGGATCTGGCCGTAGGCGGTCAGGTGTTAACCCAGGCCGAATTTGAGGATTTGATCACGCAGGGTACGCCGCTAGTTGAGATCAACGGTCAATGGATAGAGCTGCGCCCGCAGGATGTGCGAGCGGCCAAGGAATTTTTTGAAAAACGCAAAGGCCAAACTAAGCTATCGGTAGAAGAAGCCTTACGCATTAGCACGGGCGATAATCAGCTAATTGATAAGCTGCCTGTGGTGAAGTTCGACGCTTCTGGCAAGCTCGACGAACTCATTACCACCATGACCACAGGCAACCAAAGCCTGACACCGATATCGGAGCCTGATGGCTTTGAAGGTCAGCTGCGCCCATATCAGGCTAAGGGCGTTTCCTGGCTCTCCTTTTTGGAGCAGTGGGGTTTGGGCGCTTGCCTTGCCGATGATATGGGTTTGGGGAAAACCATTCAGTTCATTGCCTTTTTGCTGTATCTCAAGCAAGAGAAAGCCTTGGGCGGGCCAGTGTTGCTGGTATGCCCGACTTCGGTGCTGACTAACTGGCAGCGAGAGGTGAAAAAGTTTGGGCCTGAGCTCAATACGCTGGTTTATCACGGTGACAAGCGACCCAAGGGGGCAGCGCTGCTAAAAGCCGTAGAAAAGCTGGATTTGATCATCACGAGCTACACACTCGTACAAAGAGATTTAAAGGATCTCAAAAAAGTGGCCTGGCGAGGCATGGTGCTAGACGAAGCGCAGAATATTAAAAATCCGGCAGCTAAGCAGTCACTGGCTGTTCGTGAGGTGGAAAGTGAGTTTCGCGTTGCTCTGACAGGGACGCCCGTTGAAAATCGGCTCTCTGAGCTATGGGCGATTATGGACTTTTTGAATCCTGGCTATTTGGGGCCACTGAACTTTTTTAAGCGACGGTTTGCGACTCCTATTGAAAAATATGGCGATACTGATTCGTTGAAGACGCTGCGATCGCTCGTGCAACCCTTTATTCTTCGCCGCCTCAAAACCGATCGCTCCATCATTCAAGACCTCCCGGATAAACAGGAGATGACCGTATTTTGCGGTCTGACGGCCGAGCAGGCTCGCCTGTACCAAAAGCTGGTAGACGACACGCTAGGCGATATTGATGAGGCCACTGGCGTAAAGCGGCGCGGCATGATTTTGGCGCTATTGGTGAAGCTCAAGCAAATTTGCAATCATCCTGCGCAGTTCCTGAAGCAGGATAGCCTGGGCAAGTATCGGCGTTCGGGCAAGCTACAAAGATTAGATGAGATGCTAGAAGAAGTGATTGCAGAGGGCGATCGCGCCCTCATCTTCACCCAGTTTGCCGAATGGGGCAAACTGCTGAGCACGCACCTAGAGCACCGCCTCGGCACTTCCACCCAGTTTTTATACGGCAGCACCTCTCAAGCCAAACGAGAAGAAATGGTAGATCGTTTCCAGCTCGACCCCAATGGCCCCAAAATTTTCATTCTCTCGCTCAAGGCAGGCGGTGTCGGCCTCAACCTTACCCGCGCCAACCATGTCTTTCACTTCGACCGTTGGTGGAACCCCGCCGTAGAAAACCAAGCCACCGACCGCGCCTTCCGCATTGGCCAAACCAAAAATGTGCAGGTACATAAGTTTGTCACCACTGGCACCCTAGAAGAGCGCATCAACGACATGATCAACAGTAAAAAAGCACTGGCTGAACAGGTCGTCGGCGCTGGTGAACAATGGCTTACCGAACTAGACACCGACCAACTTCGCAACCTACTCCTACTGGATCGCGATGCTGTCATTGATGAAAGCTAATTCTCTTGAAGCTCTCGACGACTCTTTTAGTAAAGTGCAATGAGTAGAGTGCAATGAGTAGAGTGCAATGAGTAGAGTGCAATTGAGGATGCTTGTCTCGTTGGTTTGATCTCCGGACGCATCTTTTTGGCTCTTTTTGCTGGTTCTTTTTGCTGGCTCCTTTACGGTACGTAACCGATCCGTATAACAACTGTTGCGAAGCAAGAAGTAATTGCAAAATTCGGTGGATATGATGAGCTTCCTGTGAATACTGACTGTACAAGACCGCTGGTGAATGTGGCCATTTGTAACTATGGCTAGCCGGTCATATCTAGGTCATGTTTATCAGTGATGATTTTCCAAGGGAGTTCCATGATTTCGCTTTTGACACCGCAATGTTCAATCAGTGTTGTGGAGGGTGCGCTAAAAATGACGCCCCAGGCAGTTCAAGGGTTGAGTTGGCTAGTGGCAAGTACTTTGCTGCTAACACTGGGCGTTGCTGAAACTGCATTGGCTGAGTCTGCAAGTGATTCCATCAATTCCATCAATTCCATAGAAGCGACACAAACCCTCAGCCAGTCAATTAGCCAGTCAATCAGCCAGTCAATTAGCCAGCCCATCAGCCAGTCAATTAGCCAGTCAGTCGTATCCGGTGTGGTCATTGCGCCACCGGCTGCGCCGACGCCCGCACCGGCACCCTTTTCGCCTCAAGTGGCAGGTATTATGGATCTCTCGCGTGGCACCGATGGGGTGATGAGCTTGGGTCATTTGCGGCCTCGCGATGTAGATGCCCTCGGTAATGATCGTGTGGACTGGCTGAAATCGGTGATTTTGCCTTTGTATGTTTCTCCGGGCGGCGAGCATTGGGGCTGGATTTATCAGGGCTGGCTGATTCCCAAAGGGCAACCCTATTTAGCGATTGGTCGCGATGCGGGATTTGCGATGGTGCGCTCTTATAAAAACCTGTACACGTTTCCGGTGTTAGAAGCGCGGGAAGATGGCTGGTTTCGGGTTCAGTACACGTCGGGCGGTAGTGCTTGGGCGCATTCTTCTCAGCTGGCGCTAGGCGAAATTCCGCTGATGGTAGAAAGCTGGGAGGATCGTTTGCAGGCAAATGGCTCGGTGTATTTTTTGGAGCAAGAGAAGGCGCAGGCATTGCGATCGCAGCCCGAACTCTCCACCAGTAACATGCTCGGCTGGATACCGAACCAAAGCCTCATAGAGCCCCTGAGCTTTCAGGGCGATTGGATGCAGGTGCGCGTCACCCGACCTGCAACTAATTGTAGGGCCATGGCCGGAGCCACCGTGACTGAAGGGTGGATGCGCTGGCGCGGGGAAGCTCGTGAAGCACTGGTCTGGTATCGGCCCGATGGTGGATGCGCTCAGGGTCGTTAAGATCGGGGTCGCTAAGATCAGGGCCGCTAAGATTCAGAACCGCTAAGACCTGAGCGCCACCAAGATAGGTTTAAGAAAATCCTACTCAATAGAATGTGTGGTAGCGCATGAATCGTCAGCCAAGCGAAAGATAAGCTTAAATTTGGACGGACTTTTGCCGTACAATCACTTAAGCGAAAAGCGTTGGATCAAGGTTATGCGGCCTAGAGAATCGGACGACTTTTATGCTTTTGCGAAAGTTTTTTAGCAGGCTCTTTTTAGCTAAGGTAGCTGAGATCTCCGCTCACAACTTTCGTTTCAAAAAGTTTATCTTAGGCGCTCTTTCTCATGTCGATTGGTTATGTTGCACTCGTTCTCCACGCTCATCTTCCATTCGTTCGCCATCCGGAAAGCGACTTTGTTTTAGAAGAAGAATGGCTATTTGAGGCCATTACCGAAACCTACGTGCCCTTACTCACCATGTTTGAAGGGCTCAAGCGGGACGGCATCGACTTTAAGATGACCATGAGCATGACGCCGCCACTGGTGGCGATGCTGCGAGATCCGCTGCTGCAAGAGCGCTACGACGTGCATCTCACTCAGCTAGAAGAGCTGCTAGAGATGGAGATAGAACGCAATGTTCACAACGGGCATCTCAAGTATTTAGCGGAATACTATGCGGGCGAATTTGCCCATGTGCGCAAGGTATGGGAGCACTACGGCGGCGACCTTACTAAGGGCTTTCGGAAGTTTTTAGAGAGCGGCAACCTCGACATCATGACCTGTGGGGCTACCCATGGCTACCTGCCGCTAATGAAGATGTATCCCGAAGCGGTATGGGCGCAAATTGAGGTTGCTTGCCAAAGCCACGAGGAGAACTTTGGCCGCAGGCCGACTGGCATTTGGTTGCCAGAATGCGCCTACTACGAAGGGCTAGAGCGAATGCTGGCCGATGCCGGACTGCGTTATTTCCTCACAGACGGGCATGGCATTTTGTATGCCCGTCCGCGTCCACGCTACGGCGCCTACTCGCCAATCTATACAGAGTCTGGCGTAGCTGCCTTTGGTCGTGACCAAGAATCTTCTCAGCAGGTGTGGTCTTCTAAGGTGGGCTATCCGGGCGCTTCAGAGTATCGCGAGTTCTATCGTGACCTGGGGTGGGATGCTGAGTATGAGTATATTAAGCCCTACATTATGCCGAACGGGCAGCGCAAAAATGTAGGTATTAAGTACCACAAAATTACGGGCAAATCGGTGGGTGGCTCTGATAAGGCTTGGTACGACCCATACTGGGCCAGAGAAAAGGCGGCTGAACATGCAGGCAATTTTATGTTCAACCGGGAGCAGCAGGTTGGGAATTTATACAGCATGATGCAGCGCAAGCCAATTGTGGTGTCGCCTTACGATGCGGAGCTGTATGGCCACTGGTGGTATGAAGGCCCCTGGTTTTTGGACTACTTTTTCCGTAAGAGCTGGCATGACCAAGGCACTTACGAAATGACTCATTTGGCCGATTATTTGCGGTCAAACCCAACGCAGCAAGTCGCCAGACCTTCTCAGTCAAGCTGGGGCTACAAAGGCTTTCATGAGTATTGGTTAAACGAAAAGAATGCGTGGATTTATCCCCATCTCCACAAGGCGACTGAGCGCATGATTGATCTGGCTAAGCGGGAGCCGGCTGATGAGTTGCAGTGGCGAGCGTTAAACCAGGCAGCGCGTGAGTTGCTGTTAGCACAGGCTTCGGACTGGGCTTTTATTATGCGGACTGGGACGATGGTGCCTTATGCGGTGAGAAGGACCCGGTCGCATTTGATGCGATTTAACAAGCTATGGGAAGACATTCGCGCTGAGCAAATAGATGCTGGCTGGCTAGAGAAAGTCGAAAAAATCGACAATATTTTCCCCAATGTGAACTATCGCACCTATCGCCCTTTGTAGGGTGGCGAGAAGCCATTTATTCGGCGGCTATTCGGCGGCTGTGCTGTCGTTTTTTCGCTGCTGCTCAATGCGTTCGGCAAGCGTGCTTTGGCGAGAGGCAAGGCGGGCTTTGCCAGCAGCGGCCCAATCTTGCAGGGCTTCGATTTGCTGTTGGGCGGTGCGGGCTAATGGGATGATTTGGCTGACGGCTTCTAGGACGTCATCGTTGGTGAAGTCGCGATTTTGGCTGAAGCCGATGTGCATGGCTTCAATCAGGGCCTGTTCAATTTCTGCGCCGGAGAAGTCGGGGGTTTCGTAGGCGAGGCGTTTGAGGTCATAGGAGGCCAGGTTGTGGGGGCGCAGCCGGGCTAGATGCACGTTGAAGATGGCTTCGCGTTCTTCCTGGCTGGGTAGGCCGACGAAGAAGATTTCGTCGAAGCGACCTCGGCGCAGCATTTCGGGTGGGAGCGCCTGAATGTTGTTGGCGGTGGCCACGACGAAAACGGGAGAAGATTTTTCGGCTAGCCAGGTAATAAAGGTGCCGAATACGCGGCTAGTGGTGCCGGAGTCACTACGGCCCTCAAAGCCCGCGAAGGCTTTGTCTATTTCATCGATCCAAAGGATGCAGGGTGCGAGGGCTTCGGCCAGTTGAATCATTTGGCGAGTGCGTGATTCGGATTCGCCAACGAGGCCGCCGAAGAGTCTGCCGACATCGAGCCGGAGAAGGGGCAGGTGCCAGTGATGGGCGATCGCCTTGGCTGTTAACGACTTGCCTGTGCCCTGAATGCCCGCTAACATCAGGCCGCGCGGATGGGGTAACCCATATTGCCGGGCTCGTTGGGAGAAGGCACTGCCGCGCTTTAGTAGCCAGTCTTTGAGGTTATCTAGGCCGCCGATGTCAGAGATTTTTTCGCTAGCTGGGTAAAACTCTAGAATTTGAGTCTGCCGGATGGTTTGCTGCTTTTCTTCTAAAATAAGGTCGATGTCGTCGGGCTCAAAGCTGCCGTGAGCCGCGATGCCTCTGGCCAGTACTCGACGGATTTGCTCTAGTGAAAGCCCCTGACAGGAGCGGATCAGTTCGTCGGTATCGGTGGGTGCAAGGCTGCTGCCGGTAGCGCCTAGCAGTTGTTCTACCTCGGTGCGAATTTCGCTGACGTTGGGGAGAGGAAAGTCCAAAACGGTGATGATGTTGCTCAGTTCGTCTGGAATGGTGAGCTGGGCGGACAGAATGATGATGTTTTTAGGCTGTGACTTAAGCAGGCGAATCAGGTTGCGCAGCTTACGGGAGATGGCGATGTCTTCTAAAAAGCGGTGGTAGTCGCGCAGGACAAATAGCGCGGCGGCTGAGGCGGGAACTTTTTCGATTAGTTCTAGGGCTTGTAGTGGATTGCGTTTGCCAAATCCATTGTCGTTGGGGTTGCCTTGGTAACCATCGACGTAGTCCCAGGTGTAAACGGTGCGATCGCTCATCTCCTGAGCGCATTTGGCGATCGCACTATCTGCCCGTTCTTCTTCTCGGGTGGAAATGTAGATAACTGGGTAGCGCGATCGCACCAATAAACTTAGCTCTTCGCGAAAACTCATTTTACCTATCCGTCGCTATCTCTACCGCTATCATTTACTCATGATAAGCCTTTCATGGATATTGAATAAATATGAGTCTGGGCCGATGTGCTCAAAAAAAAGAAAAGCGATTTATAAAGCGATCTATAAGGTTGCCACGTGAACGTTAAGTAACTTTATAGATCGCGATATAGATCGCGATGACTTGGGATATGTCACCTAGCGAAAATCTGGTGTTTGTTCCGTTAGGTTCGTTAGATGTTTGGTCAATGCACCGCGTTGTTGGCAAGGCCAATAGAGTGCGATCGCTTATGCGTGCGATCGCTTATGCGATCAATTGTGCTTATGCGATCGCTTATCACTGAATCTGCGAGCCGGTCAGCGCATCGTTAAACATTTGCACTTCATCAACCGAACCGGCTAACCCGCTATTGCCACCGAAGCCAAAGCCGTTCTCAAATCGGGTCGTGAGGCTCACATTACCCAAACTAACCCACGAGTCTTCCCAGTCATTTTCTTCACCACTCCAGCCACCGAAATACAACAAATCATCCTCAATGTACAGATTGAGTCCTCGCAAGAACCCACCTTCTTCAAAAATGACCAGTTCGCGTTCAGCACTGACATCATCCGCGTTGAACCCCATGGAAATAGTGCGCTGATCGACAGACTCACCCAGGTTAATCTCGGGTGAACGATTAATCGTGATGAGATCGTCCATACCATCAAGCAAAATGCCGCCATCGACTTTGCCTTCTGTCCATTCAGCGTCGCCATATAGCTTGGCATTATTGGCAACCCCTTCTGTCGCCATGTCGTTAGCGATTCTACAAAGCGATTCCTCAAAGCTTAGCTGTACCACAGGTTGTGCCACAGGTTGCAATGCATCCGGTGCATCCGCAGTCATATCTGCTGTATTGGGTGCGGCGGCTGGTGTTTCTGGCTGCATAGGCGCTGCTGGCATTTCAGCAACGACTGTTGGCTCAGGCGCTTTAGCGGGTGTTACGGGTGGTAGGCTAGGGGCTTGCTCTGCAACAGAATCACCACTGCCGAATAGCTGTGTCCAGTAGGTGTTGTAGTTGACTGAGCCAGTGTCGTTTTCGAGGTTTACATAGCCTACGCCGAGGTCGGTATAGGTGGGGTTTAGTAGGTTTCTACGATGGCCGGGACTGTTGATCCATCCGTTCACGACTTCTTCGGGGGTGCGCTGTCCAGCCGCGATGTTTTCAGCGATCGCACGATAGTCGTACCCGGCATCTGCGGCCCTATCCCAGGGCTCTTTGCCATCTAAACCCGTATGGGCAAAAAAATCTTTTTGCGCCATGTCTTGCGAATGGCGTTGGGCTGCGATCGCGAGTTCTGGGTTGGCAACTAGCGGGGCCAGTCCGTTTTCTGCGCGAAAAATATTGGAAAGTCGCAGGACTTCACTCAGAAAATTCTCGTTCATAGTTTTTGACTATTCCCTGAAGGTAAAAATGTAGTGCTGATAAAGGTGAATTGTTTGTTTTGAAATGCCAGTGTTTAAAAGACATCGGCATTTCAAAAGAACCCACTTGTGGAGCGAGCGACTATCTTGCGCATGCTGATTCACCACACTTGGGGATTAGGTGCGGTTAATACTAGGCATGGTTAAGGTCATCTTTTTACGGTCTGTTCTTTCAGACCTGTTCTTTCAGACCTGTTTTTTACAGATCTGTTTTTTGTAGATCTGTTTTTTACAGATCTGTTTTTGAATTCAAGAGAGCCGTCCAAAATTAGGCAAGTAATCGCGCAAAAGATATCCCAAACATGCGGATAGTGGCACATCTAAGTCTACTGGCGCTATTGCGAAAGCAACGTTTGAAGGAACTGTTATTTGCTCAATGGATATTTGTTCAATGGCTATTTGTTCACTGGCTATTTGTTCACTGGCTATTTGTTCACTGGCTATTTGTTCAATGGCTATTTGTTCAATGGGCCATTTTGACCAAACTTTAATTTTCTCCAAGAGACAGTCAACATTGTCTCCTTGGCACAACAACTTTGACAGATGCACTCAATCAGTGACGATGATCGAGTCGGCAAGTTTTCATGCCTTTTGTTTTAACCCAGCTTTATATAAACGGAGTTTTCTCTTGATGTCAACTTTAACATTCTCAAAACAAGTCGATCATCAACGATGCGAATCAGCCCTATGTTTATATCAAGTTTTTTTGATATAAATCCATATCTATTTGTCCGGATATACGTTTCTTTCCGGATGCCTTAAGTAGGGCAAGAATAATGACCAAATAGCCTGTTTTTGAACGTAGGTCATTGTTAGCAGGATGCTCTCAGTTGTTCACAGAGCCATCTTTCCTTAAATGATGAAATTTGCCTTATTCGGTCAGTTGATTTTTCAATGCAGACAGAGCTGCCCAGCGGTGGTCAATTTCGGGTTCTGCGCTTTCTGGATTTTCAAAGGCGATGCCCTGGCAGTCAGTACTACAGATTTGCTTTTGCGGGATAGCTAGGCACATTTGTTCGTACAGCCATTCGTCGGGTTTAAAGTGTCCGGTGGGGGAGAGTGATTCGATTAAGTCTTCTAGCTCCACTTCTTTTTCGATTACTGACTCAGCAATCGGTTCTTCTAGCCAGACTATTTCTGAGGTGTCTACCTGCACGCGGGTGTTGTAGCTTTGCAAGCAGCGATCGCACTCCAGCGTCATAATCGCATCTGCTTTGCCTTTTACCTCCAAGTAGGTGCCTTGATGAGTGACACTCATGGCTCCTTTGACAGGTGTGAGTGTTTCTAAATTGGGTAAGTGCTCTGCGACGTCTAAATGGAGCGTTTTGTGCGGGGCGTTGAGCAGCTGCGGAATGTGGATGGGTCTCATTGCTAGCAGGAGAAGTGTCGTTAAGAAAGGGGCGCGAGGGTCATTCGTCGTCGTCGAAAGTGTCGCTCTCTACCGCGCCATCTGGGGCGCTATCGAGGGCATTATCTGAGGCGCTATCTGGGACGTTATCTGGGACGTTATCTGGGACGTTGTCTGGGGCGTTGTTAAGGTTATCTGTGGGTTCATATGAGTCGCTACTGTCATCGGCGCTGCCATCGGCGCTGTCATCATCACCCACCCGTTTAACGACTAGATGCCTGTCGGGCTCGCGGCCTCGGCTGAAGGTTTCTAGCTGCTCGTAGTCGCCTAATAGACCATGTACCTGACGGCGCTCGGCAGCAGAGAGTCCTTTGATTTCATATTCTTCACCGCTAGCAGCCACTTGCTGAGCCGCTTCATCGGCAATGGTTTGCAGTTCGGCCTGACGTTTTTTGCGGTAGCCGTTAATTTCAATGGTATAGGCTCTTTGCTCATCCTCGGCTTGGCCGATGTTAAGGGTGATATTTGCCAAATACTGAATAGAGTCTAAGACTTGGCCGCGATCGCCCACCAAGCTATTGACTTCTTCAGTCGTGAGCGAATCAGTATTAATGGTGAGCCAGTAGCTATCGTCTGCTAAATCACCAGTGTTTTGGCTACCGCTCACGCTGGCTTTTAGTCCTTGCAGCGCCAACAGTTCTTCTAGCCAGCTAATGCTCTTTTCCATGGATTTGCTTATCCGTCTGGTGTCTATTATCGAAATTTGGTGAGATTTGGTGAAATTTTCGAGTGTGATCACCGAATCTCCCGTGAAGCCGATTCTATAACGATAATGACCCACCCGTCATGTAAGACCGGTGGGCCATCCTTAAAGTTAGCCTTAAGCGGGCCATAAAATAATAGGCAGCTAGCAGGTTGCTAGCCGCTAAAAAGAGGTTTACTAGGACTTCTTTTTAGATACTTTTTTCTGGCCGCTAGCCTTATTAGGAGCGGCTTTGCTAACGCCAGATTTAGCGCCATTTTTACTGGCAGTGCTCTTATTGCTAGTGCTTGCAGCTTCTTTTGCTTTTTTCCCAGAGCTGGGCTCAAAGGCGAGTTGTCCACGACCGGCATCGGCTTTGCTCTTGGTTTGTTCTTGCGCGTCTACCAGCTTTTGCAGGTTCTCAGGCAAGGGTTCTTTAGAAAGAATGAACGACTGCGCGGTTTGAAAGACGTTGGCGATGACCATATACATTAGGACACCGGCAGGCAAGGGGAAAAATAGGAACATGCCTGAGAAAATAATGGGCGTAAACTTGGCGATCGCCTGCTGCTGATCGTTTTGGTCGCCGCCTGAGCTGCCGCCTTGCGTGATTTGCTGACTCACATACAGGCTGAGGCCAAAAAAGATGATCATCCCGAGAATATCCCAGTGGATTTCTCCATTTTCACCCGTTACGCCAATTTGGCCGAGCTTTTCAATGAATAAAAAGCCCTTGTCAGCGGCTAGGCCGGGCACTTCGGCTTGAATGGTGATATCGCCAGGGGCCAGCGCTTTAATCGTGCCGTCGGGCTGAATTTCAGCCAGTTCTGCCCCTTTGGTAATTTCCCAGCGAGGCGTGATATCAACGCCTTCTTCGGCATATTCGGTACGCAGCTCATCTAAAGACTTGTCATCAACCGAGCGCAGCTCAACTTTGGTGGTGTCTCCAATGGCAATTTTGCCCGCATTCGGCGCTATGGCACTCACGCGAAAATGCTCGCCATCGGCCACAAAAATATTGGCAGGCTTAGTGACTAATGGCGCAGCTTCTACCTGCTCAATCGCATTTTGCGGCACGATTTTGAGGTTGACCGGCAAATTGGTATCAGCGAACGGCGATCCTCTTAGCGTGGCAAATAGGGCAAACAAAATGGGCATTTGCAGCACCACTGGGAAGCAGCCCGCCAAGGGATTGCCAAACTCTGAATAGATGCCTTTGATTTCTTCTTGCTGCTTAACAGGGTCGTCTTTATAGCGCTCTTTAACCTCGGCCATGCGCTTTTGCATGAGCGGATTGGCGATCTTCATTTTTCGCATGTTGCGAATAGAACCCGCGTTGAGCGGATAGAGCGCAAAGCGAATTACTAAGGTGAGGGCAACAATTGCCAACCCGTAGCTAGGCACAATCCCGTAGAAAAAATCTAGGATTGGCAGCATTACATTGTTTGAAAGGAAGCCGATTCCGAAGTCCATGCGAGCGCTCTGTAAAGTTTGAAGCTGTAAAGTTTGAAGCCGTAAAGTTTGAAGCTGTAAAGTTTGAAGCCGGATTAAAGCTGGTTAAAGCAATAAGTTTGACTTTAATTTATCTGAATATTGAGCTGGTTGACCATGGGTTAACCGAACATTCCCCGGAATACTTTGGGGATAGGGGGTGAAATGTTTCGCTTACGATACGCCAATGGCGCCGCTGGCAACCTTGGCCTGGGGTGAAATTTTACCGGTGATGTAGTCAAACATCTCGCGGAACTTAGGGACTGCGCGCATCTCAATGCGGCTGCCATCCTTTAGCGTGACGACCATGTCGCCCCAAGCGCCAAGCCCTCGGGGAACTGTGACGACCTTGGCAATTTCTTTATAGATGATATCGGTGCGATCGCGCCCCATCCATCCGCCCGTAATCGAAATTCGCCGGTCGGTAATGCGATAGCGTAGCCACAGCGCCCTTACCACAGCGCCTACGGTGAGCGGAATACAAATAATGGTAAACGCCAGTGCAATGTTAAAAATGAGCTCACCAACGTGAGGGCCGCCTTCGTAGTAAACCTCTTCTTTAATCGCCATGGAATGCCTCAGTAATCTTTACTTTTTTTAACAGGTATTCTAATTCTCGCAAAAAGTCGTCAAATTCGCACTCCACCGCTGGCGGACGAACAACGATAACAACCTGCCAACCGGGCTCGATATGGGCCAGATTGTGCTGAATAATGGCTAAAAGCTGTCGTTTAATACGATTGCGAACGACCGCCCGCTTGCTGACCTTACGACTGATAGAAACGCCAAAACATGACGAAAGCGCAAATGAACCTCCATCTGCGCCTGTGTCTTGCTTGGTATCTTGATCTGGTTTGTCTATCTTAATTTTGTCGATAGGCGGCGGACGTTTGAGAGCCCGGACGGCCAGGTGCTGCGTAGCGGTTCTAAGACCTTTGCGATGAACCTGGGCAAAATCACGCCGCGATCGCAGCCGGTATTGCTTAGGTAGCGCCATAGCGACCGGCCTTAGCCACTGACAGAAAGACGAGCGCGGCCCTTGCTACGACGTGCCTTAATCACATTACGACCATTTTTGGTACGCATTCTCGCCCGAAAGCCAGACACTCTTTTGCGTTTGCGGGAAGTTCCGCCTAGGGTACGCTTCGTCATGAATCAATTTCTCCTACTGCTACGGTCTCTGGTGGCTATTGCTTGAAGTAAAAGCTTGGAATATAAAGCTTTTTGTGCTCACCCGCTACGATGCTTTAAAACGCTGTCAACCCGCTAAATAAGCGGGTCACACAATCCTAAAAATCAGCAGCAAAGCAAGCACAGATCAAGCATTTTAGCGGTTACCCATGTCTTCTGCAACTAGCAATTCCCAAGTACCCAAATAGCGAGGGAGCACATCGCCGTTGCTTTCAGCTTGCAAGTTAAAGCGGTGCATGCCAAAGCGGTTAGGGTTGCGGATGCCAGTCATCGCGACGACAAAGCTAGTATCAGCGGGGATATCTTCGGCTAGGTAAATGTCAATTTGGCTAGATTCAGGATCCCATACGACCTCTTGAACAGGAATTGCGGCGTCACCCGTGCCGCGACCCCGACGCACTTCGATCTGGTCGGTGTTAAAGGCGCCGCTGCGGTTGGTAAAGGCTTCTGGGTAGGTGATGCGCAAATGGGAGACGGCTCTCTCCATACGGGTGCCGGGAACACGCAGATAGTAGCTAGCGCGAGTACTGCGGGGCTGGTTATTACGCAGGGTGTAGGGCAGGCGATACTCAGAATCTACGCCGCCAAAAATATTGATGCCCGGATTGGTTTGGGCGATCCCAGGCTGGATGGGTAGGGCCGATAGGGTCGTGGCGATCGCTGCGCCAGATAGGAACAACCCCGACAATAAACGCCCTGACATTGAAAATAGGCTAGAACGCTTCGCAGACATTTCGCTACAACTCCTCAAACAGATGTGACTTTTAGTAAATGAAGTATGAAGCGCCCTGAATTTACAAGTGGCTGGACACTTGAGCCCAGTTCATCCAGTTCATAAATGATTTATTGACGCTTTACTTATATTACGTCTAACACTGTGTGAACCGCGTCTGCTGATGCAGGTGGACGGTTTATAAACTGCATTTCTGCGTTTCATTTATTTATTCATTTATTTCAGTGAGGGGCGTTGAGTGCTCGTGTTTGTAAAGACTGCGAACATCCCTTCAAAAACTTTTGCTAACGCAGGTCAACCTTTGTGATGGTCCCTTTCGCGGATGATTTCTCTTCTGCGACTATTTAGTCTCACATTCATAGTGGAGATGCCATGGTACTGTCTAGCGAAAGGACCAGCGAAAGGGCTAGCGAAAAAGGAGAAGCGATTTTGCAGGCAGCCGTTCATGCCTCAGAAGCTGCTCGCAGCATTACTCGCAAAAAAATTGGTATTCCCAAAGAGATCGCGGCCCAAGAGCGACGAGTGGCCGCAACCCCCGACACCGTGAAAAAGCTCCAAAAGTTAGGCTTTGATATCCTAATTGAGCATTCGGCTGGCGATGCTGCGAAGTTCAGCGATGCCGCTTATAAAGCCGCTGGTTGTGAGATTGTCAGCAGCGCTTCTGAGCTGTGGTCCAATGCCGACATTATCCTCAAGGTGCAGCCCCCTCAAGCACACCCTAACGGCCAGCACGAGGCCAATATGCTTTCGTCGCACCAGTCGCTTATTAGCTTTATTTGGCCCGCTCAAAATCAAGATTTGGTCGGTCAGCTCTCCAACTCTCAGGCTACTGTGTTGGCCATGGACGCGATTCCTCGGATCAGCCGCGCCCAAAAAATGGACGCCCTAAGCTCTATGGCCAATATTGCAGGCTATCGAGCGGTGATTGAAGCGGCAAACCAGTTTGGACGCTTCTTCACCGGACAAATCACGGCAGCAGGTAAGGTGCCGCCTTGTAAAGTCATGGTCATTGGCGCAGGCGTTGCGGGCCTTGCCGCTATTGGCGCAGCTAAGAGCCTAGGTGCTATCGTGCGAGCGTTTGACACTCGCCTAGTGGTCAAAGAGCAGGTCGAAAGTCTGGGGGCTGAATTTTTAGAGCTGAGCTTTGAGGAAGACGGCTCAGGTGAAGGTGGCTATGCCAAAACAATGAGCCCTGAATTTATTGAGGCGGAAATGGCACTGTTTGCAGAGCAGGCCAAAGACGTCGATATCATTATCACAACGGCACTGATTCCCGGTAAGCGGGCGCCTGTGCTCATTACGCAGGCAATGGTAGAAAGCATGAAGCCGGGCTCGGTCATTGTAGATATGGCCGCTGAGCAGGGCGGCAACTGCGAAGTCAGCCGCTCGGGTGAAATTTATAGCTATCACGATGTCACAATTGTCGGCATTACCGACTTTCCTAGCCGCATGGCCAGCCAATCGAGCCAGCTATATGGAACGAACCTGTACCATTTGCTCAGCGATATGGGCGGCTCGGACGACTTTAAAATTGACCTAGAGGACGAAGCCGTACGCGGGGCGTTGATTACCTATGCAGGTGAGGTGATGTGGCCTGCACCCAGAGCTGAGAAGCCGCCAGCAGTGGTTAAGCCAGCAGCGGTGGAATCTCAGTCTGCGGTCGAAAAACTAGGAGAGAAGCCAGGCGAGAAAAAGGCGGCTTCGCCGGTTGTGAACTGGCTAGGCTGGGGTGCATTGCTTTCTGCTGTGGTTGCAATGGGCCTCAGTGCGCCCCCTTCATTCCTCTCTCATTTCACGGTATTTATCTTGGCCTGCTTTGTGGGCTGGCAGGTGATTTGGAATGTGAGCCCTTCGCTGCACACGCCGCTCATGAGCGTGACCAATGCAATTAGCGGCATCATTATCATTGGCGGGCTGTTGCAGCTGCAGGGCACTGCTGGCGGTGGTTGGACGGCAACGACAGGGCTGGGCGCGATCGCTATTTTGGTCGGCACGATCAATATTTCGGGTGGCTTTTTGGTGACGCAGCGAATGCTGAAAATGTTCAGGAAGTAAGCGCTCAAAGTGAATTGACAGGCGCAAGTTGATAGGCGTGATCGGTTCTGAGGATTGAGGGCAAGATGCATAACTGCAAAAGACTGGAATATCGAGGAATTAAAGGAATTAACTGATGTCCAATAATTTAGTGACGGTCGCCTATATCGCGGCCATTGTTCTGTTTATTTTGAGCCTCGGTGGGCTGTCCACGCAGGAGACGGCTAAGCGAGGCAATCTATACGGCATTGTTGGCATGGTGCTGGCGATTGGGGCGACGGCGCTGGGTACGGGGGCAACGAACTACGGGGCGTTGTTTGCCATGATTGTGCCGGGTGTGATTATCGGCGCGGTGCTGGCTTCACGGGTAGACATGACGGAGATGCCGGAGCTAGTGGCGATGCTGCACAGTTTTGTAGGGCTCGCGGCGGTGTTGGTTGGAATTGGTAACTATCTGCAACCTGCTAGTGAGCTGGGGGCAGAGCTAGTGGGTGTAGAAGAGACGATTCACCTGATTGAGATTTATGTGGGTGTGTTTATTGGGGCGGTAACCTTTACAGGCTCGGTCATTGCCTTTGGTAAGCTAAAAGCGATTATTAGCAGTAAGCCTTTAACGTTGCCGGGACGCCATTTGCTTAATATTGGCCTGTTAGCAGGTACGGTTGCGCTTGGCTTTGTGTTTATGGGGTCTTCGGGAGGTGTGCAAGGCACCAGCGGACTGCCTGCTTTACTCGGGATGTGTGGTTTGGCCGGGTTACTCGGCGCGCATTTGGTCGCGGCTATTGGCGGAGCCGATATGCCAGTGGTGATTTCAATGCTCAATAGCTATTCGGGCTGGGCGGCGGCGGCGGCTGGCTTTATGCTTTCTAACGATTTGCTGATTGTGACAGGGGCGCTGGTGGGCAGTAGCGGTGCGATTTTGAGCATCATTATGTGTCAGGCTATGAACCGGTCGTTTATTAGCGTAATTTTGGGTGGTTTTGGTCAGGGGGCTGTGTCGGCGAGTGGGGGCAGCAGCGCGCCTGGAGGGACTGCAACTTCTACGACTGTGGAAGATACGGTTGAGCTGCTCAATGAGGCGAGTAGTGTGATTATTACGCCGGGTTATGGCATGGCGGTGGCGCAGGCTCAGCATGCGGTGGCGGATATTACGAAGATTTTGCGCGATCGCGGTACAACCGTTCGTTTTGGCATTCATCCTGTTGCGGGCCGTCTTCCTGGCCATATGAACGTGCTGCTGGCTGAAGCGAATGTCCCTTACGATATCGTGCTCGAAATGGACGAAATCAATGAGGACTTTGGCAAAACCGACGTGGTGCTGGTGATTGGTGCTAATGACACTGTTAACCCGAGTGCAATGGAAGATCCTACTAGCCCGATTGCGGGTATGCCAGTGCTAGAAGTGTGGAATGCGGCCAATGTGATCGTGATGAAGCGCGGCCTGTCAGTTGGCTATGCAGGTGTGGATAATCCTTTGTTTTATAAGGACAATTCCAAGATGCTCTTTGGTGATGCCAAGGCAAATGTATCGGCAATTTTAGCGCAGATGCAAACAGTAGATGCAAAGGTTCCAGCAATGGCTGGCTAGCTAATCATGTCTTTTGTTTTGACGTCATTCTGCTCCGACATTTGTCTTGACGTCTTCTGCTCCGATACTCTCTGTTCTAAAATTTCTGTCTGCTGAAGAAGGCAGAAGTGCTTTCTTGAACATACAATTAAGCCTCCAACTTAAGAAGGGAGATCTGGATAGCTTTTAGCATCTGAATCTCTCTTTTTATTTTTATGTTTTTCTAGCCAGCTTCTAGCCAGCTTCTAGCCAGCTTCTGGCCGTTATTTGGCTGTTATTTGGCCGTCATAAGGGACTCTCATGCTGCATCTAACGTTTGTGTTCTGGATATGTTTATTTTGAACAGCTTTAAGTCTAAAGACAGTGTCAAGCGGTTCATCAAATGGGCGATTTGGGGGGCGACGCTCTTTTTTATTGCGCAAACGCTGATGGATAACTGGCCAGCAGTGAGGGCTATTGAGCTGACAGCTCAGAGCGGCTGGTGGCTGGCGATCGCCTGTTTTCTTTCTTTGGCGGCTCACGGTTGGGCTGGTTGGGTATGGCACTGGCTTTTACTCGCGTGGCGACTGCCGCTAGGAGGTCGGTGGGCCACGCGGGTGTACTTGTTTACTAATGTGGCGAAGTACTTACCGGGAAATATCTGGCATTTTTATGGGCGGGTGCGGGCGGTGCAGAGAGCTGGCGGGACGCTGGGGAAATCGCTGGCGAGCGTTATTGCCGAGCCGCTGGTGATGGCGGTGGCGGCGGTTGGGTTGGGGGCGATCGCGAGTTTGTGCTTTTACTTAACCGACATCGACAACTCAGTGAATCGCATTGGCAGCGGCCCTTTATGGACGCTGGGATTATTCGGCCTATGGCTAGTTGCGTTGCTGTTGTTACATCCGCGCTGGCTCAATCCTCAGCTGGCAAAAATGAGCCGGGTGAAACTCAATAAGCTCAAGCTCGGGCGGACAAAATCAGGAAAGACATCAGGAAAAACATCAGGAAAGACAATAGATGTGAGCAGTACGGGCGAAGGCCAGCGCGAATCTACTTGCGAGTCTACTTTAGGCGCGATACCAGAGGCGCCGGAGGGGGGGCTCCAACTGAATCAATATCCGTTGCTGCCGCTGTTGGGTGAAATGGGGTTTGTGCTGGGGCGATCGCTAGGATTTATTGCCACGGTCATGGCCATAACGCCGCTGAATGCTGCCGACTGGCCGCTGCTGATTTCTACTTTTAGCCTGGCCTGGGTGCTAGGCCTGATTGTGCCAGGGGCACCGGGTGGCATTGGCATATTTGAGGCGAGTGCGATTGTGCTACTAGGCGGCCAGTTTCCAGAAGGGGTTGTATTGGGCAGTGTGGCCTGCTACCGGCTAGTCAGTACCCTGGCAGAAGTGATAGGTGCTGCGATGGTGTGGCTAACAGGCGGGCTTCCAGAGCAGTAGTGGTTTACTGTATTGGTCTACTATGAACGTGATTTGAGCGCGCGCGCCTTGGAGGGATTTGGGAAATAAATGGCTACTTTAGGTGAGACGGGTTTGGGGCAGTCGGCTGCTTTTACTGGGAAAAGGCCTGGTCTTTTTGCGTCTAAATCGGTGGTGGGATGGCTGGTATTTTGGTTTGCGATCGCGCTTTTTATCCGCCTGATGAACCTCACGGCTAAGCCCGCCTGGATGGATGAAATTTCTACCGTCATGTTTAGCCTGGGTAACTCTTCACGGTTTATCCCAACCGATCAGGCGATTAGCCTAGATCAAATTTTGGTGGGCTTGCGTCTTAGACCCGATGCGAATTCTGCCGATGTTGTGAACTATTTGCTGAGTGAAAACAATCATCCACCCGCCTACTTTGTACTCGCCCAAGGGTGGATGAAGCTGGCTCAGGCGATAATTGGTGACCCTAAAGGCTATGCCTCTCTATGGGCAGCTAGGGCACTCCCGGCCTTGCTGGGTGCAGCGGCAGTGCCCGCTGCTTATTTTTTGAGCTGGCTGAGCTTTTACGACAGTCACCCGGCTTCTCGTGAATCTGCCTCTCGTGAATTTGATGAATCTAAATCTGCCTCTAGCGAATCGACCTCTCATCAATCGGTTCAGTCTGGCGCAGCGGCGACTGCCCAACCGCACCTCATTGGCCTGACTAGCGCCGCGCTCATGGCCGTTTCTCCCTTTAGCATTTTTCTCTCTCAAGAAGCGCGCCATTACACGTTGGCTATTTTGATGATTATGGCCTCGCTGTGTTGCTTTACGCTTGCCGTAAGGGCAGTGTGCGATCGCACCGCATTGGGCTGGTTGCTCATACTCGCCTGGGTCGTGATTAACACCCTGAGCATTGCCGTACATTACTTTTGTGGCATTGCGCTATGCGCCGAGGGCGGTGTGCTGCTGGTGATGTTAGTCCGTCAGTGCCTGAAATCGAGCAGCGCTTGGCGGCAAGCGCCCTGGCCTAAAATTTATGTTGCAGCAGTCGGCACCTTGGCGGGTGCTTGCATTTGGCTCCCTATTCTGTTGAACTTTTACGGCAGTCCGCAAACAACCTACATCACCTCTGAGCAGGGCAGCTGGAAGTTTTGGATTGATCCGCTGGCTCAATCTGTGGTGGGCTGGCTATATGCCTTCTTTTCTCCGATCACGAATGGATTCGGCTGGCAAGGCATCACAATTATCGTCCTAACTTCTGTTTCATTACTGTTGCTATATGCACCCTGGCTATTGCGACAGCTTAGGCTTGGCCTTCAATTTCAATGGACTCAGCCCAGCTTACGCCCAGGGCTATTAGCCATCGGCGGTTTTTTTGCGATGGCTAATCTTCTCTTCTTTCTCATTTGTTACGGCGTTGGATTTGATATTACTCGGGGGCACCGCTATAGCTTTGTTTATTTCCCGAGCATTATTATTTTGGCGGGAGCAGGCCTAGCGCCGTTTTGGCAAGGTTTCGCTCAGGTCAAGCTGCCGTTTATCAAGCAGTTTATTCGCGGACGCACTTTTGTTGCGACTGTTCTTTTCCTGGGGTTTCTAGGCACCCAAGTGATTGTGAACGACTTAAGCCATCTCAAGTTTTACAAGGCCAACCGCCTCGTTGATTTCATTCAGCAAAACTCTACTTTGCCTGTTGTGATTGCTGTAGATTCAACCATCAGCGCGCAGCCTACTGTCATTGGCAACGAAATTGTTTCTGTTGCTTGGGAAGTAAAGCGACAGCTAGATGCAGACCCAACAAATCGTGAATGGGTGAGCGAGCCGCAGTTTGTGATCGCTGAAAGAAACTTAGTCACCAACAGCGACCCTCGAATTCAGCTCATTGAGAGTATAAAAGGACTGCCTCGCCCGTTTGACCTATGGGTACTCAATATGGACCCGTCATTAGATAGTGAGCAGTGCTTACAGCCGTCTGATAACAGCGGTACGATGGGATCTCATCGCTACACTCACTACATCTGCAAGCAGCTCTCTTCCTAATGAAGGGCTACGCATAAACTTCTCAATCGTTTCAATCGTTGTGATCCAAGTCTGACAAGATGTGTAATATAAGAAGGTGGACTGTATAGGTCGGACATCGTGTCTTAATAGACTTACAGACAGACTTAACAAAAGGGTTATGTAGAAGGGTTATGAGTTTAGCGATTCTTCATAAAAGAGGCTTCACCAACGCGACGATTGGTAGCGCAGAATTTTTTAACCAGGAATCGAAAGAGGCCATAAGAAGCGTTACAAGTGGCGGTTTTCTAGGCGGTATAACGAGTGATATAAGAGCAGTATCCGCTTCGCCAACCGCCGTTAAACAACGCGCGAGTAGTGTCGTAAAAGAGAAGTACCCCAACTATAAAATTATTGTGCTCAATGACGATCACAACACGTTTGAGCATGTGGTTAAAACGCTGACAACCTATATTCCAGGTGTTAGCAGCGATCAAGCCTGGGATCTGGCTGACAAAATTCATAACGAAGGGCAGGCGATTGTTTGGACAGGCCCGTTAGAGCAAGCTGAGCTGTATCACTCCCAGCTTATTCGAGCTGGGCTAACGATGGCTCCGCTAGAGAAGGCGTAACTAGAGAAGGCGTAGCTAGAGAAGGCGTAGCTAGAGAAGGCAAACCAGTCCCCACTCTTTAAAATCAGTCTTCCTTTTCCAAACCAACCCATCTCGATTGCGCTACCTACGCCACAGACGATACAGTTTGTAGCAAGTTAGCCTATCGCCAGAGCCACGGGGGAAAATGTGGGAAAGAGAAAGTCGAAAGGCAAGAAGGGCCCGGCGACAGGGCGAGTTGTAATTACTCACTCTACTTATGTGCCTGGGTTGATTGAGCTATTAGAGAAGCTGGTAGCCTATCCCGAAATTCAGACGATTACGCCTGCGGTGATTTCGAGAGCAAAATCTAATTCGCCCCAGATGCGGCTGAAGGTATCTGTGCCGATTACGGGCGGACACAAGCTCATTGCGCGTAAGGGGAAGTCGGCCCAAGAGGTGTTTGTCATCACCCAGTGGACTAAAGAAGAACTAGAGAGTGCGATCGCTCACATCCTCTCCTAACCGCTAGGCTGCCTTAGAAAACTGAGGTGCCAAGGGCTCTATTCGCCGTCGCCGAGAAAGTGCTAATGAGGCTGCGACTATACCAAACCCTAGCACCGCCGCAGGCTCAGGCACAGATTCAGCCTCATTGCCCTGCTGATTGGCCAGCTGAAGGTCAATTGGTAAAGCGACTGGCGGCGTAAACCGAGGCGGGGTCACCCCTTCGCTGCTAGCAGGCGGCTGAATAGTTGGTGTGGAGGCATCGGAACGAGCGATTACCTTGCTAAAGGCGGGTAGCGTGATCGTTGACCCCCCTGCCACCAGATCTAAGACAATCTCAAGATCGTCGTCGCTCATGACTGTTGCCCAAGGATCGCCCACGAAGGTAAGTACTTCCCACAGTTTGCCAGCGGGTAAGTCTAGCAGCTCATCTATTTCAGTCGCGTTAATGGCTGAGATTGCGTCGCCATCAGTGTTTTCTACTCGCCAAGCGATAGAGGCATCGCCGCTGTGTAGCAAAGTCGCTGTACCTTCGGTAAAAACATCAGCACTTTTGCCCAGTACTAGGCCCGTCGCCGTTTTAGAAAAAGCCAGATCAGGGTCAGTCACAAAGGGTAAGTCTTCAATGCCTCGGGTGCTCGGGTCAATGGCGATGCCTTTTTCGTTTACGATGGCTTGCCACTGAGCATTACCTGTGAGCATATGCGTGCAAGAGAGCTGCGTACGCGAGTCCTTCAAGAACTCATGCCCGTGCATATCTACCATGAGGGCACCGACCCAGGTGTTCCCTAGTACGACCACGTCCGATTCAATAATGTTGTGCTCGGTGACCCAAATTTCTTTGTTTTGTACGCCTACTGAGTTAATCCCCGGATCAGCCAGTATGCTACGAAGTGTGCTCATGCCGCTGCGGGCAATTTCACCTGCCCTAGCCGGATCGGCGATCGCGGCATCCGCTTTGGTTAGGTTGAGGTCTGCGCCGTTGTAATAAGGATGAATCGTAAAGGCATCGACTGCATCCATCGCGCTGCGACCGTCGGGGCCAATTGGCACCTGAAGCTCTGCCATCCAATTACTAATGCGAGGCGATGGATTATTGATATCGGCTGCGCCCGTAATGGCAATTTGAACACCTGGAATAGCCGCTCGGATGGTATCGGCCCACCGTTTGGCCTCTGCTGCATAGGCAGAAAATGTGAGCGGCCCATTGGCAGGTTGATTGGGTGTTGGGTAGCCGCCGACCTGTGGCAACAAACTATCGTCTTTGTCCTCTCGTTCGTAGTTACCCACCTCATTGCTGGGTGTGTTGAATCCACCTCTAAAATAGAGTTCATTACCGAGCTCTACGCGTGATATCGGTATGCCTTTTGCCATAGCCTGCTGCAAATGGGCAAGCTCTTTTTCTAAAAAAGAGGTGTTCATATTCATCTCCCAAACGGCCTCTGCATTAGCTGCTGTCACAAAGGTTTTGACATTTTTTATCGTGGCGTTGGTGGTGTATTGATACCTAACGCTATCGGGCAAATTTTGAGGTAAAAAGAATGGAAAGATATTAGGCCGACGCGTATTGAAAACTGGACTGTTTGGAATAGAGAAATCGTGCCAGGAAACAATTCCACCTGCGTTGCCATAATCGGTCTCTTCAAGGTTACCAGCACTATTGACAAAGGTATGATTTCCCCATGTCCAATAGTTAGCGGTGTCGCCACCGGGTAGCCGCAGTGACTGGCCGCCAACAGACTTTGCTGCCTGTCCAAATGCAGATAGATCAATATTGTTCCAATTTTCGACAGCAACTGCGTCAGTGTTGTAGCAGCTGTAGTTGTTGGGTATGGCACGGATTGTTTGGGCACTGGCGGCTTCTTGCAGCGTCATACTAGCCGCGAGCATACCTGCGCAAATTCTGTAAGAGTGGCGAAGGGTCGTCACAGTCATGCCTTTAAAAATTCCTTAACAAATATGAGGGTATATAGGGACGTAATAGATATAGAAGTGAGAATAGAAATGAGAGAGGAGAATCCATCACATCTGCTAAAGGACGCGATAGTTAGCGCTATTCAAAATAGGCAAAAATAGGGTGTGTATGTATTGCCATAAGACGGCGATCGCACGGCTTTTTTCCATGAAAAAATTTGCCTGCTTTATCGCAACGCTACTCACATGAGGCTACTCATATGAGGCTGCATAAGGCTATTGGATAATAATGCGCTTGGTAGTAAGGCTGCACAAAACCGACTGCCAATCTAAAGAGTTAGCTGGCAGCAAAAGGGTTGAACGAGGGTATTTGATCCCCGGATGTTCACCCTGCTATTCAATAATTCTTAGTTAATCAGTATTCACTGGGATTGCGTATTAACTGGGAAGTGAATTTATAAGAGCTTTATCTAGCTGTATAGATGTTCCTTAAAAGCTCGGTTTTTTCCTTATTTTATAAATAGCTAAATGGGTAAAAAATGATACAAATTTTGTTAGAAAATGACTATGTTTTGAAGGCTTTGAAGGTTTTGAAAACTTTGAAGGTTTTGACGATTACAGCAACTGACGCATTGCCAGCCAGTCTTCAGACTTCACCAGCCATGGCGCTACGGCGACTTTTATGGTGATGCCAGCATTGTCGATATAAATTCGACGGCTGTCTGCTTTTACAACATCCCAAGATTCAAAGCTATAGCGCTTGGTCACTGTGCCGAGCAGATTGTATACCGTGAGCTGACGGGGCTCTAGTAAAAAGTAAGGGCGCTTGAGGCAGTAAATGCCAAAGGCTAGAACAGACACAAACAACAGCGCGCCTAACAAGGCTTGCGCTGCCATGCTTTGAGTGTTAAAAGCGAGCCAAAGGCTTATTAAGAAGCCGGTGCCGCCGCCCACCAGGAAAAAGAGACCCGGTGTAATTTTGTAGTAGGCCGTCAAACAAGTTTTAACGCGGTTGGATTGCATGAATAGTAGGGTGACGACACCCGAAGGTCTGAAGGTAGGAGCCGGTAGTCAGGAATTTTTTAATCGCTAGGGCTTAATATTTAGTCGTCCTATACAGCTACTTTGTTCTCTGCTGACCCACAATTATGATTTCTAATATGATTTCTAATATAGTTTCCTAATATATTGATTTAAACGATTACAGCAGTGCTTGCATGGAGAATATCACTGAAGTATCTACTTTTTTTAATATTTTTTAAAAAGGGTAGCCCTATAGACCAAACACCTTTTGGCTGGCTTCGTCGCCTACGTATCGCCAGTGCCAGGGCTCGCTAAAAAAGCTGCCTAGTTGCCTGTCTTTTTCTAGGGACAGTTCAAATCCGTACTGCTGAGCATTTTGCCTGAGCCATTTAAATTCCTCGGAGTTAGCAAATTCTCGCTGCTGATCTTGCTCGGTTTTTTGGCCACCAATGTCAAGGGCGTAGCCGGTTTTATAGTCAGTGTTGGCGTTGTTTTCCTGACTGTGGCCTGCCAGTGGAAATAGCTGAATGTCTTCAGCCATGGCCGCAGCGAACATTTGCCAAAAGGCGTTTGCGGCGGCGGGCTGGAGCAAAATGCTGCCGTCTGCGAGTAAGGGGACTAAGTCTTTGGGATCAGCCGTTGTGTAGGTGCGGTTGGGTAGTCGGAATCGCTGAAAGCTAGTAGGAAACTGGCTAAGGCGATATTCGCCCCATTGATAGGTTTTAACCCCTATGCCCAAGGCGAGGACGGTCGCCAAGCTGCCGATCATTAGCTTGGGTAGGTATGGGTTGGCTAGTTGTCCAGCATTTCGGCTGGTTGGCCTGGCTTTAGCTAGGCCGGTTTTAGAGATGCCATCGGTGGTGAGCGTGGTCCCTGTTTTTTGTCTAGGTGCAGCGACGACTGTCGGTATGCGGCTGTCGTTGGCTACTCGGGTGCGATCGCTTTGTACTTTAAAGGTTTCTAGGGCTTCTTTGGCATTGGGGAAGCGATCGCGCCAGTCCTGCCGTACGAGCCGATCAATAAACTCACCCAAATGAATACTCACCTGTGCTTGGTCTCGCCACTTCAAGCCGACCTGCGCTTCGTATGCAAAGTTATGGTGGCGCTGCCCGGTGAGCGCTTCAATGGCAATGAGGCCAAGCGCATACAGATCCGTCGCGGGTGGCGCTTTAAACGAGCCGTGGGATAAAGCTTTAAGCTGTTCGGGCGCGCTATAAGCTGAAGGGCCAACGGGAATAGAACTGCCCAAACTACCATCTGTGGCGACTTTGCTCCTGGCTATTTTAGAGAGTTCTCCAAACTGGGTGACAAATATTTGGCCATCTCTCGCTTCGCGAATCAGGTGCTGGGGATGCAGGTTTTGATGCACGAGCCCTTGTTCATGTGCAAATGTCAGGGCGATGAGGACATCTTTAATCAGTTTATTGACATAGCTTTCGCTAAGCAGTTTGGGCGGTTTAATTTCTTCGCTGAGCGGATGGCCCGCAATATAGTCCTGAATAAGATAAAAAGTGCCTAGCGGTTCGGTTTCCTCTGCTGAGGTGTTTGCTTGGTGAAAAAAGGCCAAGACTCTTGGAATTTGAGGATGACGGCCTAAACGCTCTAGCAGCTGCGCTTCGCGCTCTAGGCGATGGCGAATTTCGCGCTGATGGTACGGAATGGCTGTGACAAGGCAGTGGGGCCGATGGGTGTAGCGGCGATCGCACCCCAAATACACTGTGCTGAAGTCGGTACAGCTCAGCTGCGATTCGATCTCAAAGCGGTTTTCAAGAATCTGAGTAGGCATTCGTAAATTGAATCTAGAAATTTTAAAGGGCGAAATTTTAGAGACGATGAAATTTACGGCGTGATCTGCTGTCAAACGTTAATCCAAACGTTAATCGTGACTGACAACTTCAGGTTGACGTTTCTTAATCCCGGCAAGCAAGTGGATAAGCATGATCAAGAAAAATACAATTTATCAGCACTTTGCCATGTTTTTGCCCCTGCTTGTGAGGCGCTAAAGCAAGATAATTCAAAGCTCACTACACCTTACCAATACCATTAGGAGCATCGGATACATTCTTGGAGACCATTCCAGCATAAACAAGGCTGATCATTTTGTTTGTATCGAACGATGTTGTTACTGCGACGAACTTTGACAGACCTTATGAGAGCTCGATAAGCGGTCTGTTGGTTTGCAGCAGGGTATTTTAAGTATTTTGTCAATAGTCTTTACGGAAATAAACTAATCAATCCTCTTTGGTATAAGTTCTCGAAATTACCTGAACTCAAGTTGCTCACATCGCTAGACATCAAGATAGGGTAAACGCTGAACACTTGACCTTGTAGGTTCAGCTTCTAAAAGGCCTCTACCATTTGTCCTCTACCGTTTGAACGTTTAATAAAATCAGCAGTAAGTTTAAGCTTCGTTTGCTGCTTCTAAAGCCTGTACCTGACTAAACAACGACAAAAGCCTAGTAAGGGCTTTAGGTACTTGGGGAACGCTAGCTTGAGAAGAGGGTAGGCAAGCCTAGATTGCTAGAAAAATATCTCAGCGATTTTTTGACATGTTTAGCCCTCAACACAGTTCCGCATCTGAAACATCTAGCAAAGCTAGCTTTAGCGCCGCCGTCTTGGACTCAATGGGTACGATTCAGCTAACAAAAACATTTACGGTGGTCGAGGCAGTCGCCTTCAAGCGGAGTTGTCAGGAAGCCTTTTTAAAGCATCCAGGACTGGAAGAAGTTGTCCTAAATTTTGCAGATACGATGTTCATTGACAGCAGCGGTCTTGGTGCGCTGGTGATTTGCCATCGAATTTGTGAGTCTAAAGGGGCGAAGCTGAGACTCATTAATGTGCCGTCGCAAGTGATGATGGCGCTTTCTTTGACGGAATTGGATAAGGTTTTTCATATTGAGCGGGCACTGGCTAGTTCGTCTGCTGAACGGCCGAATCATTTAAAGGCGGCACTGGAAAATTTGCCAGAAACTCACCCGTCAGTGCGCTCTAAGACAAAACGGTTAATTGATATTGTCGGTGCGCTGGTGGGGTTAGGCTTGACGACGGTTGTGTATGGGGTGGTTGCGATCGCTGTCAAACTCGAAGACGGCGGCCCCATTTTCTTTAGTCAAACCCGCTGTTCTTGGTTGGGCCAACCCTTCACCATTTGGAAGTTTCGCTCTATGGTGATTGACGCTGAAGCCCGCAAGCAGGAAGTGGCTAATAAAATAGAAGGTGCTTTCTTTAAAAACGACAACGATCCGCGCATTACTAGAGTGGGGCGGTTTTTGCGGCGTACCAGCCTAGATGAGTTTCCTCAGTTCTGGAATGTGCTCAAAGGCGACATGAGCCTGGTTGGCACGCGCCCTCCAACGCTGGATGAACTCGCCCAGTATAAGGTCTCTGAATGGCAGCGGCTTAACGTAAAGCCGGGGATGACTGGTGAGTGGCAGGTGAATGGACGCTCAAGCATTACTTCTTTTGAGCAGGTGGTTCAGTTAGATTTGCAATATCAGCGCAAGTGGAGCTTGGCGTACGATATGCAGCTGATTCTTAAGACGGTTGGGGTGCTATTTACCAAAAAATCGGGCGCTGTGTAATCACGCGTAAAACCGTAATCAACCGAAGTTGTCACAAGGCGGCCGCTATCCTACACAATAGATAGGTCAACAAATGGAGCAGTCGGATTGGACTGCTTTATGAGGATTTAGGCGGTTGGCAAATGCTTGCGAATATTTTGGCTGTACTGCTCGCCTCAGGCAGCTTTATTTTTTATGTGGCGGCCTTCTTTTATCCGGAGGTGCATCGGCGCTCAGACATTGTGTGGAGTGGCCTGGGTTTGCTATATGCTGCAACACTTTGGTTTGGCTCAGGGCAAATGACAGGCATTGTGCTGCTTGGGCAAATGATCGCGATCGCGCTAGTCCTCGCACTGGGCTGGCAAACGCTGAGCATACGCCGTGAGAAAACACCGGTATATCAGCAAACGCCTGTAGTTATTACGCCCGAAGTGGTTGGTAACTGGGCCAAAAATCAGATCAACCAGCTGCGTATTGCGCCGCCTGATCCTGTACCTGTGAAGTTGGAAAAACGACGCCTGAGCGAGTTTTCGGCAGATCGGATTGATCCCCGTCGTCGCCCTGCCTATGAGTATGAGTTTGTAGAAGATGGCATTTTGGATCAGTTTCCGCAGTCGCCCGTGTTAGACCCTCAAGCGCTAGCCCTAGATCTCCCCAGCACCAATTCTGCTATCACCACCGACCTGGATTACACCGCTCCACCGTCTGCCGAGGCCGAGGTGCTATTGGTCGAAAGCCCTCACTCAGAAGTTGCTGAAGCCGAGCCAGCCCAGGCATTCGGAGTGACTGAATCTGAGGTGGAGCCCTCTACATCCCAAGCAGAAACATCTGACATGGAAGTTGCTGAGGCAGTACCCTCTGAAGTGAAAGTTGCTGAAGTAATGCCGTCTGAAGTAACGCCGTCTGAAACAGAAGTCTCTGAGAGAAGGCCGTCTGAGGTAGAAGCTTCTAGTGAAGAAGATGAGGACGATTGGGGCGATACGGCTTGGACTGACCTCACGCCGGTTGATGAGCCGATTGATAACCCCCTTAATAATTCTGCAAGCAAACAGAAGCCAAGTCTGTTGGCGATGCCTTTGATTTTGGTGGGCTGGATGAAAGATGTGGTCACCTCATTGACTCGGCCTAAGCCGTCGAAGCCGGTTATTGTCATTCCACGCAGAGAAACGGCTACTACACTAGATAAAAGGGTGGAATATAACAGGCTGGAGCGAGAACCCAACAGATCGGATGCATCTGATCTGTCAGATATGTCAGAGGATATAGCGGAGGATGCGATCGCCAGCAGTGAAGCCCCCTGGAACCACGAATCGCATGAATCAGCAGAAGCCCTAGCAGAAGCCTCATCAGAAGCCTCATCAGAAGCCTCACCAGAAGCACTCGAAAAAGCCCCAGTAGAAGTCTTAGAAGAAAGCAACTGGGACGATTGACTTGAAGCGATTCAAACTTCAAGGCAAAATGACCTAACTAACCCGCTAACTAACCCGCCATACACAATGGCCCGTGACAACCGTGAGTGAATCCAAAAGCTACAAAGAAACCGTATTATTGCCCCAAACTGACTTCAGCATGAGGGCCAATGCAGTCAAGCGCGAGCCCGAACTGCAAGCCTACTGGCAAGAAAAAGGCATCTACGAAAAGCTAGCTAAGGAAAATCCGGGCGCGCCTTTTATCCTGCACGATGGGCCGCCCTACGCTAACGGCGACCTGCACATGGGCCACGCGCTCAATAAAATCCTTAAAGACATTATTAATAAGTATCAGATGCTGCAAGGGCGCAAGGTGCGCTACGTGCCGGGTTGGGACTGTCACGGTTTGCCGATTGAGCTAAAGGTGCTGCAAAAGCTGAAGTCGTCAGTCCGGCGAGAGCTAACGCCGCTAAAGCTCAGGCAACGAGCCAAAGAATTTGCCCTAGAGACCGTCGATCAGCAACGCGAGGGCTTCAAGCGCTATGGCGTGTGGGGGGATTGGGATCATCCCTACCTTACGCTTCAGCCTGAGTATGAGGCAGCGCAGCTAGGCGTATTTGGCAAGATGGTTGAGAACGGCTACATCTATCGGGGCTTGAGGTCGGTACATTGGAGCCCGTCCTCACAAACGGCCCTAGCCGAGGCGGAACTGGAATACCCAGAAAATCATGTTTCGCCAAGTATCTATATTGCCTTTCCAATGGTGGCCGCCTCAGATCAGGCACAGTCCGTCATTGCACCTTACTTAGAGAGCTTAGGCGTTGCGATTTGGACCACAACGCCCTGGACAATTCCGGCAAATGTCGCCGTCTCAGTCAATCCTGAGCTGAACTATGCCGTTGTAGAGAGCACCTCGGGCGAGCCATTTAAGCATTTAATAGTGGCAAAAGAGCTGGCCGCAAGGCTCTCTGAAACCTTTGCAGGCTCTGCCGGTGGGCTGCGCGTTGTAGCAGAGCTAAAAGGATCGGCTCTGGCCGGTTCTACCTATCGCCATCCGCTCGCGACCAAAGAAGCGACTTATGACCGGATCAGCCCAATTGTTGTCGGCGGCGACTATGTGACGACTGAATCAGGCACTGGCCTAGTTCACACCGCGCCCGGTCATGGCCAAGAAGACTTTGCAGTAGGCCAACGTGAAAATTTACCGATTTTATGTCCGGTTGATGAACGAGGTAACTTTACCGCCGAAGCGGGCTCTTTTGAGGGGCTGAATGTTTTAAAAACAGCTAACGACGCCATCATTGAAGCGCTCACTGAAGAGAAGGTGCTGCTCAAGCACGAACCCTACGCACATAAGTATCCGTACGATTGGCGCACGAAAAAGCCGGTGATCTATCGAGCTACTGAGCAGTGGTTTGCTTCGGTGAAGGGCTTTGTGGGCGAAGCGCTAGCGGCAATAGATAAGGTTAAATGGATTCCGGCCCAGGGTCAGAACCGGATTACCTCCATGGTGTCGGAGCGCTCTGACTGGTGTATTTCTCGGCAGCGAAGCTGGGGGGTGCCGATTCCGGTATTTTATGACGAGGCGACCAGCGAGGCGCTAATGACGCAGGAGACAATTGCCTATGTACAGGCGATTGTGGCTGAAAAAGGATCAGATGCCTGGTGGGAAATGTCGGTGGCTGACTTGCTGCCTGAGCCCTATCGCAACGATGGCAAAACCTACGTTAAGGGCACCGACACGATGGACGTATGGTTTGACTCGGGCTCTTCTTGGGCGGCTGTGGCCCAGCAGCGCGGCGAACTGGACTATCCCGCTGAAATTTATTTAGAAGGGTCTGACCAGCATCGCGGTTGGTTTCAATCTAGCCTGCTGACGAGTGTGGCCTGCAATGGTTTGGCGCCCTATCGGCAGGTGCTCACTCACGGCTATGTGCTAGATGAAAATGGCCGCAAGATGAGTAAGTCGCTGGGTAATGGCGTAGACCCCAAGGTGATTATTGAGGGCGGTAATAACCAAAAGCAGGAACCGCCTTACGGCGCAGATGTGCTGCGACTGTGGGTATCGTCGGTAGACTACTCAGGCGATATGCGGTTGGGTATGCGCAATGTGAAGCAAATGTCGGATGTGTATCGTAAGATTCGCAACACGGCGCGGTTTTTACTGGGCAATTTGTATGACTTTGACCCGGCAAAGGATGCGGTGCCCTATGACCAACTGCCTGAGCTAGATCAGTATATGCTGCACCGTATGACTGAGGTGTTTGCAGATGTGAAGGAGGCGTTTGAGTCGTATCAGTTCTTTCAGTTTTTTCAGACGGTCCAGAACTTTTGCGTGGTGGATCTGTCGAACTTTTATTTGGACATTGCAAAAGACCGACTGTATATCAGCGCGGCTGACTCAGTGCGGCGGCGAAGCTGTCAGACGGTGCTGGCGGTGGCGATTGAAAATTTGGCTAAGGCGATCGCGCCTGTGCTCTCTCATATGGCCGAAGACATTTGGCAGGCGCTACCCTACGCTACGCCTGCTGAATCGGTATTTGAGTCAGGCTGGGTAAACCTAGAAGGTCAATGGCAACGCCCTGAGCTAACCGACATTTGGAATCAGCTGCGGCAGCTGCGAGACGAGGCTAATGTGGTGCTAGAGCAGGCCCGCGTTGATAAGGCCATTGGCTCATCGTTAGAAGCCAAGCTCAAGCTTGCGGTTGATAACGCGGCGCTGCGCTCAAAGCTCACTGCGATGAATCCGGTACAGAGTATTGCCAAAGATTCTAATCAGGTCGATGAGCTACGCTACCTGTTTTTGGTTTCCCAGGTGGAGCTTGTAGAGAGTCGAGAGGCGTTAGAAGGGTCTAAGTATCGTGCCGACGCGGCGGGAACAACGATTGGGGTGGTCAATGCTGAGGGCGATAAGTGCGATCGCTGCTGGAACTACTCAACCTATGTGGGCGAGTCAGCTGAGCATCCGACGATATGCGATCGCTGCGTAGCGGCTCTTAATGGCCAGTTTTGAAGCTATTTTTTAGCAAAATACTGGAAAATACTGAAAAACACTAAAAAACACTAAGAAGCTTAGCGAATTTTTAATAGCTTGACGGGTCGAGCTTGGTCAAAGCTACGGACTGCCAAATGTAGTGTCTTTCACTTGAGTGTCTTTCGCTTGGGCGTCTTTCACTTGAGCGTCTTTCACTGGAGTATCTTTCACTGGAGTGTCTTTCACTTGAGTGCAGACATTAGCGTCGTCTGAAGTGACTGAAATCGACTGAAATCGACTGAAATCATTAGCTGGAATCGTTCTAGAGGCCCTTTTTGATCCTGTCTGGAAGCCCCTATAAGTTCCTGACGCTCTAGGGGTAGCTTCATCAGAACTTTCTACAAAGCTGATTGAGTCATAAGCCACCAGTAAAGCTCACAGCTTGTTTATTACTGTTCTTTACTCCTTTGTTATGCTTAAGTTGGTAATTCTACCTATTAGATAGTGTTTGTGACGGCGGCTCCCAAAAATGAGCTTTAGACCTTTTAACGTTTTATGACCTTTCCTTCGTTACTCATGTCTCCAGAGCCAACGCCTGATTCAGGCGAACCTGCCATTTCGCTTGTAATCCCGGTATACAACGGGGGAGAAGCCTTTCGGCGCTGCTTAGATTCACTGAGACGATGGATTCATCCCCAGGACTTAGCGGCTGGCCGGGTAGAAATTATTGTGGTTGCTGATGGTGACTCTGATGGCAGCTGGCGACTCGCCGAAGAATTTGGCGCTCAGGTCATTCGTTTGGATCACGCTGGCGGGCCTGCTAGAGCGCGTAACATCGGTGCAAATGCTGCGAAAGGCAATATTTTGTTTTTTGTAGATGCTGATGTTGAAATTTTGCCTGATACGCTAAGCCAGGTTGTTGCTAGCTTCTATGAAGCCCCTGAGCTAGCGGCCCTGATTGGTTCCTACGATGATGCACCCGGCGCACCCAACTTTCTGTCGCAGTACAAAAACCTCTTTCATCACTACACCCATCAAACGGCTTGTTTGGACGCTTCGACCTTTTGGGGCGCATGTGGGGCCATCCGCCGATCCGTATTCGAGCGCGTCGGCGGCTTTGACGAAAGTTACCGCAAGCCCTGTATTGAAGATATCGAGCTGGGCTATCGCTTGAAGCAAGCGGGGCACACCATTCATTTGCGCAAAGATATTCAGGTGAAGCATTTGAAAAAATGGACGCCGTTTTCACTACTGCGTGCCGATGTTTTTTACCGCGCCCTGCCTTGGATGGCTTTATTACTACAGGTTCGTCAGGCGCACCCTGCACAGTATGAACGCTTCACAAGTGACTTAAATCTGAAGTGGAATAGCCGCATTAGTGTAATGCTGGTTTATGTTTTGTTGCTGTGTATCGCGATTTCTCCCTGGTTCGGTGTAGCTGGGATACTGGCAATGGCATTTGGGCTTGCCCTCCTGCTGATCAACCTGCCCGTGTATCGATTCTTTCGTCGCAAGCGGGGTTGGCTGTTTGCGCTCCGGACTGTCCCTTGGCACTGGCTGTACTTTTTTTACAGCGGAATGGCCTATGCGGTCACGCTCGTGCGTCATCAGCTACGTCACGCCTGAGTAAATCGCATAAGCCTCTCTGTAGGAGGATGCCATAGCTCTACCTATCAAAGACTCTTCTATCTTTAATCGGTCGCATACAGTCAGCACTTGGAAAAAAGCAGCGGTTCTTTTACGCAGCTCTCAAGTACACAGCTCTCAAGTACCTCAAGCACACAGCTCTCAAGTACACAGTTCTCAAGATCCTCAATAAACTTATGGTTTCTCGTACCGTTGTGATCGGCGCAGGCCCAGCTGGCTTAATAGCTGCTTATGAATTGGTTAAAAACGGTCAGCAGGCAACTGTGATAGAGCAGTCTGACAAGGTAGGGGGTATTTCGCGGACAGAAACCTATCAGGGCTATCGCTTCGATATTGGCGGACATCGTTTTTTTACTAAAGTCGGTGAAGTTCAAGAACTGTGGAAAGAAATTTTAGGCGATGACTTTATCCAAGTTCCTCGCCTGTCCAGAATTTACTATCGCAATCGCTTTTTTGACTATCCGCTCTCTATTACGAACACGCTTAAAAACTTGGGGCCAATTGACAGCGCTTTGATTGTGCTGAGCTATCTTAAAGCGCGAGCAAATGCGAAGCTAAACCCCGATATTGAAGCTGAAAATTTTGAAGAATGGGTAACAGAACGCTTTGGCTCGCGGTTATACCGCACCTTTTTTAAGTCCTACACCGAGAAGGTGTGGGGCATTCCTTGCGACAAAATACAGGCCGAGTGGGCCGCTCAGCGGATCAAGGGGCTGTCCCTTTCTAAGGCTGTAATCAATGCCATGTTTGGCAGCAATGATACTAAAACCCTCATCAAAGAATTTGACTATCCGGTATTGGGCCCAGGCATGATGTGGGAGAAATGCCAGTCGCTAATTGAAGAGACGGGCTCTGTGGTGGCGATGAATACGAGCGCGGTGCGAATAGAGCGTACAGGCAGCCATATTGACTGTGTGATTGCGAAAAAGGGTGATGAAGAGTTTGTTATAAAGGCTGATAATTATGTGTCTAGTATGCCGGTGAGTGCTTTGGTAAGGCAGCTAGATCCGCCTGCCCCGCAGGCTGTGCTGGCGGCGGCGAATGGGCTGAAGTATCGCGACTTTTTGATTGTGCCGATTGTGGTTAATATCAAGTCGTTGTTTCCCGACAACTGGATTTATATTCACAGTCCCGACTTTAGGGTTGGTCGCATTCAAAACTTTAAGAATTGGAGTGCGGCAATGGTGCCTGATGCCAACAAAACCTGTTTGGGGATGGAGTACTTTTGCAGTGAAGGCGATGATATTTGGGAGAGAGACGACAAAGCGCTGATTCGGCTGGCGACCGAGGAAATTGTTGGTTTGGGACTGGTGCCTGATGAGTCGATGGTTGAAGATGGTACGGTGATTCGGCAGAAGAAGGCTTATCCGGTGTATGACGGGGAGTATCGCCAGCATTTAGCGGTATTGCAGGAATTTGTAGAAGGTTTTGACAACTTGCAAACAGTAGGCCGCAACGGGATGCATCGCTATAATAACCAGGATCATTCCATGCTCACCGGGCTGCTGGCTGCCAAAAATATTTTGGGCGAACAGCATAACCTGTGGGACATTAACACGGAACGCTCTTACCATGAGGACTTTACGAAAGAGCAGTGGGCCAAGCTTAAAGAAGCTCAGTCGAGAGAAATGAGTGCAGTGACTTGAGTGTAGTGACTTAGGAGAACTCGTTAGGAGAACCTGTTAGGAGAACAACCCATGGCATCTATGCAGCCGGCTGCTACTGCGGCAATAGCTTCTTTAAATTCTGTTCAAGGCCCTATCAAAAGCCCGGTTAGCTTTTCTATTATTATTGAGACCGAGAATCTGGCAAGTGCCGATTTGCCGGGACTGTTTTGCAGTTTAGATGCTCTTGAGTCGCAAACGCTTTCGCCGCTGTCTGCCGCAGAAGTGCTGATGGTGGAGACGGGAGATGTTCCTCCTGAGCTGCTCGATACCATTAGGGCGCAGTACCCATGGGTGACTATTTGCCGGATTGATGCAGGTTTGGAGTACTATCAGGCCAAAATGCGTGGCATTGGGCTGACAACGGGCGAGGTGGTGGTGTTATGCGATTCGGACTGTGTGTATAACGCTGAGTGGCTAGAGTCGATGCTGCGACCTTTTAGTCCTGATTCGGCTGATAATTTGGCCAGCTATGATTCAGTCCGCGATCGCTCAAGCAGCCATGATTCAGCCGGTAATGACTCAGCCAGCGATCGCACCGTGATCGCCCCAAGGCCTCATGCCGTGCAAATGGTCGCGGGTGAAACCTCTTTGGCCATCACGGGGCCTTACGGCTTGGCGATGGCGCTCAGCTACATTTTTCCGCGCTATACCGGGTGCGATCGCCCCCAACCTACAGGCGGCTACTTTTGTAACAACGTGGCGTTTCGGCGATCGCTCCTTACCGAATTTCCCATTCCGGGCGAAATGCCCCTGTACCGAGGTAACTGCGTCATTCATGCCAAGCAGCTGCTAGCTAATCATCAGGTGATTTGGCAGCAGCCGCTTGCTCGGGCACTCCATGCGCCCCCCAATGGGTTGTCCCATTTTGTATCCCGCTTTTTCATGCTGGGCTACGATGCCCTATGCGTATCGCGCTTTGCCAACTTGCCGATTGCTGCCGATCCAAAAGCTGCTGTCAATGCCGAACAGGCCGCGCCGCTGCGACCGCTGCGAGACTTTGCGGTCGCTGGCATGATTTTGGTTGGCCAGGTTAAAACCCTGGCACAGCGGCTGGTGCAGATATTGCGTGAAGATATTCGCTACGCCCGATATCTGCCTTTGGCGCTGCCGATTAGCTTGGCGGCGCTGGCTCTGTATACCGTTGGGTTGGGAGTGGCCTATGTGCGTCCGGCCTACTGGCTGAACCATCGTGAGTCTTTGGAAGCGCTTTTAGAGCATTCATGAAGCACGCTGGTCGCAACTTTATGAGTGGCACCTTTTGGGTGTTTGTCGCAGAAGCCTTAATTTTTCCCACGGGGCTGATAACAGCGGGCATTTTAACCCGGCGGCTTGGGCCTGAGGGCTATGGCTTGCTGACGCTGGTGGCGGTGTTGGTGAGCTGGGTGGAGTGGACGATTACGTCTATTTTTTCGCGGACGGCGGTTAAGTTTGTCAGTGATGCCGATGACTGGCAGCCGGTGGCGACGGTGATTTTGCAGCTGCATTTGGGACTAGGGGCGATCGCGACAGCGTTTTTCTGGGTCTTTGCGTGGCCTATTGCCGATCTGTTAGATATTCCAACATTGGTGCCCTATCTGCGGCTGTTTGCGCTCGATATTCCCATCTTTTGCCTGGCCTATGCGCATCGGCAACTGCTGATAGGGCGGGGGTTATTTCAGGTGCGGGCAGTGGCGAGTGGAGGGCGTTGGATTGCGCGGCTAGCCATTATTGCGGCGCTAGTTGAATATGCTGGCTGGTCTATTAATGGGGCGATTATTGGCAGCTTGGGGGCCTCGGTCGTAGAGCTGATAATGGCCCGTTGGTTTGTGCGGCCACCGCTGCTGAGCCAGTCTAGCTTTCCACCGCAGCGGCTGTTTGGCTATGCGCTGCCGCTCTTTTTATTTGCGATGAGTTTGCGCCTGTTCGATAAGCTCGATTTATTCATGCTAAAAATATTGGGCGGCACAGTGGCGCAGGCAGGGGTGTATGGCGCGGCGCAAAACTTAGCTTTTGTGCCGGGGATTTTTGCCCTTTCCTTTTCGCCGCTGCTGCTCTCTACGCTCAACAGTTCGCTGCGCGCGGGAGATCTCTTGCAAGCTAAGCAAATGGGCGCAAATTCTGTGCGGACGGTAGTGGCGCTGATTCCCTTTGCTGCGCTAGCGGCGGCGGCTTCGGTGCCGATTGTGAGTGTGGTGTATGGTCAGGCGTTTGAAAGGGCCGGGCCAGTACTGGCTGTGCTGATTTTTGCGGCGATGGCGCTGATGATGGTCTCGGTGGTCACGGCGATTTTAACGGCGGCGGGTCGGCCTAAGTTGACGGCGATATTAGTGGCGCCCATGCTGCCCTTATCGGTGTTGGGCTATGTGCTGTTTGTGCCGTCCTTTGGGGCGATGGGCGCTTGCTGGGTGAACTTGGTGGCTTCGGTGTTTGGGGCGGCGGCGGCCATGGTAGCGCTATATAAAATTTGGGCGATCGCGCCCCCGTTGATGACCTTTGTTAGAGGGGCGATCGCCAGCATACTTATCTATGCTATCGGCGTTAAGTGGATCACACCCGATCCGTCTTTTCTCTGGAAGCTGTTGGCCCTATGCCTGGTGATTCCGGTTATTTTGCTGTGTTTGGGCGAGTTGAGCAAAGCGGAGAGAGCGTTCATCAGCGGCTGGCTTTTACAGCAAAAGTGGATCAGTGCTTTGAAAAAATGACGCAAACGGCGCAGAAAAAGCAATGAAAAAGCAATGAAAAACCTTCCTTTGGTGTCGGTGATTATCCCCGTTTACAACGATGCTGAGCGGTTGCAAACCTGCCTCGCCAAACTTGCCCTACAAACCTACAGCGCCTACGAAGTGATGGTGGTAGACAACGGCTCGCGCGACTTGCTGACCGTTCAAAATATAGTTGCCGCTTATCCGTTTGCCCAGCTCCTTACAGAATCGATTCCCGGATCTTACGCTGCGCGCAATTGCGGCATTGCGCAGGCGCAAGGCGATATATTGGCCTTTACCGATGCCGACTGTGTGCCGGATCTCGATTGGCTTGAGCAGGGCGTCGAGCAGATTAAAACCCACCCTGACTGCGGCTTGGTAGCGGGGGCCATTCACATGGTTATGCAGAATCCTGAGCACCCCGTTGAGCTATATGAAAGCCTAATGGGCCTTTCTCAGCAAACATTTGTCGGGCAGCATCACTATGGTGCCACTGCGAATATGTTTACCCGGCCTGCGGTGTTTGAGCGGGTAGGGCTATTTAACACTCAGCTGAAGAGTAGTGGCGATGTGGAGTGGGGACAGCGAGTATATGCCGCAGGCTACTCGCAAATTTATGCCGACAGCGTGCGGATAGCTCATCCGGCGCGTCGTTCATTTGCTCAGCTATCGCGGCAGGCCAGCCGCCATGCGGGCGGATTTTACGATTTGCGCTGTCAGCAAAACCCTTCTTGGATTGGTCGAAATATTGCCTACTTTAAGCTGCTGGGCTTTCACCTGCTGCCGCCTGTGATGTTTGCCTGGCGCATTGCTCATCACCCCCAGCTAAAAACGCCTGGGCAAATTGCCAAGGTGGTTATGACGCTAAGCTTTGTGCGACTAGTGACGGTTAAAGCACTGCTGCTGCTCAGATTTGGAGGCGTCTCTGAACGAGAATAGGTTATAGAGTCGTGCTTTATGGAAGCTAGCGCAATGCTGAATTCGCTATAGCGAGTTTTTGCTAAGTTTTGAGGATAACAGTTCAATTGGCCAGCTTCAGGCATGATGAGGGAGAGGCGTTATTGAGAGAGGGTTTGAGGTGGCCTTACGTTTATCCAGTGCTAATGATGGACAGACAGGCGGACAGGTCGGCAGTGCGAGGGTGATCGCAGCATCCGAGCGTGACCCAACTGCGGTTGATCCGCAATCAGGCGATCGCCGCAAAAGGCGCAGCAGCCGAAAAACGCGCCGTGCGCCTCAGTGGCTGGTTAGCTCAGCTGAAAACTTGCTGATTTTAACGTTTGTGCTGCTCATTTTACTGGGCGTGTTTCACCATGAGCTGTGGCGTGACGAAACGCAGTCTTGGCTGATTGCCAGAGATAGTACGTCACTTTTAGACCTGTTTCGGAACACGCATTATGAAGGTCACCCACTGCTGTGGCACTACTGCCTGTACGGGCTGAGCCGCATAAGTCGCAATCCACTGACGATGCAGTTTTTTAGCGCCCTGTTGGCGATTGGCTCGGTCGTATTTGTGGTGAAGTGCTCGCCGTTTTCGCTGTTGCAACGGGGGCTGATTGTCTTTGGGTATTTCACGCTGTACGAGTATGCGCTGTTGGCTCGCAGCTATGGTTTGGGTGTGTTTTTGATTTTTTTATTCTGCGTATTGTACGGTCAGCGCCGGCCAAGCTTTTGGGGCATGACCATTACGCTGATGCTGCTAGCCAACACCAGTGTGTTGGGGCTCATAATGAGTTTGTCGCTGGCGATCGCACTCTATTACCGAATCGCACTCTCTCCCGAGCAGCGCCAGCAGCAGCGGCACGCGCGGCGTTTGGATCAGCTGTTGGGCCAGCGCTCCATGCGCCCCATGCGTCGCCCGATGATAGCAGGCCATTTACTGGCCCTGTTCGTAAGCTGGGGGTTGTCTGCGTTGCAGATTGCGCGATCGCTCCTTAACCCCATGGGCTTAGCGGGTTTTGACGCAGAGGCTCGAATTGCTGCAAATTCAGACGCCGCTCAGAATATCGCCCAGGCCGCGAGCCAGTCCGATCAGTTCGACAACATTCACAAGCTGCTGCAAATTGTGCTTAAAGGCTACTTGCCGCTCCCGACTTTTAGCTTTCACTTTTGGAATGGTCATCTGCTGGCAGATCAGGCGCTAGAGCCCAACAGGAGCCTTTATATATTACTGTTGAGTGCTGTTTTAGTTGTATTTGTGCTGCTCATCGCAATTCGGCTACTGCAAAAAACGCCCTTATTTTTGACCATTTATCTGGCGGGCAGCGGCGGCATGATGGCATTTTTTGTGCTGGTTCATCGTGGCAGCACCCGACACTATGGCTACCTATTCATTTTGCTATTGGCCTGTTTATGGCTATCACAGGGATCACAGCGATATTTGAGTTCAACCCATTTAAAATCAACTCAGGCCAAATCGGCTGCTGTCTATTGGTTGTTGTTTACTGGCATTCTTTGGGTGCAGGCATTTGCCGGGTTTTATGCCTACAGCTCAGATGTTTTGTTTCCCTTTTCGGCTAGTTACCAAACCGCTCAGGTCATTAAAACCTATCAGCTAGCTGACGACCTACCTATTTTGGGTATCAATCAGCGGCCTGTGTCGCCTATCTCGGCCTATTTAGATCGACCCATTTACTATCCTGAGGCCCGGCAGCTAGGCAGTTTTTGGGATATTTCCTACCCAGAGCTAACCGAAGAAGAGGCCATCGTTGAAGCGGTGGAAGCCTTTGCGGAGGAAAACCCAAACTTTATTGCGATTCTCACCCAACAGCTATCTGCTCAGACGCTAGCTGCTGACTCTAACACTGACTCCAGCACTGACTCAGCTTCCCACTCAACTTTAAGTATCAGCTATTTGGCCCATATTGGCCCCAGCATCGTAGCGGACGAAGCGTTCTATCTCTATCAAGTGGAACAAAATTAAATAGAACAAAATCAAATAACCTACCGAGGTAGCGCTTAGCACTGCTGCGCCCAGCGTCATCAGTCCTACTTCACAGGTAACAGAAATTTGATTGCAGAAATTTCTGTTACCTGTGAAGTAATTTGATTGCAGTACAATCACTGTAATCGGGTCAGCATTTATTGCAAAAGTTTGTATGGCGTCAGTTCCTTTTTTCTCTATTGTCATTCCTACTTATAATCGTCCTACAAGGCTCAGCGCCTGCCTAGCGGCAATGAGCCAGCTCGACTATCCGCGCGATCGCTTTGAGGTGGTAGTGGTAGACGATGGTAGCCCAACGCCCATGGACGCGGTGGTGCAGCCCTTGCGATCGCAGCTCAACATTTCGCTTATCCGTCAGTCAAACGCTGGCCCGGCGGCTGCTCGCAATGTGGGTGCCCAAAAGGCAAGGGGTGAACTGCTAGCCTTTACCGACGATGACTGTATGCCGAGCCCCGACTGGTTACGAGGATTTGCAAATCAGCTGACGGCTATGCCGAACGCAATGATCGGCGGACGTAGCCTTAACGATTTGCCCAACAATCTTTACTCCACGGCTTCTCAGGCGCTAATCGACTACTTATATATTTACTACAGCGATCCGCAAAGAGACATGTTTTTTGCCAGCAATAATATTGCGATGTCTCGGCAGCATTTTATGCATATAGGCGGGTTCGATACTTCTTTCCCGCTTGCTGCTGCTGAGGATAGGGAGCTGTGCGATCGCTGGCAGCAGCACGGCCTCTTGATGCGATACGACCCAACAATTACCATTCGGCATGCCCACCATCTGTCGCTACAGTCTTTTTGGCGTCAGCACTTTGGCTATGGCCGAGGCGCTTTTTGCTTTCATCAGGTTCGCGCTAAGCGCAACCACCAACCAATCAAAATTGAACCCATGAAGTTTTATACCAACCTGCTGGCCTATCCGCTCGGTCGGGAAGATGTAAAGTCTCCTTTGTTTGTTTCTGTTCTGTTCTTTTTATCTCAGGTCGCGACGACGACTGGCTTCTTTTGGGAGCGCAGTATTCATCAAAAAGCTTAGTTTGGCTTGCTTGCGCTATTCTTCTTCGGCGGTTTCATCTTCCTCGGCAAATGCGATCGCCGGAATATCAAAAAGAGAGCCGATTGCATTTCTGGACTGTTCTACCTCGTGGCTGGAGAGCCGCCCGGTTTCGGCATTATTCACCACAAATGAGCTTTGTTGTCCTTTGCCTTTTTCGGTGGCGGTCACAGTCAAAATGCCGTTGAGATCAAAGTCAAAATGCACTTCTATCGGGAGTGCGCCCGCTGGTTTTGGCGGCAGTCCTTCTATCTTAAAGGAACCCAGCGGCACATTTTCGCGGGCAATGGCATTCTCTCCTTGATACACTTCAATTTCAACGATGTCTTGGCGGTCGTAGGAGGTTCTATACACTTGCGATCGCGAGGTCGGAATCACACTATTGCGCGGAATAATGGTGCTAAACATATCGGGCGTGAGGCCAAAGGCCGTCTCCATGACCGCCGCAATACCTAATGAGTGAGGGATCACATCTACCAAGATAGACTCGACCGCTTCCCCAGACAAAACGCCTGCCTGTAAAGCCGCACCTAGTCCTACACACAGGTCAGGATTAAAGCTGCTAACGGAGATCCCAGGCAGGTGATTTTCGACCATCTGTTGCACCAGCGGAATTCGCGTTGATCCGCCGACTAAAATTACCCGATCAATATCTTCAGTTTCCATCTGGGCATCGCTGAGCGCCCGATCAATCGCTTCAATCGTATCTTTAAGCAACGGTGTGATTAAGCTTTCAAAATCTGCTCGCGAAATTTCTGTTTCTAAATGGAGCGCCGTTTTACCTTGACTCGCTAAAAAGGGTTCACGCACGGTGGTAAAAGCGTTTGTACTTAGCGCGACTTTAGCTTTTTCAGCCGCCTGCAACAGTCTCGCTTGGGTCGCGGCATCGCTAGGGGTTTCAATGTCATGCGCCTGTCGAAACTTATCGGCCAAATGCCTTTGGAGCTGTCGGTCAAAATCGTCACCGCCGAGGCGATTGTTGCCGTGGCTAGCCAATACCTCAGTGACATCGCCGGTCATTTCTACAATAGAGACATCAAACGTGCCGCCCCCTAAATCGTAAACTAAAACGTTTTCTGTTATTTCTGAGCGATCGTCAAATACTAGCGCGGCAGCGGTGGGCTCGTTGAGAATTTGCAGCACTTCAAGCCCGGCAATTTCACCGGCTTCTTTGGTGGCCTGCCGTTGCGCATCGGTAAAGTAGGCCGGTACGGTAATCACAGCCTGGGTAATTTCTTCTTCAAGGGTTTCTTCAGCTCGCTGTTTGAGCGATCGCAACAAAATCGCTGAAATCTCCTGTGGGCTGTAGTCGCTATCTCCTAACGTGACGCGATAATCCGTGCCCATCTGTCGTTTAATCGACTTGACCGTTCGCTCTGGGGCCGCTGCATACTGCCGCTGCGCAGACCGGCCCACCAGCAATTTACCGGCCTCATTCATCCCTACATACGAAGGCAGCAGCAACTCGCCATCTTCATCGGGAATCACCCAGGGCTGGCCTTCATCTAAGGTTGCAATCAGCGAGTTTGTGGTGCCCAAATCAATACCCACAACTTTACTCATCGCTTATTCTCCTCTGCGTTTAAAGACGTTTGTGTAGATGTTTGCTTAGATTCTAGTACTGAACTGGCTGTGGTTGAACTGGCTGTGGTTGAACTGGCTGCAGTTGAACTGGCTGCCACAATCACCTGCGCTTCTCGCAGAATGCGATCTTTCCACTGGTAGCCTCGGACGACTTCTTGAACAACGGTATTGGGCGGAGCGATCGCATCCGCCTGCTGCCCCAGCGCATTCATGCTCTCCGGGTCAAACGGCTGTCCTTTTGCCAGCAAAGGCTCCACTTCATGCTGGCTCAGGATGTTTAGCATGGTCGCTCGAATCATTTCAATCCCTTCTTTGGCACTGGTTACGACCTCTGCCATGGGCTCCGAATCTGCCGCAGTCGCTGTCGTCATCGTCGTCGTCAACAACGCTCTCCAGCGCTGCCACCAAGACAGCGGTTTGGCGGGTGAAAACTGACTGGTTTCGGCCTGTTGCCAGTGCTCGGCAGCGCGATCTAAGGCATCAACTACGGTGAGCAAATCGCTCAGTAGTGCTTCTTGCTGTTTGCGGTGCTGGATTTTTTGGTTAGCTAATTCTCTGGGCGATCGCGTCATCTTTTTACAGACTTAAAATAAATTGAGATTCGGTAATGCAAGATTTAAGTGAGCCAGCTCAGCTAAAAAGTCAGCAAAATCAACTCTTCTAAGGTTACATTAGCGGCTGCCGTTGCTTGCTGCTTTAGTTCAGCCAATAGATCTTGGTCTAGCTCAGCTTCAATCGGTTTTAACTCAAAAAAATCATCTGCCTGTTGGTTGGGAGCTTTGCGCAAGGCTTCGTAGGCTGAGCGGATTGCTTTAAAGTCTTGAGGATGGCTGTGAGCTGGAAACGCTTTGAGCTGGCGATGGTAGGCGGCTTTTATTTCAGCTGGGGTTGCGCCAGCTGAAATCCCGAGACGCTCGTAGTGTTCTTTCATGGTGATTGACAGAGTTATTGAGGTCGCAATAGAAGTGTGCAGGTTTTCTTAGAATATGCGTTTTTGGGAGGATTTCTTACGGTTTGACTTTCGTTTGGAGCGCTTGCCGAATAGGGCCTCAAAGTCAGCACCAGCGTCAAAATCGCTGTCGTCGTCGTCGTCCATAAAGCCACCGCTCATTTCTGCCGCGAGCATCTGGGCAATCACTTCGGGGGGGACTTCGCCGCCGAAGGCTTCTTTTGCCAGCCGCTGAATCATGTCGAACATATCAATTGGGCTAGGATCATTGAGCACATCTATATCGTTGCCCACTACTTTGCGGGTGAGCACCTGGGCTTCCAACCAGTCTTCTTCACGGAAAGCTTGCAGGGCTTCGGCATCTTGCAGGCGGCGGGCAATCTCAAAGCCTTTGTCATACAGAGTATCGTACTGGCGAGAGTTCCGGGGATGCAGGGTGGCAGCGGCAAGCAACAGCAAAGGATTTTGCGGTTCCTTTTGGAGCATGTTTTCAATTAAGTCTGCAAGGGCACGGTTAGAACCAAACTGACGGATCTCTAACTGGGCACGGGCCAGGGTAAGTCCGGGCTGAGTCGCACGGTTTAAAAGTGGGGTAACGATAGGATCTATCTGTTTAGGAGAGGGCAAGGAGATCGCCTGAAGCACCAGATAGCCAATATCGGCACCGGGCACCTGCTGCGCTAACAGTTCAGCCATTTTCTTGAGGTAGTCTTTCTGTAGCGCTGCCATGCCTTTTTTATTGCGCTTGGCATGTTGTTGCACGGTTAGGTAAATGGCTTTAACAATCTCAACTTGTTCTTCGAGGGAATGAGCTGCCAATAGCGTTTCCCACAGCGGCAGTGCTTGCGTCAGGTCGAGTGTGATTTTTTGACTGCTGCTCGGCTCATCGGTTGCAGCGTCTAAAAAAATCTGCAAGGCTTGGAGGGGCGGTGTGGGCCTCAAGGCATTGCCAACAAACTGAGCCATGATGTTGTAATTCTGAAAGCTCAGGGCTTCTACCCAGTCGGGCAGCTCTACTTCGGTTTCAACGCCCACATCGCCAAAGCGTTTGCCAAACTTGAGCCGTATTTCTTTTACAGCCGCCGGATCGTCCTCTAAACCATTCAAAAGGGCGGTGTAAACTGACTCAGACTGAATACCGGCTTCTAGTGACTTTCTCAGTAGCGCGATCGCCCTCTCATTATCTTTGCCCAGCAATGTCAACCCACGACGACCCATCACCTCTGTATGATCGGGGGCTAGCTTTTCAGCCTTTTGCAGGCTTCGTTCGGCATCACGCCGCTGACCTGTATAGAGCTGACAGTCGGCTTGCCAGCAGTACAGCGTCGCCAATGTTGGGTTAAGTCGGGAGGCTGGCCAGTCTTGTGGTTTTTGTTTGGCCGTATTTTGTAGCCAGTTAATTAGCTGTTGGAGTAGCTGATTGGCCTCGCCATATTCCTCCGCTAAGTCCATCGCTTTGTATAAATTCAGCGCCAAGTTAGGGTCAAACTCAGCCCTATTATCAGTCCTATCAATGGCTTCGCTCCAAAACTCAACGCTACAGTAAAATTCATTTTGTTCACGAGCCTGCTGACCAGCCGCCAATAAAATCGGCCGAGACAGCGCTTTTAGTGAGGGATACTCGGTTGTGATTTCATCCGGTGCAGTGATCAATCGATGAGCCGCCTCATGAACATCGTCTGCCTGAATTAGGTTCACAATTTCGATCGCGTAGGCGGCGTTGCGCTTGGCTAGGTCTGTCAGCTTGCCAGGCGAGTAGTGGAGGGGCTTATGCTGGGTATTGGCAACCTGATGCAATGTTAATGCCTGGATGCTGAGATTCTCCTCCGGCGGGTGGAGCGAAAAGGGCCTATGGCCGAATTGGGGCCAGACCTTTACTATTTCCTTTGCCGCTTGCGGCCAACTACCGGCTTGCTGGTGCGCGTAGATTGCCCAAGTGGCCATCAGGTCACCGGGGCTGGCGGGTTTGCCCATTTTTGTGAAGTGAGAGAGGGCGTCTTTGGGTTTGTCATGGTGAAGGGCGATCGCGCCTTTTGCCCAATGCAGCTGTGGCGCATAAAACCGCTTGGCCTGTTTTTGTATCAAGGTTTCTACAATGTCAACCTTGCCATTAATAAACAAAAGCTTGAGATAGCAGCCCCCCATTTCTTTGGGCAGCTGTTGGCTATCGAACGCCGCTTGAAACAACTCAAGCGCCTTTACCGCTTGGTCTTGAGCCAGAAAGCACTTAGCCAACCAATAGTAGGCTTCATCGGCGAGCCCCAACTCAAGCACCTGCTGAAAGGTCGCCTCTGCCTGAGCATATTGACCTTGTTTAAACTCGTGCTTACCCTGTAACAGCCGAATATCAGCCTCTGTTGTGGTTAGCGTTTGGTTAGGTTCACGCTTGAGGCTTTGCTGGAGCTTGCGAATAGCGGCGGTATACTTATGCTGCTTGAGCAAGTCTTGAATTTGTTTTTCTAGCGTTGGGCCCGAGGCCATCATGCTAGATAGCTGTTGCCGAATCCCTTTGCGTTTAGCCAAACGATAGTCTCCCTTAGCGCATACTTATGATTCTATCTCTAGCCTTAGCGTAGTAGATTTTACTGAGAACTTCGACTGCCTGTTTACGACTTTTTAAAAGTAAGCCCTTCTAAAGTACCAACTTTTTAAGCACTTATTAAGCTCGAACGAGCAATCTACATACAGTTTGCGTAAAGCCCTTTCCCGCTGCCAGCTTTTGAAGCCGAAGGGGGAAAGGGTATCCTTTAAGTTTACAACTGTTTACAACAGAGCTTGAACAGGGGGATCTGTAGGCGGATCACAGGCTAGGCTTATTTCGTTTCCTTAGCTAAAAACTGCTCTAGTTCAGAGAGTTTTTCAGCATCTATCTTTGTTTGCATGGGGCAAAACTTCGGCCCGCACATAGAGCAGAACTCAGCGGTTTTATAAATATCTGCGGGCAGTGTTTCATCATGATATTCGCGAGCGCGGTCAGGATCAAGTGACAGCTCAAACTGCTTGTTCCAATCAAAGTTATAGCGCGCGCGCGAAAGCTCATCATCTCGGTCACGAGCGCCCGGACGATGGCGGGCAATATCGGCTGCGTGGGCCGCAATTTTGTAGGCGATTAGCCCATTTCGGACATCTTCAGCATCGGGTAGGCCCAAATGCTCCTTGGGTGTGACATAGCAAAGCATCGCCGTACCATGCCAGCCAGCCATCGCCGCGCCAATCGCAGAGGTAATGTGATCATATCCAGGTGCGATGTCAGTCACCAAAGGCCCCAGCACGTAAAAAGGCGCTTCCGAACATTCTTCCATCTGCTTTTTCACATTCATTTCAATTTGGTCCAGCGGGATATGACCGGGGCCTTCTACCATGACCTGCACATTGTGCGCCCATGCCCGCCGGGTCAGGTTGCCGAGTGTTTTTAGCTCTGCAAACTGCGCTTCATCGGAGGCATCGTGCTGACAACCCGGCCGCAGCGAGTCGCCCAGGCTAAACGAAACATCGTACCGCTTAAAAATTTCAATGATGTCGTCGTAGTGAGTAAAGAGGGGATTTTGCTTGTGGTGATGCAGCATCCACTGCGCCATAATGCCGCCCCCGCGCGAAACAATGCCAGTCAGCCGATTTTTGACTAGCGGCAGGTGCTCAATCAAAATGCCTGCATGAATGGTCATGTAGTCTACGCCTTGCTGGGCGTGTTTTTCAATGATGTGCAAAAAGTCTTGCGCGTCTAGGTTTTCAATGCTGCCATGCACGCTCTCTAGCGCCTGGTAAATGGGCACGGTGCCAATGGGGATGGGTGAGTTGTTAATCACTGCCGTGCGAATTTCATCTAGGTTGCCGCCGCCGGTAGACAGATCCATCAGCGTATCTGCACCGTACTTGACCGCAAGCCGCAGTTTGTCGATCTCTTCGTTGATATCAGAAGAGTTGGGTGACGCGCCAATATTGGCGTTGACCTTACATTTGCTGGCAATGCCAATTGCCATTGGCTCCAAGTTAGGGTGGTTGATATTGGCTGGAATAATCATTCTGCCGCGAGCCACTTCAGCTTGAATGAGGGTTGCTGGAAGATTCTCTCTTTTGGCTACATAGTCCATTTCTTCGGTGATGATGCCCTGCCGTGCGTAGTGCATCTGAGAGACGTTGGGCTGGCCTTTGCGCTTAGCAATCCAGGGCGTACGTAGGGCTGTAGCAACAGCTTTTGCTGGGTGATTGACCGTGTGATCGGCTGGGTGATTGACCGTGTGATTGGTGAGAGTTGCCGCTACCTTGTCTGTGTGAGCAGCGTTATTGTTGTGATTGTTCTGTTGAGAGATGGGCTGAGAAGATTGAGTTTTCATTTTGTAGATGTCCTAGTATTAAGTAGTTTGGCATCATTAAATCGTAGATACTGCATTGCCCCCCTGCCCCCAATTCTGGGGGGTTCTGAGTCCGGCTTCCCCCAAACTTGGGGGACCGAGGGGGCAATGTAGTGATTCTGTTTCATCTTTAATTTGATTACATTGGGTTACTTACGAGTACAGCATGTTATAAGCACAGCTCAAAAATCAGCTTGTTAAAACCTGAGCTAAAAGAGAATTGATAAGGAGAATTTAAAGAAAACTTGGGATTGCATGGGACAATTCAAGCGTCAACAGAGCTGCGTAAAGAAGCGCTCGGACTGATATCTTGCCGCTTGTATCTTGCCGCTTGTATCTTGCCACTTGTCATCCGCTTGTTAGAGCACTTAAAGCGGATCTGAAAGATTCTTTTAAGGACGCTCTGCCTGGCTGGGTAATACCGTTACTTCGTAGCGCTTTACCTGTTGGAGGTCGCGGTAGTTAAACGGTATAACGCTGCTGCTTTTGCTAATGGCGCTCCATCCTAATGTCACTAGCGTAGAGGTGACCAAAGCCGTTGCAAAGCTGTTGAGCAAATCGCCCCCGCCTGGAATATTAACCAATGGTGCGAAGTCTGGCGTGGGAAAGAAGATGGCTCCGGTCGCAAGGCCAATGACAGAACTCCAAAAAGCGCTGCTGGCCGTTTGGTAGCGGTTGTAAAGGCTAAAAACAATTGGGAAGATGAGGGCCGCGCAGAGTAGATCAGCGATAAAAAAGAGATACAGAACGCTGTAGCCTTGGGATGCGATCGCAATCGCCGGAATGCCAACAGCGACCGTTAGCCAGCGAGAAATTTGCAGCACCTTGTCGGGCTGATTGGTCAGCTTGAGCAGGTCAGCTGTAAACACAGAGCTTATCCCGTTGAGCATGGTATCTAAGCTACTCATTACCAGCGCCAGCGCCAACCCAATCACTGCCCATAGCAGCCAGCCCGGAATCGCTAGGCTTTGCAACAATTCAAAAAAGGCAGTTGGCCCACTGATGTCTCTGCCTACTGCCATCAGACCCAGGAGCCCGGCGATGGTAATCATGGGCAAAATCACCAGCGCTGAACCCAAAAAAGAGCGCCGAACGGTTTGGTCGTTTCGGCAGGCATAGACCCGTTGCCAATTACCCTGATTGAACAGTTCAGCCGATACGATCGCAATGACCAAAGTCGCGCCAAACCTAAGACCCCCAACATTGGCGAATGACAGCAGCTCAGGCATGTTGTTAGCAACCGGAGCAAACGCTGCGCTGAAGCCACCCATCAGGCCGACGGTGGCCCCAAAGCAAATAAGCAACAGCGGCACAATCAGTGCGAACTGAAGGGCATCGGTCAAAATGGTGGCCTTAAGCCCGCCGTAGGCCGTGTAGATGAACACAACGGTGATAACGGCGATAGAGGGGACATATAGCGGAACGGTAGGAACGATCAGCTGAATGGCTTGGGCGATCGCAGTGAGCTCAGCGGCCAAATACACAAACATGTACAGCAGCATGACCCCTACCGTTAGCCAATAAATAGGTACAGCAAAGGCACCCTGGCTAAAGCGATGGCGAACATACTCATTGAGCGAATGGCCCCAGGGCATAATTTGCCTCAGCCTTGGCCCCACAAAGACAAACAAAAACACTGCTGTTGCCGAGCCTAAGCAGTAGCCCAAAATAGCGGTAAGCCCACCAAACGTTGAGCCAGCCTCAGCTGGACTAAACAAAATCCAAGCGCCCAACGCCGACGCCGTAATGGTAGCAAGTGCCACACTGCCGCCAATTTGGTTGCGGCTCACCATATAATCTTCTAACCGCTCAGCATCGCGGTCAGAAACAGACCTTAAAGAACTCATGCTTTCCTCCGCTGGCATTATCCAGACTCAGGTTCGAGGGTGTGTTCTCAGCCTCACGTTTTTGGGTCTCTTGAGCTTTTTGCCTTAAAAAACCAAAAATCGTTAGGCACCCCTAGCGATGTACAGAAGGTAATACTACCACTCTCTTCCTATAAAAAAATCTCGGCAAAAAAATCTCGGCAAAAAAATCTCGGCAATTAATCTTTCGTAAACGGCCTCATGCTTGTGCTGTCTTTTCGAGGGCACGGTAATATTATTTTTAATGTTATTTAATGTTATTTTTTGATTTCAGAGCCTTTTATGCTGATTTGCCTCAATGATTCACGCGATCGCTGAGGGAACCTGCCTTGCCTTTCTCAATGGGTGATATGAAGATTCGGACAGAAATTACCCGACTGATTGCTGGTTCCCTCATGGTTGGAACAATGGGCGGGCTGTTTGCCGTAACCGGTAAGTTTTTAGCTTTTGGCCATAGAGTCAATACCCAAACCATACTGACGATTAGCAACCAATCTGATCCGGCTGATCAGGCGGCCTCACGCATGCCCCGCATCTACTCAGTGAGCGAAACGATAATTGCTATAGAAGTCCCGGCGCCTAAGGTCACCCTGGGTAGCCAGCGACACTATGTTGCTCAGCCCGACGATATTGTCACGGTAACGACCCGTGAGGCTGGCGAGTCCCAATCTACTGCCCAGACTACTGCCCAAGCCACTGTAGAACGAGACGGCAGGCTGATCGGAGAGCTGGTCGGCGCGAATAATCAAATCCTTTATACCTATGATCAAGTTGAGCCAGAGCGCTTGCATCTGGCCGCTGCTGACTCGCCCGCTAGCTACGTGATTTCTTCCGACGAAGACAGCCGCTATGCTAATCCAGTGCTGCCCATTTCTGTTTTTAGAAAAACAAAGCCAACCGCTTTTGCGGCGACAAGACCCGGCGAGCGCTATGTCTGGCCAGTTCAACACACCTTGTTTTTAACCCTGCCAACAGCGCTAACCGCAGGACAAACCTACCGCCTCAAGTTTCCAGACCTGGGCTTGCTGGAGACCCGCTTTACTTACGAGCCTACAGTTAGCCAAAGTGAGGCTGTACATGTTTCGCAGCTAGGCTTTCGCCCCGATGATCCGCTAAAGCTAGGCTACTTATCTACCTGGATGGGCAACGGTAACGGCTTAGATTACCCGGATGGTTTGGGTTTTCAGTTAATTGACGAGCAAACCAATGCACCGGCATACAGCGGTACAGCGCGCCTAATTCGGCCTCAAAATCAGATTGAAGATCCTCGGGGAAATGACTACACCCTAACCGAAGTTCACCGGTTAGATTTTAGCGACTTTGATCGGGTCGGTCGGTATCGCCTATGTGTAGATACCGTAGGCTGCTCATTTCCTTTTGAAATTTCGCCAGAGGTTTGGCAGCGCGCTTTTGTAACGGCCGCGCGAGGCTTTTATCACCAGCGTAGCGGCATTGAGATTGGTCGGCCCTATACGGAGTTTAGCCGTCCTAGGGCGTTTCATCCTGACGATGGGGTCAAGGTGTACCAATCTGAGGCGAGCTTGATCGAGGTTGGGATGGGGCTGGGCACCAAGCCAACATTTGCCGCTTTAACAGCCGCTAAAACCGACCAGGTTGTTGCCAATGCCTGGGGCGGCTACTTTGATGCAGGTGACTGGGATAGGCGCATTCAGCATTTGGCCATTCCCCGAGGCTTGCTAGAGCTAAATAATTTGTTCCCTGACTATTTCAAAGCAATTGATCTCAATATTCCAGAGTCGGGCAACTCGCTGCCCGACATTCTAGATGAGGCGCTGTGGTCTCTCGATTTTTTTCGTCGGCTGCAAACCAAAGAGGGCGGTATCCGTGGCGGGATTGAGACCGCAGGCTATCCGAAGTTTGGCGAGACTAGCTGGCAGTCGGTACTGCCGGTGATGGCTTACGCGCCTGATGTGTGGTCTAGCTATATGTATGCTGGGGTGGCAGCGCGGGCCGCCTACACGCTTGCTCGCTACGACTCTAAGCTGGCCAATATCTATCAACAGAGTGCGCTCAAGGCGATGGCCTATGCTGAAGCACACTATCCGGAATACCAGGCAGCGGGCCACACAGGCGAGTTGCAGCACCATGTTAAGGATCAGCGTAACCTGGCTGCGTTAGAACTGTATCGGCTGACGGGTGAGGCCCGATGGCACGATATGTTTTTGGCGACGACTGTGTTTCAAGATGCTCAGGCAGAGCCTTACATTTATGGCCAGCATGAGCAGCGGGATGCGGCTTTTTTATATGCTCGGCTCGGGAGCCTGGAGGACGGTTTAGAAGGCGATCGCGCGGTCAATCTGCGGGTTCAGGCGAATGCTCGTGTTTCGCTGTTGCGCTATGCCGACAGGCTAGTGACTTTGACTCAAACGACTGCTTTTGGCTGGAGTAAGGATCATCCAGAATCGCCTTTGGGTTGGGCGAATGGACTGGGCGCGCCTAAGAGCATGAACTTGTTGCAGGCGCATGTGTTGACGCAAGATCCTAAGTACTTGCTGGCGGCAGTGGGCAGTACTCAGTTTGCGGGCGGGGCAAATCCAGATAATTTGGTGTTTACGACGGGACTGGGCGATCGCAGCCCTCAACATCCGCTCATTATCGATCAGCGCTTTACGGGGCAGTCTCCTCCGCCAGGCATTACGGTTTACGGGCCTGCCGACCTTAGCTTTTACAGTGACTTTTGGACGATTAAAGAACTCACCAAAAGTATGTTTCCTAACCCACGCCAGTGGCCCGCTGTAGAAAGCTACTTTGATATATATCTGTATCCTTTAGGTGCAGAGTTCACCGTGGACTACATGATTCACCCTGCCTATACTTGGGGCTACTTAGCAGCCCGTTCAAAACAGTAAGTCATTAACGGTAAGTCATTAACGGTAAGTCATAACGCCAAGTCGTATTGTTCATTTGCGCATTTGCTCAAAGCAACAGAACAAAGAATTTCTGTTGCTTAGTTTTTTCTTTCTTTTTTGATCAGCTGATCTCTCCAAAAGATTATTTATCCGAAGGATTATTTATCCAAAGGAGGTGATTCTGGCATTAGCAGCAAAGACCAATCGGTCGGGCTGTACGTCTAGCTGGGTGACCTGAAGGGTGATATCGCCAATGTCGAAAGTACGAAAGTCTAGCAAGTCTTGGGTGCTAGCGATGAGCGATCGCGTCAATGCTGGCATATCGTTATCGGCCTGGTCATACTGCACGTCTGTTAAAGCAACGCCCTGTCCTTGTTCTACAAGCACAGGCTTGGCTGAAAAGGCAACGTGATGAGTTTCTACCTTTTCAATCAGCATGACATCGGCTGATACGGCGATGCGGCCTGCTTCTGGAATGGTGAAGGTGATGTTACTAGCATCTGTGGTGACGCGATCGCCTGAGCCGAGGTCAATCTTTTGACCGCGCATTTTTTGTTTAACATAGTCTGCATTAAAGGCTGTTTGCACATCGTCTGGCTTTAGCACAATTTTGGCCGATGCATCAGCGGGTGCATCTAGCTCAAAGGTGCCGGTGGCCATTTTGAGCATGCTGATATCAACTGCACTCGCCTCTAAAACCAAATCTTCAGTGCGTAAGTCATTTTGTATTACCAGCCCTTTACCCCTTACGAATAGGCTATCGATTTGTCCTTGAGTGAGTTTTACCGGGTCGGTATGAACTTCTATTTCTAGCGAGTCTACCTTATCCAACTGGGACTTAATAATTGCCTCAGCGGCTGAGCTGATTGTTTGCTCACCAATGTCCATGCCCATATTGTCATCCTATCTATACGCGTCTTAATGTTTATGCGCTGCCCATCAGCCTACGGATGTGATGGGCTCATTCCTTCTTTCAAAAGAGCGAAGCTAGGGGTTTATTTAGACAGATCATCAGGCGCCGATCATCAGGCGCCGATCATCAGGCGAAAATTCATGAAGTCATCGTTTAATGAAGTCCACCAACAATCGCTGCGTCAGCAGAAAAGCTAGCCCTCCGAACTCAGAGCCCCAGAACCATTTCAAAATGAACATTTCAAAATGAACATTTCAAAATGAACATTTCAAAATGAAGACGTTATGTGATATTTGAGTTTTTTGATGGCGTAAAAACTACTCACTCCGATCAATATAATGTTTCGTAACTGGCCTCTATCACTCATAATGTAAAGGTTTTATTTCTAATATTGTTTACCTGTCTGTTGCCATGCGTAGCCTTTATTGCGGTCACCTTCGAGCCGAGCACATTAACAAAACAGTGACGCTCTATGGCTGGGTGGATCGTAGACGCGATCATGGCGGGGTGGTGTTTTTAGATTTGCGCGATCGCACCGGCACCGTCCAAATTGTCAGCGATCCCGAACGGACGCCTGCGTCTTACCCGCTGGCTGAAGAAGTCCGCAATGAATATGTGGTCAAGGTTGTAGGCCGCGTGACCCCGCGCCCAGAAGACTCGCTAAACCCCAAGCTGCCCACGGGTGAGGTGGAAGTGTATGCCGATGAGCTTACTATTCTTAACGCGGTGCGCAAGCAAATGCCGTTTCAGGTATCTACCGCTGAAGAAGAGAACGTTCGTGAAGATTTGCGGCTGAAGTACCGGTATTTGGATTTAAGACGCGATCGCATGGCCCGCAATATTCGCCTGCGCCACGAGGTGATCAAATCCATCCGCCGCTTCTTGGAAGACACTGAAGACTTCCTAGAAATTGAAACCCCGATCCTCACCCGTTCCACACCAGAAGGTGCAAGAGACTTCATCCTCCCCTCACGGGTAAATGAGGGCGACTGGTTCGCGCTGCCTCAGTCTCCTCAGCTGTTTAAGCAAATTTTGATGGTAGCCGGGATGGATCGCTACTATCAGGTCGCTCGCTGTTTTCGGGACGAGGATTTGCGCGCCGACCGTCAGCCTGAGTTCACCCAGCTCGACATGGAAATGAGCTTTATGGACGAAGAAGAGATTCTCGCCTTGAACGAGCGGCTGTTGGCCTATGTTTTCAAAGCGGTTAAGGGCATTGATATTCCGACCCCCTTGCCTCGACTCACCTATGCTGAGGCCCTAGAGCGCTACGGCAGCGACAAACCTGATACTCGCTACGGGCTTGAGTTAGTCAATGTTTCAGATATTGTTCAAGACTCTGGCTTTAAAGTGTTCTCAGGAGCCGTTAAAAACGGCGGTCAGGTTAAGGTTTTGCCCATTCCTGGTGGTAATGACGCAATTTCTAACGTACGAATTAAGCCCGGTGGCGACCTGTTTAAAGTAGCTACTGACGCTGGCGCTAGAGGAGTTGCCTATGTTCGCGTCCGGGAAGATGGCGAAATTGACACCATTGGTGCAATCAAAGACAACCTCAGTGCCGACCAAAAGCAGGAACTACTGGCCCGCACTGGGGCTCAGCCTGGGCACTTACTGCTGTTTGGGGCAGGCGATGTTGCTACGGTAAATGCCACCTTAGACAAGCTACGGCAGGCCGTTGCTCAGGAGCTAAAGCTGATTGATGAGGGCAAAACAAATTTGCTGTGGGTGACTGAGTTTCCAATGTTTGAGTGGAACGCCGATGAAAACCGCTATGAAGCGCTTCACCATCCCTTCACGGCGCCTCATCCGGATGACGTCGCAGATCTTACAACCGCGCGTGCGGTTGCCTACGATATTGTGTACAACGGCTATGAAATTGGTGGCGGATCGCTGCGCATTTATCAGCCTGAGGTGCAGGCTAAGGTGTTTGAAACCATTGGCCTTTCTAAGGAAGAAGCCGATGATAAGTTTGGCTTTTTGCTAGAGGCGTTTGAATATGGGACGCCGCCGCATGGGGGCATTGCTTACGGGCTCGATCGGCTGGTCATGCTGCTAGCGGGTGAGCAGTCTATTCGCGATGCGATCGCATTTCCTAAAACGCAGCAGGCTCGCGACCTGCTCACCAACGCGCCTGCTAGCGTAGAGGATAGTCAGCTCAGAGACCTCCATGTGAAATCTACCTTTAAGCCTAAAGAAAAAGCGCCTGCCACGGAAGGATAGCCTAAGCATCTTTGCTTGCTTTGCGATCGCTTTAGCCACTGATGCTGACGCAAAAAAGATGCAAAAAGACCTCACGGATTCTTCGGTGAGGTCTTTTTGTTGTTGGATTTCTGGTCGCTGTTTCTGGTCGCTGTTTCTGGTCGCTGGTGGATTGATAGGCAAATGAGTTTTGTCAGCAATGCTTGGCAAATCTTGAAAAGTCTATCGCAGGTTAGACGATATATATTTCTATGTATTATGGAATACATGGCAAATGTCGTTTACAACACATTCGTTATGCTTCATACTCCCTCCCATTTGGCCTACTCCCATTTTGTGATCTGGCTTAATTTATTAGTAATCATTTCAACTGTAGTCATTAGCAGTCCCCAGGGTGCATTAGAGCAACAATTTGATGAGGGTGGATTTATCACCTATTTTTCAGTGATTCAGCTGTTTGTTATTGCTTACCTGGCTTACAGAGTGTTTAAGCAGCGTAGTAAGGACTACGCGGTAGAGTATGCCACAGCGTCTGAGACGGCGCGATCGCGCACGCGCAATATGCAGAGCATTCCGACAAAAACAAATATCAAGCCAAACATTAATCCTTGGAAATCCCAGATCGCAATCTGGGCAATCATTAGCTTTGGGTTTGCTTTTTTGGCATTAGACGATCTGTGGATGATTCATGAGCGGTTGGATATGGCCATTCATCGGGTTTTGCAGTGGGAAGAAACCGGTGTTAGCGATCGCCTTGACGATCTCATTGTTGGCCTATACGGCATCGTTGCTATTGCTTTGTTAGCGATCTACCGCCACGAGCTTAAAAGATACAAAGCGGTGCTGCCACAGGTCATTGCTGGATTTGCCATACTTTTTGTAATGGTCGGTATTGACGTGTTAGCAAACCGCGACGATATCTTTCTCATGCTGTTGTCTGCTGAGGCCACTGAAGGCATTATGAGCTGGATTTTTGTACTAGAAGAAGGCTGTAAGCTACTTTCTGAAGGCTTTTTTATGATTGCCATTTACTGCTGTTGGCAAATGGCAAAACGCGCTCATGTTGAGCGGCTGTATGCTTTGCAAACTTCTGATAGGGAAAGCGCTGCGACCGTTAGATAGGCTGTTGCTGATCATGCGTTAGGATTGTCGGTAGCTTTTTTGGATAAGCTGCGTATCATGCTTTCGTTGTATACAGCCTTTCTATCTACAGTTTTTTCATGCTAATCGTGCTTACGATTGCTATTGGCCTAACGCCAGCAGCGCTTTCTCTTTTTGTGTGCCTGTATTCTCGCCAACGGTTTCAGCAAAATCTTCACCTCGCGACTGACTACGCCGCACAGGAACGATTCCGGCAACGCTATGTGCGCCCGCGCGATCCAGATGAACACTATGTCGATGGAATTGGGCTCGTGATTGGGGATATTACCTGCCGGTTAAACGCCCGGTCGCCCTTTTTACGCTGTGCGACCAATCCCACTGGCCCTTGTGAAGACTGCCGCGAATATGATCCCAAAGAGTATGAATCTATTGATCATTAGATTAATCACTATTAGTCACTAGAATTGTAGTCACTAGAATTGTAGTCACTAGAATTGTAGTCACTAGAATTGTAAGCACTAAGATTGTAAGCACTAGGATTAAGGGGCTAGAACTGCCGTTTTTGCCTTTTTTTAAGAAAAACGCCGGTAAAGCCCCGTCGAGGCTAATCAGGAGCCAGCTTCTGAGGATTTGTCTAAAAACAGTTGAACCTTTTCTATCAAATCATCTACTTCACTTTCTAGCGTGAGATAGTGAACGCAGGCCCTGATGCAATGGGGCGATAGCAACGTCCGCACATATATTTTTTGGGTTTCTAAGTGCTCTACTAGCGCGTTATGCAAATCAGGGCTAGGCGTGCCGTTGCCATCTAGCAGCTGAAAAGACACCAAACCTGTGGGCGGTGGTGCTTGCCTCAGCAAACAGTCCACTTGAGCGATGGCTCGCAATCCTGCCCACAACCGCTGACTTAATGCGCAAATGCGGGCGTAGCGTTCAGCGCTCGTTCCCCACTGTGCCTGCACTGCGATCGCCTCAGACAGCGCACTCCACAGAGGATAGTCAGAAGTCGCCACCTCAAACCGCTGCCCGTCTGGCTTCCAGCCAGTCGGATTGGCCGCACCATCGGTTTCTATGCCACGCCAGCCAATGAAGGTGGGCGCGGTTTCTGCCAAAACTTCGGGGCGTACGTAGAGTGCGCCAATGCCCGCTGGACCGCACCACCACTTATGCCCGGTAAAAGCGTAATAATCTACCTGGGTTTCGGGTAATTGCCAGCCGGGTTGGTCTAGCGGCAGCGACCCGGCTGACTGCGCCGCATCAACGAGCACTCGGGTGTGCGGGGCGTTGCGATGGCACCGCTCAACAATGTCTGTCAGTGGTAACAGCTGTCCGGTGTTCCACAGGATATGGCTGATGATCACCAGTCGGGTATTGGGTCGCAGTCCCTTGGCAATAATTTCCACCGGCCCGTCATCGGCTTGGGTTGCATTGCGCGCCGCAGCTAGGGCGCAGGTCGTCACCTCTAATCCATATCGGCGGCTCAGCTCAGCGACTGCCGCAACGACGCCTGGATGCTCGCTCTCTCCCATCAAAATGTGATCGCCGCTTTGCCAAGGCAGTCCCCACAGTGGAATGTTGCAGCCAACGGTGACATTTTCGGTGAGGGTGATGGTTTCAGGCTGGGTGCCTAGCGCGTGGGCGATCGCTCCTCGAACTTGCTGGCCTTGCTGGCTAATCCACGCATAGGCAGCATGAGAAAACGGCCCCTCGGTTTGAATGGTGTGTTGAGCTTGACTGAGGGCTGCGATCGCCCTATCGGCCATAGGCCCCTGCCCGCCATAGTTAAAATATTGTTTGCCGCTGAGCACCGCAAACTGCTCCCGGTGCTGCATCACTTTTGCTAAGTCCATCGAGTCTAAATCCGTTGAGCCTAAATCCGTTGAGCCTAAATCCATCGAGTCTAAATCAAGCGGTTGGGAAACCAAAGACAAAATCCTCAAAACAATCACTAGAAACTACTATAGGTAACTGGCCCCTAACTGGCCTCTAACTGGCTCCTAACTGGCCTCTAACTGGCTCCTAACTGGCTCCTAACTGGCCTCTAACTGGCTCCTAACTGGCTCCTGAACTCAACCTATTCACTCCGCGTTAATCCAAACAAGATGAAAAAGAAACCGCTCATTCTTTCGAGTATTTTGTTAATCACTGGCCTGTTTAGCTGTAGCAGCCCAGCTTCTCAGTGCAAGCAGTTAGCGAGTGTAACCCAGTCGTACCAAACGCTGCGCGATGGTTTTAAAGCCGATATTGAAAGCGCGCAGGTCGCTGCATCAGGGGCTGAAAACTTGGCTGAGGTGCAGGATGCCGCTGCCCAGTACACAGCAGCGGTCGATACCGTTACCAGCCAGCTAGATGAGATGATCCAAGATCTGAGCGGGCTCAATATTTCTGACTCGCAGCTCGACGAATACCGTGAAAGCTACGTCATTAACCTCACCGACTCGCAAAACGCGCTTAGTAGAGCAGGCGAGGCGATGGTAAGCGTGCGAGATGCTGAATCAGAAGAAGCGCTGCGAAAGGTTTTTAACCAATACCAAACCGAGGGCAATCAGGCTTATGACGATATTTTGACGCTCGGTGCTAGCGAGGCGGCCCTGGTGGAGCAGGTTAATGAATACTGTGGTCAGGCAGTCGAGTAGAATTTACCGTGGGGCAGATCAACAGCAGATCAACAATTTTTGGAACAACTTTGGGGTGGGGTTATGACCTTTTTGCAGCTAATCGATCAGGGCGCTCATCAAACCTTACAGATCGATGGTCGCCAGGGTGGGCCACTCACCGGAGAAATGACCGTTCCAGGAGATAAGTCAATTTCTCATCGGTCGCTCATGCTCGGCGCGATCGCCCAAGGCACCACCCGCATCAAAGGCCTACTGCTGGGTGAAGATCCGCGCAGCACCGCAGCTTGCTTTAGCGCTATGGGCGCAAAAATATCCAACTTAGAAGACGAATGGATCACCGTCGAAGGCACTAGCGGGCAGCTGCAAGAACCGGACAATGTTTTAGATACTGGCAACTCAGGCACCACCTTTCGGCTCATGCTGGGGCTACTAGCCTCACAGCCCAATAAATTTTTTGCAGTTACAGGCGACGATTCTATCCGCGCTAGGCCGATGAAGCGCGTAATCGCCCCGCTGACGCAAATGGGCGCGGTGATCGCTGGCAAAGCTCACAACACCCTTGCCCCGCTCGGCGTGCAGGGCCAGCAGCTCAAGCCTTTTCACTATCACTCGCCGATAGCCTCAGCACAGGTGAAGTCTTGCCTATTGCTGGCGGGCCTCTCCGTAACTGGCGATACCACCATCACCGAGCCCAGCCTGTCACGCGATCATAGCGAGCGCATGCTCAAGGCATTTGGCGCAAAGCTATCGATTGATCCGACAACCCACAGCGTTACCCTTCACGGCCCTGCTCAGCTCACGGGGCAAACAGTCATTGTCCCCGGAGATATCAGCTCTGCTGCTTTTTGGCTGGTCGCTGCGGCGATTACTCCCGGATCTAATCTGCTGATTAAAAACGTAGGCGTAAACCCCACCCGAACCGGTGTGCTCGATGCGTTGGCAGAGATGAATGCAGATGTGACCCTAGAAAACGAACGAGAGGTCACCGGTGAGCCCGTGGCCGACCTACGGGTTCGACATAGCCAGCTGAAGGGCTGCACGATTGGCGGTGCCCTCATTCCTCGGCTAATTGATGAAGTGCCTATTTTGGCAGTGGCAGCGCTGTTTGCAGAAGGCACTACAACAATTACAGATGCTGCCGAGTTACGGGTAAAAGAGAGCGATCGCCTAGCTGTAATGGCCGCTGCGCTCACCCAACTCGGCGGCAGCATCACCGAGCAGCCAGAAGGAATGAGCATTGTTGGGATGGGCGCAGATGCCCGGCTCACCCCGACGGATCTCGATAGCTATACCGACCACCGCATTGCCATGAGTTTGGCCGTGGCTGCAACTTGCGCTCCAGGTATCTCTCACATTCACCGGGCCGAAGCGGCTGCTGTTTCTTATCCCCGTTTTTTTGACAGGCTAAGGACACTTTCAGCTAATTAATCAAATTGTCCATGAGTCTGCATTCGCATAGCCGGGAATTCTAAAATTGTTCAACAATCCCGGTTCCAAGCGGCTCGTAATTGTCATTCCTTTTTATACTTACTCATCACCTAACCGACTTCTGTTGCCTGCTAAAGCAGCCGAATAGACGAGAGGGCTCAACAACCGTTCATGCAAAAAATTTTAGTCATTGAAAGCCCAGGTGCTAGGCGTACTGACTTAGTCGGCTATCTAGAATCTGAGAAGTTTCTCGTCAATACCGCAGATGACGGCTCAACAGGGGTGAAGGCCGGTCGGCAGCATCGGCCTGATGTGGTTCTATGTAGTGCTGAGTTTTTTACGCCGGGGTTAACGGGGCTTCAGGTGCTTCAGATGATGCGCCAAGATCATGAACTACGGCTAACGCCGTTCATTTTGCTCACTGATGACACTGCGCGATCGCACATTCGCCAAGCGATGGAACTCGGCGCCGATGACTGCATTGTGCGGCCAGTCAGCCATCCCGAAATTGGTAATACCATTGCCGCCCGCATCCGGCGGCAAACCGCCACGAGCGAACTGTATCTCACCACGCTGCGTAACACTGCTGAGCAAATCAATCGGCTAGCCCACTACGACGCCCTTACCGATCTGCCAAACTATCGGCTGCTACATCAGCGGCTGAGCCAAGCCATTACCATTGCTCATAGTAGCCAGCAGACGCTTGCTTTTATGTCAGTCAGCCTAGATCGCCTGCGGCTGGTCAATACCGTCATGGGCTACCCAGCCGGAGATGAACTGCTCAAAGCGTCTGCCCGTCGGATGCAGGCTTGCCTGCCGCCCGAGGCCACCTTAGCCCGCCTGACTGCCAACCAGTTTGCCGTTGTGCTACCCAACTTGCCCCGCCCTCAGCAAGCACGCGAAACCGCCGAAAACCTGATGGATGCTCTGAGTCGTCCGTTTTCACTACCCGGCCAAGAGATTTTTGTAACCACCAGTATTGGCGTGGCCTTTTTGCTGCATCAAAGCGAAGATATCTACACGCTGCTACGACAGGCCGATGCGGCGCTAGAATCTGCCAAAAAGCAAAAGAGTAACTACTGTCAGTTCTATCGGTCTGATATGCCAGTCGCTTTTAGCGACCAAATTTCGATGGAGACTTGGCTGCGCTACGCGCTAGAGCGCAGTGAGTTTGAGGTGTACTATCAGCCCCAGCTCAATTTAAGTAACAATCGAATCGAGGGCTGTGAGGCCCTGATTCGCTGGCGTCATCCTGAGCATGGCTACATCTCCCCAGCCAAGTTTGTGCCCCTCGCAGAAGAAACCGGGCTGATTATTGACATTGGTCAGTGGGTGCTCGAAACCGCTTGCAGTCAGGCCAAGCGCTGGCAGCAGATGAATTTAGGTATGAAGTACATATCGATTAATCTATCGAGCGTGCAGTTTAATAAGCCCAACCTAATCGATTCCATTAAAAATACGCTGGCCACGACTGGGCTGGCCCCTTATGAGCTGGAACTAGAGGTGACTGAAACTGCCTTGATGCAGGATGCCGAATCTGCGATCGCCATCCTTACAGAGCTAAAAACGTTGGGTATTCGCACCGCTATTGACGACTTTGGGACTGGTTACTCATCGCTGAGCTACCTCAAAGAGCTACCGGTTGACACGCTAAAAATTGACAATTGCTTTGTGCGGGGAGCTAACCACGATCCCAAAAATCAGGCCATTTTGCAGTCCACCATTGAGCTGGCCCATCGGCTAGGCCTCAAAGTTGTCGCTGAAGGCGTCGAAAACCTCGAAGAGCAAGTGTTGCTCACCCATTACAACTGCGACTATCTGCAAGGGTTTTGGGTCGGTCGTCCAATGACCGCCAGTGATGTTGAGAAAAAATGTGCGATCGCCCCAGTTGCTCCAGTTATTGAGCATTCTGCTGAATCTTTTGTTGACCCTAATACCGCACCGTTGGCCAAATCTCCTGCTCAGCCCTCTGCTGAACCTATCGTGGGTTTAGTTCAGGGTTATAGCTCCAGATTTTAGTGCCAGATTTTAGTGCCAGATTTTAGTGCCAGATTTTGGTTCTAGATTTTAGCTTCAGGTTATAGATCAAGCCAGGACAGTTTTACCGACGAAGTAGTCGTTTAACTGAGCTGCATGGTCATGCGCTAGCGTCCCAGTCGGCAAGGCTTCCTGTTCGAATGCCTGCACCTCAATCACTTCCGCCTTATCAAAAATCTTAAAACTGCCTTCCACCTGAGCTTCTAGCGCAACACATATCGAATGAAATCGAGGGTCTCGGTTCCGAGCCGAATATACGCCTACTAATCGGCCTACAGCGGTCAGCATGAGGCCCGTTTCTTCCATGAGTTCGCGGGTCGCTGCGGTTGTGATGTCTTCGTCCCAATCAACAATGCCGCCCGGTAGTGCCCACAGACCATCATCCCGACGGCGAATCAAGACAATCCGACCGTCTGGCAACAGCGGAATAATGCTAGTCCCCACAATAGGACGGCGCAGCAAAAGTCCTAGCAGCGTACGGACAGGTCGAAGCTTTTGTAATGGGTTAAAGATCTTCGCCATGAGAAAACGCCTAAACAGACAGGAGAGAGCTTTGCTGATGTGTGGTCTGGTGCGTTGCCGATTGGAGATGCCTCTGTCGTAAGTGCTTATCCAGCGGCAGGATCTACGCCAATGCAATGAGCTCGTCAATATCTGCAATGACCTCTGCAACATGGGGCTCGGGCTTTACCTTACGATAAACCTTTTCGAGGGTGCCATCAGGCCCAATGATAAAGGAGCTACGGGTGATGCCCATATATTCTTTCCCGTACATTTTTTTGAGACCGTAGCAGCCATAGCGAGTCCCAACTTCGCCATCTTCATCTACTAGCAGCGGAAACGTTAGGCTGTGCTTAGCGGCAAACTTGGCGTGCGATTTAGCGCTGTCTGTGCTCACGCCTAACACCACGACACCTTTGCTTTGGAGTTCGTCGTAAGCATCGCGGAAGCCACAGGCTTCTTTGGTGCAGCCCGGCGTGCTGTCGCGAGGGTAAAAGAACATGACAATGCGCTGACCTTTTAGCTCGGCTAGGCTAACTGTGTTGCCATCAGCGTCGAGCATGGAAAAATCTGGAGCAGGATCGCCAGCGTTAAGAGCCATAGCGTTAAGAGCCATAGAAAGAGGCGAATGGATGAAGTGCTAGGAAATTGTATACTGCTATGCCGTTTAAAGGGCAAGAAAGACGGTGCATCCCCTGTCGGCATAACATCTCAAGAAAATGGATTCAAGAAAACGGATATTCGGGCAGGGGTCGTCACTTGGGTCTCCGTATTTGTACTAATACTTGCATCAGTATTTGCATCAGTAACTTTCAGATTTCGATCATTTTCGATCATTATTGAGATGATCGCGCCTATCGCTTGTCCAGCTACCATATTTTCCCGCTACTATTTTAGGAGTGGTTCTTCGGCCACGTGCTTGTAAGCGGCGACTTTATACAGACTATGAGCATCTTTTTTAACTTGGCCCACTTATTAACCCAACAATCCATCCAACGAGGGTTTAACCCAAAAACGTCAGTTAAAGCTGCGTTGGCGACAACGTTGGCCATGCTATCAGCGGGCATAGTGGGCTGTCAGCCAGAAACGAGCATCCTGCCTAAAAATACGTCTACAAATACGGACAATCGGTCTGAGGATGTAGCCCTTATGGAGCAAGTGACGGGGCAGGTAGACAAAACTAAAACCACCAAGGGAGATGCGACTGCCAAAGCGGTCTCTCAGGAAGAAAGTGCTGCGCTCCCAAGTATGAGCCGATATACCTTAGAACGTTCGAGCAATCAGTCGTCGAACTCGTCTTTAGAAACGTCAGTAGCGGCGGCTTCAAATTTGGACAAGGGGCTTGAACCGGGAGAATATTGCTTTTATAAGACGGGTAATGAAAACTGGCTGAGCATTCGCTTGCATGTAGATGACAATCAGCAGCTGAAGGGTGAAAGTGCGGGCAGCGTGAATCATCCTCAGCAGGGTGAGCTGGTTTATCAGCAGGTTTTTGCTGGAGAATTGATGGGCGATCGCGCGATGGTCAATGTCACCACATATATCGCAGATACCTCGCAAAGCCGCAAAGAATCCTGGATAGTCAATCCGAATGAGCTTGATATGGGCCGCGTTGCGATTGAAGAAGCGACTTGTTCGGATCTGCCACCTAGCCTTTAGCGTTTTATCAAACGTTTTTATTGGGCGTTTAAGCTTTATTGCTGCAAGTCCTGCGAGCCTTGCGAGTCTCTAGTGCGACCTTGGGTTCTGACTTTTGGCTGTGACTTTTGGCTGTGACCTTTGGCTGTGACTTTTGGCTGTGACTTTTGGCTGTGACTTTTGGCTGTGACCTTTCGCTGTGACTTTTGGTTGACTGGGGGCTACTGCCGAGTACCTAAGATGCAGTCTAATGAATTGATAATGATTATCATTTCATGGTATTTTTGTTAAACTTTCTTTGAAATCAATCAGAGAAAGTGATTCAGAGCAATTAATCGGCCATCAATTATTTGTGATGAGCTGATTGCATGAGCTGATTGCATGAGCTGATTGCATGAGCTCAGTACTCGCTCTGTAACAGGAAGGCAATTAGGAAGGCAAGCAATGGTTATTCGGGTAAAATCGACCTTGAGGTGGGCTGCTGCCGTGGGTATGACAACGCTGTTGTCTAGCTGTACGGCAACGACTGAATCCACAATATCGACTGAAGCCGCCATATCGACGCAGGACGATAAATTGCAGGTGGTGACTACATTTTTGCCGATGACGGCCTTTACTGAGGCGGTGGTGGGCGTTGGTGAGGTTCCGGCTGATGAGCTGCGCGCTGAGGTGATCCAACTCCTCCCGGCCAGTGTGGACCCTCATGATTATCAGGCTAAGCCCCAAGATGTTCAGCGTTTAGCCCAGGCTGATGTGCTTATCAAAAACGGCCTATCGTTTGAGCTGTTTTTGTCAGATTTGATTGCTAATGTGAGTGGCGATGATTTGATTGTGGTGGATGCCAGTGAAGGCATTGACCCAATTTTAGTAGCAGATTATGCCGATGATAAAGCTCACGAGGATGAAGGTCACCAGCATGACGATCATGGTCATGGCGATCATGGTCATGGCGATCATGGTCATGGCGATCACGACCATGACCATGAATCAGGCGATCATGACTCGCATGATCATGGCCCTGAAGATCCGCATGTTTGGTTAGATCCTAAGAAAGCTATTCAGCAGGTCGAAAATATTCGAGATGCGCTAGTTGCTGCCGACCCTGAAGGTAAGTCTGTTTATGAGGCCAATGCTGCTGACTACATTGAGCAGCTTCAGGCGCTAGATCGTAAGATGACAGAAATGCTAGCGCCTTACGAGGGCAAAACCTTTGTTACGCATCACGATTTTGCCGATTATTTCGCTCGTAGCTACGGCCTGAATGTTGAGTATTTAGTAGATGCGCCAGAGCAAAGTGCTGCGCCAGGTGATGTGCTGAATGTGATTGAGGTAGTCAAAGCGTCTAATCTTAAAACGTTGTTGAGTGAACCAGGCGGGCAAGAAGGCTCGTTTGAGGCGATCGCGCAAGAGGCGGGTGTGTCTGTCAGTGTGTTTGACCCCCTAGAAACCAGTGGGGAAACCAACGGTATGGAAGTCTCAGCCTCCGACTACTACCTCACTGTAATGAACCAAAATTTAGAGAATTTAATGGCGGCCTTTAGCCAAGTAACTCCTTAGCATTCGTTGCTTTACCCTTTAGCCTTACCCTTTAGCCTTTCCCTTTTAGACTTGTTTTTACTCGTAATTTCAACAAATCCTCCAGCGAAGCAACGCGCATGACATTAGTCCCACTACCTAATTTGCCCTCTCCTGCTTGCTCAACTGTTTTGGAGGTTAATCAGCTGACAGTGCGCAGGGGACAGCAAGCGACGTTGCAAGATATCTCCTTTAACCTGGAGGCCGGAACAGATGTGGCAATTATCGGCCCCAATGGCGCGGGCAAAAGTACGCTGGTGCAGTCTATTTTAGGAATTTTGCCGCGTGAGGCGGGCTCGGTGAGGCTGCTGGGCCAATCGGTAAGTGCCAATCGGCCAATTCCGGCAGCAGTGCGCCATCAGGTGGCGTATCTGCCGCAAAACTTTTTGGTGGATCGACGAATTCCGCTGACGGTTGGAGAGTTGGTTGCGCTGGGCTGGGATAAGCTTGGGCTACAGCTGCCCTGGGCGCAGCGGGCGGTGCGGCGAGCTGCGGTGAAAAGTGCCTTAGAGCGGGTGTCAGCCGGGCACTTAGCGCGTAAGTTTTTGAGTGAGCTGTCGGGTGGGGAAACTAAGCGGGCACTGCTGGCCTATTGTTTGGTGCGATCGCGCCAACTCCTGATTTTAGATGAAGCGCCTGCCGGGCTAGATGTGCGCGGCGAAGCAGACTTTTACCAGCTACTGTACGAGCTGAAAGCCGAGCAGGGCTGGACAATTTTGCAGATTTCTCACGATTTAGATATGGTGAGAAAACACTGCGATCGCGTCATTTGCCTCAATCGCCGGCTGCTGTGTCAGGGCGTACCTGAAATGGCCTTAGCACCCGAAAGTCTATCGGCTACGTACGGCCCAGAATTTGTCCGCTATCGTCATCACAATCATGCTTGCTAATGTCTCTTTTGCTAGCGATTGATTGGCCTTCTATCCCTACCATCAGCAGCATTATGAGATCATCGGCAGCATTATGAGCGATATTGTGTTGCTGTTTTCTCAGCCATTTATGCAACGTGCCTTGCTAGGTGGCATCTTAACCGGCATTACGGGCGGATTGCTCGGCAGCTTTACCGTCGTGCGCCACCTTTCTTTTTTTAGCGATGCACTCGGTCATTCCACACTGTTAGGGCTCAGCGTAGGAATTGTTTGTGGCATCAGCAGTCCGTCTTTAATGGTGCTGCCGTTTGCCCTGCTATTTGCCCTGCTGGTTACCTACCTCATTGAAAAAACTGACCTCTGGACAGACGCGCTGCTCAACTTAATTTATTCGTCATCTTTAGCGATCGCAGTGCTGATACTCAGCCTGTCTGGGGAATCGCAAGGAAATTTGCACAGCCTGCTATTTGGCGATATTTTGGCCCTGAAAACAGCTGATTTGGTGACCAGTGGACTGCTGTTATTGGTCTGCAGTCTGTTTGTTGGGCTGACCTTTAGGACTCAAATGCTGCTGACGCTAGATGAACCTTTGGCGATCGCCCGAGGCGTGAATCTGTGGCTGCATCGAAATGCCTTCATGGTGCTGCTTTCGCTAGTAGTGGCCACGTCTATTAAAGCCATCGGCGCGCTGCTAGTCGGGGCGTTTGTCGTGATTCCGGCCTGTGCAGCCCGAGCAATTAGCCGCGACTTTACGGGTTATGTGCTGTGGTCAGCAGGACTGGGGGCATTGAGCGCGGCAGCAGGAATGCTGCTTTCAGGTGCATTCAACCTGCCATCGGGCTCAAGCATTGTGTTGGCGCAGCTCGTCCTTTTTTTGATGGCTACCTTCATTCCTAAGATCTCGTCCTTTGCTGTTTCCTTCAATCAATCTAAGCCAAAGCTTTAGGTCAAATCGCTAGGTCGAAAAGGCTAGGTCGAAAAGGCTAGGTCGAAAAGGCTAGGTCGAAAAGGCTAGATCGAAATGCTAAGTCGAAAAGGCTAAGTCAAAACGACATTAACCAAAGGTTCGAACGTTTCAACTAAGTCAGGCCGAGTCACTAGGGTCGGGAAAGGAAAGGTGCTGTAGTCCTTCCCTGCTATGAGCGGAAAAGACTTCTGATGATCTAGCGCTGTCCAAGTCGCGCCTGCTGCCTGGGTAATGGGCCACACCGCTGCGATATCCCAAATTTTTGGGGTGGCTTCGACGGCGCCTAGGCTCACGCCCGAGGCCACTGTGAGCAAATTGTAGGTTGCCACACCCAGCATCCGAATTTTGCAGGGGAAGGGCTTCTGTAGCACCTTAACGCTGCGGGCACATAGGCTAAAAAAGTGGGAGCCTGTCGGCGCATCGGGTGTCGGTGCGATCGCTCTTTCATTTACAAACGCACCCGCTGGCATCTCTAGTCCCGACTCGCCTGGCCAAAATCCGTAAAAGTGCTCATCAATCGAAGGAATATAAACATGCCCAAACACGGGCGTGCCCTGGTACAGCAACCCCAACGAAATGCCCCAAAGCGGCACGCCTCTGGTAAAGTTCGTAGTCCCATCAATCGGATCAATCACCCAGCACCAATCTGTTCCCGGAAAGACATGTTCGGCTTCTTCGCTTAAAATGCCGTGCTCAGGAAAGGCCGCTTCAATTTGTTGAGTAAGCTCCGCGTCGGCCCATTTGTCATATTGAGTGACTAGGCTGCCATCGGCTTTTTGCTCAGCAGTGGCATTGCCAAAGGCTTTGAGCAGCGTTGCGCCCACTTCAGTCGTAGTGGACTGGGCAAAGGCCGTAACCCTATCCCAAAAATCAGGTGTTGTCATGAGTTACGCAGTCTTTTTGTACGGAGCAATGAATTTGTTCCCCAGGCTTTTTTCTGGTCTTTACATTCTGCGACATCTGCGTGCTTTCTTGGCGCATCTTTGGCCTGAGGTCTACAATTCGAGCAACTTTTGTAGAAGTCTGTGCCAGTTCGTAGAAGTCTGTGCCAGTTGGAAGCCTGTGCCATACAACTGGCTAATCCAGGTCGCTTTCTAGGGCCGCCGTCATCGCTCGCTTGGCATCCATTTGAAATTCTTGAATATCTACTCGGCTCACCAGCACAATGGCGACTAGCATACCAACGGCCTGGGTGATAAATACCAGCGCATAGGCGGGCAAAAGCTGTTCTACAGTAGGCTCAATCGCAGCAGCGGCTCCGGTCAGGTTTTTACCCAAAGACAGCAGCGCGCCGCCTAGCACCGATGCGCTGCCACGAGCGATCGCCTGCGCCAATCCCCAAGCACCAATAAACGTGCCTGCTGTTTCCGCCGCTGTCAAATCAATCATCAAAATAATAGACCCCGTCGTCAGCAGCCCTGCCGCAAGCCCAAACAGGCCCACCGCGCCTCGAAAGATCCAGGGATTGGCTGTTATACCTGCCGCCGCAAGTCCGACTAGGCAAATGGCCGCTGCTAAGCAGCCTGCTTTTACCGTGCGCTTTTTACCGACTAGCGGTACTAATACAAAGCTGGTGAAGATAATGCCGATTAGCGTACCACCTCCAAAAAAGCCATTCAGTGCGGTGGTTTGCTGAATGCTCATGTCAAAAATTTGGCCGCCGTAGGGTTCTAACACCGTGTCTTGAGTGAACAGGCTAAGGCTAAGCACCAGCAAAAAGCAAAAGAACAAGCCGGTCTGACGGCTGGCCGTGAGCACTTTGATCGCTTGCTGGAGCGTAACACTGTCTTCTCGGCTGCTGGCAGTTGAGCGTTGAGTTAAGCGAGAATAGCGTTTTTCGATGCCAATTGTGCTGACGAATGCCAGCGCACAAACGATGGCGGGTGCAATTATAAAGAGGCGATTGATGGGGCCGCGCAGTTCTGCCACTGAGGAGGCGTTTTCGAGCGGGCCAAGGACGGCAGCGATGATGCCCACGCCTGCCACAATGCCCAGCATGAGCATTGACCAGCCAATGCCGACGATTTTAGACTTGGTTTTTTCGTCAGAGACATCTACAAGTAGGGCGGTGAAGGGCGTGGATGTCGCTGATAGGGCCAATCCATAGAAGGCGAATACAGTCGCAAGTAGACCCACCCAAGGATAAGCGCTAGGCCCCCAACCTAAGGTTTCAATATTTTCGCCAAGCGCCCACATCACCTGTACCGCGATAAAGGCGCTAGCCCACATACTGACAATGCCAAGCCAGATATAGCCGCTCCGGTGATGGCCCAGTAGGGGCTTAGCGTCAGACATTTGGCCAAACCAGATGCGGGTAGGCGACATGAACTGATGAACCGCGATCGCACTGGCTGCTACGAGGGCAGGCACCCGCAATTCATCAATCATCACCCGGTTGAGCACCCCCAGGGTTAGCAGCGACATAATGCCCAACCCCATGTTAAACACGCCCAACCGAAGCATGGTCACAAGGCCAATTTTAGGTATTTCAGGTACCCCTGTGGCGGGGGTGACGGAGGGAATATTGTGGCTCGCCATAGATTCTCTCAGAGGTTCTCTCAAATATTCTCTCAAACTCGTGCTCTACAAGCATATGAGATTCTATAGTTCTGTATTGCTGTATTGATGGGTATCCACTCTGCTGTGCGACGCAAAAAAGCGGGCGATGCATTGCATCGCCCGCTGATGTACCTAAATTTCGTTGTCTCAAAATCTCTTGTCTACAGAGGTCTTAACAGAGGTCTTAAGGCTTTGAGGGGGCAGTGGATCATGAGTCTCCTAACCAATGACCCACTGCCGGGGAGTTTCTCTGCTACTACTGAGCTTCAGTAGCGTCGGCATTGTCATTGGCCGCTTCAGTGATAGCGGACTTTTCAGCAGCGCCTGTAACGCTAACCTTAACCACTTTATTGCGCTCATCTTCGGCTTTGGGCAGCATTAGCACTAAGATGCCTGCTTCGTAGTCAGCAGTGACCGCTTTAGGATCAATGGCTACAGGGAGTGACACTACACGGCGGAATGCTCCGTAGCGGAACTCATTGCGACGCAGCTTAGCGCCTTCGCTGAGTTCAGGCGCAGTGCGATCGCCCGAAATAGCCACTACTTCACGACCTGCCTGAATATCAATAGCATCCGCATCTACGCCAGGTAGCTGTACATGAAGCATTAAAGCCTCCTCGCTTTCTACCAAAGTCACAGCGGGCGTCCAAGTAGTAGGTGCAGTTTCAACCCCTGCAAAATCATCAAATAGTTGATCAAGCTGTTGCTTAACAGTATTGAACTCTTGCAAAGGCTGCCAATAACGGTGAACAATCATAAATTTATCTCCGAATGTCGATGTCACTATGATGCCAATTGCAGATGCAATCCATTCAGTGTGACAACCCTCACCTACCGGTAGAGGATGCCGACATTCGGTTGAGGTAGGGTTTTCACATTACTCCGCCCACTTCTGCCGCCGTTATCTCTTATCCCTTCTCCTCCTTTGGCCGTCTCTTCTATGTCTTCTACAGCTCTCATTACTGGCGCGTCCAGCGGTATTGGTCTCGAACTCGCAAAAGTCTTTGCGCATCATCAGCACAACCTTATTTTGGTCGCACGCAGCGAGGACAAGCTTCAGGCACTCAGTCAAGAACTTTCGCAAACGCACGGCGTTAAAGTGACCGTTTTAAGCCATGACCTGACGAATAAATCAGCTCGACAGACTCTGTTTGATCAAGTTCAGCAGCAAGGCCTAACGGTGGATGTGCTGGTTAATAATGCAGGTTATGGCGATTACAACGAGTTTGCTAATAGCGACTGGGACAAGCTAGAAGGGATGATTTTGCTGAATGTATTAGCAACGACCCATCTCACCCGACTGTTTTTGCCGCCAATGCTGAACCGAAAAGCCGGAAAAATTCTCAATGTGTCTTCTACCGCTGCTTTTCAGCCGGGGCCAATGATGGCAGTTTATTTTGCGACTAAGGCTTATGTGCTTTCGTTTAGCGAGGCGATCGCCGCCGAAACCGAAGACCAAGGTATTACGGTAAGTACCCTATGCCCCGGCCCCACCCAGTCCGAATTTATTGGTAAGTCCAATATGGATCATGCCGGCCTAGCTAACAGCATGACGATCGACAAAATTCCCACCGCCGCCGAAGTCGCTAAATTTGGTTATGAGGCATTGCAAAAAGGTGAGGTCGTTGCCGTTCATGGCTTGTCGAATAAGCTAATGGCCTTTTCGACTCGGCTAGCGCCCAGAGGGCTCTTGCGCAAAGGGGTCAAACAGCTCATGGCGTCGAATTAGTACTCTTTAGCATCCAAGATTTAGCGCTAAATATTTAGCGCCAAGGGAAATGAACCTTAAAGGAGATCGAATCTTCAGTAGACTGTTCTTCAACCGATAGCGGCTTTGAGGCTGATTTTTGAGTGGGTTCGTGGGTGTTACTCAGTTGTCCCTTAGCAGCTTCGTTTTGACATTGATCAACTGATCCCGATGCCTTCGCTTCGCTTTCCGACATCGGAACCGTCCCATCAGTTTTTGTAACCTTTGGTAAGTGCGTTGCATTACTCGCAGCAGCGAGTGCCATTCCGCCGAGAATCAGCCAGCTACCTGAGGCTCGAAAGCTGCCCAGTTCGGCTACCCATTGGTAAAGCTCAGCCGAGATAAACAGCAGCCCAAAGCATGCCAGCCAAAATTTCACAGCAACACCTGTTGTCACGTCAGAACGGTTTGTCACGTCAGAACGGTTTGTCACGTCAGAACGGTCGATTACATTATCCTTACTCTTCAGTTAAGCAGTAATGGCGCTAGAGTAAGAAGATACCTCATACCGCCATAAGTTTCCGTGAAAGATCACTCTCCCGAAGCGCCTTTTAGAGGCATTACCTTACTTTCTGACCGCGAAATTGAAGCAATGCGCCCCGCTTGTAGGCTATCCTCCCAGCTATTAGATTTTTTGACGCCTATGGTTAAGCCGGGGGTCAGCACGCTAGAGCTAAATGACGCTGCTGAAGAATGGACTCGTAAACACGGAGCCGTTAGCGCCCCGCTAGGTTACCCAGGGCCAGAAGGTGCGATCGCCTTCCCCAAGTCTATTTGCACCAGCATTAATGAGGTGGTGTGCCACGGCATTCCCAGCAAAAAAGACATTCTCCAGGATGGCGACATCATTAATATTGATGTGACACCTTTTTATCAGGGCTATCACGGCGACAGCTCGCGTACTTTTATGGTGGGTAATGTTTCGCCCACTGCGCGCAAGTTAGTAGAAGTCACAGAAAAAGCAATGTGGAAAGGAATAGAGGCCGTTAAGGTCGGTGGTCGGATCGGGGATATTGGCGCCGCGATTCAAGAATACGCAGAGTCCGAAGGCTTTTCGGTCGTACGTGACTTTGTCGGTCACGGCGTTCACCGTATATTCCACACTGAGCCTCAAATTCCTCACTATGGCGTCCGAGGCAAAGGCAAAAAAATTCGCCCCGGCATGGTGTTCACCATTGAGCCGATGCTAAACGTAGGCACCTACAAAGTAGAGCTTCAGTCCGATCAGTGGACAGCTGTTACTCAAGATGGTGAACTGTCGGCCCAGTTTGAGCACACATTGGCAGTGACTAAGTCCGGTGTAGAGGTGTTGACCTGTATGCCTGCGGCGGTTGCGGTGTAGAACTTGGCAAAGGCTGGGTTTCTAGGTCTAGATTTTTAGGTCTAGATTCTTAGGTCTAGATTCTTAGGTATAGATTTTTAGGTCTAGATTCTTAGGTCTAAGCTTTCGAGTCTAAAAAGATTTGGGTTTTGGGTTTAGCGATTTTTGCAAATTGAGCGGCAATGATACCCAGCAAAATCAGCCCTAGTAGGCCTGCGAGTGGATTACTGTCTATTCCAGTAATCCACTCAGGCGCTCGGCCTGTGGGCTCACTCAAGCCGCCTACATTCACAATGTAGTAGCCCCAAATCAACCCCGCATGAAGCCCAATGGGGTAGCCTAGCGAGCTAGATGTCCCAAACCTGCCAGGACTGCGCCTTGCCCATACCAAAGCCATTCCCAGTATCACCAAGCCTAGAAACTGCGGAAAGGTTCGCACGATTTCGGGCCAAGGTTTAATAAAGTGCGTACTCGCAAAAAGCAACGCATTGACCACTAGCGAGATAGTCGCGCTGTAGCTCTGCTCAAGTTCAGCTAGCACCCATCCGCGAAACAAGGTTTCTTCTGCAAAGCCAACTGCCAGCGCCATTATTAGCCCTTCTATTACAAAGCGTCCGATGCGAGGACTCGGCGCACTTGGCGTAGCCCAGCCCATGAGCGTCTTTATCCCAAATAATGCAAACACGCCTAAGACGCCAATGACCAGCGCCACGCCTAAATTACGCGCGGTTGCTGCATTCTTTACCAAACCATATTGTTTTAACGGCTGCGGCCAGCGATGGATGTGTTTGCCCCAGCGCGGCAGCCCCCACAAAAAGCCAAGGTACAGCAGCGCCAGTGCCACAATCTCGGTGATATTGGAATAACCAAAGGTGTAGCCGAGCCAATAGATGGGGGCTGCGATGGGCACCCAGGCGATCGCCAACAGACCCAAAAATATTAGTATCCGCCAGCTAGCTTCTCGATTCCTGGTCCAACGCTGAAAAGCGGCCCAGCTTTTTGGCTTATTCATCCGGCTCGATAGTGCTTGTAAGCCCCTTACTACAGAGACTATCGCAGTAAAACTCAGCATGCTCTAGCTCACACACAATCACTAGCCCAGTGCCTGAGTTATGCGCCTGCATCATAATATCAATCGCCTGCGGCACAGTGAGCGCAGGCACAGTTTGCACCAGGCACTCAACAACATACTCCATACCGTTGAACTCATCGTTGTGCAGCAGCACCCGGTACCGAGGGGCTATTTTACGAACTGTCGAAACGGCTGGTTTTTCAATAGTTCCAATAGAGGTGGACATGTTTTAGTTCGCTCCTTTCCTATGGTCCTTGTGGTCTCAAATACCTATCGATTGCCAATTGCAGGTCAATTTTGAGTGATCAACTCTGAGCGATCAACTCTGAGTGATCAACTCTGAGTAATCAACTCTGAGTAATCAAAATTCTATCGTCAGAAGTTAATCATCGTCTGTTCACAATTGCCTTTCATCATCCTTTAGCGTTTAACCATCCTTTAGCGCTGTGGTTATCCCTCCATTGGCCGGTCTTTATGGGCGCCTGTCTGAAGTGCAATGGTATGAAGTGCAGTGGTATACCGACGGCCCATGAGAATGCTAAGATAGCGAGGATTGCAAATATGCACGATTCTTAATATATCTTAGTCAAAAGAAAAATGGCGCAACAAGCGTCAGTTAAATTCAAACATCTAAATCAAACATCAAAACACACTTACCGCTTAGCCATCCTTGAACATCCCCTCCATAACATTCGGTTTCAGTAATTTCTTAAATTCCTCATTTTTGTATGAGCGTTGTTCCTTCTCAAATTCTCTACTTAGAGCATGGCTCGACTCGGCTTTATGCAGAGGCTATTCAGGTCATTGAAGCTCGTCACCTTTGCTGGGCTAGGCCCACTCTTTTAATTCAAGGGCTGCCGGTAGAGGCTGATGCTGCTTCGCGACAAGCTGCGATCGCGCTAGCCGCTGCCAACCCTGTTGCCACTACTTTGAGCCTGTACGACCTCGAAGAAGCTCCCGATTTGATATGGCCGCTTGAGCTTTTTCAAATTGCTTATGATATTGACTTTTTTTCCATACTAGTACAGCTAAAAATAAGCCCGAATGAAATGACACCCCAAAGTGGGCATGAGCAACTCAGTCGCTTCATTCGTAGCTTTTGGCATACTCATCCAGCGGCCTTTCAATCAACCAGTCGTGAATTGTCTTCTACTAGTGCAAGATAGCGGTAGGTTGTTGCCTACACGATGCCATGCGCCCCATTCCTTCATCTGCTGCCATCGCTGCCTGACTCGCTACACTGCTCACGAACTTCAAATGCTCGCGCTGTGACTATTTGTGAGGTGGTCGTTGTAGGTGCAGTTGTAGGTGCAATCTGTAGAAGTATGAGTCTTTTAAGTATTCGCTCTACGGTTGCCTAAATGGTTGATGTTTGGATGGTTAATCTTATGCGTATTGTCTTCCATCTTGAGTGGAAAACTTGAGTGAAAAACCGACTTTTCCTAACAGCTTCTCTGTCTATAGATAGGGTTTTGGTTTTCTTGATTTTGTGCTTAAAAATACAAAGGCGGATTTCGAAAAAGGGACAGCTATATTCAATCTAAAAGATCGGTTCATTATACAAATGAGTAAACAGGAAGAGTGGGTATTATGAAAATAGTTGATTAATTGTCAGGGAACAAAAAAAATATGAATGCATCTTGTTTTATTAGGTGCTGGCTACCCTGGATTGGTCAAGGCTTGTAGAAAGTCGGCCATAAGCTGCTTCCCAGTTTTGTTGTGATATCTGTAATTGTTCAAAGAAAGTGTCAAAGCATTTGCCTTTAGATCTATCTTTAGATAGATGGGTGATACAGGGCTACACGGGCCATATATTGCTAATGACAACAGCAGTAGATTGATTATTTTTTTTGATTGTTTTGTAGTCGAGCGTACGGATCTTTACGGTTGCATTTAGTTTAAGTAATAATGCTTGCTTGAAACTTTATGAAAATGTCTATGAGTTCAAGATTTGAATAAATATACCGTTAGTTTCTAGTCTGTCTTGGTTTAAGGTCGCTATGTTAATAGCCATGCAAATGCCAATTACACTATTGCAAATGTAAATAGTTTATAAATGCATAGCAAAGAACACATAGCAAAGAACGCATAGCCAAGTAAGTACATAGCGACATATCAAACATACGTACGTAGCCTGACGAAGTCAAAGACAAGTCAAGCTAAGACACATCAAAAATCTTTTATCAACTTTATTAACTCAGTAGCTTGCGATCGCAACGCTAAATTTAGGAGAAAATCACATGTTAGCTAGTTCCCCTTCTGTGACTGCACCTTCAGCGACTGTCGTTTATCTATCGGGTGTTTTAAATGCTGAAAGCGCAGCTGAATTTGAGCGCAAGCTGATTTCGGCGATGCGATGCGATCGTTCTAATGAGGTCGTTGTCGATATGAGTCAAGTCGAGTCTTTGGACAATGGTGGATTGTTGCCGTTTATGTCGGCACTTAACGCTGTACGTTCTGAAAGTAAAGATTTGAGCATTTGTTCTGCTCCGCCCGCTATTCGCATTGTGTTCGAGCTAACTCAGTTAGACCGAATTTTTACCATGGTTGAGCACTCTCCCGCCGCTGTGGCCGCTTGATTCCTATGGCCGTGGCCATGTGGGTAAAGGCCGAAATACAGACTGGAATAACTAACCTGGAATAACTAACTGGAATAATTACCAGAGACCCTAATGTTCAAAAAATACTTCCCCGAATGGGGAGTCGAGCGTTTCCACAAGTTTGGGAAGCGCTTTTTAATGCTTATTCATTTAATGCTGATTTGTGAGCGTTTGCCCTGAGTATTTTCCCTGAGTGCTGGCCTTTGCTTACTTGAGTGCTTACTTTTGAGAAGGCTTGCGGTCGGGGTTCATGTGCCTACGATATAGTTGTAGCCTGATAACCTTTGCGATAACTTGCCGTGACTTTTGCTGCCCCTTCTGCTGTTTTTCCTACAGATGTTGCCGATCTGCTGAATGCTGATATTTCTAAACCGGCTCGCTACCTAGGTAATGAGCGAGGAGCCGTTCGCAAGCCATGGGACGCTGCTGACGTTCGCTGGGTGTTGACCTATCCCGAGATATATGAGGTGGGTGCCTCTAACTTAGGGCATATCATTCTGTACAGTATTTTGAATGCTCAGCCCAGGCAGCTGTGCGATCGCGCCTATCTCCCCGCTAGCGACTTAGCTCAAAAGCTTAAAGACTTAGACAGGCCGCTGTTTGCGGTAGAGTCTCAACGCAGCCTATGCGAGTTCGATATTTTGGGCTTTAGCCTCAGCTATGAGCTAGGAGCGACCAACATTTTAGAAATGCTGACGCTCGGGCAAGTGCCGCTGACCTGGCGAGAACGTGATGCTCATGCAGATCACGCTTGGAATGTTGAATCCGGTAGCTGGCCGCTGGTATTTGCAGGTGGGGGCACGGCGACCTCTAACCCAGAGCCGTATGCTGAGTTTTTTGACTTTGTGGCTTTAGGGGACGGGGAAGAACTGCTGCCCGAGATTGGTTTGGTGTTAGAAGAAGGCAAGGCCGCTGGACTCAGCCGCCAGGAAATTTTGCTGGATTTAGCGCAGGTGCCGGGTGTTTATGTGCCCCGCTTTTATGACATGGCGTCTGATGGCTCGGTGCATCCTAACCGCCCGGATGTGCCGCCTCGGGTGCTGCGCCGGGTTGCGCCGCCGATGCCTGAGTATTCCATCGGCCTGGTGCCCTATGTTGAGACGGTGCATGATCGTCTAACAGTTGAGATTCGGCGCGGCTGCACTCGGGGCTGTCGCTTTTGTCAGCCCGGTATGCTGACTCGCCCCGCCCGCGATGTGCCGCCTCAGCAGGTGATAGACACCATTGAGCGAGGGATGCGCGAAACGGGGTACAACGAATTTTCCTTACTGTCTTTGAGTTGCTCCGATTATCTGGCTCTACCTGCGGTTGGAATCGAGATTAAGAACCGACTGAAGGGCGATAATATCAACCTTTCGCTGCCTAGTCAGCGGGTGGATAGGTTTGATGAAAATATTGCTCATATTGTGGGTGGCCTGAGGCAAACCGGGCTGACATTTGCGCCTGAAGCGGGCACTCAGCGAATGCGTGACATCATCAACAAGGGGCTGACGAATGAGGAGCTGCTGCGGGGCGTCAAGACGGCCTATGAGCAGGGCTGGGAGCGGGTGAAGCTATATTTTATGATTGGCTTGCCTGGGGAGACCGACGTGGATGTGCTGGGCATTGCGGAGACGGTGCGGTGGCTGCGGCAGGAATGTTTTATCAAAGGGCGGCGATCGCTTAAGTTCAACATTACTATTTCGAATCTCACGCCTAAGCCGCATACGCCTTTTCAGTGGCATTCGGTATCGACTGATGAGTTTAAGCGTAAGCAGTCGCTTTTACAGGCTAAGCTGAATTCTATTCGAGGGGTTAAGGCCAACTTTACAGATGTCCGAATTTCGGCGATGGAGGACTTTGTCGGGCGAGGCGATCGCCGACTTTCTGCGGTTGTGCGCAGGGCCTGGGAACTCGGTGCGGGCATGGATGCCTGGTGGGAGAGCTTGGAGAAAGCCTTCGGTGCTTGGACACAGGCGATCGCAGATGTCGGACTAGATTGGCAATATCGCCGAGTTGAAAGCGGTGAATGGAGCCTGGATGAAAATATCGCAACGCCTGACCAAGCCGGTCGGCAGGTCAGCGATGAGATGGAATCTGTGCTGGCTCGCCCGCTGCCCTGGGATCACATTGATACCGGCATCGAAAAACAGTGGCTACAGGATGATCTCAGACGCGCGTTAGAAGCGGCCACGGTGCCTGATTGCTCGTTTGAGGGCTGTTCGCACTGCGGCATCTGTGGGCCAGACTTTGGTCACAATGTCGTTGTTCCACCCTTACCCATTCCTGAATTTTCGGGGCATTTTGCGCCGAACCAAACCCGTGCTCAGCGACTGCGCATCAAGGTGGGCAAGCTAGGCGACATGGCCTTAATTGGCCATTTAGATTTTGCCCGACTGATGGACCGAGCGATTCGACGCGCGTCGTTGCCGATTGCGTTTACGGGCGGCTATCATCCGGGGCCGCGAATTTCAGCGGCTAATGCGCTGCCGCTGGGTATTACCAGTACAGGTGAGGTGATTGATTTTGAATTTACTGAGGCGATCGCACCGGAACTCTTCAAAGCGCGATTACAAGCGCAACTCTCGGCAGAAGTTCCGATTTACGAGGTGACAGAAGTGCCTGTTTCTTCGCCTTCTGCAACGAAGTGTTTGGATCGAGCTGAATACTTTATTGCAATTAACAGGGCTGATTCGGGTGAGACGGATAGCCAGGATACTCACTGGCCGAGCATAGTACAGAAAATGGTACAGCAGGTGCTCTCGGCTGAACATGTTATGCACACCAAAATGACCAAATCGGGTAAGCCTCAAGAGATTGATCTGCGATCGCGCCTATTCGATTTATCCCTGGCTAATGCGTCGCAGCTAGCAACGCTGCCTGAGTCAGTACAAGCTCGTTTAAACCTGGCGACCCGTTTGGACACAGGTTTAGACACAGAGTTTGTTGTGCTGCGCTATGTAGGTAGCTGTCGTAACGATGGCACGCTACTCAAGCCTCAAGATATGGTGTCAATGCTGGAGGCCGTGAGTGGTCAGGAGATATTGCTCGGCCCAGTTCATCGGGTGCAACTGATTTTAACAGCCTAGAAACTATGTCTAGAAACTATGCCTAGAAACTATGCCTAAAGCCTTGCCCAACAGCTTGCCCAACAGTTTGACTAAAAAACAAGGAGTCCTGCTAGGCGGTCGCTCATCGGTTGGCATTGCTATGGCAATGCCGATCCTTTGGAGCATTGCCCTATTAGGCCATGCTTTTGCATCTCCATCGCTGTCCTTGCCAAATACTCAACCCGACGCTTCCCTTAGAGGTCTCGAAGAGCATGGTCAACCTATTGTTCAAACAGATCCGAGATCCCTTGAGGCGACCGGCTCTGACTTGCCGATTGCCTTGATAGATCTCAATAGATTTCCGCTGTTTTCATCTGCAAGCCAGGGAAATTTAGTCGCCTCAAGCAACCTTATTTCGCCTACTCAAATCAGTTCGCCCAGTTTGGTTTGGACTCAGGAAAAGCTAGGCGATCGCTATGGCAGCGATCGCTTAATCGAGCAGTGGCGAGCGTATCGCGTTACCGAACCTGTCCCCAACAGCCTCAACCCAAATAGCTTCAACTATGTAGATGTCATTGTTAACCAGCGCATTTGGAATTTGCTGAGCTACTTTGAGCGCTACGCCTTCATTTCGCAATTTGGCTCAGAGACCAAAGAATACGGCTATAGTCTGCGCGTGTTCCACAGCGGCGACATCGCCAATTTAGAGGATAGGAGAACTTCACAGAGTGCCAATTTTGTAGCATTGCGCGGCGCTTATCTCTGTCCATTTGGCCAAATTACCGTGCCGCCCACGCCTGAAGAAACAGCGGCATTGCCCTGTGAAGTCGTATTTAACAGAACAACGGGGCGTCGCGTCCTGCCGAACTAGGGGATTCGACTTTTTTTGTGCTCACACCCCAACTAGGTAGCTCGAATCTGCTGCCATAGCTCAAGGTAGGTCGTTTTCAAGGTGGCGGGAATTGGCAAAAGAAACTCGCTGTTGCTGATAACCTCTGCTGACAGAGCGTTATTCGCTAGGGTTTCGGGTAAGCGAACTTCTGGGGTAAGAAAGATGGGCGATATCCCCTCCCCAGAGAGTGAAATTTGCGTTGCGGGCCCTACCTGCCAGCAAAAGTCTATCCAGTTCTGCGCGGCGGTGACGCTATCGGCAGTCTGATTGCGGCGGCTTTGAGGTCGCACCCACATATCTGCCGACAGCAAACTGCCCTCCTGAGGGATCGCAATTCTGAGATCACGGTAGCGTTTAGCTGCGGCTACGGCGTCTCCTAACCAGCAAACGACGGCTTTCACATCTTCATTGATCAGTGCCTTAAGCGGATCTACTGAGCTGTAGGTTTTAACCTGTTGGTTGAGCTGATTGAGCGTTGCTACAACCTGATTGTTCATGCCTGTAGTGCTGCTGCCTGCGCCGCTATCGGGGCCTTCTATAACTGTATTAAAGCTACCGCTTTGGATTTTGTGTGCTAGCCCAATGACCAGTCTAGGATGGTCGGGAAGCGCAATGCTGCCACTGAGCGATGGCTGAAGCAACGCCTGCCAGCTGGTAAAAGCTGAGCTGTCATCTAAGGTCTTATCTAATGTCTCAGAGAAAAGATTTTTGCGATAGACAATTGCTAGGCTTTGAACCCTATAAGGGGCTGCCCAGAGTGAGATTTTTTGAGCGGCGGGCTCGGATGCTGAGGGCTCGGATAATCCTTCGACGAGTCCTTGACTATCGCGGCTACTGAATCTTTGCCAGCCTATGGGTAGTTTTTCGAGGCTGCTAGCAGGAATGTTGAGCGGTTCAATCAGGTTTTGGGTGATCGCACTCTCCAGCCAATAGTCGCCAATGCTGACCAAGTCGTCACGCTTGGGTTCGGCTTCGGCCTGGAGCCAAGGCAAAAAACGCCTAATTGAATCCTTGGACGCTTCAGACGCCTCGGGCAATTTCTGCCAGCTTTGCAATTGCTGAAAGATATCTGATATTTGAGTTGCTGCTTGAAACCGTACCGCCTCAGCAGCTTGCTGCTGAAACTTTTGTAATACTTCTGAAGGCACCGCGCCTTCTAAAAGTAGGACCTTAAGGGCAGCCTTTTGAGCTGCCCTTTGACAGCCTGTAAGAACGCTGGTAAGCGCAATACCAGCCGTTCCAAAAAGAAGTGTTCTACGATTGATCATCAATAAAAAATCAAGATGAGGTCGGATTTTAGCAGGCAACCAGGTAATGCATCCGCACTTTGCTACAGGTATCGCATTGCTACAGAAAAGCGCAGTAGGACAACGCCTACTGCGCTTAAATTTTAGTTCTTTTAATCAAACACTTGTAACCAAAACGACTGCTCTAGGACTTGGGGTAGTCTCTAGGACTTGAGACAGGCTCTACATCTTAGGCCAGTTCTACATCTTAGGCCAGTTCTAGAAAGGATCACAAGGCTTGCTTAGTAACCCTTTTTCAAGCCAGCTTTATAGAAACTTCGTTTTACAGAGACTTCGTTTTACCAGCGCCCCACTTATCGCCCATTACCTTAGGCATGACCAAAATATGGGCTGAAATAGCTTGCAGGTCATCTTCGGTTAGGTTACGCATTTTGGGGTATACGTCGGTACTTTTGGTGCTAGGGTGTAGCTCGGAAATTTCAACAAGCCCGTCATAGGTGGTGGGATTGTGCAAATAGTCCACTAGGGCCGCGAGGTTATCACGGGGAGGGAATGCGCCTTCTAAAGACTCGGTATCTAGCCCAACGTTAGGGTTTGTTTTAGTAATACCAGCGACATGGCAGGTCGCGCAGGCCACGTTGAACTGTTTACGGCCTCGTAAAAAGTCTTCTACAGGGAGCGTGACCGTGTCCCCGTTTTCATTCGCTTTGATTGTACGGATTGCGGCATCTAGCTCAGCGGCGATCGCCTCACCTGAAAACATTCCTGCGCCCAATACACCGGAGACTAGAATCACAGCGGCTAGCAGTAGCCCAGTGCATCTCTTAAACAAATTTCTCATTTTTTATGCTCGCTTCTCAGACACGCAACACAGCAGCGGTTTAGATAAAACTAAACCAAATTATGCTTTTATCATGCCATGAATAGGGCGACAGAGGGTAAAAGGCAGACGAGAATATCTATAAAAAAAGTTTGAAACTAGAGTGGGCTGCTTTACTCAACTCAGATTCGTTACATTTGTTCATTTAATCTGATCTTTTCAGTACTGTTTCTACCTGTCTGGCGGTTTCTGTTTGCTTGGCGGCGATGGCCACTTGACCCATTGGACGGTGCAGCCGAATCAACTGAGCGAGTGTCTGTTTTAGTTCGGTGCGTGGCACAATTTTGTCTACAAAGCCGTGGCTCAGCAAATACTCTGATGTCTGGAACCCGTCAGGCAGCTTTTCACGGACGGTTTGCTCTACTACTCGGCGACCGGCAAAGCCAATGGTGGCCTCGGGTTCGGCCAATATAATGTCACCTAGCATGGCGAAGCTAGCAGTGACGCCGCCCGTGGTGGGATGGGTCAAAATTGGGATATAGAGCAGATGCGCTTCGCGATGGCGCTCTAGGGCGGCTGAAATTTTTGCCATTTGCATTAGGCTGAGCATGCCTTCTTGCATTCGGGCTCCCCCCGAAGCACAGACAATGAATACGGGTAGCCGTTCGTGGGTGCCAAGTTCAATCAGTCGGGTCAGCTTTTCACCGACTACCGAGCCCATGCTGCCGCCCATAAAGCGAAAGTCCATCACGCCTAGGGCCGCAGGTTCTCCGTGGATATGGCCAATTCCCGTTTGGACGCCATCAGTCAGCTTGGTTTTGGCCTGCGTATCGCGAATGCGGTCGGCATAGGCTTTGCGATCGCGAAACCGCAATGGATCTTCGGGCGCTACCTGGGTGTTAATTGGTTTCCAGGTGTCGGTATCAATGAGTTGTTCGATGCGATCGCCACTAAAAATGCGATGGTGATGGCCGCAGTCAGGACAGACCTGTTGATTGGCCTTTAAGTCTTTGGTGTAGGTGAGCACGTCACAGCGCTCGCACTTCGTCCAAAGGCCATCGGCAATTTCTCGCTCATGCCGGTTTTCGCTAACCAGTCCCGTCTTTTTGCGATTGGCAAACCAGTCGAACAGTGACATTTTCCCGCTCATCGAACCTAAGTTTTTTTAAGTCGTTGCCCCAAAATATACGGATTTTTACGAGGCAAATTACTTAATCATCCTACTGGGTTGCTCGCCTACTTGTACGACTACGGTAAAAATTCGATTTAAAACTGGGGCGATCGCTTTCAATCTGGGCTCGATCTGAACCCGATCTGGGGCTTAGAGACCCACAGGGAAAAATATAGACAGGTAGGCTGAAATGAGCTGTTGACCATAAAACAAGGTCAGCACTGCGCCTAGCGCCAGATAAGGCCCAAAGGGAATATGCTGCTTCGTGCTAAGTACGCCCAAAGCCAAAGCGCTCCCACCCACAACCGCCCCCAAAGTCGCTGCCAAAAAGGTAGATAGCAATAGGCCCTGCCAGCCAAGCCAAGCTGCCATCAGGGCCGCAAGCTTACTGTCACCTCCGCCCATCGCAGCCTTACCAAACGCTTTGCTACCCGCAATACCGATCAAATCAAAAAACCATAGTCCAAAAATGCTCATAAAAATGGCCCAAAGAATGCCGCCAGCGACCTGCTGAACTGTCGGTACTTGCAGGTAGCTCAACCAACCTTGAAAGCCCCAGCCCAGAATCATTCCTGATGCCGTTAGGCGATTGGGCAGCGTCATCGTATCCAGGTCAATCATTGCCAGTGCCAGCAGCCAGCAGATAAACAACCAATAGCCAGGGGTTAACCAAGTCGTTCCAAAGTTTATAAATACAGCGACAAACAGGCACCCGCTGGCAAATTCCACGATGGGGTAACGAGCGGCAATCGGCAGCTTACAGCTACGGCAGCGCCCTTTTAGCCATAGCCAGCCCAATATAGGCACGTTGTCGTAGGCTTTAAGCTGGGTTTGGCAGCGCGGACAGCGAGACGGCGGATAAATCAACGAAAGCCCTTCAGGCAAACGATAAATCACCACGTTAAGGAAGCTTCCAACTGCCGCACCCAGGATGAAAGCAATCAGAATTGGAAGGATAGAGTCAATGCTCATCGGGGTTAAGGCTCGGCAGCTGAGGCACTTGAGAAGCCCTTTCAAAGTGCCCAGATAGCCCGCCTCGTTAATCAGTCATGGTTGATGCATATTGAATACATCGTTTTCGATACACCGTTCATGAGCGATCATGAGCGTTTGTAAGCTACTTATCCCATGGCCTCCAGATAGCCACTTTAGATAGCCACTTTAGATAGCCAGACAAACCAAAAGCTCTGCCGATAGATAGTTATCGGCAGAGCTTGGACTATCGGCAGAGCTTGGACTATCGACAGAGCTTGGACTATCGGCAGAGCTTGGAGACTCACCAGCGCTCGAAGGCTGAGCGGAGTCGTAAGGCGAAAGACGTCGCAAAACCAACGGCGTCACGGTAGGCATTCGCCTAAATCAAGCCAGGCTCAATTTGGCTAAAGGGCACAAAGCATTCTTGTGGTAGCAAAACGGGCTTATCGCCAAACACGAGCTTGCCACGGTGGTTGTGGCGGCCAATGGCAACACCAATAGGACGCTGCATAACGTCAGGATGCACTTCGTAAAAGGTGCGATAAATGTGCCGTGCGGCTTTGATCAGTTCGGGGTTTAGTAACACCGAGTCGTCTCCAAATGCGAGCCGATCGGTTTTTTGAGGTTGCATGGTCAGCGTGCTCATAGGGGGAGTGCTCAACTTGGGTAATACCATTTTTGATGACATATTTGCGCTGATATTACAGCTTCTTTTGACTATTTACCTATTTTTTTGCTTTATCTACTTTTGAGTAGGTTTTGCACCAACCTTTAGCCAGTAAAAGCCAGCCAGTAAAAGCTAGCCAGTGAAAGCAACTGCACAAAAATGATCCATCAAGTGATCTATTTTGGCCTTAACGCTTGTTTGAGTGCTTCACCCATTTCTCGGCAACCCACGGCTTTCATCCCTTCAGACATAATGTCTCCGGTTCGATAGCCTTGATCGAGCACGGTCAAAACGGCCTGCTCTATTTGGTCAGCGGCCTTGGGCTGATCGAGCCCGTAGCGTAGCATCATCGCTGCGCTGAGTACCTGAGCGAGTGGATTGGCCTTATCCTGCCCAGCAATGTCGGGCGCTGAACCATGCACCGGCTCAAATACACCTGGGCCGCTTTCCCCTAGGCTCGCAGAGGGCAACATACCAATGCTGCCAGTGAGCATCGCGGCCGCGTCGGATAAAATATCGCCAAACAAATTGCCGGTGACAATGGTGTCAAACTGTTTGGGTGCGCGGACGAGCTGCATCGCCGCGTTATCGACATACAGGTGAGAGAGTTCTACGTCTGGGTAGTGGGTGCTGAGGGCAGTAATGCGATCGCGCCATAGCTGCGAAACATCCAGCACATTGGCCTTATCCACCGAACATAGCTGCCCTTTACGCTTACGGGCCGTCTCAAACGCGACCTTGCCGATTCGATCAATTTCGCTGCTGTGATACACCATAGTGCTCACGCCTCGCTGGCCGTCTTCGGTTTCAAAAATGCCCTTAGGCGTGCCAAAGTAAATGCCACCCGTGAGCTCACGAACCACCATAATATCGACCCCCTCGACAATTTCTGGTTTCAGTGACGAGGCGCTCAGCAGCTGAGGCAAAATGGTCGCAGGGCGCAAATTGGCAAATAGCTTTAGCCCTGAGCGAAGTCCAAGCAGCCCGGTCTCTGGCCGTTTCTCACGAGGCAAATCGTCCCACTTGTATCCGCCAATAGAGGCCAGCAACACGGCGTCGCTTGCCTGGCAGGTACTTAATGTCTCAGCTGGCAAGGGTGAGCCGGTTGCATCAATTGCCGCTCCCCCGAGCAGTGCTTCTGTGAAGTCAAACTGAATGTTGTGCTGCTCACCAACCTGTTTTAAGACGGCCACTGCCACCGTCATAATCTCTGGGCCGATGCCATCTCCGGGCAGCAGCGTAACGCGGAACGATTTTGTCATGGCTTGGGGAAGAAGAATGGGCAAAGGGATTGGGAGTCAATATATCATTGGGCCTGGGCATTGGGCATATCGTTGGGCCTAGCTCGCTCACAGCCTAGGGGTGTAAAATTCTGACATATCTATGTAAAATTCTGGCATATCTATCACTGCGGGATATGGATGTAAAGTTCCATGTCTGCACAAGGCTCCTCGCATGGCATTTCTTCGGCATGATCTCTCTCAGCTCGCGGCATATCAGTCGCCTCATCCTGTTGCCGGTTCACAGGCTACTGGTGGTTCACAGGCTAGTTTAGACGAGCCTTTGCCTTTGCGAGTAGATGCACTCGATACGAACGAGAGCCCGATTGATCTGCCGGAAACCGTGAAGGCTGAATTGGCTGAATACTATCGGGAGGCGATCGCAGCCAACCGATATCCTGACGGCACCCAGCTAGCTTTAAAGCAAGCAGTGACTAGCTATGTTATCGAATCTGCGGTCGGCTTAGTAGTCGAATCTGCGGACAAATCGACTGCTGAGCCTGCTATAGATGCGTCTATCAAGGTGAATGGCGCACTGGGATCTCACCTAAAAGCAAAGCAGGTGGCTATTAGTCCTGCCAATATCACCCTTGGCAATGGCTCCGACGAGCTCATCCGCTCAGTGATTATGGCCACCTGCTTGGGCAATCATGGTTCCATTTTGGTGGCGGCACCGACCTTCTCCATGTATGCCATCCTCGCCAACACGTTAGGCGTTACGGTTCATACGGTCGGTCGCTCAGATACGTTTGAAGTTGATTTAGTAGCTGCTGACGCTGCCATACAATCGGCTGCGCTCAATGGCTTACCTATCCGATGCGTCTTCATGGTGCATCCTAATTCTCCGACAGGCAATGCTCTTACCCCTCGTGAACTCACCTGGCTCAGACAGCTCCCAGAAGATATCTTGATTGTGGTTGATGAAGCCTACTTCGAGTTCAGTGGCCGGACTACAGTGACAGATGCGCTCAGTCGGCCCAACTGGTTGGTAACACGTACTTTTTCTAAAGCGCTACGGCTGGCCGCTCACCGAGTAGGCTATGGCATTGCTCACTCTACGATTATTGCGGCTCTAGAAAAGCTGCGACTACCCTATAACCTCCCTAGTTTTTCGCAGGTCGCAGCTCACACGGCATTGACCCACCGGGTGCAAATCCTCAGCCAGATTCCGGATATTTTGGCTGAGCGAAATCGGCTCTACCAAGCACTCAGTGACCATCCCTACTTACAGGTTTGGCCCAGCGACAGCAACTTTTTGTACGTTCGCCTCCAAGCCAATGCTCTCTCCGTTTTAGAAGCCCGCTCTCAAGCAGAAGGGCTAATCAAACTGTTAGGTCAGCTTAAAGAAAAGGGGACATTGGTGCGTCAAACGGGCGGGGGATTGCGGATCAGTATCGGTACGCAATCCGAAAATCAACGGACGCTAGCCAATATACAGCAAGTGCTCGGTAGCAAAATGTAGGGCTCCCTGCTACGAGAGCATTTCTACTAGAACCGCTTGTAGAAACACTTTATGACTAAAAATTACCAGACCAGAATTACCAGACCAGAATTACCAGACCAGAATCACCAGACAAATCCAGAGCGAACTCGATGAATGGTTTGGGGTAGAACACCCACTAATAGCGCAAAAGCCTCATCAGGCACTGTATCGACTGTGCTTTGATCAAAGTAGGTTTTGAACTGCTCTAGGATCATTCTGGCCCGATCATCAGGACTAGGCTGGTCAGTGAAGTTTTGTGTGAGCCGAATCCACTGGAGTCGAATTTTAATCGCATTCTGATGCGCTTCGTGAGAATCAGGCTCTAACAGTGACAGGTTGCCAATCGGAATTAGCTTGACGATATCGTTATCAAGATCGCCACCGACAGCCGCACCGGGGCCTGCAAATTCAGCATGAAATTCTCTCAGTACAATCAAGCCATTTCGACGACGGCTGTTGACAACCCAAAGCTTGCCGCTTTCTATTTTCTCAACCACTTCGTCAATTTGTAGGTATTGATTCACGGATTTGCCGAAGAATTTCCAATTCCCCGCTATACGCGGAGAATCTTGCAAAATTGATGACTGCGAAGAGGTTCTCAAGCTCTTACCATTCTCCATACCACTATTGGGGTGGCCGGCTATCACACCGGCTGTCCTACCGGCTATCATACCGGCTGACACACTCGTCATATTTTGGGCTAGAAGGGAGGACGGCGAAATGATACTACCAGAGCCGCCCGATAACTCACAAGTGGATAGCCGCTCAGATGCCTGATGATGAGCTGTCTGATTGACCTGAGTCTGAAAATGACGCTGAGTCTGCCAGGCTGATGCCGTGGCTCTTTCAAAGGTGGGCTTGGAATCCATGTTTTAGGTGTGCTCACTCAGCGTATCTGATGGCTGCAGCGGGTAACTACTCCTAATGTGATACGAATCGTCTGGAAACCTAAAAAGAACAAATAGTTTTTATTCATTCTTTATGCCTTAGCGGCCCGGTCTTTATACACCTTACATAAAACTCTATGATCTGAGTGTGAAGCGTTAGTGAACATACGTAGTTATGTATGTATGATTTATGGCATGTAGGTTTGCCGTTGATCCCGGTAGTTCGTATTGCCTGCTATCTAAGCTTTATGCCGGCTGCCGCTATGTCCGTAATTACTCTGAAGCTGATGCTTTTTGATGGAGTATTTGCGTGATTTCCTCTTGAGTTAAAGTGCTTTTAAAGACGTTTATTTTGTTTGGCGGTTGCTAGCTGGAGCCACTCATATTCTGAATAGAGACGCTAATATCTCTAAACTGTAAATTCTGATCCCCTGGCTTTTGGTCTCATGATTTTGAGATCAGATCGCCTGGTTTGGGATCAGGCGATCGCACCGCCTTAGAGAGCAGTAGCCGTTGGGGCCTGAGCCCACAGCCCGAAAGAATTGGGTTGCTGACCTCACAAGGCCGATAGCCCGCGCGTCTGTATAGTCTTTGGGCGTCTGCATTATCGGCCATAACATGCAAGTAAATATGTGAAAAGCCCCAACTCACGGCGATGCTTTCGCAAGTAAAGAGTAGCTGCCTAGCAGCGCCTGCTCGCCTATGCGTTGGGCTGATCGCCAAATTAGATAGATAGGCGCGTTTGGGCGGAAAGAGCTGCCAGGTTTCACAAGGGCGCTGAGAGATTTCTGCTGTGCCTACAACTGCGCTGGACTGCGCTGAGTCAGGATGAAGCGTGGTGGCGACTAGGCAAGCATACTGATTGACCGGACTCTTGATTTTAGTCTTAAGGTCTTCTTGAATGCCCAAGCGCAAAATCCAATACAGCCATTGAGTGGCACGGGCTTGAACGTAAAAGCTATTGAGCAGAACGCTCGCAATTGGGCCAATGTCTTTGAACTGAGCCGCCCGAATACGAAAGGACTGGTGCGGGTAGCTAGCAGGCGTTTCGCGTTCAGCATCGGTCGTAGGCATAGTAGAAACTCGAAAGCGAGTGGGAACTTTATAAAGGACGTTGCACAGCTGCCTCTGCGTATGTAAGGGGTTCTCGGGCAAAGGTTTTTTAGCGTGTCTCCTAAGAGAAAGCTGCCGTAACACTTCTCAAGGAATGGTTCAAAAAGCAGCTTTCCTAGCGGGAGACGCCGGAGTAGATATCGAGCCTAAATGAGAGATTGATACATGGCAGTTAGAGAGCGTAGTCGGCGGCAGAAGACATCTAAGCACAAAATATTAGTGGTAGATGACGAACCCGACAATTTGGATTTGCTCTACCGCACATTCTATAGAGATTTTAAAGTGATCAAGGCCAATAGTGGTCATGACGCACTAGAAATGCTCTCTGAGCAGGGTGATATCGCGGTAATTATTTCTGACCAGCGAATGCCTGGGATGAGCGGCACAGAGCTATTAAGCCTAACTGCCGACCGGTATCCTAATTCTATTCGGATTATGCTCACTGGCTATACCGATGTAGAAGATTTGGTAGAGGCCATCAATGAGGGCAAGGTATTTAAATATGTGACTAAGCCCTGGGAAGAAGATGACCTTCGCCTGGTGGTCAATCAGGCGGTGGATACTCACAGCGTGCTCAATGCTCGTACCCAAGAGCTCAACCGAGTACTGCGCCAAGAAACGCTACTCAATGCGATTACAAATACCATTCGCAGTGCTCAGAGCTCTCAGGAAATGCTCAAAACCATTGTAGAAACCTTGGGTACGGCGTTTGAGTTAGATTACGGTGTTGTGAAGCCTTTGTTTGAGGCGGATCTTAATTCTCCGGCTTTTTACTATATGGGTACTGCCATTCCTAACGATCAGCGAACGGCAGATACCTCGGCGCTTTCGACTGAAACTTTGGCTCTGCTTGATAAAACGGTTTGGCCAACAGCTTTTGTTCAGCACTTAGAGGTGGCTGAAGACGTGGCTGAAACGGCGCCTGATGCGGACAGCATAGCGGCATATCAAGCGTTGGATATTCATACTAGCTTGCTGATTCCGCTGACGTTTAAGCAGGATGTGTTGGCGGTGTTGGCACTGCATAAGCGATCGCACCAAAAGCTATGGGAAGAGAGCGAAATTAAGCTGCTCACTACGCTGGCTGACCAGGCCGCGCTGGCGCTCTCTCAAACCTGGACTTATGAGCGTGTGCAGTCTTTGGCTCAGCGAGAGGTGCTGATTAACACCATTACACAGGCGCTGCATGCCAGCCTAGAGCCCAGTGAAACCTTTGCGGCGATTACGCAAAAACTGGGGCAGGCATTAGAGGTCGATAGCTGCATGCTGTCGCTATGGACACAGACGGATTCTCAATGCGTTGGTCGCTACGATGTGACTGAGGTAACGCCGCGATCGCTGCCCGAACCCAGCGTGGTCATTGCTGAAGATGCTATTTTTTCGACGCTGCTGACGACTCGGCAGCCGGTGGTGGTGAACACTCCAGATAGCGCAAGAGATAGCGCAAGTGCCCATCTTTTGGGGCGCAAGCGGGTGAATGCTCAGGCCTTGCTGGCTGTGCCGCTGCTGGCCGATGCTAACATTACGGGCTGTATCGTACTCCGGCAGATACAGTGCGATCGCCAATGGCAGCCGGATGAAGTCACCCTGGTTCAGTCGGTGGCCAATCAGGCAGCGATCGCTGTTCAGCAGGTCAACCTTTACCAAAAGAGCCGCCGTCAAGCAGAACAACTGCTAGAGCTAGACCAGCAAAAGAATGCCTTTTTTCAAAATATTTCTCACGAGTTTCGCACGCCGTTAACGTTGACGATTGGCCCGTTGGAATCAGCGGTAGAGCGCAGCGAGGGGCTAGATGCTGAGCAATCGGTGATTGCACTGCGAAATTCTCGTCGGTTGCTGCGCCTAGTCAACCAGCTACTGGACTTGCAGCGGCTAGATGCGGGCAAAATGCAGCCTACTTTTAGGCCCTGTGACTTAGCAGTCTTTACCGCTGAGGTGGTCGAAGCTTTTCAAACCTATTGTGAGCGTAAGCAGATCACGCTGACCACTGAGATTGCATCTTGCCCTTGCGTGTACTTGGACATGGAAAAGTTCGATAAGGTGCTCTACAACCTGCTTTCTAACGCAATGAAATTTACCCCAGCGGGTAAGTCGATTACGGTAAAACTCAAGGAAGTAGATGGCAAGGCTTGGCTACAGGTGCAAGACGAGGGGATTGGCATTCGCGAAGACCAAATTCCGCATTTATTTGAGCGTTTTCGTCAGGCGGATGGCTCGGCTAATCGTCACTATGAAGGCACAGGGTTAGGACTATCGCTGGTGCAAGAGCTGTCTGAGCTGCATGGTGGCCAGGTGACTGTGCAGTCGGCCTATGGTGAGGGAACCACCTTTACGATTGAGTTGCCGTTGGGCGCTAGTCATTTGCCGGCGGAGCAGGTGGTAGAGCAGAGACTACAGACTGAAAAAGGCCGCGCGGCGGTGGAGCTGTCGGATATTGAAATGGCCTCGGCAACGGCTGATCGGGCGGTGAGTTTGCCAGACAAAATAGAAGGCGACCATGCTGAAGTTGCGTCATTTGAAGGGGCTCAGATATTAGTGGTTGATGATAATCCTGATTTGCGCGCCTATGTCTCTAGCGTGTTGCAGCGCAAAGGCTATCAGGTGCGGACGGCTGAACAGGGGGCGGAAGGGCTCGAAATGGCAACGTCTTACAAGCCTGATTTAATCATTACGGATTTGATGATGCCTGGGGTTTCTGGGTTGGAGATGATTGCACGGATTCGGACAGACCTGGCGCTTCAGGGTACGCCAATTATTCTGTTAACGGCCAAAGTTGACGATGAAACTCGCTTGGAAGGGGTAGAACAAGGCGCAGATGCTTATCTTTCTAAGCCGTTTAACGACCGTGAGCTATTGGCTGAGGTGCGTAATTTGCTGGCGCTGAAGGCCAATGAGCGGAAGGTTGCTCAGCTGAATCAGTATTTAACAGAGTCGGTGCTACAGCGCTTTTTGCCGCCGTCGCTAGTGCACAAAGCCAGCAAGGGTAATTTGCAGCTGGATCTGCGGCCTGAGCCTCGCTTGGTGACCATTTTATTTAGCGATATTGTTGGCTTTACTCAGCTAAGTAATACGCTGCGATCGCGCCGAGTTGCCGAACTGCTCAATGAATATCTAGAAACCATGACCCATGCCATTTTTAACAACGGGGGTACGGTCGATAAGTTTATGGGCGATGCGGTGCTGGCGCTGTTTGGTGCGCCTGAGGAAATGAGTCCGAATGAACAGGTGAAACGAGCGATCGCCTCGGCGCGTCAAATGTACAAAGACCTAGACGGCCTCAACCAACGCTGGGCTACGCAGGGCATTGGCCCTGTCAAGTTCCGCTGCGGCATCCATCAAGGCACCGCCGTCGTAGGCATGTTTGGCAGCGCTGAACGCTCCGACTATACTGCCATTGGTCCGAGTGTAAACATCGCTGCTCGCATTCAGGAATCGGCCACGGCAGACACTATTTTGGTGTCCGCAGCGGTAGCCGACTACTTGGATGAGCAGGAGATTGTGAAGTTTGATCCGCTTAAGCTTAAGGGAATTGATGAAACTGTGCTGACTTTTGGAGTCAAGACGCAGCTGTAGATGTTTTTTTGCTAAACATTTTCAACGCCAAACACAAACGCCAAACACAAACGCCAAACACAAACACCAAACATACACACCAAACATAAACGAGCGCTCACTGCTGGTCTCATCTGACTGGTTTAATTCGACTGAATATAAGCGTCGAACTCGCTGGTTGAAGTGCTAGCTTATTAGGGCTTAAGTCCGGCGGCATCGCTGCTGGCAACTCCCACTGGCGCAGATGCAAAGATGGTTTCTCCGCTAAAAACTTGGCAACATCATGAACCCAAGCCTTTATGGCCAGTGTTGGGTAGTTTAGCTGTGCTTGCTCATGTCGGCGTATTGGGACTGAGCATACCCTACGTTCTAGAGCTGATGCAGCCTACAGGGGGCGGTAAAACGATACCCATTGAGCTAGTGGTTGAAGATGCGGTTTCTATGGAGACTGCAAACGATGTGATGGATGACGCTGCCAACCTAGACACCCAAACAGATCAAAATGAGGGTGCTGAAGCTTCTCAATCCCTGGCTGAATCTGAGCAAAAATCCCAGACTGCTACGAATGCGAGTCTTCCATTAACGCCTTTGGAGGCTAGCCGTGACGATAGCATCTCCTCTGCCTTCTCTTCTCCTCATGTGAATTCTCAAGATTCAGCGACAGTTAGCCAACCAGTGAGGCAGACATCTGCTAGGTCATCTCAGTCTGCGAGCACCTCCCAATCTTCAGATGCATCTCAGATCGCACCGGAACCTCAACAGAGCGATCAAATAACAGATGATGGTGATTCAGACGGAGGCCCAGGCGGTGGTTCAGAAGGCGGTTCAGAAGGCGGTTCAGAAGGCGGTTCAAACGAACCGTCTGGTCAGGATGTTTCTGATAATAGCGATAATAGCTCAGGGGATTTGCCGTTTGCCTCCACAGGAGGTGATACGCCATTGACCGACCCTATAAGGGGTGATGCGATCGCAAAATTTGCCTATCTGAGCCTTGCCAATCCTCAGGAGGCTCCGCTTGAGTTTCAGAAAGATAGAACAGATACACCCCCTCGGCTGACGACAGAGACAGTTGCCAATGCGATTCAGCTGAGCCTAGACAATACGTCCTGCGATCCGATTGAATTTCCTCAGCCAAGTGCAACCTACCGGCTGATGATTAGTGAAACGGGGTCTGTTTTGCGGGCAACGCGGTGGACAGGCGGCGGAATGGGCACAGTCGGTGCGCCAGCAGAGGATGCCGTTGGCTGCTTGATTAGAAACGCTGGCTTTACTTTTGAGCCTGCCATATTGGATGGAGCCCCTTGGGTAAGCGACAACCTATTGGTTACTGTGCAGTTGATAGAGTCTACTGGCGAATGACTGGTCGCGTGACTGGTCGAATGACTGGTCGAATGACTGATAGATCTCTGACGCAAAACCGTGATAGGCTTTCTAAGCTAATATCGAGACAGTTACAAAGATAGAAATACCTGCGGGTGTAGTTTAGTGGTAAAACCTTAGATTTCCAATCTAATGATGGGGGTTCGATTCCCCCCACCCGCTTTGAGCGTACAACACCATGCCAACATGCGGTATGCCACCGTCATCGTAGGGCTCACCGGTGGGCTGGAAGCCAAAGCTTTTGTAAAACTCGGTGAGATAAACCTGTGCAGAGATTCGCACATTCTGCTCGGGATATTCTGCCCCACATTTTTCTAAGCAGAGCGTGATGAGCTGCCGTCCGAGGCCGTGTCCTCTGGCTGCTTTGCGCACTAGCACACGGCCTATTGAAGGCTCTGGGTATCGGGTATTAGGCGGCAGTAGGCGGGCATAGGCAATCAGCTGCTGATGTGGGTCGTAGCCGAATAAATGCCAAGCATTGCTGTCTCGACCGTCTGCATCTAGGTACAGACAGTCTTGTTCTACAACGAATACTTGCTGGCGAACTGCCAGCATTTCATAGACTTCGGTGGCGGGAAGTTCGTCGAACCATCGCCATGTCCAGCGAATCTGTGTTTTGTTTTGCATCAAGTTTTGCATTGATGAGGGCCAGCCTGTTTTTGGCTTGGGCATTTAGCCGCCGTAGTTCCAGCCGGTGCTCTCTAGTAGCAGTGGCTTGCCTTCGCGGTGTTCGCCTGCGCCGATCACTTCACCGACAAATACGGTATGGTCACCATGTTCTACGCTGCCGACAACTTTACACTCTACGTAGCCTAAAGCGTTTTGAATGATGGGGCAGCCGGTTTCTTCTCCTAGATAAAATTCAATGTCTTCAAACTTATTGCCGACTCGGCGCAGTGGCTTAAAGAAGTTTTGGGCGATCTCTTTTTGGCCATCTTCTAAAACGCTGATTGCAAAGACGCCGCTAGCTTTGACCATGGCATGGGAGGTGGAGTCTGCTTTGATACAGTTCACGACGAGCGGTGGGGTAAAAGAGGCTTGCATGATCCAACTGGCGGTGAATCCGTTGACCTCGTCTTTGTCTTTAGTGCCGCATACATACAGTCCGTGAGGGATTTTGCGGAGCATGGTCTTTTTAGCAGCTTCGTTGAGCATGATGGTCTTCCTTATCGGTATGTAGGTATTTAATAGGGACTGATAGGTAGTCTATGTCATAGGAGTGAGGCGGGAAATCTGTCTTCGGTTGCAAAGCGCGTGCCGAGAAGTGAACCGAGAAGTGAACCGAGAAGTGAGTCAAAGCGTACACGACTACTTTCTGGCGATGCCAGCAGCACGAGCGACTTCTTTGACCGCCGCAGCGACAGCAGGGGCTACGCGGATGTCGAATACGGAGGGCATGATGTTGTTAGCGGCGATTTCATCTTCGGGTATTAGAGAGGCGATCGCCTTTCCTGCGGCCAAAAACATATCGGTTGTAATGGCCTGTGCCCGACAGTCTATTGCGCCCCGAATCACGCCGGGAAATGCCAGCACGTTATTGATTTGATTGGGGTAGTCGCTTCGCCCAGTCGCCATTACAGCGGCAATTCCTTCCAGTAGCTCAGGCTGAATTTCGGGAACGGGGTTGGCCATGGCAAATACAATTGGCTGAGCGGCCATTGCGCGCACCATTTCCACCGTTACGACGCCCGGTGCGCTAACGCCCATAAAGACATCGGCGCCTTGCATGGCGTCAGCAAGGGTGCCTGATTGGGAAACGGCAAATGCTTGTTTGGCTGCGGTGAGGTCAGTGCGATCGCCTCCAATAATTCCTTTAGAGTCACAGATAGTCAGCCGCTGCACGCCCGCTTTTTGAAACAGTCGGCCCATAGATAGCCCAGCTGCTCCAGCGCCGTTAATCACCACATGAATATCGCCGATTTGCTTATTTACAACCTTGAGCGCATTGCTCAAAGCCGCCAAACTCACAATTGCGGTGCCATGCTGATCGTCATGAAAAATAGGAATATCTAGCTCATCTTGCAGACGCTTTTCAATTTCAAAGCAGCGCGGGGCACTAATGTCTTCTAAGTTAACGGCGCCAAATACAGGCGCAATGCGTTTTACCGTTTCGATAATTTCCTCGGTGTCCTGCGTGTCTAGGCAAATTGGAAACGCATCTAGGCCCGCGAATTCTTTAAACAGCATTGCCTTGCCTTCCATAACGGGCATGGAGGCCGCTGCCCCCAGGTTGCCAAGTCCTAAAACCGCGCTGCCGTCGCTGACAATTGCGACCGTATTGCCCTTAATAGTGAGGTCGTAAACGCGTTCTGGATGTTTGTCAATTTCTACGCATACTCGTCCTACGCCGGGGGTGTAGGCCATGGCCAAGTCGTCCTGCTCACGCAGCGGGATTTTGGCTTCTACTCGCAGCTTGCCGCCCCGGTGCAGAGCAAAGGTGCGATCATATACTTCTAGTACCTCAATATTGGAGAGCTGCCGTACTGCCTGTTCAATATTCGCTGCGGCTTCGGTACTGGCTGCATCTACCGCAATTTCGCGGATGATGTACTCGCGGCTTTTTTCAACGACTTCAATGTTGCCTAGGTTACCTTTTGCCTGGGCGATCGCCTCAATTACACTCGACAGTTGACTCACCTGATTAGGCAGCTTGATACGGAGCGTTAAACTATAGCTAGGATTGGGTGTCAAACTGACCATAATTGTGAAGGGTGAATGAGGAATGATGAGTAAAAGATTATCCTTTTTTCTATCCGTTGCGAGACGATAAGCTTTGAAAAAGCCTATGAGAAGCTTTTAAGCTCGCCCTTGAGACTCGCTCAGCTCATTTTTACCCGTTCATCGTCACATTCCGCATCGTTCATTATTTACGTCCTCCCATGCCGACCCTCTACGCCGAAATCGACATCAATGCGCCTCAAAGCGTTGTTTGGGATGCGCTCATTCGTAAAGATCAGTGGCGATTTTGGAACACCTTTTTGTACGACTGTGACCCTGGATTGCCGATAGCACGCGGGGGTGAAATATTTTTATCCATGCAGCGGCTAGAAGGCGATGAAGAAACCGAATTTCAACCCTTGATTACAATGCTGCGTCCGCCTTATATGATGCGCTGGGTTTCGAGTATTCCAGGGCTACGTAGTGAGCATATGTTTGAGCTGAGGGAAACCATGCCGGGGCGTACTCGCTACCTGCATCGGGAAATCTTTTCAGGCATTCTTTCTAAAGTCTTTTTACCCTTTATTCGTCAGGATGAGCGGCAAGGCATCCAGCGCATGGCGCAGCAGCTAAAAATGCATGTTGAAAACAGTATGCTGCGTAATTCTCAGCAGGATAGATTTGACCCTTACGCTCAGGATTACAGGAATCGCCCTGTTGATCGTCCGGTAGAGCGACTTTACGACGGGCCATATAATCGCCCGAACTATGACCGTCCAAACTATGACCGTCCGAACTACGACCATCCGAACTACGACCGTCCGAGCTATGACCGTCCCTACGATGGCGACGGTTATGACGACAGAAATGGCTATCCAGGCGGTGACAGCTATCGGCCACGTCGCCGTCGTTAGGTCGTTCGTTCGTCAGGTCATTCGTCAGGTCATTCGTTTGTCTTCAGTGAGTGGGTGTTTGCTATTGGGTGTTGACTAAGGAGTTAATAGGGCTAAACGACAGCTGATAGCGATAGAGCGCAACGGGTTTATCTTGAGCCTTGAAGTAGTTTGGATCTTGCGGTGATAGGTAAATAGCCGTGATTTGATCTGCACCGATAGGAAAATTAGGATCGGCCCGTTTGTGATAAATCGTGGTGTTTTCTACTTCATTGAGATAAACGGTCGATGCATTTTCGGCGTTTTTGGCATTGCGGAAATACTGCTGAAAAACCTCTGTGGTTGCGAAGGTCCCTGCATTTGGTTCTTCTACAGTGCGACCTGTCACAGTAGAAATTAGCTGTTGATTGTTTTTTAGCAGGGTAACTTGGCGATTCGGATCTTCAGGATCTACTTTTACTGCTTTAACCCATTCATCGCCCAAGTAGGCCCTTGCTAGGTTTAGGCCATTGAAAGCACGGTCTGAAACGATTTGCACCTCATCTTTTTGACTGTTCGCCAGTGGCTGGTTTAAAAAGCGGCCTTTGGCGATTGGTTTGGGAATGAATCGAACGATCGCAGGAATAGGCTTGCCTAAAAACTGACGATTTCCTTCAAAACCGGGGGTGACTACCTCGGGCGCTAGCGGTGCAACCATATCTATCAGGGTCGAATTCATGCGCCAAGTTCCTGCCATCCAGGCAGGATAGGCGAGGTCGCCTTCAGATACTTGGACGGGCGGCTTGTTGTCCCAGTTTGGGAAGGCCTGCTGTCGATCTCGCAAACTTTCGGCGGCGGCGCCAGCGCTGCAGGTTAACCAAACCAATATCAGCAGTCCTAGCCAGATAACATTTTGCCGAACGCGACTCCATAGCAGCTGTTTGTTTAGCAGCTGTTTGTTTAGCAGCTGTTTGTTTAGCAGATAAGAGTGCGATCGCCCCGGTGGGATCTGACGAGCTTTATTTTTGGCTGAGTGGTGAGACAACGGTGTACCTAGCGCCTGTACTATCAGGAATGAATTTGACCGGTGGATTCGACTGGTAGATAAAACTGGTGAATTTACTGACCGTCGATTCTTAGCTTAGCGTGCCAGAAGCGTCTGATCTCACCTCTGATATCACTAGGGCGCGAGGTTCTAGCATGAGTTTTTGGCGTGAGTTTTTTGGCGTAAGGTTTTTGCGTGAGGTTTTAAGGTGTTTCAGCAGGCGCTAAATTTACGAGCGAATCCAGCTGCCAGTATTCGTCGGTACTAGAAGTTGTGCTGCCAAAGCCGCGAATGGTGCCTAGGTAGCTTTTGACCGTTTGGAAGAAGGGCTCGTCGGGAGCGATTTGCAGCCATTGAGTCACCCAAGAATAGATCAGCGAAAAGGTAGAACCAGTGTTGACGTAGCTATAGCCGTTGTTGGGATAGGGCAGTGATTCAGTGGCATTAAGAAAAGTCGGGTACTGATTAATGGGCTCAAAGGCAGTGGCGTTGAGCAGCTGACTCATTGCGCCAGCGCCGGAGGTCACAATCAAGGTGTCTTCGGAGACCCATTCATGGCTGAGGTAGCTGGTGGCAAAGTCGCCGACTAGACTATCGAGGGTATCGAGGGCTGTTTGGGCGGTGGGGCGATCGCTCGTTTGAACCGCAATGCCTATTTCTAGCCCTGTGCCTGGGGCAAAGCTATTGACTGCACCGCGACTGCTGGGAAAAAAGAACAGCACAAACTCTCGATCCATCCAGCCAATTAGCTCGCTATCAAGATCTAAACCAGTGAGCAAAGAAACCGTACTGCGTGCCTGCGCCAGAAAATCGCGCGTAAGGGGGTTAAGGGATAAGCTGTTCGCAATTTGCCTCCACAGCCCAGCAACATCGCGACCGCTGCTAAGGGCAAAGGTCGGCGCAGGAACAAAGCTCAAGGCGGAGTCGGCATAGGGCAAATCAGGTGTTTCCGCGGTACGAATCAGCTCGTTGCCGTACACTCTGCCCTGTAGCCTAATCCCTTCTGTTTGCGGATATACCACAATATCTAGAGAGGTGCCCTTGAGAACATTGGCCGCGAGTAACCGCGTCTCTAGTTGGGTAGATAATGATGAGGGAGCGGGAAATCCAGGAATCTGTGGCATTCTGGGTAGCCCAGGTGCCGGAAACTGGGCCGCTGGAAAGGTGCCATCAAGGTTGTACTTACTGATTTCTGAGAGGTTGCTATAAAGGCGCGCGATCGCGCCGGGTTGGGTTGCGTATTGCGATCGCAAAAATAGCTCACTATCGCTCAGCCGAGGATAGTCAAACTGACCGTAGTCCAGTAACTCCTTCAACGGCTCAGGCTCTGACGCAAAGATCAAGTAGCCATCTACATAGGCAATGGCCTGTCCCTTAACTTCGTAGGTGTTGTAGTCAGGTTCGGCCTCAAAAACTTCGGGGCCAGGCAGTAAGAAGCGATCATCCGAACCTAGCGCTTTCAATCCAAGTGCATTTTGCTTCGCAGGTGTATTTTGCTTCGCCGTTGGGTTTGAGCCAACCTGCGAAAGGTTCAAAAGCTCTTCATGAGGGACTTCCGGCAGATTTTGCCAATTGTCATTAGGGTCACCCCAGCCCTGGTCGCTAAAGGTTTCGGTGCGTGACGGCCATACCCATAGCTGTGCGCCCAAATAGGTGCTCTTTTCAGGCAACTCTGGCCGAGAGGTTTCAAGTGCCGCTAGATACGACTCTATAGCGGCTCCATCGGTTACGGGTAGCACCACGAGCATTCGGGTATCAAGGTCTGTTAAGGCAATGCTGCGCGGTGTTTTATCGGGTAGTGCTGCAATCATTGCCTGATCGCCAATCCAAGGCCGAATATCAGTTTCATAGTCCACTCCCGGTAAGGCAGCTAGAAGGCGAGCCGGATTGATTGCTCGCTCAGGTTCTTTGAGTCCTTCTTCCTCAACTCCTTCGACTCCTTCGGCTCCTTCGAGTTCTTCGTGCCCTTCAAGCCCTTCGAAGGCAGCTGTGTAAGCTTTAAACGTAGTAAAGGCCATATTAAACAGCTCGTACTGCGCTAACGCATCCCAATCGGCTTGCTTTGTAGAGAGAAAAATCGCCATCGGGGTATTGGCTGGCAAAATGTGAACCAGCTGACGATGAGCAGCCAGTTTCTCTGCGTCATAGCCTAGTTCCCCGGTTTCAGTGGCTTCACCGGCTTCCCTGGCTTCCCTGACTTCCTTGGCTTCAACCGCGATACCCATCGGGGCTGCTACGATGCCCAGCGCCAAAGAGAGACAAATTGCCAGCGTTACACGACATTTTTGAGGAATGCCTCTAGGCTGACGAAAAGCTGCTGTTTGAAAAGGCTGGAAAGAGCGGGCCATGTCCGCGAAAATCATGCTTAAGAACCGAGGGGTTGAATCATCAATCATTATTTCAATAAACCTAAAGCGTTCACATCAATTTCATGTATTTGGTACGCCAATTTGACTTGAATTTTCGTATTTCGGCTTTTAGCAGTTAACTGCTTTGTTTGCGTACAATCTAAGACAGCTTTTAAGACATAACACAGCTTGAGATGTCGCCCCAAAACGTTTGAGAGAGGATGTTGGCAATGGGTAAAGGTCAGTTGAAGACAGTCGCGCTACTTGCTTTTTATAAGGCTCAGCCCGTTATCCGCGCTCAAGCACCTGCTATTTACAATATGGCTGAGCGTCTCGCCCGAAAAGCCGAAATTCCGATACCGGCTGTGTACTTGGTTCCTCGCTCAGCTGCCATCCACTTTCTTAATAGATTTGTATCCCTAGAGTCTAAACCCCAATACTCCACGTAAAATTACCAACAACAGCGACTCACTTATGGATCAAGTCCTCGGCGCACTCCTTATTTTCACCCTAGTGCCTCTGCTCGGCGCACTCCCCCTGACGGGTTGGATAGTCCGCCTCCTTACTGGCAAACAACTTGCTACCCTAGGCACTGGCAACACCAGCGTGTCAGCCGCCTTTTACCACGGTGGCACCCTTCCAGGCATATTTTCTGTCACCGCCGAAGCGCTTAAAGGCATCGCCGCCGTTGTAATCGCCCGCTACTTTTTTGGCAGTGACGCCATTTGGCCTGTCCTCTCTCTCATATTTTTAGTGATGGGCCGCTACTGGGGGAGCCAAGGTGCTGGCACTACCAACGTTGCTTGGGGCTTTTTGGCCTACGATCCGATCGTGGCTGGGCTGACTTTTCTGATTAGCTTTATTGGGTTTACCCTTTTGCGAATGCGCGATCAGGGCCGACTGTTTGTGCTGGTTCTCATGCCTGTGCTGACTGCGTTGCGCCATCCTACCGACGGTATGCGCGTCTTAATTGTGGCCTGCCTGTCAGGTGTTGTAGCCTGGATATATCACAAAATACCCGACGACTTAGATTTACCGATTGCCAACAGTACTGGAGAGTCTCGGCGCATGTTTCGATTTTTTCAGGGCGATCGCGCCTTAAAGTCCCTCAACACCCGATTGAGCCCCAAAGATGTCGGCGAAAAAGCAGCCACCCTTTCTGAGCTGCACTACTGGGGCTACCCGGTTCCACCAGGATATGTCATCGCGGCAGGCGACGACCCGGCTGCGCTTATTGCCACTGTGTTTCCTGGCATTGCCAACCCCATGGACAATGTCACTCACGATCAAAAAGTTGTCGCCCGTTCCTCGGCCCTTGGCGAAGACTCGCTGACCTCATCAGCCGCAGGCCAGTATGTTTCTGTCACTAATATCACCAGCCCTGCTGCCCTAGAGCAAGCCATTATTGCCTGCTTTAAAGCCTACAACGCACCTAGCGCCGTTCGCTACCGACAGTCGCGCAATTTGCCCGAAGGCAAAATGAATGTCCTGGTGCAGCCCCATATCTCAGGGCTTTATTCTGGCGTCGCCTTTAGCCGCGACCCCATGGCTCATGCAGGCGATGTTGTTGTCATAGAAGCTTTGCCTGGAGAAGCCAGCCAAGTCGTCTCTGGCAAAATAACGCCCGAGCGCTACCAGGTGGTTGTCTCTGATGTGTTAGATGCCGCTTTTGGTTCTTCTAAGAATGATTCGGATGTCTCGGATGTCTCGGATGACTCGGATGCCTCGAAGAACTCATGGCAGATGCCCTCAGATCTGGCTTTGCCGGTCACGGGCAAAGGGAAAACGCCTACCGATTTGATTCAACAGGTCGCCTATCTGGCCCGCCATCTTGAAAATCGCTTTCATGGTATTCCACAAGATATTGAGTGGAGCTTTGATGGTCAGCAGCTTTGGGTGTTACAGAGCCGCCCTATTACGACCTTGCTGCCGATTTGGACCCGGAAAATTGCTGCTGAGGTCATTCCGGGCGTGATTCGTCCGCTTACTTGGTCTATCAACCGACCGCTCACTTGTGGCGTATGGGGCGATTTATTTACGACTGTTCTGAAAGACCGGGCGGCGGATATTGATTTTTCGCAAACGGCAACGCTGCACTATATGCGAGCGTACTTTAACGCGACTTTGCTCGGCGATATTTTTATTCGGATGGGTCTGCCGCCCGAGAGTCTAGACTTTTTGACGCGGGGAGCTAAGTTTAGCCGTCCGCCTTTGGGTGTGACGCTGAAAAATGCGCCTGGACTTTTCCGACTGCTGGGTCAGGAGATGAGTTTGCCGCGTCAGTTCGCTCGGGTTAACACGGCTGAATTTGCCCCAGCATTAAAGAAACTGCAAAACGAGCCGATCAAAGATTTGTCTTTAGGCGCGATCGCCCCACGAATCGAAACAATCCTAGCGTTGCTAACACAGGTAACCTATTACAACATCATGGCGCCGTTGAGTTTGGCCCTGCGACAGGCCCTATTCAAGGTGGATTTGGCGACCTTAGACAACGCTCAAAGTCCTGAGATAATGGCCGTAGAAGCGCTCAAAAAGATGGCCGACGATGTGCGATCGCTGCTGCCCCAGCTAGGCCTCCATTCCCTCTCAGACGATATCTCAGGCAACGCCGTTTGCACGCCGCCCAATAACAGCGCTTCGCTATTCGCCGCCCTTTCCGAACATCCAGAAGGCCATCGCGTATTCAATCAGCTCGATCAGTTTTTAGACGAATACGGCTATCTGAGCGATGTTGCGACCGACATCGCGGTTCCAACCTGGCGCGAGTCCCCCCAGCCCGTTCGCGAGCTGTTAGCTCAGTATCTGTTTAATTCAGAGCCCAGCCAGTCAAAAACCAGCCAGTCAAAAACCAGCCAGTCAACACCTAAAAATAACGGATCTACCAGCGGATCTGGTTGGCGCTACCGGCAGGTGCAGGCCCGACTCAATCTCAAAGGCCAAGTCGCAGAAGTGTACAACCGACTACTGGCAGCATTACGAAGCTGCTTTGTAGAAATAGAAAGTCGTTGGTTAACAGCCGGATGGCTCGAAGCTCAAGGCGATATTTTCTTTTTGAGCTGGGATGATATTCGCGCTCAACTGCTGGCTGCGACCGCTCAACCGGATGAAAGCATGCGATCGCCGACAGAAATGTCACAAGCACCGTTGATGGAACCGCCCACAGACCCGTACGAAGCCCTCCGCCTCAAAATTGTGCTGGAGAAAGCGCATTGGCAAAGGCAACAGGGCACAAGAGTGCCTAGCCTGGTGTACGGAAATACCCCACCGCCGCTGGCCTCATCTACCGTCACTACTAATACCCTTCCGACGATATCTTCGGGTACGCTACAGGGGATTGGTGCGAGCAACGGATGCGTAGAAGGGACGATTTGCGTGCTAGAAGCCCTACCAGAATCGGCAATCGATATTAATGCTCAGACCATTCTAGTGGTTCCCTACACCGATGCTGGATGGTCTCCGCTACTGGCCCGCATTGGGGGCCTGATTGCGGAAGTGGGCGGCCAACTCTCTCATGGTGCAATTATTGCGCGTGAATATGGCATTCCTGCTGTTATGGACGTTAGCAACGCAACCCATCGGCTCAAAACGGGCCAGCGGGTACGGATTGACGGGCAACGTGGCACAATCGAAATCTTATCGATTCCTTGTAAGCAGTTGGGCGATCGCCCCAACCAACCTTAAAAGCTCCCTATTAAAGTCATTGCACGGCATCTTGCACACCGCATACTGCACACCGCATACCGCACACCCCATACTGTGCTTCTCCTTGTAGCCGTCATGAACTCTGCTCAAACACACTCACCCGTGGCCCATCAAGGCATCTTTACCGGCTCCAATGCACTCCAGCTCTTTTATCAAAGCTGGTATCCCAACTTGGCAACGGCCCTGCCTTCTAACGCTGTCGCTGTAAAAGGTGTTTTAGTGCTGGTTCACGGCTTAGGCGAGCATTCTGGTCGCTATTGCAATGTGGTAAAAGCACTCACCGCAGCCGGATACGCAGTGTACGCTTTTGACAACCAGGGCCATGGCAGGTCGGAAGGGCAGCGCGGACATATTAATCGCTGGCAAGACTATCGCAATAACATTCGCTACTTTTTACAGCTGGTTCGGCAGCAGGAGCCCACCGCACCGCTTTTTTTGATGGGCCATAGTCTAGGAGGGTTGATTGTGCTGGACTATGTTTTACGCAGCAGCGCTTTACGCAGCGACGGCACAGCCTTGTCAAATCAAGATCACCCCCAAGAACACTCAGAAGCTTCCGGGTCTGAGTTTGCTGCGCTCAACCTTGTTGGCATTGTGGTGAGTGCGCCCCCTATTCAACCGGCTAAGGGAACGGCCAGCTCTGTGCGAATTATGATTGCTCGCCTACTATCGGGCTTATTGCCGCGTTTGCCTTTAAAAATGGGGCTGGATAAAAAGGGCCTCTCTCGTAGTTCAGAAGCAATAGAAGACTTGGTTGATGACCCACTCATTCACCCTTATGTAACGCTGCGCTGGGGCAGCGAAACCCTCAAAACAATTGCCTGGGTAAAGGCCAATATTGATCGACTATGTCTGCCGATTCTGCTGACACATGGCGATGCTGACCCTATCATTGCGCCTGCTGGCAGCTATGAGATATTTCAGCAGATACCAACGCCCAATAAAACGCTGACTCTGTATCCAGGTAGCTATCATGAGCCCCATAACGATTTGGATGCGGATGTGGTGACCACTGACCTTGTGAACTGGCTCAATAAGTGTGTCGCTGCTGCTTAAATCTGGCAAGCTTAAAAAGTCTGCTACTATAGATGCTTGGCCGCGCTCTATTTAATTACGTTAATTACGCGTTTGCGCCAGGAGCGCTTTATCGCACTGCCCTGCTTTTGAGTCTGTTTGGTGAAATTTATTTCATTAACGGGCCTTATGGGGTTTGCCTTACTTGATAAAATTCGCTTCAAATCTCGTGAGTCAAACTCCGCAAGAGCTCGTTCAATTGTTCGTTGGTATTGCGATCGCCTTCTTTGGTAGAAGCTGCTTTCGTCAATATTTTTTCTATGATTTTTGTACGGGCTTTGTAGGGGTTGCTCTAAAAGTCGTTGCTCTTAAGCTCAGCTTGAGCGTAGCTTGGCGGTTTGCCCTTGATGCGCCGTAGCTAGGATAGAGCATATCAAAACAGTGTGGCTGAGGAGCCAGTGAATTAGCTTATGTCTTTCGAAAATCTTGGCTTACGGGCCGAACTGTTGCGTGCCGTAGCCGAGCAGGGTTATACCGATCCAACCCCGATTCAAAAAAAATCTATTCCCATTGTAATTCAGGGCCGCGATGTGATGGCCAGCGCCCAAACTGGTACTGGCAAGACGGCGGGCTTTACGCTGCCGATGTTGCAGCGCCTTTGCGAGCAGCTTCCCGCTCAGTCACTGCCCGCCCAAGATGCAGCCGCAGAGCCAAGCAGCGCCGCTGTTCAAGGCAAGCGAGGCACTAAGCCAGTCCTAAGAAAAAAAGGTGATGCCCCTAGCCCGAGTCGAAATGCTGGGCGTCGTCCGATTCGGGCGCTCATTGTCACCCCGACTCGGGAGTTAGCGGCTCAAGTGGGCGAAAGTGTTGAGACCTACAGCAAATATTTGCCTATTCGTTCAACGGTTATCTTTGGCGGAGTCAAAATCAATCCGCAAATTTCTAAAATTCGCCAGGGTGTCGATATTTTAGTCGCTACGCCCGGTCGGTTGTTAGACCATGTCAATCAGCAGACGGTCGATCTCTCTCAGGTAGAGATTTTGGTGCTAGATGAAGCCGACCGGATGCTGGATATGGGCTTTATCCACGATATTCGTAAAATTTTGACGCTGGTATCTGATGATCGGCAGACGCTGCTGTACTCAGCGACGTTCTCTCAGCCGATTAAGAAGCTGGCAGATAGCTTTTTGCGATCGCCTGATCTCATCGAAGTTGCCCGCAGCAACGCCGCCGCCGAAACCGTCGATCAAATCGTATATCCGGTAGATCGCGTTCGTAAAAGCGAGCTGCTTTCATTTATTATCGGCTCCCGCAATTGGCGTCAGGTACTGGTGTTTACCCGTACCAAGCATGGCGCTAACCGCCTGACAAAACATCTCCAAAAAGACGGTCTCACCGCCGCCGCAATTCATGGGAACAAAAGCCAAGGGGCCAGAACCCGCGCCTTAGCCTCCTTTAAAGCGGGCGACATACGCATATTAGTCGCAACCGATATTGCGGCTCGCGGCTTAGATATTGATATGCTGCCTCACGTTGTGAATTTTGAGCTGCCCAACGTGGCTGAAGACTATGTTCACCGAATTGGTCGAACAGGGCGAGCAGGAAATGAAGGACAGGCTGTTTCGCTGGTCTGCGTGGATGAAAAGGCGCTACTGAGGAGCATTGAGCGACTGTTAAAAAAAGACATCCCGAAAGAGATTATTCCAGGCTACGAGCCTGATCTTTCAATTCCACCCGAGCCGATTCCGAATGGACGCAACGGTGTGGGCGGCGGCCAATCTCGGGGTGGAAATCAAAGACGCTCAGACAGCCGATCTTCTGCTAGTAAGGCTTCGCCAGCGCGTGGGTCTAGGCCCAGCACCTCAAAAAGTGCCGCGCCGAAGGGCACCAAGTCAAAACCCACGCTTAAAAGCCGGCGTCCTTAGGCAGGCAATCTGTACGCGTAACGCTCAGCCAAATGACAGTGCCATCATCAGTTTGGAAATCAGTCTGAAATCAGTCTGAAATCAGTTTGCAATTGATGATGGCAATCTAAATCCACGCCCTACTAGTGCCTAAGAGCCCTGTCGCAGCTTGTCGAGTACGCTTTGGTCTTCCATTGTGGTCGCATCGCCGACCACTTCTTCGCCGCTTGCGAGGTTGCGAAGGAAGCGACGGATAATTTTGCCGGAGCGGGTTTTGGGCAAGGCGTCGGTGAATTGGATTTCACCAGGGCGGGCGATCGCGCCAATCTCCTTCACCACATGCTGTTTTAACTCAGCTTTTAGCTCGTCACTGGCTGTATAAGTGCTCTCTAAAGTCACAAATGCAAACACATCCTCACCCTTGAGGTCGTCCTTGCGGCCAACTACAGCGGCTTCTGCCACTGACGGATGCGACACCAGCGCCGACTCAATCTCCATCGTGCCAAGCCGATGGCCTGATACATTGAGCACATCATCCGTGCGCCCCATCACCCAAAAATAGCCATCTTGATCCTTTCGGGCGCCATCGCCTGCAAAGTACAGATAGTTGCCGTCCTTAGGCGGAATATGCTCCCAGTAAGTGCGGCGGAACCGGTTATCATCGCCGTACACTGTGCGCATCATGCTAGGCCAAGGGTGCTTAATTACGAGGTAGCCCCCTTCGTTAACCCCAACCGAATTCCCCTCAGTATCGACCACATCGGCCAAGATGCCCGGAAATGGCTTGGTCGCCGATCCAGGCTTGGTTGGCGTTGCGCCCGGTAGCGGTGTGAGCATAAATCCGCCTGTCTCGGTTTGCCACCAGGTATCAATAATCGGGCATTGGTCGCCGCCAATAACTTTGCGATACCACATCCAGGCTTCGGGATTAATCGGCTCCCCCACCGTGCCGAGGAGCCTTAGTGATGACAAATCGCGGGCATTGGGCAGCTCATCACCCATTTTCATAAAGGCGCGAATCGCTGTGGGCGCGGTGTAAAAAATGGTGACTTTATACTTTTCGACAACGTCCCAAAAGCAGCCGGGGTTAGACGCTCGCGGCGCGCCTTCATACATCAAGCTAGTGGCCCCGTTAGAGAGCGGGCCATAAACGATGTAGCTGTGGCCGGTAATCCAGCCAACATCTGCGGTACACCAGTAAATGTCGTCTTCTTTAATGTCAAAGGCCCACTTAAAGGTGACGTGGGTATAAAGGTTGTAGCCCGCAGTGGTATGAACAACGCCTTTGGGTTTGCCCGTGGTGCCGCTCGTGTACAGGATAAATAGCAGATCTTCTGAGTCCATTGGCTCAGCCGGACAGTCGGTAGCCGCAGTAGCCTTAACCTCATGCCACCACAGGTCTCGTCCTTCAATCCAGTCCACAGCTTGCTGAGTGCGTTGAACCACGAGTACGTTGGTGACTGAAGGTACGGCATTATCTGCCAGAGCTGCATCTACAGCGGGCTTCAGGCCCATCGGTTTATCTTTACGGAAGCCGCCATCTGCGGTGATCACAACTTTGGCTTCGGCGTCATTGAGGCGATCGCGCAATGCCTCTGCGCTAAACCCTCCAAATACCACCGTATGCGCCGCTCCAATTCGGGCACAGGCTAGCATAGCGACAGCCGCTTCAGGGATCATGGGCATATAAAGGCCCACGCGATCACCTTTTTTCACCCCCATATCCTTGAGCACATTCGCCATCTGACACACTTCTTGGTGCAGTTCAGCATAGGTAAGCGTGCGAGAATCACCCGGCTCACCCTCCCAAATCAACGCTGCCTTGTCGCGTTTATCCGTAGTGAGATGCCGGTCTAAGCAATTGTAAGAAATATTGATTTTGCCACCGTCAAACCATTTTGCGACTGGCGGCTGCCAGTCCAGCACGGTATCCCATTCTTGAAACCAGTCCAACTCCGACTTGGCCAGCTTGGCCCAAAAAGCAGCCGGGTCAGCCGCCGCTTCGTCATACAGCTTTTGATAGGCTTCCGTACTCGGTATTCGTGCATTAGCCGAAAACGCTGCCGGTGGATCAAAGACCCGCTGTTCTTGCAGAATGGATTCGATGGTGGAGTCTGACATGAAAAATTAGCCTAAAACGCGCTGTAAAAAATATGAAGGGAACCCCTTCCAAAACCATACTGCGTTTTGCTCGTAGCAAGTTCGTTGGCGCTGAGTTCCTTAATAAAAGTCCTTTTATATCCTTTATTTATGCTTTATTTATGCTTTATTAGATTCTCCTTAAAAGACTCAATCAAAATCAGATCCTATCCAAATCGTTGGCTGTTGCAGTTGCGCTTGGCGGGCCGTCTTAAAAAATCAACTCAAGTGTCATATGTCATATTATGTCTAGAGGTGAATATTCCTGGAATAGAGTATGACGCTTCCCTATGCAATTTTAGCGGCGTTGATGAACCAGCCGTGCAGTGGCTATGACTTGGTGAAGCGATTTAACAAGTCGGTAGAGTGCTTTTGGAGTGCAAGCCATCAGCAAATTTATAAGGCACTAGCTAAGCTAGAAGCCGATGAACATATTGGCTCCGAAGTCATTGAGCAGGAAAATCGACCCAATAAAAAATTCTATACCGTAACCGAAGCAGGTCGGCAGCATTTGCAGCAGTGGGTCGGTGAGCCGGGCGATATTGCGATGCTGAAGTCTGACCTGCTCATTAAGCTGTCGGTCGGGCATATGGTTCCAACGGAGACGCTGCTACAAATGTTGCAGAGCTACTACGAGCAGCACAAGGAAAAACTCAAGATTTATCAGGCAATTACCAAGCAATATGTGCAACTGCCTGAACGCTCACGCGAAGATCAGTTTCAGGTGCTGGTGCTGCGCGCAGGTATTCGCCAGCAGCTGGCTTGGATTGCCTGGTGTGAGGAGGCTCTAGGCTTTTTAGGGCAGCCAGTTACCGTGCGAGAGCCTTCTTCGATAGGGTAGGGCTTGGCTCTTCTCAAGTGAGCCGTTTAGTGGGTCTGACACTGTTCGCACAGGCCAAAGAATTCTAAGGTGTGATAAAAAATTTGGAAATGATGGGATTCGGTCAGATGCTCTTCGAGCCCATGGACCGGGCATTCTGCCATCACAGTCGAACTGCCGCAGCGGACACAGGTGAGGTGATGGGTGTCTTCTTTGGCAAGGCTATAAAGTGATTCCCCACTCGAAAGGGTGCGTACCTGAAGTGCACCTTCTAGCTTGAGTGACTCTAACGCACGATATATCGTTGCCAAGCCCATGCTGACATGCTGTTGCTTGAGCTGCAAATACAGTGCCTGGGCTGAAATGGCGCCTTTGATTTGTTTTAGCTGCTCTAAAACCTGGGTCTGACTGCGGGTACGGCGGCTGTTCATTAGCCTTTTGTGAAAAAAGTAGAGTGCGTAGAAAATAGCGTTGTGGTGTGTCAGCGAATGCTAACTTCAGCTACTGCCTGTTTCTAGCTTAAGCGAACCCGGTGCAAACTAGGGCTATTTGAATGAGACAATTGCGGTAGGATCACATAGGTTCTAATGACAGGTTCTGACTATATTTTTAGGCTCTGACTGCATTTTTCTGTTTTTTATTTTGTAACTATCGTGGCGCAATCTTCTCAGGTCAGCTCACAGCATGTTTATGAGGCTAAGGTGTATGTTACCCTGCGGCCTTCTGTCCTCGATCCGGCAGGCACTGCGGTGCGTTCGGGGCTAAGCCACATGGGTTATGACAATATATCTAAGGTGCGGATTGGTAAGTACATTGAGCTAGAACTTACGGCTGAGAATAAGGCGGTTGCCCAACAGCAGTTAGATAAAATGTGCGATCAGCTGTTGGCTAATCCGGTCATTGAAAACTATCGCGTGGAAGTGTTTGAATCGGTGCCCGCTGGCGTGTGATATCGCTTAGCTAGAGGGTAGGGTCGCTGAGTAGTTTGCACAAGAAAAGCAGGGAACAAAAATGAAGTTTGGCGTGATTGTATTTCCAGGCGCTAATTGCGATCGCGATATTGCCTATGTCTTACAGGATGTTTTGCAGCAGCGGGTTCGCATGGTTTGGCATGAGGACAGCGATCTGTCAGATATTGATGTGGTAGTGGTACCCGGCGGCTTTAGCTATGGGGATTATTTGCGCTGTGGGGCGATCGCGCAATTTTCACCGGCTATGCGGGCAACGGCTGAACATGCTAGTCAAGGTAAGCTTGTAATGGGCATTTGCAATGGCTTTCAGGTTCTCACCGAGATGGGGTTGCTGCCGGGGGCACTGGTGCGCAATCGGGATTTGCATTTTGTGTGCGATCGCACCTCAATGACGGTTGAGCGAACCAATCTACCCTGGACTCAAGGCTACGCAAAAGGGCAGATCATCACGCTGCCCATTGCGCATGGAGAAGGCTGTTACTATGCCGAGCCAGATGCGATCAAAGCGTTAGAAGATAACGATCAGGTGATTTTTCGCTACAGCGATCGCAGCGGTAGCCATGGCTCTGCCACCAATCCTAACGGCTCAATTAACCATATTGCCGGTATCTGCAATCGGGCTGGCAACGTGCTAGGCATGATGCCTCACCCCGAACGCGCAGCCGACCCAGTACTCGGCAATACAGATGGTTTGGCCTTGTTTGAAGGACTTTTGAAATCTGCGCTAGTGGCGGTGTAGCTCTTTTGTCTTTTGATTGATCAACCAATCAATTAACAATGAGACGGCGCGTAATAACAGTCAGGCCGTCTTCGCGAACTAGCAGCGCCGAGACCCATCGACTATCAGGGGTATTGGGTGCCTCCCCAATCTTGAATAGTCCGCCTGCGGCTAAAAGTTCGAGATCTACAGGCCTACCCACAAAGAAGTCTTCTGACGTGGTGCCTTCCTCTACAGCGGCCCCTAGCAAGTACCGATTGCCTAGCGGCTCTGTAACAATGGCATCAAACTCATAGCTTTCTCCAGCTTCAACCGCCTCAGGCAAAATAACAGACACAGTAGGCGGGGTCGCACCCGAACTCACCTGGTTGCGCTCAGACAGCGTCTTTTGAGAGACCACTTTACCGTCTACAAAAGTTTGTTCTGAGCGAATAACTGACTCTAGCTGCGTCGGCTGACCATTCACTAGCTTACTGCCATTGATATAAGTGACCGTTTCTGCCGAGTAGCCATTGGAGTTAGGCTCCCAAGACTGTAGCTCTACTCGATAAGTCAGATCGCTGTAGCGCTCCCAAAAGGTCGTTAGCGCAACGGGCAGGGTTTCGTAGGTAAACCCATCGTCATTCGTAAATTCTGGGCTGTAGCCCTGCATAACGGCGGCAACATCACCAGCGGTGGCGGCTGTCTCGATTTGCTCAAGGAAGCTCACTAAGCCAGCGGGCGCGGTCTCAGGCGTTGCTGCTTGTGCGCTTTGCCTGCTGATGCACTCTCCCAAGCCCCAGCTTAGAGCAATCGTGCAGACAACAGCAGCGGCACGCCGATAGCCTTTCAACCAACTTGTTGCTGAGCCTGCGGGCTGTTGTTGGCGGTAAGTCATGAATTTGCGCGTCCTTATAAATATATTGAAAGGTAATAACGATATTTTTTTAAGTATAGAGCGGATAGCCCTGCCGCTGAGCCTCATCATATGCCAATCACATGCCAGCCACACCACAATCACAGGCCAGTCACATCCCAATTGGGAGACAAATGGGAGGCGGAAATTAGAATTGTTGGCAGATATCATCTCAAACCACCTGAAACCAAGGTAACCTGAACTCTGTATTATGACGGTTATTTCAGGGAGCTGCGGATATCGTGAATGCCATGGGAGGACAAAAGAAACTGTTGATTGCAGCCAGTGGGACAGGTGGGCATTTGTTCCCGGCGATCGCAACCGCACAGCAGCTGCCTGACACCCATATTGAATGGCTAGGTGTCCCCGACCGGCTAGAAACCGAGCTAGTGCCCAAACAGTATTTTCTCCATACGGTTCGGATGGGCGGTGTTCAGAGCGGTTTTGGCCTGTCTACGCTCAAGCTATTGGTTCGCTTTGTAAAGTCTACGGTGCAGGTGCGACGACTGCTCAAACAAGGCGGTTTTCAGGGTGTGTTTACCACCGGGGGCTATATTGCTGCACCCGCCATCATCGCAGCTCGATCACTGGGCCTCCCTGCGATTATGCATGAGTCAAATGCATTGCCCGGCAAGGTAACCCGCTGGCTAAGTCCTTGGTGTACAGCAGTGGCGTTGGGCTTTGCTGAAACGGCGCAACGCCTGCCGAAAGCCCGTACATCGGTAGTCGGAACACCTGTGCGATCGCAGTTTTTGGCTGCGGCCCTTAAGAATGAACCCGCACGACTTCCTGATATAGATATTCCTTCAGATGTGCCGCTAATTGTCGTGGTTGGCGGTAGTCAGGGCGCGGTCGCGGTGAATCAACTGGTTCGAGCAACTGCTCCCGCCTGGCTCGCCGCAGGCGCGTGGATTGTGCATATTACCGGTGCTAGCGATGCCGAAGCTGATAGCTTTAGACATCCTCACTACATTCACCGGCCTTTTTATAACGATATGGCGGCTTTGTTTCGGCGCGCAAACTTAGCGATTAGCCGTGCTGGTGCTGGTACCCTCATCGAACTAGCTATCACAGGAACGCCCTCTATTCTGATTCCTTATCCGTTCGCTGCCGAAGATCATCAAACTTACAATGCGATCGCTTTTAGTAAAGCAGGTGCTGCTCAGCTCCACCAACAGTCAGCACTGACCGCTCAGAAATTGCAAGCAATCGTAGCAGACCTCCTGCAATCTCCAGAGCAGCTTGAAACAATGGCTGATGCCGCTCGCCGCCTTTCAACTACTAACAGCGCCGAGAAAATGGCTCATTTGATCGAGCAATGTCTCTCCGCCTGAAGCTGAAGTGCCGTTGGTAAGGCTAGTTCTCCATCGGCCATGTCTGCAAGTGATCTCAGTCACAACGGCATTTATTGCTGCCCCACACATGGTATAGATAAGCACACCCTTGGGAACATCGCAGACTGGTTTAAGTTCTTACACAGATAAGCAAAAACTAGTTACCACTGGTGTTTATCGCTAGCATAGCGCTACGAATCGTTGCCGCAAGCTCACTGTAACGCCCTTGTTTTCGGTCTGTTAATTGGTTTGGAATTTGCTTGAATAAGGTGCACTTACTCCGTATGCTCGCAACTAATCAGATACCTTTTCCTCAGAAGGTCAAAGTTTTTACGCAATTGCTGATTTTGATGAAAACTTCATTATGCTGGCCCGTATATATACCTTAGCAAGCTTTCCTGATCTTATTATCAGCTTAAGAACATAGGTAGATATAGGTACTAATCGTGAGCGCTGGTAGCGGTATCTTTATAGCGCTATCGCCTCTTTTGGCAATTATTTGGTAATTATCAGGTAATTATCGTCATCACCTGCAATGCCTGTTGCACATGTGCCAGGATTGCCCGTCAGGGCGGTAGCTGCTAAAGAAGTTGTTTTTAGTTGACAGGCATTAGTTTAGTTTTTTAGAGGGTGGAGGTATAGGAAGCCCAATGTATTTTTTAAGAGCAGCCACAGTAAAAGTCGCCACAGCCAAGGTCGCCACAGCCAAGGTCGCCACAGCCAAGGTCGCTTTAGTGCTGGCATCCGTTCCAGCTATTTTAATTTCAGCTAGCAATCTTGTATCTGGTACTGCTCTGGCTAATGAGCTTCCTGAGTTAGTCGCTCCATCCACCGCTGAGCCCTCTACTACTAATCCTGCGCTCACTCCCCTTTCTATCCCTAGTGGTCAAGTGAATGCACCCTTGGCCTCCGTGGTTCGACAACGCTTGCCATTTTCGCCAGGAGACCGTATTCGGATTACGATTCCGGGCCTAGGTGGTGAAGAGTTTACTGGCGAGTACGAGGTTAACTTCAACGGCGATCTAGAGATTCCTTATCTCGGTGCTTTTCCTGCTGTCGGTTTGGTTTCTAGTGAAGTCGAAGCTAGGCTTCGTGATGCCTTACTTCAGCAGCAATTCTTCCTGCCCAGCCAGCTTAGAGTCAGCGTTCAAGTATTAGATTACTCACCGATTCAGGTGGCGGTCACAGGCGAGGTTTTTGAACCAGGTCGTATTTTGATCTCTACCGAAAATTCTGTCATTGCCGACTTTCAAGGCGATGTCATCGAGCTACCTGGAGACAACCCGCTTGAGCGCTACTTAACCTCTGCTTTGAAGGCAATTGGCGGTGTCAAGCCAACGGCTGATGTCAGTAAAGTGCAAGTGCTTCGAGGGACTGAATCAATTGTCGTAGACCTATCTGGCATCTTCTCAGGGACGACGGTGAATGACTTTCCCCTCATCGCAGGCGACCAAATCATCGTTCCAAATGCTGGCGAGTTTCAAAGAGAACTGGTTCGTCCTTCTCAAATTACGCCTGATAGTATCAATACCTATGTTTCAAACGTGACGGTTCCTGGTGGCACCATTCTGGGTGGTACAGATAACATTAATGTGGCCACCTTTGAGTACGGGATTAACCTGGCACAGGCCCTAGTCTCCGCCCGCTGCGTTGGGGGTACCCAGTCTACCAATGCCAATCGTAGAGCGCTGCTGATTCAAACCGATGGCGTAACGGGTGGCCTCACAACCTCGGAGTACAGCATTACCGATTTGGTGAGTGATTCTACAGAGTCCTCTGATGCGAATCCCTTCTTGATGCCAGACGATGCGATCGCTTGTTACGACTCTCGTAATACCAACGTTCGAGGCGTATTAGGAACGGTAGTTGATTTTCTCAATCCGATCAATCTGTTGATCAATCTATTTGATCGTGAATAAAACGATGCAAACAACGATGTAAGCAGCTGATTACTTTGAGGCATTCCTTTTGAGCTATCCAACTGATTAAGTGCAATACGAACTCTCATCTGTTTCCCTGAAACTGCAGAGTGTTTATTCACCGTTCATTAACCCGTTGTCACCGAATTTCACCCTATTGACTAATGACTGAATCTTCTTTCCCTACTCCCCCCTCTCGACAGACCGCTTCCTACGGCCGCGGTATGCGAGTCTCTAAATTAGGCTATTTGGGCTTAGGCCTACTGGCGAACACGCTAATATGGGGCTTGGCTTTGGCCTATCTCAAGCTGGCTCCAACCACCTACACCAGCGAATGGGGTCTCAACGTACTTGATACTGCCGCCTCTGCCGACGTGACTTTGCCAGAAGGCGGTCGCGCTGCGCTCAATCCAGCGGGTTACAATCCTGTTCGCAGAGATCCCCGAACTGACTATGTCTATTTGGCGCAAAGCCCAGACATTCTTAGAGAGGCGGCGGCCGAGGTCGATTTGACTGTACAAGAGTTTGGCAACCCTGAAATTACTACCGAAGAAGACAGCTCTATTATTGGTTTTGTCGTTAAAGGTGAGACGCCTGAGATGGCCCAAAAGCAAGCAACTGCCTTGTATGTGGCGCTAGCTCGTAGAATCGATCAGCTCCGGCAAGCCGAACTGCTGCGTCGCGAACTGGAAACTAAAGCAGCTCTAGAATCTGCGCGTGGGCAAGTGGAAGATGCTCAGAACGCACTGGCTAGCTATCAAGCGAACTCAGGCCTGAGTTCTGAGGCTCAAATTTCTGATTTGGCAGTGGGCGTAGAACAGCTGCGTCGGCAGTATGCGCTGGCGGTTGCTGAGGAGAAAGGATTGGGCAGTCAGGTTCAGCAACTGGCTCAAGATATTAATGAGTCGTCAGCAGGCGCAGCCGATGCTTATCGATTACAAGTCGATCCGGTCTACAAAAGTCAGTTTGAAGAATATGGGATAGCAGCGGCCGAATATGCTGATATTTCATCTCAGCTGGGGGCTCAGCATCCTCAAGTCGTGGCTAAACGGGCCGAAGTAGAAGGACTGGCGTCTGCGTTGGAGGGGCGGGGTTCTTTCCTCTTAGGCCGAGAGGTAGATCAAAGCGTACTGACTCAGCTTGGGCCGATTGGGGTTGATCCTAGAGTCGCAGCGTCTCGCGGTGAGCTTTTTCAGGTGGCCGTGAACAGTCGGGCTAATCAAAGTGGTTTACAGTCTCAAACTCAAGAGCTGTCTAACCAAATTGGGGGACTAGAAGGTCGCTTGCGTCAGCTGACTCAGGAGCAGTTTACGGTGGATAGGCTGGAGCGGAACTTGCAGGTTGCAGAAGCCATCTTTGCTGCTGCTGTGGCAAAATTGAACCTAAGCGATGCGGATATCTACTCCGTTTATCCGCCGACTCAGTTGGCGGCTGAACCCACCTTGCCCGATGAAGATAAATATATTTCTCCAAGCCCTGTAGTTGCGATTGGCGGGGCGCTAGCGGGCTCTTTCTTAGCAACGACAGGTCTTTTGTTGCTTTGGGCCAATCGGAGGAATTCAGTGGCAGAAGAACAATTGGTCGCGGCTGATTTTCCGTTTAGAGCCTAGATTATGATGAGTGCGCGTGCCGCAAGTGGTCTTAAAAACAAACTTGTCAAAGGTGCTGCGGGGGCCTTTGGGCTCCGGCTAATCTATACAGGACTCACCTTTCTAACCAGCATCTTACTAGCTCGTGTTTTAGGAACCACTGGGTTTGGTACTTACACGTATGCTGTGGTCTGGGCGTTTCTTTTGAGCGTTCCGGCTACGATGGGCTTTGATAATTTTATCGTACGTGAAATAGCGGTGTATCAAACCCAGTCTTTTTGGGGTTTGATGCGAGGAATTTTGATCTGGGCTAACCGCTCTGTTCTAATTGCTTCTATCTGTTTAGCGCTGATCGCGATATTAGTGGCTTGGTTTATAGGCGAAGATGCTCACTCAGAAACGTTTATTGGCTTTTGCATTGCGGTTTCGCTGATGCCAGCGATTGCTTTGCGTAATGTTAGGCGCGGTGCTATGCGAGGACTGAATCATATTGCAAAGGGTTTGGTTCCTGAGCTTCTGATAGATCCACTGCTCCTGATTGTGCTAACGTTTACTGCCTATCTGGTGATGAAGCAGACGCTAAATGCACTCTGGGTCATTGCCTTCTATGGCTTTGGAACTGCTACCACGCTGATGATTATTAGTCGGTTTGTCAACCAAGCATTGCCTGCTCCTGCAAAAACTGCACAACCTGAGTACAACGGAAGGCTCTGGCTAAGCAGTGCTTTCCCGTTTATGTTGATTGAGAGCATTCCTATCATCAACGGACAGACGGATGTCCTCATGCTAGGTGCGTTTAGAGGCGTTGAGGCAGTGGGTCTGTATGTGCCGGTTAACCGGGGTGCTCAACTGATTACATTTATTTTGATGGCGGTTGGCAGTGCGCTAGCGCCTATGGTTGCGAGCGCTTATGCCGATAACCAATTGTTTGATTTGCAGCAGACGGTGACTAAAAGTGTGCGTGTTGTTGCAGGTGTTGGTTTTTTGTTTGCGATTAGCTTAATTGTTGGCGGGCATTGGTACCTTTCTATCTTTGGGCCTGAGTTTGTAGAGGGTAGTACAGCACTCTACATTTTGTGTGTGGGTACCTTTGTTTCTACTGCACTAGGTCTTTCGTTTACGATTTTGAACATGACAGGTCACGAACGGTACACAGCTATGCTGGGCTGGGTGACGACAGTGCTCAATATTGTGCTCAATGCAATTTTTATCCCGCTGTGGGGGGTCGAGGGGGCCGCGATCGCGACTTCAAGCAGTGTGCTGCTTGGTAGCTTTGTGGCGGTGTATGCAGTCAGACAAAAGCTAGGAATTGACGCTACTTTGATGGGCCTACCGGCTAAAAGACTCAACCCTAGGTAGACAGTCACCGCAGATAGACAGTCACCCCAGATAGTACAGTCACCCCAGATAGTACAGTCACCCCAGATAGTACAGTCACCCCAGATAGTACAGTCACTGCCGCGGTCGCCTTTACCTTGTTATTGTCATCATTTTGTCATCATTTTTTACTGTCATCATTATTGAGAGACGGCTGCTTGCCAATACTGAATATCGGCCGCGTAGCTGTCGGCAGCAGTTTGCCAGGTGGGTAATGACTTGTTAGGACTAGCTGTTGTCGAAAGTGCCAGCTGGCGGATGACTTTCTGGGCGGCAGTAGTGGGGGCTTGGGTGGAGATAGGGATAATTGCTCCTTTCCCCACCTCAATTGCTGCCTGATTGACCTCGTTGACAACTACCCACTTTTTAAATGAGGCAGCCTCGGCAATAGGCAGCCCAAACCCTTCGCTCTCGGATAGATAAACGACGGCAGCAGCCTGTCGGTAACACTGTGCCAGCGTTTGGTCATCTACATGTCCTTGGTATGTCACCCACTCCAGCTGACTGACTGAATCTAAAAAAGCCTCGCCTTCTAACTGGGTCGAGGTGTTCATCCCGCCGACGAGCCGGAGTTCCCATGGCTGGCCACTATGTTCGCGGAGTGCTCTAACCAGCGCTAGGGCCTCAGGCAGGCGCTTGGCCGCTGGGTCGATCCGACCTACTGAAAGCAGAAATGGATGGTCTGAAGTAGGCAGGTTGACAGGTGGCAGGCTTGCTAGCGATGAATCAGCGCCGTTAGAAATGACTTTGAGTTTATCTTTGAGCCGAGTCTGAGGCCGAAAGTGGTGTAGATCGTCTTCGGTTGCTTTGCTCACCGCGATAATTTCTTTAGCGAGCCAGATCGAGGCATCTAGATAGATGAGCGATCGCAGCGCAGTCTTCAGCCGACTGCCATATTTTTCTTTGGCTTTCCATTCGTTGACATCGTGAATGACAGCAATCGTCGGTGGGTGCCAGGGCAAGAGCACCGGGTTGGATAACCATACCGCCAGATTGATGCCTGAGTGTTGGCAGTATTGACTGAACTTTGTGGCCAGCCAGAGATAACGCCTGCTGGGTGAGTAGTCTAGCTCCGGAATGACTTCTACGTAAGCTTTGAGCTGCTGCAGCGCAGGCGTATTTTGAAGCGCATTGGGCGAACTTAAAATTTTGAGCTGAATGCCTTTTTGGACGAGGGCTTCAACTAAGGGGGGCAGCAACCGGTCTAAATACTGGCCGATGCCCAAACGAGGGCCTAGATAGTAAGCAACAAGGGCAACGGTCATAACAGATGATGTCAGGAAGATGAATAAGAATACTTAGGTCAAGATACCTTCTGAGCCGTGTCTTGATCTGAATTTGGTAGACGCTTTTTTGCGATGGGGCGCTTAGCAGGACTTTATAATAACTTTGCAGCTCGTCTAATTTCATGCATATGAGTTATTACATCTATAGCGAGTGCGTTCTTCTGTAGATATACTTTGAACTCATGGACGATGGGGTCAATAACTTTGGCAGTAATACCGATGATTGTTTGTCCGGCAAGGTGCTATGAGGTCTGTATATATGTTTAATGGGCATACATATTTATGACTGGTCCTTATGACTGCTTTTATGCCTGAGGCATTAACTGAGGCGAGCGCTGGTTTATTCCTAATCGACTTCCTAATTGACCATGTCAGATAAGCAAAGTTTCAGATAAGCAAAGTTTCAGATAAGCAAAGTTTCAGATAAGCAAAGTCCAGATACAAAGTCCAGATAAGCAAAGCTTGCGTAGACTAATAATAAACAGATGACAACCCTGTATCAACCTTCTGAGCGTGCTGTAGAGCGTGCGACCAACTATTCATTTTGGATTGTGTTCGGCATTGCGCTCTATACGCCTTTTGAAGAGTTTTTCTTGCGATGGCTGCCAGGAATAATTCCAGTTGCTTTGCGATTTGTGCCAGAGTTTATTCTCTATTGGTTGCTGTTCGTCGTTTGTTGTTCTCGTCTAATGCGAGGCTATCCGCTTAGAAAAACACCAATTGATTGGCTGATCGGCGCTTTTTTCCTAGCAACAATTATCTCTATGGTGCTCAATAGCTCTCCAGTGATTGGCAGCATCATTAATCTCAGGACTATTTGGCGATATCTATCGGTTTTCTACATTGTAGTCAACATGGATATTTCACCTAAAGAGCTGAAGCTAATGCTCAACGGGCTTAAGATTGTCATGCTGGCACAAGGACTTATTGGTTCTATACAGTATTTTTTGCCGGCTGGTTTCAATCAGGCATTTTTCGCTCCTAGAGAATTTGAGATTGGTGACTACCAAGGCGAGTCTATGGCCGCAACTGGCGACTTGAAAGTGGGGGCTACCGCAGGGACTTTCTCGGATAGTGCAGTTCTATCGGCGTTTTTGTTGGTGGGTTTGTCGCTTTTTCTGTCGAGCGCCTATGCTGTGGGCGGCAGCCTAATACCGAATGGTTTTGATGTGAGTGGTATGGGAGCGCTACTGTTTGGTATTTTTGCCTCTAAGAAGCGGGCTGCACTGGCGATCGCACTGATAACGCCCCTGATGGTTTTTTATGTTTACAACAAGAGAAAGACTTTGGCCAATGTGACTTGGCTATATGGCGGTATCGCCCTGCTGGCGGTCATTATGCTCGCGGTTGCTGGTGTTGCTGTAGAGTCATTTTCGGGTGCAGATGACCGTCAGAAATCCATTGACTTGGGAGCTTATTTCCTTCAAGTCTTCTCACCTGAATATTGGCAGCAGTCAAACGAACAGGCCAGAGGATGGTTTATGCAGGTTATCTTAAATGGGCTCTTCAATACTCAGAGCTGGTTTGGGTTTGGACCTGACTTTGCCGTAACGCAAGAGTCACTGAGAGAAACGCTGAGTTCTGCTAGTGAGATGGCCAAGCTAGAGCGAGATGCAGGGGTATTTGACGACAGCTTCTGGTTTGCTTTTATAGCTTACTTTGGTATTGTTGGAACAGTCATCTACGGTTTTATCCTCAAGCGTCTTTATGATGCGGCTAGGTGGCTAATTCGTTCCTCAGCGGAACCTGAATTGAGAACTTTGGGTGCCACATTTGCAACCTTGGTTTTTGTGACGGTTCTGTATACCTTTGTAGAACGCATTTTTAGACTAAGGGCATTTAGCTTTTACTTTTGGTTGCTAGCTGGACTGGTCATCAATATGTGCCATATGAAGATGGCGCTCATTAAGGCCGCTCGTCAACCGCATGCAACCGCGATTGGGGACTCTCGTAAGCTTCTTCAGTGAACTTCAATGCGTTCTGGACAGTCCGAATTATTACAAGTTTGAAGTTCTGTTCGGTTTCATTCATAGTCGTCGTCGGATTGATTGGCACAACGACTAGCTGTCTAACTCGCCATCCGCAATGGTTCTCACTACTACTAATTAATTAAGCCAAGATTAATTAAGCTAAGAGAGCAAAACTATAAAGATTTGGAGCATTAATTCGACTAAATAGTCCTGTGTATAGCGTTGGTCTCTTGGCTTGAATACAGCAATACAGCTTAACCCTTTACACAATAGTAGGCTAAGTGACTCGCGGCGTATGAATGCATCTGCACTCCTGCCTACATAACTTTTTGACTGCCGACCAGGCAGCTATAGATCTGGGCTGCTAGCCGGGTTGATCATTAATATACATGTGCTATGTGAAGATGGCGCTTATTAAGGTGGGTCTTCAACCACAGGCGACGACGGCTGTTGAAGACTCTACTATTAAAAACTCTAATATTAAAATATTAGGAACTCTAATCGGTCTCCTCAATTAGTTTTGGATCGCTCCTAGCAGCTTAAATGCCGACAAGTCCAGGGAAATCCATTCGGCTTAATTCATTCCTCTGTGTCCGTTTCTATACATTCTTACTGAGGTATAAAGTCGATACTTTGTTACCATGATCAAGATTAAGTATATATACGTAACTACGAATGTCTAAGTAGGCAATCGTAGCCCTTTACTTTATTTTGTTCAACATTAAGGACTTAAGCCAAACCAACGTCGCCTGAGCGGCGTCAATACCCATTCAATCGAGGATAAGCTCATGACTTACCAATCAACAGCGACTGTTGCAGAGTCGGCCGCTTCTAGTCGGAAAGATGCGATTCCTTTGCCATCGCGGCGACCTTCTTTTGCCTATACGATGGAGAAAGTTGTAGCTCACTTAAGCCAATACGTTCAACCTATGGTACTTGACATTGGCTGTGGACGCAAGTCAGACATTGGTCGCTACCTAAAGGAGCATAATTCCCATGCGTTGATTCACGGTGCGGACTTGGATGAGTATTCTCTTGAAAATACAGATGTAGATGAGCTTTTTATCTGCGATGCGGCAGATATGCCGTTTAAAGATGGCAGCTACGATGTTATCTTTTCTCAGTTTTTGCTAGAACATGTGCTTGACTCGCAAAAGACAATTGATTCGATTGCGAGAGTGACTGCGCCTGGTGGGCTAGCGACTTTAATTGTTCCTAACCCCACTTCGCCTGCCTCAACGGTTGCTAAGCTTACGCCTTACAGCTTTCACCTGTTTTTTAAGCGTGAGATTCAAAAATACGACAATGTGAATGAGGACACATTTCCCACTGTTTTTGACTTTAAAAATGTAAGCAATCTAAAAAAAGAGATGCAAAAAGCTGGCTTTATTAATATTGAGGCTTACTATGTCCCCGAAATGTATTTTCGGTTTCGCTATCGACCTATTATGATTCGTTTAGCGATGATCTACACCCAGATTTTGACCTCACTGAATTTGAACTTTATGAAGTCTTCTGTTGTAGTGAGCGGTATTAAGGCGCCCTAGCATTATCAAAAATAGGAGCCTGCCTGCAGAAAAGTCAAAATTGATTTGCTCTTACGCGATTTTTTTGACTAATTTTTAGAGAGATATTTTGCGATGCTTCCTCGATATGTGCGCTTGTCTATGCGACTGATAGCGCTAACTTTTGCAGCGTTTTTATTGATTGTTGGATATGCCAGTCTGCAGGGTAGTCCGATACAGGGTTCTTGGTTTGCTGAACGTTCAGATCGCTCGTCAGAAGAACATCGTGCGGATGCTTCTGCTCCTGCTGTGGTAGATGCGAAGGCTACAGTAGCTACAGATGAGCGTGCTCTTTCTGCGAAATTGATGTGCTTTAACGTCAATTCTGTCCAGGTTCCCTCCTGGCATTCTGCTTCGTTTTTAGAATCGGCAAGGCAGCTAAGGCCCAAGGTGCTGAGGGTGCCGGGAGGCGAGGTGGCCAACTACTGGGATTGGGAGCGGGGTGGCATTATTGAGGATGACACTCAGCTACCAGACGGCCTGCCTGAGTATATGCGTTACGATGCTCGCAGCTATACAAATGGAAAATTAACGGATTATCAGGCGGGGTTGCAGGCGACTAATTCAACGGCCCTGTTTGTGCTCAACATGTTGACATCTGATTTGGCCGACCAAATTGACATGCTCAGTACAGCGGCTAAATCTGGTATGGAAATTAAATATGTGGAGTTGGGAAACGAGTACTATTTTGGTATTCCTAACTACGCAGCAAAATTTCCGACACCTGAGCTATATGGCGAAGAGGCCAAAGTTTGGATAGGTTATCTGCGCGATATTTTCCCAGGCGTTAAAATTGCTGTGTTTGGTACGGCCGCTGGACCACAAAGCTCTGAACGAGAACTCCGCTGGAACCAAGCGCTGCTGGAAACGGCTTTGCCTGATGCTGATGCGATCGCGCTACATATTTACGCTGAACCGGGTCTAGATCCGGATGGGTTTTCGACTCAGAGCTATCCTGCTTTTGATGAGGGTGATTTTGCCACGATTTTTGGCGAGCCGTTTAGGCATTGGTCTGGGATGCGATCGCAGCCGACGTTTAAGATTATTCCTCCCGATAAAGAAATTTGGATCACAGAGTTTAATTTAATCGAAGATATTTTTGGCAATAACTACAATTCGGGTCGTCGCCCTCGGGTCATGGGAACCTGGAGCCATGGGCTATATGCGCTAGCAATGAACCTGATGTTTTTAGAAGAAGATCGGGTCACCATGACCTGTAACCACGATCTTGTAGAAGACTTTAAGTTCGGTGCGATTTTGCCCTATGCAAATAGTTTTTATATCTCTGACGAGCAAACTTTTCCGGTAACGCCGATGACTTTATCTGCGACGGGGCAAGCGCTACAGTTATTGGGTGAAACAGTTGAAGGTATGACACAGAGCGCTGCAATTAAGTTTGCTAACGCGCCACAGCTAACGGGTAAAGACGGCTATGAGTACTCAGGGCTCTATGGCTGGCAGTTTCAATCTTTAGCAAGTGCAGACAAATCGAGCGCGAATCCACAGACAAATCGATCTTCGTCTATTGTACTTAACCTTTCAGATAGAATTGTTCAGCTAGAGATCTCTGAGATAACAGCAGATAGCGTTGACTATCAACAGCTTTCAGCAGACCCTCGAACATTGGTAACTAGCCCGTATGCGCTAACTGCCAAGCAGGGAAGTGCCTCAAATATGCTTTCTTTGCCGCCTCATTCAGTAACTCGGCTAATGGCCGCTTAAGCCTTATTTTTATCCCTCATTTACAGCATCTTTCAAAGTACTCTTCCATGTCCTTTTCCTAGCTCTTGCTAGGCTTAGAGGGGGCTTGTTCTATTTTCTCCGCGATTTTTTTGTGACTGCTTCAAGACACGACTTGGAAGGTTAAGAGCGGTTTTATCATGGAGAATAGAGAAGTTGCCCATGGAATCATCAGATGTATTGGC